>Ga0326733_1000003_pt1 | contig 419353 bp, 380 predicted proteins | sample 14_GP2_308_FD_207946 | JGI IMG/M metagenome (GOLD analysis project Ga0326733, IMG submission 207946) | Glacier ice microbial communities from Ngari, Tibet, China - 14_GP2_30.8 | ecosystem: Environmental > Aquatic > Freshwater > Ice > Glacier | place: China: Ngari, Tibet | collected 2018-07-17
GTTGAGCCGGCCTTTGCGGCTTCCTGCCTTGCCTTCTGAATTCAAAGTGATCTCCACCATTATTTGGTAGACATCACTTTGGACTATCAGGACAGCTGCGTCGAGACGGTGCTGATGCGCCGCTTACAACTAAATTTACATCAGGATAAGTACTATGCGGCGGCTTTCAAGAATGTTTAGTGTCGGAAATGCTCCGCAAGATGACAACAATGTAGATGACGCGCCACAGTTACGCACAGACACCGCGCCCGAGGTGCGCCGCAGAATACGCGGAGAAGCGGCAGGCTTTTTAGCGCAGATTCACCCCGGAAACCGAGCTATCCGCTCGGAGTCTTACATGCCACAACTGATCCGGTGGGAACAAGCAGCGCCAGTCAATGAGGAGGGCGCAAGACACCGTCTTTCATGTTCAATTCAGTTGGAGCTTGAAGGGCCGCCCAGTGGGATACCTTTAGCAAGCCTAATTTTGCAACACGACAGATTCACTACGCTGCCAGCATCTTTGACTCACCTTGCACTCCGGGTGTCGTCAATATCAAACAATATGCTGCCGGAAAACCTCTGTGATGACGGCGGAGATCGGTTTCTCGAAGTAAGTGGAAGATGGGAATTTACAAACTCTTCTTTTGTCCACGGCCGCGGCCCTACATCAGTTACGGCAACAACCATCCGGCGCGCATCAATAAGTTCTGCCGACCCTGAACCTACTGATGTCGGTAATGAAGCGTTGCCTTTCAGCGATCAGGAGCTTGCCGAAGCGTTGCAGTCGCAGTTGCAGTTGCAACACCACGCTCACCTACCTGATGCATTGCCAGAAGAAAACTTGCCTTCGACACCGGAAGAACATCCCGCCCTTAGTACCGAGCAGTCACAACTGCCCCAGCAGTTGGGGCGAACTGGGGCACGCCGCCGCGGCACCGCAGGGTGGACAGCAGCCGCAGTCCGACATGCAGTTGGCGACGCTCCCAATGCAGCAGAGTTTCACGCGTTTCTTAAACGAATGCGTGGTCATGGTGCCCAAAGCTTATCGGCCGAACACAACAATCGCAGCAAGAGCAGGCGAGCCTTTATTGCGCGCGTCGATGTGTTGCTTGACGCGATGGAAAATTCGTCTGAACTACGCTCAATTTGTTTAACGATTGCACAAGACGCGACGACATCGTGCGGCGATCGGGTCGGCTTGGCTCTTAACGATATGGAAACAGCCCGTATCAACGACGATGCTCGTCTGGGGCGATATAACAATGTTAATTTGTTCAAGCTCGGTAGAGGCTTGTACCGGCTCAATGTGGTGGAGGAACTTGCCAACGCTGCCATTGAGCTTAAACGCGCTGCGGGGCCGGACATCGATGAAGTTGAAATTCGATTGGCATATCAAACGCAACTCGCCCGCCGACTGAACTTACCAGGGGTTTCCGACGCCATGCTCCATTTGGGATGCGCCGGCCTGGCATCAGGTGAACTCGAAAATGCCGCCACAACTGTATTAGCGCGAGAAAACGGACCGGACTGGATGGAATTTCTGGTTACGTGGCAGCCATGGCAGGAAGCAATGAAGCGTGAATACCCGGAAGCTTTTGCTCATTCTGAGTCTACGGTAGCGCAGATTCAAGACGCTTACGCGGTGTTGCCCGACAGCTTTACCAGCGAACAGCAATGCAGTTTTTATGCTCAGGCAGAAGCCGAGCAGGCGAACGTTTTGCGAAATTTTACGCGCACACAAACGATGAATTTTCTTAACGCCAACGAGCATGTGCTTCAGGCTTGAGTAAATTGAATCACACCGGACTTTGTGGGGGCACCAGCCTTTAAGAGAATGGTGCCATGAACAAAAAGCCGAGCAGATTTTCTCCGGCGTTTGGGAACGCGCAGTCAAGATGCTGCGCCAGGCCAATAAAAATATGTCTTGAACGAAATCTGAGGCAAACCACTACAGCCAATTCAACAATTTCACGCGCGAACCGGTATTAGATTTAACCAACCAGCCTCCACAATTGCCAATGTAGTTGTCTTGATCGAACCATCTGCAACTATAATAGTTGCATAAAAGTTAATTTAACGCAGTGAAAAAATTTACATTAAGGTAAGTATTATGCAGCGGCTTTCAAGAATTTTTTGTGTCGGAAGTGCTCCGCAAGATGTCAACGATGCAAATACCGCACCACAGTTACGGTCAGATACCGCGCCACCTCCGCGCGGCAGAACACACGAAGAATCAGCAGCCCTTCGAGCACAGATTCACTCCAGAAATTTTCCCACCCGCCCGGAGTCTTACACAGAACAACTGATCCGGTGGAGACAAGCAGCGCCAGTCAATGAGGTCGACGCAAGACACCGTCTGGCACATTTAATTCAGTTGGAGCTCGGAGGGTTGCCCAGTGGGGTGCCGTTATCAAGCATTAATGTGCAAGACGATAGCCTCACTACGCTGCCAGCACTGCCGGCCGAATTAACAAGCCTTAATGTGGTCGGCAACAGCCTCACTACCCTGCCAACATTGCCGGCCGGATTAACAAGCCTCAATGTGACCGGCAACAGCCTCACTACCCTGCCAACATTGCCGGCCGGATTGACACACCTCATTGTGGCTGGCGACAACATCGATACCCTGCCAACATTACCGGCCGGATTAACATGCCTGAATGTGTTTTCCCACAGCCTCACTACCCTGCCACGATTGCCGGCCAGGCTAACGCGTCTTACTGTGTATAGCGGCCGCAGCAACGCTACCCTGCCAACATTGCCAGCCGGACTAACATACTTCAATGTGTCTTGCCACAGCTACACTACCCTACCAGCATTGCCAGCCGGATTAACATGTCTTACTGTGTTTGGTGGCGACAGCCACACTACCCTGACAACATTGCCGGCCGGATTAACAGACCTTACTTTGGGTAGCCTCGATCTCACCACACCACCAACATTGCCGCCCGGATTAACAAGACTTTCTTTGTGTGGCCAAAGCCTCACTGCCCTGCCAAGATTGCCGGCATCTTTGACCCACCTTACGCTCCGGGTTTCGTCAATATTAAACAACGCCCCTCCCGAAAACCTCTGTGATGGCAGCGGAGATCGGTTTCTCGGAGCCGTTCGGACATGGCAATCTGCAAACCATTCTCTCCTCCACGGTGCCGACCCTGGACATGCTGACGTCAATGATGAAGCGTTTCCTTTCAGTGATCGGGAGCTCGCCGAAGCGTTGCAATTCCAGTTGCAGCATGATGCTCGCGTACCTCATGCATTCTTAGAAGAAAACTTGCCCTCGGCGCCGATGCTGTACCCTGCCTCTGGTGCCGGTCAGTCACAACTGCCCCGGCATTTGGCGCGTACCCAGGCCCGCCCCCGCGGCATTACAGGTTGGGACGCAGCCGCAGTCCGACATGCTGTTGGCGACGCTCCCGACGCAGCAGAATTTCACGCGTTTCTTAACCGGATGCGTGGTCATGGTCCCCGAAGTGCACCAGCCGAATACGAAAATAGCAGCAGCAGGCACGCCTTTATCGCGCGCGTTGACACATTACTCGATGCGATGGAAAAATCGCCTGAACTGCGTTTGGTTTGTCTGTCGATTTCCCAAGGCGCGACGGCATCTTGCGGTGATCGGGTTGGCTTGGCTTTTAGCGATATGGAAACAGCCCGCATTAACGACGACGCTCGTCTTGGACGATATAGCGATGCTAATCTTTTCAAGCTTGGCAGAGGCTTATACCGGTTAAATGTAGTGGAAGAACTTGCCAACGACGCTATCGAGCGCCAACGAGCCACGACACAAAATATTGAGAGTCTTGACGAAATTGAAATACGGCTGGCATATCAGACACAACTTGCCCGCCAATTAAACTTGCCGGGCGTCTCCAACGACATGCTCCATTTGGGATGCGCCAGGCTGGCACCAGGAGAATTGGAAGATGCTGCCAGCACTGTCTTAGCACGAGAAAACGGACCGGGCTGGATGGAATTTTTGGTCCAATGGCAGCCATGGCAGGCAGCAATGAAGCGCGGATACCCGGGAGATTTTGCCCATTTGGAGTCTGCAATGGAGCGGATTCAAGACGCTTACGCAATTTTGCCCGACAGCTTTACCAGCCAACAGCAACGCAGTTTTTATGCACAAGCAGAAGCCGAACAGGCAAGCGCCTTGCTAAATTTTACGCGAACACAAACGATGAATTTCCTTAACGCCAACGAGCACGTGCTTCAAGCTTGACCGGATCAAGAAAGACCTGGAGGTGTAATCCTCGGCTTGCCATGAGGAAAATTCAACTTCCCGGTTTTCACTTATCCGAAGGGTCCACTCCACCCATCAACGGTGCCACAAACGGAAACGCCGTAAAAATCGTTTTCGCCTGGGTCTGCATCTGCTCCTGCATCTGGATAAACAAAAATCGGTACTGCTGATCAATCGGAAGTTAGGTTACCTTCATCAAATCTCAGTTCGGCTGATCTGGCTCTAAGGCTCGAGCCGACAATAAAAATTTAGCTACTTGCACCAGTCCCAAAATGGGACTAAAGTCCAACATATGCGAGTAATTGCCATATCTACCCTTAGGAATTTCTGGAAAGATCATCCCGATGCCGAGCAGCCATTGAAGGCTTGGTATGCGGAAGCAGAAAATGCGACCTGGACCCAGCCGGCCGACATTAAAGCGCAGTATCGCAGCGCTAGCGTGTTAAAAAATCGTCGTGTGGTATTTAATATCAAAGGCAACGACTACCGGCTGATTGTGGCTATTGCGTACAAGCTGCAGATCGTCTATGTGAAGTTTGTTGGTACGCATAAAGAGTACGATGCAATCGATGCAGAGACTGTTGAAATGCCCTGATTGGACTAGGAGAAAAATATGGACATTCACCCTATACGTACCGAAACAGATTACAAGACCACTTTGAAGGAAATTTCACTTTTAATGAACTCTGACCCCGACTTGGGCACACCGGATGGTGATCGTCTGGACATTTTGGCCACGCTGGTTCAGGCTTACGAAATCAGGCATGTTTCCATCGCTGCGCCCGACCCAGTGGAAGCCATCAAATTTCGTATGGATCAGAACGGTCTATCCATCAAGGATCTCGAGCCGATTATTGGTAAAAGCAACCGCGTCTATGAAGTGTTGAATCGCAAGCGCCCATTGACCTTGGCCATGATTCGCCGGCTGCACCAAAGCCTCGGCATCCCAGCTAGTGTGCTGATTGCAAAAAGTGTTGCACGTTAAAAAGATAGCGGCTCTTGCTGCTACTTATCCGAAGGGTCCACTCCACCCATCAACGGTGCCACAAACGGAAACGCCGTAAAAATCGTTTTCGCCTGGGTCTGCATCTGCTCCTGCATCTGGATGAACAACGACTTGCTTTGCTCGATGTAGTTGCCCATCATGCCCTGCATCATCGGGCCTTGCACGTTCATGAATTGCGCCCACATCTCCGGGCTGAACGGTTCGCCTTCGCGGAGGCCCTTGGAATTTTCAGTCAGCTTGTGCTGGATATCGACAAACGCCTGAATGTTTTTTTCCAGGTAGTTGCCCATCATGCCCTGCATGGCGTGACCGTAGTAACGAATGATTTGCGATAGCGCCGCGCTGGAAAACATCGGTGAACCGTTGGATTCTTCTTCAAGGATGATCTGTAGCAGGATGCTGCGGGTCAGGTCTTCTTCGGATTTTGCGTCGACAACCGTGAAAACCTCGTTATCCAGCACCAGTTGTTTTACATCCAGCAGCGTGATGTAGGAACTGGTTTGCGTATCGTAGAGGCGACGATTCGGGTATTTCTTGATCAAACGATCGCCACGCTTTTTTAAACCAGTCATTGAAATTCCATTCGGGTGCTGATGAAGGTGTTTGGGAAACGTGCTTGGGCGCTGGCGGCGCTCGCCCAATTTTATTACACTGCGGCAAACTGCGCTGCGCTTGCTGTGTTTGGCATGCGCCGCGAAGTGTTACGGCAGCTTGGCTTTGACATAACGCCCTGGTGCCGGCTCGATAACGTTGTAGTGCGCATTGCCCGGCTCTTTAGGCGCGGCAATCTGCTTGCCGGCATGCGTTGCGAGAAATTTTGACCACTCGCTCCACCAGCTACCGGCATGGTTGGTTGCCGCCGCCAACCAGGCTTCGGCATCGGTGCCGATATTAGCGCCGGCATTCGAGCCGATGTTAGAACCAGCGCCTGAACCAGTACTGGTGTTGGTACTGGTGTTGGTCCAGTAATTGCGCCGTTTTTTGGCCGGCGGGTTGACGACACCGGCGATATGGCCCGAGGCACCAAGCACGAATTGGTTGCGCGAAGGATCGCCAGGATTAAGCAGCGCGCGCGAGCCGAATGCCGATTGCCAGGGAACGATGTGATCTTCGCGCGACGCGTAAAGAAAGGCCGGCGCATCGATTTTGCCAAAATCGACCGGCGTGCCCAAAACGATTACCCGATTCGGATGACGCAGGTTGTTTTCCAGATAGGTATTGCGCAGATACCAGCAAAACATAGGCCCCGGCAAATTGGTGCCGTCGGCGTTCCAGTACAACAGGTCGAACGGCGGAGGTTCCTCGCCTTTAAGATAATTCGTACCGACGTAATTCCAGATCAGGTCGTTGGGTCGCAGGCTGGCAAAGGTCGAGGTGAAATCAGCACCGCGCATCAACCCGCCCTCACCGATCGCCTGTTCCCGAAGCCGTACCTGCATCTCGTCGATGAAAACATCGATAACGCCAGTATCGGAAAAATCCAGGAAAGATGTCAATAGCGTCAGGCTGGCAACGGGTTGCTCGCCCCTGGCAGCCATGACAGCCAAGGCAGTTGCCAATAACGTTCCGCCGACGCAAAAGCCCAGCGCATTGATTTGCTTCTGACCAGAAATTTCCTGGCTGACGGCAATCGCCTTGATCACTGCCATGCCGACATAGTCGTCCCAGGTCAAGTGTCCCAGCGAGGCGTCCGGGTTGCGCCAGGAAATCAAGAACACGGTGTGCCCTTCCATGACTGCGTAGCGCACCAGGGAATTCTCAGGTTGCAAATCCAGGATATAAAATTTATTGATGCACGGTGGCACGATCAGCAATGGACGCTGATGCACGGTTTTTGTCAGTGGTTGGTATTGAATCAGCTGAAATAATGCATTTTCAAAAATCACCGAGCCGGCAGTGGTTGCGACATTCCTGCCGACTTCGAAGGCGGTATCGTCGGTATGCGTGATGCGCCCTTTTTTCAAGTCGCCAAGCATGTGCGAGATGCCCTTGTGCAAACTCTCGCCTTTAGACTCAAGCAAGCGATGCTGCGCCTCCGGGTTCGTTGCCAAAAAATTCGCCGGCGACATCGCGTCTACCGTCTGCTGCACAGAAAATACAATGCGCTGCTTAATTTTCTTCGGTGCCTTCACGGCCGCGGCCATGGCGGTTAAATAACGGGCATTGAGCAGGTAGGCTGCCGCATTGAAGGCAAACAGGTTGTTGGTCTGCCATGCGGGAGCTGCGAAGCGACGGTCTGACAAGACCGGCATCTTCGACGCTGCCAGATCCTGCACCAGCGCCGAAAATTCCTGCAAATATTGCGCTTGCAACTGTTTCAACAGCGCCGGATCGATACTGTCGCTCGGGTTGGCAAACTGGCCCGACCATGGAAATTCGGAGTCAGTGTTGGAAGTAGTGGTCATGATCGTTTTCTCGTTTATAGCGTATCGTACAATTTTCAACTTGGTAGCCAACGCATGTATATCGTCGCAATCGGCTGGATGTACGTTATTTTGATGATGGCCATTACTGAAGAATCGGTGGTTGCTGGCGTTATGACCTTTCTACTGTACGGCATGCTACCGCTCACGGTTATTTTGTATTTGGGCGGTACGTCGCGACGAAAACGGCGTCGGGCGATTGCCGCTGCCGAAGTTGAGGCCAAAGCCGAAGCCGAAGCACGCGCGCGTGGCGAAGCAGTACAGGCATCAAATGTCGTGGAAGGCCAAAAAGAAAATCCGGAAGACAAGCGTCCTTCGTCATAACGCACTTTCGACTGCCAGCCTCGGCAATTGGTTCGTTTCGGCAGATTTTTACTTGATCCAGATCATTGTGGCCATGCGGCCGGTTTTACCATCGCGGCGATAAGAATAAAACCGACGCGCATCGCCGAAGGTACTGTAATGCCCACCGGCGATGCGCCGGATACCGCAGTTGGCCAGTATCAACTGGGCAAGGTGATAAATATCTGCAAGGTACTTGTCCGGCTTTCCGGGTACGGCGCGAAATGCCGCGTCGGCGCGCGGATCTTGGCACATCATGGCAGCATATACCTCTGTTCCCACCTCGAAATGTTGGGGCCCGATTGCCGGGCCTAGCCAGGCAAGCAGCTCTCCCGCGCCGCGCGCGCGCACAGCAGCAGCCGTGTTTTGCAAAATACCGGCAGCCAATCCGCGCCAGCCCGCATGCGCGGCCGCTACAACACTGCCGCTCATGTCTGTTAGCAGCACCGGCAGGCAGTCTGCAGTGGTAACGACGCACACTACGCCCGGTAGGTCGGTAAAGCTGGCGTCGGCTTCACATGCGCCGGCCTGGGTCTGTACAGCAGCAGAAGTAGCAGCAGAAGTAGCAACAGAGGCGGCATCCACCACCACCGAGCCGTGCACCTGCCGAAGCCATACCGGTACACCCGGTAAAAACGACTGTAGCTGCTGTCGGTTGCGTGACAAATCTGCGGCGTCGTCAGCAACATTGGCACCTAGATTGAAACCATGCTTGCCGGAACCACTGCCGTCGTCGTAGGGAGCGACGCTAAAACCGCCAATGCGCGTCGTGCTGCAGGCACCGATGCCTGGCGGTGCGCCGATCCAGTCTGGCAAGATTAAATCCACCGTAGATTCCTTGTTCGCTCAGGTCGGGGCCGCGATCGCTGCGCGGGTCAGCAATGCGGCAAAATCCGCGGGCAGCGCCGACGACCACTCGCACTGCCGGCCCGACACCGGATGAACCAGCCCAAGCCGCCAGGCATGCAACGCCTGGCGCGGAAACACTGTGGTCAGGTGCTGTTTTCCATACAGTGCATCGCCGACGAGGGCAAACCCGATGGATTGCATGTGAACACGGATCTGGTGCGTGCGCCCAGTTTCCAGCTGGCATCGCATCAGGCTCACCGCACGACCGTCCAGCGAACCCGCAGCCAGCCTTTCGAAATGGGTCACAGCCGGCTTAGCTGTGGCATTTTCCGAAACAGCCATGCGTACCCGATCGCGGTGATGCCGCCCGATTGCGGCGTCGACCTTGCCACTGCCTTGCGGTGTACCCCAGACCAGAGCGAGATACTCTCGCTTGACCGTTTTGGCTTGCAATTGACGTACCAGGTCGGTTTGCGCAATTAATGACTTGGCGACCACGAGCAGGCCGCTGGTATCTTTATCGAGGCGATGCACGATACCTGCGCGCGGAACACCTCCAAGTGCCGGCAGGTAGTGCAGCAGGCCGTTAAGCAGCGTTCCCGACCAGTTGCCCGCCGCCGGATGCACTACTACCCCGGCCGACTTGTCGATTACCAGCAAAGCGGCGTCTTCATGGACGATGTGCAAATCCATTGCCTCGGGGTGAAAGGCCAGCTCCTCAGGTGCGGCTTGCGGCGAGATCGTGACGTGCTCGTCACCGAAAACCGTCGCTTTAGCACGCGCGGCGACGCCATCAACGGTTACGTGACCAGCGTCGATCCATTGCTGCAGGCGGCTGCGTGAATATTGCGGCACCAGTCGCGACAACACTTTGTCCAGACGTACCCCGCAATCCAAAGGCGAGAGCGCAAGTTGGATCGGTACCATCGGCACGATTAACTCACCAGAGACATCCTCATCGTCGCTAGCTTCGACATCGTCGATGCCTACCGCAACGTTGGTATGGGCACTATTGCTTTGGTCGGGGCTCATTGGAAAAGTCCCATCAGCTATAATCATCAATTGTCCAGGTGCGCCCGTAAAAGTCATGCATAAAAATTTGTCAAAGCTCCTCAAGCTTTTAAAGCTCGCGCCCTTAGCACTCGCCCTGTCGCTGTCGGGCTGCGGCCTGTTGCCGGAACAAACAGACGAAACCGCAAACTGGCAGGCGCCCAGATTATACGCGGAGGCACGCCAGGAACTTGCTGCAGGCGGTTACGAAAAAGCGATTCAGTATTACGAAAAACTAGAATCACGCTACCCGTTCGGGACCTACGCCCAGCAAGCACAGATGGAAATTGCCTACGCACACTACAGACAGGCAGATCAGCCACAGGCACTGGCTGCAGCGGAACGCTTCATCAAGCTCCACCCGAATCATCCGAATGTCGATTACATGTATTACCTGCGCGGCCTGATAAATTTCAACGACCGCGTCGGCCCGTTCAATTTCATCGCCCCTCAAGATGCCAGCGAGCGCGACCCCAAAGCGGCGCGAGAAGCGTTCGAAGCATTCAAGCAGTTGGTCGAACGTTTTCCGAACAGTATCTACGCCAGTGATTCCCTGGCGCGCATGAAATATCTGGTTGGTGCGCTGGCGATGCACGACGTGCACGTGGCACGTTATTATTTTCGTCGCGGTGCTTATCTGGCAGCCGTCAGTCGCGCTCAGGGCGTAGTCAAAGACTACACGGATGCACCGGCGATCGAGGAAGCGCTTTTCATTATGGCGCGTTGCTACGACGCCCTCGGCCTGGGCGAACTTCGTGACGACACCACGCGGGTTTTGAACACCAATTATCCGAACAGCCGTTTCGTGAATGCCAAGGGTGCAGCAAAATCCTGGTGGCGGTTTTAAGCGGTTTTTGTAGGCAATCTACGCCGAAACCGCCAGGTGATCGCATCCGAGGCTGAAGCGTCGAACCGATAGCCATCGCCGTCGAAGCATTGCAGCAACGCCGGCTCGGTGATTTCATGCATCGCCGCGTAGCGCACCATCGCGCCGCGGGCGTGCTTGGCAAAAAACGAGATGATCTTGTAGCGGCCATCGTGCCAGTCTTCGAACACGGGTGCGATCAGTTCAGCTTTCAAAAGAGCGGGCCTCACGGCCTTGAAATATTCTGCCGATGCAAGATTAACTACGGTGCGTTCGCCCTTTCCAGCAAGCGCGCCCTCCAGCTTTTTCGTAATGCTGTCGCCCCAAAAAGTATATAGATCGCGGCCACTGGCGTTGGCAAGACGGGTGCTCATTTCCAGGCGGTGGGGCTGCATCAGGTCCATCGGCCGCAGCACGCCATATAGGCCGGACAGAATGCGCAGGTGCGACTGCAGGTACAGTAATTGCGCAGGCGCCATCGTTCTGGCCTGCAAGCCGTCGTACACGTCGCCATTGAAGGCCAGCACTGCCGGACGGCTGTTTCTGGTTGAGTTTCTGGGTGACCAGTCATTAAACCGCTGTACATTCAATTGTGCCAACGGGTCTGAGATCGACATGAGCGATGCCAGGGCTGCGGGCGACAGCTCGCGCAGCGCCGCAATCAACTCTGCCGAACGCTTCATGAATACGGGCGGCGTGCCGGTAGCGGTTGGGATCGGCGAGGTATAGTCCAGCGTTTTGGCCGGCGATATGACAAACAACATGATGCTTTCCATCCAAAATTTAAGGCCCGGCAAAAATTGCCAAGGCGGAATGCACGAATGATAGCGAATCGGCTTGTCCTCGACACCAATGTCTGTCTGGATCTGTTTGTTTTTCGTGATCCGCGTTGGGCAATGCTGCACGCGGCGCTGGAAGCCGGCACGCTCGAAGCACGGACGCGAGCCGACTGCCGGGCGGAATGGTTGCTGGTTCTGCGTTATGCGCGCTTTGCCCTGAACGCCGAACAAATCGCCTGCTGTACTGCCGAATTCGATGCATTGATCGGCTGCCTGCCGATAGCCGACGGAGCGGGCGAGCCAGCATCTTCGATCGTATTGCCTCGATGTAGCGATATCGACGATCAGAAATTTCTGGAGACGACGCGAGACAGCAGCGCGGCAATCCTCATTACCAAAGACAAGGCACTTCTGAAATTGGCCAACCGATGCCGCCGCGCCGGTTTGTTCGAAATACTGAAACCGGAAAACTGGGTGGCTCAGCGCATGCGGGCTGTCGCGGCTTCCTGATTCGCCTTGCGGCCAGCTGCGACTGTCCGGGCCGACGCGCGCTCGCCCAGCAGTTTTGTGTACTCGCGCACCGGCAAGACTGCAAGCACGTCTTCACCAAGAACGGCTTTCGATGCCATGGCGATCGTGGGCAGATGCATCAGGGCCGCACAATCGGCGAGTGTGAATTCCGCACCACCGATGTAGGGGGAAAATTTGGCAAGCCTGGCAAACGCGGCGACGTTTCTTGTAAGCGTCTTGTGGACGCGAATTTTTATGTCGTCCGCAACCGCTGTGCCGAAAAACGCTTGCGGGTACAGTTCGCGCGCTTCCAGTTCCAGGTGCAATTCCAGAAAAACGATCAGTTCGCGCAGTTTCGCTGCAGCGAAAGGATCGGCGGGCATCAGCGGTTTTTGGGGATAGGTTGCTTCGAGATAATCAAGGATGACCTGCGACTCGCACAGCATGCCTTGGTCGGTTTCCAGGTATGGAATCTTTCCAAGCGGCGAGCCTTCCAGTAACGCTGCCGACTTGTCAGGCCATGCCAGTCGTTCCTCGAATGGAATGTCTTTTTCGAGAAGCGCCAACTTGACCTTGCTATAGTAATTACTGAGTGCAAAACCGTGCAGGATGAGCATTGATGGGTTCCGATAGGATGCCTGGGTGAGTATCGACAAAGTGTACTACCGTTTAGCCCGGCCTTCGAGGAACGACCGCAAGCGCCTCGGTCACCTGCTCATAAGCCTGCACAACCTCGTTATTGACAAGATTCTGCTTCATTTCATGATGCAGATCGGACTGATTGGCATGACTGACAATGCACCTTGATAGAGGAAATTTGAGAATGTGCGTCCAATCCTCGAATTTACTATGCAATGCGCATCACCATGGGAAACAACGTAGTTTTATGGCAATCTACTTATCTTTTCAACAGCAGTAATGCACATATCAAACGAACATCAACGCATGCATCGTTTTGAGATGACTACTTGTTTCACCCAAACACTCAAGCCAGGCTTTTCTCACGCTCGAGGGCAACTTCGATCAATAGCAATATCTCGCGATAGACCGGCAGGTGAAACCCTTCCCTGGGAGCATCGCGATCATTGATCAGCAGGCTTTGCAGGTAGGCAAGTACATCTTCTTGTCCCCACAGTTGGCTGATCTGGCCCATCACATGTGGGTAATCTTCCAAGCTGGTACGCGCTTCGCCCGGGTTGTCGTTTTCCTGAACGAACCTGCCATTGAAGAGTAGCTGAAACTGCTGGCGTAATTGCTCCAGACGCTCGACATCGCCATTGCCTTGATACAAGTCGGCAAGGTATAGCCACGGCACCGGCGATGCCGCCGATTCGGTGTTGCAATAATTTTCCAGAATGTCGACTGCCCGCTGGGTTTCGTTGAGCATTTTCCAGAATTCGGCTTCTTGCATTACGTCCGAGACCAGTTCGAACGTCGCCAAATTTACCCGACTCGGTGTCATCGATTCAGTATCGTGCATCGCATCCAGACGAAGCGAACTCGCCGTCTCTGCGGCAGCCATGGCAGGCGCTTTCGGCAGCTCGAAAATCGGAGCCAAATCTAGTCCTTGCGGCTCGACCCGATCAGGCGTAGCAGCCTTCGAATCGTTCCTGCCGACAAAACGATCCACATAACTTTCCAATGCCTGGTCTTGATGAGCAATAGCTTCTTCGGCAGTACGCGGCGCCTGCACCGGTGCGGCTTTCTTTTCCACACTGCTGCGGGCCGCCATCAGTAGTTCGGTTTCACGAGTCGTAGCGTCGTTGGAAGACATCCACCAAGGGGTTTTTTTCTTTTCGGCACCACGCTTGGCAAGCCGTACAAAAAGGGAAACGCCTGCAATCCCTGCCAGCAACAGCACGGCAAGACCGATCAGCCACTTATTGGCGGCTGGTGCACTGGCGAAGGTTGCCTGCGGGGTCTGCCTTGGGCTGGCTTTCGCTGCCGCCTCCGGCGCCTCGACCGGACGCTCTGCGGGTCGTTCGGCAACAGGTGCCACATTGCGTTGCGCTTCAGCCTGCTGCAAACGGTTCTGCAGCGCCTTGACTTCATTTTGCGCTGTCAGGACTGGATCTTCGCCGCGCATCATCGCCACAAAACGCGCTTTGGAAGCAGTGATCTCTTCTGAATTACGGATACCCTGCTGCTCCGGTACGGTGAGGGTGTCAGACAATTTCAGTCCCGATGGGCCCTTGGGCCCGGCACCGAAGCTCACATTTTCCTGGGAGAGCTTCAATACGTTGCGTGCACCTGGCAAGCCCTTTGGCTGCGAAGGGGATGCTACCGGCTCTTCCAGTACCTGCAGGTTGTCAGGCTCGCCCACACCAGGACCCAGGTTGGCAACAGCCGGCTGAACGCGGGGTTTGCGTTTGCGCTTCGGCTTTGGAGATGTTTCGCCACCGGTGCTGCTGGCGCTGCCGTCGCCGCCGAGGTTGATACCCTCGGGCTCTTTGGCCGAAGCGCGCTTGCGGGTGTTGGCTCGCGGCTCTGGCGAGCCGGTCGACAAGACACGTGGCAACCCATCTCTCAAATCGAGCAGAATCTGGTAATCGCGATACAAGGTCGGTGAACAGACGATTTCGACAAGAAGCGTCACCGCAGGCTCTTCTATGGAAGTCGGACTAGTGAAGAAAATTTCGGTCGTGCCGCTGGCCGGACGACGCAGCTCGACGACCGGGCGCAAAATTTCCGAGCCATCCGACGACGTCAGGCGGCTGCGTACGCAACTTTCGGAAAGAGCCTTTGCATCTGAACCCAACACTTGAACGCTTGCCCTTAACGGCTGGCCGAGTGCAGATTGCAAGCGCATCGGGCCAAGGCCGACCGCATCGCTTGCAGTGCAACGAAATGCCAGCGAAAGCAACACGACGATGCGAAGAAATGCGAACGGCGTGACGTTGGTCATATATGGTGTCCTTGCGTCGTGAAGGCTTGCATAGAGCGCGTGCCTAAAAAATTTTTATGCGTGCAGGCCGCTGAATTACACGTCTTGCTCATGCCACGATGTTACTGAAAAGCAATAGTAGCAAGAAAATATTAGGGACACTATTAATTTATGAAAGTGTGCATGTACAGAATTGCGAAGCGATCGAAGAGCATGAAGTTCTTCCGAAGGCCTACATCTTAACGAAATTTTTCAAGATGCGAAATCTTCGACTTGGGGCAAAACGTTGATATCTTCCACCAACGCAACCTTGCTGGCCCAACTTATAACACGAGATTCCTCTGTGGACAGCGCCTTCGCACCAATGTGAACCTAAGCGCAACACATATCCTGTGCGCGAAGTTTAAACTGGTTAAAATTGCACGCCGTCCTGTGCGGGACGCATCAGAAATCCAGTGCCCAGACATGTCGCAATTTTCCAACATCACCTTTCCGAAGGCTGCCATGCCCGCTGAGCTTCAAGCACGCCGTCACGATCAAAGCCTGATCCTGGTGATGTCGAATCCGGATGCCTGCAACACCCTGCACGCTGATATGTACGCTGCCGCCATCGAAACCCTGTCGACGGCCGAGCGCGACGACTCCGTCAGAACGGTGGTGCTGACGGGCGCAAACGATTGCTTCTGTGGGGGTGCGAATCCGGGGGAGTTGCTGGAACGCCGATCCCAGCCCACTAGCGACCGGTCCGATGCGCTGGAAAATCTTTACCGCTGGATCGAGGCGCTCCGTGATTGTCCCAAGCCAGTGATCGCCGCCGTGGAAGGGGCAGCCGTCGGCGCTGGTTTTTCCCTGGCGCTGGCCTGCGATTTCATCGTTGCAGGCGCTTCGGCAACATTTGCCATGGATTATGTCAGGATCGGCCTGACGCCGGATGCTGTTGGCGCCTGGTTTCTGCAGCACGCTCTGCCGCGCCAGTTGACCAGCGAGATGCTGCTCGAAGGCAAACCGGTTACCGCGACAAGAATGCATCAGTTCGGCATCGTCAATCGCCTCGTCGCCGATGGCACGGCACTCGATGCTTCCCTTGCGTGGGGCGAGACGCTAGCAGCGCTTTCTCCATCGGCAATCGAACGCAACAAGGCGCTGATCAACGCAGCAGCCACTGGCACAGTGGAATCGGCATTCGAAACAGGAAAGCGCCAGTACATCGAAAGCCTGCAGCATCGCGATGCCCTTGAAGGCATTACCGCTAGCCTGCAGAACCGGCCAGCGCGTTACCGCCAAATCTGATGATGGCGCCTGCATGGTGCTGCAAAGTTCTGCATAATCATGCGTCTTGCCGCTAGCTGCTTTGTTATCTTCATTACCAAGAGGACATCATGATCGACGTATATTCGACCGCCACTCCCAACGGCCAAAAAGTTCATGTCATGCTGGAAGAATGCGGCTTGCCGTACCGCATGCATCATATCGACATCGGTGCCGGAGATCAGTTCAAGCCTGAGTTTTTAAAAATATCACCGAACAACAAAATCCCGGCAATCATCGACACCGACGGCCCTGACGGCAACCCGATCTCCCTGTTCGAGTCCGGTGCGATCCTGATATATCTGGCATCCAAGACCGGCAGGTTCCTCGGAGGGACAGATCGTGAAAGATTCGTTACCCTTCAATGGCTGATGTTTCAAATGGGCGGCGTCGGTCCGATGCTTGGGCAAGCGCACCATTTTCGCATCTACGCACCGGAAAAAATCGAGTATGCGGTCAATCGCTATACCAATGAGGCCAAGCGTCTTTATGGCGTACTGGACCGGCGACTGGGCGAAGCGACGTACCTGGCTGGCGACGACTACACCATCGCCGACATCGCGACGTTTCCATGGACCCGCTCGCACGCAAACCAGGGTATCGAGTTAAGCGATTTTCCACATGTGAAACGCTGGTTTGACGAAATCGGTGCACGACCGGCTGTACAACGCGGTATGGAGACACTGGCCGACTTGCGCAAACCATTGACTGATGACAAGGCGCGCGAGACGCTGTTTGGTTCGTCGCAGTATATGAAACGTTGACGCGCTTTCGGGTCAACGCGGGTGATCTGTAGCCACGTCGCGCCCAACTTCGAGGCAATCGGAATTTGGCTGCACGACGTAGGTAGCCCGCACCGCCCGCGCGTTCGTTTGTTGGTGCCCGGAGCCGGAATCGAACCGGCACACCGTTACCGGCGAGAGATTTTAAGTCTCTTGTGTCTACCTGTTTCACCATCCGGGCAAGAGTGCGCTGCCGAAGAAACGTGGCACGGCAGGTGCGCGGAGTTTAGCACAGCGAATCGTCGTTGCAGGCCGATTCCGGGCAAACGACCTGATTGCAGAAACTGCGGCTTCCGACGCCCGCTTTCGGCCTGACGTAATTCGTGAATTTCGGTTATTCTCCGATCGAAATACCGGCAAAAAGGACGAACAATTGAGCAATCTGCTGACCCGACGTGTGGCGCTGTTGTCTAGCCCCACGCATAACGCCCTGCTCGGCGAAAGTCTGCACGGGATCGAGCGCGAAACGCTGCGGGTCGATCGAAGCGGGCACTTGTCGGTCAAGTCACATCCCGCTGTCCTTGGCTCCCCCCTCACGCATCCGAGCATCACCACCGATTACGCGGAAGCACTCCTGGAATTTGTTACCAGTGCCAAGCCTGACATAGCAACGGCGTTGACTGAACTCGATGACCTACACCGGTTTGCCTATGACTGCCTGGGTAAAGAATTGTTATGGAGCCAATCCATGCCATGCGATTTACCGCCCGAGTCGGATATCGAGATCGCGCGATATGGCAACTCGAACATTGGCATGCTTAAGCATGTCTATCGCCGCGGTCTGGCGCTGCGCTACGGAAAAACCATGCAATGCATTGCAGGCATTCACTACAATTTCTCGTTGTCGGAGAATTTTTGGCGATTGTTGCAGACCGCCGAACACGCCCCCGGAAGCATCCGTGATTTTCAATCGGCAAGCTACTTTGCGCTGATCCGTAATTTCCGACGTTACAGTTGGCTGCTGATGTATCTGTTCGGCGCATCGCCAGCGTTGGCCTCGGGCTTCCTGTGCGGCCAACCGCACCAGTTGGAAAAGCTGTCGGAAGACACGTTGTATCTTCCGTATGCCACGAGCCTGCGCATGAGCGACCTGGGTTATCAGAGCAATGCACAATCGGCACTTACAGTAAAGTTCGACGATATTGATAGCTACATTCGAAGCCTCAACGATGCGGTCGGCACGCCCTACCCTGCCTACGAAGCGCTGGGAACAAAGAAAAATGGTGAGTGGGCGCAGCTCAGTACCAACCTGTTACAGATTGAAAATGAATATTATTCGACCATTCGGCCCAAGCGTGTGATCGGCATTGGCGAGCGGGCGTTGGGCGCACTGGCGGCGCGCGGCGTGCAGTATGTGGAGGTCCGATGCCTGGATGTCGATCCGTTCGAGCCGATCGGCATCAACCTGGAAACATCGCGTTTCATGAATGCCTTTCTGCTGTTTTGTGCGCTTGACGACAGCCCCCGTTCAGCCGACCAGTGCCGATGGGCGAACGAAAATTTTTCACGCACTGTCACGCACGGCCGTACGCCAGGCTTGCAGCTGAGCAGGGATGGCGAGATGGTGGACCTGCGGATCTGGGCAGAGCACTTACTGCAGCAGATTGGCATGACCGCCACGCTATTGGATAGTCAAGCCGATACCACTGCACATACGGAGGCGCTGGCAACCCAGCGCGCCAAAGTCGAGAATATCGGGTTGACACCCTCGGCCCGGGTACTGGCCGCGATGCAGCAGGATGGAAATTCTTTTGCCGCTTTCGGCATGCGCCAAAGCCTCGCACATGCCGCGCGTTTTCAGGAGCGTCCCCTTGGTTCGGAACAGCGCCTGGCGTTCGAAAAGATGGCACGTGAATCGATCGAAGCGCAGACATCGCTCCAACAGCAGCACACAGGTGACTTCGACGCATTCGTTGAAGCTTATCTCACCCGCATTAACTAAAAAAAAGACCCCGCCCGGTTGGGGGCAAGGTCTTGATCTTTTATTCAATGGAGGCGGGGGTCGGGATCGAACCGGCGTAAACGGCTTTGCAGGCCGCTGCATAACCACTTTGCTACCCCGCCGCGGTGCAGTGCCGCAATGCAGTATTACCGAAACCGACAGCTGCACAATAAAAAAGGAAGCCGATCTATATCTTGGCTTCCCTCATCAACTGGAGCGGGAGAAGAGTCTCGAACTCTCGACCTCAACCTTGGCAAGGTTGCGCTCTACCAACTGAGCTACTCCCGCGTTCACAACAGGTGCGTATTATAGAGGATGGCATTTTGTTGTCAACCACTTTCGTCAGTACGCTCCTTGATCATCGGCCAAGCCTTGCGCAGGTAATAGAACATCGACCACAGTGTGAGCACTGCTGCGACCGCCAGCAAGACATGGCCCCAGAAACGCGTGTCGATCACGCCGAACAGCGTGTCGTGATACAAGAGCATCGGGATGGCAGTCATTTGCGCCATGGTCTTGATCTTGCCTAACGAGTGGACTGCCACCGATTTCGAGGCGCCGATCTGTGCCATCCATTCGCGCAACGCGGAGATGGCGATTTCCCGGCCGATGATGATGAAGGCGATCAGCGTTCCGACCCGGTTCAGATGCACCAACTCGATCAGTGCACCGGCAACCATGAGCTTGTCGGCGACCGGATCGAGGAAAGCACCGAAGGCGGAAGTCTCGTTCCAGCGTCGTGCCAGAAAACCGTCGAACCAGTCGGTGGCTGCGGCAATGATGAAAATTGCAGTGGAAGCAACACCTTTTTCGAAGGGCGAGAGCCATGCATCCGGCAGGTAAAACACGCCTACAACCAGAGGAATCAGGGCTACACGCAGCCAGGTCAGCAGGATCGGGATATTAAGCGGCATCGCATGAGGTCGGTTGAGAAGGCATTGCAATTATCGTCTTAATTCAGTGCAACTGCTTGTAAATGTCTTCGGCTAGCTGTCGCGAAATGCCATCCACCGATGCCAGATCATCGATGCTGGCATCTGCCACGCCACGCACGCCGCCGAACCGCGCCAGTAGCTTCTGGCGCCGCTTGGCACCCACGCCCTCGATTTCTTCCAGGCGCGACGCCTGCCGCGTCTTGGCACGTTTGGCACGCATGCCGGTGATGGCGAAGCGGTGCGCTTCGTCGCGTATTTGCGCCACCAGCATCAGGGCTGCGGATTCCTTCCCCAGCTCCAGCGACGCACGACCGTCCACGAAGATCAGGGTTTCCAGGCCGACCCGACGCCCTTCGCCCTTGGCCACACCGACAATGCAGCCCACATCCAGACCAAGCTCGACGAATACCTGACGCGCCATCTCCACCTGGCCCTTGCCACCATCGATCAAGGCGATATCCGGCATGACGCCGTCGCCGTTAGCCACTTTTTCATAGCGCCGCATCAGTACCTGGCGCATCGCCGCATAGTCGTCGCCGGGCGTGATGTCGTTGATGTTGTAACGCCGGTACTCGCCATTTTGCATCGCATGATGGTGGAACACCACGCACGAGGCCTGGGTCGCTTCGCCTTGCGTGTGGCTGATGTCGAAGCATTCGATACGCAGGGTCTCCGGGTCCACTGTGTCCAGGCCAAGGGTGTCGATCAGGGCGCGCGTGCGGGACTGTTGCGAGCCCTGTTCCGACAACAGGCGCGTGAGGGAAATCTCCGCGCCCTTCTGTGCCATTTCCAGCCATTGCCGGCGTTGCCCCTGCGGCTGGAAGATCAGGTTGATGCGATGCTCGCATTGCTGCATCAACGCCACCATCAGGGCCGGCTCATTCAATTCGTGGCTCACGATCAGGGTGCCGGGTATGAATTTTTCAATGTAATGTTGAGCCAGAAACGCCTTCAGCACCTCCACCGACAAAGCATCGTCGGCGGTCGCTACTGCATGATCCAGATGCGACGGAAAGTATGCGCGGTCTCCCAGATGCCGCCCTCCCCGGACCATTGCCAGATTCACGCAGGCGCGGCCACCCTGCACCCGCACAGCGATGATGTCGATGTCGGCATCGCCGCCGGTGTCCATGGTTTGCTGGTGCAGCACGCGTGACAGGGCACTGATCTGGTTACGCACCGTCGCTGCCTGCTCGAACCGCAGCGACTCGGCGAACACGTGCATCTTGACGTTCAGGTTTTCCAACACCTCGGTTTGCCGGCCACGCAGGAATTTTGCAGCGTTTTCGACATCGAGCCCGTAGTCTTCCTTGCTGATGAAATCGACGCAGGGCGCACTGCAGCGATGAATCTGATGCAGCAGGCAAGGTCGGGTTCGATTGGCGTAGACCGAATCCTCGCAGGTCCGCAGCAAAAACACTTTCTGCAGAATCTGCATCGATTCCTTGACCGCCCAGGCGCTGGGAAACGGACCGAAATACTGATTTTTCTTATCGACCGCACCTCGGTAATACCCCATGCGCGGGAAATCCTGGCCGGTGATTTTCAGGTATGGATAAGATTTGTCGTCGCGAAACAGGATGTTGAACCGCGGCTGCAACGACTTGATCAGATTGTTTTCCAGTATCAGCGCTTCGGCTTCGCTGCGTGTGACGGTGGTCTCCAGCCGCACGATGCGATCAACCATCATGGCGATGCGTGGGCTCGTCAGTGTTTTCTGAAAATAGCTTGAAACGCGCTTTTTCAGGTCGCGGGCTTTACCGACATACAGCACGTTGTTGTCGGCATCAAAATAACGGTAGACGCCTGGCAGATGTGGCAGACGGGATACGGTCGACAGCATCGCTTCCCGAGTATCGGGAGGGCATGGTTCTGCCGTGGGGGCTGTGGAGCCTGTGCTGTCTCTTGTTGCCATCGGTTCTGTCCGTTACGCCTGCCTGTCGGTCGTCAGACGGCGGCTTGCGCTCCCAATGTTTTGATGGCCGCGCGCGCAGCCTTGTAGCGCGGGTCTCGCTGCAAGGCGTTCCAATCTGGCGTGGCCGATGTCGGGATCAATGCGGCAATTCTTTCAGCGCTCGTCGTTTGCCCCGCTACTGGTGCTTCCACGTGCAGGCCTGCCAGCAACTGGTCTGCCTTCTCGGGCGCGTTACAGATTAAGATCATGTCGCAACCGGCTTTCAGCGCAGCGTTGCCGGCATCCACGACCGAGCCGGCCACGCTGGCGCCTTCCATACTCAGATCGTCACTGAAAATCACGCCTTGAAACGCGAATTTCTTGCGCAGCATCGTCAGCCATTTTTTCGAAAAGCCTGCCGGGTGCCGGTCCACCTTCGGATAGATCACGTGCGCTGGCATCACGCCCGCCAGGCTCAGACCCATCCATTCGTACGGAGCGGCATCATCTGCCAGAATCTCTTCCAGAGTGCGCTCATCGACCGGCACCGCGACATGGGAGTCGGCCTTGACGAACCCGTGCCCCGGAAAATGCTTGCCACAATTTGCCATGCCAGTCAGTGCCAGACCGTGATTCAGACTTTTCGCCAGCGCCGTCACCACGCGCGGATCGCGGTGGAACGACCGGTCGCCAATGATGCTCGACTCCCCAAAGTCCAGATCCAGGACCGGCGTGAAACTGAGGTCGACGCCGCAGGCACGCAACTCCGCACCGAGAACGAAGCCGACATCGGTGGCAATGCGCATGGCGGCCAGCACGTCCTGATCCCACAAGGTGCCGAGCGCACGCATCGGCGGCAGCTTCGTAAAACCATCGCTTTTGAAACGCTGCACCCTGCCGCCTTCATGATCGACGGCAATCACCACACCTGGCCGCACGGCATGGATGGCGCTGGTCAATGCAACCAGTTGTTTGCGGTTTTGATAATTCCGTGCGAACAGGATGACGCCGCCAGTCAGCGGATGCCGAATGCGTGCACAGTCCTGCTCGTCGAGCACGGTGCCGACCACATCGAGCATGATCGGCCCCAGCGTGATTGCCGGCAAAGGTCGGTTGGCCGACTGCAGCGGGGCTGGAGATTCCGGATTTGCTGCATCGACTGTTTGTGAATCGTTACTGTTCATTCATTTTTTCCACGATTACGAAGGCGATCGCATAGTCGACTTCGTCGGTAATCGATACCTGCGCGCTTAATGCGTGCAAATCCATGTAAGCCTTCAATAGACCACTGAAACTGGCTTCAGGCTTGCCGCTAGCGGCGTTGACTACCTCCATCGCCCGCCAGTTCATCGGCGAACGCATGCCAAGCCCTAGTGCCTTGGAAAACGCTTCCTTTGCTGCGAAACGCGTCGCAACGAATCGCAAACCGCGGGCTTGGCTGCCGGCGCGACGGCTGCAATACATTTTCGCTTCCGCAGGGCCGAGAATCTTATCTGTAAATCGCTCACCATGGCGTGCCAGGGCGGCCTCGATACGACTGATGCGAACGATATCGGTGCCGACACCGTAAATCATGGATTGTCTGCCAGCCTGGGTTCCTGCATGGAAGCCAATCGTGCCTGGCTTATCAAAGCCTTCATTTGGCTCACTGCCGGCTTCCAGCCTGCAAACACCGCGTGCGCGACGATGGCATGGCCAATATTGAGTTCAGTGATGTCGATGATTGCGGCAATCGCCTGGGCATTGGTGTAGTGCAGCCCATGCCCGGCATTGACCTTCAATCCATTTTTAACGCCAAAGGCTGCCGCCACCTGGATTCGCTGCAACTGGCGTTGCTGCTCCGGGGCCTGCACTGCATCGGCATACTGGCCGGTATGCAGCTCGATTACCGACGCACCTGCAGCGGCGGCGGCCTCGATCTGCGTCGGCTCAGGATCGATGAACAGACTGACGCGAATTCCCTCGGCTTTAAGCCGCTTTATTGCCGCCGTCACCTGGGCAAAATAACGTACGACATCCAGCCCGCCCTCGGTGGTGACTTCTTCACGGCGTTCCGGCACCAGGCACACGTCCTGCGGCCTGATCCGGCAGGCAAAATCGATCATTTCCGGGGTGACTGCCGATTCCAGGTTCATGCGCGTGCGTAGCAGCGGGCGGATCGCGGCTACATCTGCATCCTTTATGTGGCGGCGATCTTCACGCAGGTGCAGCGTGATGGCATCGGCACCTGCTTCTTCGGCCTCGAGTGCTGCCCTGATCGGATCGGGGTACACGGTTCCTCGCGCATTACGCAAAGTGGCGACGTGATCAATGTTAATGCCCAGGTCGATGCCTGGGCCATGCGGCTGCAGAAAACTCATTGTGAACGGCGTCCGGCGCTAAAGTTGAAGGAAAGAGGAAAGGTAATCGGTCGAATATGGCGCAGAGGCATCGATGCAATACCTGCCAGCTTACAACTGCATCAAATCTATCAGAATCTGGCGCGTGTTGAGTGGCGTGCCGCCGAGATGGTGCGCCAAAAGAAAGCGCATCAAAAATTTGCTCTGGATTTGTGTCGTGCTGTCGGCATAGTTTTCCCGATCCATGTCGAGTAGTGTCTTACCGCTGATTACCGGGATCGTGTCGGACAGCCGCGCCACCCGCACGCCCTCTTCCGGTACCACCACGTACTGCCCGGCCGGCTCCACTGCTGCTCTGGTGGAAAGACAAAAGACAAGATTGCCGCCAACGCCGGTTTCCTTCAGCAACGCACGCTCGAATTTGCGCAAGACGATAGGTGCCGGTTCATGGTGCGCAAGCTGGTTCAGCGTCGCCACATAATGATCAAACAGGGCAGCGTGCGCATCGTCTCGCGCCAGCATCTTGAACAATAGCTCATTCAGGTAAAAACCGCACAGTAATGCCGCTTTTTCGAGGGGCGGCATACCGCCGACCCATTCCGCACTGATCAGGGTGCGCACCTCGGATTTGCCGCTCCAGCCCAATGACAACGGCTGGAAAGTTTGCAGTACCCCGCGCAGCCTCGAATGCGGCCGCTTGGCACCTTTCGCAATCAATGCGACACGGCCATGATCGCGAGTAAACACGTCGACGATCAGGCTGGTTTCCTTGTAGGGATAGCTGTGGAGCACGAACCCCGGCTGGCCGGAAACACGATGATCTCTTACTGCAGGCTGCGCTGCCCGAACCGTACGCCGCAGCGGCTTGTGTGGCCGCACATCCGAAACAACAATCTTGGCCGCGTCGGGCAATGCGGCGTCGGGCAGTGCGGCGTCGGATGCTGCGCCCTTGCCGTCGCGAACTCGTAGCGCATTATCGTTGGCTAAATCCATATGGGGAGGGCCGGTTCATTCGTAGCCGTAGGCGCGAAGGCCAGCTTCATTGTCGGCCCAGCCTGATTTTACCTTGACCCAGATTTCGAGGTACACCGGGCCACCAAACAGGCGTGCCATGTCGAGCCGGGCTTGCGTGGAGATTTCTTTCAAGCGTGCGCCCTTCTGGCCGATCACCATCGATTTGTGGGTATCTCGCTCTACCAGAATCGCTGCAAATACACGGCGCAGATCGCCTTCCTGCTCGAAATTTTCAATGATAACGGTGCTGGTATAAGGTAGCTCGTCGCCAACGAAACGGAATACTTTTTCCCGAACAATTTCAGCAGCAAGAAATTTCTCACTGCGATCGGTGATGTCGTCGGCATCGAATATCGGTGCATTCGCCGGCAAGCGCTTTTCGATTTCGCCCTGCAGATTGTCGAGCTGAAAGCGCAGAGTCGCCGATACCGGCACCACCGCCGCAAAATCGTGCTTTGCTGCGATTTGCTGGGCAAACGGTAGCAGCACGGCCTTGTCCTTGATCCGATCAGCCTTGTTGATCACCAATATACAAGGCACGTCTTGCGGAATCAGATCCAGAACCTGCTGGTCGGCAGGGCCGAAGGTGCCCGCTTCCACCAGGAACAGGATGACATCGGAGGCGGTAAGCGTGTTGGTGACCGTGCGGTTGAGCGTCTTGTTCAGGGCGTTGGCATGGCGTGTCTGGAATCCCGGGGTATCGACATAAATGAACTGCGTGGTCGTCGTGGTCTGGATACCGGTGATGCGGTGCCGGGTGGTTTGCGCCTTGCGTGAAGTGATGCTGACCTTGGCACCGATCAATGCGTTCATCAGCGTGGATTTTCCAACATTCGGTCGCCCGACGATGGCGATGTAACCACAACGAAAATCAGTCGGTACGATAGACGTGGCGGGTGTAGCAGCGGGAGAGTCGGTCATGCTGTTTTCGAGTGGGGTGCAGAGGGGTGTGGAAGTTCGGGGGAGTCCAAAGCCGCAGCCGCAGGGGCCGTAGCAGCCGCAACATCGACTGTGGCATCGGCCTGATTTGTGGCGATGCCGGCAAGCTTGAGTTGCGCCGTACGTGGCCTGGCACGTCGACTGGCGGAGGGCGTTTTCACCAGCGCCTGCTGCACAGCTTCCAGCGCACATTTGGCCGCTGCCTGCTCACCGGCACGGCGGCTGCCACCGGTGCCGAACACTTGTACGTCCAGCTTCGGCACCAGGCATTCGATCTCGAATTCCTGGTTGTGGGCGGCACCGTGCGTGGCGACGACGTTATAAAGCGGCAGTGCGATCTTTTTGCCCTGCAAATACTCCTGTAACAGGGTCTTGGCATCCTTGCCCAGCGTTTTTGGATCGACCGTGTCGAGAATCGGAATGTACAAGGCACGAACGACATCCCGGGCGGCATCGAACCCGGCATCGAGAAAAATTGCGCCGAACAGCGCTTCGAGCGTGTCGGCAAGTATGGAGGGTCGCCGAAAACCGCCTGACTTCAATTCGCCTTCGCCAAGGCGCAGAAACTGCGAGAGCTCCAGACGTTGTGCGATTTCGTAGAGAGACTGCTGCTTTACGAGGTTGGCACGCAGGCGAGAAAGATCGCCTTCATCAATTTTTGCGTAACGATCGAATAACAAGGATGCGACAACGCAGTTCAGTATCGAGTCACCGAGAAACTCCAGACGTTCGTTGTGAACGCTGTTGTGGCTACGGTGTGTCAAGGCCTGCTGCAACAAACCAGCATTTTGAAACGTATGACCCAGCCGACCTTGCAGCACAGCAACATCCATGTCGTCTAACCCCGCACTCTCACTCGATGGCTTTCTTCACTACCGCGCCAGTAACAGTCGTTCCTTCGTATTCCATCAACAGGCTTGCCGGACCAACCAATGGAATTTTCTTGTTGTAAGCAAAACTGATATCGAAAGCCGTGCCGTTGCGCACAATCGTCAGGTCTTTGCCGGCGATCGATTCGATGTAACCGACGTTAGCCTGCTTGTCGAAAGCGTTCTGTATGTCTTTTGGCGTAGTGCCGGCCGAGCGAACCGCCATGATGGCTCTTTTTACTGCCTGATATTCAAGAACGGTCGGGACAACCTTCAAAGCGACGAGGCCGAACATTCCAAGAATGGCCGCTACAAAAATCAGCCCTATTAAGGTAATGCCACGCTGGGCATGCAAGTTAGACCCTGATTTCAACGCCCGAGTCGCCGCTGACGTCATGCTCCACTGTAGAACCGGTCGCGCAAAAGTCATACTTGATCCTTGATAATCACTAGTGAAAACTGCCGATACGCCTGATGTTTCCTAAATTCATCCAGACAAAAAATGCTCTTCCGACAATATTTTTATCCGGTACGAAACCCCAGTAGCGACTGTCCAGGCTGTTATCCCGATTATCCCCCATCATGAAATATTGTCCAGCAGGGACGGTGCAGGCAAAACCCTCTGCGTTATAGGTGCACAACTCGTTTTGCGGAAATGCGTCCGGGCTCTGCACATAACTGGGAGCAATTTCATCGTTGAGAATGCGATGCCCGCGCTCAGTCAATCCTTCCTTGAACTGTTTCGAATAAGTCAGTCGCTCCTCGTCCAGGTAATCCGGCAAGGGCTCGTAAGTCAAGGCACGGCCATTGACCGTCAAGCGCTTGTTCTGATACAGGATGCGGTCGCCAGGCACGCCCACCACCCGTTTGATATAGTCCAGAGACATATCCTTCGGATATTTGAACACCATCACGTCGCCGGGCTGTGGCGAGCCAAGTTCGACGATTTTCTTGTTGATAATCGGCAGACGAATGCCGTAGGTAAATTTGTTAACCAGTATCAGATCACCGACAACCAGGGTAGGCACCATCGAACTCGACGGTATCTTGAACGGCTCGTAGAGAAACGAGCGAAGGACGAACACCAGAGCCAGCACAGGAAAGAAGCTGCCGGAATATTCTATCCAGGTCGGCTGGCGCAAAATGTCGGCTTCCAGTGCCTGCCGATCCTGGGTATCGGTTCTGATGCCCTCACTTCTCAGGCGACTGGCCCGCGAGTCGAATTCGGCAAGTGCTGCATTGGCCCTGGTGCGCCGACCGGGTGCCAGGTAAAACATGTCGAGACACCAGATAATGCCGGTTGCGATCGTCAACGAAAATAAAATCAAGGCAAAATTGCCGAGCAAGGATTGCAGCATCATTTATCGTCCACTTGTAGAATTGCCAGGAATGCCTCTTGCGGTATTTCTACAGAACCTACCTGTTTCATCCGTTTCTTGCCGGCTTTCTGTTTTTCCAGCAGTTTGCGTTTGCGACTGATGTCACCGCCATAGCATTTCGCCAGCACGTTTTTGCGCAAGGCCTTGACGTTTTCCCGCGAAATGATGTTTGCGCCGATTGCTGCCTGGATTGATACATCGAACATCTGACGCGGAATCAATTCGCGCATCTTCGCCGCCACTGCACGTCCGCGATACTGGCTGTTAGCGCGATGTACGATGATTGCCAGTGCATCGACCTTCTCGCTATTGATCAGCATGTCGACCTTGACCACATCGGCACAGCGATATTGCTCGAATTCGTAATCCATCGATGCGTAGCCACGCGAAGTCGATTTCAGTTTATCGAAGAAATCGAGCACGATTTCAGCCATCGGCATCTCATAGGTCAGTTTTACCTGTTTCCCGTGGTAGTTCATGTCGACCTGGTTGCCGCGCTTCTGGGTGCACAGCGTGATGACGGCGCCCACATATTCCTGCGGCATGTAGAGGTTGACTGTCACGATCGGCTCGCGGATCTCCTCGATCTTCGAGGGATCCGGCATCTTGGAAGGATTGTCGACCATGAGCACGGCACCGTCACGCATAACCACTTCGTAAATTACGGTGGGCGCGGTCGTGATCAGGTCCATGTCGAACTCACGCTCCAGGCGCTCCTGCACGATTTCCATGTGCAGCAAGCCCAGGAAGCCGCAGCGGAATCCGAAACCGAGCGCCTGCGAAACCTCCGGCTCGTATTGCAGGGCAGCGTCGTTGAGCTTGAGCTTCTCAAGAGAATCACGCAGAGAATCGTACTGATTGGCCTCGACCGGAAACAGTCCGGCAAAGACTTGCGGCTGTGCTTCCTTGAAACCTGGCAGCGCCACGCTGGCCGGTCGAGCCGCCAGCGTGACCGTATCGCCGACCTTGGCAGCTTTCAGTTCCTTGATGCCGGCGATGATGAAGCCGACCTGGCCCGCGCTGAGGCAATCCCGCGACAGGGATTTCGGCGAAAACACGCCGACGCTTTCGGTCAGGTGCTGGGTGCCACTGGCCATCAACAAGATTTTTTCTTTCGGGCGCAGGGTGCCGTTCATCACCCGCACCAGCATTACGACGCCGACATAGTTATCGAACCAGGAGTCGACGATCAAGGCCTGTAGCGGCGCAGTCGGGTCGCCTTTCGGCGGTGGCACCTTGATGATCAGCGACTCCAGCACATCCTGTACGCCAAGCCCGGTTTTTGCAGAGCAATGAACCGCCTCCGACGCATCGATGCCGATGACTTCCTCGATCTCGGCAATGGCATTCGCCGGGTCGGCGGAAGGCAGATCGATCTTGTTCAGTACCGGCACGACTTCTACGCCCAGGTCGAGAGCGGTGTAGCAATTCGCCACGGTCTGGGCTTCGACGCCCTGTGAGGCATCCACAACCAGCAGTGCACCTTCGCAAGCCGAAAGGGAACGGCTGACTTCGTAGCTAAAATCGACATGGCCCGGTGTATCGATCAGGTTCAGGTTGTAGACCTGTCCGTCGCGTGCCTTGTAAGTCAATGATGCGGTCTGAGCCTTGATGGTGATGCCGCGTTCGCGCTCGATGTCCATCGAGTCGAGCACCTGCGCCTCCATCTCACGGTCCGACAAACCACCGCACAATTGAATGATGCGGTCGGCAAGCGTCGACTTGCCGTGGTCGATGTGCGCAATGATGGAAAAGTTACGGATATTGTTCATCGAATCAGAAGCATGTCGGTCGCAGCGATTGCAAAAAAGGCGCTTGCATCAGGAAAATCTTCCAGACGAGCGCCCTAGAGAAGAAGGAAATTCAGTCGCGGCATTTTAACGGATTTCAGTTCGGAAAGCCCGCAAAATGTGTAGTCAGCGCGATTCCAGAATGCTATGCCGAGCCATCGTTCGGCACCAAATTGTCGTCCTCCGATAATGCAGCCTGCAAAGCGTGCCTATCCAGAAAATGATGGCACACTTCCCGGATTACGCCGTTCGTTGCACATTCGACAAGAACCGGCACTAATTCATCGTATAGCGCAACCAGGTGCGGATCGGCGTCGATATCGACTACTTTCAAGTCATAATCGAATCCTGCACCCGAGCAGGCAAGTGCGGCCTGCATGTCATCGCACAGGTGACAATAGCTGCGTGAGTAAAGAATCAAGGACTTCACGTCAGGCAGTTATTATCATATTAAAAATTCGACCACTTTCAGCCCGGACGTACGGGGACAAATTGGGAGGAATCTCCCCGGCGCACCAGAATCACGGCAATTTTCTTCGCCTCCAGCTTGGCCACAAGTGCGTTGAATTGCTTCGCATCCTTGATGTCAGTATTATTGAGCCGCAGAATGACATCACCCGCGCGCAAGCCAGCACGGGCAGCTGCGCCTCCAGCCGTTTCCACAACCGCCCCGCCGTCGACCTTCAACTCTTTACGTTGTGCTTCGGACAAATCGGTGACTGCCAGGCCTACCGCATTTGCAACGGCATCCGGTGCGGCCTTCTTCTCGTTGCGCCTTACCATTTTTTCCGGTTCGAGTTCCGTCACCACAAGAGCAAGGTCACGGCTGGCGCCTTTGCGCCACACCGAGATGGTCGTCCGCGTACCAGGCTTGATGTTGCCGACGAGCCGCGGTAAGTCACTCGTTTTCTCGATCGACACACCGTTGAGTTTCAATATGATGTCGCCGGCCTCGACGCCACCTTTTTCAGCGGGCCCTCCAGGCTCAACCCGCGACACAAGGGCACCCTGGGAACGCGGCAAGCCAAGCGACTCTGCGACTTCCTTGGTGACTTCACCAATTTGCACCCCGATGCGCCCACGGGTGACACGCCCTGTCGCCTTTAGCTGTTCGAAAACCCGCATCGCCTCATCGATCGGCACTGCGAATGAAATACCCATGTAACCACCCGAGCGGCTGTAGATTTGGGAATTGATACCGATCACCTCGCCACGCATGTTGATGAGCGGCCCACCTGAATTTCCGGGGTTGACCGCAACGTCGGTCTGGATCAGTGGCAGATAATCGCCGGTATCACGGGCTTTTGCCGATACGATGCCGGCGGTGACGGTGTTATCCAGGCCAAAGGGTGAACCAATGGCAATTACCCATTCTCCGACCCGGATCTTGTTGGAATCGCCAATTGACAATCGCGGCAAGTTGGAGCCTTCAAGCTTGACAAGGGCAACATCCGATCGCTTGTCGGCGCCGATGATTTTTGCCTTGAATTCACGTTTGTCCGTAAGGGTGACATACACTTCATCAGCACCCTCCACCACATGCGCATTGGTCAGGACGTAGCCGTCAGCGGAGATAATGAAACCTGAACCCACGCCGCGCGGCACTTCTTCTTCCACCGGCGGCCCCTGCTTGCGGCCCGGCTGTCCGTTCGGCGCGTTAGGCTGCGGCGCACGGGGCATCGGCACACCGAAAAAACGCTTGAAAAACTCCTGCATCTCTTCGTCTTCCGGCGCGCCAGGGAGTCCCTGGCCGGGTTTGGCCTTAGCGGTGGTACGAATATTCACAACCGCCGATCCGGTACGCTCGACCAAGTCAGTGAAATCAGGCAATCCGGCAACTGCTGCCGCACGCACCGCGCCGGTATTGAGCAACAGCGTAGGCGCGAAAAAGGCGCTCGCAGCGCCTAGAATGAACATGGATGCAGCATGTCTTACAGAAAAATTTGGCTTCATAGAGACGTTTGAAAACAGCTATTTGGATATAAATTCAATCGAACCGGCAACCTGTTTTATCGCAGTTGCAGGAACTTCTCCGACAATGGTAAGCCAAAAATCGCCTTGGCGCTTTCCCATAACATTCAATGCACCCTGCCGACTTACCCCTTCCACTCGCCCCCTGGATGCCGGTTCGATAAAAACCGAAATTGCGGCAAGCCCATCGGAATACACGATCTGCGTGACTTCACGGGGCGCTGGACGGGCGTTGGCGCTGCCCGCCGAATCGACGGCTGGCATTGAAGGTGGCGCATCGAAAAGCATGCGCTTCATTTCACGAATTTTCTTGAATCCTGGAGGCACTGCCTTGACGTTCCATCCAGTCGTGGCTACCGTACTGGCAGCGGCGTGTTCGACGCGCCAGCTTTTTGTGTCCGCATAACTGGGCTGCACCTTGGCAGGATCAATCTCGCCGATTGCCAGCTGGGTAAAAGCGATCTGTTCGACTACCTCATTGCGCTCATTGAGCGTTTGCGCCCGCAGCAGGAGACCGGTGGACTGCTCTGCCCAAAGCTTGTAGCCGTAGCGCAGATTGTCTTTCGGCTCCAGCAGCAGCGCCTGGCTGTCGAACCCGGCAACCCGGCCTGTTTCGCCCTTGCGCACCAGATAGTGGAAAGACAGGGAAGCTGCGCTTGCCGGCACGATCGCAGGAAACACATCTTGCGTCACGCGTTTTTCCACCAATAACATTTTGATTTCCGGGATGTATGAAACGATTTCCTCGTTATTGCGAATGTATTCGCGAGGTTTTCCATCCAGGATCTCGAATTTCTCACGCTCCGTCTTGCCATCGAAAAGGTGGGTGATGCGGGAAGTGCGGATCTGATTCGATTGTTGAAAAACGAAGGTGCCGGAGTAATTCAGGCTTTGTGCAGCGCTGTGAATCTTGCGCAACCACGCTTGTGCGTCCAACTCGCCCTGGTCGCGGCGTGGCATCTGCGCAGTGGCGGACAATACTACGACAGCAGCACCAAGAAACCCAACGACAAATTTACATACCACCATGGCCCGCCGCATAGTAAATACTGCCCTTATTCTTTTGCTGAATTGGAAAACCGTGCATAGTGGGCAGTGGTGTACAGGGACGGCGAAAACCGCTGATGGGCCAACAAGTAATCACCGATTTGTGCATCGTGAATGGCGGACGCCGTCGCGGCTACGGGTGTGGCAATTGGTGAAGCAGTATCAGTCGCGATAGATATCTCCGAATCGTTCACGTTATTTAGGCTAGCGGAGAGTGCCAGGATCACCGTGGCAGCGATAGCGGCGCCAGGTACAGCAAGCCGTCGCACTACACCGTATGGCCTGTCGCAGGGCGCAGTCAGAGGGACTGACTGCACGACGGGGCATTCTTCCGATTTCAGATGAATGGGTTCGTCTGCAAGGCGAGTTGCCATACGGCTGGCGAACTCCGCACCTGGAGCGACCATTGCTTCACTCGATCGCAGCACATCGCCGATGCAATGATAGTTTTCCCAGATGCCCGAGGCCTCCGGCTCACGCAAAGCGTTCAACACAGCATCGTGCAGCGAGACATCAAGCTCACCATCAGCGAATGCTGAAATCTTTTCATCTGCCTTGTAACTATTATTCATCATACCCTCAAGAATCGCATCCAATTGCTCACCTGCCACCTGCCCTTTGATCCACTACCAACGCTTGTCCAGTGCAGTACCTAGAAGCGGTCTTAACTTATCTGCAATCGCCTCGCGGGCCCTGAAAATTCGACTCCGAACCGTGCCGATCGGGCACCCCATTGCTTCGGCAATCTCGTCGTAGCTCAGGCCCTCAATCTCCCGCAGCGTAATTGCCATTCTCAATTCACTTGGCAAAGCATCCATTGCAACGTTGACTGTTTCAGCAATCTGCTTTGTCGCAAGCATCGATTCCGGCGTGTTGATATCTCTTAGGTGGTCGCCGTCCTCAAAAGTTTCTGCCTCTTCGACATCAGCCTCTGTCGAAGTCGGTGCCCGCCGGCCTTGGGTCACCAAATAATTCTTCGCCGTGTTAATACCAATGCGATACAGCCACGTGTAAAACGCCGAATCGCCACGAAACTGTGGTAGCGCCCGATACGCTTTGATAAACGCTTCCTGCACCACATCTTCGGCCTCAGCCTGATCACGCAAAAGGCGCAGCACAAGGCGCATCAGCTTTCGCTGATATTTCGTCACCAGCAGCTCAAATGCCTGCTTATCACCACGCTGTACTCGTTCAACGAGTAGCTGATCAATGTCGCGTTCAGTCGTCAATCGACATTCCCTTGATTAATAGCAACTCGCGCGTGATCCGAACTGTTGACTGTGTGAAATGTGGGAAGTTCAGAATTTTGGTCGCGGAATGTTTCAAGCTTTCTCACCTTCCGTACCGAGATTGTGTACAGCGATCCAACGGCATGCCACCGAAAGTGCCCGAAATTGATCTTTGGAGAGGGTATCTGGCAAAACCATCACAGACCGTACTGCGCCGCACTCAGCCTGCAGATTCAGGATCATCAGTGACGACCATAATGTGGAGGATGGCAATAAGGTATAGGCACGGCGTAGTCGCGGACTCCCGCCTGTGGTTGGAGCTCTTGCCGAATCGCCAATAATCATGCTGATCATACCCGTTGCCGAGATATCAACATAGCACGCATTATTATTTTGTACGATATGTCCAATGACAGGCAACACAGCGGCGATACAACCGAGCGCCACCCCAACGCGTACGCATTGCGAAAGATTATTTGCCATGCCGATACCGATGGCCGCACCGACCATCAGACAACCTATGCACATCGCCAGAGTGAGAACCCTGAAAATCCGCGAAGGCTTGATCAGGGCCGAAACCGCGATAGACATTGCTGAAAGTGGCGGGAGAGAATCAGAATTTCTGGAATACCAGCGTGCCGTTCGTACCACCAAACCCAAATGAATTTTTCACCGCGATGGTAATCGGCATTTCGCGAGCGGTGTTGGCGCAGTAATCAAGATCACAGGCTGGATCCTGATTGAAGATATTGATCGTCGGTGGCGATATCTGGTTTTTAAGCGCCAGTACCGTAAAGACCGCTTCGAGGCCACCAGCGCCACCAAGAAGATGTCCGGTCATTGATTTTGTCGAATTAACCACAATGTCGCGAGCATGCTCGCCTAGCGTGCGTTTGATCGCAATCGTTTCCGCCATATCGCCCAATGGTGTCGAAGTGCCGTGCGCGTTGACGTAGTCGACCTGGTCGGGATTGACGCCGGCATTATTGAGTGCCGAAACCATGCAGCGCCGGGCGCCTTCGCCATCCTCGAGCGGTGCGGTCATATGGTGAGCATCCGCGCTCATGCCAAAGCCCAGCAGCTCTGCATAAATCCTTGCCCCACGTGCCTTCGCATGTTCGTACTCTTCGAGCACCATCACGCCGGCACCTTCACCCAATACGAACCCGTCGCGATCGCGGTCCCAGGGACGCGAGGCTGTGGTAGGGTCATCGTTGCGCGTCGACAGTGCCCGAGCAGAAGCAAAACCGCCAAGACCGAGCGGAGAGATCGTCGACTCCGAACCGCCTGCAATCATGACATCGGCATCGCCGTACTCGATCAGGCGGCCGGCGGCGCCGATACAATGCAAACCAGTGGTACAAGCCGTCACAATTGCCAGGTTCGGACCCTGCAAGCCATATTTTATTGAAAGATGACCGGAAATCATGTTGATGATCGAAGCCGGCACGAAGAACGGACTCACGCGACGCGGGCCACGCGCCACCAGTTCGGCGTGCGTATTCTCGATCAGTGGCAGGCCGCCGATTCCAGAGCCGACGATCACGCCGATACGCGCTGCATTCTCATCCGTCACTTCCAGACCACAATCCTGCATCGCCTGGATACCTGCCGCCATGCCGTAATGGATGAACGTATCCATGTGACGGGCTTCCTTGGCAGGAATGTAGTCCTCTATCCTGAATCCTTTCACTTCGCCGGCTATCGACGTGGTGAAGAGCGACGCATCGAACTTGGTAATTGTCGCAATGCCGGAACGACCCTCGACAACCGAGTCCCAAGCCTCCGTAAACGTGTTGCCAACAGGCGAAACACACCCTAGACCTGTGATAACGACGCGGCGTTGACGTGAGCGACTCAAACCATTCTCCTGGGATCGATGCGTGCGCGATGCGGTATTACGCTTTGACGTGGGCTTTTGCGTAATCGATTGCTTGCTGAACCGTTGTGATCTTTTCTGCCTGTTCGTCAGGGATTTCCATTTCGAACTCATCTTCCAGCGCCATGACCAGTTCGACCGTATCAAGCGAGTCTGCGCCCAGGTCGTCGACGAACGACGATTCGATCTTGATGTCAGCTTCGGCAACGCCCAGTTGCTCTGCCACTATTTTTTTAACGCGCTGTTCGATATCGGACATGTTTGAACTCCAGTGTGGTTACGGAAAGTGCGCGCATTTTAGCAGGTTTGCGCGACAAAAATTTAGCTTTGCCTTTTGATTTTTACAATGCCAGGGTCAGGGTCGGCGGCCTTACTTATTTCTTGCAAAACTACTCGTTTGAGGGTGCGCTCCAGATAATACTTCCAGCGGTTGCAAGGTCGTCAACTCATGTACATGCCACCGTTCACATGCAGGGTGCTGCCGGTGACATATCCGGCCTGTGCCGAAGCAAGAAAACACACCGCTGCTGCAACTTCTTCCGGCAAGCCTAGACGGCCTAGCGGAATCTGTTGAAGCAATGCAGAAACATTGTCATGATTTAGCCCCTTGGTCATATCCGTATCGATGAAACCCGGCGCAATGCAATTGACGGTGATGTTTCGACTGCCAATTTCGCGTGCCAGGGCCCGACTCATGCCGGCAACACCTGCCTTGGCTGCGGCATAGTTCATCTGCCCGGCATTGCCGGAAGAGCCGACAACCGAAGTGATGTTGATGATCCTGCCGTAACGCGCCTTTACCATGCCGCGCAGCACGGCACGGCACAGGCGCCCCACCGCTGTCAGGTTGGTGGCAATGACGATATCCCACTCATCGTCTTTCATTCGCATCGCGAGTTGATCGTGGGTGACGCCGGCATTATTTACCAGTATGGACAGACTGCCGAATTTTTTCTGGATCGTGTCCACCAGCGCAATACACGCCGGCGCGTCGTTGACGTCGAGCACCAGACCTTCGCCAGAGATTGGCCCGATTGCCTGCAAATAGTCGGTAATCGATGCTGCACCCGCTTGGGAAGTCGCGGTTCCTACGACTGTTGCGCCCTGACGGGCTAAAAGTTCGGCGATTGCCCGGCCGATACCACGGGAGGCGCCGGTCACCAGCACTACCTGGTGCTCCAGCATGAATAATGGCGTCATTTGAGCTGCTCCATAATATGGTCGATTGCAGCAGGTGCCGCGATGGAGTGACCAGTCAAGGTCGGATCGATGCGTTTTGTCAGCCCGGTCAGCACCTTGCCAGGCCCGCATTCGATTACATGCGTGACGCCACGACTTGCGATGTTCTGGATGGTCTCGACCCAGCGTACCGGGTTGGCGGCTTGCCTGCTTAATGCATCCTTGATGTCAGCTTCATTGGTGCAAACGGCGACATCCACATTATTGACCAACAGTATTTGCGGTGTAATGAAAGGAACTTCGGCCAGATAGGTCCGTAACTGCTCGGCAGCCGGCAGCAGCAAACTGGAATGAAAAGGGGCTGAAACCGCCAGCGGAAGCGCCCGTTTCGCACCTTTTTCCAGCGCTAGTATGCAGGCGCGCTCCACGGCGCCCGTATGCCCGGCAATCACGACTTGCATGGGCGCGTTGTAATTGACGGCTTCGACCACTTGCCCCTCGGCTGCCTCGTTGCAGACCGACCGTACATCCTGATCTGCAAGCCCGAGGATTGCGGCCATGCTGCCCTCGCCTATCGGCACGGCAAGCTGCATTGCTTGGGCGCGAAATCGTACCAGCGGCAAGGCATCACGAAAGGCCAGCGCTCCTGAAGCGACCAGCGCAGAGTACTCCCCAAGGCTGTGACCTGCCACCCAGCTCGGCACCTTGCCACCGGCTGCCAGCCAAGCTCGGTAAAACGCTACGCCAGCTGTCAGCATGACCGGCTGGGTATTGATAGTCAGGTCGAGCGTGTCCTTGGGGCCATGCGATATCAAATGGGCCAGATCAAAGCCGAGCACATCGGAAGCCTCGGCAACCGTCGCTCGCACCGCTAAATTTTCCGAAAAAGCGTCGAGCATGCCGAGCGCCTGCGAGCCTTGGCCAGGAAAAACAAATGCGAATTGCGTCATAGGATCAAATGGAAAAACTGTGGAAATTGGGAAGTTCTCGGAGTGCGGGCACTCGATACCGATTTTCTTTGGGCCGTCCTGGCTGCGGCTTCACAGGCGTACCAGCGCCGCACCCCAGGTAAAGCCGCCGCCGACGCCTTCCATCAATACATTGTGGCCGGGACGAATGCGCCCGTCTCGCACTGCATGATCCAGCGCCAGCGGAATCGAAGCCGCGGAGGTGTTGCCGTGCTGGTCAACCGTAACCACCATTTTTTCCAGCATCAATCCAAGCTTTCTGGCAGTGCTTTGCATGATGCGAATGTTTGCCTGATGCGGCACCAGCCAGTCGATCTGCGAGGCATCCATGTTTGCCTGCGCCAGTACTTCGATAGCAACTTTTTCCAGCACCGAGACGGCCAGCCTGAACACGGCGGGCCCGTCCATGTACAGATACGCGCTGCCAGCCAGCGCGCCGTGATGAATATTGCCTGGTACGCAGAGGATATCGGCATAGCGCCCGTCCGCATGCAGCTTCGTAGCCAGCACGCCAGGCGTTGTGCTGGCCGTCATTACCACCGCACCGGCGCCGTCGCCAAACAACACGCAAGTGGAGCGGTCGGTAAAATCCAGAATGCGGGAGAATACTTCGGCTCCGATTACCAGCGCATTCCTGTGGGCGCCGGATTTGATGAAGCTGTCGGCCACTGCCATGGCGTACACAAAGCCGCTGCAAACAGCCTGGACATCCATGGCGGCACCATCGTTTGTAATGCCCAGTTTTCGTTGAACAATGCAGGCAGTGCTGGGAAAGCCGCCGGCATGGTCGCCGGTGGATGTGGCAACGATGATCAGATCGATATCGTTGGCAACCAAGCCAGCCGCTACCAATGCATGCTGCGCTGCTCCGACGGCCAGATCGCTTGCCAGTACGCCTGGCGCAGCGTAGTGACGCGCAGCGATGCCACTTCGCGACACGATCCATTCATCGGAGGTTTCAATACCACTCAGTGCAAGGCGTTGCGCAAGCTCGCTGTTGGTCACGCGAAGAGGTGGCAGGGCGCTACCGGTACCGACGATTTTGCTATGGGACGTCATGCAATTTTCTGGTGAGTTTGCTCTGCAGCAGGCAATGCATCTGCCGGTGGAGCAGTTGGAATGTTACCAGGCATGAGAGCCGCGATGCTGGCAGATATCTGCGCCAGCACATCATGTCTTGCCGCATCACACGCGCGCTTGATCGCCCATTCGTAGCCATAGGCATCTGCGCTGCCATGACTCTTGAAAACCAGGCCGCGCAAACCGAGCAGACTGGCACCGTTGTAGCGCGAGGGGTTCATGCGGCGTGAAAATGCCTTGATCGCACCGCTAGCAATCACGGCGCCGAACATGTTGAGAGGCGTGCGCCTGAATTCTGCGGTCAATGCGTTTTTTACGAAACGCCCCAGACCTTCGGAGGCTTTCAAGACCACATTACCGACAAAGCCATCGCAGACCACGATATCGGTGGTGCCTTCAAAAATGTCGTTTCCCTCGACATTGCCATAGAAATTCAACACCCCTTTTTCATGATCATGTCGCAACAGTTGAGCGGTCTGTTTTACCAGATCGTTGCCCTTGCTATCCTCTTCCCCGATATTGAGCAGACCGATCGTCGGTTTTGCCTTGCCCTCGACTGCACTGACCAGCGCCGAACCCATCACCGCGAATTGATGCAAATGATGCGGGCTGCAATCCACATTTGCGCCCAAATCGAGCATGTAGGTCGGACAATCCTTCTGATTCGGAATCAGCGTGCAGATTGCCGGACGGTCGACACCAGGCATGGTCTTCAAAAGATAACGCGACACTGCCATCAATGCAGCGGTATTACCGGCCGATACGCAGGCGCTCACACTGCCATCCCGCACCAAGCCAATTGCAACACGCATCGACGAATCTTTTTTACGCCGCAGGGCAATCTCCAGGGAATCGTCCATGGTCACGACTTCCGTGGCATTGACGATGGACAGACGGGGATGCTGGATATGTTTAAGTCGACGAAGTTCTGCAGTGATCACATCAACCTGGCCGACTAGAACAAGCTCGACCTCCGGTTCATGTGTGACGAATGCTATCGCAGCAGGAATGGTCACTGCCGGGCCGTTGTCTCCGCCCATGCAGTCTATGGAAATTTTTAATGTCATTGTTTTGACTCAACACCCTCTTCGGTGCTCATTATCGAGCCAGATTCAGGATGATTCAAAATGACGCACCGATCGACATACGGCAGATCAGAAAAACATGAATCCTGCACGGCGTTCGGGCACGAAAAAGCGGCGCGGGGATGAAAATCGGCGCGCCGCTGTTCTATCGCATGCAAAACGACAGAATTATTCGTCGTTTTTCGTCTTCAATACCTTACGACCACGGTAGTAGCCGCTCGGGCTGATGTGGTGACGCAAGTGGGTTTCGCCAGTAGTCGGCTCTACTCCGAGTTGCGGTGCCACCAGAAAATCATGCGCGCGATGCATGCCACGCTTGGACGGTGATTTCTTGTTTTGCTGAACAGCCATAATTACTCCTAACCAAAAGTTCTGAAATTTTAACATGAGCGATTTGCAACACACACTTTGCAAATCGAAAAACCCTGCCGAGTCGAAAAAAACAACCCGTTTTTAGTGTCGCAAGTCCTTTAATGCAGCAAAAGGCGACGGCTTTTTCGCATTATTTTCCAGACTGGCTGCTTCGCTTTCGGGGCACTGATCATGTTTCGGCGCCTGCGGGATCGACAAAAGCGCTTCATCTTCAATCAATTCAATCAAGTCCATTGCCGGGGCCACCACTATCACGTCGAGCGAGTCGTCGTCCAGTGTGGCTTCAATCTGATCCGCCTGCAGATCGCTGCGCGCCAGCACCAGTGTGGCAGTTGATTCAATTGCATGGACATACGGTTGCAGGCAACGCTGACAGGTCAATTGCACATCGCCGGCCACTGTCATCGACAACTGGGGATATCCGCTTTCGTGCATGCCGCCGATGACGGCCCAGCGAAGTGTGCCAAATGTAGCGGCACATTCCTTTGCAAGCCTCGGCAACCCCGCGACAGGGATTTCACCGTCGCGCCGTTCCTTGAGTCGACTGAACTCGAACGCCTCGATTTCAACAGCAACCATGACAAGTAAATCCGGAAAACCTGCGATAATAACAGACTATTCATTCCCTTGGCGGAGCTTTAAAGCAAATGCACTCGCCATTATTCCCGCACGCCACGCCTAAGTTGATCCTGGCCTCCGGTTCGGTCTACCGCCAGGCCTTGTTGGCGCGCCTGCGCCTGCCCTTCGAGGTAGTCTTACCCGAAGTAATCGAAGAGCCCTGTCCGGGTGAAATGCCTGCTGCGATGGCAGCGCGCCTAGCCTTTGAAAAGGCCACCGCCGTAGCGTGCCGTACACCAGATTCACTGGTGATTGGGTCGGATCAGGTGGCCTCGCTGGATGGAGATCTGATCGGCAAACCTGGCTTGCATGAAAACGCCTTGGCGCAGTTGCAGAAAATGCGTTCCCGGACAGTAATTTTCTACACAGCGGTGTGCCTAGTCGATAATCGAGCTGTAACAGCCGAGCCAGGGCTTGCAAAACAATTGGCAACTGTCGAGACCATCGTAAAATTTCGCTACCTGCCGGATGACGCGCTCGATGCCTATCTGCGCATCGAGCAGCCTTACGATTGCGCCGGCAGCGCTAAAAACGAAGGGCTGGGCATCGCGCTAATCGAGTCTTGCCAGTCGAGCGATCCTACCGCGCTGACCGGACTGCCGCTGATCGCGCTTTGCGGCATGCTTTACAAAACCGGTATCGAGTTTTTCAAAACAGGCGCTGCGTGACCGGCACCCTGTACCTGATTCCAAACACGCTGGGCGATTGCGGGTCGATCGATTCGGATGTCCTGGGACACGTCATCCCCTTGGAGGTGCAGCGTTTGACGGCAACACTTTCTTCATTCGTTGCAGAAAATGCAAAAAGCGCCCGAGCGTTTCTTAAACTTATTGCCTTGACACACCCCCTGGCCAAGCCAATCCAGGAAATCCGTATTGCCGAGCTGAACGTCAACACTTCCGACGACGCGCTGCCTGCGTTGTTGGGGCCCTTGTTGGCGGGTCAGGACATTGGGTTGATTTCGGAAGCTGGCGTGCCGGCCGTGGCCGACCCAGGCGCCAGCCTGGTACGGCTGGCCCACAGGCACAATATCGTTGTCAGGCCGATGGTCGGTCCATCGTCGCTATTGCTGGCGGTCATGGCAAGTGGTTTGAATGGTCAGAGTTTTGCATTCAACGGCTACCTGCCTGTCGACAGCACACAGCGCAGCAAGCGTATCCGGGAACTGGAACTACGTTCGCGACAGGAACAACAGACGCAACTTTTTATCGAAACGCCGTATCGGAATCAGACGATGCTGGAAACGCTTGTCAGTCAGTGCAGGCCGGACACCCTGCTGTGCGTGGCGACCGACCTGACTCTGCCGACAGAAGCCATCAGGACAATGACAGCCATGCAGTGGAACAAGGCGCTGATCTCGAAACAGGTACCCGATTTCCAGCGCAAGCCGTCGGTCTTTCTATTGTTGGCGGCCTGAGATAAAAACTACCGTGATTAGCGGAATGCGGGCCGGTTGCCTTGCACTGCCGAGTTGAATGCACCGCTTCCGACTGCCGCGCCAAATTTTTTCAAGACGCGTTCGGATAACCCTTCCTGTTGCGTGTAATCGATCAGATTATCGACCTTGAATTCCGACCTTGCCACGCTGCTGACCGTGCCGAAACCATCCGCCAGCCCCAACTCCACCGCTTTTGAACCAGTCCAGAAAAGCCCGGTGAACATGTCCGGCGTCTCTTTCAATCGTGCACCGCGACCCTGTCGCACCACGGCGATGAACTGCTGGTGGATCTCATTCAGCATTTCTTGTGCGTAGACTTTCTGCTGTTCTGTCTGCGGGCTGAATGGATCGAGAAATCCCTTGTTTTTGCCGGCGGTGAGCAAGCGCCGCTCAACACCGACCTTGTCCATCAGACCGGTAAAACCAAAGCCATCCATGAGTACGCCGATCGAACCGACGATGCTCGCTTTGTTGACAAATATTTTGTCCGCCCCGACAGCGATGTAGTAGCCGCCGGATGCACACATTTCATCGACCACGACATGCAGAGGTTTCTTTGGGAACGCCTTGCGCAGGCGCTGCATCTCGTCATTGATCATGCCTGCCTGAACCGGGCTACCGCCCGGGCTGTTGATGCGCAGGATGATACCGACGGTGTTGGCATCGGCATAGGCCCGATTCAAAGCCGGAATGACGGAATCTGCCGCGCCGCTGCCTCCGCCGGATTCGATCGTGCCATCGATCTCGATCAAGGCAGTGTGCGAACCGATCGACTCCAGATCAGCTTCGCTATAGCCAAGGGCCATCCAGATACCGACGCATACCACTGCAAGGGTTGCGAACTTGAAAAAATTGCCCCATCTGCGACGGGAGCGTTGCTCGGTCAATGTAGCGAAAGCGAGTTTTTCGATCACCTCACGCTGCCATTCATCGTTTCTGCTCGTGCCTGTCGAATCGGGAGGAAGCGGTGCGTCCGGCGGGGTCTGTGTCTGGTTCATTGTTTTTTGGTAGTTTTCGGGAAACGTTTGAAAAGTTCGAAGAAATGGAAAAAAATCAGGCGCACACTGGCCGCACGGAATCGTCAGGCGTCCAGAATATCTGTCCCTGCGATTCGAATACGTGAATTTTCTGCAACGCCTGTCCGCGGCAAGGACCGCCGGCACAACGGCCCGACTCCGGCAGATACATCGCGCCATGCACTGCACACATCAGATACATTCCGGATGCATCAAAGAATTCCCCTTCGTTCCAGTCCAGTTCGACCGACACATGTGCACAGCGGTTGACGTAGCCATACACTTTGCCCTGGAAACGCACCACGAAGCCAGTAGCATCCGTGCCGAAAGCAGTAATCGGAAAGCGGATGCCCCTGGCATTTTCCTGGAGCGCTTCAGCAGCGCAGATGGCGATGTCAATCATGCGTATTCGTTGAGCCAGCCATGCAATTGCTTCACCGACCCGGCGCAGAACGTAGGGTTGAGCGCCATCAGTTCGGCCTCGGGATGCGCACCGTAGCGTACAGCGACGCCGGCAGCACCGGCGTTAAGCGCCATTTGCAGATCGTGGGTGGTGTCGCCGATCATCAGGGTACGCTTCATGTCCTGACCGAGTTCACGGGTGAGTTCCTGCAACATGGCCGGGTGCGGTTTGGAGAATGTCTCGTCGGCGCATCGCGTGGCATCGAAAGCTGACAATAGTTGCGCGGCGTGCATGGCCCGATTCAAACCGACGCGGCTTTTTCCTGTCGCAACTGCCAGAAAATATCCCTGTTGCGCCAGGTCTTCGAGCATCGGCGCCACACCATCGAACAGGGTCAGCTCTTCGGCTCGGCCCAGGTAATGATGCCGGTAGCGCTCAACCATTCGCGGATACTGGACCGGGTCCAGATCAGGAACGGCGGCATGCATCGCGTCTTGAAGACTCAAGCCGATTACGTGGGAAGCTGCCTTGTTGTTCGGTATCGGTAGACCGAGATCGCGGGCTGCCGCCTGAATGCACTTGACGATTGCGGAGGTACTGTCCATCAGGGTGCCATCCCAATCGAAAACGATCAGGTCAAATTGCTTTCGAGCCATGTATAGCGGCAGTTTCAACTGCCGACCCTTTCTGTTCGGTAAATGACGTTTTTTTATTCGCCGGTAGGCAGTGCGGCCAGACTATCCAGGAATCGCTCACATTCCAACGGTAGCGGTGCCTCGATTGTAAGCATCTGACTCGTTCCAGGATGTGAAAATGAAATTCGATGTGCGTGCAAAAACATCCGTTTGAATGCGATGCGCCCGCCTTCGGGTTTCAATAGCCGGCGGTTCAGGGCAAAATCGCCGTACTTGTCATCGCCTGCAATGGCAAAGCCGCTTGACGCCAGGTGAACGCGAATCTGGTGGGTACGACCGGTTTTCAGTTCCGCTTCAAGTAGCGCAAAGGGGCCATAACGCCGGCGCAAGCTGAATACCGTATGTGAAGCCATGCCGTCGGCTTGCACCCTCACCCGCCGTTCACCGTCTGCGGCAGTGTATTTATGCAGTGGCAATTTAATATGTTGCCGCGCATTTTGCCATTCACCATGAACCAGCACCAGGTACCGCTTGTCGGTCAAGCCGTCGCGCATCTGTTCGTGCAGAGCAGTCAGCGCCGAACGTTTTTTTGCGAGCAACAACACGCCAGAAGTGTCACGATCGAGCCGATGCACCAGTTCCAGGAAGCTCGCGTCAGGACGGGAGGCGCGTAACTGTTCGATAACGCCATAGCTCACACCCGAGCCTCCGTGTACAGCCACGCCGGCTGGCTTGTCGATCACAAGCATGTGACTGTCTTCCAGCAAGATTGTGAATTCGGCGCCAGGAGCGCCAGATTCGACTTTCTGCGCGATGCGCACCGGCGGAATTCGTACAATATCACCGGCCTGTAGCCGATAGGTTTGATCGATTCTGCCTTTGTTGACGCGCACTTCTCCAGAGCGCAGTACCCGGTACAGATGGCTTTTTGGCACACCCTTGCAGACACGCACCAAAAAATTGTCGATTCGCTGGCCGGAGTCTTCGTCGGAAATCGTGACAAACTGAACTTGAAGCGGCACTGGCGCTGGATTGAAAGGTTGCAGGCTTTGCACCTCACTGCCAGAATATCTCGCTAAGTCCTTCATTTTGAATATATAATTGTTTCGCAGCGGTTATAAAACCGTTGCTGGTGTAAGAATAAAAAAATACATTCTACACAGGGGCGTGTCCATCAGCCTCGCCAAGTTGCAAATCGGATGGAAAAGATGTGTATGCACTACCCCGGCGTGCGTCAAGGTCGCACCGTTGATGTCATCGGACAGTGTGCTGGGGTGGTGGACTTGACTCTCTGGAATATAAGAATGGTGCTGGCAAGACCTTGGCCTGTGACGATACGGGGCTGCTTGCCGGCTAATGTGGTTGAACCCTGATTGCCGAGTCGGCGCGAAGCTCGGGTTAGCTCGCTTAGACCAAGTAGATAACTCGTTTTTGCATCATGCATCTGTCGTCAGACCTGCATCCTGCATCGGCGACGCGCGCTCGGCACCGTGTTCGGCTACATCGTCCCTCCGCGATAGCAACGACATCATTTTGTCGATGCTGTCGGCCACGGTAATTCTCTTCCCAGGCGTCGCGCCCTCGCGTACATCCCTATTTATTTGCTGTATCGGCAGTTGATCAGCTTTCGCTCGAACCAGAATTATTCTGAATATGCCGACCATGATTGCAGAGCACCCCTGGCGTATCGCCGCGGCTGCACGTCTGCCAGGTTGGCGCCTTGAAGAAATGATCTGTCGCGAGAGAACGTCGCTACGCTGCCAGGCAGCACAAGATGGCCTACAGGCCACGGAGTCACTCAAATGAAACGCATGTTGTTTAACGCAACGCAGCAGGAAGAACTGCGCGTTGCAATCGTCGACGGTCAAAAATTGATCGACATCGACATCGAAACCACCGGACGCGAGCAGCGCAAGTCCAACATCTATCAAGGCGTGATTACCCGTATCGAACCATCGCTGGAAGCCTGCTTCGTCAGTTATGGCGAGGAACGCCACGGTTTTCTGCCATTTAAGGAAGTTGCGCGCACTTATTTTCGAGAAGGTACCGACGTTCGCAACGCCTCCATCAAGGACGCGTTGCGCGAGGGACAGGAAATTATGGTCCAGGTCGAAAAAGAAGAACGTGGCAATAAAGGCGCTGCCCTGACTTCTTTCGTCTCGCTGGCCGGACGTTACCTGGTGCTGATGCCGAACAATCCACGCGGCGGCGGCGTTTCACGTCGTGTCGAGGGGGAAGATCGGCAAGAACTGCGCGAAACGATGGATAAACTCGATTTGCCTGCGGGCATGTCGGTGATTGCCCGTACTGCTGGCATCGGCCGAAATGTTGATGAATTGCAGTGGGACTTGAGTTACCTGATGCAGTTATGGCGTGCGATCGAAGGGGCCGGTTCGTCGGCCTCGGGCGCTTTTCTGATCTATCAGGAATCATCGCTGGTCATTCGCGCAATCCGCGATTATTTCCAGCCCGATATCGGCGAAATCCTGATCGACACCGACGATATCTATGAGCAAGCCCAGCAATTCATGAGCCATGTCATGCCGGACATGGTGCACCGGGTAAAACGCTATCAAGACGATGTGCCCCTGTTTTCGCGGTTCCAGATCGAACATCAGATCGAAACTGCTTACTCGCGTACCGTGCCACTGCCTTCAGGTGGTGCGATCGTGATTGATCATACCGAAGCCCTGGTATCGGTCGACGTGAACTCTGCCCGTGCAACCCGCGGCAGTGATATCGAAACTACTGCTTTCAACACTAACTGCGAGGCGGCAGAGGAAGTAGCGCGGCAATTACGCCTTCGTGACCTCGGTGGTTTGATCGTCATCGATTTCATCGACATGGAGAACACCAAAAACCAGCGCGAGGTGGAAACCCGGCTAAAAGATGCTCTGCATTATGATCGCGCCAGGGTTCAGATGGGCAAGATCTCGCGCTTCGGTCTGATGGAATTGTCGCGCCAGCGACTGCGCCCCTCGTTGTCCGAAGGCAGCCATGTAACTTGCCCACGCTGCAACGGTACCGGTCATATTCGCGATACGGAATCGTCGGCGCTGCAAGTGCTGCGCATTATTCAAGAAGAGGCGATGAAAGAGAATTCGGCAGCGATTCATATCCAGGCGCCGGTCGACGTTGCGGCATTCCTGTTGAATGAAAAGCGTGGCGAAATTCTCAAGATCGAAACGCGCCACCGGGTCGGCATCATCATGATTCCGAACAAGTACCTGGAGACGCCGCACTACAAGCTCGAGCGCATCAAGCACGACGACGCGCGGCTGGAAGAGGTGCAAGCCAGCTACATGATGGCCGAGCAAGCGGAAACTGACATCAGCTACAGCAAGCGCCAGAAGGAGGACGCAAAGCCGCGTCAGGAGGCGATGGTAAAAAGCATCACGCCCGATCAGCCAGCGCCATTTGTCGATCGCACGGTCGTGCCCTCGGCGGCCGTTCCAGCAGCTTCCGCCCCAGCGGAAGAAAGTTTCTTTGCCCGCATCCTCGGGTTCCTCGGTATGCGGCCTGCCGCACCGGTAACACCGGTATCGACTCCTGCGATCCTGATGCCCGACAAGCTGGCAGCCTCACGCGAACGCGGCGAACGTACCACTCGGGGCCCACGCGGGCGCAGCCGTGGTGGACGCAGCACGCGGGACCGGGAAGAGTTGCCGGTCACTGGTGGTGCGGCACCGATGGTTGCAGGGGGCGCGTCCCGTATGGAGACGCCGGCATCCACCAGGATTGCCGTTGGCGCAGTCGATACCCCGCAAGTCCGCGCACCACGGCCACCGCGTGAGCCGCGCGAGCTAAGAGAGCCGCGTGAAATCCGTGAACCGAAGGAGCAACGTGAGCCCAGGGAACCACGTGAACCGCGTGAACCCACTGAAGGCAAGCAGGAACGCGCACCACGACCACCGCGCGAAGATCGCAAGGTAGCCGAAATCAGCGGCAGTAACGAGCAGGTAGCTGGCAACAATGTAGGCAGCACCGAAATTCCGACTGTTTTCAGCAGCGTGAATGTCAGCACCAGCGGCGTCGAGTTGTTGAAAACTTCCGAATCTGGCAGTGTAGTGACGATTGATGAAGCTGCTCTTGCCGGCACCACTGGCGAAGGCGTCGTCGATGCAGAAGGCGGGGCACAAACTGAAGAGCAACGTCGTCGACGTCGCCGCCGCGGCGGCCGCAATCGCAGCCGTCGGGAACGCGAGGGTGGCGAAATTCTCGAAGCCGGTGCCGACGGCGAGAGTGACGCTGAGAGCGAGAGCGAGAGCGCCGATATGGCGGCTGATGAAATCACCGCGCTACAGCCGACTCTGGATGTTGGTACCGAAGCGCCCGTGTCAATTGTCCGCAATGGCCCGACACCGGCAACGTCAAGTACCGGTTCGGCATTGAGCAATGCCATGGCAGCGCCCCTGGTGCCGCAGGAGGTTGCCCGAATCGGAGAAAGTGCGGCTGAACGTGTCGAAGTGACTGCAGAAGCCCCCGCGACGCCGGCAGACGTGACGCCGGCGGACGTGGCACAGGAGCCGAGGCTGTCCATGCCGGCGGCTTCCGACTACCGTGCACAAGAGGCGACATTTGCTGAGCCGGCAAAGCCGATGCGCTCGATCGACGAGGTTTCGATTGCACCAGTCGAGCCGGTAGTGTCGCCTGTGCCGCCTGCACCACCTGTGGCGCCTGTAGCACCAGTGCCACCTTTGCCAGAAGTCGCAAACATGACCGAAGTCGAAGGTGTGCAGGCAACGATTGAACCACAACCAGCGCCAGCGCAAAACAAACCAGTGCTGGCACCGATTCCGCAGCCGGTTGCCATGCCTCTTGAAGATCTTCAGCAGGTTCTGGAGGCGGCCGGCCTGACCTTGGCGGCAACCGATCCAGAAAAATTGCGGGCGGCCCAGGAGTTAGCTGAAAAGGCGTCAGCTGCCCCGCGGTTAGGGCGCGAACCCAAGCAGCTACAGGCATCGACTGCGGAGCCGCTGGTACAGATCGAGACCCGCTGACACTGGTGCGCGGCAATTTCGCCAAAACACCTGTCTGACTAATGAAAAGGGAGCTTCGGCTCCTTTTTCATTGGCTGCGTCCACCCCTCTGAAAAGACACCATGCTCGATCGCACTATCGCACCGGCACCAATTTCCATGACAGCGGCACTCTGCTACTGGCTCAAACTTGGTTTCATCAGCTTCGGCGGGCCAGCGGGTCAGATTGCTTTGATGCATGACGAACTGGTGGTTAAACGCCGTTGGATATCCGAGCGTCGCTTCCTGCATGCACTGAACTACTGCATGCTTCTGCCCGGACCGGAAGCGACTCAGTTGGCGATTTATATCGGCTGGCTCCTGCATCGCACGCGTGGGGGCGTAATGGCAGGATTACTGTTCGTATCGCCGTCGTTGCTGATCATAATCGTGTTGGCCTGCGTTTATCTGGTTTTCGGAACATTGCCTGCCATCGCCGGCATCCTGTACGGCATCAAGCCGGCAGTCGTGGCAATCGTCCTGGCGGCGGCTTGGCGCATCGGTTTGCGAACGCTGAAAAACCGCTGGCTAGTGTCGATCGCCATTGCCGCCTGCATCGCAATAGCCGCCTTCAATGTGCCTTTTCCGGTGATCGTGCTGGTGGCTGCAGGGGCCGGTGTTGCAGGCGGACGCTGGCTTCCCGGCTCGTTCGACATCGGTGGCGGGCATGCCAAGGCTAGCCTTTCCTATGGACCGGCGTTGATCGACGACGATACGCCGACGCCGGTGCATGCGCGGCTTTCATGGGGCTACACGGCACAAGTCTGCCTGGCTGGCATGGGATTGGGCTTGCTGGTATGGGCAATACTTGCATGGCAATATGGCAGCAACACTCTGTTGGCGCAAGTTGGTTGGTTTTTTACCAAGGCAGCATTGATGACATTCGGCGGCGCGTACGCGGTGCTGCCGTACGTATACCAGGGAGCTGTCGAAACATTCGCATGGGTTACGCCGGCGCAGATGATGGACGGGCTAGCACTAGGTGAAACCACGCCGGGCCCACTGATCATGATTGTGGCGTTCGTGGGGTTCGTCGGTGGCTGGGGCAGCAGTGTCAGCAGTCTGCCGACGGGTTTGATCGGTGGCATCGCCGGCGCCTGTGTAGCAACTTTTTTCACATTCCTGCCCTCCTTTATCTTTATCCTGGCAGGTGGGCCAATCGTCGAATCGACACGTGGAGATATCAAGCTAACAGCGCCGCTGACTGCAATCTCTGCAGCGGTTGTCGGCGTGATCGTCAGCCTGGCCCTGTTTTTTGCGGAGCATGTCTTTCTCACCTCGGCGGCTTTGCCGGATTGGGACTGGACAAGTGTAGCAATCGCAGGGCTTGCCAGCTTTGCGCTACTGCGCCTGAAAGCCGGCACCGTAAAGGTATTGCTTGGCTGTGCCGGCATCGGCCTCATGCTATCTTTCCTACCAAAGGCATGAGCAATCAAGCTGGTCGGCTTTACTACTCAATGCAGCGAACCGATGCAGTACCCGATTCGACATCTGATTCGACACCCGATTCGACACCTGACACCGGATACCGAACACCACCGATAAATTTTCATGACGCAGAAAATCTTTCCATTACTTGATCTGCGCGGTGCATACGTGGCACAGGACGCACCGACGGGCCCTGCGTTGTTGCAGACGCCGACCGGGCAACTTGCCGACGCGTTTGGCAGGCCTTTGCACGACTTGCGTATTTCGGTGACCGACCGGTGCAATTTTCGCTGCACCTATTGCATGCCCAAGGCTGTGTTCGACAAGAACCATGCATTTTTACCGCAATCAGCCCTCTTGTCGTTTGAAGAAATTACTCGGATTGCGACGTTGTTTGCGGCCCACGGCGTTCGGAAAATCCGGCTGACTGGCGGCGAGCCGTTGCTGCGCAAGCACTTGGAAAAACTGGTTTCGATGCTGGCTGGTCTGACCACACCGGATGGACTGCCGCTCGACCTGGCACTGACCACCAACGGTTCTCTGCTCGCTGCCCAGGCGCAGGGGTTGAAGGAAGCCGGCTTGCAACGTATCACGGTATCGCTGGATGCACTGGACGAAACGGTATTTCGGCGCATGAACGACGTCGATTTTCCGGTTGCCGACGTGTTGCGCGGGCTGGACGTCGCGCATCGGGTGGGCCTCGGACCGATCAAAATCAACATGGTCGTCAAGGCCGGTGTGAATGACGGACAGATCGAAGCGATGGCGCGTCATTTTAAAAGCTCGCCATTCATACTGCGTTTCATCGAATACATGGATGTCGGTTCCAGCAATGGCTGGAAGATGGACGAAGTCGTGGCCTCCTCGGAAATTGTGCGTCGTATTGCAGCACACGCACCCATCGAGCCCATTGCGCCACAGTGCACCGGCGAGACGGCCCAGCGCTGGCGTTATCGGGATGGCACTGGCGAATTCGGCGTCATTTCCAGCGTCAGCCAGGCATTCTGCGGTGACTGTTCCCGGGCTCGTCTATCCACCGAGGGCAAGCTCTACACTTGCCTGTTCGCCACCAGCGGTCATGACTTGCGGGCGCTGCTGCGCGCTGGTCAGGATGATGCGCACATTGCAACAGCGATCGCTCACCTCTGGCAGGCGCGCACAGACCAATATTCCGCACTGCGCACGCTCGCCACCGATGCCCTGCCACCGTCTGAAAACAAGGTTGAAATGTCGTATATCGGCGGCTAGCAGTGTCAACCCCGTTATCGGACGGGAGTGGCGGGTCCGAACAAAGCCATCCGGTTTTCTGCCTGGCACGCACCAGCTTGTTGCCGGATCTGTCTGCCTTCCTCCAGCAAGAGAAGCGCAAGGTCGAGCGCTGGACCGCTTCGCTCGGCGCAGCACGCGTCTGCTTCGAGGACGAACAGGTGTTCGGCAATATTCACTCCATGGCAGTGCTTGAGCGTTTTGAGTGGGCCGGAAAAACCTGTCAATATCGCCGGAATGCCCCTTGATCCATGACTGATGACCGATGACCGATGACTGATGATCCTGGTGTGCGAACCGATTTACAGCCTGCGGATGACAGCAGGGTTTCCACTGAATTATCGGTTGATGAAGCGCAGGCGATCATCGCCGGTGGTGTCATGCCCGTACCTGAGGTCGAACAGGTAACGTTGCAGAATGGCCTGGGACGGGTATTGGCAGAAACGATTTTCTCGCCGATCGATGTACCGGCATACGACAATGCCGCCATGGACGGCTATGCATTTTGCAGCGGCGATCTACAGGCAGACCGGCCTGCCTGCCTGCAGTTGATTGGCACTGTATCTGCCGGCGACTCCTGGAGCCGGGTGGTCGGTCGCAACGAATGCCTGCGCATCATGACCGGAGCTAGAATGCCTGCCGGATGCGATATCGTGATTGCCCGGGAACGCGTGCAACCCAGCGCAGAGTCGTACATTTGTTTCGACAGCAGTGCTGTAAGCCCAGGCGACAACTGTCGGCGGGCCGGGGAAGACCTGCCGGCCGGCGGTGTGGCACTGGCCGCCGGCACGCTGATTCAGCCGGCCCACCTCGGGGTGATCGCGTCGCTCGGCATCGGCAACATGACGGTACGGCGACGCGTACGGGTGGCTTTTTTTTCCACCGGCAATGAGTTGCGTTCGATTGGCGATCCGATCGACCCTGGCTGCATCTACGACAGTAATCGCTATACGTTGTTGGGCATGTTGATGCGCCTGGGATGCGAGCCGATCGACATGGGTATCGTGAAAGATCAACCGGAGGCACTCGAAACTGCCTTTCGCTCGGCCTGTGTGAGTGCGGATGTGGTGATCAGTTCCGGCGGCATGTCGGTCGGCGTTGCCGATCACGTACAGATGGTCATGGCACGCCTGGGCGAGGTCGCACACTGGACCTTGCGCATGCGGCCCGGACGGCCGCTGGCATTCGGGCATCTCCACACCGACGCTGGCACAACATGCGTATTCGGCCTGCCGGGCAACCCGGTTGCCGTCATGGCGGCATTCTATTTTCTGGTCCGCCCGGCATTGCGGAAAATGATGGGCATCACCGACTCATCGTCACCAGCGCAGATGTTCAAGGCAATGGCAGTGGCCGGCATCGCCAAGAGGTCGGGTCGCCTGGAATATCAGCGCGGCATTCTGTCACCCGACGGCAATGGCGCACCGCAGGTACGCCTCACCGGCGCCCAGGGTTCGGGCATGCTGAGTTCGATGGCGCAGGCGAATTGCATCGTGGTACTGGGTGCTGCGCAAGGTGATATCGCGTCAGGAGAGCTAGTCGATATCGTCCCTTTCGACGGCTTGATCTAGCTGCTTTCTGATTCGGAGGCGATCATGCCTCTTCCGCATCGTGGGCGGTGGCGCGGGCGTCCGGTCCGAGCAGCGCCTCGGCTACCTCCGGGGGCAAGGCCTCGACGGATTTCAGCTTGCGCGCCATTTGCCGACTGCGCGTCTCGGCGCTCTCGATATTCTTCGCCGCTCGTTCCAACGTCATTTTGGTAGCGGCGAGTACGTCACCGAATTTCCCGAACTCGGTCTTGACTGCACCAAGCACCTGCCATACTTCGGAGGAGCGTTTTTCCAGCGCCAATGTCCGAAAGCCCATCTGCAAGCTGTTAAGCAGTGCCGACAGGGTCGACGGCCCGGCAATGCTGACCCGGCAGACGCGTTGCAAATCGTCGGCCAGACCGGGCCTGCGCATCACTTCCGCATACAGCCCTTCGGTCGGCAGAAACAGAATTGCAAAATCGGTCGTCAATGGCGGCGAAAGATATTTTTCTGCGATGGTTTTGGCCTCGCTGCGGATCGCTCGTTCCAGTTCTTTGCCCGCAGTTGCCACGCCCTCCGCATCCGCGTGCTCGGCTGCATCGACCAGACGCTCGTACTGCTCTTTTGGGAACTTCGCGTCGATCGGCATCCAGACCGGCTTGCCCCCTTCGACCTGCCCGGGCAATTTAACGGCAAATTCGACCCGCTCGCCGCTGCCCGGAATAGTCTCGACGTTCTTGCCATACTGGTCCGACGTCAGCATTTGCTCCAGGAGCATGCCCAACTGCACTTCACCCCAGGTGCCACGGCTCTTGACGTTGGTCAGCACGCGTTTCAGGTCGCCGACGCCAATCGCCAGCTGCTGCATTTCGCCCAGCCCATGATGCACTTTTTCCAGGCGGTCCGAAACCAGCTTGAAGGATTCTCCCAGCCGGTGTTCGAGCGTGGCATGCAGCTTTTCATCGACGGTCTTGCGCATTTCTTCCAGCCTCGCGCCATTGTCGGTTTGCAGCTCACGAATCTTCTGTTCCAGCGTGGCGCGTACTTCCAGCATGCGTTGCGCATTCGACTCGGTAAGTGTGCCCAACGTCCGATTCAGCGTATCGGCGAACCCCTTGAGCGAGGTAGCCAGTTCCTCGCGGCCGTATTGTGCTTGCAGCGTTATCGCTTGCCGCATGGCTTCCAGTTGCACGGCATTGATTTCGTTGAGCTTGGAGAACTGCGAACTGAAGACCTCGAACTGGCCGTTCTGCAGCGAGGCAATGCCAGTCAGTTGCGCAGCAAGCGTGCGCTGAAACTCTGCCAGACTGCCGCTCAGCTCGACACGAGTTGCCTGCGCAGTGTCTTGCACCTGGGCGCGTAATTCACGTTCGGTGCGTTCAGTGATCTGGCTGAAGTGTCGCTCCAGATCCGCCCGCAGCTGGTTCAGGAGTGGACCCGGATCGGCTGCGCGATCGATGGCTTTTTGTCTGAAAAATCCGACGAGCTGCAGCAGCACACCGACCGAGATCATGAGTAACAGAATTAAGTCAGATGCATCTAGTTTCATTCGTGCATCATAGCGCATGGCTCCGGCATTGCGGGTGATCAGGCCTCCCGCAATGTCTGCAGCGGTGGCTGACGCAGTACGCTACGCAAACCTAGCCAGCCGCCAAGCAGCGCGCAGGCCGCACCAGCGGCGACACCGGCGGCCCAGACCAGCGGGCTGAACACCCATGGAAAATCGAATACGTAGTTTGCCAGCGCCCAGCCGACCGCTGCCGCACCACTGGCTGCAAGCATGCCCGAGAGGCCACCGACGAGCGCAAATTCTATCCACTGCGCACTGGAAAGTTGTCGACGCGTCGCCCCCAGCGCACGCAGCAGGCCGGCCTCCCGCATACGCTCATGTTGCGAGCCCAGGAGTGCCGCGTACAGTACCAGGCCGCCGGAGGCAAGCGTGAACAGGAATAGAAATTCTACTGCCACCACCACCTGATCCAGCACGCTTTGCAGCTGACGGATAACACTGCCGACATCGAGCACGGTCAGGTTGGGAAATGCCTGAGCCAGGGTATTGACCAAAGCGTTGTCGCCTGGTGGCAGATGAAACGCCGTGATCCAGGTTTGCGGTGCTCGCGCCACGGACGCAGGATTGAGAATGACAAAGAAATTCACCCGCATCGAACCCCAGTCGAGCTTGCGCAGGCTGGTGATCGTCGCATCGACCTGCTGCCCACCGATGTCGAAGCGCAGCTGGTCACCGATTTTCAAACCCAGTGTTTTCGCCAGACCTTCTTCGACCGATGCCTCCGGCCTGGAATTATCGAACCATTTGCCAGCGCTGATCACATTCATCGGCGGCAGGGCAAGCATGGTCGAGAGGTTGAATTCTCGCTCTACCAGACGCTTGGCGCGGTCTTCCGTGTAGCTTTCACCGCCGACCGCGTTCTGGTTCACCTGGATCAAGCGGCCACGCATCATTGGGAACAGCTGTGCGTCCTTGATGCCGCCGGCCTGCAGTCGCTGTGCCACCAGCGGCTTTTGCTCCGGCTGGATATTGATGACGAACTGGTTTGGTGCGTCTGCAGGCGTGGCATCGCGCCAGCCGTCGATCAGGTCGCCGCGTACTACGGTCAACAACAGTAGCGCCATCAAACCAAGCGCCAGCGCCACGACCTGCACCACAGTCGCTGCAGGGCGCCGTTGCAAGGCCGTGAGTGCGAAGCGCCAGGAAGCGTTGTCGAACACCGTGCGCATCGGTCGCAACGCCCGTAGCGCCAGCCAGCCTGTGGCAGCGAACAATACCAGCCCTCCGAGAAAACCTGCAGCCGTCAACGCGCCCAGCTTCAAATCACCGGCCTGCCACAACAGCAATCCCGTAAAACTCGCCAGCCCAAGCAAGTAAGTTGCCAGCGTCGCCGCTTGCGGCAAATCCTGCTCGCGCCGGATTACGCGGTTATGCGGCACATTTCGCAACTGCAGTACCGGTGGGATAGCAAAGCCGATCAACAGAATCAAGCCGGTTGCAATCGCCTGTACGGCAGGCAGCAGCGTAGCGGGCGGCAACTGGTTGGCCACGAGTTTTCCAAGCCATTCGAGCAGGAAAAAATGCGCAGCGAAGCCAAAAGCAGTACCGATGAGGCTACCCACCAGCCCGATCATCAGAAATTCAGACAGGTAAAGCACAGTCACCTGATTTTGCGTCAGCCCGAGGCAACGCATCATGGCGCAGGCGTCCAGGTGACGCACCATGAAGCGGCGTGCAGCCATGGCAATCGCAACAGCCGCCAACATGGCGGAAAGCAGTCCTACCAACGACAGAAAACGCTGTGCGCGGTCGAGTGTGGCGCGCATCTCCGGGCGACCCGACTCCAGCGATTCGATACGCAGGCCGCGCAGCTTGTCGCGCTCGATGGAGTCGGCGATCACGCGCTGATATGACGCCACGGTTTCCGGTGCGCCGGCAATCAGCATCCGGTATGTGACACGCGAGCCGGCCTGGATCAGATTCGTTGCCGGCAGGTCCGAAGCCGGCAGCATCACGCGCGGCGCGAAGTTCATGAATGCGGCACCGCGATCTGGCTCCGCAGCGATCACGCCATCGACCACGAATGTCCGGTCACCGAGCTTAAGCGACTGACCGACTGCGAGGCGCAGTGAGCTCATCAATGCCGGATCGAGCCAGACGGTGCCGGGCTTCGGCACTTCACGCGTTACCACGCCATCTACTGCACCAGACTGCACCAGCTTCAGGTTGCCGCGTAGCGGATAGCCAGGGGTGACGGCTTTGACAGCGGAAAGTTGCGAACGGGCTGCCTCGCCTTCGCCGGCAATTGCCATGCTGGGAAAAACGATGGTCTGCGCTACCAACAGGTTGCGTTTTTTGGCCTCGGCCAGCCAGGCAGGACTGATCGGCTGATCAGCGCTCACCACCAGATCTGCGCCCAGCAGCTGGTTGGCATCCCGGCTCAGGCCGGTGCGCATGCGGTCCACGAAAAACCCGACCGACGACAGCGAGGCAACCGCCACGATCAGTGCCAGCAGTAAAAAGCGCAATTCACCTGCGCGCCAGTCGCGCGCTGTCATACGAAGGGATTGGAGCAGCATTGGGGTTCGGTCTTTGCAGGTGATTTCAGGCTTTGCCGTCAGGCTGATCGGGGTGCTTGGCTGAGTCCTTGAGACGCCGCCGCTCGGCGCGCGATGCCGGAATTGCCGGAGAGCGAGCCGCCAGCAAGGTTGCACCTGCGGTAATCAGCATCACAGGAACAATGTAGCGCCAGCCAAGACCATGAAATTGATGAAAAAAAGACAAGACACCGACCACGATCAGTATCGGCCCGGTCACGATCGAAGACTTTGTTACGCCGTCGAGAAACAGAACGGCAACTCCAGCACCCACCAACCCTATCACCCAAACCCACTGAATATCGGGCAACCAGTGGAGGCTATCTAGTAGCCAGGCAATCCCTAGCGATAGTAAAGCAATCGGCAAACCGGCGTCTCGCATCGCAATCCTTGAAAGTTTTTGGGCACTGGAGATTCTACGGCGATCCGCATACTGTCGTATTGCATGCAAATATGTTTCCCCTTAGAAAAAATTTTCCTTCACGTGCCAGCGATGCCGATAATATGGCAGCATCGGTTCGCGCGAAGAATAATCAGGGGAAAGCACATGCCAGTCATCAACGTGGTTTTAAACGAGATCGATCACCAGCGCCTTGAACAAGAGCATGAAGTGTTAACAGCAGCCTGGGCCAGACTCGGGCACTCGACCCAGCCGCCCACGTTTGCTGCCTGGCTTGGCATGCGTCTATCGCAGCAGACGGGAGGGCAGACAGACGGCGAGCCCCTGGGCGACGTACGTCTGTTTAATGCAATCGAAAAACTGGTCACAAGCCTTCCGGTACACGGCTTTCAATTGGCCTACACGGCGCCCTCGGACGCACTTCCGGCAACTTCGTCCCATGCCCTGGCAAGCGCCATGGTCGAGAATTTCAAGCTCCAGCCCCATTATGCGAAGCGACTTCAAGAGCTATTCTTTCATTACCTGAAAACGCCGAAGGAGATTGCCGACGCTGCACATGTCGGCATCACCAATCGGGCCTATGGCGCATTGACCGAGGCGCAGCGCCAACTGACCGCCCGAACCACGGCATCGATCGAACGGCTCGGCGCAGATCGGGCAATCGGTCGTATCGAAGGCGCAACCGCAATGCTTGTCAGCCTGGATGTGATGAACACCACCACTGCGAAAAAACATACCAGCGCCTTCAAGGCCCAAGCCCGCGCAGCGAAAAAACCGGGTTGGGTCGGCAAAATATTCGGTGAAGGGTAAACGGAATACGGCACAACCAGCGTGACATTCGTAAAATAGCAGTTCATAATCGTTTTAACTATTATTAACAGTTAGTGACGCTTGTCATTCTGATCGTGGCCAATACCCTGCCCCCTTTGCACAAAATTTCCGGAGAGCGTAGTCAGTTCAGCGCTCGCCTGAAGGCGGTGCTCGCGTCAGCACGTGGACTGCAGCCGAGCCCGACACTGGTCGCGCGCGAATTTAACGAGCGGTTCGCCGGCAAACCCGTCACTGTGCATGCGGTGCGTAAATGGTTGGTGGGCGAGGCGATACCAACACAGGACAAGTTACGCGCACTGGCGAAATGGCTGGAAGTGTCGGTGGAGTGGCTACGTTTTGGTGGCGCAAGCGGAAATGCGACGTTTCTTTCACAGCAGTATTCCGAATTGCGGTTTTCACCTCAGGAGCAGTTGATTCGGTTGTTTTTATCCCTGCCGAGCAGGGAGCGCAAGCTTGCTCAGGACTTCATCGCAATGCTGGGTAAAAAAAGCCGCGCGCACGGCCAGCAGCACTTCGCAGCAGCCGAAAGTGTCAATCACCCTTGACGTTTTCCGGCGAGGTGTGCATGCGACTGATCAGCATCAGCGAACGCTCGGCCAGATCACACATCGACCACAGGTAGTTGCTTTTTATCTCATCGCTGTGATTACTGAAATTTTCCAACCCCTCACCACAGATCAGCATCGTCTGGGCATGCAGATGGCTGATGAGCTTGTAAGCCTCGTCACGAAGTTCGAATTCGCTGGCTTGAAACACTGCTTTCGGTTGTCCCATTTTGTCTCCCTCTGGCGGGAATATGATCCCCAGCTCGTTCAAGTCACCACAGAAAAACTTTCCTGCAGATAACTAATCTGACTGTAGCATGCCGCTTTATTCATCCCGAATATATTTTGAATAAAAGTTGCTTGCCGATCACAAGCGGACGGTATGTATCCCCAAAGGGGCTATTCAAAGTCGGCGCCAACACGCAGAAGGCCTCACCAAAAACCCTCACTGAAAAATGATGGGGGTCAGGTCCGCAAGACCAGCCCCCACTATTCAGCAAAGACGCCGACGGTGGCGCCTTCCTTTCCGCTCAGGCCAGAAGCTTGAGTAACGCCTTGGCGCCCGCTTCCGACGAGGCCGGGTTCTGGCCGGTGATCAGGTTGCCATCGGTCAGCACATAAGATTGCCAATCGGCGCCTTTCGAATAATTTCCGCCGTTTTCCTTGAGCATGTCCTCGACCAGAAATGGCACCACCTTGGTGAGTCCGACCGCTTCCTCCTCCGTATTGGTAAAGCCCGTCACCTTCTTGCCCCTGACAAACGGGGTGCCGTCGGCAGCCTTGGCATGGCGTAGCACGCCCGGTGCGTGGCAGACGGCGGCAACTGGCTTGCCAGCAACGACCATCGCTTCGATCAGGGCGATCGAAGCCTTGTCTTCGGCCAAGTCCCATAACGGGCCGTGTCCGCCCGGATAGAATACGGCGTCGAAGTCGGCAGCTTTCACCTCGGACAGCTTGCCGGTCGACGCTAGCGCAGCCTGCGCGACAGCGTCCGCCTTGAAACGTCCGGTGGCGGCGGTCTGAGCGTCCGGCTCGTCGCTCTTCGGATCGAGCGGCGGCTGGCCGCCGAGCGGCGAGACCACGGTAACGTTGGCGCCGGCATCCTTCAGAACGTAATAGGGAGCGGCAAACTCTTCGAGCCAGAAGCCGGTTTTCTTGCCCGTGTTGCCGAGTTGATCGTGCGAAGTCAGTACCATCAATATATTCATGTCAATCTCCTGGTGGGCGGTGGTTCAATTTTTGGCGATTCGGATGACAAGGTTCAGAAAGTTCTTTGCTTTGAGCAAGCCGCCGAAAGCGTGCGGCGTGTTATTAAGGCCGACGAGGGGGCCGTCGAGGACGTTATCGCCTGACCTACAATTTTTCATCCTCTAGATAGTCGCGCCATTCACCATGAAAAATCAGGTGTGCCGAGATTCAAGCCATCGTGCTACACGCTGCATCTTTGGCCGAATGGACAGAAACAGGCGGTACAGGATTTCCATTATTGCCAGCATTCCAGGCAGCCGACCGAGACGCCCGAGCCAGCGCCAGCCCGGCAATACCGACCACAAGGCGACGAAGGCCGCGGCACCACTGACAACCTCACCACTGGCCAGCTGCACGTGAAAGCGTGCCATATACACGTCCCGGTCCGTGCCGTTCGGCAAGATAGCATCGACGGCGCTCACGTCGCGCCATGCTACCGGCTGCAGGGATTGCAAGTTGCGGTAGACGCTGATCTCGCGTCGACATAAAGGGCAGGCGCCGTCATACAATACAGTGACGCAATCAGAGGAAGGTTCAGGTTTAGATGGCATCCTTGCATCATGCCAGAACCACCTCGATGGCGTTTGCCCCGGCGAAAAAGCAGCCCCTGCCACCTGTTAATACCTTCACCCTGAATACCTCCACCATGGATAGCGATGCCTGACAACTCGCAAGACACCGGCGCGCCCGGTCGCGCAGTACCAAGCGGGCGCCTGACCCGGCTCCTGGGTCTAGGCTCAATGGCCACCGGCATTGCCGGCAACATGCTAGCCCACGGTGCACGCAACCTGGTGCAGGGCAAACGTCCGCGCCTGGCCAACATGCTGCTCACGCCCGCCAATGCCCGTCGCGTGGCCGACAAGCTGGCGCACATGCGGGGTGCAGCAATGAAGGTTGGCCAATTGCTGTCGATGGACGCCGGCGACCTGCTTCCACCAGAGGTTAGCGCCATCCTCGCGCGCCTGAGGGCGGACGCGTCTGCCATGCCGATGAGCCAGGTGGTCGCAGTTCTGGATGCCAACTGGGGCGACGGATGGCGCCGCCAATTCCAGCAATTCTCGTTCACACCGGTGGCCGCCGCCTCGATCGGGCAAGTCCATTTCGGCGTCCTCACCGACGGCCAGCGCGTCGCCGTCAAGATCCAGTATCCCGGCGTACGAGAAAGCATCGACAGCGACATCGACAATGTTGCAGCGCTCATTCGTCTCTCAGGCCTTGTTCCCAAGACCGTCGACTTCGACCCCTTACTGCAGCAGGCCAAAGCCCAGTTGCGCGACGAAGCCGATTACCAGCTCGAAGCCGCCGCACTGCGCCGCTACCGGGCCCTCCTTGACGGTAACCCGGACTATGCGTTGCCCGACGTGTACGACGCACTTACCACCGACTGTGTGTTAACCATGACCCGCATGGATGGTGTGCCAGTGGAAAGCCTGGCTCATGCGCCGCAGGAAGAGCGCGACCGAATCGCGACCCTGTTGATCAAATTATTTTTTCAGGAAATGTTCGTATTCCGGTTCATCCAGACCGACCCGAATTTTGCGAATTACCGCTATGACAGAGCGACGGGGCGCTTGATCCTACTCGATTTTGGCGCGACTCGGGCGTACTCAGCAGAAATGATTGGCCAGTACCGGCAGCTATTGCGCGGCGCCATCGACGGCACCGCCGAAGTAATCGTACCGCCTGCTCTGGCGCTTGGATACTTCGATGCGACCACGGCGGAGCGCCATCGTAATGCCGTAATCGCCATGTTCATCGACGTCTGCGAGCCGCTGCGAGCCAGAGGGGCCTATGACTTCGGCAAGTCGGATCTGGCAGCCCGCTTACGAGATGCCGGAATGGCGTTGGGAGTGGAGCGGGATTTCTGGCACACACCTGCTGCGGAAGCGGTGCTGTTGCATCGGAAGCTTGCGGGGCTGTATCTGATAGCGGCCCGACTGGGCGCTCGGGTGGATGTTCACGAGCAAACTGGATTTGAAAAAGGGCTGAGTTTGTAATTTCACTTTTAAGATAATGCCAATCGCCCGGTAGCGACCAGGAATGACCTGGCACCGCACCATACGAAAATCAAGCAGATAAAATTCTCCACGATGCGTTCGTTGTCTAGGTGTCCAGACTCGCAGGAACATGCACACCTTAAACATGCCATGAAACTTTCAGCAACATCTGGTAACCTCAAACTCATGATTTCTCAAGTTTCCTCAAAAAAGACTATAGAAATTATGATTGGTAGGGCGCCTTAGGGCTTTTTGTTTAACTGGTCATGCATTTTTTAGGGGTACCGCGTGTTTAACAAGCTAATTAAATCAAAAACAGCAGGAGTCTGTAGTGTCGGAGCAGCTTTGGTTTTAGCAACTGGCCAAGCTTTCGCCGCGACAGAGGCCATCTTGAGGCCAGACGATTTTGTAGGAATCAGTTTCTGGTTTATTTCGATGGCGCTAATCGCGTCTACAGTTTTTTTCTTTTTAGAGCGCGACAGGGTATCGCAAAAGTGGAAAACTTCGCTGACTGTTTCTGGCTTGGTAACGCTGGTTGCAGCAGTCCATTACTTCTACATGCGAGAAGTATGGGTCAATACTGGATCAACGCCCACAGTATTCCGCTACATAGATTGGCTGATTACAGTCCCGTTGCTGATGATCGAGTTCTACTTGATTTTGTCGGCCATCGCGAAAGTGCCGGCTGGCGTATTTTGGCGCCTGATGATCGGAACCTTCGTGATGCTGATCGGTGGCTACGTCGGTGAGGCAGGTTATCTCAGTGCCATGCCTGCATTCGTCATAGGCATGGCCGGTTGGGCATTTATCTTGTACGAAGTTTTTGCAGGGCAAGCCAGCAAAATCAACGCCCAAAGCGCCCCACCCTCCGTGCAATCCGCATTTAAAACCATGCGCTGGATCGTAACCTTCGGTTGGGCAATTTACCCTGTGGGTTATTTTTTCGGCTACTTGACCGGAAGCAGTCCTGCCGACAGCGCTAACGCCCTCAACATCATTTACAACCTTGCCGACGTGCTGAATAAAATTGCATTCGGTCTGATCATCTGGCAGGTGGCAGTAAGCGAATCTGCAGGCGATAAGAAATAATTGGCATGCAGTTTTAGCGTGTGGACCTGCCGCACCGTCGGCAGGTCTGTGCATAAAATTGAGTCGCCATTGATGTAGAAAATATGACGGCTTGTTAGCTTGGTCTTGCCATGCAATCTGCTGTCCGATCTCAGCATTAATTAGTACAGGGTTCGTCTTTGGCCTTACTGAACATAGCTGAGGCAATGATGCTTGCGTCCATACACTCCAATACGCCGAACGTTTCACCAAGAGGCGAACTGAAAAATCCGATGCCTGTTGCATTGAGGTGCCGGGCGCTGGGTGAGTGGATGGGCGCGGCTTCTCTGAAAATCCTGGAGCGCGATGGGGGTAAAGGCTTTCGCTACCCGATGCAACTTTTTGAGCGATCAGATGCCGATACCGTGGTTGCTTTTTCAAGCGGCCGGGCAACTTGGCGAGAACGTCTGTTCGTGTCAAGTGCGTTGCCAAGACCGCCATTCTCAACGCTAGCGCCGTCAACGCTTATTGGCCAAGCACCGAAATTCCTGGGAGCCTGTCGCTGATGTTCGGCCGCCCATTTGTTAAACAGCAATTTGGTTTGGTTGCGCCGGCATTCGTGGTTGCAATGGTTTTAACCGGGCTGCGTTACCTGGACCAAAACGTTGCACAAGCCGGGTTATGGTTATTCATGGGAATGACTTTGACAACCGGTTTTTTCCATGGTGCGCTCGATATCGTCTTGATGCAGCGCGAATTTACCAAGGCAAGCCGCTTGGCAAAAGCACTGGTCCTGTACGTTGGGTCGGCAATGTTACTGGCAATCATGTGTGCACACAGCGGCTGGTTCCTGGTTCTGGTCCTGCTTGCCATGTCAGTTTGGCATTTCGGTGAACCATATGGGCGCTGGGCGAATGGTAAATGGGACCGACGCGCGTGGGTCCAGCGCGTTATTGCGGGTGGTGCACCTGTAATGCTGCCTGCATTGCTTTCAACCCGTGCTCTACAAGCTGTTTTACCAATGGCTGTTGATGTGGACGCGGCATGGGCATTTACCATCTGGCAGACCTTGTCTTGGTTGTGGGTGGGCATGTGCGGATTGGGGCTCATTGTGTTCCGCCAACGGCTGTTCAGCAAACCGCTTTTTGCCGAAGTCACTTTTGTTATCGTCATTAACCTGTTGCTTTCGCCGCTGATGGCGTTCTCAATTTACTTTGGGTTGTTTCATGCTACGGCCCATATCGTCAGGGTTGTTGGCAAGTACCGTCAGGGAGCGGCACTCGATCAAGGAAAAGGAATCCTCCATGTGCTTACTCGGCCAACCGGTTTAGCGATCGTCATTACCAGTCTTGCTACGGTAATACTGTTGCTCACGTTAACCTGGCTTATGGGAGCTGTACCGATTTCTGGTGGTGAGCACCACGGTTTGCTGAACGGAATGCTGGTGGGCCTGACCGCTGTTACCTTGCCCCATTTGATTTTAGTTAGCCGCAATGCTCTCTGGCTGACAAATTAATCGTCTGCGTTCCCGTTTCGGGCATTTCATTGGTTACAGAGGCTGTTACAGAAGTTGATACCGAAGTTGATACCGAAGTTGATACAGAAGTTGATACAGAAGTTGATACCGAAGTTGATACAGAAGTTGATACAGAAGTTTGTGCCAATATTCGAATAGTTATAAAAAAGCCCTGCCGGTCTTCGTTACGCGAAGTACATCGGCCCACAAGGCAATTTGATGCGGGTAACGATGATGGGTAAGTAGTTTTTTTCAATGCAAGACGCGCAACACCCTTTGTATCGCTAATTTGTAAGCTTAACCATCTCTCGTTCGACTGGAGTCGGTAGTAGTCCTGATGGACCACAGGAATTTTTTTGCAGAAATAATAAGTATTTCCACGTGGGGGCTGGATTGGTTCGATGCCGCACGGTTCTCATCTCCTTAGTTCAATCCAAGGAAACACCACGAGGGCACAAGGGGGGAGCTGGGAAGCCTTACTTCAAAATATTTTTTACGAAATCAAGCACTTAGAATACTACTGGCGGAGACGAAGGGAGTCGAACCCTTGATACAGGTTTAAGCCCGTATGCTCCCTTAGCAGGGGAGTGCCTTCGACCACTCGGCCACGTCTCCACACGGTCGATGGTTGGATCACCATCGCGCCGGCGAAACCGCCAGCGAACCGCATCATAACTTTTCAGGTTCAGTTGGTCAATGAAACTATGCAGAGCTGCACAAGATCAGGCGGCATTTTCCAGATCGAACGCTTTGTGCAAGGCACGCACGGCAAGTTCCATGTACTTTTCGTCGATCAGTACCGAAATCTTGATCTCCGAAGTCGAGATCATGAGGATGTTAATGCCCTCTTCCGAGAGTGTTCTGAACATCTGCGAAGCGATGCCGACGTGGCTGCGCATGCCTACGCCGACAACCGATACTTTCGACACCTTGGCGTCGCCGGTGATGCTATCGGCGCCGATATGCGCCTGCACGCTGTTCGTCAGCACCTCCATCGATTTGCTGAACTCACCGCGTGGTACGGTAAAGGTGAAATCGGTTTTGCCAGCAACCGATTGATTCTGGATGATCATGTCGACTTCGATGTTGGCGTCAGCGACCGGGCCAAGAATCTGGTAAGCGATGCCGGGGCGATCGGGCACCCCAAGGACGGTGATCTTTGCTTCATCGCGGTTGAAGGCGATACCGGTGATGGCGGCTTGCTCCATGTTGTCTTCTTTCTCGAATGAAATCAGGGTGCCGGAAGCCGCTTCTTCTTCCAACGGCATCATCGGGTCGGTCAAGGACGACAGCACCCGCGTCGGCATGCGGTAGTTGCCGGCAAACTCGACCGAGCGAATTTGCAACACTTTCGAGCCGAGCGAGGCCATTTCAAGCATTTCCTCGAAGGTCACGGTGTTGAGCCGCCGCGCTTCCGACACCACTCGCGGGTCGGTCGTGTAGACGCCGTCCACGTCGGTATAGATCAGGCATTCCTGCGCCTTCATGGCAACTGCGACGGCAACCGCCGAGGTATCGGAGCCGCCGCGGCCAAGGGTGGCAATATTGCCCGCATCATCCACCCCTTGGAAACCGGTGATGATAACCACGCGACCGGCATTTAGATCGCGCGTGACCTTGATCTCGTCGATCGATTGAATACGGGCCTTGGTAAAGGCGGAATCGGTACGGATCGCTACCTGCCAACCGGCGTAGGACACGGCTTGCTTGCCAATTGCATGCAAGGCCATGGCCAGCAAGGCGACAGATACCTGCTCGCCCGTGGAAGCGAGCATGTCCAGTTCCCGCGGGTCCGGGTTGGGCATGATCTCGCGTGCCAGGCCGATGAGCCGGTTCGTTTCACCGGACATGGCGGAGGGAACCACGATCACCTGATAACCGGCGTCATGCCATTTTGCGACGCGCCGCGCGACATTCTTGATGCGCTCGGTGGAGCCCATCGACGTGCCGCCGTATTTGTGAACGATCAATGCCATAGGGAAAAGCGGTCTGTAGGGTGAGTGCTGCGCAAAAACAACCCTCGACTTTACCTGTTGCAGTGCAAAATGACAAGTCTGACGATTGATGCTGACAAGTGCTGCGCCGGGCTGCCGGTTCTACAAAAATTGTTTGGCAACCCTTTAAAGGTCGGGCTGCCAGCGTAGAACGATACCCGCTTTGCCATCGGCGGCAAAATGCTGGCAATCCATGCCGATGCCTGCTGCAAATAGCAGCTGAGTGCCAAGTGTGACCAAAGGCAGCCTGGGGCGCTCCCACGCTGGCACGTCCGCTGCCTGGTAGTGATATTTCAAGCTGCGCGTGTGGCGATTGGGAGCAAGCTTCAGACGCCACCCACCACTACGTAATTGGAGAGCAAGCTTCTGCTGGCGCAGCCAGTCAGCATCCGCGCCGGGTTGCCCATTCTCGAAATGCAGGGTGCCGCCAAAATCGGCAAAATGCATTGCCGGCGTAGCGTCCCAGACAAAAAAATGAGGCGCTTGTTCAGGATCGACCGGCGCGCTGCGGGCAGTCATGAGGAGGCGATTGCGATGGCGGTGAATGTCGCAATCGGCATGACCGACAAGGATTTGCGCATCGGCCTTCGCCTCCAGCACCTGCTCACGCATCTCATGCAGCCATGCCGCCGAAGGCATGCGCATGCCGCGGCTACCGAACCAGTAGCGCAGCAGATTCTCGCAACGGGCCACACTGAGCAGTCGCAGCCGGTCGACAGCGATGCCCTCCCCGTCGGCACACTGCGCAAGATCCTGGCGCGCCAGATCGACCAACAACTGCTGCGCCGATTGAGCATGGCGCGCGCTTCGGGCGAATCGTTCGGCAAACCCGGGAAAAGCTGCTTCAAACATCGGCATCACGCTGTGGCGCAACGCATTCCGCGCGTAGCGTGGGTCGAGGTTGGAAGGATCGTCGACATGATCGAGGGCGTGCTCTTTAACAAACTCCTGCAGAGTGGAACGCGACAGGCTCAGCAAGGGCCGCGCCATGAGACACCCTGCATCGCCCAGCAAATCGGGAGCGTGGTTGTATTGATCCATACCGGACAAACCAGCCACGCCGGAGCCCCGCAACAATTGCAGCAACACGGTTTCGGCCTGGTCATCCTGATGATGCCCGGTCAGCAGCAGCGGCACCGCATGCTCCCGGCACAGCGCTCCCAACGCGGCATAGCGCCCGAAGCGGGCCGATGATTCGATGCCGTCCTGGCTATCGGTTGCAACGGTAATGTAACGGCTATCAAATGCGACGCCGAGCGCTGCAGCTTTCGTGCGGCAATGCGCCAGCCAGGCGTCGGCGTGTTCGGAAAGACCGTGATGGATATGGAATGCATGCAACACGATCTCATGCTTGCTGGCATAGGCGTGTGCCAGATGCAGCAATACAGTCGAATCGAGGCCGCCGCTGTAGGCAATAGCCATGCTGCGGCAGTGAGATAAAGACCCATAGGCGGGAGTCGCGGCAGCATGCGCAGCGATTGCCGACAGCGCCTGCTCGAAGGATTTGGCCGTGCCCGGCCTGCCGATGCTTGCCACGATTTATTCGGGCGTCGTGATTTCCTTGAACTTGCCGAAGCTCATCAATTTTGCATGACGGGCATCCAGCAAATCCCTGGTTTTCACGCCCTGGAACTGACGCAGGGTGTCGGCTAGCGCGCGCTTGAGCAGCGATGCCATCTGTTTTGGATCGCGATGAGCGCCGCCCAGAGGTTCCGTGACGATCTTGTCGATCAGATTGATGGCTTTTAACCGGTGCGCAGTCAAGCCCAGCGCCTCGGCGGCATCCGACGCACGCTCCGCGGTCTTCCAGAGAATGGAAGCACAGCCTTCTGGCGAGATCACGGAATAGGTGGCGTATTGCAGCATCAGGACGGCGTCGCCGACAGCAATTGCCAGCGCCCCGCCGGAGCCGCCCTCACCGATGATGGTGGCAATTAGCGGCACTTTCAATTCCGCCATCACATACAGGTTGTGGCCGATGGCTTCGGACTGACCGCGTTCTTCCGCATCGATGCCGGGAAAGGCCCCGGGAGTATCGACGAAGGTAAAGACCGGCAGATTGAATTTTTCAGCGAGCTTCATCAGACGCATCGCTTTGCGGTAGCCCTCGGGCTTGGGCATGCCGAAGTTGCGCAGCGCCCGCTCCTTGGTGTCGCGCCCCTTCTGATGTCCCAATACCATGCACGCCTGGCCATTGAATCGGGCCAGACCGCCGACGATGGACAAATCGTCGGCATAACTGCGATCACCATGAAGCTCGTGGAAATCGGTGAAGATTTCGTTGATGTAATCCATCGTGTACGGGCGCTGCGGATGACGGGCGATCTGCGAGACCTGCCATGGCGTGAGCTTGGCGTAGATGTCCTTGGTCAGTTGCTGGCTTTTTTTGGACAGGCGGTCGATTTCTTCCGAAATGTCGACCGCGGAATCGTCCTGCACGAAGCGCAGTTCGTCGATCTTCGATTCGAGTTCCGCAATCGGCTGCTCGAATCCGAGAAACGTCGTTTTGACAATCGTGCTCATGGTGGTCCTTGTAAGGCGTTCAGTATTCCACCGGCACCGGTTCCAGGCTACGCCAAAGATACCAGGTGGCGACGGTGCGAAACGGCTCCCAGTTCGCGGCAACCTCGCGGGCGTCGCTGCGCGAGACCGGCTCGCCGGAAAAATAATTGGTACTGATACCGCGCAGGAGTCCAACATCGTCGAGCGGCAGGATATTGGGGCGGAGTAGATTAAATATCAGGAACATTTCTGCAGTCCAGCGACCGATGCCGCGGATCTGGATCAATTCCGCGATGACATCCTCGTCTTCCATCGTGACCCATTTGTCGGCATGCACTTGCCGCGTCTTGAAATGCAGCGCCAGATCGAGAATGTATTCGGCCTTGCGCTTTGACAGGCCACAGGCGGCCAGCGTATCACCGGCTTTCAAGATTTGAGCGGGTGAGCATTTGGGGCAAACCGCCAGCAGCCGTTGCCACACTGTTTCCGCTGACCGCACGGAAATCTGTTGGCCGATGATGGAACGTGCCAGAGTGGTGAACGGTTCGCCGCGAGCCACCAGCTGCAAGTCGCCAAACTGCGGAATGAGCTTGCGCATGATGCGATCGCGCTTCATCAGTTCGATTTTCGCCTCCTCCCAGTACGCTGGTACAGCGTCAAGAATCACTGGCGCTGCCACGCCTGAAGGGCCGTCTACGCTTTTCGCCATTGCGTCGCTCCACCGGGTCTGTCTTCGAGAACCACGCCCATGGCCAGGAGATCGGCGCGTATGCGGTCGGCTTCGGCAAAATTCTTTGCCCGTTTTGCAGCGGCACGATCGGCAATTGCAGCTTCGACGATCGTTGCGAGGCCGTTGCCATCGCAATCCTGCACCGTGCCCGGCGCGGTCCCGCCTTGCAGGAAAGCCCGCGGCGCCTGTTCCAGCAATCCTAAAATGGCACCCAGCTCAATCAGTTGCCGGGCAATAGGCGGTGAACTACTACGATTGAGCTCGGTTGCGAGATCGAACAACACCGCCAGGGCAAGGGGCGTGTTGAAGTCGTCGTCCATTGCTTCTGCAAAACGCACGGCATGCGACTCTTCCCAGTCGAGCGGTAGCGCGTCCGGCGCCACGTCATTCAACGCGGTGTACAAACGGGTGAGCGCCTGGCGCGCATCGTCAAGATGCACGTCCGAATAATTGAGCGGGCTTCTGTAATGCGAGCGCAAAATGAACAGGCGCAAGACTTCGGCGTCATAGCGTACCAGTACTTCGCGGATCGTGAAGAAATTACCCAACGACTTGGACATTTTTTCATCATCGACGCGAACGAAACCGTTGTGCATCCAGTAATTCACATGCGGATGGCCAAGTGCGCCTTCGGATTGGGCAATTTCATTTTCGTGGTGTGGGAATTGCAGGTCGGCACCACCACCGTGTATGTCGAAGCGTTCTCCCAGCAATGCGCATGCCATGGCAGAGCATTCGATATGCCAGCCCGGCCTGCCGCTCCCCCATCGAGAAGGCCATTTTGCGGCGTCAGGCTCTTCTTCCCTGGATCGCTTCCAGAGTACGAAGTCGAGCGGGTCGCGCTTGCCGGCATTGACGTCCACCCGTTCGCCAGCCCTCAGATCATCGAGCGACTTGCCGGAAAGCTTTCCATAGCCGGGGAAATTACGCACCGCGAAATTGACATCGCCATCCGCAGCCACGTACGCCAGGTCACGCTTTTCCAGTACGTCGATCATGCCCAGCATCTGCGGTACGTATTCGGTGGCGCGCGGCTCAAAAGTTGGCGGCAGCATGCCCAGCGCCGCTGTATCTTCGTGCATGTACTGGGTAAAGCGCTGCGTGAGCTCACCGATCGTCTCGCCATTCTCGACGGCGCGGCGGATGATCTTGTCCTCGATGTCGGTAATGTTGCGCACGTAGGTGACGTCATAGCCGCTCGCGCGTAACCAACGAACCACCACGTCGAACGCCATCATCATGCGGGCGTGGCCGATGTGGCAGTAGTCGTAAATGGTCATGCCGCAGACGTAAAGGCGTACCTTTCCCGGCTCGATCGGGCGAAAAAGCTGCTTCTGGCGCGCCAGCATGTTGTAGATTTTCAGGGAGCTCATGGATGTTTATATAACGCGCCACTGCGACGGGCCCGATGGGCCGTGCTTGAATCATTGCTTGGTATCATAATTTGATAAAATATGACATCGGCCGGCAGTATAGCACCGAAAAAAACCGACATTGCCACTGCTGAACAGTACGGCCAAGTGCAAGTTTCAAGCCAGTGGCGTTCAGCTGCCAAACCAGGTTTCCAGGCTTGGAGTGCTTGCTTGTAGTGCATGCTTTTAGTGCGAACCACGGGCCAACAGAGTGTGAATTAAACAGGCAAGTTACCTACCTCGCTGCATCTGGAATTTACTCCACTGCCTGGCCACTACCAACCGGCACCAATCCGCCGGCCATTCAATTTTTCCCATAAAGGACTACCAATGGTGTTTTCTCGCCGCTTTTTTACTTCTTCCATTTTCGCGCTGGCAGCAGTTGGCGCATCAGCCCACGTCGCTGCAGCAGATGTCGCTCCCCGAGTTGCGCTGACGACGACCGCAGGCGAGATCGTGCTTGAACTCAATACTGATAAAGCACCAAAAACGACTGCCAATTTCTTGCAATACGTGAAAAACGGGCACTACAACGGCACCATCTTTCACCGGGTGATCGACGGCTTCATGATTCAGGGTGGTGGCTTCGATGCGGACATGAAAGAAAAATCCACCAAGGCACCCATACCGAACGAAGCAAAGAACGGCTTGAAAAACGAAGCCTATACGGTCGCCATGGCACGTACCAGCGACCCGGATTCCGCCAGTGCACAGTTTTTTATCAATGTGAACAACAATGCAATGCTGAATTATCCTGGCCGTGACAACGCTGGTTACGCAGTGTTCGGCAAAGTCGTCAAAGGCACTGACGTGGTCGACAGGATCAGGGCTGTAGCCACTGCCGACCGCGGCCCTCACCAGAATGTACCGACCAAGCCCGTAACGATCACTGCCGCCCGGCTGCTGCCCTAGAAAGGCGACAAAAGCGGCGTCTGGAAAATCGTTCTGATATCTATCTCGCCTTACCCGAATTTTCATCAATTTAATTTTTACTGAGGTTCCAATGGCTGTATTACTGACGACAAACCACGGCAAGATCACACTAGAACTCGATGCGGAGAAAGCACCAAAAACCGTCGAGAATTTCCTGAAATATGTCAAGGCAGGACACTACGACGGCACGATCTTCCATCGTGTCATTGACGGCTTCATGGTTCAGGGTGGTGGTTTCGAGCCGGGCATGAAACAGAAACCGACTGGTGACACGGTCGAAAACGAAGCCAAGAACGGCGTCAAGAACGAGCTCTACACGGTTGCCATGGCGCGCACTTCGGATCCGCACTCTGCCTCGGCGCAGTTTTTCATCAACGTCAAGAACAACACGTTCCTCGATCACTCTGGCGAGGCAAACTGGGGTTACTGCGTTTTCGGCAAAGTCGTCGATGGCATCGACATAGTCGACAAGATCAAAGCGGTCAAGACCACCCGTACGGGCATGTTTTCGGATGTGCCGGTTGAAAATGTCGTGATTCAAAAAGCGGAAATCGTCTAGGCGTTCATCATGCAGCTGTCTGAGATCGACCAGGTGCAGGTGCCACCGGCAGACAAACTGGTGGCACTGTTCATTTCGGATACTCATCTGGAGGCCGGGTCGCCGCATACGGCTGAAGCATTCTTCGATTTTCTGGATCGGTTCGGCAAGCAGGCAGACCAACTTTATCTGCTCGGTGATCTGTTCGAATACTGGGCCGGGGATGACGACCGTGACGCACCATTCAATGCGCGAGTTGTTGCAGCCCTGCGTGCGTTGAGCGACGCGGGCGTCATGTTGTTCTGGATGGCGGGCAACCGGGATTTTCTGGTCGGCTCTGCTTTCATGCAGGCGACGGGCGCAACGCCGCTTGCCGATCCGAGCGTGGCTGTGATCGCCGGCCAGCGTATGGTCCTGACTCACGGCGATGCGCAATGCACCGACGATGTCGATTACCAGGCATTTCGCACAACGGTGCGCACGCCAGAGTGGCAGCAAGCGTTTATGGACATGCCACTTGCGAAACGCCTCGCCGTCATTGGCCAGATGCGCGAGCAAAGCCGGGCTGCCCAGAAAACGAAGGTGCTACAGATCATGGACGTCAACGTTCGAGCGATCACCGGGCTATTTGCCGCCACTGGCACATCGTTGATGATTCATGGGCATACCCATAGGCCCGGCACCCACGAACTTGAGATGGAAGGAAGGCGGGTTATTCGTCACGTACTGCCGGATTGGGATTTTGAAAACGGCAACATGCGCGGTGGCGGCATTGCCATTTATGCCAATGGTACGGTGGCATCGTTAAGCGCTTGCCGGTAACCCGTTACTGCTGACTTGTTACTGCTGACTTGTTGCAACCAATTTATTGCAAGTAGCTCAATGCCGGTAGCTGCCTGTCGCAAACGTTCGCAATTGAGCGCCGCAAGCCGGCATACTTAAACAGCAAATTCTCCAACTCGCGTTACTGCACCAGCTTGTTCATCTCGTCGGGATCAAAACGCTCGGCATCGACCGGGGCATCGCAATGAATACCGGCACATTTCAACGAGGCGAGAATATGGGCGATCTGGTGCTCCTGCGTGGCAGCGTTGTCGATCAAACCGTGCAATGCTTTGGATAGCGGATCATCGCCATTCGGCGTCACGCCATAGGCAGCGAACATTCGTGCGGCAGTTTCCAGATGTGGGTCCCGGTGCTCTTTCAGAATGATGCGAGCAGGGTTGCCGACGGCTGTGGCCCCAGCTGGCAATCCCTTGGTCAGTACAGCGTTCGAGCCGACCTTGGCGCCCTCACCGAGGGTGAATGCTCCGAGCACTTTTGCACCAGCACCGATGATGACACCGCGCTCCAGGGTCGGATGCCGTTTGGCACCTTTGTTCAGCGAGGTGCCGCCCAGCGTGACGCCTTGATAAATCGTGCAATCGTCGCCGACTTCGGCGGTCTCGCCGATAACGACGCCAAAACCATGATCGATGAACACGCGTCGACCGATGGTTGCACCGGGATGGATCTCGATGCCGGTCAGCAGGCGTGCAATCTGGGAAGTGAAGCGACCCAGCCATTTCAGATTGCGATACCAGCACCAGCGTGCCCATCGATGCATCACGATCGCATGAAAACCCGGATAGCAGGTGGCCACTTCCCAACCGCTACGCGCGGCAGGATCGCGTTCCATGATGCTGGCGAGGTCTTCTTTCAAGCGATTGAACATGATTGTCTAACGCACAAAATCTGACTTCAACCAGCCACGACGAGCCGCTGGCGTCGTGCCTCATACAGGCAGACGCCTGCAGTAACCGATACGTTGAGGCTTTCGACCGAACCGAACATCGGCACCGAGACCAGCACGTCGCAGGTTTCCCGTGTCAGGCGGCGCATGCCCTCGCCTTCGGAACCCATGACCAGCGCAACGCCACCGGCAAACTCCGCCTCGTACAAGCCTTTTTCTGCATCTTCGGTGGTGCCGACGAGTAAAATCTCGCGCTCCTTCAAGTCGCGCAGCGTTCGTGCCAAATTGGTGACAGTGATGTAGGGCACCGTTTCGGCGGCACCGCTGGCTACCTTTGCCGCCGTGGCATTCAATCCTACCGCCCGATCTTTCGGTGCAATCACCGCGTGCGCGCCGGCACCATCGGCGACCCGCAGGCAGGCGCCGAGATTGTGTGGATCGGTAATGCCGTCCAGAATCAAGATCAAAGGCGGACCTTCGATCGCATCGAGCAACTCGTCGAGGTTGCGTGCCAGCGAGAGCTCGCCTGCTTTGGCCACCACGCCCTGGTGGCGCCGCGTGCCGACGATGCTCGACAAACGTGCGTCGTCGGCCTGGATGATGCGCACATTGACTGCCTTGGCCGCGCGCAGCAACTCCTGCATCCGGCGATCCTCACGCCCGGCATCCACATAAATTTCCTCGACACTGGCTGCCTCGTGGCGTAGCCGCGCGGTTACGGCATGAAAGCCGAATATCATTCTGCTTTTCATGGCTTAGCGCTTTCTACGACTGGATTTCGATGCTGCTTTTTTTGCAGGTAGCGCTACTCGGCTTTCGCTGCTGCCCGTTTTTTCCTGTGCAGGCTTGCGGGAAGATTTGCCAGCCTTGCCCCCTTTCGCCGGCGCTGCATCGACCCCGACTACTGCGGCCTCAGCTTCCCGGTTCTTCTTGCCGCCCTTGCCCGCCTGGGCGTTGTGCTCGGTTTCCAGGCGCTTGGCCTCGCTTTTCAAAAGCGTCTTGATGCCCGGCTCGGTCATGAGGCGCAGATCGATCTTGCGTGCATCCAGGTCGACGCGGCTCACCTGAACGGTAACGCGGTCGGTCAGCTGGTACCGAATACCGCTTCGCTCGCCACGCAACTCATGGCGCGCATCGTCGTACTGGAAGTAATCCGCACCCAGTTCCGTGACATGCACCAGGCCTTCGATGAACAGCGTGTCGAGTTGCACGAAGATACCGAAAGTTGCCACGCCGGAAATTGTACCGGTGAATTCTTCACCCAGCTTGTCGCGGATGAAATAGCATTTCAGCCAGGCCTCGACATCGCGGGAAGCCTCGTCGGCACGTCGCTCGTTTGCCGAACAGTGTATGCCTAACGCCTCCCAGACCGCATGGTCACCCTCGGGGCGCTTCTTGCCGGCTGCCTTGTCGGCAGCGTGCTGCTTGCGCGCCGCAGGCGACAAGGTGGTGTTGAGCACACTGGCGTCGAACCCTTTCGGGTCATAGCGCTTGCCCTTCAGTATTGCTTTGATCGCGCGGTGCGTCAGCAGATCGGGGTAACGCCGGATCGGGCTGGTGAAATGCGCGTAAGCCTTGTACGACAGGCCGAAATGGCCAATATTGTCCGGGCTATATACCGCTTGCTGCATCGAGCGCAGCAGCATGGTCTGCAGCAGCAGTGCGTCGGGGCGCTGCTTGATCTTCGGCATCAAGGCTGCGTAATCGGAAGCAGTCGGTGAATCACCCCCGCCCAGATGTAGTCCGACCTGATTCAGGAAGGTGCGCACCTGCGTCAGCTTTTCCTTGGTTGGCTGTGCATGCACGCGGTACACCGCCGGGTGCTTGTGTCGTTCGAGCAGGTCGGCGGCGCAAACGTTTGCCGCCAACATGCATTCCTCGATGATTTTGTGAGCATCGTTGCGGGTGCGCGGCAGGATCTGCTCGATCTTTCCCATCGGATTACAAACGATGTAGGTTTCAGTGGTTTCGAAATCGATCGCGCCACGCGCATGACGGGCCTTCAGCAGCGCGTGGTAGACCTCGTTGAGATGCAACAGGTGCGGCACCAGTGCTGGTTTTTTTGCCGCCTCGGTACCCTTGGTGTTGGACAGGATCGAGGCCACTTCGGTATAAGTCAGGCGAGCCGCAGAATGGATGACCGCCGGATAAAACTGATACGCCGTGATTTCACCAGCACTCGAGATGACGGCATCGCAGACCAGCGTCAGGCGGTCGACCGCCGGGTTCAGTGAACACAGTCCATTGGACAATTTTTCCGGCAGCATCGGAATGACCCGGCGTGGAAAATATACCGAGGTGCTGCGCTCCAGTGCATCGACGTCCAATGCGTCGTTAGGCTTCACGTAATGGCTCACGTCGGCGATTGCCACGATCAGACGGAAACCATCCATACGCCCGACCTTGACCGGCTCGCAATAGACTGCATCGTCAAAATCACGAGCATCTTCGCCGTCGATGGTCACCAGCGGCACATCGCGCAAGTCCACCCGCTCGGCCAGGTCGGCTGGCCGGACTTCGCCAGGTAGCTTTGCCGCGAGCTTTTTGGCAGCTTCGGAAAACTCATGCGGTACACCGAACTTGCGAACAGCGATTTCGATCTCCATGCCGGGATCGTCGATGTCGCCGAGGATCTCGACGATCTTCCCCACAGCCTGCGAGTACCGCGACGGCTGCTCGGTCAACTCCAGACTGACGACCTGCCCGCTCTTGGCCTTACCGGGCGCGCCGGCAAGCAGGATATCCTGGCCGATGCGCTTGTCCTCGGGTGCGACGATCCAGACGCCGTTTTCATTCAAGAGTCGTCCGATGACATGCGTGTTGGCGCGACTGACAACTTCGACGATCGTACCTTCCGGTCGCCCCCGGCGATCGGTGCCAATCAACCTGGCCCGCACACGGTCGCCATTGAGGACTTTTTGCATTTCCTTCTCTGGCAGGAAAATGTCGTCGCCGCCTTCGTCGGGAATCAGAAATCCATAGCCATCGCGGTGGCTCGATACCCGCCCTTCGATAAAATTGGTGCTGTTGGCAAGCTGGTAGTTTCCGGCGTGGTCGGGCTTGATCTGGCCGTCGCGCTCCATCGCGTTCAGGCGGCGCGTCAAGCCATCTAGTTCTTCGGGTTTTACGTCAAGCGCCGAAGCCAGCGCGTTGATGTCGTGCGCTGTGGTTGCCTGGCGGAGGGTGCCGAGAATTTCCTCGCGGCTGGGAATGGTGTAGGAATAATTGCTCAAGAGTGTATTGATTCTTTATTAGTTTGTTTCAGGATCGACGATTCGGATGATGCATCGCGTTGCCTCTAGTGTAACGGAGGTAGCGCCTAGGTGTTCAAAACACCTTTGATTCGCCCCGGGTTTCCAATTGACTTCATCGACTTTTCCGCTATAATCGTGGTCTTCGCAGGGCCCACGTGGCGGAATTGGTAGACGCGCATGGTTCAGGTCCATGTGCCTTAGGGTGTGGGGGTTCGAGTCCCTCCGTGGGCACCACGGTTTCAGATTGTCGTTTTTGAAAAATCCCGCTGCTTCGCCGGCGGGTTTTTTTTGCCTCCGTTATTTGTCTGCGCTGTTGGCGGCAGTCAGTTGTCGTGCTCGGTTGTACTAGTCGTTTGCACTAATTTGTTGCCCTGCTCAGCTTGCCTGCGGTTTCTCTCTCCTGACTCATACTGGTAACTGCTCGGGCCGCAAGTCGTCGTACTGTTCGAAGGGTTGATGAATCCATGGATTGCCGGGCAGAGAATGCAGGCAGTAGTCCGGACGCATGACCGAGCAATGCTTGTGCCAGATCACGGCAGATTTCACTTCAGTTACCGCGGCGTGGGATCCTGCCAGATGGCGCTGCACTTTCTGCAGGGTGATGCCGGAATCGACCAGATCATCGACCAGCAATACACGGCCAGCCAACTCGCCGCGCGCAAGCGTGATTGCCGAAGCAATCGACAGTTCGCCCCGCAGCGTACCGCCACTTTCAACATACGAACTCGTCGCCAGAATTGCCAGCGGCACATCGAAAATCCGTGACAGAACATCTCCCGGACGAAGGCCACCGCGGGCCAGGCACAGTATCTGATCGAATTTCCAACCAGATGCGTGGATCAACAATGCCAACCCTTCGATTGCCTGATGGTAGGCGGTCCAGTCGATCCAGAGATGTTCGGCGCTGGATGGCGGTAATGCATCCACCATGATCCGGTTATTTGAACGGGTGCCGCAAAACGATGGTTTCTTCCCGGTCCGGTCCGGTAGAAACCATGTCGATCGGCACACCGACCAGTTCCTCGATGCGCTTCACGTAGGCCTGGGCATTTGCCGGCAGGTCAGCGATGGATTTGGCGCCGACCGTTGCCTGGGTCCAGCCCGGCACTTCTTCATAGATCGGCTCGCAGCGTGCAGCATCTTCGGCACCTACTGGAAAAATGTCGACTGTCTTGTCGCCTAGTCGATAACCGGTACAGATTTTCAGGGACGACAAGCCGTCGAGAACGTCCAGCTTGGTCAGGCACATGCCAGAAACGCCGTTGATTTGTACCGAGCGTTTGAGCAATGCAGCGTCGAACCAGCCGCAGCGGCGTGCACGTCCGGTGACGGTGCCAAACTCATGGCCTATAGCAGACAGGTGCTTGCCGACGCCATTGTCGGTTTCCAACTCCGAGGGAAATGGGCCCGAGCCGACGCGAGTCGTGTAAGCCTTGGTGATACCCAGGATGTAATGCAGCATGTTCGGTCCGACGCCGGAGCCGGCTGATGCATTACCGGCGACACAATTGCTGGAAGTGACGAACGGATAGGTGCCGTGATCCACGTCCAGCAGGCTGCCTTGCGCGCCTTCGAACAGCAGGCTTGCGCCGGCACGATGCGCTGCATACAACGCGCTGGATACGTCGGCGACCATTGGTCGGATTCTAGCAACATTGGCCATGGCGTCATCGAAGGTCTTTTGATAATCGACAGCCTCCGCGTGGAGATATTTCGTCAGTACGAAATTATGATAATCAAGATTCTCACGCAGTTTTTCTGCGAAGCGCGCTTCGTTCAAGAGATCGGCGACGCGGATGGCGCGGCGTGCCACCTTGTCTTCATAAGCAGGCCCGATACCCTTGCCGGTGGTGCCGATCTTGGCTGCGCCTCGGGCAATTTCCCGGGCTGCGTCGAGGGCGGTGTGATACGGAAGAATTACCGGGCAGGCTTCGGAGATTTTTAAACGGGAAACCACTTCCACGCCGTTGGCTTGCAGCTTGTCGATCTCGCGCAGCAGATCTGACACGGACAGCACGACGCCGTTACCGATATAGCAGGCCACACCGGCGCGCATGATGCCGGACGGGATCAACTGTAGCGCCGTTTTCTTGCCATTGATTACGAGCGTATGTCCGGCGTTGTGACCACCCTGAAACCGCACGACCGCCTGCGCGTGATCGGTCAGCCAGTCAACGATTTTCCCCTTGCCTTCGTCGCCCCACTGGGTACCGATGACAACAACGTTTTTAGCCATGCTTTTATGTAACATTATTCAACCTAGCGATTTGATGATCCAGCGACCGTTTTCCAGCACCAGCGTACGGTCACATTCGAATTCTTCGGTTTCATGTTCATGCCCTGGAAGGCTTTGAATGACGATTTCACCTGCCGCGCGCAAATCTGCGAGACACTGGCGTAACTGTGAGTCCTGCCCCCAGGGCGCGCGAATCGAATTCTTGCGCGGCGCCATTGGCAGCAACCGCCCAAGCTCTCGCAGATCGAGCGAAAACCCGGTTGCCGGGCGTGCCCGGCCGAAGGCTTCGCCGACATGATCGTAGCGCCCACCGCGGGCAACCGCATTCGGCAAGTTCGGCACGTATAACGCAAACATCGCGCCACTTTCATACTGGTATCCGCGCAAATCGGCCAGATCGATCGTGACTTGTGCACTGCCGGCCAGTTCGACCAGCATCTGCAACTCGTTCAGCGCGGCAGTAATACCTGGCAAAGGCGGTAAAAGCTCCCGCGCCCGTTGCAACACCTCGACATCACCATACAGACCGGGAAGTGCCATCAGCGCATCGCGTGTAACCGCCGCGAATGCGATGGTCGCTTCGCGTAATCCCGGCAGGTCTTTTGCACGCAACAGACCGAAAATATCCTCTTCGACGTTTCTGGCTGCCGTATCGGTTGCCAGAATCGCACGCACCACGCCAACGTGGCACAAATCGAGCCGTACATTGGTGAAGCCTGCAAGTGCCAGCGATGCCAGCGCCATTTGCTGAATCTCCGCGTCGGCTTCCAGCCCTGCATGCCCGTAAATTTCAGCACCAATCTGAAGCGGCTCACGCGTGGCGTGCAAACCGCTTGGCCGGGTATGCAAAACGCTCCCGGCATAGCAAAGCCGGGTAACGGATTTTCGGTTCAACAGGTGTGCGTCGATTCTAGCGACCTGGGTAGTCATGTCGGCGCGGATGCCGATCGTTCGGCCTGACATCTGATCGACCAGTTTGAAGGTACGCAACCCAAGGTCTTGACCAGCCCCGGTGAGTAGTGAATCGATGAATTCCAGCAGTGGCGGCATGACCAGCTCGTATCCGTATGAACGGAAATTATCGAGCATCGCGCGCCGCAGCTCTTCGAGCTTGCGGGCTTCAGACGGCAATACGTCGGCAATGTTTTCGGGCAGAAGCCAGTTTGGCATGGGCGGCGGGAGAGGTAGTATTAATTAAACCGGATTGGGGAACGGATGACGGGATAAGTTCAGTCGCTGCTTGCAATGCACCCCCACCAAGTAGAAGACCTTGAGATGCTTCAGGCCTGGTCAAGCATGGTCGGGCTGAAAGGTCCGCCCAACTATCGGACGGCCCGACCACAACGCGCACGAGTTACGGCTTGCGCACAGCTTCAGGTGCACCACCGCCGCCAGTACCTGAATTTTTGAAGTACTTGAAAAACTCCGATGTCGGATCAATGATCAGCAGATCGCCCGAACTTTTGAAGCTTGCACGGTAGGCTTCAAGGCTACGGTAGAACTTGAAAAATTCCGGACTTTGACTGAAAGCCTGCGCATAAGTCGCCGATGCCTTGGCATCGCCCTCACCTCGAATATTCTCTGCATCCCGATAGGCTTCGGCCAGGATCACGGTGCGTTGCCGATCCGCATCTGCTCGAATTTTTTCAGACTCTGCCGATCCGGTCGAGCGCAATTCATTGGCTACCCGGACGCGCTCGGACTTCATGCGGTCATAAACGGAAGCATTGATGTTTTCCACATAGTCCACGCGCTTGAGCCGCACGTCGACGATGCCTACACCGATCTGTTTGGCCTCATCCGCTACTTTCTTTTGAATCGCTGCCATCACTGCACCGCGCTCCCCGGAAATCACTTCACGCACGGTGCGCTTGGTAATTTCATCGTTCAGCGCCGCCTTGATGATCTGGGACATGCGATCGTTCGCCTGGCGTTCGTTGCCGCCAAAGCTGACGAAATACAGTGTCGGGTCGAGAATGCGCCATTTCACGAATGCGTCGACCAGTATGTTCTTCTTTTCAGCAGTAATGAAGCGGTCGGCATCCGGCGTATCGAACGTGAGAATCCGGTTGTCGAGAAACAGCACATTCTGGAACGGGGGCGGCAATTTGAAATGTAAGCCCGGCGTGTTGATCACGCGTTTTACTTCACCCAGTGCGAATACGATGGCATATTGCCGTTGATCGACCACGAACAGGCTCGACATCAGTAACCACAGCGCGATCAGGCCGGCAATTCCATACGAAACGAGTCTGTTCATTATCGTGCCTCCCGATCACGTGAATCGCGACCGTCGCGTGAGCGCAGGTCCTTGGCGCGTTGCGCTTCCATCACTTGCAGTGGGTCCGCTGCGGTCGAACTGGCAGCAGCGGCACTAGCGGCGCCCGAAGTGGCGGCAGCCGGTGCGGGTTTGGAGTCGCTGGCGGCAGATTGCGAAAGTAGCTTGTCGAGAGGGAGATACATCAGGTTGTTGCCATTTCTCGCATCCACCATCACTTTGGTGGCAGTTGAAAAAATCTGCTGCATGGATTCCAGATACAGCCGATCGCGGGTGACGCCAGGTGCCTTTTGATATTCGGTCAGCACTTGCTTGAAGCGCGCTGCATTACCTTCCGAATTGGCAACGACACTGGCACGGTAGCCTTCCGACTCCTGCATCAAGCGCGACGCCGCACCGCGAGCTTTGGGTATCACGTCATTGGCATACGCCTGACCTTCATTCTTCAGCCGTTCTCGATCCTGGCCTGCCTTGACTGCATCGTCAAAAGCTGCCTGCACTTGTTCCGGTGGTTGCACACCCTGCATGGTGACATTGGCAATCGTCACGCCGGCCTTGTAGCGGTCCACGATCTGCTGCATCAGCTGGCCAGCATCGAGCGCCACTTTTTCTCGACCCTCATAAAGAACAAAGTCCATCTTGTTTTTGCCGACGACTTCGCGCATTGAAGTTTCGGCGACTTGCCGGATCATTTCTTCCTGCTCACGATTCCTGAACAACCAATCGGCAGCATTCTTGAGCTTGTATTGGACCGCGAACTGGATATCGATGATGTTTTCATCATCGGTCAGCATCAGCGATTCTTTGGGTTGCTTGTTGCGAACCGTCGAACGGTAGCCCACTTCCATCGTACGCACTTGCGAAACATTGACGACTTCGTGACTTTGAATCGGATACGGCCAGCGCCAGTTGAAACCAGCGGGTGTGGCATGACTGAATTTACCAAAAGTCAGGACCACGGCGGTCTGCCCCTCGGAAACGATGAAAAAGCCGCTTACAAGCCAGAGGAATCCGACAACTACGGCCAGTAGCGTGGCACCGATGCCGATGCCGCGTGCGTCAGGCGAATAACCACCGCCACCACCACCCCCGCTGCCACCGCCACCATTTTTTCCGCCAAAAATCCGGTTCAGTCGTTGATTGAAATCTCGCCACAACTGATCCAGATCCGGAGGCCCATCACTGGGCCTTTTGCCATCCTGGGGCTGGCGCGGCGTATCGTCCTTCGAGCCGCGTCCCCAGCCGGGATCGTTAATGTTGAAAACCACACCAATTTTTTTTAGGAGGAAAACGAGCATTCTGTCGCGATCGGCTTTAATGATGGGTTGGAATTCTGGAGACTACGGAAGTGTGTCCGGACTGACAGCACCGGGTACGCTGCTGACCTGTGTCTCAAGCGCAGTACCGTTTTTACGAAATTCACCTGCTGCAAATTCACAAAGCGCCCCCCGCAGCAAATCGATACCTGCACCGCTATGGGCGCTTACAAAAACACGCCGAATCTTAACATATTCATCGCGCTCGATTATCGGTTCCTGCCCGGATGCGTCGATCTTGTTCCACACCAGAATTTGCGGTATGTGATCTGCGCCAATCTCTTTCAACACAAGATTGACCTGTTCGATCTGATCCATCCGTACCGGGCTGGCGGCATCGACAACATGCAGCAGCAAATCGGCGTGAATGGTTTCTTCAAGCGTTGCTTTGAAAGCGACAACGAGCTGATGTGGCAATTCCCGGATGAAACCGACCGTATCGGAAAGCACGATATTGCCGGCTTCACCCAGATACACGCGCCGCGATGTCGTGTCTAGTGTCGCAAATAGCTGGTCTGCGGCGTACACGCCGGCTTTTGTCAGCACATTGAAAAGCGTTGATTTACCGGCATTGGTGTAGCCCACCAGCGAGACGGAAAATGTGTTGTTGCGGCCTCGGGAGCGACGCTGTGTTGCCCTTTGGCGGGTCAGCTTGCCAAGCTTTGCCCGCAAGGCCTTGACGCGTTCGCCAAGCAGCCGGCGGTCCGTTTCAAGTTGCGTCTCACCCGGGCCCCGCAAGCCGATGCCGCCCTTTTGACGCTCCAGATGGGTCCATCCGCGAACGAGCCGGGTCGCAAGATGCTGTAGCTGCGCCAACTCGACCTGCACCTTGCCGTCGTGACTTTTTGCGCGCTGCGCAAAAATATCAAGGATAAGGCTGGTACGGTCGACGACATTACATTGAAAGTGACGCTCGAGGTTTCGTTGCTGCGCAGGAGATAGCGCGTGGTTGAAGATGATCAGTTCAAGCTCAAGGTCGGTAATCGACTGTTTTATTTCGTCGGCTTTTCCTGAACCCACGAATAGTGCAGCGTCGGGGCTGGCACGCTTGCACATGATCGTTGTAACCGGGACGACGCCGGCAGATTGTGCCAAAAACGACAACTCTTCGAGACTTGCTGAAAAATCACCTTTTCCGAAATCCACGCCCACCAGAGCAGCACGCATGTCAGGTGGCCCGCGTCGAGCAGATCGATGCGAAGTGTTGCATTCTTATAAGATTATTACTCTGCATCTGCTTCAAGATTCAGGTTCACTGCCCGAGCAGGTACTACAGTGGAAATCGCGTGCTTGTACACCATTTGGGTAACTGTGTTGCGCAGCAAAACGACATATTGGTCGAACGACTCGATATGTCCCTGGAGTTTGATGCCATTGACCAGATAGATCGACACCGGGACGTGTTCCTTGCGTAACGCGTTTAGAAATGGGTCTTGTAACAATTGCCCTTTGTTGCTCATATCAGCTCCGTAGTCTTGTTGTGGTGAAGAGTTGGAGGCAGCTTGCTTGTTTTTCAAGTGCCGGTCCACTGTGATGGCGGAAGGTTTCGGCACACGCCGTGCGATATGACTTTAGCTGATTTTCAGGTCGGCTGCTATTTCGGGGTGCGGATGAACGGATTTTTACTGGATCGCAGCTCGATTCGCAACGGCGTGCCCACCAGGGAAAACGTTTCACGAAAGTGTTTTTCCAGATAGCGTTTGTAATTATCGTCGATCGCTTCCAGTGCATTGCCGTGAATCACCACGATCGGTGGATTCATGCCACCTTGATGGGCGTACCGCAGCTTGGGCCGTATGGAGCCTTTGCGGCGTGGCTGCTGGTGCTCCACCGCGTCGATCAGCGCCCGTGTCAGCTTCGGTGTGGACAGATCGGACATTGCCGCTGCGTAGGCGCTATTGATCGACTTCATCAACTGATCGACACCGGTCGCTTTCAGAGCGGAAATGAAGTGGAACTTGGCAAATGAAAGAAAATTCAACTTGCGCTCGATGTCGATCTTGATCTCGTCACGGCGGTCGCTGACGAGGCCGTCCCACTTGTTCACGCCTACCACCAGCGCACGACCCGACTCCAGCACGAAACCGGCAATATGGGCGTCTTGCTCCGAAATGTCCTGTTGGGCGTCGAGCAATAAAAGCACCACATTGGCTTCCGAGATCGCTTGCAATGTTTTAACAACCGAAAACTTTTCAATTGCCTCGAACACTTTGCCGCGACGGCGAATGCCGGCAGTATCGATGAGTACATAATGTTTGTTGTCGCGTTCAAATGGAATCTCGATCGCGTCACGCGTAGTGCCTGGCATGTCGAAGGCGATTACTCGTTCTTCGCCAAGCAGGGTGTTGACCAGCGTCGATTTACCAACGTTCGGTCGACCGACAATAGCAATCTTGATTTGCTTGCCGGTATCGCCAGGTGTCGCGCCCTCCTCCACCGGCGGCTGACGCGCCAGCGCCAGGTCCAGAGCCTCTTCGACAAGATCCAGAACCCCGTCGCCATGGGCCGCGGAAATTACATACGGGTCACCCAGGCCCATTTCATAGAAATCTGCAGTGACGGCACTGTATTTCATGCCTTCGGCTTTGTTGACAACCAGCATGACCGAGCGCCCGGACTTGCGTAGAAAATCGGTGATGGTTTTGTCGTGCGGCGTAATGCCCTGGCGGCCATCGACCAGAAAGATCACGATGTCGGCTTCGGCCACCGCTTGCCTGGTCTGTTTTGCCATTTCATGCAGGATGCCGTCCTTGGCAACCGGTTCGAAACCACCGGTATCAATTGCCAGAAACGGCCGCTCGCCCATACGCCCCTCACCATAGTGACGGTCACGTGTCAGGCCAGGCAAATCCGCGACCAGCGCATCGCGCGAACGGGTCAGGCGGTTGAACAGGGTTGATTTTCCGACGTTTGGTCGGCCTACGATGGCAATTACCGGCTTCATTTATGTTGCTTCTTCACTGCGACGTCACGTCGCGATCACGTTCTAATGGTGTTTCTATTACTGCGAGGCCAGCGCCACGACAGACCCAGCGCGGGTTTGCACAATCAGTCTTGCGCCTGACAGCGCTGCTGCCGCTAAAATTTCGCTGCCGTCAGTGGCGATGCGAGACAACATTGCGCCATCATCGCGACTCAGGAAATGCACATACCCCTGGGCGTCACCTACCGCAACCGCTTGCCCGAGCGGTACCGGCGTCGACAGGCCACGATAGCGCAACTGCGTGTTTTTCCAGATGCTGGCGCCGGCTTCGCGGCTCAGCGCACTGACCGCCCCGGTCACGTCGGTGGCGAAAACGAAGCGATCGTCTGCCCCCAGCCCCACTTCAGATGACAGATCCTTGGCCCACACGGCAGTGCCATTTCCGGCATCGAAACACATTGTCCGCCCCTGATACGACACGGCGCAAATATCACGATCGATCGACACCGGCATGCCCGAGGTATCGATGATGCGCTCGAGCTCGGTTGCGCCGCGGGCTTCACCCACGGCGACCTCCCAGCGCGGTACGCCGGTGGCGACTACCACCGAAAGCAGTTTGCCTCCAGCCAGGGCGATATAAGCGTTCGGTCCCTTGACGAGGATTCCAGGCGCAGCTCTCAAAGTAAGCGGTGGCGAGCTTTTCTGGATCGCCCACTTGCGCTCACCAGTTTGTGCATCCAGCCCTAGAATACGGTTGTCCTGGCTGCGTACGATCACCACACCATCGCCGACTGCGGGCGCCGACAGCACTTCGCTCGATGCCTGAGCGGTCCAGCGTGGTGTGCCATCGGCATCGAACGCCATGATTCGACCTTCGCTACCGGCTACTACCACGGTGTTGCCATCCGAACCAACGCCTGCAGTGAGCATGCGTCCGGCATTGATCCGCCATGCAACACGGCCGCTGGCTTGGTCCAGACGCATTATCGCGCCGTTGCGCGCTGCAACGTAGATGCCATCGCTAGAAACAGCAAGTGCAAAGGTATAGGCGCCTGCGGGGCCGACAGTTGCAGACCACAGGCTACGTACCGCCAGCGACTGGGGAACACCGACCAGCGGCGCTGGCGGATTGCGAGGCGCATCTTTTGAAGCAAATGGATTCAGCGACGACAGAGATGCGCATCCCCCGACCATCGTTGCCAAGGCTGTAGTGCACAACAGCCTGATTCCGGATTGTCGAATTTTTTTCAGGGAAAACACACCGTTCGACAATTTTTTAATGCGTGTCATGCCGGCCCTTTCACCGTCGAGGGACCACCAATTGCGTCGAGTTTCAACTGGATCAACTGACGCCCAGGGTTTTTGGCAGCCATTTTTTCCAGTGCAGCCTGGTAAGCCGCCCTGGCTTCCGCAGGTTTGTTCTGCGCTATCAACAAGTCGCCCTTGCGGTCGGCGACGACGCCGATAAAAGCGGCAGGGAACTCCCCTGCGAGTACTTTCATGCCTTCGTCGTAGGCTTTTTGATCGAGATGAATACCGGACAGCCGAAGCTTGGCGATTGCCTTGTATTCGTCGTCGATACCGTGATCGATAATCCATTGCAAGCGGCTGGCCGCCGTTTTCAAGTCATTTGCATCGAAGGCAATTTTGGCCGCTGTCAGCCCGGCCATTTGCGCGTAGGCAGTACGGGGGAATTTCTCCTGGATGTCGATTGCAGCACGTTGGGTTTTTGCATTGTCTTTTGCCGTAACGGCCTTTTGCAATTCCTCGTACAGCTGGCTTGCCTGCACGGACTGATTGCGTACATAGTAATTCCAGCCAGCCCAGGCCGTGTATAGCGCCAAGGCAGCAATCAAGAGCCAGGTGAGCAGGTTGCCATACCGTCGCCACCAGGCCTTCATGCTGTCGAGTTGCTCTTGTTCTTCGTGATCGTATGCCATGTCGTGTAGTGCCAGAATGTTAGGAAAAATGAGTCGAATTCGCGGTTCGCGCGAAGAAAGGAATTCAGTGGCGGTAATGTACGTGGTCGCCATGATCATGCTCGGCATCACCGCCGCCGATGATTTGTTCGACCATGTATTCGGACAATTTTTCGAATGCCACTGATGCCTGTTGGCCCGCGTCGGATTTGTCTGCATCGGCAGAGGCGCGCAACGGCTTCACCGCTGCCGTTCCCTGCGCGACTTCGTCCTCACCGATGATGACGGCGAATGCGGCGCCGCTGGCATCTGCCTTTTTCATTTGCGCCTTGAAATTGGCACTGCCGGTTGCGGCCGCACAATGCAGCACCACATCCAGACCGGCATCTCGCAATCGTTCTGCCGCCACCGATGCCTGTAACTGCGCTCCTGAACCCTGATGGACGATATACACGTCGCACTGGGAAGCGGCGTACCGTTCGCCACCAGCCTTCATGAGCTCCAGTATTCGTTCCACGCCCATGGCGAAACCACAGGCAGGCGTCGGTTTCCCGCCGAACATCTCGACCAGGGGATCATACCGTCCGCCGCCGCAGACAGTGCCCTGCGAACCGAGCTGATCGCTGACCCATTCAAATACGGTGCGGTTGTAGTAATCCATGCCGCGCACCAGTCGCGGGTTGATTTTGAATGGAATGTTGTTGTGTCGAAGAATTGCCTGCACTCCTTCAAAATGCGCTAGCGACTCTTTTTCCAGATAGTCCAGAAGCTTCGGAGCGGAATCGGCCAGCGCCTGCATCGCAGGATTTTTAGTGTCGAGAATGCGTAAGGGATTGGCATGCAGCCGGCGCTGCGCGTCTGCATCCAGTGATGCTGCGTGTTGCTCGAAATAGGTAATCAGGTCGGCGCGATGGCGGCTGCGTTCGTCGGCATTGCCGATCGAGTTCAGCTCAAGTCGAATGTTATGCAAACCCAGGTCATCCCAGAGGCGCTGGCATAGCATCATCAGCTCGGCATCGATGTCTGGCCCGGTGAAACCGATCGCTTCGGCACCGACTTGCTGGAACTGGCGATAGCGCCCACGTTGCGGCCGCTCGTGCCGAAACATCGGGCCGGCATACCATAACCGTTTGGGGCCGTCGTAGGTCAGGTTGTGTTCTACTGCCGCGCGCACCACGCCGGCGGTGCTTTCCGGACGCAAGGTCAATAAATCACCATTGAGCGAATCCGTGAAGGAATACATTTCTTTTTCGACAATGTCGGTCACCGCACCCAAACCCCGGGAAAACAGCGCCGTGGACTCGACGATCGGCGTGCGAATCTGTTGAAAACCGTAGCTCTTCAATACCGTCTGCACGGTATTTTCGAATAACTCCCACATCGGTGCGTCATCGGGCAAAACATCGTTCATGCCTTTGATGCCGTTGATTTTTTCTGGTTTTTTATGTTCTGACATGTTTTATCCGGCTTGCGCCGCGGTACTGCTTGTTTTTTCAGCCCGCCACGATAGGGCGTGCGGCAGGGTTTCCATAATGCGATTTCACATAGTCCAGAACGATTGCCTGGAATTCTTCTGCAATGTTTTCACCACGTAGCGTGACGGTTTTTTCACCATCGACAAATACGGGCGCAGCGGGCGACTCCCCGGTGCCGGGCAGGCTGATGCCGATATTGGCGTGCCTGGATTCACCTGGCCCGTTGACAATGCAACCCATGACTGCAACGTTCATGCCTTCCACGCCTGGGTACTCTTTTTTCCAGGTCTGCATCTGGTCGCGCAAATAAGTCTGGATTTTGTCGGCAAGTTCCTGAAACGTCGTCGACGTGGTACGTCCACAGCCTGGGCACGCAATTACCATCGGCGTGAATTTACGCAAGCCCATGGTTTGCAGGATCTCTTGTCCGACAATTACTTCGCGGGTGCGGTCGCCGCCTGGTTCCGGCGTCAACGAAATGCGAATGGTGTCGCCAATTCCTTCCTGCAGCAGCACCGCCAGTGCCGCGGTCGAGGCGACAATGCCCTTGCTGCCCATGCCAGCCTCGGTCAGACCAAGATGCAAAGGATAGTCGCATCGTGCAGCCAGAATACGATACACGGCGATCAGATCCTGTACGCCGGATACCTTGCAGGAAAGGATGATGTTGTTCGGCGCCAAGCCAACTTCTTCCGCCCGTACTGCGTTTTCAATCGCCGAAGTAACCAGTGCCTCGTACATTACGGCCTGTGCGCTGCGCGGTACGCTGCGTGCAGCGTTCTTGTCCATGATGCGCGCCAGAAGTGCCTGATCCAGGCTGCCCCAGTTTACGCCGATGCGCACTGGTTTGTCGTATTTGCAGGCAATCTCGATCATTTGTGCAAACTGCGTGTCACGCTTGGCACCCTGGCCGACATTGCCGGGGTTGATCCGATATTTGGACAACGCCCGCGCGCATTCCGGAAAGTATGCCAGTAACTGATGACCGTTGTAATGAAAATCGCCGACCAACGGCACGTCGATTCCCATGCGGTCGAGATGCTCCCGAATCGCCGGTACTGCGGCAGCAGCTTCCGCATTGTTGACAGTGATACGAACGATTTCCGAACCAGCGCGGGCAAGCTCTTTTACCTGAATTGCGGTGCCGATGGCGTCGGCCGTATCGGTGTTGGTCATGGATTGCACCACGATCGGCGAATCACCACCGACACTCACGCAGCGCTCGCCGTGCCTGATTGTCGCAGTACGGCTGTTCCGCCGCGGCGACGGGCCGGCGATACTGGAGAATTCTTCCATCGTTTGATCGTTCATCATTTTAGTTTCAGACGCGCGACGTTGCCATCACCAATGTCCGCCAGTTTCAACGGCGTGCCGCGCAAGCTCGCTTCGACACCGCTGGCATTGCCGATGGTCAGGGTAAGCGGTTCGTTCACATCGAAGGTCTCGACAGACCCGCCCCTGAAAATTTTTGCCACCACGGCAGTATTGTCAGCGCGTTTGATTTCCACCCACGAGTCTTTCTTGACATTCAACACCAGTGGATTGGCTGCTGCGACAAATGCTGACGGTTTTAGTCTGGCGCCATCAATCGAGTGCTCGAGTATGCCGATCGAGACAGCCGGCAAAACTTCCTCGGCTGCACCAGACGGCGCGCCCGTGCCAGCATTGGACAACCCGGTGGCCGTGATGAGTGACCCTGACCTGAAGCCAGCGCCGCTTGCCTCGGTACCGAGTGCGACCGCGCCCGACGAACCTGCGGCGCTATCCGAGCGATTACCGGCGACTGCATTCGATTTATCCAATGAACTCTTGCGATTCAAGGAGTCCGGCAGCCATCCCATGGCATACGAGACGATCGCTGCTGCCACGAGCGCAGTGGCTCCGGCAACCATCGGGATTGTCTTGTTGCGCAGCGCCAAAGGCGAGGCCTCCGGCGTCTGCGCTTCAGGCATGATTGGCTTAGCAGCCGGACGGACCCGTACATTGCCCTGTACCTTGCCCCGTACATTACCTGGCAACGGCGCTGGTGCCAGCATTGCCAGCAACGGTGCGGGGTCCAGTCGCATGAGCTTTGCATAAGAGCGCAGAAAGCCGCGCGCAACGGCTGCTGCCGGAAGCGCTGCATAGTCGTCGGCTTCAAGTGCCATCACCTGGCGCGGGGCAAGATTGAGGTGGTTGGCGATTTGCTCGACTGTCAGGCCATACTCCTGTCGTGCCGCAACAAGAATTGCGCCGGGTGAGGATTGCAGTCCGGGGTCAATTGCAACGCTAGCAAGTTCAGCATCATTCATTGAACGCTCCGCGTTGGAAAGCCGCATATTCTGCCGAGCCGGGATGACGCCGTCGTAGTTGGGTCGCCAGGCTCGATTCGGCGGCACGGTCGCCCAGCTTGTGCTCGATCCGTATGGCAAGCCAGAGCGTCTCGGCGCTTACGGCCTCATCCTTGGTCGCACGTCCGACGTGAAAGCGCGCTCGCAGATGATCGCCCTTGTCGTAATAGATTTTCGCCAGGTTGACATTATTTGCCGTGTTGCCGGATTCGTACTGGAATGCCTGTACCAGATATTGTTCGGCCGCCGCGGTATCTTTCAGCTTCAAGCTGCAGACACCCGCATTGTTCAATGCTTTGGCCGGCGATTGGTAGGCACGATTTTTAAGGGCTGCTTCGAAATAGGCAATTGACTGCGGCACCCGCTCGTTCTGACAAAGATACCAGCCGTAATTATTATTTAAATCGGGATTATTTGGCGAGAGCCGCATTGCACTCTGAAAGTTTTCATCTGCCAGTCGCGTTTCACCCATATCCATGTACACGAGTGCGCGCACGCTGTAGGCATCAGAAAAATTTGGATCGGCCGCCAGCGCCTGCTTCAGCTCGTCCAGCGCCACGTTGAGCTGCCGCTGTTCAAAATAGCCGATTGCCAGTTGCAGTCGTATCTGCGCCCGCTTCTGGTTATCGGTCTGATCCGAGCTGGTCGGCAACTCGGTTTGCGGCGTGCTCTCGACTGCACGCGTGCCGGCACAGCCAGCCAGGAAAACGAGCAGCGCTGCTGCAGAAAATATTGTCGTCAATGCCGACTTACCGCCGCCGCCAAGACGTCTTGAGTGTGCAATGCAGGTTTTCAAGTCGGAATCTCCACGAGGCGGCCAAAGTTATCACCAAATTTTTGTTTGTATTGCGCTTGCTTCTGCATGCGCTCCTGCACACGTGTCCGGTCAAGCACCTCGCCAGCGAGTTGGCCGCACGCGGCATCGATGTCGTCACCGCGCGTCTTGCGAACGGTGGTGACGATACCTGCATCCATGAGTATCTGGGCAAATGCCTTGATCCGCGGATTTTTAGAACGCAACAGACCGGATTCAGGAAACGGGTTGAAAGGAATCAGGTTAAATTTGCAGGGCACCGGCTGCGCACCATGTCGCACCAATGCGATGAGTTCACGCGCATGCTGGTCCGTGTCGTTGACGCCATCGAGCATGCAGTATTCAAACGTGATGAAGTCGCGCGGCGCGGAGGGAAGATACCGCAGGCAAGACGCCATGAGCTCATGCAACGGATATTTCCGATTCAGCGGCACCAGGCTGTCTCTCAAACCGTCGTTCGAGGCATGCAACGACACTGCCAGCGCAACCGGACATTCATGTGCAAGACGATCGATCATCGGCACCACACCGGAAGTCGACAGCGTTACGCGCCGACGCGACAGGCCGTACGCGTTATCGTCAAGCATGATTTTCAAGGCGGCGACTGTCGGCTCGAAATTCAGCAGTGGCTCGCCCATACCCATCATGACCACGTTCGTGATCTGCCGTTCACCCTTGGGACCGGCATCGATGCCCTTGGTACGCCGCAGTTCAAATTCTGCCATCCACAGCTGGCCGATGATTTCGGCCACGGTAAGATTACGGTTGAAACCTTGCTTGCCGGTCGAGCAAAAGCGGCAATTCACCGCGCAACCGGCCTGTGTCGAAATACACAGGGTGCCACGATTCTCTTCCGGTATGAAAACCGTTTCGACTGCATTGCCCTGGCCGACATCGAGCAACCATTTGCGTGTACCGTCGGTCGACGTGTGGTCGGAAATGACTGCCGGGGACAGCACCACAGCACGCGTGGCGAGTTTTTCTCGCAGGGATTTTGCCAGATCGGTCATCTGATCGAATTGGCTGGCACCGAACTGGTGTATCCATCTTTGCAACTGCTTCGCCCGAAACGGCTTTTCACCAAGCGCGTCGCAGTAAGCGACCAGCTGGGCGGGACCGAAATCAAGTAGATTCGTAAGCGTCGTAGGTGTATCCATCAAACCAGGCTTCCTCCGATCAGGTCATCGTGCCGGCCTGACCGGGCCGCAGCGCATCAACGTGAGTACACGTCCAGCGCAGGGAAAAAATAAGCAATTTCAGTCTGAGCCGTCTCGGCAGCGTCGGAGCCATGCACCGCATTAGCATCGATCGAGTCGGCGAAATCGGCGCGAATCGTACCCTTTTCGGCTTTCTTGGGATCGGTTGCACCCATCAGGTCGCGATGCTTGGCAATCGCGTTTTCGCCTTCCAGTGCCTGAATGATTACCGGTCCGGAAATCATGAATTCAACCAAATCCTTAAAAAATGGTCGAGCGCTGTGCACTGCATAGAATCCCTCGGCCTGGGCGCGCGAGAGATGGATCATCCGTGCAGCGATGATCTTCAGTCCGGCACCTTCGAAGCGGGTGTAGATCTGACCAATTACGTTTTTTGCCACCGCGTCAGGCTTGATAATAGACAGTGTGCGTTCAAGTGCCATCTGAAAAACTCCAATGAAATTATAGTGTTAAGATAAAAATATGCAATGCCGAGCAACCTTGAATCTTAGCATGAAACCCTTGTATAAGCGATCGAAACTCGCCCTGCAATGGTAAGAACCTAGCACTAGGGCGGTTCTCAGCGTTGGCAACTAGTGCGTGCTATTCTGGAATTACCAGACAAGTTTGATTGTTTCGGATTCAATTTTACGGAGGCATCATGAACCAGAACTTGCAACATGATTTCGGCGCATCCACCCGCAGCGGCGCAGATTCGATATCGCTGACGCGGCACCGGGTCTTACGCAACACTTATTGGCTTTTGGCGTTGTCGATGATACCGACGGTTGCCGGCGCCTGGGTGGGCGTGCAATTCAATTTCAACTTCTTCGCAGGCAGTCCGCTGGTCGGATTCATCGCGTTTCTGGCAATCGCATTCGGTTTTTTCTATGCAATTGAAAAAACCAAGGATTCCGGAGTCGGCGTAGCGGTTTTGCTAGGCTTCACGTTTTTCATGGGCTTGATGCTGTCCCGACTGATCGGCTTCACGCTCGGTTTTTCGAATGGCCCTGCGTTGATCATGACGGCATTCGGTGGAACCGCCACGATCCTTGCTATAATGGCAACTGTAGCAACCGTATCCAAACGCGATTTCACGGGAATGGGCAAATGGCTGTTTGCTGGCGTGCTGGTTATCTTGGTCGCGGCAGTGGCAAATATTTTCCTACAGTTGCCAGCGCTGCAGTTGGCGATCTCCGTTATAGCGATCGCTATTTTTTCTGCATTCATCCTCGTCGACGTACAGCGGGTGATCAATGGCGGCGAAACCAACTACATTTCGGCGACATTGAGCATCTACCTCAGCGTATACAACGTGTTTTCCAACTTGCTATCGCTGCTTGGAATTTTTGGCGGCAACCGGGAGTAATACAACCTGGGATAATGTGGCCGTAAGTAGCCATAGCCGTAAGCAACACCTGCATGCGAAGTACGTTTTCTGCCGGCTTTTTAAGCGGGCAACGATGGCAGATCGAACACTGCGATCGATTCGACGTGAGCAGTGTGCGGAAACATGTTGATGACGCCCGCCTTCTGCAATACGTAGCCTGCACCGCTTACCAGCAGTGCCGCGTCGCGGGCGAGCGTGGCCGGGTTGCATGAAACGTAGACGATCCTGCGCGGCTTGAACCCGGCGTCGTTTTCATCGAGCGCTGCCAATGATTCACACACTGCCATGGCGCCCTCGCGCGGTGGATCAATCAGCATCAAATCGAATTTACCCAGCGCTATCAACTGGCTTGAGTTGAATTCGAAGAGGTTTCGGGTCTGGAAAATGGTTTTGGCCGACAGCGAATTTGCCTGGGCATTTTCCAACGCCCGCTCCGTCAAAGCTGCACTACCTTCAATACCGATCACCTCACGGGCCATGGTGGCCAGTGGTAGCGTGAAATTGCCCAGCCCACAAAAAAGATCCGCTACCCGGTCGTTCGGACCGACCTCGAGCAAGCGCATTGCGCGCGCCACCAGTATCCGGTTGATCTGATGATTGACCTGGGTAAAATCTGTCGGCTTGAACGGCATCCGCAAGCCAAACTCCGGCAGCAGGTAGTGCAGCTGCGGCTGTGCCGGATAGTACTGCGTGGCCGTCTCCGGGCCGGCAGTCTGTAGCCACCACTGCACAGCATGCCTGTCAGCAAAAGTTTTCAACGCAGCTTCGTCGGCCTTTGACAACTGCGCCATGATGCGCAAGACCAGAGCAGTCACCGTGCCCTCGGTTCCCTCGCCGATCGCTAATTCGATTTGTGGCACCTGTTCGGTAATCGACAAACCGGCAATCAGCTCACGCAACGGCACCAGCAAGGCAGAGACATGCGGCGGCAAAATCTCGCAGGTGCGCATGTCGGTGACGTAGCCGGATTTGCGTTCGTGAAAACCCACCAGCACGCCACCTTTTTTTGGTACGTTGCGCACCGAGATGCGCGCCCTGAATCGGTAGCCCCAGGTCGGGCCATGAATAGGGCGCAGTATCGTCTGCGCCTTTACCCGGCCGATATGCTTGAGATTATCTTCAAGCACGCGCTGTTTCATTGCAACCTGCGCGGCTGCGTCGAGGTGCTGCATGGCGCATCCACCGCACACGCCGAAGTAACGACATTTAGGTTGAGCACGCTGCGCCGATTCACGCTGTACGGAAAGCATGATTGCCGCTTCCCACTTCGCCTTTTTGCGATAAGAGGCATAACCGACGCGCTCCCCAGGCAGTGCGCCTTCGACGAAGACCACCTTGCCTGGGCTGCCATCGTCGTTTTCGACATGGCCGACGCCTCGTCCCTCCATATCGAGGGATTTTATTTCAATGAAGTTTTGCGGCATCGGAATGGGGAACGGCTTACTTGGTCAGCGTGCAGGCAAGAACCTGGCAGGATCGACCGGCTTGCCTTGCTGGCGTATTTCAAAATGCAGTTTCACGACGTCGGAATCGGAATTGCCCATTTCGGCGATCTTCTGCCCTTTGGTCACGGTTTGACCTTCCTTGACCAGGATCGTCTTGTTGTGCGCGTATGCAGACAAGAGGTTATTGGTGTGCTTGACGATTACCAGATTGCCATAGCCACGAATTCCACTGCCGGCATACATTACCTTGCCGCCACTGGCCGCCAGCACTTGTTGACCGCTTTTGCCGGTGATGTCCATGCCTTTCTTGCCGTCATCGAATCCTGCAGAGACCTTGCCCTCGGTTGGCCAGATCCAGGCAATATTGTCGTCTTCAAAAGGCGCCGGCACGATCGTCACGCCTGGCTTGTCGCCGATTTTTTCGTCTGCCGGCCTGGCGTGGGTGACCGTACCGGGCGCATCCGGTTTCTGCAACTCGGTGATAGCCGCTTCAGAATAAGGCCGCTTTTCGCCTGACGGGCCGCTCTTACTAGGCACAGCGGAAGGCGCTGGCGCAGGCGATACAACGCTGCCGGGCACGGCGCCGAGAGGACGTACCTCGACACCCGAACCGACAGTGACACTGGACGCTTGAGGAGCACCCGTGCCGGCCTCGGGAGGCAAGACGCGCAGTACTTGGTCAACCTTGATGTCGTCAGGATTGGCGAGATTGTTCCAGACGACCAGGTCGCGGAAATTCTGCCCTGCCGCGTTCGCTATCTGCAGTAGGGTATCGCCCTTGCGAACCGTGTGATAGCCGCGTTGATCGGCATTTTTCTGGAAATTCGATTGCTGGTTGTTTTGCCTGGTGGAATCGGCGCCACTGCGGTTGACGGTACCGCGGTCGACGATCGGAGCTGGAGTACGGGGGGTATTGCATCCGGCAAGAACGGCAATCAATGCCAGCGGAAATAGCGGACGGATTTTTTTCATTCAATTGACTTTAAAATTGGATCAACGGATCGGTCACACGGTACCAGGACGAAGCGGCACGAAGTGACAATCTTCAAGCGTTACGGTGGTCCAATCCGACGGCCCGACGCGTTCGATCACTTGCAGAACCTGATGGCGTTCACCCACCGGTGCAACCAGGCGTCCGCCGATCGCCAGTTGTTCAAGCAGCGGCTGCGGGACCTTGGCTCCGGCTGCGGCGAGGATCATGCCGTCGAACGGGGCAACGTGCGGGAGGCCAAGCATACCATCTCCATAATGCAAACGGATATTAGCAATCCGCATGGGCCGTAAATTGGCACGCGCCAGTTCATGCAAAGCCTTGATACGTTCAATGGAATAGACATCGCCTGCTACCTGTGCAAGCACAGCGGCCTGATAGCCGCATCCGGTGCCGATCTCCAGTACGCGTTCCAGCAAGCCACCGTTTTTATTGGCACGCAATACTTCGATCATGCGGGCAACGATGTAGGGTTGCGAAATTGTCTGATGATGCCCGATCGGCAGCGAGGCGTCGATGTATGCCTGGCCGACAAATGCCGGTTCGATGAACTGATGCCGCGGCACCGTCTGCATTGCCGCCAGCACCTTGGTATCGCGAACACCCTGTTGGGCGATCCGATCGACCATTGCCTGCCGTACGCGGGGCGAAACCATCGGCGAGCTGCGGGTGACGCCGGAAGAAATTTCCGGTGCAGCCGTCTGATAATAGACACGTGGGGACGCGCGTGACGCTGGCTCCGGCGTAAAAACCTGGCCGTGCCGGGCAGCGTTACGGGTTGCGGTTTGCGGCGTGGCGACGGCCCGACGCGCGGCGTTGCGGTCGTCGATGGCCCTTGCAGACCGCGTGTCCAGGGAAGCCAGCGAGAGTGGAAAGCGCTTGTCCTTATCCTTGTCTTTATCCTTGTCGCTCATGCGAATTGGCGACTCAGCAAGGCGAGTTGGGCCGTGTGGGTCAGGTCGATTTGCAACGGTGTAACGGAGACGTAACCGCCGGCAGTGGCGTAAAAATCCGTGCCTTCGCCAGCATCGCGTTCTGCTCCTGTCGGGCCGATCCAGTAAATCGCCCGGCCACGTGGATCGGTGGCCTTGATGACCGGCTCCGAAACATGGCGCTTGCCTAGCCTGGTGGCTTTGAAGCCCGCAAGTGCCTCGTAGGGCAAGTTAGGAATATTGACGTTGAGTAAAAAGGGTTTGGGTAGCGCGTCCAAGCGCCGCTTCACCATGTCGGCTGCGACCATCGCTGCACTGTCAAGATGCTCCCAACCACTGTGCACTTGAGAAAATGCCATCGCCGGAAGACCAAAAAGATAGCCTTCCGTGGCAGCGGCGACAGTCCCGGAATACAAGGTATCGTCGCCCATATTCTGGCCGTTGTTGATGCCGGACACCACCAGATCAGGCACAAAATCGAGCATGCCCGTCAGGGCGACATGCACGCAATCGGATGGCGTGCCATTAACGAAATAAAAGCCATTCGCGGCGCGAGTTACCGAAAGTGGCCGATCGAGGGTCAGGGAATTCGAGGAGCCCGAGCGGTTGCTGTCGGGAGCAACAACCAGAATTTCGGCAATCGACGCCATTGCCTCGGCAAGCGCTGCGAGGCCGGGAGCGAGATAACCGTCATCATTACTGATCAGGATTTTCATGGCTTTTATTTTACATGAGGCAACATCGTCGTATCGACGCGCATCACTATTCTGCGGCATAACCGGGGCTTGTATCGATTCTTCCTTCTCGAAGATGTGGACGCTATCCAACAGTTATTACGAAGTGTTCAATTGCCGGCACTACGGTCTTGTTGCAGAAATTCGATCACCTGTGCCTGTTCCCGGGTGCGCTTGAACGGCGGCAGGCTTTGCCAGATTTTTTTCCCGTAGGGTTTGCTGATCAGCCTTGGATCACAAAGCATGAGCACGCCGCGATCAGTTTCATCGCGAATTAACCGGCCCGCTCCCTGTTTCAGATTGATGATTGCGGCCGGCAACTGGTGCTGCATGAAACCGTTCATCCCTTTCCGCTCCAGAGCATCGAGGCGTGCTGCCAATACCGGATCGTCGGGCGGGGAAAAAGGCAGTTTGTCGATAATCACCAGCGAAAGCGCGTCGCCACGCACGTCGACACCCTCCCAGAAGCTTTGACTGCCGACCAGTACGGCATTGCCGGCGCTGCGAAAACGGTCCAGCAATTCGGTACGCCCGGCCTCGCCCTGCACCATCAACGGAAACAACAGCCCCCGCCTGCTGAATTCCTCTCGCAACCTTTGTGCCGCGCGGCTTACCGCACGGTTGGTCGTACATAGCAAAAATGTGCGACCACCTGCAGCAATGATGACGGGCAAAGCGGCATCGACGACGGCGTCGGTGTAATCGGGTGAATTCGGCGGTGGCAAGTCGGTAGGCACATACAGCAATCCCTGCTGTAGATAGTCGAACGGGCTGCTCCATGAACGAGACCGTTCCGCCGCCAGCCCCATCTGTGCAGCGTAATGGCTGAAATCGTTTTTTACCGCCAGCGTCGCCGATGTGAAAATCCAGGCACGCGGTGCGCCCTCGCGCTGCTTCGTGAAAATCGGCGCGATCGACAGCGGCGTCTGATGCAGCTGCAGCGATGACGAAAATGCTTCGACCCACAGAACACTTTCCGGCCCATTGTTTTCCGGCTGGTTTTTTTTCAGCTGGTCGTTTTCCGATGTGCAGACGCCTTCCACAGCCTTGGAGTTCGACGGATTTCGAGCACCTACTTCTGCAGTGCTCCACGCCGCAAGCCGATTTTCCAGGTCGTGTGTGCGCACCCGGCATTGCTCGAGGGTTTCGGCGCGTTGCGCCTGGGTTGCCAAAACTTCCATCATGTCGTGCAGTGCTTTTTTCAACACTTCGAGCGCTGGAAAAAACGGGTTGGACGGCAGAATCTGGCTCACCGCCAAACGCACGACATCCTGCGGAAATACCAGCCGCAACTCGCGGGCCGCTTTCTCGACACCGGTAACCAGCCGGGCCCAATCGGCGCCATCCCGGGCATGGGTCAAGCCCTCTGCAAGCACGTCGCGGCATAGCTCCAGTACCTGGTAGGTGGAAGTGGTGTCGCCGAAAAATAGCGTTGCGGTTTCAGGAAGCTGGTGTGCTTCGTCGAAGATAATGGTGTTTGCCGACGGCAGCAGTTCCGCCACGCCGGTGTCTTTTAGCACGACATCAGCAAAAAACAGGTGATGGTTGACCACGACCACGTCGGCCTGTTGCGCTTCCTTGCGCGCTTTCATGACGAAGCACTCCTGGTAATACTGGCATTCGGACCCCATGCAAGTGTCGCGGGTAGAAGTTACCAGATTCCAGATCAGCGCACTTTCCGGCACTTTCGACAATTCCGCCTTGTCTCCGGAAGCCGTGGTCTTCATGAACCGAGAGATTTCTCGCAAATGACCAATATCGTCACGCGACGTCATGCGGCCATTTTCCAGAGTGCGCTCAAGGTGGAAATGGCAAACGTAATTGGCACGCCCTTTGAGAAGCGCCACCGACACAGGGATATTGAGGGCCCGACGCACAGTCGGAATGTCACGCAGGTAGAGCTGGTCTTGCAAGTTCTTGGTACCGGTCGAGACGATCGTCTTGCCGCCCCAGAGCAGTGCCGGAACCAGATAAGCGAATGTCTTGCCGGTTCCGGTTCCGGCTTCCGCGATCAGGGTCGATTGCGTTGCAATGGCATGCGCGATCGCCTTCGCCATCTCGATTTGCGCGCGCCGCGGCCGGTAGGCGCCGACAGCACCGCCAAGCGGGCCACCCTGACCGAACAATGATTCGAGTTCGGCGTCATGCTGAGCATTTTGCGAGGCGTCGCGCCCGGGATCGGTGTAATCCGGCGTCGATTGCGCAATGGGTTTGGCGGACAAGTTGGCGCTGCTCAGGCCGGTATGTCCGGCACCAGTTGCATTTTAAGCATCGTGATATGGTCTTTTAGTTGTAGTTTGCGCTTTTTCAATCGGCGCAACTGCAGTTCTTCATGACGGCTGTCGCGAATCAGGGTTTCAATGACTGCATCAAGATCACGATGTTCGACTTCAAGTTCGATGATGCGTCGCTGGATATCGTCGGAAGGGCTCATTTGCGTATTGTGGCACAGGGTGCCTGAATGGCACTGCAAAACGGGGGCTCTGAAGCGGAAGAATTGAGTTTTCCGGTAAAAAACGATGTGTTGCCAGCCCGCCGCAAATGCACAAGCATTTATCAGTGAATGTTCACTGGCATCATAGTTTCATGAGAGCATCAAAAATACGCTGCGTATTTGTGATGAGGACATGATGTCATACAGGATCGAAGCAGGTACCGGCCAGCATATCGGCGACCGCAATGAGCAACAGGATCGTATTGGCCTCTTCGGTGCGCCACGCGCACCGGGGTACATGATGGCAGTGCTTGCTGACGGCATGGGCGGCGCACGTGGCGGCTCAATCGCTGCCGACCAGGCGATTCGCACGGCACATCAGGTGTTCGACAATTTTTCGCCGCTCACTGGTGACGTAGAAACGATGATGCACGAAATCGTCAGCGAGGTTCATACGGTAATCCAGTTGATGACGCTGGCAACGGAGATGCGGCCCAGTTCGACGCTGGTGCTACTGGTTATCACACCTGAAAAAACGGCGATATGGGGACACATCGGCGACTCCCGGCTTTACCGCTTCTCCGGTCCCAATCTGGCCGAACGAACCGTCGACCATACAGGTGCAGGCTCCTCGGAAAATGTGCTGGTCAATATATTGGGCGATTCCCGTATCGTGCCGAAAATGACGATTGCCCGGCATGCGGGGTTACAGGCCGGCGATGCCTTCATGCTGTGTTCGGATGGCCTATGGCAGTGCTGTAGCGACAGCGAGGCTGGCGCGGCGATAGCCGTGAATAGCCCGCGGGACGCAGCGCAAATGCTGATTCACAAAGCGCGTGATCACGCGACTGGGGGCGATGGTGACAACTGCACATTGGGCATCGTCAAGCTTGTGGCGGCTGGCCCGGCTCTCTCGAAGTATCGCGTCGATAAATTGCACAGTGCCATCTAGCAGGGTTTGCTGCAGGTCTCGTCAGGGAGCGACAGCGCCGGAAGGTGTGGCCACTGGCACTGGCTTGACAGTGGCCTGCTTTTTCAGGCGCTTTTGCTCCGACTCGGCTTTTCTTTCAGCCACTGCCTTCTGACGTTTCAGCGATTCAGCAAGCTTTTTGTCGTATGCCGCCATTTTGCGCTGTCGAGCGGCGGCGTCCGGGCTGGCAGCTTTCAGTGCTCGCTGGTTAGCAGGTTTCGTAGTGCCTGCTTTGTTGCCTGCTTTGTTGCCTGCTTTGTTGCCTGCTTTGTTGCCTGCTTTGTTGCTGCCGGAGCCGGCACCGACGGGATAACCTGGCAGGCCTTCTCGTCTTTCGACCGTTTTGGCCTCCTGTGCCGTACTTTCGGCATTAATCTGGCTATTTACCGGCGACTTCGACTGTTGTTCTGCCAGTTCCCGATCACGTTCCTCGGCTCGCGCACGCCGCTTGAAAGCATTCGCTTCAATTTCGACGGGTCGTAGCGTTGCCAACGCCATGCGACGGCGCTCACTGGCCTCGTTGAGACAGTTGTTGGTGAAAAAAGTCGGCACGCAGGCTTCTTCCTGCTTCAAATGATGCGCATCGATAGCAGCGCGTTGTTGCTTGATTTCGCGTAGTGCCACATCCGCGGCCTCGACCGATTGCGTTGCACCAGGCGGGTAGCGCTCGGCAATCTCTGACGTGTTGCGGGCAAGTGCTGCCTCGGCATTGGCCGACGGTGGTGCAGGCGCTGTCGCGCTGGCTGGCGAGGCCAAGACGCAGGTACTCATCACCAGGGCTGCCAGGCCTCGGATTGATACGAGCAGACGCACCTCAGATCGACTCAGCCACCGTGCGCCGTTGCGAAGCCAGGTACTGGCTGGATTGCATTTCGATGATGCGCGACACAGTGCGGTGAAATTCATTGGCCAGCATGCCTTCCGTATATAGCGCATCGGCGGAAACTTCCGCCGACATGATCAGTTTTACTTTGTGGTCGTATAAAACGTCGACGAGCCAGGTGAAGCGCCGCGCCTGGGAAGACATAGATGCCGACATTGCAGGCACTGCCGACAGCACGATCGTGTGAAACCGGCTAGCCAACTCCAGGTAGTCGTTTTGAGAACGCGGTCCGCCGCACAGTGTCGCAAAATCGAACCACACCACGCCGCCAGCACGGCGCAGCGCCTTGAATTCCCGAGTCTCGATGCGCACGACCGGGCTTTCGTCGGCAATCTCGGCAATACATGCAAAGGCCTCGCGGAGCGCCAGATCTGATTTTGCATCGACCGGCGTGTGATAGGCGCTTACCTGCTCCATCACGCGCATCCGGTAGTCGGTGCCGCCATCGACGTTGATCACGTCGAGCCGCGCTTGCAGCAGAGCGATGGTGGGCAACATCCGATCGCGATGCAAGCCGTCCGGGTAAAGATTGGCCGGCGCATAGTTCGAAGTGATAACGAACGATACGCCATTTTCAAACAATACTGACAGCAATTGATACATGATCATCGCATCTGCGATGTCGGAGACGTGAAATTCGTCGAAACAGATCAGGCGGTAACGCTTGGCAATCCGGCGCCCGACTTCGTGCAGTGGGTCGGCAACACCCCTCAGATCATCGAGCTCCCGATGTACACCACGCATGAATTCATGAAAATGAATACGTGTCTTGCGCACCAGCGGCACCACGGCATAGAAACTATCCATCAGGAAGGATTTACCGCGCCCGACGCCCCCCCAGAGATAAACACCCCGCGGCACTTCCGGACGAAGTACCAGACGCTTGAAAGAATTGGATCGCTGCTGGCGATATTGAACCCATTCATCGAAAGCGCGCTGCAGGCGATCGACTGCCACGAGCTGGGCAGGATCGACGCTGAAATGACGTTCGGCCAGCGCATTGTCGTAAAACTCCTGTACGTTCATTTCCAATAAATTCCGTGTGCGCAGCGACGACTTGAGAAAAAGGCGAGCCGCGACTCGCCTTCAGGTGGTCCATGCTCTTCCAAGACCTAGAAGTTCAACGCACGTTTGTCTACCGCCAGTGCTGCTTCCTTGGTCGCCTCGGACAACGATGGATGGGCGTGACAAATGCGGGCGATATCTTCCGACGACGCCCGAAATTCCATGGCGACCACCGCTTCCGAAATCAATTCGGAAGCCATCGGGCCAACGATATGCACGCCCAGAATCTCGTCCGATTTCGCATCGGCCAGAAACTTGACCATGCCGGACGTATCGCCAAGCGCACGTGCGCGACCGTTCGCCATGAACGGGAAGGTGCCGACTTTGTAGGCAACGCCATCGGCCTTCAATTGCTGTTCATTGCGGCCGACCCATGAAATCTCCGGCGAAGTGTAGATCACCCATGGCACCGTGTTGAAATTCACGTGCCCGTGTTGCCCGGCGATGCGTTCGGCTACTGCGACGCCCTCTTCTTCGGCCTTGTGCGCCAGCATCGGTCCGCGCACCACGTCACCGATTGCCCAGACGTTGGGCAAATTTGCCTTGCAATCGGCGTCGACGATGATGCAGCCGCGCTCATCGAGCTTGAGCCCGACGTTTTCCGCATCCAGGCCGATCGTGTTTGGCACCCGGCCGATCGAGACGATCAGGCGGTCGAACAGCTCTTTTTGCTCTGCACCCTTCGCATCGGTATAGCTGACCGAAACATCATCCTTGCCAACCGTGATCGCGCCAATCTTCACGCCCAGGTCGATACGCAAACCCTGCTTGACGAACAGCTTGTGGGCTTCCTTGGCGATCTGCTCGTCGACGCCTCCGAGAAAGGTCGACGCCGACTCGAGTATGGTCACATCAGCGCCAAGGCGACGCCAGATACTGCCGGTCTCGAGGCCGATGACGCCGGCGCCGATGACGCCCAGGCGTGCCGGAACGGCATCAATTGCCAGTGCGCCGGTGTTCGACAGAATCCGCACTTCGTCAAACGGCGTGCCCGACAAGGCCCGTGGATTCGACCCCGTTGCAACGACCACATGTGTGGCCGAAAGGGTGTCGCTTTTCGCGCCTGTCACGGCAATCTCATACCGACTGTCCTTGGCTGCGGCAAAGGACCCACGGCCATGGAAAAAACTGACTTTGTTTTTTTTCAGCAGATACAGAATGCCCTCGTTGTTCTGCTTGATGACGGTATTTTTTCGGTTCTGCATCTGCGGCAGGTTCAGTTTCAAGCCCTCAATATCGATGCCATGATCTTTGAAAGCGTGGCCGGCATGCTCGAAATTCTCCGACGACTGCAACAATGCCTTCGACGGAATGCAGCCGACATTAGTGCAGGTGCCGCCAGGAGCAGGCCCGCCGCTGGCATTTTTCCACTCATCGATGCAAGCCACCGAAAAGCCCAGTTGCGCGGCGCGGATTGCAGCGATATAACCGCCGGGCCCGCCGCCAATTACCACTACATCAAATGTTTTTGCCATGTAAGGTCCTGATTGTCAATGCAAAGAAAACGCGGGCGATTACGTTCGCCGACACTGCTTTTACAGTTCCAGCAGCAAGCGAGCCGGATCTTCCAGCGCATCTTTCATCGCCACCAGACCCAGCACTGCCTCACGCCCGTCGATGATGCGGTGGTCGTAGGACATTGCCAGGTAATTCATTGGCCGAATCACGATCTGCCCATTCTCGACCACGGCACGATCCTTGGTTGCATGTACGCCCAGGATTGCAGATTGCGGTGGATTGATGATCGGCGTCGACAGCATCGAGCCGAAAGTACCGCCATTGGAAATGGAGAACGTGCCACCTGTCAGGTCGTCCAGCGTCAGCTTGCCGTCCTTTGCCTTGCTACCGAATTCCCCGATCTTCTTTTCAATGTCGGCAATCGACATTTGATCGGCATTACGCAGAATCGGCACGACCAGGCCGCGCGGCGAACCGACGGCAATGCCGATATCGAAATAGCCGTGATAGACGATATCGTTGCCGTCGACGGAGGCATTGATGATCGGATATTTTTTTAGTGCCGAAACTGCAGCCTTGACGAAGAACGCCATGAATCCGAGCTTTACGCCATGCTCTTTCTCGAACTTGTCCTTGTACTTCGTGCGCAAATCGATAACCGGCTGCATGTTGACTTCGTTAAACGTCGTCAGGATGGCATTGGTCGATTGCGACTGCAGCAGGCGCTCCGCAATACGGGCGCGCAGACGGCTCATCGGTACGCGCTCCTCGGGACGGTTGCCCAGATCGGCAGAGCCGGACATGGCCACCTGCTGCAGCGCAGGCTTGGCAACGGCAGGTGCAGCCGGTGCACGGGGTGCTGCTGGCGCAGGCACAGTCTTGTTGTCGATCGCATTGATCACGTCACCTTTGGTAACGCGGCCATCGCGCCCGGTGCCAGCCACATCTGTGGTTGCCATCTTGTTTTCAGCCAGCATCTTTGCTGCTGCCGGCATCGCCACACCTGCTGAAGCGGTGGATGCCACAGGCACGTTGGCCGCGGCTGGCGGTGATTCGGCGGCAGCAGCGAGCGCCGGCTGCGGCAAATTGGTCACCTCCATCGGGCTGACCTTGACGTTCGCATCCGTGTCGATCAGGGCGATGATTTCGCCGGCGACGACGGTGCTGCCGTCGGCTTTCACGATCTGGGTAATCACACCGGCAGCCGGGGCAGGCAATTCCAGCACCACTTTGTCGGTTTCGATATCGATCAGGTTTTCGTCGCGTGCGACTGGTTCACCAACCTTTTTATGCCATTGCAACAGGGTCGCTTCTGCGACGGATTCCGACAGTTGCGGTACCTTGACTTCTAGAATTGCCATGTAACTCTCCGTTTATTTTGATGATTCACTTTGCCGGCATCACTTCGTCAGCACAAAGCCTTTAAGCTTGGAAAATGCCGTATCGATCAATGCCTTTTGTTGCGCATAGTGCTTGTCGTAATAACCGACAGCGGGGGAGGCACTTGCGGGCCGGCCTGCATAAGCCATCTTCTGGCCATCGGTCAGGTTCTCGAAAATATTATGCTGGATCTGGAACCAAGGTCCCTGATTCTGCGGTTCGTCCTGGGTCCAGACCAGTTCGGTAAAGCCAGGGAATTTCTTCAGTTCGGCTGCCAGGGCTTTATGCGGGAACGGATACAGTTGCTCGATGCGCAGGATTGCTGTATCAGTCTGATTGCGCTCCTTGCGGGCATTGATGAGGTCGTAATACACCTTGCCGGAGCAGGCGACGACGCGACGTACCTTCTTTGGATCAATCTTGGCATCGATTTCGCCGATCACCGTCTGGAACGAGCCATTTGCCAAATCCGACAACGGCGAACCGGCGTCTTTATTACGCAGCAACGACTTCGGCGTCATGATCACCAGCGGCTTGCGGAACAACCGGATCATCTGGCGGCGTAGCAGATGGAACACCTGCGCAGCGGTGGTCGGTTGAACGACCTGCATGTTGTTGTCGGCGCAAAGTTGAAGAAAACGCTCCGGGCGCGCCGAAGAATGCTCGGGACCCTGCCCTTCGTAACCATGCGGCAGCATCATGACCAGACCAGAAGCCCGGCCCCACTTTACTTCACCGGAACTGATGAACTGGTCGATCACAACCTGAGCGCCATTGGCAAAGTCGCCGAATTGCGCTTCCCAGATCGTCAGAGTATTGGGCTCGGCTGTCGAGTAACCATATTCGAACGCCAGCACGGCTTCCTCGGAAAGAACGGAATCGATAATCCGGAACGGCGCCTGCTGCTCCGAAACGTTTTGCAACGGTATGTACGTACCGGCATCCCAGCGCTCGCGATTCTGGTCATGCAGCACCGCATGGCGATGCACGAAAGTGCCGCGACCTGTGTCCTGGCCCGTAAGCCGGATTGCGTAGCCTGACGCCACCAGCGATGCATACGCCAGATGCTCGCCCATGCCCCAGTCGAGATTCAATTCGCCGCGACCCATCGATGCCCGGTCAGCCAACACCTTTTCCACCAACGAATGGACTTTGAAGTTCTCTGGAACAGAAGTGATCCGTGTACTGAGGCGTTTCAACTCGGCCAGGGGAACAGCGGTATCGGCTGCATCCGTCCACTTCCGATTGAGAAACGGCATCCAGTCGACGGCATATTTGCTCTTGAAATTCGACAGCACCGGATCGACGGTATGACGTCCGGCGTCCATCGCATCACGGAAAGCCTTGACCATCTCCTCACCACCCTCGGCCGGGATCGTGCCTTGCGCCGCCAGTTTATCGGCATACAGCTTGCGCGTACCCGGATGCTGGGCGATCTTCTTGTACATCAGGGGTTGCGTCAGCGCCGGCGTGTCTTGCTCGTTGTGACCCAGCTTGCGGTAGCAAATGATATCGACGACGATATCTTTCTTGAATTCCATCCGGTAGTCGAGTGCGATTTGCGTACAAAATACGACTGCTTCCGGGTCATCGCCATTGACATGCAGAACCGGCGCTTCGATCATCTTCACGACATCAGAGCAATACAGCGTCGAGCGGGAGTCACGCGGGTCGGAAGTAGTGAAACCGATCTGATTGTTGATGACGATGTGCACCGTGCCGCCTGTGCCGTAGCCACGGGTCTGAGCCAGATTCAGCGTTTCCATCACCACGCCCTGACCGGCAAATGCAGCATCGCCGTGCACCAGAATTGGCAGTACCTGCGCGCCATCCTTGTCGCCGCGCCGCTCCATGCGTGCCTTGACAGAACCTTCGACGACCGGATTGACGATCTCCAGGTGCGAGGGATTGAACGCCAGCGATAAATGGACCGGGCCACCAAGCGTAGAGATGTCGGAAGAAAAACCCTGGTGGTATTTCACGTCGCCTGCCGGCAAATCATCGGCGTGCTTGCCTTCGAATTCGGAAAACAGTTCTTGCGGTGTTTTGCCCAGGATGTTGACCAGTACATTTAGCCGGCCACGGTGCGCCATGCCAATGACGATTTCCTGCACGCCGCGTTCGCCAGCGCGCTGGATGGTTTCGTCCAGCGATGCAATGAAACTCTCACTACCCTCCAGGGAAAATCGCTTCTGACCGACGTACTTGGTGTGCAAGTAGCGCTCCAGCCCCTCTGCCGCGGTCAGTCGATCGAGAATGTGGATTTTTTTATCAGGATTGAAATTCGGAGTTGACCGATTCGATTCGAGTTTTTCCTGCAGCCATCGCTTCTGGGATGGATCGCTCATGTACATGAACTCGGCACCAATGCCACGGCAGTACGTCTCGCGCAACGCGTGCAGCAAGTCACGCAAGGTTGCAGTTTCCGTTCCAAAATAAGTGTTGCTGATATTGAAGACAATATCCATGTCGGCATCCGTGAAGCCGTAGGACGCGGGCTCCAACTCGGGGATACTCGGACGCTCCTGGCGCTGCAGTGGATCGAGGTTGGCCCAGCTGTTACCAAGAAAGCGATAAGCAGCAATCAATTGCGTCACGGCGACGCGCTTGCGACCCATTTCCGCATCAGCGGAAGCCACGACGGTACGAATCGGGCCCTGCTTGGCGCGTTCGGCAAAAGAGGCAATTACTGGCGCATGGGCGACATCGGGCTTGCTGGAGCCATCGACAGCGGGCACGTTCTGCATGGCGTCGAAATAAGTGCGCCAGTGGTCAGGAACGGTGCCCGGATTGTTCAGGTACGCTTCGTACAAGTCTTCGACGTACGGCGCGTTGCCTCCGAACAGATAGGAATTGGATTGGTGTTGCGACATCATATTGCTCACCTTTCTTCGCGTTTCGCGAGATTAGCGGGTTAATCTAACCTTCCGCGACACGGCCTGACCGGTTAGCGGATTGCACATCAAGTTGTGGGGAAGGGCTTTTTAATTAATAGCAGTACGGAAATGAAATCGGTAAATCTAAAGCCGCCAGAGGATAGCACGACTCGCCGTGAAATCCTGCATCGGGTTTGCGAGAAAGGAGCTGATGACAAAATTTGCAATGCAGGCGAAACACTCGGGGTAGCTTCAATCGGCAGCAGTTTGCAAAGCGCATCACTGCGCGCCTGGCAAAAAGCGTTGCCGCAGCCGAGTGTCGGCGTCCGAAAAATTAAGGACGCTCGGCGATCGGTTTCACATCCCTGCTTACAGCGCCTACATACAGCTGCCTCGGGCGCCCGATTTTTTGCTCGGGATCTGAAATCATCTCATTCCATTGTGCAATCCAGCCCACCGTCCGGGCCATGGCAAAAATACCGGTAAACAGGGACACGGGGATACCCAGTGCCGATTGCACGATACCGGAGTAGAAGTCGACATTTGGATAAAGCTTGCGCGAAACGAAATATTCATCTTCCAACGCGACTTTTTCCAGCGCCATGGCGAGTTTGAACAACGGGTCTTCCTGCAAGCCCAGTTCTTCCAAGACTTCGTAACAGGTTTCACGCATCAGTTTCGCGCGTGGGTCGAAGTTCTTGTACACGCGGTGGCCGAAGCCCATCAGTTTGACGCCGGATTCCTTATCCTTCACCTTGGCGATGAATTCGGGAATTTTGTCGACTGAACCAATTTCCTTGAGCATGTTCAACGCCGCCTCGTTCGCGCCGCCATGTGCCGGGCCCCAAAGGCAGGCAATGCCGGCCGCGATACAGGCAAACGGGTTCGCGCCGCTCGAGCCAGCCAGGCGGACCGTTGAAGTCGAAGCATTCTGTTCGTGATCCGCGTGCAAGATCAGAATACGATCCAGTGCGCGCACAAGGACTTCATTGACCCTGTATTCTTCGCAAGGCGTGGAAAACATCATGCGCATGAAGTTCGCGCTGTAGGAAAGATCGTTACGTGGATAAACGAAAGGTTGGCCGATATTGTATTTGTATGCCATGGCTACCAGCGTCGGTAACTTGGCAATCAGCCGGATTGCAGAAACGTCGCGGTGATGTGGATCGGTAATATCCAGCGAGTCGTGATAGAACGACGACAACGCGCCGACCGTTCCCACAAGTACCGCCATTGGATGCGCGTCGCGCCGGAAGCCACGGAAGAAAAATTGCATCTGCTCGTGCACCATCGTGTGCATCGTGACCGTATCTGAAAACTTTGCCCCTTCGACCGCATTCGGTAACTCACCGTTAAGCAACAGATAACAGGTTTCAAGAAAATCGCAATTCACCGCCAGTTGCGCGATTGGATATCCGCGATACAACAATTCGCCCTTGTCGCCATCGATGTATGTAATGGATGAGTTACAAGCTGCCGTGGACATGAATCCCGGATCGTAGGTGAACTTCCCGGTGGCACCATATAGTTTGCGAATATCCAGCACATCGGGACCGATTGTTCCTTTGTAGACAGGAAACTCCACGGGTGGACTACCATCGGAAAATGATAGCGTCGCTTTGGTTTCAGAATTGGTCATGACGCATCCTTTGGATAAGGCGAGATAAATCGGAAGGTGGCGGCAAATCGATAACGGTAGTGAGGACGGGCTTCGATCCGATACCGCACGCACAATACCGCGCAAAGCCTGTCAGATACAATCAAGCGACGCGCATTCTGGCAAGCAGCGCGCGCACTTGAGGAACATCAACTGCACCGGTTGGCTCATTACGTGACAGTAAGAGCCCGAGCAGGTCATTATCGCCCAACTCCATCAGCCGGGAAAACGCATCGACTTCGTCGTCGCTAAGGTTGGCCTCGTGCTGATCAAGAAAACGGCTGATCAACAGGTCGTTTTCAAGCAAACCGCGCCGGCTACGCCAGCGCAGACGAGCGCGTTTTTTCGGATCTTCTTGATGCGCAGCCATTCATACCTCACTGTTTACCAGGGCGCGCCACAGGGAAAAACCTTAGACGGTACGACGCACCAACAGGTCTTTGATCTTGCCGATTGCACGGCTAGGGTTCAAGCCTTTTGGGCAAACGTCGACACAATTCATGATAGTGTGGCAGCGGAACAACCGGTAAGGATCTTCCAGGTTGTCCAGGCGCTCGGCAGTTGCCTGGTCCCGGCTATCGGCCAAGAACCGATAAGCCTGGAGCAGCCCGGCCGGACCCACGAACTTGTCGGGATTCCACCAGAAAGATGGACATGCCGTCGAACAACAGGCGCACAAAATGCATTCGTACAAACCGTCGAGTTCTTCGCGCTCCTCGGGCGATTGCAAACGCTCTTTTTCCGGCGGGGTCGAATCGTTGATCAAGTAAGGCTTGATCGAATTATATTGCTTGAAGAACTGGGTCATGTCGACGATCAGGTCGCGAATCACCGGCAGACCAGGCAGCGGGCGCAGAACGATCGGCTGTTTCAATTCATTCAAATTGGTAGTACAGGCCAGCCCGTTCTTGCCATTGATATTCATCGCATCCGAACCGCAAACCCCCTCCCGGCACGAACGCCGCAATGCCAGGGAGTCGTCCACATCCGCCTTGATCCGCTGCAATGCATCGAGCAGCATCTTGTCGGAGTCCTTTAACTCGACGGACAGGTCTTGCATGTAAGGCTTGGTGTCCTTGTCCGGATCGTAGCGGTAAATCTGAAACTTCACGGTGCGCAACATAGATTATTTTCCAATCAGAACGTACGGGCTTTTGGCTTGAAAGTTTCGACGGTGAGCGGCTTAAGATTGACTGGCTTGTAGTCGAGCCGATTACCTTCGGAATAAAACAGCGAATGCTTCATCCAGTTCACATCGTCACGGGCAGCATAATCACGGTGTGCGTGGGCACCGCGCGATTCTTTGCGTGCTGCAGCCGATGTGATGGTGGCTTTCGCAGTTTCAATCAGATTATCGAGTTCCAGGGCTTCGATTCGTGCGGTGTTGAACACTTTCGACTTATCCTTGAACGATACATGCTTGCGACGCTCATCGAGTTCCATGATTTTGCCATAGCCATTCTGCAATAACTCGTCGGTTCGGAAGACACCACAGAAAGACTGCATTGTCGATCGGATATCGTTGGCGACGTCCTGCACCCGCTCACCGCCGGTGCTGCTTTCCAGATGCGCCAAACGTGACAGGGCAAGATCTGCGGCATCTGGCGGCAACGGTTTGTTTTCGCGTAGCCTCAGCCCACTTTGAACGATGTGGTTTCCCGCTGCACGTCCAAAGACCAGAAGATCGAGCAGCGAATTCGTGCCGAGCCGGTTGGCGCCGTGCACCGACACGCAGGCACATTCGCCGATCGCATACAAGCCGTTGACGATCTCGTTCGAATTACCGTTTTTCGGTGCGACCACCTGCCCGTGAATATTGGTCGGAATACCGCCCATCTGATAATGAATTGTCGGCACCACCGGGATCGGTTCCTTGGTGGCATCGACGTTGGCGAACTTGTGCGCGATTTCAAGAATTGACGGGAGACGTTTTTGAATTGTTTCCGCGCCGATGTGACGCAGGTCCAACAACACGTAGTCCTTGTTAGGCCCGCAACCGCGACCTTCCTTGATTTCCTGGTCCATCGAACGGGAAACGAAATCGCGTGGCGCCAAGTCTTTCAAGGTCGGTGCGTACCGCTCCATGAAACGCTCGCCTTCGCTATTGACCAAAATACCTCCCTCACCCCGCACACCTTCGGTAATCAACACGCCGGCGCCGGCAACACCGGTCGGATGGAACTGCCAGAATTCCATATCTTCCAGCGGCAATCCAGCGCGCGCCGCCATACCCATGCCATCACCAGTGTTGATGAAAGCGTTGGTCGATGCCGCCCAGATACGACCGGCACCACCGGTTGCAAGAACTGTTGTCTTTGCCTCGAGCATCATCACTTCGCCGGTTTCCATTTCCAGCGCCACGACACCAATGACATCCCCCTCGGCGTCGCGCATCAGGTCGATCGCCATCCACTCGACAAAAAAGTGGGTCTTGGCACGAACGTTGCGCTGGTAGAGCGTGTGCAGCAACGCATGCCCGGTTCGGTCGGCCGCGGCACAGGCGCGCTGAACGGGTTTCTCACCAAAGTTGGCCGTATGCCCACCGAACGGACGCTGATAAATGGTGCCGTCAGGGTTGCGGTCGAACGGCATGCCGAAATGCTCCAGTTCGTACACAACCTTCGGTGCTTCGCGACACATGAATTCAATCGCATCCTGGTCGCCCAGGTAGTCCGACCCCTTGACGGTGTCGAACATGTGCCAGTACCAGCTGTCTTCGGACATGTTACCCAACGATGCGCCGATACCGCCTTGTGCCGCTACGGTATGCGAACGTGTGGGAAACACTTTGGACAATACAGCGACGTTAAGGCCGGCTTCGGCAAGTTGCAGTGACGCGCGCATGCCTGAGCCGCCGGCGCCGATGATGACGGCGTCGAACCGGCGCGAAGGAATCAAGGATTTGATGGCTGCCAAGATTAAACTCTCCAGAGAATTTGTGCCGAATAGCCGGCACAGCCAATCAGCCACAACATGGTGATGACTTGTAAAAGCAATCGAATCGATACCGGCTTGATGTAATCCATCCAGATATCGCGCATACCTACCCAGATGTGATAGAACATGCCGACGAAGGTAATGAATGTAGCAATCTTGAACCACTGTTTAGCGAAGAGACCGGCCCAACCGTTGTAACTGAAATCGTTGGCTCCGAAGAAAGCGACCAGCAGAATGACGGTGTAGATCGCCATTACCACGGCGGTGGCGCGTTGCGCCATCCAGTCCTTCAAGCCGTAGTGGGCGCCGACGGTAAGGCGGTTTGCGCCGATGTTATTTTTTGCCATTTTAAAATGCCCCAAACAATTTCAATGCCACCAAGGCAGACAGCAGCAAACTGGCGACGAGCACAGCGATGGAAGAATTGCGTGAGGACTGTTTTTCAAGCCCGATGTGGTAGTCCATCGCCAAATGGCGAATCCCGGCGAAGAAATGATGCAAAAAAGCCCACGCCAGTGCCAGAATCACCAGTTTGGCAAACCATCCGGACATCACGTCGCGAAAATAATTGAATGTATCTTCGGAAGTCAGGCTCTGATCGAGGAAATAAAATACTACCGGAAGCAATAAAAACATCAGCGCACCGCTGACCCGGTGCAAAATTGATATGTAGCCTGCGACAGGCAAACGATAATTGGCCAGTTGCGTGATATGAATATTCCGGAACTCTGGCCTTTTTTTTGTTACTTCCGACATCCCTGACTCCCAACGTATTGAATTCTGCGGAATTTCACCGATTTTGTGCGGCACACCAAGTTGCATTATGCCTGATGAGCAGTTTCTTCGCTGTGCGTACCCAGGCTTTTACCTTGGCCAATCTTCTTGCTACCTGCCCGGCAAATCCGCTAGCAAAGTTCGTTCTGGTAATAATGGTGGGTGGTCAAATACAAGCTTCGCCGCAACTCGACCGGGCGCTCACTGTAACTGTACGAAATCCGCTCAACACTCAACAATGGTGCACCGCAAGCAATGTCGAGTTGCGGAGCTGATTCATTGTCGGCCTGTACTGCCCTGACCCGCTCGGTGGCACGAATCATGCGCGTATTGAATTCTGACTCGAATAGCCCGTACATCGGACCTTTGTATTCAGCCAGGCGTTCTGCAGTCAACCCCTTGAACAGAGAACCCGGCAACCACAGCTCATCGAGAATCGTCGGCACGCCTTCGAAGGATTGCGTACGCCGAATGAAAATCACGGCTTCCCCCGTCTTCATTGCCAGAAGCTTTGCAACTTCCAGAGGCGCTCGCAGCTGCCTGACTTCGATGACGCGGTTGTCCGGATGACCGATCTCGCCTGAATCCGCTGCAAGGCGCAGAAACCGAAACTGGGAGCGCACTTCGTGATGAGTGGCGACAAATGTGCCTTTGCCCTGGCGCCGGATTACAAGGTTTTCGTTAGATAGCGCGTCGATGGCTTTACGTACCGTGCCCTGGCTGACACCAAACCTCGCTGCAAGATCATTCTCGCTGGGAATAAGCTCGCCGGGCTTCCATTCGCCGGCTTGCAGGCTGGCCGTGATCAGGACCTTGATTTGCTGGTAAAGCGGACTGAACGTTGCGGTAGGCAACTCGGGGCGCACGATTGCCGAATCGGGAGCCAGGTCGACGACATTGGCGTGTGCGGAGTCGGCGGTAACGATGGGGAGCGAGGTCATGGTCCCGAATTTCACCACGAAATCGCGCTTGCCGTCCATAAAAAACTAGGCAATAATCTATCTTATATAAGACATAAGACCATTCCAACATTGCAAACGGTTGCTTTGCGCAGGCCTACCCTAGTGCGCCATTCGACGGTATTATTGCAGACCTGTCGGATGCCGCGTCCTCGTGAAGCGACCCGCTGCTTTTTTTTCATTTCTTTTCTGGAGATTCATCATGGCTAAAGTCCCAATGCGTGTTGCCATCACCGGCGCCGCCGGTCAAATTGGTTATTCCCTACTTTTTCGCATTGCCAATGGCGACATGCTTGGCAAGGACCAGCCAGTCATCCTGCAATTGCTGGAGATTCCCGATGAAAAGGCGCAAAAGGCATTGAAGGGCGTCATGATGGAAATCGACGATTGTGCATTCCCGTTGCTGGCGGGCATGACAGCGCATGGTGACCCCATGACTGCTTTCAAGGACATCGACGTTGCACTTCTGGTCGGTGCACGGCCACGTAGCGCCGGCATGGAGCGCAAGGATCTTCTGGAAGCCAATGCCCAGATTTTCACGCTTCAGGGCAAAGCGCTGGACGCCGTCGCTTCGCGTGGTGTAAAGGTTCTGGTAGTCGGAAATCCAGCGAACACGAATGCCTATATCGCGATGAAATCGGCCCCCGGTCTGCCGGCAAAAAATTTCACCGCAATGCTGCGCCTTGACCACAACCGTGCCCTGTCGCAAATTGCGGCAAAAACCGCCCAACCAGTCACGGCAATCGAAAAACTTTTCGTTTGGGGCAATCACTCGCCAACCATGTATGCCGACTATCGCTATGCGACCATCGATGGCAAATCGGTCAAGGACATGATCAATGACGATGTCTGGAATCGTGACGTGTTTCTACCGACTGTCGGCAAGCGCGGAGGCGCAATCATCGAAGCACGCGGATTGTCGTCGGCGGCATCTGCGGCGAATGCAGCAATCGACCATGTGCATGACTGGGTTTTAGGCACAAACGGCAAAGTCACAACCATGGGCATACCGTCCGACGGCTCTTACGGCATTCCTGAAGGCACCATGTTCGGCTTTCCGGTCACTACCGAAAACGGCGAATACAAGATCGTTCAGGGTCTGGAGCTCGATGCGTTCTCGCAAGAGCGTATTGCCCTGACGCTGAAAGAGTTGACGGAAGAAAAAGAAGGCGTGAAACACCTTCTGCCTTAAGGTCAATGCACCCTTCCGAAGCCCTGTTTCGAGGCCAGCATTTGCCGGCGGTGCTGCAGGCCTGCGATCATTACGCTGGCACTGAAAAGCTGATGCGCAAATCGCTGGTGCTGCAGCAGGAAATCGGGCCACGGTTCGACATCACATTCGATTGTGAAGATGGCGCTGCAACAGGCGCCGAAGCGACACACGCAGAAATGATCGGCACACTTATTGCCGGCAGCGACAACCATTTCGATCGGGTCGGGGTGCGGGTTCAGGATGCCCGACACCCCTGCTTCGAGCAAAGCGTACGAATCATCTGCAGTCTGGCAGCTAATCGGCTTGCCTACGTCGCCTTACCAAAAATTAATAGCCTGGCAGAGCTGGAGCAGGTAATTGCCATAGTCAATCGTCATGCGCAAAACTCGGGTCGTGCCGGGATGCCGATTCAGGTTCTGATCGAGACCCAAGGCGCGCTTGCCGAGGTGTTTGCAATTGCCCGTCATCCGCAAGTGCAGGCGCTGTCATTTGGCATTATGGACTTCGTATCTTCGCACTACGGCGCCATTCCGGCTGCCGCAATGCGCTCGCCAGGGCAATTCAGTCATCCATTGGTGCGGCGCGCGAAGCTTGAGATCGCTGCTGCCTGTCATGCCTTTGGAAAGGTAGCGTCGCACAATGTCACCACCGAGATCAACGATACCAGCGTCGTGACCGAAGATGCCACTCGTGCGATGCATGAATTCGGCTATACCCGAATGTGGAGCATTCACCCTAATCAGATCAGGCCGATTCTTGCTGCCTTCGCCCCCTCAAGCGCGGAAATAAACGAAGCCTCGGCGATACTTTGCAATGCACAAGCAAACTGCTGGGCACCGATCCAGCATAATGGCAAGTTGCACGACCGTGCCAGTTACCGTTACTACTGGACCGTCTTGCAGCGAGCCAAGGCGAGTAACCTGCCGCTGCCAGATTTTGCGGCCGGTCTTTTATGACAACACATGGAACGACAATGAAAAAACTGACTAGCCTCCTCGTGGCCGCATGCATCACAAGCAGCTTGGCATATGCCCAGGCTCCAACACCGGCATCGGCACAGACACCTGCCGCGCCTGCAAAAAAAACGCTAAAAAAGCAAACTGTAAAACAAAAAGCCGCCAAGGCGGTGCAACAGAAGCCAGGGCCGTTACTCGATGAGGACGATAAGGAATTCGATGCCGCAGGTGCTGCGGTGACTGAAGTGAACTGTGAACTCGGCAATAAAGTGACCTTGTATCGCAATGCGGCCGACACTGAACACATGGCGTTACGCTGGAATCAGCGCGTGCATCGCATGACCAAGGTATCGACTACCACTGGCGCGAATCGATATGAAAACAGCAAGTATGGATTAGTGTGGATCGGCATTCCGGCGAAAGGCATGCTGCTCGATGCGAAACGGGGCCAGCAACTCGCCAACGAGTGCAAGGATGCAGAGCAATCGGCGCCTGTGGTCGTGCCGGTTACAGCTCCGGAGACCCCGGCGGAACCAACCAAGCCAACGGAGCCACCAGTGCAGATCGACCCGCCAAGAGCCGTACCAAAAGCAAAAACCTGACCATTATCCGATACGCATCCGAGGAGAAATCATGATCCGCAACACGCTCAACACGCTAAAAGATTTCAAAATTTCCGATACGAAAAAGGGCAAGTTCTATTCATTACCAGCGTTGGAAAAAAAACTGGGCGTCCCGCTTTCCCGTCTGCCGATCTCCATCCGGATCGTACTTGAATCGGTATTGCGCAATTGCGATGGCAAGAAAGTGACCGAGGAGCATATCCACGAGTTGGCCAACTGGTTGCCGACAGCGCCGCGCACTGGCGAAATCCCATTCGTGGTCTCGCGGGTAGTGCTCCAGGATTTCACTGGCGTGCCCCTACTCGCGGACTTGGCAGCGATGCGCAATGTGGCTGCAAAAATGGGCTTCGGCGTCAAAAATATCGAGCCCCTCGTACCAGTTGACCTGGTGGTGGACCACTCGGTGCAGATCGACCATTACAGAGAGAAGAAAGCGCTGGACCTGAACATGAAACTGGAGTTTGCGCGCAACAACGAACGCTATCAGTTCATGAAATGGGGCATGCAAGCGTTCGATACTTTCGGCGTCGTGCCGCCAGGCTTCGGCATTGTCCACCAAGTGAATCTGGAGTATCTGGCGCGAGGCGTGCACAAGAAAAAGATCGATAACAACGAAGTGTATTACCCGGACACGCTGGTGGGTACCGACTCCCATACCACCATGATCAATGGCATCGGCGTGGTCGGTTGGGGCGTGGGAGGCATTGAAGCCGAAGCCGGCATGCTGGGCCAGCCGGTGTACTTCCTGACGCCAGATGTGGTCGGCGTGAACCTGACCGGACAATTGCGGGAGGGCGTTACCGCAACCGACCTGGTACTCACGATTACCGAAATGCTGCGTCGGGAAAAAGTCGTCGGTAAATTCGTTGAATTCTTTGGCGACGGTACGGTGTCGCTATCGTTGACCGATCGGGCGACGATTGCCAACATGGCACCAGAATATGGTGCGACGATGGGTTTCTTCCCGGTGGACGAGGCAACCATTGATTACTTCCGTAGCACCGGGCGCAGCAAGGCGGAAATCGCAGCGTTCGAAAGCTACTTCCACGCACAAAAACTATTTGGTATTCCGAAAGTCGGCGATATCGATTACACACAGGTCGTAACACTCGACCTTGGCACCGTCAGCCCGTCGCTTGCGGGGCCGAAGCGGCCACAGGACCGCATCGAAATTGGTAACGTGAAGGCGAATTTTTCCGACCTTTTTTCCAAATCCGTTTCAGAAAATGGCTTCAACAAAAAGGCCGAGGATCTGGATGCCTCTTATATCAACGCCGATGGCGTGAAAGTCAGGAATGGTGACGTGCTGATCGCGGCAATCACCTCCTGCACCAACACTTCCAACCCAAGCGTGATGCTCGCAGCGGGGTTGCTGGCAAAGAAAGCCGTGGAAGCCGGCCTGAAGGTGTCGCCACATATAAAAACCTCCCTCGCGCCGGGCTCACGGGTGGTGACGAAGTATCTGGAAGCCGCCGGTCTGCTGCCGTACCTGGAAAAGCTCGGCTTTGGCGTCACCGCCTACGGCTGCACAACTTGTATCGGCAATGCCGGCGACCTCACGCCTGCGATGAACGAGGTGATCGCCGAGCACGACATTATCGCCTCGGCAATACTTTCGGGTAACCGGAATTTCGAAGCGCGGATTCACCCGAACATCAAGTCGAATTTTCTGGCTTCGCCACCGCTGGTGGTGGCTTACGCAATTGCCGGCAACATGAATGTGGATCTGATGACGCAGCCGGTGGGCAAAGGCAAGGGTGCCGATGGCAAAACCCGAGAAGTGTTTCTGGGCGATATCTGGCCCACTAGCCAAGAGGTTGCCAAGCTGATGAAGTTTGCAATCAACGGAAAAACGTTCAAGGAAAACTATGCCGATGTGAAAGCCGCGCCGGGCAAACTGTGGGAAGGCATCAAGGGCGTGGCGCAAGGACAAGTATACGACTGGCCGAAATCAACCTACATTGCCGAGCCGCCGTTTTTTGCGGATTTCACGATGGAACCGAAAGCGGTGGCCACCGGCATTACCGGTGCGCGCGCTTTGGGATTGTTTGGCGACTCCATCACTACCGACCATATCTCGCCGGCGGGTTCGATCAAGGAATCCAGCCCGGCTGGAAAATGGTTGACTGAAAACGGCGTGTTGAAAGCAGACTTCAATTCGTATGGCTCCCGGCGTGGCAATCACGAAATCATGATGCGCGGCACATTTGCCAATGTCCGTATCAAGAACCTGATGATTCCCGCAAAACCGGATGGTTCCCGTATCGAAGGCGGCATTACATTGCACCAGCCGACCGGTGAGGAAATGTCGATTTACGATGCCGCCATGCGCTATGTTGCCGATGGCGTGCCGACGATGGTGTTCGGTGGCGAGGAATACGGCACCGGCTCCTCACGCGACTGGGCGGCCAAAGGTACGCAGTTGTTGGGCGTCAAGGCAGTGATCGCCCGCTCGTTCGAACGCATTCATCGTTCCAATCTGGTCGGCATGGGTGTCTTGCCCTTGCAATTTCTGGGTGAGCAAAGTGTGCAATCACTTGGTTTGAAGGGCGACGAGAGTTTTGACTTGAAAGGCATTGAAGGCACTATTCGCCCGCAGCAGGCGGCGACGCTTGTCATTAACCGCGCCGATGGCCGTACCGAAGAAGTTGTCGTGCTGCTGCGTATCGATACGCCAATTGAAGTCGATTATTACAAACACGGTGGCATTTTGCCCTTCGTGCTACGTCAACTACTGGTTGCCTAGGCGACAGCGAGGTCGTACCGCCCGCCTTTGGTGGGCGGCTTGTTTTTCACCAGGGATATTCAACACCGTGAAACCTGGTGCATTCATTTCAAGGTCTTCGTCGCTGCGATGCAGTAATTCCGGCTGGCGCAGACTTATCCACTACAATGCAAGCGATTTGTTCCACTGGGTTTGCTCACCATGCGTCGTCCTTCCAAAAATTCCCCCCATAAACTGTCTGCGGAGAGCCAACGATTAGTCGTGCTTGCGCAGGGCGTTGTGCAGTCCGGCAGCCGGCTCGAGGCCAGGGCATGGGAAATAGCATTGGATGCACAGACCCACAAGCTGCTGAAAAGCCATCATCAGGCAGGTATCGATCACGCGCTGGATCATCTTTTTACCATCGAGCCGGACGGCTACGACGCCTTGATGGAAGCGGTCGAAGCTGGTAGCGAATCCGTTGTGATCGAGCATGAAGGAATGCCGTTCGACGCACTGCTAATTGCCTTGCCGATCCTGGCATGGACCCGTTTTTCCATTGCTTCGGGATCGATCCCGGCCGAGGCAGTCCAGACACTGACTGCGCATCTGCACGCCCACGTTCTGGCAACCGATGCAAGGCTGGTCATGGCGCCGGTGCTGTTTTCGATCGATCAACTGCCGCGCACACCTGCCGACACCTATGCCCTGACGCACCGCATGGCGCAGGCATCCTTGAAGAACGAGCCGGTGAAAGTCACGCCGCACGGTTCCGAAACCGCACCGTTTCTGGCGGACACACGGTATGTTCTGGCGGTGGCCGTCGTACCTGCAGGCACCGCGCTGTTTCGCTGGCAATCTACGCTGGACCTGCAAGACCGCACCCAGGCACTTGAGCAATGGCAAGCCCAGGCGACGGCGACGGTCGTGCGTCTACTGCCGGGTTGTGGCATCGACCTGTTGCTGCCGCAAGCCTATTACATGGCGTGCCGGGAGGCAGATCGTAATATTCGCCCTGCCTCGATTCGTGCAGCAGTGCATTTTCTGACCAACACGCTGGAAATCGAAGCCGACATGTTGCAGGCCGTAATCGGTGCTTTTGGCGAAGATTCTGCAGAAGAACGCACCGACGAATATCGGATCGGCTTTATCCTGGCAGACGATACGGACGTGCTGTACGGCATTGTCTGGCCGTTGTATGGTGCAGAGGATGCCGAGCAGGCATTGCGGGGGGTATTGCATGAGACACCCGGGATGACCGTGTTGGGCAGTTCCCAGGGGGTGCTGTCACCGATCGACGAAATCCTTCGGCTGCTGAGCGAAGCCGGTATTACGCGGGTGCACCAGCATGAGGAGCGTTTTCTGCTCGAATTCTGCGACGATTGTGGCGCACCGCTATATCCAGACCTGGACGCCGAGCTGGTGCATGCTGAAATGCCGGAGGATGCACCGCAGCCGGTCAGCCATTTTCACTAATCGCTAAGCAAAATTTAAAATGGATCGCAACGCGCTTCTCCAGGCAACCCGAACAAGGTTTCTGGATGCTTTTTTGCTGGCAGTCGAGCAAAGACTGATCGCGGTGCAACCTTCCGGACTGGTCCGTACCAGTGCCGATGCCTCGGCAACCGGGCAGCGCACCACGCTGGAAGCATCGCACCTCCTGCTAGACAGACAATCCGAATTGCGTGGCCAGTTGCGACAACGCATGGAGCAATTGCTCGATCGCAGCCTACAAACCACGTACAGTACATTCCGCCCGAGCTTTTCCAAGAATTTTACGAGCGACAAACTGACGCTGATCGATTTCACCCAGCTCGAGAACCAGTTGTTGATCGATGAAATCACAACCCGTTTTCGTAATGCAGCTGACCATGCCTTACGCGATCTCAATGTTCGCATCGCACTCCTGTTCGAACAGAATACAATCAAAGAACGCGAGAACCCGTTCCGGCCCTGGCTTTTCACGCAATGCATCGTCAGTGCCATCGAAGCACTTGGCACTCGCCCCGAGGTCACTTCCGTTCTGCTTCAGCAGATCGCTGGCAGAATCGAAAACGACGTTGCGTCGATTTACGACAACGTCAACGCCTTTCTCGCAGAAAACGGCATTGCCGCTCACCTGCAATTGAACCGGCCGGCATCCAGTGTCAACACCCCGGCACCGCCGGCGAGTACGCTTACACCGCTCTACAACATTCAGCCACGCACTGCATCGCAACCGGATCGGCCTGTCAGTGCAACCCTGATTCAGGCACTGCAAGCGCTCTACGCGCCAAATTCGACACCAGATTCCACGCCAGATTCAAAAGTGATTGGCAGACAGAATGATTTGGGCTCGGACGCGCTGCATAACTGCGTACGCGCCGATCGCAATGCCCTGATCGAGGCCACGCAGGACACCGGCGAACGTTCGATGATCGATACCGTTGCGGGGTTACTGGACTTCATTTTCAACGACGATCATACCGATCAGCCAATCCGTGTTCAGCTCGCACGACTGCAGTTGCGCATTCTCGAAACCGCTTTAAAGGAACCGGCTTTTTTTACTCAGCCAGCCCACCCCGCCCGCATGCTGATTAATCGCATGGGTGGGATCGCGCTGGATACACAGAACGCGCGCGCTTCTGGAAAATCGCTAGATTGCGTTCGCATCACGGCCGAGATTCGTCAAATCATCAGCAGCGCGTTGCCAGACGATGGCGGCAAGATTACGCCGTTTTCAGCGACGCTTGTCGACCTGGAAGCACTGATTGCCAAAGATTTTGCCGAGGGCGCATTTCAGCAGGCGCATGCAGTACGCGTGCTTGCATTGGCTCAGCGTGGAATGCCGCATTTTGTCAGTCTTTGCGCCCAGCTCGACACTGCCATGTCCGGCCTGATCGTCGATCCGTTCCTGCGAGACTTTCTGGCGCATACCTGGACCCTGGTGATCGACAGTGCCGAACAACAGGACGGCGTGGTCAGGCCTATTGCTACCCAATTACGCAAGCTGGTGCCGGACCTAATGTGGAGCATCGTTCCTCATCGCGGCCCTGAAAAGCGAGCACAGCTGCTGGCAATCCTGCCAACGCTCACACGGTCTATACGGAGCGGACTGACCGCGATTGGCTGGCCCCCCGCGCGACAGCAGCCAGCGTTGGACTGGCTGATGCAGGTACATCGCAATTGTCTGCGTGAAAACAACGACGCAATGCAAACGCTTTCACTGGAAGCCGTGCACAAGCATTTTCAGAAATTTGTCATCCCTAACGTGGTGCCAGAAGTGCTGGCGACGATCGTGCCGCCCTACTCCATCGTCCAGCAGCATTACCTGGACCGAGCAATTCGCCGGATCGACATGCACCTGCGCCTGGAAAGCCCGATAAACGGCGATATGGAAAAACGGCTGCGGTATGTAGAACGTCTGCCTCTTTTCGATCGGGCCATCGGAACCGTATCAGGTCCGGCAAGCCTTTCCGTGTCCTGGAATTAAAACTGGCTGCACATTTACATCCAACACGTCAGCACCGCTGCTGACATTTAGCTGCGTGTATCCCCGGTTCATCCCGCTAGTCTGCTTACTAACTTTTTCGCCCAATATTTTCGTGAGTAAACTTTGTCAACAGGGCGGTATAAGCCGTCCCATTACCCACAAGTTGAAACCAGCACGCGCTAACCGGGTTTCTCCAGCGCTCATTGCCAAGTGAACTGCATCACCAGAATCCATGCCCCTCCATCACAATCCAATGCAGGGGCAAGCGCATCAGGAAAATAATTAATTGCTTTGAAGATACCAAGGCGAGTACGAAATCTCGCGGCATTTGCAACCTCTTTCGAACACTTGGACATGCTGCATGCAGATCGACAAAACACCGATTGGTAACCACGTGTAAAACCTGGCCTGAACGTTGGACAAGGGCGGTGTGTATGGCTACTATCGAATTGCACCTGAACCAGAAGTCAACTACCAAAATTGCCGAGCGAGGATTTCCATGAACACTGCAGCAAACGTTATTGCCCCGTCGAGACTGAAGAACATATGCGTTGCCAGCGGCTTGATGCTCGGCATCGTAGGCACTGCCCTGGCGCCTGCACCTGCGCATGCCCAGGAGGAGCAAGGTTATGCGGGCAATATCATCGGCGGCGTTGCGGGCGCGTTGCTAGGCAGCAGGATCGGCAACGGCAATGGCCAGATTGCTGCAGCAGCCGTGGGCGGCGTACTCGGGTCGATGCTCGGCGGCAATGTTCAGGCAGGAATGCGGCAGCAGCCCTACCAGAGCCAAGTATATCAACCGCAAGTAGTGCAGCAGCACGGATATTCCTACCCCGTTGTTCAACCATCTGAAGCGCCACCATACGGTTACCAAGCCTACCAATATCCCCCTCAGCCTCGCTATGAACAGGCTTACCCGCAACAAAGAGTGGTGCGTTATGAACAGGCTTATCCGCAACAAAGAGTAGTGCGCTACGAACAGCCGACCTACATACAACAAAATGCGCCGGTATATCAGCAGCCAGGTCAGGCAGACCAGCGTGGCTATGCTGGTCCGATCGTCGGTGGTGTGGCAGGAGCCTTATTAGCCAGCCGAGTGGGCAAGGGGAACGGCAAGATTGCGGCGACAGCGCTGGGCGGCGTGGTCGGTGCCGTGGTGGGTGACCGCATTCAAAACGCGCCTTATCCTGTGCAGCAGGGTTATGCGCAGCCTTATCAGCAATACCCCCAGCAGTACCAGACAGTCAATCGTGTGTCGTATGATAACGACACCTATGCGCCACGCCGATACGCCAGGCCGGATCAGTATTGATTACGACGCACTAAGATAATTCGTAGAATAACATGTAGATTTTCAAGGCGCCGCGAGGGTAACCGAGCGGCTTTTTTTACTTACGCAAATACTGGCGCCGTTGGCGTAGACCGATCGATTTTGAAGAAGGCAACATCGTGTGACAACACGCTTGCCCGCTGTTCCAGACTCGACGCAGCAGCTGCCACTTCCACGACCAGGCTCGCGTTCTGATGCGTAATCGCATCGACCTTTGCGATCGCGCCATTGACCTCCGCGATTCCTATTGCCTGCTCTTGTGACGAAGAAGTCATTTCCCCCATCAATGCCGCGACCCGCGCTACCGCCGACTGAATGCCATCCATCGTGCCGGCTGCCTCTGCAACCAGCAATGAACCGTTTTCCGCGTTTTTCGATGACTGATCGATCAGTTGCTTTATTTCCTTGGCCGCTGCTGCAGAGCGTTGCGCCAGGCTGCGCACTTCTGCGGCGACGACGGCAAAGCCACGACCCTGCTCACCTGCGCGTGCTGCCTCGACCGCTGCATTGAGTGCCAGAATATTGGTTTGGAAAGCGATGCCATCGATCACACCAGTGATGTCGGCAATCTCGCTGGCGCTTGTATTAATCGCCTGCATCGTCGTTTCAACCCGACGCACAACGTCATTTCCCTGGATCGCGATTGCTTGAGCCTGGCCGGCAACACCGACTACTTGCTGCGCATTTTCCGTATTGCGGGCTACCATTTCCGTCAGGCACTGCAGTGATTGCACTACGTGCGTCAAAGCGTTAGCCTGCTGCTCGGTACGTTGGGAGATATCGACGTTGCCTTGGGCAATTTCACTCGAACTACTGGCGACCAGTTCCGTGGCTTTGCGAATGCCGCTGACTGTTTCAGACAACTTGGCCTGCATTGTTTTCATGGCGAACAACAAGCTGGTCTCATCGCTAGATTTTATAGCGATCGTTGCGGTCAGATCGCCGGCAGCGATTCTGCGCACCACCTCACCAGAATATGCGGGTTCGCCTCCCAGCTCGCGGTACAGCGACCGAATCAGCGCCGCACCTGCAATTGCGGTGGCAATGGCCGCGATTGCAATCGTCACCACCATCACGATTTGAATGGAACGATAGCGCTCGGCTGATTGGTCATAAGCCAATTTTGCACCTTCAACCTGCAGCAGCCGCAATGCGCTCAACTCTGTGGTGACCGCCTTTAACAGGGGTACGACCTTTGATTTCAATAACTGGCTCGCGCCGTCCAGGTTTAACTCGCCCAGTGCCTTGACTGCCGGTTCGATCCCCTGCTTAACCAGGTTCGCACGCGCCTGGCTCAAACGGCCAGCAATCTGTCGCTCTTCCGGGGTAAGGTTGGAAGCCTGAAAATCGGCGATGAAACTGGCAGTGTCAGCAAGATTCTTGACAATCAACTCTTGTTCGAACTTCATCACGACGTCGGTAGGGTCCAACAGCGAGGAGCTTATCGACAAATGCATGCGTTGCATCATTTGCATTATTGCATTGACGTTATCCAGTGCCTTGGTACGGTCCTGATACACCGATTTCAAAGCCTGGCTGGATCTTTCAAGACCATACAGACCCGTCAACCCCACGGTAACAGCGACGAGTAGCAATCCACTCATCACGAGAATCAAACGGCTTCTAATGGTCATGTCGGTCTCCTGAACTGGGCAAAGATGGCCGCTTCGAATTCCAGCTGACCATCTTTCAGCAAGTACCAAACATTCTACCGAGCAACTATTTAGTAGTGGCCAAAAATTTCATAACTATTGTTACTTCGTCGGCTTTTCAATTCGCGTGATGCCCCCGGCAGTTGGTAGCGGATCACTTGCCGGAAACGTCAGTTCGAGCGCATCGTCGAGTTGTGCTTCCTGTTTCTCATCCGGATCGTCCGAAGTAATTTTTCGTTTTACGACATCGGTGGCTGCTGCTTTTCCCGGGCCAATATCCTTGGGTGTCACGGCAGCAGAGTCATTGCCTGGTGACGAGGGCAGAGATTGTGATTTAACCTCTTCGGTATGCACATTTTTTTTAGTAGCAGACATTTCTTCTCCAATCTGAAAACGGTACGACGCGCCGAAAGTAGCGGGCCGTGCGATGCACCGCACACTCCTGCGATGGTGAAAATTGTCAAAATTTTCACAGATTATAAGCCTGAATCTGAAAAAACCGCCTAGTTTACGAAACACAACATTTTTATCAAGTAATAAATTTACCATCAATGTTAAATATTGTTACTATAAGAATACACGCACAAATCCGCGAAAACTGCAGTTTTTGTCATGGTGATTGGAGATCTGGATGAACAACAGCATAAGCAGGAACGTCTGGCATTCTGGCAATCGCGCGTCGCGCCCCGAACCAGTGGGACTGATGCGCCGCGATTTCACTACTGCCGCACTAGTGGAAGAGGGTATCGCCTTGCAGGAACAGGCCGGGACAAAATTCGCGGCTGTCTTCCTCGATTACAAAGGCGTACCGGTCGACGTTGCGTTGCGCGTACTCCTGCGACCTGCCGAGCGCCGCAAGATCCTGGCCTTCGAGCAACCGAACCCCGTACTTTCCTCCTGAAGACCGGGGCTCCTTCGGCCCCTCCCCCTCACATCAAATTTCGGCGCGCGGCGAGCAGCCATCTCGCACTTTTCGCACACCATACGTCATGAGTAACGTGGCTATTCACGTTACTATCTGCGCTCCCATTTCACTGATTTCATTTATGACTGCTTCCCTGAACATCAATCCGCTCACCTTGCTGGCGCCGCTCAAGGCCTATATCGTCGAAGACCTGTCCAATGCTGACACCACCACTAGCGCTGCATTGGCTGCAGCTGCCTTAAATGAGCTATCGGCACCAGTGTTGAAAATGCTGGCCCAGGCCAGCACGCAAAACGACGACGTCGCGACGCAGTTTTTTCCTGATCCGGACGACCCGAGTACACCGGGAAACCTGTTTTTTTGGCCTACCACCCGTACCAGTCAGGCGAGTGCCTATGCCGACGCCTCTTCCGCCGAATATTCACTGCGGGCTGCGATTTTTCTGTCTGAACGTGATGATTACGGCGCAGTCTATCCGGCTGGATTTAACTTCCTGCTGAAACTCGAAGCCAGCGCCTGTGAATTGGTGCGCGAAATGCCGTCGTCCGTTTTCGAGCGTCTGGAATTCGCCCTGAAAGGCACAAGTTTGCCGAGTGGTTTTGAATTTCTCGACGATGTGCAGCACTTGCCGCTAATGCCCGGCATGCGTCGTCAGTTTCTCAAGGCAATTACCAGGGCGCACGAAGTCACCACGAAATCCAAGCGCAAGGTGTTCGAGGCGGTCATGCTCAACTACATATGGGACGAAACCGAGCCGGTAAAGGATTTTAGTGCCGTGCTGTCGACCATGGTGTCGCTCTTTGCAGCAATCCATGAACAATCACGAAAATAGGACTTGCCGGAGCGAGTCAGGGCTGCTGAGGGCGCAATAGGGAGAGAATTGCGCTCAGTTCAGCCCGCAACACACTAGCTTCGAGCATCGGCGGCAATACATTGGCCGGCGTTTCAATCAAATCATCGACAATGCGGCTACCCAGCTTGTTGCGCGCACCGCTGATAGTGAATCCCTGTTCATATAACAAACTACGGATTCGACGAATCAACAGCACTTCGTGGTGCTGGTAATAACGGCGATTGCCCCGGCGCTTTACGGGCTTCAACTGGGTGAATTCCTGCTCCCAATATCGCAGCACATGCGCCTTTACGCCACACAGATCGCTGACTTCGCCAATCGTGAAATAACGTTTTGCGGGAATGGGCGGCAATGGACCGACGTCGACTTTTTGCAGGCGGTCATTCATGATCAGGCAGCATGGGCAACTGTTTTCTGATTAGCCGTTTCCACCATCGCTTTCAATTTCTGGCTAGGATGAAACGTCACGACGCGACGGGCGGTGATAGGAATTTCCTCCCCGGTTTTCGGATTGCGGCCCGGTCGTTGCGGCTTGTCGCGTAGCTGAAAATTGCCGAACCCCGACAGCTTGACCGGCTCGCCACTTTCCAGCGCATTGCGGATTTCATCGAAAAACGTCTCGACCATATCCTTCGCTTCCCGCTTGTTCAGGCCCACTTGCTCGAACAATAACTCGGCAAGTTCTGCCTTGGTCAGCGTCGGCAATTCATTTTCGGCCTGGGAACGTACGTTCGCTTCCATTACCGCGCGACCAAGGTTGGCAGCCAGTACGGATTGCAGCTCGGCAGTGGTTGAATCGTTCATCATAAGAAAGTGCATGCTGCCTCGATTGGCATTTTAAGCACGTAGTTTCGCGCCATATTTTTCTTGTGCAGATACAACAAATGCGTGCATCGCAGTATCCACTGCATCGTCTTGCAGGGTCCGCTGAGTATCTTGCAACGTGAATCGGAAAGCAAGACTTTTTTCCTTTTCCGCCAAGCCTTTTCCTCGATATTCATCAAACAAAACAACGGCTTGCATGAGAGCGCAGGCCGGATTTTCCTGCCGTTCAGCGTTGAATGCATCGATCAGATCTTGCGCCGAAACCGACTGCGCGACGAGCAACGCCAAATCCCGCACTACCGCTGGAAATCGCGATATTTCCTGATGGCTCGGCACCCGGCGCTGGGCCAACGCAGTTGCATCGATTTCAAATATCACCGGTGCAACCGGAAGCTCGTATTTCTGCTGCCAGCGCGGATGCAACTCGCCGATGAAGCCAATGTCGACGCCATCAAGCGTTACCCGCGCGCAGCGGCCGGGGTGAAGTGCTGGATGCGTGGAAGCATCGAAGCGCAGAATGTCCGGCGCAAAAAGCGCCTCCAGATCGGCTTTCACGTCGAACAAATCGACTGCCCGCACAGGTTGCCCCCATTGCTCTTCCACGACGTTACCGCAAGCAATGGCAGCTACGCGTTTAGGCTGATGAAAACCGGCAACCGATAGCGGGCCGTCCTCGACGGCCCCATCACGCATGAACACCGCGCCAATCTCGAACAGGCGAATACGGCTAACCTTGCGATTAAGGTTGTAACGCAGGTTAGCAATCAGGCTACCGACCAAGGTGGAGCGCATGACGCTCATCTGGCTGGCGATCGGATTCACGACCTTGACCGGATCGGTATTGTTGGCAAAGTCCGCCTCCCATGCCGCGTCGACGAAACTGTAATTCACCACCTCCTGATAATCGAGGGCGGCCACTAGCCGCCGAACAGCAAACGGCGAGCGCTGCTTTTCAGGGGGTAGATGAATGATATTCGGTGCGACCGGTGGCAACGCCGGGATGTTTTCAAAACCAAAAACACGGGCAACTTCCTCAATCAGGTCTTCCTCGATTTCAAGGTCGAAACGATAAGCCGGCGGCGTGACCGTAAACACACCGTCCACGCAAGAATGCTGAAGTCCGAGGCGCGTAAAAATCTCAATGACGCGCGCCTCGTCCAACGGTACGCCGATCACCCGCACTGCACGGGAAAGACGCATCCGGACCGGGCTGCGCAAGGGCACGTTGATGACCTGATCATCCACCGGGCCGACCTGTGTTTTGCCATCCTGCCCGCAAATTTCAACAATCAGTGCGGTAACACGTTCCAGGCACTCGACAGTGGCCGCCGGATCGACGCCGCGCTCGAAGCGGTGCGCGGCGTCGGTGGAAAAATTATAACGACGAGTACGCCCCTGAATAGCGTGCGGATGCCAGAAAGCAGCCTCCACATAAATGTCTTGTGTTTCCAGGGTTACCGAAGCAGCGTCGCCCCCCATGATGCCGGCCAGCGATTGCACCGCACGATCGTCGGCGACAACGCCTACCCGATCATCTACATCCACGACAGCCCCGCCAAGAAGCCTGAGCGATTCCCCGGCCCTTCCCCAGCGCACTTCCAGGCCACCCTGAATTTTTGCAAGATCGAACACATGCGTCGGCTGGCCGAGTTCCAGCATCACGTAATTCGAAATATCGACCAGGGCCGACACTGAACGCTGCCCACACCGTTCGAGACGCTGCTTGATCCAGTTCGGAGTTTTTACCCGGGCATCGAGGCCCTGGATCACCCGGCCGGCAAACCGACCACACAGGTCGGGGGCACTGACCTTCACTGAAATCTGCTCGGCGGAGGTCACTGCCGCGGCCTGCCAGACCGGCGGCGTCAGCGCGCTGCCAGTCAGGGCAGAGGCTTCCCTCGCCACGCCCAGAATCGACAGGCAATCGGCGCGGTTCGGCGTCAGCTTCAACGTGAATTTTGTGTCGTCGAGACTACAGTAGGTACGAATATTCTCGCCCACCGGTGCGTCGGCAGGCAACTCAAGTATGCCCTCCTGGTCATCGGCAATCATCAACTCGCGTGCGGAACACAGCATGCCCTGGGACTCGACGCCACGCAATTGGCCAACCTTTATTTCGATCGGTTTGCCATCCTTGCCTGGGGGCAGTATCGCACCGGGCAACGCGCAGGCAACCTTCAGCCCGGCGCGCACGTTGGGGGCGCCACAGACCACGGTCAGTTGCGTCCCGGTGCCAGCGTCGATCTGGCAGACGGTCAGGCGATCTGCATTGGGATGCTGGGTAGCCGCCAGGACCTCGGCCACGACCACGTGAGAGAACGGCAGCGCTACCGGAACCACTTCTTCGACTTCGAGACCGGACATGGTGAGCAGATGGGCCAATTGCTCGGAGGTCATGTCCGGGTTGGCCATGGTACGCAGCCAGTTTTCAGAAAATTGCATGGTTGGTCACATTCGCCTAATTGAATTGCTTCAGAAAACGCAGGTCGCCTTCATAGAACAGACGCAAGTCGTTGATGCCATAGCGCAGCATGGTCAGGCGTTCAAGGCCCGAACCGAACGCAAAACCAATATACCGTTCAGGGTCCAGACCCATGTTGCGCACCACCGTCGGATGCACCTGGCCAGCGCCGGAGACTTCCAGCCAGCGACCTTTGAGCGGACCGCTGCCGAATGCAATATCGATTTCTGCAGACGGCTCGGTAAACGGAAAATAGGATGACCGAAAACGCACCTGTAGATCGTCGGTTTCGAAAAATGCCTTTACGAACGCGAGATAGACACCCTTCAGATCGGCGAAGCTGATGTCTTCGTCGATCCACAAGCCCTCGACCTGATGGAACATCGGGGAATGTGTGGCGTCGCTGTCGACCCGATAGGTACGACCCGGCGCGATCACCTTGATCGGCGGCTTGTGCATGCGGGCGTAGCGTACCTGCATCGGGCTGGTATGCGTGCGCAGCAAAAGCGGCTTGCCCTCTGCATCCTTGCCATCGATATAGAAGGTGTCCTGCATCGAGCGCGCAGGATGGTTTTCCGGGCTGTTCAGGGCGGTGAAATTTGTCCAGTCGGTTTCGATTTCGGGGCCGTCTGCCACATCGAAACCGATCGATGCAAAAATTTGCTCGACCCGCTCCCAACTGCGCATGACCGGATGGATGCCGCCAACGGAACGGCCGCGCCCGGGTAACGTCACGTCGACGGCTTCCGCATCCAGGCGTGCCTGCATTTGGGCGTTAGCCATGGCGGTGCGCCGCGCATTCAAGGCTATCTCCACCTGCTCCTTGGCTGCATTGATGACCGCGCCCTGCACCTTGCGCTCATCCGGCCCGAGCTTACCCAGGCCTTTCATCTGTTGGGTGATCTCGCCAGTTTTGCCGAGATACTTCGCCTTGGCATTTTCAAGGGCTGCAGCATCGACCGCAGCGGCAAAATCGGACGTTGCCTGAAGTACGAGTTGTTCTAAAAGACTCATGCAGGTTCTTCCGCCTCGTAATGAAGCCACGCTGAAAATGAAACGGGGCACAGGTGATTGACCTCTGCCCCGCCGGGGTACTGCACTGCCTCACCTGCTCAAGCAGCAATATTATGCTGCAGCGAAGTTAGCTTTCACCTGATTGACGATTGCTGCAAAAGCCGGCTTGTCCATCACGGCCATGTCGGCTAGCACCTTGCGATCGAGCTCGATCGAGGCGCGCTTCAAGCCATTCATGAATACGCTGTAGGTCATGCCGTGCTCGCGGGATGCCGCGTTGATACGGGTGATCCACAGCGCACGGAAAACACGCTTCTTGTTGCGACGGTCGCGATAGGCATATTGACCTGCACGCATGACCGCCTGCTTGGCGACACGATAAACCTTACTGCGACGACCGCGATACCCTTTGGCCTGGTCGAGGACTTTTTTGTGACGGGCCCGTGCCGTCACCCCACGTTTTACTCTAGGCATACATTCTCCTGATGTGGTGAGGGGTTAGGCGTACGGCATCATGGCGCGAACGGAGACCATGTTGGTGTCATGGACTTCTTTCGAACCGCGCAGTTGGCGTTTGGTCTTGGTGGTTTTTTTGGTCAGGATGTGGCGTTTGAACGCCGAACCACGCTTGATGGTTCCACCCGGACGTACGCGAAAACGCTTCTTCGCGCCGCTTTTTGTCTTCATTTTTGGCATGACAATCACTGTCTTTTGAGGACAGCTCCGTTTTTATATGATTACAGGTGGCAACATTTCGTTGCACTTGGATGCCTGCACTCACTTGTTATGCAGCGGAATCGAGTCCGCCACCATCGCAACAGCTACCGCATGGCGGCACTTGCTGCAGATTCCTTGCACTCAGACTGACATCGCGTCTGACTATTTCTTTTTCTTCGGCGCCAGGATCATGATCATCTGGCGACCTTCCATTTTCGGCCATTGTTCGACCTGGCCATATTCGACAAGGTCGAGCTTCAAGCGCTCCAGCATGCGTACACCGATGTCCTGGTGGGCCATTTCACGGCCGCGAAAACGAAGCGTGATCTTGGTCTTGTCGCCTTCGTCGAGAAACTTGATCAAATTACGTAGCTTGATGTTGTAGTCACCATCGTCGGTACCCGGTCGGAACTTGACTTCCTTGACCAGAATGATCTTCTGCTTGAGCTTGGCTTCGTGCGCTTTTTTCTGTTCCGAGTACTTGAACTTGCCGTAGTCCATCAGGCGCGCCACCGGCGGTTGCGCCGTCGGTGCAATTTCCACCAGATCGACATTCGCCTCCTCAGCCAGACGGAAGGCTTCGGCAAGAGTGACGATACCCAGCGCTTCGTTCTCGACTCCGCTAAGGCGGAGTTCAGGTGCAGTGATTTCACCGTTGATGCGGTGCGACTTGTCAGTAGCTATTGTAATTTCCTTTTAAAATCAAATAATTAAGCCGTGCAACCCGCTCAGGCTTTGGTGTCGACATCCTGTTGCAGTCGTTTCACCAATTCCTCAACGGGCATTACACCCAGATCGAGGTTGCCTCGCGCACGCACGGCCACTGTATTTGCATCCCGCTCCTTGTCACCGATAACGATGATATAAGGCAGCTTTTGAATTGAATGCTCGCGTATTTTAAAGGTTATTTTCTCATTACGCAAATCGAGCACTACCCTAAACCCTTGTTTCTTCAGGTTTTGTGCAACGCCTTGCGCATAATCAGCCTGAGCCTCGGAGATGTTTAGAACGGCAATCTGGACCGGCGCAAGCCACATCGGCAAGGCGCCTGAATAGTTTTCGATCAGCATGCCGATGAACCGTTCCAGTGAACCAAGAATGGCCCGGTGCAGCATCACCGGTATTTTGCGTGTGTTGTCCTGGGCTACGTATTCGGCACCAAGCCGGGTTGGCATGGAAAAGTCGACCTGCATGGTGCCGCATTGCCAGGTCCGGCCAATTGCATCCTTGAGGGTGTATTCGATCTTCGGACCGTAAAATGCGCCCTCACCCGGTGAAATTTCATAATCGAATCCGGAACGGTTGAGCGACGCGATCAGGGCGCTTTCAGCCTTGTCCCAAGCCTCGTCACTGCCAACACGCTTTTCAGGGCGCGTGGCGACCTTGTAGATGATGTCGGTGAAGCCGAAGTCCTTGTAGACCCGCTGCAGCAGTTCGGTAAATGCAATGCACTCGTCCTGAATCTGGTCTTCGGTACAGAATACGTGGCCATCGTCCTGGGTGAAGCCGCGCACACGCATCATGCCGTGCAGCGAACCGGAAGGTTCGTTGCGATGACACTGGCCGAATTCGCCGTACCGCAGTGGCAAATCCCGATAGGAGCGCATGTCGGATCGGAATATCTGCACATGGCCCGGGCAATTCATCGGCTTCAATGCATACGAACGGTTTTCCGACTCCGTCGTGAACATGTTCTCCTTGTAATTTTCCCAATGACCGGATTTTTCCCACATGCTGATGTCCAGGATCTGCGGCGCTTTGACTTCCTGGTAACCGTTGTCCTGGTAAATGCGACGCATGTATTGCTCCACCTGCTGCCACACGGTCCAGCCTTTAGGATGCCAGAAAATAAGGCCCGGTGCCTCCTCCTGAAAATGGAACAGGTCGAGGGCGCGGCCAAGCTTGCGATGGTCGCGCTTGTCGGCTTCCTCAAGCATGTGCAGATATGCTTCCTGCTCTTCCTTGCGTGCCCACGCAGTGCCGTAGATCCGCTGCAGCATCTCATTTTTGGAGTCGCCACGCCAATAGGCACCGGCCAGCTTCATGAGCTTGAAAACCTTCAGCTTGCCGGTCGAGGGTACGTGTGGCCCTCGGCAAAGATCGGTAAAACCGCCTTCTGCATACAGTGAAACTGCCTGGTCGGCTGGAATCGATTCGATGATCTCGGCCTTATAGTGTTCACCGAGCGCCTTGAAGTAGGCAACCGCCTCGTCGCGTGGCATTTCTCTGCGCGTGACCGGCTCGTCTTTCTTTGCCAACTCCAGCATCTTTTTTTCGATCGCCGCCAGGTCCTCCGGCGTAAACGGCCGTTTGTATGAAAAATCGTAGTAAAACCCATTCTCGATGACTGGGCCAATCGTCACCTGCGCATCCGGAAACAGCGACTTGACGGCATACGCCAGCAGGTGTGCAGCAGAATGCCGGATCACATCCAGGCCTTCTGCATCCTTATCGGTGATGATCGCCAGCTCAACATCGTGATCGATGACAAATGAGGTATCGACAACCTTGCCGTCGATCTTGCCGGCGAGCGCTGCCTTGGCGAGTCCGGCGCCGATGCTTGCAGCGACCTGCGCTACCGACAAAGGGGCATCGAACTGCCGTTTGGAACCATCGGGAAGACTGACTGTAACCATGGTGCTCTCCGCTACGGCGCTGACGACGCGCCGGCATGTGATAAGAAAGTAGAAAAAAATACGACGGAAAGAAACGCCTGCGTGCTGCAAAAACGCGGACGAAAAAAAACGCGGGCTAGCCGCGCTTTTTCCGAATGCAGTGACGAAAAAGACCTTGGCTAGTATCGCTTACCGACCATTGCGGTGGTAGTTCGCGGTGTCATAACCAGGGTGCCTTTCTCGCTCTTACAGAACAGCTGACAAAAACCAAAAAACCTGATGCTTGGGTTACCAAAAAAATTCGCAATAAATAAAACCGGAATATTTTTAAAGCCAAAAATTTTGGTAGGCACGATTGGACTCGAACCAACGACCCCTACCATGTCAAGGTAGTGCTCTAACCAGCTGAGCTACGCGCCTAAAGAAGCCGAATTATAGCGACAATTTATTTTTTTTGCTACTACTGCCGGTAAACCTGTAGCACGCCCTCAACCTCTTCAATGATGCCCAACGCTTTTTGCAATTGCGCAGTCGATCCGATTTCGGCAACAAAGGCCATGCGTGCCTGGCCCTTGGCGCTCTGTGTACTGACACCGACCACGTTGATTTTTTCACGCAGGAAAATTTCGGAAATATCGCGCAACAGGCCCTGCCGATCGCCAGCCAACACAAAAATATCCACCGGATACACGGTGTCGCCCGCCAGTGCGCCCCAAGTGCTTTGTATTACCCGCTCCGGCGCCTTGGACCGCATCTCGGCGAAATTCTTGCAGCTGGCGCGGTGAATCGACACGCCCTTGCCACGCGTGACAAACCCGGCAATGTCGTCCGGTGGCGCCGGTTTGCAACATTTTGCAAACTGTGTCATCAAACCCTCCAGGCCCACCACCAGCACACCTGATTTTGCGCCGCGGGCGGCGCTGGAGACCCGGCTTTTTCTGAAGATAACGCCATCGTCGGGGTTGACGCTTTTTGCCACCGGATCGTCCTGCAGTGCCTGCTCTACCTGGCGCAGACTGAACTCGTCCTTACCGACCGATAAAAATAATTCTTCCAGCTTGGCAAAGCCCAGCTTGTGCGCGAGTTCCTCGAGGTTAACAGCGGTTTTCCCTTCCCGCTGCAGGGTTTTCTCGATCAGTGCACGGCCGGCTGCCAGCGTCTCCGCCTGGTCCAGTGCGTTGTACCAGGCACGCACCTTGGCCCGTGTACGGGCACTGGCAGCATAGCCGGTGCCGAGCCAGTCGCGCGAGGGACCAGCAGTTGCGGCGTTGCTACCCCGCGCCGTGATGATCTCTACCGTCTGGCCGTTCTTCAGGGCTGTATTCAAAGGCACCATCACGCCGTCGACGCGAGCGCCACGGCAACGATGCCCGACATCGGTATGCAGGTAGTAGGCAAAGTCAATGGGGGTGGCACCGCTCGGCAGTTCGATCACGCGGGCCTGGGGCGTCAGAACATAGATGCGATCGTCGAGGGTGGCAGACTTCAGTTTCTCGACCCAATCCTGGCGCATGTCGTCCGGACTGACTACAGCATCGGCAACTTCGCTCTTCCAGGCCAGAAGCTGACGTAGCCAAGCGATCTTTTCATCGTATTTCTGGCCGGCGAAAGTGGAACCGCCGGCTTCCTTGTAACGCCAGTGGGCCGCCACGCCGTATTCTGCGAACCGATGCATGTCGGTAGTGCGAATCTGTACTTCCAGAGCGCGCTCGTCGTCGCCGAGCACGACCGTATGCAGGGACTGATAGCCATTGGCTTTCGGGCGCGAGATGTAATCATCGAACTCAGCCTGAACCGGCGTCCAGATATCGTGGATGATGCCCAGCACTGCATAGCAGGTAGTAATGTCGGCTACGATCACGCGGAAGGCGTGCACGTCGTGCAAATCGGAGAAGTCTAGGGATTTGCCGCGCATCTTCGACCAGATACTGTAGAGATGCTTGGGACGGCCAAATACTTCGGCCGTAATCCCGGCTTCGGCCAGAGCTGCGCGCAACCGCTCGATGGCGCTTTCGACAAAGCTTTCGCGCTCGATGCGCCGTTGCTCAAGCAGGCGAGCAATACGCTTGTAGGTATCGGGCTGCAGAAAGCGAAACGAAAGATCCTCCAGCTCCCACTTCAGCTGCCATACGCCGAGCCGATTTGCCAATGGCGCATACAGGTCCATGGTTTCCTGTGCGTAGGAGCGGGTACGGTCGTCGTCCAGCCGGGCATTGGCGAAATAGCGCAGGGTCGTCAGGCGGGACGCCAGGCGCACCAGCACGACCCGCATGTCGCTTGCCATGGCTAATAACATCTTGCGCAGCACTTCGCGTTGCGCGGCGGCATGCTGAGCGGCGTTCTTGCTACGGTCGTCTCGTTCGGACTCTTGCTGACCAAACGTCAATTCATGCAGGCGCATCAATTGGCGCACACCGTCGACCAGATCGGCGACATCGCTGCCGAACAGCGGCGCAATCTGTACTGCCATTACTGGCTCGAGCACCGGCAACTCGAACAGCAGGCCGGCGATGCGCGTATCGGCATCGGTTTTCAGCGAAGACAGCGCTGCGGTCACGCCCTCGGCAAATGCCAGCGCGTTCTCGCCCGTTACGACGGTGCGCCCGGCGTACATCGGCTTGACGAATTCATGGACGGCGATCACGCGGGAAGCGTCCTCGTCGTTCAGGCCGGCACAGAAATGAGCGATGTCTGTGCCTTGAATGGCAGCGGTAGAAAGCATCGGACTTTTATCCCAGAAGAAAATCCCTGGCCACTGCAATCTGGTCGGCATGCAGAAAAGTCGGTGCATGGCCGACACCGGCAATTTCCACCAGCGTGGCGCGGGGCCCGCGTTCAGTCATTGACTGCGCAACCTCACGGCTGAGCAGATCCGACGTCTCGCCTCGAACCAGCAGAGTCGGGCACTTGGTGGCATCGTAGGCTTGCCACAACAGCACCTCGGCCTGGCGCACGCTTTCCGGGGTCGCTTCCTTGAAATTCACTGCCAACGCCAGGTCATAATGCCGGACCCATCGCCCTTCTTCATCCTGGCGCAGCACATCGGCAGCTATTTTTTTCCATTCTTCATCGGTGTGCGGACCGAAGGTGGCCGAGATGCTGCGGATGTAAGCGGCGGCTTCGTCGAAGGTTACAAAGCGCACCGGCTGGCCGATGTATTCGCCGATACGCGCCAGCGCAGCAGGGTCGAGTACCGGGCCGATGTCGTTGAGGATCAGTTTGCGTAGTGGATTGCCTGGCATGGCGGCAATTCCGATGCCGATCAGCCCGCCCATCGAGGTACCGAACCAGTCCACCGTTTCGGCATCGAGGCGCGCCAGCAAGGTGATCATGTCACTGACATATTGGGGCAACTGGTAGTGTTGCGGAATCAGGAGCCGGCCCGATCGGCCGCGTCCGACCACGTCCGGACAGACGACCCGATAAGTGTCGGCCAGGGCTCTGGCCAGCACATCGAAGTCGTCGCCGACGCGGGTCACGCCGTGGACGCAAACCAGTACGTTCGGATTGCGTGGATCGCCCCACTGCTTGTAAGCCATGGTGTGCAAACCTGTGGGCGAGAGGCATTGCACTGATTTGAGTTGATGTGGTGACATGGGTTCGCAATTCGTTGAAACAAAAAATTCGGTTGAAACAAAAAGGCGCCTCATCGGGCGCTGTCCTGCCAGAAGCCAGGCCGACGGTGACTAGGCGGCGCACATGGCCAGTGGCGCACCGGTGTGTTCGGCAATTTCTTCCCTGGTGACGCCGGGAGCAAGCTCCATCAGGACCAGACCGTCCGGCGTGACATCGATCACGCCAAGATCGGTGATGATACGGTCCACCACAGCCACGCCGGTCAAAGGCAGAGTGCATTGGGGGAGAATCTTGTGCGAACTCGAGCCATCCTTGGCTTTCGCCACATGCTCCATCAGCACCACGACCCGCTTGACGCCGGCAACCAGGTCCATCGCACCGCCCATGCCCTTGACCATCTTTCCGGGAATCATCCAGTTCGCCAGATCGCCTTTTTCGGAAACCTGCATCGCACCCAGAATGGCGATGTTGATCTTGCCGCCTCGTATCATGGCAAAAGAATCGGCGGAACTGAAATACGCCGAGCCAGGCAACGATGTCACCGTTTGCTTGCCGGCATTGATGAGATCTGGATCGACGGCATCTTCGGTCGGAAACGGTCCGATGCCAAGCAAGCCGTTCTCGGACTGTAGCCAGACTTCCATCTCTGCCGGAACGTAATTTGCAACCAGGGTAGGCAGGCCGATACCAAGGTTCACATAGAAACCGTCTTTCAGTTCGCGGGCCGCGCGTGCAGCCATTTCATCTCGTGTCCATGCCATCTTGACTCTCCAAATTGATCCGGTTCGCTACCTGCTAGTTGTTTGACCGCACAGTACGCTGTTCGATGCGTTTTTCCGGGGTCGCGTTGACGACGATGCGATGCACGAAGATGCTGGGCGTATGCACCTGGTCGGGATCGATCTCACCGATTTCAACCAGTTTCTCCACTTCGGCGATGGTGATTTTTCCAGCCATGGCGACGTTGGGATTGAAATTACGGGCGGTTTTGTTGTACACCAGATTGCCGGCCTTGTCAGCCATATAGGCTTTCACCAGTGACACGTCGGCCACCAGGGAGCGCTCCAGCACATAAGACTCCCCATCGAACTCACGGACATCCTTGCCTTCGGCAACGATAGTGCCGACGCCGGTCTTGGTGAAAAAAGCCGGTATACCGGCACCACCTGCACGTAGCTTTTCCGCCAGCGTGCCTTGTGGCGTAAATTCGAGCTGCAGTTCGCCTGCGAGGTATTGGCGCTCGAATTCCTTGTTCTCCCCGACATACGAGGCGATCATCTTCTTGATCTGCCGGGTTTCAAGCAGCAAGCCCAGACCGGCGCCGTCGATTCCCGCATTGTTCGAAATTGCTGTCAGGTTTTGCACACCTGAGTCACGCAGGGCCAGAATCAGGGCTTCCGGAATGCCGCACAGGCCGAAGCCGCCGACGGCAATCGTCTGGCCATCCCGGACGACGTCGGCGAGCGCAGAAGCAGCATCTGCAAATACTTTATTCATACTTGATCTCCTGAAAAACTGAGGGCGGCGCGGGTGAGGAGCAATTCGCCAGTCATTTGTCGGTGCGCATTATTCGATGCGATCTGGTCAATGTGCCGTCATGCCGTCATCGGCATTGACGATCGTGCCGTTGATGAAATGCGATTCTTCGGACGCCAGCCACAACAACAGGCCATCCAGATCCTGGGGCTTGCCCACGCGCTTGCGTGGCAACGTGTTGACCAGGGCTCGTCCGGCATCCGTTGCAAAGTAATCGTCATTGATTTCGGTACCGATGCACCCTGGGCAGATGGCGTTGACATTGATGCCGTAGCGCCCCCATTCGACTGCCATCGATTTCGTCATGTGCACTACTGCCGCCTTGCTGATCGAATAGATGCCATTCTGAGCAATCGTGCGCAAGCCGGCAGTCGAAGCGATGTTGACGATACGATGCTGCTTGCGTGGGTCGCCCTTGGCGCGTGCGATCATGCGCTTGGCAGTCTCTTGCGCGACAAAAAAGGCACCTCGCTGATTCGTGTCCATCACATGGGCATAATCTTCCGGCGTCACGTCCACCAGCCGCTGTGTGGTCGACACACCGGAGTTGTTGACCAGAATGTCAATCGGTCCGGCTTCCGTTTCCGCATGCGCGATCGCCGACTTGATGCTGGCATAATCGGTTACATCGAGTTGCACTACGTGGGCTGCGCCACCCTCGGCTTCGATTTCGGCACGCAGTTCCTTCAGGCGGTCGAGACGTCGCGATGCCAGCACCACCTGTGCGCCGGCCTGTGCCAGTATCTTCGCAAAACGGGCGCCGAGGCCGCTCGAAGCGCCGGTGACCAATGCGATCTTGCCTTCGAAATTCATTTCAATGCCCATCTTGCATCCTTCTGATTAACGATGTTGATTGGCAGCTATGATGTCATGAATGACAAGCATTGGCGCGCCGGCTAGCAATCTTCGGGAAAATCTTCGACAATTAGAACACTCGTTCGATAAATTTCAATGGTGACTCATGACCCAAAGCCCTGCCGATAGCCTGCTGGCCCAGTACGGCCCGCGTGAAGCAATGAACTATGACGTAGTGGTGGTGGGCGGCGGACCCGCCGGCCTGTCGGCGGCGATACGCTTGAAACAACAGGCGGTACTCCGGCAACGCGAAGTTTCAGTGTGCGTGCTGGAAAAAGGTGACGAACTGGGTGCGCATATCTTGTCTGGTGCAGTCATGGATCCGGGGGCGCTGACCGAGCTTTTTCCCAACTGGAAGGAGCTCGGCGCACCCCTGAATGCCGAAGTATCAGAAGACCGATTTTTGTTTTTGACCGAAACCGGGTCGTTCAAAACGCCGAACTGGCTATTGCCGAAGTGTTTCAAGAATGAAGGCAATTACGTCATCTCGCTGGCCAATGTGGTGCGCTGGCTCGGTCAACAGGCCGAAAGCCTGGGCGTAGAAATATTTCCCGGCTTCCCGGCTGCGGAGGTGATGTACGACGACAATGGCGCAGTCATGGGCGTGGCTACCGGCAATGTTGGTGTCGACCGGCATGGCGTCCCCACGGATGCCTTCCAATTGGGCATGGAACTGCATGCGAAGTACACCTTGTTCGCCGAAGGTTCACGGGGCCATCTGGGCAAGCAACTGGAACGCCAATTCGAACTGCGACATGGCCGCGACCCGCAAACCTACGCCATCGGCATCAAGGAACTGTGGGAGATCGACCCGAAAATGCATCAATCGGGGCTGGTCATTCACACGGCTGGCTGGCCGCTCGATAACGATGTCTACGGCGGCTCGTTTATGTATCATCTGGAGAACAACCAGGTTGCCGTCGGATACGTGGTGGGCCTGAATTATGGAAATCCCTACCTGTCGCCCTATGAAGAGTTTCAGCGCTACAAAACCCATTCCGCTATTCGGCCATTTTTCGAGAACGGCAAGCGCATCTCTTATGGGGCGCGTTCCATCACTGCTGGCGGCCTGCAGTCGCTGCCGAAGCTGGTGTTCAACGGCGGCGCATTGATCGGATGCGAGGCCGGCTTTCTGAATGCCAGCCGCATCAAGGGTAGCCATGCGGCAATCAAGACCGGCATGCTGGCTGCCGATGCTGCATTCGAAGCGCTCGGTGAGAACCGGACACGCGACGAATTGACCGCTTACGCCACCAGTTTCGAGCAATCCTGGCTACATGAGGAGTTGCACGTCGCACGCAATTTCAAGCCATGGATGAGCAAGGGCCTGGCATTGGGTACGGTAATGGTCGGGATCGACCAGATGGTGTTTCGCGGCAAAGCGCCCTGGACACTCGAGCATGGACATGCAGATCACGAATGTTTGAAGCCTGCTGCCGACTTCACACCTATCGTTTACCCGAAACCGGACGGAAAACTCACCTTCGACCGCCTGTCGTCGGTATTCATTTCCAACACCAACCATGCAGAAAACCAGCCCGCACACCTGACGTTGAAAGACGCCGGCATTCCAGTGGCGGTGAACCTGGCCAAGTATGCCGGACCCGAGGCCCGTTATTGTCCGGCTGGCGTGTATGAATATGTGAAAGCCGAAAGCGGTGAGGACCGGCTGCAGATCAATGCCCAGAATTGCGTGCACTGCAAGACGTGCGACATCAAGGACCCGCTGCAGAATATCGTTTGGGTCACACCGGAGGGCGGTGGGGGGCCGAATTACCCTAACATGTAGGGAAGAAGTGCGGCGAGCGTGTCCGGACGTGTTTAGAGCACCCAGGCGCTCGCTGCCAGTTTTTCGAGCCAGAAAGCTCCGATAATGGTTTTGACGTCGGTGACCTTCCCTTCGCGCACCCAGGTCAGCAGGTCTGCAACCGGTGCGCTGAACACTTCCAGAAACTCTCCGTCGTCGAGTGCTCTCTCACCGGCCACGAGGCCCCGGGCAAGATAGATTTCCAGGTGTTCGTCGGCATAGGCAATGGCATTGTGGATAGTGCACACGAACTGCCAGTTGCAAGCGGTGTAGCCGGTTTCTTCCCGCAGCTCACGTTTGGCGCAGTCGAGCGGATCTTCATGCGGATCAATTTTTCCCGCCGGAAATTCAATGAATACACGGTTTAGCGGGTAACGAAACTGGCGCTCCAGGAGCACGGTGCCGTCGTCCATGACCGGCAGGATGACGACTGCGCCTGGATGACGAATGTACTCACGGGTTGCGGTTTTACCGTTGGGCAGCCTTACCTGGTCGCTTTGCACCTTGAGGAAGGCGCCCGAGTAGGCTTCGACGCCATCGATGCGCGTCTCACTGAGGTGATCTTCACCTGGCAGATCGTCGGAATTACTGGTCATTGTTTTGAATGCTGTTTCCGCAAATAACGAAAGGCGAATCCGGGAAATGCCAGTACAACGAACAGGCAGCCGGTAATCGCGTAGAACTCCCATTTCTGCTGGAATACCGTACCGATCTGTCCTTCGAGAAATCTGGCGACCATGCCGATCAGGAAATACAGCACAAGCAGTTCCAGCAGGCGCCACCAAAATGATTTAATCGGATTTTTCAACGGCATGACAGCAAACAGCTTTTCATTCACGAAAGGCAGGTTCGCGCCGATCAATGCCAGCACAATGACAAACCAGCTTGAGAGGGACGCATCCATCAGCAGCCTTCAGGCACGGATCATCCGGCCGATCAGCACGGCTGAATCATGCTTGTGCAGCATCGGCATCAGGATGCCAATGTCTTGACGATCGCATTCGCGCAAGCGGTCATCAAGGGTCCGGGCAGTAACCCGAGTAAAAGCACCAGGCCGCCGTTGATGCTCAAAGCGATCCCCATGTCGGAAGTCGGCTTGATTTTCGCAGTATCCAGTGCGTCATCGAAATACATGACCTTGACGATGCGTAGATAGTAGAACGCACCAATCAGCGAGAACAACACTGCCACCACGGCAAGCCAGATTTGGCCGGTGCCCAGCACTGCCTGCAGTACCGACAGCTTGGCGTAGAAACCCATTACCGGCGGGATGCCTGCCAGGGAAAACATCAGCAGCAACATCACCAGCGCAAACCATGGGCTGCGCTGATTCAACCCTTTGAAATCCTCGATGTTTTCCGCTTCGAAACCGGCACGTGCCAGCAGCATGATCATGCCGAAGGTGCCGAGCGTGGTGAACACGTACGTAATCAGGTAAAACATTGCCGAACTATAGGCATTTGCAGCTGAAAAGATATTGCTATTGACCACCCCGGCCAGCAGGCCCAGGAGCATGAAACCCATTTGGGAAATCGTCGAATAAGCCAGCATCCGTTTGAGGTTGGTTTGTGCAATGGCAGCGAGGTTGCCCACTGCCATGGACATGACGGCCAGAACGGTCAGCATTTGTTGCCAGTCGATTGCCAAAGGCAATAACCCCTCCACCAATAGCCGGATGCAGATGGCGAAAGCTGCCAGCTTCGGCGCGGCACCCAGGAGCAAGGTCACGGCTGTCGGTGCGCCCTGATACACGTCCGGCACCCACATGTGAAAAGGCGCTGCGCCAAGTTTGAAAGCGAGACCGGCGACCAGAAACACCAGACCGAAGACCAGGATGTTCTTGTCCAGTACCGGGGAGGCAGCGGCTTTGGCAACCTCGGTCAGGTCGAGCGAACCGGTGGCGCCGTAAAGCATTGAAATACCGTAGAGCAGGAAGCCGGAGGACAGTGCACCGAGAATGAAAAACTTCATTGCAGCTTCTGTGGACTGCGTGTGGTTACGGCGTAGCGCTACAAGGGCATACAGCGACAAGGACATCAATTCCAGACCAAGATAGATCACCAGGAAATTATTACCGGAAATCATGATCATTTGTCCGAGCAGCGCAAACAGCGCCAGAACATAGAACTCGCCGCCCAGTTCCGAGCCGAGCATGCCACGGTCGGTTGCATATTGCCGGGAGTAGATCAGTGTCAGGCCGACTGCGACGTAGGAAAACACTTTCAGCAGGCTGGACATCGCGTCGGACACGAACATGTTGCTGAAGGTGTAGACGGTCGTGCCGCTGACAACGTCGCCGATGCTGATCCAGGCACAGACGGCAAGTGTCAGAAGCGAAAGCAAATAGGTGATGTGGCGCTTGCCGTCGCTCAGGAACATGTCGATCAAAAGGATCGACGACGCTGCGATGCTCAAAAATATCTCCGGCAGTGCCGGTAACAGGTTGGTGTTGTTCATGTTTTCTTTATTGCGCTTTCGAGACAGCCACATGCTTCAGCAGATCGGCAACCGATACCTGCATCGCATCGGTAAACGGTGCCGGGTACAGGCCCATGGCGATGACGGCAACCGCGAGCACACCAAGCATGAAGAATTCGCGCTTGTTGAGGTCGGTCAACGCTGATACATGATGATTGCCGACGGCACCGAATATCACCCGCTTGACCAGCCATAAAGAGTACGCAGCGCCGAAGATCAAGGCAGTGGCTGCCAGCAAGCCGATCCAGAAATTGAACTTGACCGCGCCCAGTATCACCATGAATTCACCGATGAAGCCGGAAGTGCCTGGCAAGCCGCAGTTTGCCAATGAGAACAGGACGAACAATGCAGCAAACTTGGGCATGGTGTTGACGACGCCGCCGTAATCCGCGATTTGCCGCGAATGCATGCGGTCATACAGCACACCGATACAGAGAAACATCGCGCCGGACACGAAGCCGTGGGAAATCATTTGCATCAGACCGCCCTGCACCGCCATGTCGTTGAACACGAAGAAACCGAGCGTAACGAAACCCATGTGTGCGATCGAGGAATACGCTACCAGTTTCTTCATGTCGGTTTGCACCAGGGCAACCAGACCGATGTAGATCACTGCGATGAGCGACAGCGTGATCATGAAACCGGCCAGGTAATGGCTGGCATCCGGTGTGATGGGCAGAGAAAACCGCACGAAGCCATAGCCGCCCAATTTGAGCATGATCGCCGCCAAGACCACGGAGCCACCGGTCGGCGCCTCGACGTGCGCATCGGGAAGCCAGGTATGCACCGGCCACATCGGCACCTTGACGGCGAATGCCAGGAGAAATGCCAGGAACAACAGAATCTGGACATTAAGCGCCAATGGCAGTTGCTGCCACGTCAGGATATCGAAGCTGTTACCCGCCTTGAAGTAGAGATACAGGATCGCAACCAGCATCAGTAGCGAACCGAAAAACGTGTAAAGAAAAAACTTGATCGATGCATAGACACGATTCGCACCGCCCCAGATACCGATGATGATGAACATCGGTATCAAGGTCGATTCGAAAAATACATAGAACAGCAAGCCGTCGAGCGCGCAGAACACACCGATCATCAGCCCTGAGAGTACGAGAAAAGCGCCAAGATACTGCGACACGCGTTTCTGGATAACTTCCCAGCTTGCAATTACGACGATCACCGTGATAAAGGCAGTCAACGGGATGAACCACAACGACAGGCCATCGATACCGAGTTGGTAGAAGATGTTCAACCGTGCAATCCAGCTATGTTTTTCAACGAATTGCATGCCGTGGGCTGCATTGTCGAAGCCGGTAACGATGGGCAGGGTGACGGCAAAACTCGCCAATGCCCCAAATAGCGAAATCCAGCGTGCCATGCCCGGCCGATCTTTGCCGATGGCCAGCACCAATACACCAAAGGCAATCGGACACCAGATTGCAAAGCTCAATAACGGAAAAGTTGACTGCATCATGATTATTATTGGTATCGAGCCACCGAACGACGGCAACTACCTGGCAAAAGAAAACGGCAACGGGAAAGGCATGAACCAGGTCAAAAAGCCGAGTACGCCGAGAATCATTACGAATGCGTAATGGTAGATGTAACCAGATTGCAGCGAGCGGATGAAACGCGAGAACCAACCCACGACCCTGGCGCTGCCATTTACGGCGAAGCCATCGATGAATGCCTTGTCACCAACCCGCCAGAGTCCACCACCGAGCAGGCGCGCGCCACCGGCGAATACGACATCGTTGAATTTGTCCAGGTAGTACTTGTTATCGAGAAGTGTATGCAGCAAGCGAAGCTTCGAATAGAACCATGCCGGCACCCGTGGATTCACCAAGTAGCAATACCAGGCGCTCACGACACCGCCGAGTGCCAGCCAGAATGGCATGGTGGTCAATCCATGCACCGCCATTGCCGAGGCACCATGGAAATTAGCTGTCAATTCCTCCATTGCGCGGTGCGATGCATCAACCGTAATGACGCCCTTGAAGAAATCGCCGAACAACATTGGCTCGATGGTGAAGTAACCGATCAGTACCGAAGGAATCGCCAGCAGAATCAGCGGTAGTTTCACCACCCACGGTGCCTTGCCGGGCTTCTCGCCCGGTGCCAAGCCATGATGATCATCGTGGTCGGCATGCGATACGGCATGGGCGCCACCGTCCGCCACTTGGCCCGCAGCCGGCGCATCGTGATGGTGGTGATGGTGGTCATGGCCGGCGTGGGCCTTGCCGAAGCGCTCCTTACCGTGAAAGACGAGAAACACCAGGCGGAATGAGTAGAACGCCGTCACGAATACACCGACCAACACCGCAAAAGTTGCAAAGCCGGCGCCCGGTAGCGTCGAAGCATGTACCGCTTCGATGATGCTGTCCTTGGAATAAAACCCTGAAAAGAACGGCGTGCCGATCAAGGCCAGGGACCCGAGCAGCGAGGTGATCCAGGTGATCGGCATGTATTTGCGCAAGCCACCCATGTTGCGAATATCCTGATCATGATGCATGCCGATGATCACCGCACCGGCAGCAAGAAATAGCAATGCTTTGAAAAACGCATGCGTCATCAGATGAAACACTGCGACCGAGTAGGCAGATGCGCCGAGTGCTACGGTCATGTAACCGAGTTGCGAGAGCGTCGAATAGGCCACGACCCGTTTGATGTCGTTCTGGATAATGCCGAGAAAACCCATGAACAATGCAGTGATCGCACCGATGACCATGATGAACGACAGTGCCGTATCGGACAGCTCGAAAAGCGGCGACATCCTGGCGACCATGAAAATGCCAGCGGTAACCATCGTCGCGGCATGGATCAGCGCGGAAATCGGCGTTGGTCCTTCCATGGAATCGGGTAACCAGACGTGCAGCGGGAATTGCGCAGATTTACCCATGGCGCCGATGAACAGGCAAATACAGGCGACAGTAAGCAGCATCCAGTCGGTCCCGGGCAAGGTCAGCAGGGTCAGCGCTTCCTTCTTGGCAAACACGCTTGCGTAGTCCATCGAACCGGCATACGCCGTCAGCAAGCCGATGCCCAGGATAAAGCCGAAATCGCCGACGCGATTGACCAGGAAAGCTTTCATGTTGGCGAAAATCGCCGTCGGCTTGGTATACCAGAACCCGATCAGAAGGTAAGAGACAAGGCCGACCGCTTCCCAGCCGAAGAACAACTGCAGGAAATTGTTGCTCATCACGAGCATCAGCATTGCGAACGTGAACAGCGAGATGTAGGAAAAAAAACGGTTGTAACCCGGGTCGTCCTTCATGTAGCCGATCGTGTAGATGTGCACCATGAGGGAGACGAATGTGACCACGCACATCATCATCGCCGTGAGGCTGTCCACCAGAAATCCGACTTCCAGCTTCATGCCGGCTACCGTCATCCAGGTGTACAGCGTGCCGTTGTAGGTCGCACCGTCGAGTACGGCGCGTAGCGTATCGAACGAGATCAGGAACGCGATCAGCACGCCGAGGATGGTTGCCGTATGCGACACCTTGCGACCGACCAAATTGCCGAAAAACCGGGTACCGAGAAGGCCGGCGATTGCAGCGCCTGCCAGGGGCGCCATCGGTACAGCCAGTAACAGGCTAGGGTTGAGTTGCCCCGTCATCATGAAACCTTGTAGTTATTATTGTTGAAAGTAGTGCGAGTAACCGGAACCCACCGCAGGCATGTCGACGGTCACCCTTTTAAACTATCCAGATCCTCGACGTTGATGGTGTCGAGATTACGGAACATCACCACCAGAATCGCCAGCCCGATTGCCGATTCGGCAGCGGCCACGGTCAGAATGAAGAATACGAAAATCTGCCCTGCAGCATCACCCAGATAGTGGGAAAACGCGATGAAATTCATGTTGACTGCGAGAAGCATCAGCTCGATTGCCATGAGCAACACGATGATGTTTTTTCGGTTCATGAAAATGCCGACAATCGATATGGCGAACAGGATCGCCCCGAGAACCAGATAATGTGAAAGTGTTAAAGCCACGTCGACCCCTTATTATTTTTGTGGTGGCGCATCGTGGCGCTCGCTCGGCTTCATGCTGACAATACGGACGCGATCGCGCGCCTTGACCTTGACGGCTGCAGAAGGCGAGAAATACTTGCTGTCCTTGCGCTTACGAAGCGTCAACGCCACTGCGGCAATAATCGCCACCAGCAGGATCACTGCGGCAATTTCAAAGGCATAAATGTATTCCGTGTAGATCAGCTTGCCGAGTTCTTTGGTGTTGCCGATGGTATCGGCCGCAGCAGGAATGCTGGCATCCGACCGGAAACTGCTGAGCAGCACCGCCGACATCTCCAGCACGATCAACACACCGATCACCGCGGCAAAGGGCAGGTAACCCCAGAATCCCTCGCGCATCTTGTCGATGTTTATATCGAGCATCATCACCACGAAGAGGAACAGCACCATGACTGCGCCAACGTAGACCAATACCAGTACGATGGCAAGAAACTCGGCCTTCAGCAGCATCCAGATCGCGGCAGCGGAAAAAAAGGACAACACCAGGTAAAGCGCTGCATGCACCGGATTACGATCGGTGATGACGCGGCTCGCAGCAACGATCAGGATCAGCGAAAAGACGTAGAACAGAACGGTTTTAAATTCCATGACGGCGCAGACGGAACGACTGAAAATAGTGAAATGAACAACGCATGCGATGCATTGACCGTGTGTGTAACGGAAACAGTAGTAGCTCGGAGTTCATCAGCGGTACCGGGCGTCTGCGGTGCGGGCCGCTGCAATTTCCGGCTCGTAGCGGTCGCCGATTGCCAGCAGCATTTCCTTGGTAAAAAATAGATCGCCGCGTTTCTCGCCATGGTACTCCAGCACATGTGTTTCCACGATCGAATCTACCGGGCAGGACTCTTCGCAAAACCCGCAAAAAATGCATTTTGTAAGGTCGATATCGTACCGTGTCGTGCGACGGCTGCCGTCATCGCGCTCTTCTGATTCGATCGTGATTGCCAGGGCCGGACACACTGCTTCGCACAACTTGCAGGCGATACAGCGCTCTTCGCCATTCGGATAACGGCGCAGCGCATGCAAGCCGCGAAACCGCGGTGAGTACGGGGTTTTTTCTTCGGGAAACTGCACCGTGATCTTACGGGCGAACATGTATTTGCCTGTAAGCGCCAAGCCCTTCAAAAGCTCGCGCAGCATCAGGCTGCCAAAAAAATCCTTGATTGCTTCCATCTTGAACCTCGAATAATTGACTGCTTACTTCCAAATGTTCCAGGGTGTCTGAATCCAGGCAGCGACGAGCACCAAATAAACCAGTGTCAGCGGAATGAAAACTTTCCAGCCCAACCGCATGATCTGGTCATATCGGTAGCGCGGAAACGAAGCGCGGACCCAAATGAAGATCGAAACCACCATGAATGTCTTGATGCCGAGCCAGATCCATCCCGGCAGATAGGCCATCAGTCCCAGCACCGGCACTTGTGCGCCGATCGGTGAACTCCAGCCACCGAGAAACATCAGAGACGCCAGCGCCGAAATCAGAATCATGTTGGCATACTCGGCCAGGAAGAACATCGCGAACGACATACCCGAATATTCCACCATGTGACCAGCGACAATTTCCGACTCGCCCTCGACGACGTCGAACGGATGACGATTGGTTTCCGCGATACCCGAAATTACATATACGACGAACACCGGCAGCAACGGCAGCCAGTTCCAGGACAGGAAATTTAGTCCCATATCGCTGAAATAGCCAGTGGTCTGACGCATTACGATATCGGTAAAGTTCAGACTACCCGATACCATCAGCACGATCACCAGCACGAAACCCATGGAGATTTCATAGGACACCATTTGTGCAGAGGCGCGCATCGCACCCAAAAATGCATACTTGGAGTTGGACGCCCATCCGGCGATGATCACGCCATACACTTCCAATGACATGATCGCCATGGCGAACAGCAGCCCGGCATTGATATTGGCCAGCGCCACTTCCGGCCCGAATGGAATCACCACCCAGGCTGCCAGTGCGGGCATAATCGTCATTACCGGCGCAATGACGAACAATGCCTTGTTCGCCTTGGCAGGGACGATAATTTCCTTCATCAACAGCTTCAGTGCATCGGCAATTGGCTGAAGCAAGCCCGCTGGCCCGACGCGATTCGGGCCGACCCGCACGTGCATCCAGCCGATCATTTTGCGTTCCCACAATGTCAGGTAGGCGACGCAACCCATGATCGGCAATACGATGCCAATGATTTTCACCAGATTCCAGACCAGCGGCCAGAAAAATCCGAAAATGCCCTGGCCGGTAGTGTGAATGGACAACAGCATTTGACCCATCAAGCCATCTCCACACTGATCGGGCCAAACATGGCACCTAAAACGGCAGTCGTCGGATGAGCTGCTGCCACGCGTACGACATTGGCCGGCAGGCCGGAATCGACCCGGGCCTCGAGCGTTACGGTTCCGGTACCTTGCGTCACTTTCAGCAAAGCGCCCGATTGTATGCCCATCTGCTGCGCCAGAACGCTGGAAACATGCACTCTCGGCGCTTCGGCATCACTGGTTTCCTGCAATGCATGCGCGCGTCGAACGATGGCGTCGCTGAAGTAGATCGGCACATCGGCCAGGCGTTCGAGTTTGAGACTGGTCGTCGAATCAGCGGCGCGAACCAGACCTGTTGGCGGCAAGCCGCTAAAATTGTTGAGGCGCGCCGTGAGATCGGTCGGCGCATCCTTGCCACCCAGGATTTCGGCACGGATCGCCTCGGCACTGTCGTAATCGAAATCTATCAAACCAAGCAGATTGCCCAACACCCGCAAAACTTTCCAGCCGGGACGCGTCTCGCCAAGCGGCTTGACGGTACCGTTGAAGCTTTGTGCCCTGCCTTCGCAATTGACGAAAGTGCCGCCAGTTTCGGTGAAGGGTGCAATCGGCAGCATTACATCTGCGTAGTCGTTGCCGTGCTTGTACGCCGACATGACCACGACCATCTCAGCCTGATCCAACGCTTTGCGTGCAGCTTGCGGGTTGGCGCAATCGAGTTCGGGTTCGGCATTGAACAACACATACGCTTTTTTGGATTGCGCAAAAAATTGCGCGGTGTTGCTCTCGTTTCCGGGCAAGGCATTCACCAGGTGGCCACCAACGGTATTACCGGCCTCGGTGAGATACCCGAATTTTGCATTTGTATTCGTTGCGATCCACTCGGCAGCGGCATGTAGCGCGCTCGCCTGAGGATGATGGGCGGCGGCATTGCCCAGCAGGATTGCCCGTGGCTCGGCCGACAAGAGGCTCGTTGCCGTCTGTTTGGCTGCTGGCGAAACCTTGATGTTGTCGAAACCGGCAGGTGCCGCGATGCCCTTGGCCTCCGCTATGGCTACAATCACTTCGCCCAAAGCCGATAGCCACTCCGATGGCGCCTTGATCATCTTGTTGGCAATCGGCATCAGGTGGTCGTCATCAGTCGCATGTAGAAGGCTGACGCTGCCGCCCTGCTTGACCGACTGACGCAGGCGTACTGCCAGCAGCGGATGGTCTTTGCGCAAGAAGGAGCCAATGATGAAGGCGCGTTTGAGCTCACCAAATTCGGTGATCGACATGCCCAACCAAGGCATGATCTTGCCAGAAAGGGCAAAGTCGGACTGCCGCAGGCGAAAGTCGATATTTTCCGTCCCCAGCCCTCGCATGAGCTTCTGCAACAGGTAGAGTTCTTCCAGCGTCGAGCCTGGCGTCGCAAGTGTCGCGATGGAATCTGCGCCATGCTCATGCCGAATATTACGCAAGCCATGCGCCACATATTCGAGCGCGGTCTGCCAATCGGTCTCTTGCCAGCGACCATCCTGCTTGATCATGGGGCTGGTGAGCCGGTCGGGGCTGTTCAAGCCTTCATATGAAAAGCGGTCGCGGTCCGACAGCCAGCATTCATTGACCGCTTCATTTTCCAGAGGCAGAACGCGCATGACCTTGGCGCCTTTGACCTGCACCAGAAGGTTCGACCCGAGGCTGTCGTGCGGACTGACCGACTTGCGCCGCGACAGCTCCCAGGTGCGGGCGGTGTAGCGGAACGGCTTTGACGTCAAGGCGCCCACCGGGCACAGATCGATCATGTTGCCCGACAATTCGGAATCGACCGTCTTGCCGACAAATTGCACGATTTCAGCGTGTTCGCCGCGGCCCAGCATGCCCAGTTCCATTACACCGGCAATCTCCTGACCGAAACGTACGCAACGTGTGCAGTGAATGCAGCGGCTCATCTCTTTCATGCTAACGAGCGCGCCACCATCCTTGGGCACCACAACCCGCTTTTCTTCCGTGTAACGGGAGGCGGATTTACCGTAGCCGACAGCCAGATCCTGAAGCTGGCATTCGCCGCCCTGGTCGCAGATCGGGCAGTCGAGCGGATGGTTAATCAACAGGAATTCCATCACGCCTTTTTGCGCCTGCACTGCCTTTTCGCTATTGGAGCGCACGATCATGCCTGCGGAAACTGGCGTGGCGCATGCCGGAAGCGGCTTCGGCGCTTTTTCAACTTCTACCAGGCACATGCGGCAGTTGGCTGCAATCGACAATTTCTTGTGGTAGCAGAAGTGCGGAATGTATGTTCCAAGCTTGCTGGCAGCGTCCATGATCATGCTGCCTTCCTGCACTTCGACCTTGACGCCGTCTATCTCAATTTCAACCATGGCTATGCCTGTTGCCTCAGATGTAGGTCGGCACAAGACAACACTTGTGCGCGATATGATGCTCGAATTCTTCACGGTAATTCTTGATGAACGCACGCACCGGCATGGCCGCTGCGTCGCCCAGCGCACAGATGGTGCGGCCCTGTATGTTGTCGGCAACCGAGTTCAGCAGATCGAGATCGTCGGCCTTGCCCTGCCCGTGTTCGATCCGGTGGACCATGCGATACAGCCAGCCCGTGCCTTCACGGCACGGCGTGCACTGACCACATGATTCCTCGTAATAAAAATAAGACAACCTTAGCAGCGACTTGACCATGCACCGGGTCTCGTCCATGACAATGACGGCGCCGGAACCGAGCATCGAGCCGGCCTTGGCGATCGAGTCGTAATCCATATCCGTGGCCATCATTACCTCGCCTGTCAGCACCGGCATCGACGACCCACCCGGAATCACCGCCTTGATCTTTCTGCCATCGCGCATGCCACCCGCAAGTTCCAGCAAGGTAGCGAACGGTGTACCGAGAGGCACTTCATAGTTGCCGGGCTTTTCCACGTCGCCCGACATCGAGAATATCTTGGTGCCGCCGTTGTTCGGCTTGCCTAATGCCGCATACGCCTCACCACCCAGAGCGAACACGAACGGCACAGCGGCGAGAGTCTCGGTATTGTTGATCGTGGTCGGCTTGCCATACAGACCGAAACTGGCAGGGAACGGCGGCTTGAAGCGCGGCTGGCCTTTCTTGCCTTCCATTGATTCCAGCAAGGCCGTCTCTTCGCCGCAAATGTAGGCGCCATAGCCATGAAATGCGTGCAGCTGGAAACTGAAGTCGCTACCCCAGATACGCTCACCCAGAAACCCTGCTTCACGTGCTTCTACAATCGCTTCTTCGAAACGGTCGTAATCGGCAAAAATTTCGCCGTGAATGTAGTTATACCCAACCGTGATGCCCATCGCGTAAGCAGCGATCGCCATGCCTTCGATCAGCGCATGGGGGTTGTAGCGGATGATGTCGCGGTCTTTGAATGTTCCCGGCTCGCCTTCATCGGAATTGCACACCAAATATTTCTGGCCCGGATACTGGCGTGGCATGAAGCTCCACTTCAGCCCCGTCGGAAAACCGGCACCGCCGCGGCCCCGTAGCGCCGAGGCCTTCATTTCAGCGATCACTTGTTCCGGCGTGATCTTGTCATTCAGGATGCGCTTGAGCTGCGCGTAGCCGCCTCGTTTGACGTAATCAGCGGCATGCCAGTTTTTGCCGTCCAGTCCTGCAAGGATCAGAGGCTTTATGTGACGATCATGTAAGCTTGTCATTTAGACCCTTCTGCTGTCGGCGAACGGAGTTCACCGAGTAGCGTATCAATCTTGTCGTTGCTCATCCAGCTGCACATGCGCTTGTTATTGACCAGCATGACCGGTGCATCGCCACAAGCGCCCATGCATTCGCCTTCCTGCAAGGTGAAAAAACCGTCTGCCGTTGTTTCACGGTAATCGATGCCGAGCTTTTCCTTCAGATGATGTGCGGCCTTTTCCCCGCCTGACAAGGCGCAAGGTAAGTTCGTACAAACGGTGATTTTAAATTTTCCAGTCGGGGCGACGTTGTACATCGAATAGAACGTTGCAACTTCCTGCACCGCAATGGCAGGCATGCCGAGATAAACGGCGATATCTTGCAATACCTCGGGTGACAGCCAGCCCTGCTCGTCCTGCGCAATGGCGAGCGCGACCATCACGGCCGATTGCTTTTGCTCGGGCGGGAATTTTGCCACCTCGCTATCGATCTTTTTGTACGCTTGCTCTGATAACAGCATTCTCATTGCCTCAATATTGCCCTGCTCACAGACCGGCTTCAGCGGTCGATTTCACCAAACACGATGTCTTGCGTACCGATGATCGTTACCGCATCGGCAATCATGTGCCCTCTCGCCATCTCATCGAGGCTTTGCAAATGAGGGAAGCCCGGCGCTCGAATCTTCATTCGGTAAGGCTTGTTGGCGCCATCGGAAATCAGATAAACGCCAAATTCGCCCTTCGGATGCTCTACCGCCGCATATGCCTCACCCGACGGTACGTGAAAGCCTTCCGTGTAAAGCTTGAAGTGGTGGATCAATTCTTCCATGTTCGATTTCATGGTGACGCGGGAGGGCGGCGCGACCTTGTAGTTGTCGATCATTACCGGCCCGGAATGGTTACGTAACCACTCGACGCACTGGCGAATTATCTTGTTCGATTGCCGCATTTCCTCGATACGGACCAGATAACGGTCGTAACAATCGCCATTCACGCCAACAGCAATGTCGAAATCAATCAGGTCGTAGACTTCATAGGGTTGTTTCTTGCGCAAATCCCACTCGATACCGGAACCACGCAGCATCGGGCCAGTGAAACCCATCGCCTTAGCACGCTCCGGCGATACCACGCCAACGCCGACCAGCCGCTGCTTCCAGATACGATTATCCGTGAGCAGGGTTTCATACTCATCGACGTAATTTGGGAAACGATTGGTAAAATCTTCGATGAAATCAAGAAGCGAACCCTGGCGGTTTTCATTCAGCTGCTTGATTGCCTTGGCATTGCGCAGGATCGACGCCTTGTGCTGCGGCATGGCGTCCGGCAGATCGCGATACACGCCACCAGGACGGTAATAGGATGCATGCAGCCGTGCGCCAGACACGGCCTCATAGCAATCCATCAAGTCTTCGCGTTCGCGGAAAGCGTATAGGAATACACCCATGGCGCCGACGTCGAGCGCATGTGCGCCTAGCCAGAGCAGGTGATTCAGAATGCGTGTGATTTCGTCGAACATCACCCGGATATACTGTGCGCGCAGCGGTACCTCGATGCCCAACAGCCGCTCGATGGCCATGACATAGCCGTGCTCGTTGCACATCATCGACACATAATCGAGCCGGTCCATGTAAGGCACCGATTGCAGGTAGGTCTTTTGCTCGGCAAGCTTCTCGGTTGCCCGGTGCAAAAGGCCGATATGCGGATCAGCACGCTGGATCACTTCACCGTCGAGCTCTAGCACCAGCCGTAGCACGCCATGAGCCGCCGGATGCTGGGGACCGAAGTTCAGAGTGTAATTTTTAATCTCAGCCATTATTTCATTCCGAACAGTTCTTCGCGAATCACCCGTGGCACGTTTTCACGCGGCTCGATCGTCACTGGCTGATATATCACGCGTTTTTGCTCCGGGTCGTAGCGCATCTCCACATAACCCGTTACCGGGAAATCCTTGCGGAATGGATGCCCGATAAATCCGTAATCCGTCAGAATCCGACGCAGATCGTTATGGCCTTCAAAAATGATGCCAAAAAGATCAAACGCTTCACGTTCATACCAATTGGCTGAAGACCACAGCCCGGTCAGTGACGCTACCATGGGCAAATCGTCGTCGTCAGCGAACACCCTTACACGCACCCGCCAGTTGTGGGTCAGCGATAGCAAATGACATACGACTGCGAAGCGCTGTCCGTCCCAGGTTCCCTCACCATAGGTCGAGTAGTCCACACCGCACAAATCGATGAGTTCTTCAAAATGCAGCGCAGCGTGATCGCGCAGCGTCTGCATCACCGACAGATAGTTTGCAGGCTTGACGATCAGTGTGACTTCCGACAATCGTGTTTGCAGACTCACCACGTGATCGCCCAAGGCCTCACGCAGCGCAGCATCGAGTGTTTCCAGTTTGGTAGTCATAGTGTCTTTGTCCGGGGCCGGTTAGCGTGCAATGGTATTTGTGCGCCGGATCTTGTTTTGCAACTGCATGATTCCATATAAGAGCGCTTCGGCAGTAGGCGGGCATCCTGGAACGTAGATGTCCACGGGCACGATGCGGTCGCAGCCACGCACGACGGAGTACGAATAGTGGTAGTAGCCTCCGCCATTGGCGCAACTACCCATCGAGATTACCCAACGTGGCTCGGCCATCTGGTCGTACACCTTTCGCAGCGCCGGCGCCATCTTGTTGCACAACGTGCCGGCAACGATCATGACATCGGATTGTCGCGGCGAAGGGCGAAAGACCACGCCGAAGCGATCCATATCGTATCGGGAGGCACCGGCGTGCATCATTTCGACGGCACAGCAAGCCAGGCCGAAAGTCATCGGCCACATTGACCCGGTACGGGTCCAGTTGATCAGTTTGTCTGCTGTGGTAGTGACAAAACCTTCATTCAGTACGCCTTCGATTGACATGAATTACTCCCAGTCAAGGGCACCTTTCTTCCAGATATACCAGAAGCCGACGGCAAACTCTGTGATGAAGATCATCATCGTGACAAAGCCGGGCCACCCGAGATCGCGCATGGCGACGCCCCACGGGAAGAAAAATGCAGTTTCAAGATCAAAAAGAATAAACAGAATAGCAACAAGGTAATACCGCACGTCGAATTTCATGCGTGCATCTTCGAACGCCGCAAAGCCGCATTCGTAAGGGGAATTTTTTTCAGCATCCGGCTTGAACGGCGCGATCACACGACCCAATACCTGCGGCACGATGCCGACGCCGATACCTACCAGAATGAAAAGTAGAACGGGAAAATAATTTTCAAGATTCACGGTTTTAAACAGCCAGAAAAAGGGGTGGGACAACTGGCTGGCAAGCGATCTGCGCAGCGCCTGCTGCCAATGATCGTTGACAAGATCACTGTCGATAAAAAGCCAGCGCGGGCACCCCTTTGCTGGCTGTCATATGTTGGTGCCGACGGCGAGACTCGAACTCGCACAGCTTGCGCCACTACCCCCTCAAGATAGCGTGTCTACCAGTTTCACCACGTCGGCATAAGATCGTTATTTTAACCTGTTTTACATATTCTGTTCAATGCACGCCATGTCGGGTTTGGTGGGGATTTCCTGTTGCCGCTACAGAGGAATTACTTGGGGATCTGGCTCGATTGACCCGCGGCTGCCGCACCTGGCTGCGCGCCACTGGCGGCGGGCGCGGACGGCACTTGCACTGGCGCTGGCACTACCGGTGCCGGAGATACCGTCGCAGGCGATCCTGGCCCTGGAATGGCATTACTACCGGTGGATGAAGGTGTCGGGGCCGGCTTTGCAACCGGATTGCCCGGCGCGCTGACTGGCGCTTTTGGCAGGTTATCCATTACGCCGCCACCAACAGCTGCGTTTCGGTTGTTGCCCAGGTATGCAAGCATGAGCGTGGCAATGAAAAACACCGCTGCTGCAAAACCGGTGGATTTGGAAAGGAAATTCGATGAGCCCGTAGCGCCGAAAAGACTACCGGAGGCGCCAGAGCCGAATGCGGCACCCATGTCGGCGCCTTTGCCATGCTGGAGAAGCACCAGGCCAATGATTGCCAGAGCCGAAACCACCTGGATGACGACGATAAATGTGTGCATGGTATTCATAAAATCACTTCAATGGTAAAGAGCAAAATTCAGACTGCCGAATTGATGATGGCAACGAAATCGCTCGCCTTCAGTGCAGCACCTCCGATGAGCCCACCATCGATGTCCGGCATTGCAAGGAGTTCGCGGGCATTATCCGGCTTCATGCTTCCGCCGTAGAGAATTTGCACCGACTGCGCGGCGGTGGCATTTCGGGCTGCCAGTTTTTCCCGTAGTACTGCATGGACTTCTTGCGCCATTTGCGGCGTGGCAGTTTTTCCGGTACCAATTGCCCAGACCGGCTCATAGGCAATGACAAGTCGTGCCAGTTCGGCTGCCGGAACCGTATCCAGTACCGCATCCAGTACTGCATCGAGTTGCTCACCGACGACAGCTTCGGTCTGGTTTGCCTCGCGCTGGGCCAGGCTTTCGCCGACACAGACAATCGGCGTCAGCCCGGCTGCCAGTGCGGCAACCGTTTTCAATCCAACGGATTGATCTGTTTCGCCATGGTAGCTGCGGCGTTCGGAGTGACCGATAATCACGAAACGACACCCGAAATCTTGCAGCATCGGCGCCGACACTTCGCCCGAGTAGGCGCCGTGCGAACGGGCAGATACGTCTTGAGCACCCAGCATGATGGTCGTGTCCCGTAACAAATCCCGGCATTGAGCCAGATATGGCGACGGTACGCAAACAGCGACTTCGACGGATTCTTGCGGATTTACAAGAGCTTTAAGGTCTGCAAGAAGAATCGCGTTGTTGGCCAGACAGCCATTCATTTTCCAGTTGCCGGCGATGAGAGTGCGACGCATAGTAACCTAGGTTCGAAGAGGCCGTTAGTTTAGCCTCTGGCGGGGTGTCAGTCAAACCTTTCGGCCTAACCAGCCACATATGAAAAAACCCGACGCGTCACGTCGGGTTTCCTGGTTCAACCGCTGCACCGAAGCTGTACGGTGCAGGTATTACACGATCATTACGCTGTTGCGGCTGGCGTAGAGCTGGCACCGTCTTCCGACGCAGCAGCTTTCATCGACAGTTTCAGGCGGCCACGGTCGTCTGTTTCCAGTACTTTCACGCGAACGACCTGGCCCTCTTTCAAATAATCCGCTACAGCATTGACGCGCTCGTTGGCAATCTGGCTGATATGCAGCAAACCATCCTTGCCCGGCATGACTTGCACGATGGCGCCGAAATCCAGCAACTTCAAGACAGTACCCTCGTAGACCTTGCCGATTTCCACCGATGCCGTCAGCTCTTCGATGCGGCGCTTGGCTTCCTGGCCAGCAGCCGCATCGACCGAAGCAATAGTGACCAAACCTTCGTCGCTGATGTCGATCTGGGTGCCGGTTTCCTCGGTCAGGGCACGGATGACCGCACCGCCTTTGCCGATCACGTCACGAATCTTTTCAGGATTGATCTTGATGGTGATCAGACGTGGCGCGAAATCGGAAAGCTCAGCTTTTCCGTGCGGAACCGCCTCTTGCATTTTCGCCAGGATATGCATGCGGCCTTCCTTCGCTTGTGACAGCGCCACTTGCATGATTTCCTTGGTGATGCCCTGGATTTTGATATCCATCTGCAATGCGGTAATACCGTTCGCCGTGCCGGCGACCTTGAAATCCATGTCGCCGAGGTGGTCTTCATCACCCAGGATATCCGTCAGCACGGCAAACTTTCCACCTTCCTTGATCAGACCCATGGCAATGCCGGCCACATGCGCCTGCACTGGCACGCCGGCATCGAGCAAGGCCAGACAGCCGCCGCAGACCGAGGCCATCGACGACGAACCATTGGATTCCGTGATTTCCGACACCAGCCGCACGGAGTAACTAAACTCTTCTGCGGGTGGCAACACGGCCAGCAACGCCCGTTTGGCTAACCGGCCATGACCGATTTCACGTCGCTTCGGCGTACCGACACGGCCGGTTTCGCCGGTGGCAAACGGTGGCATGTTGTAATGAAGCATGAAGCGGTCACTGTACTCGCCCATCAATGCATCGATTTTCTGCTCGTCACGAGCGGTGCCGAGCGTGGCGACGACCAACGCCTGTGTCTCCCCTCGGGTGAACAATGCCGAGCCGTGAGTGCGTGGCAACACGCCGGTCCGAATCGAGATCGGACGCACGGTGCGAGTATCCCGACCGTCGATGCGCGGCTCGCCATCAAGAATTTGCGAGCGTACGATCTTGGCCTCGATGTCGAAGAGAATCTTGTTGACTTCTGCAGCATCGGGCGCGGCCAGGCCGGTGCTCGCTGCATCCGCTGCCAGCGCAGCGCGCACCTCGGCGGTCACTTCCTTGAGCTTGGCAGTGCGAGCCTGTTTGTCCTTGGTCTGATAAGCCTGGCGCACCTTGTCACCGGCAAATTCAGTGATCTGTGCAATCAAGGTTTCATTCTTCGGCGCAGGCTGCCATTCGATTTCCGGCTTGCCACCTTCGCGTACCAATTCATGAATCGCGTTGATGACTGCTTTCATCTGGTCATGGCCAAAAACCACCGCGCCCAGCATTACTTCTTCCGACAGCTGCTTGGCTTCGGACTCGACCATGAGTACGGCGGCATCGGTTCCGGCGACCACCAGATCGAGGGCCGACTTCGGTAACTGGCTGGTTGTCGGGTTCAATACATACTGGCCGTCGATGTAACCGACACGTGCTGCGCCGACCGGACCGGCAAACGGCACACCGGATACGCACAAGGCTGCAGAGGCACCGATCATGGCCGCAATGTCCGGATCGATTTCCGGATCGACGGACATGACGTGAATGATGATCTGCACCTCGTTCAAATACCCCTCAGGAAACAACGGCCGCATCGGACGATCGATGAGGCGTGACGTCAGTGTTTCTTTTTCCGATGGACGCCCTTCGCGCTTGAAAAAGCCACCGGGAATACGTCCGGCTGCATAGGTTTTTTCGACATAGTCAACGGTAAGTGGAAAGAAATCCTGCCCTGGTTTGGCATCCTTGCGGGCAACGACTGTTGCCAGCACGACCGTATCACCGATCGACACCATCACTGCACCGGATGCCTGGCGGGCAATTTCGCCGGTTTCGAGCGTGACCTGATGCTGGCCGTACTGGAAGGTCTTGCTAACTTTATTGAACACGATGTTTCCTCTCTAATTTTTGCCGACAGATTTTCAGGCGCTGTCGTCCACCTCACCACCAATGAACCGTCGGACGCAACGGATCAAAAACAAATGCCCGCGTCGGGTGAGCGACGCGGGCATTTACAAAATAAAAACCGGAAATAAAAATGTCAAAATGGATTTACTTGCGCAAGCCCAGTTTTTCGATCAGCGACCGATAGCGCGTAGCGTCCTTGCCCTTGAGATAAGACAACAGGCTTTTACGGCGATTGACCATCATGATCAAACCGCGACGCGAATGATGATCCTTCGCATGTGCCTTGAAATGGCCATTCAGTTCGTTGATGCGTGCAGTCAGCAGGGCGACTTGCACTTCCGGTGATCCGGTATCGTTCTGGCCGCGCGCATTGTCTGCGATGATGGCGGCCTTGTTTTCTTTTTCCATTGCCATAGCGGATAAAACCTTTCACATGCGGTGTACCGAGTATCTATTAATCGAAAAATAGCACCCGAATCACCGTGAACCTACGATTGATAAAGTTGGTCGAAATGACCAAGTGCGCATTGTATCGGAAAATCTATGACCATTCCAACGATGTCTGAACGCATTCCTGCCAGCCTCCTCCACCCCGGACGATTTTTTTATTTCTGGGGCTCGCGCATGGCATTTGCCATCAGCTCGGCATTGCTATTCGGTTGCGCCGGTTTTGGCGGTCCGCCTCCAGCGCTGGGCGACCAGGAAAGTGCTGTCGTAGCGAAATTGGGGCGGCCAACCCATGTATTTCAGGATAGCGAGGTGCGAATACTGGAATACATGACTGGTCCATTCGGACAAACCACGCATTTCGCAAAAATCAGCGGCAATGGCCAGTTGATTTCATATGCGCAGGTTCTGACCTCACAGAAATTTGCCCTGATCGTCATTGGCCGGTCGACCAAAACCAATGTGCTGCAACTCATCGGCACGCCGAGTCAGACGACTTATCTGGATTTGCCGCAACTCGAAGTATGGTCCTACCCCTACCAGGAGAGCCCGGTTTCCGACTCGATCATGCATGTGCATTTCAACCACTCGGGAGTCGTGCAGAAAATCCTCAACGCTCCTGATTTGCGTCGTGACTCGGATTACCGCACGTATAACCTGCGCGGGGGCGTACTCGGCCGAATGCCCTGAAACGGCAGAATTCAGGCAATCCGTTCAGGTCAACGTGGCTTCACAACTGCGGGCTCAGGCGCTCAACCTTTGAATGCAGCTTGTTCAATGCAGCCAGGTACGCTTTTGCAGACGCGACCACGATGTCCAAGTCGGCGCCGACACCGTTGACGATGCGCCCAGCCTTGGATAATCGCATCGTCACTTCACCCTGCGATTGCGTACCGGTGGTGATGGCGTTGACAGAAAACAGCAACAATTCCGAACCGCTGCCAACCCTGGATTCAATTGCGTTGACGATCGCATCCACCGGGCCATTGCCTTCGCTGCTACAGGCAAGCTCCTCGCCACCCATGGAAAATACGACGTTGGCTTTAGGCTTTTCACCGGTTTCTGATTGCTGTGAAAGGGAAACAAACCTGAAAAACTCGTTGCCTTGGGCTTGCTCCTCGTCCGAAACCAGCGCCATGATGTCTTCATCGAAAATTTCCGATTTACGATCCGCCAATTCCTTGAAACGGGTGAAAGCAGCATTGACGTCTGCCTCGGATTCAAGCGCGATGCCAAGCTCTTCCAACCGCTTCTTGAACGCATTGCGGCCGGATAATTTACCGAGCACTATTTTGTTGGCTGCCCAGCCTACGTCCTCGGCGCGCATGATTTCATACGTATCGCGCGCTTTCAATACACCATCCTGATGAATGCCCGATGCATGGGCGAACGCATTGGCGCCAACCACTGCCTTGTTCGGTTGCACGGCGAAACCGGTAATCTGCGACACCAGTTTTGAGGCCGGAACGATCTGGGTTGCATCGATTCCGATGTCGAAATTGTAGTGATTGCGGCGCGTACGCAAGGCCATCACGATCTCTTCCAGCGCAGTGTTGCCAGCTCGCTCGCCGAGGCCATTGATGGTGCATTCGATCTGGCGCGCACCGCCGATCATCACGCCGGCAAGGGAATTCGCCACCGCCATGCCGAGGTCGTTATGGCAGTGCACCGACCAGATGGCCTTGTCCGAATTTGAAATGCGCTCGCGCAGATCACGTATGGTGGCACCGAACAACTCAGGAACGGCATACCCGACCGTATCGGGAAAATTGATGGTCGTTGCGCCTTCTGCGATAACCGCTTCGATCACACGGCAAAGAAAATCGGGATCCGAACGGCTACCATCTTCCGGACTGAATTCGACATCGTCGGTAAACTGCCTCGCAAAACGCACCGCTTGACAAGCCTGATGCAATACCTGTTCCGGCGTCATGCGCAATTTCTTCTCCATATGCAGTGCAGAAGTGGCGATGAACGTGTGGATGCGCTTGCGTTGGGCTGGCTCGAGCGCCTCGGCAGCCCTTGCAATGTCGCGCTCGTTGGCGCGCGAAAGGGAACACACAGTCGAATCCTTGATAACGCTGGCGATGGCACGAATCGATTCGAAGTCACCTGGAGAAGCAGCAGCGAAACCGGCTTCGATCACATCCACCTTCATGCGCTCCAGCTGTTTGGCAATACGCAGTTTTTCTTCACGTGTCATCGAAGCACCGGGTGACTGCTCGCCGTCGCGCAGGGTAGTGTCGAAAATGATCAATTTGTCGGCCATGCTGTTCTCCTGATGAGAGTGAAATAACGCAAACGCAGTGTTGAGTGAGGACCAGGCTCGAAATGCATCGCATCGCCCCCGCACTCTTGCTTTTTGCAGGAGCGAGGATACGACACGACGGGAGGGGGCTTGGGTGGCTGCGCGCTAGCGCAGCAGATACAGTACGGGCTGGCGCAGACGCAGACTCAGCGAACCCTGGAGCGGGCTGGCGGGTGACGACAATGTCAAAGAGGAAATCGGCGGTTGCATGCGAAAAACTATAAGCGGATTTCAGGAAAAGCGCAACCAACCCGAAACTTAGCGCCATGCGATGCGACTTGAACGCCTACAAATCGGGTCCTTCGGCTCTGGTCTGGACGATGCTGACCGGCTTGCCCTTCAGCATGCGCCAGAAGAAAACACCGTAGCCAGACAGGCCATACACCACGAATAATCCGAACAGCACCTTCGGCGGATCGCTGGAGACGGCAACGAATGCCAGCACGATCAGAAAAATCGCAATGAACGGCACGGATTTCCGAAAATTGACTTGCTTGAAACTGTAGAACGGCACATTCGACACCATCGTCAGCCCGGCATATACAGTGATGCCCCATGCGACCCAGCGCCATTGCCCGCCACCGAAGGCCAGGTCGTCCATGAGCCAGATGAAGCCTGCAACCAAAGCGGCTGCGGCTGGGCTGGGCAAGCCTTGAAAATAACGCTTGTCGACCACTTCGATGTTGGTATTGAATCGTGCCAACCGCAGTGCCGCACCTGCGCAGTAGACGAATGCGGCAAGCCAGCCAAGTTTGCCGAGTCCGCGCAGCGACCAGGCGTACATCACCAGCGCTGGCGCCACGCCGAAGGAAACCATGTCGGAGAGACTGTCGTACTGCGCACCGAATTCACTTTGCGTGTTGGTGAGTCGGGCAACGCGGCCGTCGATGCCATCGAGCACCATTGCTGCGAAGATCGCAATCGACGCATGATCGAATTTCAGATTCATCGCCATGACAATTGCATAAAAGCCGCAGAACAGCGCGGCAGTAGTAAATGCATTGGGTAGCAGGTAGATTCCGCGGCGGCGCAGGCTAGGACGAATCACATCGCTATCGCTGTCATCGGTATCTTCATTACCGAGCAATTGCTTGTTGCCCCGCAGCGTGGTCGAAAAAGATAGCTTGCGTCTGCCTTTGCGGCGATTGAAGGTGGCCATGCGGATCGTTTACAGTTCTGCCAAAATCGTTCGGGTTGCCGACACCTTGTCGCCCACGACTGCGATTGCCAGAAAAGGCCAGCCTTCGCGAGCGATGATGGCATGAGGATAATGCTTCAAATGTACTCCGGTCGTAAATGGTGCGATTGACTGGCAACCGAATTGGAAGCGTCGCTATTCTAGTCGAGCCAAGGCAAAATGTAACGTGCGGCTTGCAGTGCCAAGCCTATCTGGAGGCCTCGTCTGCCGTGCGGCGCTGTGCATCGTCCTGCTTTTTAAGCATGCCTTCCACTGATTTTGCCTGCTCCAGCGCACGCCGTTCACGTTGCAGAAGTTCCAGAGGCTTTTCCGGCTTGCACGCGCTAAAAGACAGTACGGCGAAGGCACAAAGTGACCCGGAAAACAGTCTGGCTAGCACCCGGTTATGCGCCAACTGCCGTTTCTTTATAGTATGCATGCATGCCTTATTTGAAAATAATTTTGGCGACCAGCCTCATTTGCAATGTTGTCTCCCCAGGCTCGAAACTAGGCTCCTCGACAGAATCCTGCATGTCCTTGGCGCGCATGTTTGCCGTACTCAGCATTGCCGATGATGGCCCAGGCCCCGGGCTGCCTGCCCCGTCCAGATCAACCGAGACAATCGTCGCGCCGCCGATCGAACGCCCCATCGCTTTGGCAATCGACCCCATGCGCTCCCTCAGATGCTGATAAGCAGCCGCAATACGCTGCTCATCGAGGTTTTTCAAGGTCGCTTCAGATAGCCCGAAATTCAGGCTACTCAATGCCAGCGTGCGCTGTGTTGCGGCCACCAACTTGGGCAGACCGTCCAAGTTTTTTGTCGTGACATCGAGATGCTGGCCGACACGCCACGCGACCGGTTGCGGGTTTTGCGGCCCTTTGGACATGGCTTGCTCCGGGTACACTGGAAACGTGTAATAACGACGTGTTTTCAATTGTGCCGATGGATCTTCGCGCCGGACGATCTCCATGCCCTGCTTCATTTTCAAATTCACCCGGGACGCTGCCGCGCCCTTGTCTTTGTCTTGTTCTTCAACAAGCAGCGTCAGCAAGGCTTCGTCATTTGCCTGCCTGACTTCGCCTTGAGCCGGCACGACCACCTGGGCGCCATTGAACTCAGCGGTTTGTGCCGTTGCGCTAGTTGCCCATACAAGACAACATGACAAGATACATCTTGTGACAGTTTTTTTCACTCTTGCTCCCTAGGATAAAAAGTTATTCCACTAGTGTAGCGTGATGCCGATCAGCATGTGTGCCGGTGCGTGTGCCACGCACCATGAAAAAAGCGGCGCACGCGCCGCTTCGGTAAGATTGAACAGTTTGCTTAATTCTTGGACTGATCGACCATTTTGTTCTTCGAAATCCACGGCATCATTGCACGCAAGCGGGCGCCAACTTCCTCGATCTGGTGCTCGCTCGTCAGACGGCGGCGTGAAATCAGTGTCGGCGCACCTGCGCGGTTTTCAAGGATGAAGCTTTTTGCGTACTCACCGGTCTGAATGTCTTTCAAGCACTGGCGCATGGCGTTTTTGGTATCTTCCGTGACAATACGCGGGCCGGTGACGTACTCACCGTATTCGGCATTGTTCGAAATCGAGTAATTCATGTTGGCAATACCGCCTTCATAGATCAAATCGACGATCAACTTCAACTCGTGCAGACATTCGAAATATGCCATTTCAGGCGCATAACCTGCCTCGACCAAAGTCTCGAAACCGGCTTTGATCAACTCGACCGTACCACCGCATAGAACTGCCTGTTCGCCGAACAGATCGGTCTCGGTCTCTTCGCGGAAATTGGTTTCGATGATGCCCGCACGACCGCCGCCGTTCGCCATTGCATACGACAGCGCAATATCACGCGCCACACCGGATTTGTCTTGATAAATTGCGATCAGATGCGGCACGCCGCCACCTTGCGTGTAGGTTGCGCGCACGGTATGACCGGGCGCTTTCGGCGCGATCATGATCACGTCGAGGTCGGCACGCGGCACCACTTGGCCGTAATGCACGTTGAAGCCATGGGCAAACGCCAGTACGGCACCTTGCTTTGCATTCGGTGCGATGTTTTCGTTGTACACCTGAGCAATATTTTCATCCGGGAGCAGAATCATGATGACATCGGCTGCCGCTACGGCTTCATTGACTTCGGCGACGTTCAACCCGGCATTCTTGACCTTGTCCCACGACGCGCCGCCCTTGCGCAGGCCGACCGTTACCTTGCAACCGGAGTCGTTGAGGTTCTGTGCATGGGCATGACCCTGTGAGCCGTAGCCGATGATGGCGACATTCTTGCCTTTGATAAGGGAGAGGTCGCAGTCCTTGTCGTAAAACACTTTCATGATTTTCCTAAATAATTGTTGGTGACTAGCTTGAATAGCTGAACTTCGATACGTGAACTTTGCTGCTTGGCGCTAGACGCCTTGATCCTGGGCTGTTCAGACCTTCAGGATTCTTTCCCCCCGGCCAATGCCGGAACCACCGGTACGGACTGTTTCCAGAATCGAGGCGCGATCGATGGAGTCGATGAATGCGTCAAGCTTCATCTTGTTACCTGTCAACTCCAGCGTGTACGTCTTTTCAGTGACATCGATGATTCGTCCGCGAAAGATATCGGCGGTACGCTTCATTTCTTCCCGCTCCTTACCCACCGCACGGACCTTGATGAGCATGAGTTCACGCTCGATGTGTGCGCCTTCGGTGAGATCGACAACTTTCACGACTTCGATCAGACGATTCAGATGCTTGGTGATCTGTTCGATCACGTCGTCCGAACCGCTGGTGACGATCGTCATCCGCGAGAGCGTTGCATCCTCGGTCGGCGCGACGGTCAGGGTTTCGATGTTGTAGCCACGAGCGGAAAAAAGCCCGACGACGCGTGACAACGCGCCTGCTTCGTTTTCCAGCAATACAGAGACGATATGGCGCATGGTTACAGATCCTCCGAGCCAAGCAGCATTTCGGACAAACCCTTGCCGGCTTTTACCATCGGCCAGACATTCTCGGTCTGGTCAGTAATGAAATTCATGAATACCAGCTTGTCCTTCATTGCGAACGCTTCTTTCAATGCGCCGTCGACGTCACGCGGGTCTTCGATCTTCATACCGACATGGCCGAACGATTCCGCCAACATCGAAAAATCCGGTAGCGAGTCCATGTAGGACTCCGAATAGCGGGAACCGTAATCGATTTGCTGCCATTGGCGAACCATGCCTAAAAAGCGGTTGTTCAACAAAATGATTTTCGGCGTCAGGTGGTATTGCTTGCAAGTCGCCAATTCCTGGATGCACATCTGGATCGATGCCTCGCCGGTGATGCAGGCAACGGTCGAACCGGGGTTCGCCATCTGCACACCCATCGCATAGGGCAACCCCACGCCCATGGTGCCCAAGCCGCCGGAATTGATCCAGCGACGTGGCTTGTCGAAACCGTAGTACTGCGCCGCCCACATCTGATGCTGGCCGACATCGGAAGTGACAAATGCATCGCCGCCGGTGATTTCCCACACCTTCTGCACTACGGATTGCGGCTTGATCATGGTGTCGGAAGGCAGATATTTCAGGCATTCGCGGCCGCGCCATTCACCGATCTGCTTCCACCACGCCGACATAGCCGTCGCATTCGGCTTGACGTCACTGGCTTCGATCTGCGACAGCATCTCCAGCAGTACTTCCTTGACATTGCCGACGATGGGAATATCAACCTTCACGCGTTTTGAGATCGAGGAGGGATCGATATCGATATGAATGATCTTGCGCGGCACCGAGCAGAAATGTTTCGGGTTGCCGATCACGCGGTCGTCGAAGCGTGCGCCGATGGCGATGAGCACATCGCAATTCTGCATCGCCATATTGGCTTCGTAGGTGCCATGCATCCCGGGCATGCCGACGAACTTGTCGCTGGAGGAGCGGTATGCGCCCAGACCCATGAGGGTATTGGTGATCGGGAAACCGAGCATATCGACCAACCGGTTCAGTTCCGGCGAAGCATTGGCAAGTATGGCACCGCCACCGGCGTACACCATCGGTCGTTCGGCCGACAGCAAGAGCTGCACAGCCTTGCGGATCTGGCCGGAATGGCCTTTTTCGACCGGCTTGTACGAACGCATTTCCACTTCTTTTGGATAAGCGTAGACGCACTTGTGCATCGAAATGTCTTTGGGTATATCAACCAGCACCGGGCCTGGACGGCCGGTAGTGGCGATGTAGAACGCCTTCTTAATGGTTACAGCCAGATCCTTGACGTTCTTCACCAGAAAATTATGCTTGACGCAGGGTCGCGTGATACCGACGGTGTCACACTCCTGGAACGCATCTTGTCCAATCGCGTGCGACGGAACCTGGCCTGAAATCACGACCATCGGGATCGAATCCATGTAAGCCGTGGCCAGACCGGTAATCGCATTGGTCACGCCCGGACCGGAGGTCACCAGCGCGACACCGACCTTGGTCGAACTGCGGGAATAGGCGTCAGCAGCGTGAACGGCCGCTTGTTCGTGGCGAACCAGGACATGTTGAAACTTATCCTGATTAAAGATTGCGTCATAGATGTAGAGAACGGCACCGCCCGGATAGCCGAAAACATGCTCGACGCCCTCTTCGGCAAGGCAACGCACCAGAATTTCGGCGCCGGTGATTTCGTTCGAAGCATCGTCGGCAGGGTTGGCTGCGGCATTGGCGGTGGTACTTTCAGCTGCGGATGTCACGGTATTCATGTTGCGTTCCTTTCAAGGTCCATTGGAAATTGATCGGATGCTCATTCCTGGCGAAATCAGCGTGCGCAGCAGCTGGAGGCGTCCCTTTCATGTGCAGTGACGTCATGTCGTGGATCGTCCGTGGACGACATTTGAACATGACGATGAATGCGACTCGTTCGGCCTGAGATACTACAGCGACACTTCTGGTTCCTCGCGCTTGTGGCACGGGTCAGAGCAAACAGCTTTAGATTATAAAAGCGCATCCCATCGGCAACGGCATTCTGCGCAGCCACCGGTGAAACATTGATTTCCCACGCTGTGGCGCAGGGCCTTCGACGGTAATGTATCGCACCGTTTCAGTCAAGACAATTCGGGAAAAATTCGTTTGGAATCAAGGATTTTGCACGCACCAAAAGGACAACCTGATGCTTTTTTGCTAGTATGCGGGCAGTTTCACCAAGTAAAGAACACGTCGGCGATATCCCATTCGGTTATCTTCCTATCCAGCGTTGCGCCTCATCCACTAGCCGGACCGCATGGCAACTGAAAAAGAGCTTTCTGATTTTCTCGAGAATGTCGAGCGTCGCGCGTTCAAGCAGGCAGTTTACGCCGTTCGAAAAGACGAATCGGCGCTCGATATCGTGCAGGATGCCATGATCAAGCTGGCAGACAAATACGGTGACAAGCCGGCTGCAGAACTGCCCATGCTTTTCCAGCGCATTCTCCAGAACACGATACATGACTATTTTCGTCGTGAAAAAGTGAGAAATACCTGGGTCAGTCTGTTTTCAAGCCTTGGTAGCGGGCGCGACAACAGCGAAGATTTCGATGTGCTGGAAAGTTATGAGGCTGACGAAGGATCACAGGCTTCGGAGTCGAGTGCCGACAAGGTCGAACGGGACCAGATATTGGCAGCAATTGATAAAGAGGTGCAAAAGCTGCCGACGCGTCAACGGGAAGCGTTTCTCATGCGTTATTGGCAGGATATGGATGTGGCTGAAACAGCAGCCGCAATGGGATGTTCGGAAGGCAGCGTGAAAACGCATTGTTCGCGGGCGACGCACTCCCTGGCCAGTGCGCTTCGAGCCAAAGGAATAACGTTATGAATCCTACCGACATCAACTTCGCTTACAAAATTCGGCACGCATTGAACGAATACGTCGATACGCTGCCGCCTGCGACCATGAACCGGCTTGCCGAAGCGCGCAAGGCTGCAATGGCTCGCAAAAAGAATTCCGAGTCAACTGTGCTGGCGGCCCGAACGGCAGCTGTCGGTATGTCAGGCGCATTTCTCGAGCAACCGTTTTCCTGGCTTGGCCGTTTTGGCGTAGTCGCACCGCTCGTGCTGGGCGTAGCAATGTTCGTGGGCATGTATCACACCGCTCAACAGCAACGGATCAATGAACTGGCGGAAATGGACATGGCAGTGCTTTCCGACGAGCTGACGTTGCTGGCTTATCTGGACACCGGCTTTAACGTCTATCTCGCCAAGCGAGCAGAGTAATGAAATCTTGTGTCGGCGCACTTTTTCTAGTCGTGTTGACAGCCAGTCACCTTGCAGCCTTTGCAGATACCCCGGGATCGACACCCGCAGCACCGGTCGGAGGTGGCAAAGGGTTGGCGATGGTCTTTCCGAAAATGGATGGTCCGTTCTGGAAGGCGCTTTCTGCAGCACAGCAGCAGGCACTGTCGCCGCTGATTTCAGTTTGGGATCAACTGGATGGGCAGCAAAAACTGAAGTGGCTGGAAATTAGCCGGCGCTTTGCAAAAATGAAACCCGAGGAACAAAATCGCATGCAGGAACGCATGCGTGCCTGGGTTGCCCTGACGCCGGAGCAGCGGCGTGTGGCGAGGGAAGTCTATTCGCGTGCCAGAAAGCTCGATCCAGATCAAAAATCAGCACAATGGCAGAAGTACCAGCAGTTGCCAGAAGAACAGAAGAAAAAACTCATGGAAGAGGCTGGCAAGAGCAAAGTCCGGACACTTGCGCCACCGAACATCAGACCTGCCATCGTGCCGCCGCTGAAATCGGTGCAAAAACAGGTGTTACAACGATCCGTGACGCCGCAGAGCGCCAATCAGGCTTCGGATGCGCCTGCCAGTACCGTGACACCGACTCCACAGAAATAAGATAGCCAGTTGAACAACGTTCCCATACCGTCGATCAAGCGTCGTCTTGCCTGCATGCTATACGAAGCGTTTTTACTGTTTAGCGTTGTATTCGCCAGTGCCTGGCTGTTCGATACACTGACAGAAAGCCGTGATGCGTCAAAACTTCGCCATCTGCGGCAAGCGTGGCTTTTTTTGATAATCGGCGCCTACTTCGTATTTTTCTGGTGTCGGAGCGGCCAGACGCTGGCAATGAAAACCTGGCAAATTCGAGTTGTTTCCCTTCAGGAAAAAACCTTGACGTTGAAACAGGCGGTCACGCGTTACCTGTTTGCCTGGATGTTGTTTCTTCCGGCGACAGCGCTGGGCTACCTGTTGCATCTGACCGGCTGGCAAAGCATCGGGCTGCTCTGCCTGGGCATGGTGCTATGGATCTCGGCCACATTCATGAGCAATGACCGGCAATTCCTGCATGACCGGCTTGCCGGAACACAGCTGGTGGATGCACCGAAGGACTCGATCGCACCGGCCTGAGCCGAGGTCACCATGGACAGCTTGCAATGATCGCTCGCCTCGCCCGCTTGTTGCTACTGGTTCAGCTTGCAGTTGCGGGACTAGTCGCAAGTGCGCTGCAACGCGTCTGGCCCGATCTGTCGTGGTTATTGGCGTTCCTGATCGGAATATTTTGCGTCCTGCTTGCACGCGCGATCATCACTGCCAATAATTTTCGGCTTGCAGCTGGCGTGCCCGGCACCGCTGGGCTGGCAGCGCTTGATATTGGCAGTGCATTGCGGCTTTACGGCGGGGAATTGCGTGCCACCTTGGTCAGCTCGTCCTGGACCATGCCGTTCCTTCAGCCGCGCACATTCTTCGCTCACAACAACGCTGTACCACCGGTGCTGCTGGTGCATGGATACGGTTGCAATGGTAGCTACTGGTGGCACCTGAGCAAGCGACTGAAGTTGGCAAACATTACCCATTGCGCGGTCGACCTCGAACCGGTGTTATGCGCAATCGACTGCTATGTGCCGCAACTCACGGCCGCCATCAAGATGCTGCAAGCTGCCACAGGGCAGCCCCGCATCGTTATCGTTGCCCATAGCATGGGAGGCTTGGTGGCGCGCGCCTGGATACGGGATCACGGTAGCGACAGTATTGCAAAGCTGATTACACTGGGTACGCCGCATGGTGGTACCGTGCTGGCGCGATATGGACTCGGTGAAAATTCGCGGCAGATGCGGCCAGCGGGCGTTCCTGGCGGTACGCTGTGGCTAACCCAGCTCAATACACCTGCCGAACCAGCGGTGCCGACGGTGTCGATCTATTCGATGCACGACAACATCATCGCGCCGCGCACTTCCTCCCACCTGCCCGGTGCGAAAAATATCGTGCTTAGGGGGATCGGCCATGTTGCACTCGGCTCGCACCCGACTGTGATGTCGATAGTGGTCAGAGAAATCCGGAATGCACTCCAGCCGACAGCTTAGATATTCATGCCTGTCTCAGGCTGTAGCAATATCGATCCATCCGAAACCTTCCTGCTGGGATGCGATAGTTACGCTGGTGCGCGAAGCGTCGACTGCCGCGCACAGCGCATCCAGTGCCAGCGCCGGCGTATTGTTCTGGCTGCTCAGGTGCGCGCCGACGACAGTTTTCAGCCGGCTTTGATCGATTGCCGCTAGAATTTCTGCTGACGTGGCGTTCGACAGATGACCGTAGGCGCCGCCGATACGGTGTTTGAGAGACGGTGGATACACGGAATTGACCAGCATGGTGTGGTCATGATTACATTCGAGCATCAATGCGTCGCAACCGCCGAGTATTCGAATCAGATGGGCGGTTGCATGGCCAGCGTCGGTAAGTACGCCAAGCTTGGCGACACCATCGCCAAGCACGTATTGCACGGGTTCGCGTGCATCGTGAGGTACGGTGTACGGAAGTATGTGCAGTTCGCCAATGACGAGCATCTCCGCGTCGCGGCAGATTTTCAGGGCAACGCCGGTGGTCTCGGTAGCAACTGCCTGGGCGGTGCCATGCGTGAGCCATACCCCGATGCCATGCCGACGGGCGAACTTGAATACCCCACCCACGTGATCCTGGTGTTCGTGGGTCACCAGAATACCGGCAAGGTCGCCCGGGGCCATGCCCAGCCGCGCCAGGCGCCGCTCGGTTTCGCGTATGCCGAACCCACAGTCGAGCATGACCGTCGTGCGTGTGACGCCGCTGCAAGCAGAGATCAGCAACGCATTGCCGTCGCTGCCACTACCCAGACTGGCAAATTTCAATGGCATTTCGTTGCCCTTGCCGGCATGCGCTCTACTTCAGCTGTTCGCTCAACAGCGTCAGGATTTTTGTGGCTGTCGCCGACGTATCAGGGGTGCCATCACTGCGTTGCACCGTTACCTGGCTGATGCTGCCTGCCGGTTTGACAACGATGCGGTACCGCTGCGCAGTTTTCTTCTGCTCTTCCGAAGAACTGGAAAAGAGCCGACTGACAAAGCCCTTGCTTGCGTCAGTGTTTTTTGCTTCGCGGCTTTGGTCGACATAGCGGACAAAATACAAACCTTGCGAGCGATCCCGGTCTTCGACCGTGAAGCCGACACGGTCGAGCGCCAGGCCTACACGACGCCAGGCGCGATCGATTTGCTCATTGATTTCCAGCAGCCCGCCGGTGGGCGATGCAGTAATTTTTGCATTGGCTGACTGGGCCAGCGCCGGGCTCGCAGCCACCATTGCCTTGGCTTTCGCCGTGTCGGTGCCCAGGCGCGCCATCAGGCGCGCCAGGAACTCGGCTTCCAATTCAGGATCGGACGGCCGCGGTGTCCACACGGTGCTGCTTCGATCGGTACCGACCAGCATTTCCTGTGCACCGCGATGACTCAGGTAAATCTCGGTGCTGCCATCAGGCGAGCGTTCGAGGCGGGTGCGAAACTTGTCGCGTTCCCCAGTCGAGTACAACGAATCGAGCACTTTGCCCAGCGAGTTGCGAATGAAATCCTGGGGAATCTTCGCCCGGTTTTCAGCCCAGTCTGTTTCCATGACGCCGGCCTCCGGCGTATCGATGTTGACCAGGAAGCCGGACTCCTGCCAGAAATCCTTGATCTGTGGCCACAGCGCCTCCGGCGATTGTTTCACCACCAGCCACCGCTGGCCACCGGCGCGCTCGATGCGCATGTCCTGCGAGATGGCAGGAGCAACGGCGGCAGGCTGGGTCGAATTCGCCGGGCGCACACCCTGCTCCGCATTGAAACTGGAGGCAGTTGCCGTACCGCGGCCGGCTTCAGGAATCGCATACCGGTTGTCGCGTTGCAACTGGGTCAGGTCTGGCGGCACTTCGAGCGTCGGCGCTTTGCCGGCACTTTTGTAATTGACCTTGTCACCCTCGAGGAGTGTGTTGACGCTGCCACAACCCGCCAGACCGAACAGGATGAATGCCACCAGGATTTCGTGTCGAACGATGGAGCGTTGAGCCATGTGAAAAGTCTTCCAATAATTCATGTGAATGATGAGATTTTTAGGCGCGAAGCCGCAAACATGCTGGATATCTGAAGGAAGCAAACGCCGGTCCCGGCCGTTCGTACGGCGCGTTTGCGTGTTGCGTCTGCGTGGTGCGTTTGCGTGGCGCGTTTGCGTCGCGCGCTTATGTGGCGCTTATTGTAATACACCGGCCTCGCGCATTGCCGTGCACACGACTGCGTGAAATTCGTCGGCCAGCGGCAGTAGCGGCAACCGGATACCCGCGCCGATCAGACCCATCTTCTGCATTGCCCACTTCACAGGTAACGGGTTGGGCTCGCAAAAGAGTTTCAAATGCAACGGTAGCAGCCTGTCGTTAATGGTAATTGCTTCCTTTACCTGGCCGCTCATGGCAGCGAGGCACAAGGCATGCATCGCCCGGGGTGCAACGTTGGCAGTTACGGAAATATTGCCTTTGCCACCACAAAGCATCAATGCCATCGCAGTCGCATCATCACCGGAATAAACGGCAAATGAAGGATCGACGAGACGAAGCAGCTCCGTGCCGCGGGCGATGTTGCCGGTCGCGTCCTTTACCCCGACGATATTCGACACTTTCGCTAATCGCAATATTGTGTCGTTGCTCATGTCGGCAACCGTGCGGCCGGGTACGTTGTACAGAATAATCGGCAGGTCTACTGCCTCCGCGATCGCACGGAAGTGACAATACATGCCTTCCTGCGTCGGTCGGTTGTAATAAGGAACGACCTGCAGCGAAGCATCCGCACCGACTTCCTTGGCGAATCGTGTCAGCCGGATCGCTTCCGCAGTCGAATTGCCGCCACTGCCGGCAATGATCGGAATACGCTTCGCGGTGTGCTCGACTGCTAAACGAATCAATTCGCAATGCTCTTCCACCGATACCGTAGGCGATTCGCCGGTCGTGCCGACGATGACGATACCGTCCGTACCTTCGGCGATATGCCAGTCGATAAGCTTGCGCAGTGTCGGCAGATCGAGGCTGCCGTCGACGTGCATTGGGGTGACGATTGCTACGAGACTGCCCTGAATCATGATGATGTATTGGTATGTTGAACAACAGTACGATTGTAACGGAACGGTTGCCGGTGCGCCCCTTGCATCTCAGCGATAACTCAGGCCCATCACTTCACGCACGTCGCGCATGGTTTCCTGCGCCAACTTTCGCGCCTTGTCGCAACCATCGGCAACAATGGCCCGAACGAGTGACGGATCGTCCAGATACAACTGGGCGCGCTCGCGCATCGGCTCCTGCTCTTTCAGGATCGCGTCGATTACCGGCTGCTTGCACTCCAGGCAACCGATTCCGGCGGTAGTGCACCCTTCGACCACCCACTGCATCGTCGCCACATCCGAATAAACCTGATGCAGTTGCCAGACCGGGCATTTTTCCGGATTACCTGGGTCGGTACGTCGCACACGGGCAGGGTCGGTCGGCATGGTGCGGATTTTCTTTGTCAGCGTTTCCTTGTCTTCACGAAGCGCGATTGCATTGCCGTAGCTTTTGGACATCTTCTGCCCGTCCAGCCCTGGAAGCCTCGAGGATTCGGTAAGCTGCGCATGCGGCTCGACCAAGATCAGCTTGCGGCTGCCCTCCAGATAGCCGAACAACCGCTCGCGGTCGATCATCGAGAGGTTCTGTGCGTCGTCGAGCATTGCCCTGGCCTGCTCCAGCGCCACTTCCTTCCCCTGCTCCTGGTAGGCAGTGCGCAACTCGTTGTAGATTTTGGCGCGTTTGCTACCGAGCTTCTTGACCACCTCCTGCGCCTTTTCCTCGAATCCTTTTTCCTTGCCGTACAGATGGTTGAAACGGCGCGCGATCTCGCGCATCATTTCCACATGCGGCACCTGATCGGCGCCTACCGGCACCTGAGTGGCACGGTAGATCAAAACGTCTGCTGCCTGCAGCAACGGGTACCCCAAAAATCCGTAGGTCGCCAGGTCTCGGCCGGAAAGTTTCTCTTGCTGATCCTTATAGGTCGGCACCCTTTCCAGCCAACCCAGCGGCGTCAACATCGACAGCAGCAGGTGCAATTCTGCGTGTTCCGGCACCTGCGACTGAATGAACAAAGTCGATTGAGAAGGATCGACGCCCGCTGCCAGCCAGTCGATGAGCATGTCCCACGTGCTAGTCTCGATTGCACTCGGATCGTCGTAATGGGTCGTCAATGCGTGCCAGTCGGCCACGAAAAAAAGGCACGGCAGCTTGGACTGCAGACAAATCCAGTTCTTCAGTGCGCCGTGATAATGACCCAAATGCAATGCGCCGGTAGGCCGCATGCCGGATACGACGCGATCGGGATACCTGTCGGGATACATAGATGATTAGCTCAGGAAAAAGGTGAACGGTATCAAAATCCATTGCAAGGCAGTTTGAACAATGCCGATCACGGGCACCATCCAGAAATGCAGGACTTGAAAATAAGCCAGCCCCAGTACGATAAAGAATCCGTAAGGCTCCAGTTTCGAATATTGGTAAGCCTGACGATTCGGGAGAATGCTGGTCATGACGCGCCCGCCGTCGAGCGGCGGAACCGGAAACAGATTGAACGCCAGGATGACCAGATTGGTTTCCACGCCCGCCTTGGCCATTTTCAGAAAATACGGTTCGCTGACCTGAAAAGCCAGCAGTCCCAGCGAAAACAGCAGCCACATCAGCGCCATAACAAAATTTGCGCCAGGCCCGGCAAGCGCGACCCATGCCATGTCGCGCTTGGGGTTGCGCAGTCTGCCAAACTCTACCGGCACCGGCTTGGCGTAACCGAATAGAAACGGGCTTTGCAGGAAGAAGAGCACGATCGGTATCAGCAGCGTGCCGATGGGATCGATATGTTTGATGGGATTAAGGCTCATTCGGCCCAGGCTGTAAGCCGTATCGTCGCCAAAATACTTGGCGGCATAGGCATGCGCAGCCTCATGTAGCGTGATCGCGAAAACGATCGGCAAAGCATAGACCGCGAAGGTCTGAATCAAATCAGTCATGTGGAGATTTTAGCAGAGCGAACCCTGCGTTCCGTAGGGGAAAAAAACGTCAGAAACCGAATGGTGCGCCGTCACCGCGACCTTGTCGCACCAGAATTGGCTCTGAATTCGTAAGATCGATCACGGTCGTCGCCTCGCCGCCGCAAGTGCCACCGTCGATCACCAGTTCGATCTGGCGCTCCAGTCGATTACGGATAGTTTCGCCGTCGGTCAGGGCTTCGTCATCGCCAGGCATGATCAGCGTAGTGCCGAGCAAAGGTTGGCCCAACTCTTCCAGCAACGCATGGGCGATGCGGTTTTCCGGGATGCGCAGGCCGATGGTTTTACGGGATGGGTGGCTCAGGCGACGCGGAACCTCTTTTGTCGCCTGCAAAATGAATGTGTAAGGGCCCGGCGTGGTGGCCTTGAGCAAACGGTATTGCTGGTTATCCACTTTGGCATACACGGCAATTTCGCTCAAGTCCCTGCATAAAAGAGTGAGGTGGTGTTTTTCATCGATAGCCCGAATTTGCCGCAATCGGGTAACCGCGTCCTTGTCGTCGAGATGGCAGACCAGGGCATAGCAGGAATCGGTCGGCAGCGCCACGATACCGCCGGCGTGGATCACCTGTGCTGCCTGTTTTATCAGACGGGGCTGCGGATTCTCCGGGTGTAGTTGAAAAAACTGACTCATTTTCGCCGATCAGCGCTGCCCTTGAAGGGCGGCAATCCGCACTTGAATCGGGGGATGGCTGGAAAACAGCCCCATGAATCCGGGTTTGTCATTGATGCCCAAAGACGCCAAGGATTGCGGCAAACTGCTCGCCTCGATTCCGCCCAGACGCGCCAGTGCATTGACCATCGGTTGCGGCGTACCCATCAAGCGAGCCGAGCCGGCATCGGCCCGAAACTCGCGGTGCCGCGAAAACCAGGCTACGATCATCGAAGCGCCGATACCGAAAACAATTTGCGAGACGAACACAGTCACCATGTAACCCACGCCGGGGCCGCTGTTATCGCCCCGCGACAGCGCCCGGTCAACCGCATACCCGACGATACGCGACAAAAAGACGACAAACGTGTTGACCACGCCCTGAACCAGCATCATGGTAACCATGTCGCCATTGGCCACGTGGGCGATCTCGTGGCCGAGCACCGCTTCGACCTCCTCCCGGGTCATACCTTGCAACAACCCTGTTGAAACGGCTACCAGTGCCGAATTTTTGAAGGCACCCGTGGCGAACGCGTTCGGCTCGCCCTCGAACACTGCTACTTCAGGCATCGTGATGCCGGCCCGTTGCGACAGTCGGGCAACCGTATCGAGCAACCAGACTTCGGTACTGGACGACGGTGTAGTGATGACTTGCGCACCGGTCGACCACTTTGCCATCGGTTTGCTGATCAGCAGTGAGAAAATCGACCCGGTAAAACCCACCACCAGCGCGAACACTATCAACATCGGCAGGTTCAGACCCGACGACGTCAGAAAACGATCCACACCCAACATCGACAAGACGATCGTCATCACCGCAATGACGGCAACGTTAGTGGCGACAAACAGGAAAATCCGTTTCACTTGATTGACTCCAGAAAAATAATCAGAATTAGCAGGTAGGTAAGCACCCGCAGCCCACATATGCGGATAACTCAGTGCATTTCAAGCTCACCAGTCCTGCCACACGGGCACCAAGCCTGACGGGCATGGCGGTAAGGTGCCGAGATCGACGCGTGATTCACGGGGGCAGTGAAAATCGGAACCCCGCGATACCTTGAAGCCATAACGCTGAGCTAGTTTGGCGTAAGCCGTATATTGCTCCACAGTGTGGCTACCAGTTACGACTTCGATCGCTTCGCCGCCAAGATCCTTGAAATTATCAAAAAATTCATGGGAGGCGATGTTGCTGAATTTGTACCTGCCAGGGTGGGCAACGACCGCCGTGCCGCCGGCACCGCGGATCCAGGCGACGGCCTGTGCCAGGGTTGCCCAACGATGCGGCACGAAGCCGGGTTTGCCTTCGACCAGATAATTTTTGAACACTTCCGGTACATTCGCGCAGCGACCGGTTTCGATCAGATAACGGGCAAAATGCGTGCGTCCGATCAAATCCGGGTTGCCGGCAAATGTCGACGCGCCTTCGAAAGCATTCGGTATCCCGACTTGCTCCAGTTGCACGGCTATTTCGAGCGCACGGTCCTTGCGCCCGCTGCGGGTCGTCTCCAACCCCTGCGCCAGTTGCTTGTTGTTTTCGTCGATCTGCAAGCCGACGATGTGCACCGTATGGCCACCCCAGGTGATGGAAATTTCTACACCTGCAACATGTTTCAGTCCGAGGTCCACGGCCGCACGACGGGCTGGTTCGATACCGGCAAGTTCGTCGTGATCGGTAAGCGCCCAAAGGTCGACGCCGTTTGCCTTTGCTCGGGCCGCCAGTGCCAAGGGCGACAGCGTACCGTCGGAAATCAGCGAATGACAATGCAAATCGACGTTACGCATGGTGTGTCATGCCGCGCAGCAGAAAAAAGAAGGCCATTCAAGGATTGTACGCTGCACGCGACAAATCTATTTTTGCGCCTCCTGCGCTTCCTGTGCTTTTTGCTGCAATTTGGCGCCCGCTTTCTCGATAACTCTGCCCGTTTCCTCCGCCGCCTGCTTCAATCCTCTGCCGGCTTCGACAGCAGCCCTATCTAGTTGCTTGCCAGCGATTTCAGCCGGGCCTTTGCTGGCTGTTTCCTCGGTTCGTTGACACCCTGACAACGCCAGCGAGGCACCACACAGCACGCCCGCTACTAGCAGCGTCGTAAGCCGGGCCTGTCCAATTGACGTAATACGCATGGGTTTTCCTTTAAAAAAATTAAAACCGGAAGCTTACCTTCAGGAATTTGAATTGGCAGCAAATTACGCATGCCGGACAGGTGCGCATGATACGTCGAAACAGCGGCGGCACTATTAATGATGCAAGCGGTAAAATGGCATCTTTGCAAGGATGGAGTCAAAAGCACCAATGGCAATCTATCAGCTCGGCGAAGACATACCTCAAGTCGATGGCACCGCCTACGTCACGGATTCGGCCCACGTCATCGGCAAAGTCCGGCTGGAGGCAAATGCCAGCGTCTGGTTCGGCGTCACGATTCGCGGTGACAACGAATTGATCACAATCGGCGAAGGCAGCAATGTGCAGGAAAACTGCGTCTTGCACACCGATATGGGCTGCCCCATGATCATCGGCAAGAACGTCACCATCGGCCATCAGGTGATGCTGCACGGTTGCACCATCGGTGACGGTACTTTGATCGGTATTCAGGCCGTGATCATGAATAACGCAAAAATCGGTAAAAACTGCCTGGTCGGCGCTGGGGCACTGGTTACGGAAGGCAAAGAATTTCCCGATAATTCGGTAATTTTCGGTCGGCCGGCGAAAGTGGTCCGCACGCTGTTGCCTGAAGAAGCCGACAAGCTTGCGGCGGTCAGCAGCGAATACATCTCTCGCGCACGGCATTGCCGAGCTACTCTAAAACGAATCGACACAGCATGACCGATCAACTGCAGAAATTTCTGTTCGATGGCGCCCCGGTTCGCGGTGAAATGGTCGAGCTATCCCATGCCTGGCAACAGATTCTCAGCCACCGTCACTACCCCGCCCCCATTCAGGCCTTGCTGGGCCAAATGGTCGCTGCGGCGGCATTACTCAGTGCGAATCTGAAATTCAACGGTGCGATCGTGATGCAGATCCACGGGGACGGGCCGGTAAAATTGCTTGTGGTGGAATGCGACGCCGAATTGCATCTGCGGGCTACGGCAAAACTGCGGGATGACGCCGTGATTGCCGATGACGCCAAGTTGCCGGAGTTGGTGAATATCAATGGCCAAGGGCGTTTTGTCATCACGCTGGACCCGAAGGATAAATTACCCGGGCAACAAGCTTATCAAGGCATCGTGCCCCTGGACGGTGAAACGATTGCAACGGTGATCGAAAACTACATGCTGCGCTCGGAACAGCTGGATACCCGGCTATGGCTTGCAGCCGATAACCGGGTGTCACGCGGTTTACTCCTGCAAAAGCTGCCCGGCGCAGAAGCCACTGATGCCGTTGACGCCGCCGAGGGCGGTGAACTCGATACCTGGAGCCGCAGTGTGATGTTGGCCTCCACCCTCAAGGAGGAGGAACTGCTGGCTACCGATAGCACGACCCTGATGAGACGACTATTTTGGGAAGAAACCATTCGGGAGCTGGAGCCCAGGCATCCGCAATTTCGTTGCAGTTGCCACCGTGAAAAAGTGGGCAACATGTTGAAGATGCTGGGTCAACGCGAAATCGACGAAGCGATTGCCGAACTAGGAAAGCTGGAAGTCGACTGCGATTTTTGTGGCAAGCGTTACGAGTTCGACAAGGTCGACTGTGCGCAACTGTTCGCAGTGGAGGCACAGGGGGCGACCTTGTTGCCGCCCAGTGAAAAGCGGCACTGACGTTATCGGGGAGCCGGTGCCGGGCCAGACGGCGTTGTAGGCAGTGGTGTGATCGAAACCGGGGCAGGCGTTGTGTTTGGATCGAGCACTTGAATGAATATCTCGTTGTCCTTGATCATGCCTAGTTCGAACCGGGCACGCTCCTCGACTGCGCCGGTGCCCTCTTTTAAATCCTGCACTTCGGAATCGAGCTTCGCATTCCGCGCTTTCAATTCCTTGTTCTTCTTGTGCGCGGCAGCGACTTGCTGATCCAACTCCCACACGCGCAACCAGCCGCCCTTGCCTAGCCATAATGGATACTGGATCAGCAAAAGCAGCGTGGTCAGGAAGATCAGGATCAGCCGCATCGAAATTGCCGGGCGTGTGCCGTGAACTTTTACTTCAAGTTATAGAAAGCACTGCGGCCAGGATAGCTGGCAATGTCGCCCAGATCTTCCTCGATACGCAGCAACTGGTTGTATTTCGCCATCCGGTCCGAGCGCGACATGGAACCGGTCTTGATCTGCAAGGAATTCGTACCCACTGCTATATCGGCAATGGTCGAGTCTTCGGTTTCGCCCGAGCGGTGTGAAATCACGGCAGTGTAACTGGCGCGCTTTGCCATCTCGATTGCAGCGAAAGTCTCGGTCAAGGTACCGATCTGGTTGATCTTGATGAGAATCGAATTGGCGATATTTTTCTGGATTCCCTCACGCAGTATCTTCGTGTTGGTCACGAACAAATCGTCGCCGACCAATTGCACCCGCTTGCCCAACGCCTGCGTCAGCGTAGCCCAGCCATCCCAGTCATTTTCGGCCATGCCATCTTCGATCGAAATGATGGGATATTTGTCACACCAGGTACCGAGCAAATTGGTGAAGTCCGCGGACGACAAGCTCAAGCCTTCGCCGGCGAGTTGGTATTTTCCGCCCTTGTAAAACTCGCTGGCAGCGCAATCGAGCCCCAAAGCGATTTGTGTACCTGGTTCGTACCCGGCTTGCTCGATTGCCTGAATGATCAGCTTGATGGCTGCTTCATGATTGGCAACCGATGGCGCGAAACCGCCTTCGTCGCCAACCGCAGTCGTCAGATTCTGTGCCTGCAGAATTTTTTTCAACGTATGAAACACTTCGGCGCCGTAGCGAATGGCTTCCTTGAAGCTCGGTGCGCCGATCGGAATAATCATGAATTCCTGGATGTCCAGGTTGTTGTCCGCGTGTGCACCGCCATTGATGACGTTCATCATCGGTACCGGCATCTGCATCGCACCCGAACCACCGAAGTAGCGATAAAGTGGCAGGCCCGACTCTTCAGCCGCCGCCTTGGCAACTGCCATCGACACGGCCAGTGTGGCGTTGGCACCCAAACGCGCCTTGTTGTCGGTGCCGTCGAGATCGATCAGAGTGCGATCCAAAAATGCCTGCTCATTGGCATCCAGACCCATGATGGCTTCGGAAATTTCGGTATTGATGTGCTCACAGGCTTTCAAAACGCCTTTGCCGAAATAGCGGCTGTTGTCACCGTCACGCAGCTCGATCGCTTCTCGCGAACCCGTAGAAGCACCTGAAGGTACGGATGCACGGCCCATGACGCCGGACTCCAGCAGGACGTCACACTCAACCGTTGGATTGCCGCGTGAATCAATGATCTCACGACCGATAATGTCAACAATAGCGCTCATCTTCTTCTCCAATTACATGCATTTAAAATTCGGTAAAATTGTTGCCTCCCGGCGGCTCAGGCGAAGTCGGTTTCCATGAATCCGTTTTTCTTCACCACCCGGTCAAGGTCGACCAGAGTTGCCAGCAGGTCGTGCATCCGGTTGAGCGGCACCGCATTTGGGCCGTCAGATTTTGCCTGCGACGGATCGGGGTGGGTTTCCATGAACAACCCGGCGATGCCGACGGCTACTGCCGCCCGCGCCAATACCGGCACGAATTCACGTTGACCGCCCGAGGTACTGCCCTGCCCGCCCGGCAACTGTACCGAGTGCGTGGCATCGAACACCACCGGGCACAGTGTCTCGCGCATGATCGCAAGGGAGCGCATGTCGGACACCAGGTTGTTGTAACCGAAAGAGGCACCGCGCTCGCACGCCATGAACACGTCCTCAGGCAAGCCGGCTTCCTTGGCCGCGGCACGCGCCTTGCCGATCACATGCACCATGTCGTGCGGCGCGAGAAACTGACCTTTCTTGATGTTGACCGGCTTGCCGGATACCGCGCATGCCTGAATAAAGTCGGTTTGCCGGCACAGGAAAGCCGGCGTCTGCAACACATCCACGACCGCCACTACCGCAGTGACTTCTTCGATCGCATGGATATCAGTCAGGACCGGGACATTCAGTTCCTTCTTTACGGCCGCAAGGATCTCCAGACCTTTTTCCATGCCCAAGCCACGAAAAGACGTGCCGGACGAGCGATTGGCCTTGTCGAAAGATGATTTGTAAATGAACGGAATGCCGAGTGCCGCGGTAATTTCCTTCAAGCGGCCAGCAGTGTCGAAAGCCATGTCGCGCGATTCGATGACGCAAGGACCGGCAATCAAGAAAAACGGCTGGCTCAGGCCAACATCGAACCCGCACAGCTTCATGCTGCTTCCTTTTGCTCTGCGTTGGCCAATTTGTGCGCCATGGCTGCCTTGATGAACGAGATGAACAAAGGGTGGCCGTCACGCGGCGTAGACTTGAATTCAGGGTGATATTGGACACCCAGGTACCAAGGATGGGCATTTGCTCCCTGGCGCGGCAGTTCCATGATTTCACAAAGATCTTCGGTAGGTGTACGGGCTGCCACGATCAGACCGGCCTCTTCCACACGACTGAGGTAATGGTTGTTTGCCTCATAGCGGTGCCGATGCCGTTCCGTCACCACGCTGCCGTAAATTTCAGCGGCGAGCGTACCCGGCTTGACCGCACAGGTTTGCGCGCCCAGCCGCATGGTGCCGCCCAAGTCGGAATTCACGTCGCGCCGTTCGATCTTGCCGTCGTGGTTCTGCCATTCATTGATCAGCGCCACGACCGGCTGCTCAGTTTCAGGATCGAATTCAGTGGAATTGGCTTTTACCAAACCAGCCATGTTGCGGGCGTACTCTAGTAGCGCCACCTGCATGCCAAGGCAAATGCCGAGATAGGGAATCTTGTGTTCACGTGCAAATTTAGCGGCAGCGATCTTTCCTTCCACCCCGCGCTTGCCGAAGCCGCCAGGCACCAAAATTGCGTCGTACTTCGCCAGCGCTGCAGGGCCACGTTTTTCCAACTCCTCTGAATCGAGATACTCGATATTTACCCGACTTTCCGTATGAATACCGGCATGGCGCAATGCCTCGGTCAAAGATTTGTAGGATTCGGTCAGATCAACATATTTGCCGACCATGCCGATGGTGACTTCACTTTTGGGGTTTTCCAGCGCATGCACGAGTTTTGTCCACATCGACAGGTCTGCCGGCTTTGGCGACAAGCCGAGCTTCTCGCATACGATGCGATCCAGCCCCTGATCGAACAGCATTTGTGGGATCTTGTAGATGGTATCGGCATCCCATACCGAAATTACCGCATCTTCCTGCACGTTGGAGAACAGGGAAATCTTGGCCCGCTCGTCATCGGGAATCGGCCGGTCGGCACGGCACAGCAGCGCATCGGGCGAAATACCGATTTCACGCAACTTTTGCACGCTGTGCTGGGTCGGCTTGGTCTTGAGCTCGCCAGCCGATACGAGATACGGCACCAGAGTCAGATGTACGAATGCCGCAGCGTTGCGGCCAGCACGCAGGCTTAACTGGCGCGCTGCTTCCAGAAAAGGCAACGACTCGATATCGCCTACAGTGCCACCAATTTCCACCAAGGCAACATCGTACCCTTCCGCGCCGCGATGAATGTAATCCTGAATTTCATTCGTGATGTGCGGAATGACCTGCACGGTCTTGCCCAGATACTCGCCGCGTCGCTCCTTACGGATGACGGATTCGTAAATCTGGCCGGTCGTGAAATTATTGACCTTGCGCATCTTTGCAGTGATGAAGCGCTCGTAGTGCCCGAGATCGAGGTCGGTTTCAGCGCCGTCGTCAGTGACAAATACTTCACCATGCTGAAACGGGCTCATCGTGCCAGGATCGACGTTGATGTACGGATCGAGCTTCAACATCGTTACTCTGAGGCCGCGGGATTCTAGAATAGCGGCGAGCGAGGCGGCGGCAATTCCCTTACCCAGGGAAGAGACGACGCCGCCAGTGACGAACACGAACTTGGTCATTGCGAATGGTGCCGAACGGCACGTGCGGGAAATTCGGATTATACCGCAGCGGGCGGGGTTAAATAGCCAAGATCGAGAGGGGTGCCACTAAATTCATTGGAAGTTTTATTCGGACGTGGCAAGGTCTTTGCCGCGCATCAAGGCAACACCTTGCGCGTGCTTACATGTCAAGTCCCGCTTGATCATAAACGCGTTTCACAAAAAGCTCGGGCCTCAATCTCTGCCAATGCTTAAGCGATTCAATAGGTGTTTTGCTACCGATTGCTCGTTGCGGGATGTGGTGGTTGTACAGCTCTAGATAGTGCTGCAACGTTGTTTCCAGTTCAGCAGCATTGGCAAAATAGGTTTGCTTGACCATTTCGTTGATGCGCCCGTTGAATCGCTCGACCATACCGTTTGTTTGCGGATGCCGTGGCGGCGCCAGGCAATGCTCCACAGTAATGCCCGCACAAGCGACGTCGAAAGCGTGCTTGCCTGTGGGCTTACTGTCCCGGGACGTAAATCGATCGGTAAATTGCGAGCCGTTGTCGGTCAGTATCTTCGTAATCTTACTGTACGTTTAACTTCGTCAGCCGGTTAGCCTGATCATAAACAGCAGGGGATACGGCCGGTGGCAGGCTTACTCGCGCCAGACTGCCACTGATGGCGATGCGCCGGCCCGCAGAATCATAGCTGTAGCGCAAGTCGCCCAGTAAGCTAGCATCCGGTTTGGTGTAGACGATACCGACGACTTGGGACGCGTTGTCGTAGGTGCAGGATGCCTTGATCAAATTAGGCAGGGTCACGCTGGTACGGCGCCCCGCGGCATCGTAAGCCAGGCTTACTTTGGCGCTACCCTGCAGTATCTGGGATTTATACGCGCCGTACAAAAATAAAATTTTCGCACCGTAAATTTATTGCTCGTACCAATAACGTGCGTGCGTTTTCCGGTACTCACTGAATAAAACTAAATCACCAAACTCCAACGTAACGGCACCCGACTCATCACTACGCAAGCGCCGAACGCCAAGTGTTTCATACCGGTCAAGCACCTGTTGCTTTGGATGCCGGTACCTGTTGCGATACCCCATCTGAAAGATCGCTAACTGCGGCTGAACCGCTTCCAAGAACTTGACCGTGGAGGACGTGCCGCTGCCGTGATGTGGTGCGAGCAGAACGGTAGCGTGGAGTTTTTCAGGCACGCTGTCGGCGAGTTCGGTCTCCTGCGGACCTTCGATATCCCCCGGCAACAGGATCGAGTGCTTCCCTTGCGTGATCTTCAGGGTGCAGCTGCGCGCATTCGGTTTCAGCTTGACGTTGTCGTAGCTGCCTGCGCGGGGATGCAGTATTTCAAAATCAACGCCGTCCCAAGTCCATTTCTGCCCGGCTTCGCAACGCCGATGCGCCGGCGAGGCAGCGACGATCGGCAAGTCCAGAGGTAGCGACGACACCACAAGACCGACATTAATACGATTGAAAATCGATAATGCGCCACCGGAATGGTCGTTGTCGCTATGCGAAATGATGACGCCATCGAGCTGTTCGATACCCCTGGCTTTCAAGTAAGGAATCAGGACGCGGGTAGCGCCGTCGGATTCCGGGGAATAGAACGGCCCGGTGTCGTAGAGCAGCCGGTGATGCGCCGTTTCGATCAACACCGCTGTGCCTTGGCCGATATCGAACGCCGTGACCGTCATGTTACCGGGCGCCGGGAAGGTAGCACTATTGCAAAGCAACGGTAGCCAGCCAATGATGCCGAGCCAGCGTGCCGGCCAGCCGCGCGGTGCCAGCATCCACAAGGTACCGATCAGCCCGCAGAGAAACATGCCGAAAGATGGCAATGGTGCCGACCATACGGCCCCAGGCAAGGCACTGAACCAGGTCAGGATCGATGCCAGCCACTCGAACAGCGTATGGGCAAGCGCCAGGGTAATGGTCGATGCCGGTTCCGGCAGCACACTGCCTGCCAGCGAAAGCGGTGTGACTAGCAAAGTGACCAGCGGAATGGCGATTGCATTGGCGATCGGACTCACCAGCGACACTTGCCCGAACAATAAAATTGTCAACGGCACCAGCCCAATCGTCACGACGTATTGGGCGTAACTCGCAGCGCGAAGTTGATGGATCATGCGTTCGCGCCAGGGCAGATGACCAAATGATTGCTCTCGCCCCCGCCCTGCCGATGCATACAGAATGATGCCGACGGCAAAAAAAGATAGCCAGAAACCCGGCCATAGCACCGCCCAGGGATCGAGCACCAGCACCACCAGCGCTGCAATGCACAGCACATGGGAAATACTGCCGATGCGCCCGCACCAGATCGCTGCGGCAATGACCCAGAGCATATACAGCGTACGTTGCGCCGGAATACCGAAACCTGCCAATAGCACATACAACAGGGCAATGGCTGCACCGGTCAGCGCCGCTACTTTCTGCGCTGGCAGAAGCAACGATAACTGCAGACCGGTAAAAAACGAGCGCCGCCACAAAAAATGCGCCAGCCCGGCGAACAGCCCGGCGACCATCGTTATGTGGAGTCCAGAAATACTTACAAGATGGCCTATTCCCGTACGATTGAAAATCTCCCAGTCGGATTGCGCAATGGCGCGTTGATCCCCGATTACCAGCGCCACCATCGCGCCTGCATATGGCTTGTTCGGTAACGCCGCCAGGATACGGTCGCGAAGGATGCCGCGCATACGCTCGACTATCGTATCCATCTGCGGCACGAAAGCATCGATCCTGCGATTGGTCTGCATCGAAGCTGGTGTGGTGCGTACCTGGCCAGTGGCGCGTAAGCCCTGCTGCAACAGCCAAACTTCATAATCGAAGCCCTCGGGGTTAGCATTGCCATGCGGTTTTTGCAGACGCACGGCCAGTTGCCAGCGTGCGCCGGGTTGTATTTCCAGTGCCGGGTTGTTTGGCTCTTCCGGGTCGGCGTACCAGCCCAATGTAACCCGGGAGGGTAACGAAATCGCCTCTCCTTCCAGGTGCGCACTCTCGATCCGGAAATTGAAACGAACGCCTTGCTCCATTCGGGAAGGCAGGCTGTCTACCACGCCGACCACGACAAGATCGCGCCCTTCCAGCGACGAAGGTAATGCCGGTTCGAGATAAGCGTGAGCGACTGCGGCCGCCCAAACGAAGCCGGTGATTGCACCGGCGAGCAAGCGTGCTGCGTGTAACCAGGCTTCCGCCCTAAGCCGGCGTGCGGCAACCAGGAATAACAACGCACATGCAAACGCGGCAAGCAGCCATGGATAGGTGGGCAACAACGGCTGCACTTGCAACAGCGCGACGCCTGCCACGAAGCCGATGATCATGCCGCGCATCAGTGGCTACAAAAGGCGTGCAAGGCGTGGCAGTGCGTCGCAAGCGTTGGCGCTGGTGGCTTGCGCCACCGCATCGAGCGTCATGCCGCGGATCTCTGCCAGGTTCGCGCCGATACCGGGAAGATATTCCGGACTATTGCGTCGAGGATGAATCCAGCAAGGAGAGATATCCGGCGCATCGGTTTCCAGGACCAGGCTTGCCAACGGCATGTGTAATGCGAGACGCCTGATTTGCAGGGCGCGTGGGAAAGTCATGGCGCCACCAAGCCCCAGCTTGAAGCCGAGGTCGACGAATGCCGTCGCTTGCTGGGCGCTGCCGTTGAAAGCATGCGCTATGCCGCCGGCCGGCTTGAGGCGCCGCAGGTGTTTCAGGATGATGTCTTGCGATCGCCGGACGTGTAGCAATACCGGCAGGTCAAAGTCGCGCGCGATCTTCAGCTGCTCGGTATAGAACTGCAATTGCTTTTCCCGCATAGTGGGTAGGCACAGTTCGGGAATGAAAAAATCCAGGCCGATCTCGCCGATTGCAACGAAGCGTGGGTCTTCAAGTGCCGACGGTATGGCTTTACGCAATTTTTCAAGGGCAGACGGATCGGTTTGAGGTACGTACAGCGGGTGTATCCCCAGCGCATAAGTGCAGTTCGACTGGCTGCGCGCAAGCTGCCGAACCGCCTCGAAGTTTTCCGGGGCGATTGCCGGAATGACGATCCAGGACACGCCTTGCTGCAAGGCGCGTGCCGCGATCACAGCACTTTCGATGCCGAATTCACCGGCATCGAGATGACAATGGGTATCGATCCACATGTGAGGGTAATTTGAGAACCGCTACATCAATCGACCGGTATGGCGATCTCGTGATACGGCAGCAAGCCATTTTCAGACAAGCGCAGAATACGATCGCAATGCCGCGCCAGCTCGACGTCGTGAGTAACGATCACGAATGCCGTGCCGAGCGTACGCGACAACTCCAGCATCAGGTCGAACGTGTTGTGTGCGGTGGCGCGATCGAGATTGCCGGTCGGCTCGTCAGCCAGTACGCAGGCAGGCTGCGTGACCAGCGCGCGCGCCAGCGCCACGCGCTGTCGTTCGCCGCCCGACAGCTCGCCGGGTGTGTGGGTAAGGCGTTTGGCAAGGCCGACCCTGGAGAGAATCGCCGCTGCCGCTTCCTGCGCCTCGGCACGCTTGACGCGCCGTATCAACAGCGGCATGGCCACATTGTCGAGCGCTGAAAATTCCGGCAACAGGTGATGAAACTGATAGACGAAACCAAGCGATGTATTGCGCAGGTTTCCGCGCGCCTTCTCAGGCAAGGTAGCGAAATCCTGCCCGAGCAGGCTGACCTGCCCGGCAGTAGGCGTATCCAGACCACCCAGCAAATGCAGCAGGGTCGATTTTCCTGAGCCGGATGCGCCAACGATCGCGACCCGTTCGCCGGCGACGATATCGACATCCACTCCACTCAGTACGTTGACCGAGTATTTTCCTTGAGTAAATGTTTTCGCCAAGCCGCTGCAGGAGAGAACGGTCGTATTTCTAGGCTCATTCATAGCGCAACGCCTCGGCCGGTTTAACTCGGGCTGCCCACCAGCTCGGGTACAAGGTGGCAAAAAATGCCAGCACTACCGCCACGGCACCGATCGTCCAGACATCTGACCAGCGCAGATCGGACGGCAGTGCGCTGATCAGATAGATATCGCGTGGTAAAAACTGCACGCCGAGCAGGCTCTCGATTGCAGGCACCAGCACATCGACGTTCAGGGCTACGGTTACGCCTAACGTCACGCCGATTGCCGTACCGAGAAGCCCGACCAGTGCGCCCTGAATCATGAAAATTTTCATGATCGAGCCCGGCGAAGCGCCAAGGGTACGCAGGATAGCGATATCGGCTTGCTTGTCGGTTACGGTCATGACCAATGTCGACACCAGGTTGAAAGCAGCAACAGCGATGATCAAGGTCAGGATAATGAACATCATGCGCTTTTCCGTCTGTACCGCTGCGAACCAGTTGCGGTTCTGCTTGGACCAGTCGCGAACCAGCACATCGCCGGTAAGGATGCGCGAAAGGTCGAGCGCCACTTCCGGCGCACGCTGCATGTCGGCAATTTTGATGCGCAAGCCCGAGGGCGCACTCAATTTGAACATTGTTTGCGCATCCTCCAGGTGGATGAATGCCAGAGTCGAATCGTATTCATAATGACCGGCCTCGAAGATACCGACAATGTTGAACTGCTTCAACCGAGGAATGACGCCGGCTGGGGTTACTTGTCCCTGTGGCGCAATCATGGTCACTTTCTGACCAAGGCCGACCTGCAGTCCGCGCGCCAGTTCGCCACCCAGAACGATATTGAATTCGCCGGCGCGCAAATCAGAAAAACTGCCCTGTCGCACCTGCGAGGCGACATCCGACACGTTCGGCTCCTGTTCGGGCAAGACGCCCCGCACGATCACGCCCCGAACGGTATCGTCGCGCGTCATCATCGCCTGAGCTGCAACGTAGGGCGCGCTACCCCGCACTTCCTTGTCGAGCCTGGCTTCGCGGGCAGTCAATTGCCAGTTTGGCAAGGCGCCACCAGCATCGAACACTTCGATATGCGACAGCACCGACAACATCCGGTCGCGCACTTCCTTCTGGAAGCCGTTCATCACCGACAGCACCACGATCAGCGCAGCGACACCCAGCGCAATGCCTGCCATCGAAATCAGCGAAATGAAGGAAATGAAGCTGTTACGTCCGCTACGCTTGCCTGCGCGGGTGTAGCGCACGCCAACGAGCCATTCGAATGGAATGTTTTTCATTGGAGTCAATAGGAATTTTCAGTGCGCATCTTGCCATAGAATGATGGCATGAACGAAATCGAAATAGTAGTACCTTTTTCCCTGCCCCCTGTGGAGCTGGCAGCAGATTTATTGCGTGACCTGGAGTTGCCGGCATTGGCTACGCTCCTCTCCCGGAGTAAAGAACTGTCTTCAGAGAATGAAGCGGGCAAAAGCAAAGATGCGGAAGAAACAGATAGTTATGCCCGCTCCCTGCCGCACGAGCAATGGCTTTCGCGCAGGTTCGGGATGGATGCCGCAATGGCGGCAGGCGGAAGTCCACCAGTCGCGGCTCTACTGCTGAAGTCCCTGAAGCCCCTGGAAGCCGTAACGGCGCTGCCACAAGCCGGGCACTGGTTCATTGTGCAACCGGTGCATCTGCACATTGCGCGAGATCACCTGGTATTGACCGATACTCGCCAGCTCGCCTTGTCGGAAGCCGATTCGCGGGCGTTGTTCGAAAGCGCTGCGCGCTCTTTTACGGACGCCGGCATGACCTTGCACTACGGGGGGGCAGATTATTGGTTCGTACGTGCTGACCAGCATCGTGATCTGCGCACTGCCACGCCGGATGCGACCTGTGGACACAATATCGATATCTGGATGCCGCAAGGGGATTCTGCGCGCGCCTGGCGCAAGGTGCAAAACGAAATTCAGATGGACTGGCATACCCACTCCGTCAATGAAACACGCGCCAGCGCCGGCTTGGTGCCGGTGAATTCCGCGTGGCTGTGGGGCGGATGTTCATTGCCAGCGGCATTCGACACCACGGACACCGCGCGGCCGGTGGCTGCATTCAATTTCAATGGCTGGCTGCAGGCGTTCGCTGCGCTGGCGTCGTCAAGCCTGTTGAATGCTGATGCCACCACCGTAATTGCCCACGCGTCGACGAACCGACTCGTCTGCCTGGATGCGCTGATTGGCCCTGCGCTCGCTGGCGATTGGGCAGAGTGGCGATTGAGGCTGCAGGCAATTGAAACACTATGGTTTGCACCGATGCTCACTGCGTTGACCAATGGACAAGCGCGGCGCATCTCTTTGGTATTAACCAAGAGCGACAGTCTGCGCCACTGGTCAGCAAGCCGGGCGTCCCTCCGAAAATTCTGGATCAGGCCGACTTTGGCACGGATATCGTCGTGACTCGGATCGCCACACGCCGATACACATTTCGCGATGCCGAGCGGTTGCGCCAAAGCGGCGTCCACCCGGTACTGGCGCGTTTGTATGCTGCTCGGGGCCTGGTCGAGATGCATGAGCTAGACACCGAGCTGAGCGGGCTGATCGCCCCGGCGGGCCTGCTGCAGATCGATCGGGCGGCAGTGTTTCTGGCCGACGCCATTGCGCTGAAAAAGCGCATGGTGATCGTTGCAGATTACGATTGCGACGGTGCAACTGCTTGTGCTGTTGGCTTGCGCGGTCTGCGCGCCATGGGTGCAAATGTCGACTTCATTGTGCCCAACCGCTTCGAATACGGCTATGGCCTGACGCCGGAAATCGTTGCTCTGGCGGTACGGGAAAAAAATCCGGACGTCATTGTCACCGTCGATAACGGCATCGCCAGCATCGATGGCGTCGCTGAAGCAAATCGGCGCGGCATCGAAGTTGTCGTCACGGATCACCACTTGCCGGCTGATACGCTGCCGGCAGCGGCGGTGATCGTCAATCCGAACCAGCCGGGCTGTGGCTTTCCGAGCAAGAATCTGGCAGGCGTCGGCGTGATTTTTTACGTCTTGCTCGCGCTGAGGGCGGAAATGCGTCGACGCGGCATATTCGATGCTACAAATCAGCCGAAGCTGGATTCACTGCTCGATCTGGTGGCGCTGGGTACGGTTGCCGACGTCGTAAAACTCGATGCCAACAACCGTATATTGGTTGCGCAAGGTCTTAAACGCATACGTGCAGGCCGCATGCATGCGGGGCTGGCGGCGCTGTTTCGTGTAGCCGGGCGTGAGCCACGCACTGCGTCGCCATTCGATCTGGGTTTTGCTCTGGGGCCGCGATTGAATGCGGCAGGCCGGCTGGCCAACATGGCGCTCGGCATCGAGTGCCTGACCACCGATGATGAAGGCCGGGCCTGGGCCATTGCGCAAGAACTCGACGGCATCAACCGCGAGCGCAGGGAGATCGAAGCCGGCATGCAGGACAACGCACTGGCATTGCTCGACGCCTTCGATCCGGCCGGTAGCGCAACCATTGCCGTGTTCGACGCTGGCTGGCATCAGGGTGTGATCGGCATCCTCGCCTCGCGCCTGAAAGACAAGTTCTATCGGCCCACCATTACGTTCGCGCCCGGACAGGAGGGCTGGATCAAGGGCTCCGGCCGCTCGATCGAAGGTTTTCACCTGCGCGACGCGATCGACCTGGTATCGAAACATGCACCTTCACTGATCGACAAGTTCGGTGGTCACGCAATGGCGGCTGGTTTGACACTTCGAGCAGAAGCGTTCGATGCGTTTGCGGCAGCGTTCGAGCAGGTCGGGCGGGACTGGCTCACAAAAAGCCAGCTTGAGCGGGTAGTGGAAACGGACGGTTCGCTAGAGCATGCCTATTTCACCACGGATTTCATCGACGTCATGGCGTCACAGGTGTGGGGGCAAGGCTTTGCGCCACCGGTTTTTTGCGATGAATTCCGTGTGCTGAACCAGCGCATCCTGAAAGAGCGGCACCTGAAACTTCAGCTGGAACGCGATGGCCATCGTTTCGATGCCATCTGGTTCGGCCATGCTGATTCGCTGGGTGCAACCGCCACCATCGCCTACCGCCTGGACGCAAATAGTTTTAATGGGGTAACAAAGGTGCAGCTCCTGGTGGAACACGCGGAATAGGCAGGTCTGGCATGCGGTTAGCCAAAGGCTGCTCGCGTATAATTTGCGGTTTTACTGCAAAGACAACATCATGGAAGCCGAACGCTTGAACGCCCTCTCCGCGCTGCTCGCGGACCTGACCACCCGAGAAGTAGAACTTCGGAGGTATCTTTGACTTCGATGCCAAATCGGAAAAGCTCGAACAGGTCAATGCCGAACTGGAAGACCCGGTAGTCTGGAGTGACCAGAAACGTGCTCAGGACCTCGGCAAGGAAAAAAAATCCCTGGAATCGATCGTCCTGACGCTTACCAAGATCGACGCTGATCTGCGCGACACGACCGACCTGTTCGCCATGGCCCGTGAAGAGCAGGATGAGACCGCTATGGAAGCGGTCGAAGCGGATGCAGACGGGTCGCGCAAGCTGGTCGAAGGCATGGAATTCCGGCGCATGTTCGCCAACCCCATGGACCCCAACAACTGCTTCATCGATATCCAGGCCGGTGCCGGCGGCACGGAAGCGCAGGACTGGGCATCGATGTTGCTGCGCCAATACTTGCGCTATTGCGAACGCAAGGGATTCAAGACCGAGATCCTGGAACAGTCCGACGGCGAAGTTGCAGGCATCAAGACCGCGACCATCAAGGTCGAAGGCGATTATGCCTATGGCTTTCTGCGCACCGAGACAGGTGTTCACAGGCTCGTGCGCAAGTCGCCATTCGACTCCGCAAATGGCCGTCATACTTCGTTCTCCAGCCTGTTTGTTTATCCGGAAGTCGACGATTCCCTGGAAATCGACATCAATCCATCGGACGTGCGGGTCGACACCTATCGCGCATCCGGCGCCGGCGGCCAGCACATCAACAAGACCGACTCCGCAGTGCGGCTGACCCATGCTCCCTCGGGTATCGTCGTCCAGTGCCAGAACGACCGCAGCCAGCACCGCAACCGGGCCGAAGCGTGGGCCATGTTGAAGTCGCGCTTATACGAGCATGAAATGCGCAAGCGCATGAGTGAGCAACAGAAACTGGAAGACTCTAAGACCGACATCGGCTGGGGCCATCAGATCCGCTCCTACGTGCTGGATCAATCCCGCATCAAGGACCTGCGCACGAATTTCGAGATGGGCAACACCAAAGCCGTGCTCGATGGCGAACTCGACGACTTCATCGCGGCTTCCCTGAAACAGGGCGTTTAATTTACTTCAGACCATGACAACCAACAACGACGCTGCAGCCCTGCCTTCCGATACGGCGGCAACCGAACATTCCGAAAATTCGATCATCATGGAGCGCCGCGCCAAGCTAGCGGCAGTGCGCTCGGAAGGGATTGCATTTCCTAACGACTTCCGGCCGCTTCACAAAGCTGCTAGCCTGCAGGCCCAATACGGCGAGCTGGACCAGGCAACTTTGGAGACGCAGGCGATCGGGGTCAGCGTCGCCGGGCGGATGATGTTGAAACGGGTCATGGGCAAAGCTTCCTTCGCCACCATTCAGGATGCATCGGGCACACTCGCCGATGGCCGCATCCAGCTGTACCTGACCAATGAAGTAACCGGCGAAGCATCGCACGCCGCATTCAAGCATTACGACCTGGGCGACATACTCGGTGCGGAAGGCGTACTGTTCAAGACCAAGGTCGGCGAATTGTCGATCAAGGTCAGCAACCTGCGGCTGTTGACCAAGTCCCTGCGCCCTCTGCCGGACAAATTCCACGGCCTGGCCGATCAGGAGATGAAATACCGGCAACGGTATGTCGACCTGATCATGAACGAGCATACCCGTCGCACCTTCAAGGCCCGTACTGCCGCCATGAATTCCATCCGTCGCTTCATGACGGACCACGATTTCATGGAGGTGGAAACGCCGATGCTGCACGTGATCCCTGGCGGTGCAGCGGCAAAGCCTTTTATTACGCACCACAACGCGCTGGACATGCAGATGTTCCTGCGCATTGCGCCGGAGTTGTACCTCAAACGGCTGCTGGTGGGTGGATTCGACCGGGTGTTCGAAGTCAATCGCAATTTCCGCAACGAAGGTGTGTCGCCGCGCCACAACCCAGAATTCACGATGATGGAATTCTATGCCGCCTATGTAGATTACCAGTGGCTGATGGATTTCACCGAGGCTGTTATCCGCAAGGCGGCAATCGACGCACATGGCACAGCCACGCTGATGTACCAGGGGCGCGAACTGGATTTGAGCAAGCCATTCCAGCGACTCACGATACTCGGTGCAATCGACCGATATGCGCCGCATTACACCAACGAGCAGTTGCATGACACGGTATTCCTGCGCGGGGCGCTCCACCAGTTCGGTGTGAAACCGATTGCCACAGCGGGGCTAGGCGCCCTGCAACTGGCGCTGTTCGAGGAAACCGCCGAGGCGCAATTGTGGGAGCCTACCTACATAATCGATTACCCAACCGAAGTCTCGCCCCTGGCACGGGCGTCTGATACGGTGCCCGGCATCACCGAACGGTTCGAACTGTTTATCAGCGGGCGGGAAATAGCTAACGGATTTTCTGAGTTGAACGATGCAGAAGATCAGGCGGCACGCTTTCAGGCACAAACTGCGGCAAAGGATGCCGGCGACGAGGAAGCGATGTACTACGACGCCGACTATATTCGCGCGCTGGAATACGGCATGCCGCCTGCAGGTGGCTGCGGCATCGGCATTGACAGGTTGATCATGTTGATCACGGACAGCCCGAATATTCGTGACGTGATCTTGTTTCCGCATTTGCGGCGAGAAGACTGAGTACAGATTGCCAAGTAGAGGCTGAATTACAACTGATTACAAGTTACACACTCTAGTGCTGGTGCAATTGATGAATTCTGGTGATACTGTTGCCACGGCACACTATGTTGTTGCAAAAACAGGAGATCACATGTCACACCCTACCCAGTTCATCACCAATGCCCAGCGCGGTCGTATTCATCCGCTGGTTGCCACTGCAGCCGTTGCGGTCACGTTGGTGAGCCTGGTGGGCGTTGCCGCGATCACCGGTGTTTTCCCCTCTTCCAATAGCACGACTGCGCAGGTAAGTACGCTGGCTGCACCAGCGCCGATGATGGCACCAGCAATGGCGCCACAGGCGCTACCCCAGGCTAAACAGCAGCTGGCGTACCAGCAGACACAGTCGCCGGCGTATGTCGCTATTCCTGATCCTGAACCCGTCAGGCCGCGCGTTCGGGAGCAACCGCCAAAGGTGGTGAAGCAACCTGCCCCGCGTCCGGTTTCTGATGATGGTTATTCGTCACAACCGTACCAACAGCAGGAATATCGCACTGCCAAGGCACCGGCAGTTTGTAATAGTTGTGGCCGGGTAGAGTCGGTCGTGGCGGTGAATCAGCCAGCCCAAGGCAGTGGCTTGGGTATCGCTGCAGGTGCAGTGCTCGGCGGCGTGCTGGGCAACCAGGTGGGTGGTGGAAACGGCAGGACCCTTGCCACGGTGGCCGGCGCTGTAGCTGGCGGCTATGGCGGCAATGAAGTCGAAAAGCGTACGCGCTCGACGACGACCTACCAGGTGCGGGTCCGGATGGAAGACGGCGACATGCGCACATTTCCGCAAAATGGCCCGGATGGATTTGGGGTCGGTGACCGGGTCAGGGTTGTCAACGGCGCCCTCACCTCGCGCGGCTGATTGCGCCTGGATTATGCGGCTGGCTTAGCTCATTCTGAATACGACTGATAACTTCGAAAAGACGGCAGCTGCCGTCTTTTTTCATGGGTTAATGGCTCTCACTGACTTGATTGATCGTGTACTTCGGAATTTCAATCACTAGGTCCTTGTCAGCAAGAATCACCTGACACGATAGCCGCGACGCGGCTTCCAGCCCCCAAGCCTTGTCCAGCATATCCTCTTCTTTTTCTTCCGCAGGAGTTAGCGTTTTGAAGCCTTCCCGAATCACGACGTGGCAGGTGGTGCAGGCGCAGGATTTCTCGCAGGCGTGCTCGATATCGATGTCACTTTCCAGCAGTGCGTCGCACAACGATTTTCCTGCTGGCACATCAAGTACGGCACCTTCGGGACACAACACGGGATGGGGTAACACGACGATCTGTGGCACTTTGGTTCCTTTAGCGACTTCAGGCAGGATCTGCCGGCGCAGTGATGGTTATTATTTGCAATTCGAGTAAATTTTCAAGCCACGCTTGCATCAGGTTTGCTTCAAACTTCGTGCAGCTTGCGACCGGCCAGGGCAGAACGAACACTGCGGTCCATGCGGCGGGCCGCAAATTCCTCGGTACCCTTTGCAAGTGCCGTTACTGCTGCCTTGATTTCGTTGTGATCCTCTCCCCCCTGCTGGCGACGTACCGCTTCCATCAGCCTGTGCACCGATTGTTGCTCTTGCTCGTCGAGCAAGGCGCTGTCAGCATTCAGGGCGGATTGCGTTGCCAAAAGAATACGTTGTGCTTCGAGCTGCTCTTCGCGCAAGGCACGCATCTGCATGTCGCTCTCAGCCGACTGGAACGAATCCTGCAGCATCTGCGCGATCGCGTCGTCTGCCAACCCGTAAGAAGGCTTGACTACGATCGCCGCTTCGACGCCAGAACGCAATTCCCGCGCCGACACTGACAGCAAGCCGTCGGCATCCACCTGGAACGTAACGCGAATGCGGGCCGCGCCTGCTACCATCGGCGGAATGCCGCGCAACTCGAACCGCGCCAGGGAACGGCAGTCTGCCACCAGCTCGCGTTCGCCCTGTACGACATGAATCGCCATGGCACCCTGCCCATCCTTGAACGTAGTGAATTCCTGCGCACGCGCACAAGGAATGGTCGAATTACGGGGGATCACTTTTTCAACGAGGCCACCCATGGTTTCTATGCCGAGGGACAGTGGAATCACATCCAGCAATAGCCAGTCATCGCCTTTAGCACGGTTGCCGGCCAGCAAATTTGCCTGGATCGCAGCGCCAAGTGCTACGACTTTGTCCGGGTCTATGTTGGTCAGCGGCGTCATCTGAAAAAAATCACCGACTGCCTTGCGCACGTGGGGCGTGCGGGTCGAGCCGCCAACCAGGACCACGCCGTCGATATCGTCGACTGTCAGCCCTGCATCTCGCAATGCCTTGCGACTCGGCGCGATGGTCTTGGCAACGAGATGCGAAGTGATTTCGACGAATTTTTGGGTGGTCAGCGTCAGATGCACTTCCTCCCCTGAACGCAGAGTGGCGTCGATGCAGGTCTCGGCATGGATGGTCAACAGTTCCTTTGCCTGCCGCGCCTTCAACATCAAGACACTGGTGTCTTTGTCCGACAACGGCGCCAAGCCGGCCTGCTCGATGATCCAACACAGGATGCGGTGATCGAAATCGTCACCGCCCAAGGCTGAATCGCCGCCAGTGGCCATGACTTCGAAGACGCCCTTGCTCAGCTTGAGAATGGAGATGTCGAAGGTACCACCACCCAGATCATAGACGGCGAACGTGCCTTCCGAAGCATTGTCGAGGCCATAGGCAATTGCCGCAGCCGTTGGTTCGTTTAACAACCTCAATACATTCAGGCCAGCCAACTTTGCTGCATCCTTGGTGGCTTGGCGCTGCGCATCGTCGAAATAGGCGGGCACCGTGATCACTGCACCCACCAAGTCGTCGCCAAGGGCATCTTCCGCCCGTTGACGTAGCGTTGCCAGGATTTGCGCCGACACTTCGACCGGGCTCTTGATGCCGGCAGTGGTCTTTATCTGCACCATGCCCGGGACATCTATAAAATCGTAAGGCAGATTTTCTGCATGGGCAATGTCTTTCAAACTGCGTCCCATGAAACGCTTCACCGAAGCAATGGCGTTTTTCGGATCGATCGTTTGAGCCGCCTGGGCAGCGTAGCCGATGTTGGCATGACCATTGGGCAGATAGCGCACCACCGATGGCAGCAATGACCTACCCTCTTCGTCGCTAAGCACTTCCGGCAGGCTGTTGCGAACCGTGGCAACGAGTGAGTTCGTGGTGCCGAGATCGATGCCGACTGCCAGCCGATGCTGGTGCGGCGCCGTAGACATGCCCGGCTCGGAGATTTGCAGTAACGCCATGGTTGTAGTGCCGTTTCTAAATTGAGGCAGAGATCGAAATACGGATCAGGCCAGATCAAGCCTGCTCATCGTAGGCGTCTGCCACTTCGTCACCGAATTTTTCAATGAACATCAGCCGGCGCACCGCCATCGCAGCGGCTGCAAAATCATGCTGATCGAATAGCGTCTGCAGCTGCGCGAGTTCATCGTTGCGGCTTTGCCGAAGCGTTGCTTCAAGTGTTGAAAGTGCCGGTTCATCGCTTGCTGAACGGGCATCATCGAGCGCTTCACGCCACGCCATCTGCTGCATCAGGAAGTCGCGCGACATCGAAGCACTCGACTCGCCTTGCAAATCGATGCCGTTCAACTGGCACAAGTAAGTCGCGCGCTTCACCGGGTGCTTCAGCGTCCTATAAGCTTCGTTCGCGTGCGTTGCCCATTGCATCGCCACCCGTTTTTCAGCATCGCCTGCAGTTGAAAACTTGTCGGGATGTACTTGGTTCTGCACGTCGTGATACGCAAGATCGAGTGCTTTCAAATCAATTGCGAACGTCGCTGGCAGGTGAAACAATTCGAAGTGATTTTGCATAGTTCGTCAGTGCAGGGCCGATACTAGCCCGAAAGAAGCCAGTGTAGTGGCCAGAGCGTCAGATACGGAAGCTTTCGCCGCAACCGCACTCGTCCTTGAGATTCGGATTGTGGAACTTAAAGCCCTCATTTAAACCTTCCCGAGCAAAATCGAGCTCGGTACCGTCGATATAAGGCAAGCTTTTCGGGTCGACGAATACTTTGACGCCGTGCGACTCGAAAACGCTGTCTTCGCCAGCGCTCTCGTCGACATACTCCAGCTTGTAAGCAAGCCCGGAGCAGCCCGTGGTGCGCACACCGAAGCGCAACCCGATGCCCTTGCCGCGCCGGTCAATGAAACGACTGATATGTTTCGCTGCTTTTTCGGTCAAAGTGATTGCCATGATTCCATTCCTGTTGCTTCTGGTTTGTTCAGGCAGCTACCGCAACGTCGATGCCGTGCTTGGTTTTGTAGTCGAGCACTGCAGCCTTGATTGCATCTTCTGCCAGGATCGAACAGTGAATCTTTACTGGCGGCAAAGCCAGCTCTTCGGCGATCTGGGTGTTGCGGATATCCATGGCCTGATCCAATGTCTTGCCCTTGACCCACTCGGTCACCAGCGATGACGAAGCAATCGCTGAACCGCAGCCGTAGGTCTTGAATTTTGCATCTTCGATGGTGCCATCCGCGCCAACCTTGATCTGCAGTTTCATCACGTCGCCGCAAGCTGGTGCGCCCACCATACCGGTGCCAACCGTGTCGTCGCCCTTGTCGAAAGTGCCGACATTGCGTGGGTTTTCATAATGATCGAGTACTTTTTCCGAATAAGCCATTTTTTGCTCCCAAGATAAAATGTATTGCAGCGGAGTTAGTGCGCCGCCCACTGGATGGTGCTCAAATCGATACCATCCTTGTACATGTCCCACAGAGGCGAAAGCTCTCGCAGCTTCGCGACCTTTTCCTTGATCAGACCGATCGTAAAATCGATCTCGGCTTCCGTTGTGAATCGGCCAAACGTGAAACGAATCGAACTGTGCGCCAGTTCGTCGCTGCGACCCAGGGCCCGCAAAACGTAAGATGGCTCCAGGCTGGCTGAAGTACAAGCCGAACCGGACGACACCGCCAGGTCCTTGATCGCCATGATCAACGACTCGCCTTCGACATAATTGAAGCTCACGTTGAGGTTGTGCGGCACACGGTGCGCCATGTCACCGTTGATATACACTTCTTCGATTTCCTGTAGCCCCTTGGCCAAGCGGTCCCGCAACGACACGATACGCGACATCTCGCTATCCATTTCAACCATTGCCAGGCGGAACGCTTCACCCATGCCGACGATCTGGTGAGTCGCCAGCGTGCCAGAGCGCAGGCCGCGTTCGTGGCCGCCGCCGTGCATTTGCGCTTCCAGGCGTACCCGTGGCTTGCGACGCACATACAGCGCGCCGATGCCTTTTGGCCCGTAGGTCTTGTGCGCGGTGAACGTCATCAGGTCGACCTTGCTGTGCTCCAGATCGATCTTCAGCTTGCCTGTGGCCTGCGCCGCATCGCAATGAAAAATGATGCCTTTGCTGCGGCATAATTCACCGATCGCATCAATCGGCTGGATCACGCCGATCTCGTTATTGACCAGCATAACCGATACCAGAATCGTATCCGGACGAATCGCTGCAGCCAGTTGCTCGATGGTGATTAGCCCGTTATCTTGCGGTTGCAGGTAGGTCGCCTCGAACCCCTGGCGCTCCAGCTCACGCACCGCATCGAGCACAGCCTTGTGCTCGGTCTTGACGGTGATGATGTGCTTGCCACGGGTAGCGTAAAAATGCGCAGCACCTTTCACGGCAAGATTATTGCTCTCCGTAGCGCCCGAGGTCCACACGATTTCGCGAGGGTCGGCATTAACCAGGGCTGCGACATACCCCCGCGCCTCTTCGACAGCTTTTTCAGCTGTCCAGCCATACATGTGGCTGCGCGATGCCGGGTTGCCGAACTGCTCCCTCAGGTAGGGAATCATCTTGTCCGCCACGCGGGGGTCGATCGGCGTGGTGGACGAATAATCCATGTAAATCGGAAAATGCGGCGCTTTCAATGTATCCAGCAGATTTTGTTCGATTGGTGCATTCATTTGCAAGGGCTCCAGTATGGTCACGCAACCGCGTGATGGCGGTGTACTACAACGACATTCCGATCAAGATTTTTCGTTTTTTGCTGGTTGACCAGGTCTTTCAGCGAAACCGACTCCAGGTAATCCACCATCTTGGTGTTCAGCGTCGCCCAGAGATCGTGGGTCATGCAGCGACCGTTGCTGCCAGGTTCGGAGGCCTGACAATTCTCCTTGCCACCACACTGGGTCGCGTCGATCGGCTCGTCGACAGCAAGGATAATGTCGGCCACCGTTACGTCTTCTGCCGGCCCTGCTAATCTATACCCGCCGCCCGGGCCGCGTACCGACTCCACGATCTCATGGCGTCGGAGTTTGCCAAACAATTGCTCCAGATAAGACAGCGAGATTTCCTGGCGGGCGCTCACGCTGGCCAGCGTCACTGGTCCATTCTCCTGGTGCAATGCCAGGTCGATCATTGCAGTGACTGCAAAACGACCTTTCGTTGTAAGACGCATGAACCCCTCCCAATTCTTTCTATCCTGAATTTTCGACTGCACGACACGTGAAACAGATGTCCGCCTTAATAGTCGATCAATTTGCTCAAGTATATCAAATGCGCCTACTCCTTGCTGGGAGTGGCTTGGTCGGTTCAGGCAGTATCAAGAGGCGTTCAGTAGATGCATCGGGCCGAAAAGCAACTGCATCGACCGGTTGGTAATGAAGGAAAGGTTGTAGGGATGCTCGGCAATTGCTTTCGGGAATGACTCGGCAATGCCTATTGGCTCGACTTGTGCGGCAATTTTTCCCCAGAGCACTAAAGTTGGTGATTTTTTCAAGTGGGTGTCGGACTGCCGGGCCAGGGCAGCGAGTACGGTTTCCAGAAAAGGCAGCCAGCTGCGTGCCTCTTTTACCGGCGCCACGTCCGCGCGAAACGCAAGGGCTGCGTTGAGTAACAAGAAGCCATTTTCCGTCAGATTATGTTGCAATTGGCTTAATGTCTGGATAAACGGCGAGTCGGGTGCCTGCGCTTTTGCTGCAACCTCGGCAAGCGCATCGCCAGCGGTCCGTTCCGGCTGTAACTGCCCATCTGCAACCAACAGCATTTTCATGAAGTTACGTAGCGACGTTGCCCGGTTGACGGGTTTGGACAGCCCGCCAGCTGACCACAGCGTGCCGACCGCACCATCCATGAAACAGACGCCCGTTGCACTAGCCTCACGCGGATAGGGGCCTTCGCCCACCAGCACATAGCGCACACGCTGAAGGGGCAATGCAAACGCTGCAAAAAGCCGGTTCCCCGTGGGTAGAAACGCTGCGTTGATCAAGGCCGGCAAGTATCCAGGATCGGCTGCATTCATCGCCTCCAGGCCCTCCCTCAGAATGGCATGCCAGCTGGGGTCTGCCTGCTGCACCATCGTAAAAAACTGTTCCGGGACCATTTGGAAATTTTATCCTCAGCCTTGGGCGAACGGCACGACATTGTCGCTACCCGATGCACCAAACAATTGCTCCTTGACGATGCGTAACTGATCCCGGACCTGGGCTGCTTTTTCAAACTCAAGGTTCTTCGCATGATCGATCATGAGTTTTTCCAGACGTTTGATTTCCTTGCTCACCTGCTTTTCGCTCATTGACTCGTATTTCGCCGATTCCTGGGCAGCCTGCAATGTCGTACGCGCTTCCTGCGGGCTGTAGACACCGTCGATCAGATCCCTGATCTGTTTCTTGATGCCGGTCGGCGTGATGTTGTTGGCCAGATTAAACGCGATCTGCTTGTTACGGCGACGCTCCGTTTCGTCGATCGCCTTGCGCATCGATTCGGTCACCTTGTCGCCATATAGAATCGCCTTGCCGTTCAGATGCCGCGCTGCCCTTCCAATGGTCTGGATCAGGCTCCGCTCGGAACGCAGAAACCCTTCCTTGTCGGCATCCAGGATCGCCACCAGCGATACTTCAGGCAAATCCAGACCTTCGCGTAGCAAGTTAATGCCGACCAACACATCGAAAGTACCCAACCGCAGGTCGCGAATGATTTCCACACGCTCGACCGTGTCGATATCGCTGTGCAGATAACGTACCTTGATGCCGTTGTCTCCGAGAAATTCCGTCAACTGTTCGGACATGCGCTTGGTCAGAGTTGTCACCAGTACTCGCTCGTTCTTCTGAACACGGTCCGTAATTTCATTCATCAAGTCATCGACTTGCGTGGACGCCGGGCGTACCTCGATTGCCGGGTCGATCAGGCCCGTCGGGCGTACTACCTGCTCGACCACCTGTCCGGCGTTGCGATTTTCGTAATCTGCCGGTGTGGCTGACACAAAAATGGTCTGGCGCATCTTGCCTTCGAACTCATCGAATCGGAGCGGACGGTTGTCCAGAGCTGAAGGCAGGCGGAAACCGTAGTCGACGAGATTGGTCTTGCGGGCTCGGTCACCGTTATACATGCCGCTAAGCTGGCCAAGCAATACATGGGACTCGTCCATGAACATCAGGGCATCATTGGGCAGATAATCGATCAGGGTCGGTGGCGGCGCACCGGGCATGGCGCCGCTCAAGTGCCGCGAGTAATTTTCGATGCCCTTCGTGAAGCCTATTTCTGCCATCATTTCGAGATCGAAGCGGGTCCGCTGTTCCAGCCGTTGCTCCTCGATCAGCTTGTTTTGAGTGCGGAACTCTTCCAGTCGGTCGCGCAATTCAACCTTGATCGATTCGATGGCACGCAACACTGTCGTGCGCGGCGTGACATAGTGCGACCCAGGGTAAATAGTGAAACGCGGAATCTTTTGTCGGATACGACCCGTCAGGGGATCGAACAATTGCAGGCTGTCGATCTCGTCATCGAACATTTCTATGCGTACTGCCAGCTCGGCATGCTCTGCCGGGAAAACGTCGATCGTATCGCCCCGCACCCGGAAAGTGCCCCGGCTGAAATCGATCTCGTTGCGCGTGTATTGCATCTGGATCAATCGAGCAATGACATCCCGCTGGCTGACCTTGTCGCGTGCGCGCAGCGTCAGAATCATCTGGTGATACTCGTTGGGGTTACCGATACCGTAGATTGCCGACACAGTTGCAACAATCACCACATCACGGCGCTCCATCAAGGATTTCGTGCAAGACAGCCGCATCTGCTCGATGTGTTCGTTGATCGATGAATCTTTTTCGATGAACAGATCGCGCTGCGGTACGTAAGCCTCCGGCTGGTAGTAATCGTAGTAACTAACAAAATATTCCACAGCGTTTTGCGGAAAGAATTCGCGAAATTCGCTATAGAGCTGTGCGGCGAGCGTCTTGTTAGGCGCAAAAATGATCGCCGGACGGCCCATGCGGGCGATCACGTTAGCCATCGTGTAGGTTTTGCCGGAGCCGGTCACACCAAGCAAGGTCTGATAGGCCAGGCCGTCGTCGATGCCTTCGACAAGACTTGCAATGGCAGCCGGCTGGTCGCCTGCAGGCTGGAACGGCTGGAAAAGGCGAAACGGCGAACCTGGAAAAGTGACGATTTTTGATTCGTCCACTACACTGGAAACCTCGGATAATTCAGCCATGGGCGTTGGACCTTTGGTAATATAGCCGGCTACAAATCACCGCGGCGAACCTCGCCCGGCGCTTTCCTTCTTCTAAACCCGGCCGGCTGCGGGATGATTTTCCCCTCTCGCTACAGCCAACTTTTGATGTTATCACGATGAACGCACCTCTATTTTCGTCTGTACTTTCCGCAATTGAAATGGCACCTCGCGACCCGATTCTGGGCCTCACCGAGACTTTCAATGCCGACTCGAATCCGCTCAAAGTCAACCTTGGCGTCGGCGTCTACTATGACGAAAACGGCAAAGTTCCTCTGCTAGAATGTGTAAAAAAAGCAGAAGTATTGCTGATTGAAAAATTGGCGCCCCGGACGTATCTGCCAATCGAAGGGCTGGCTGCATACGACAAAGCCGTTCAAGAGTTGGTATTTGGTGCCGGTAGCGCAGTAATTCAAGAAAAAAGAGCCGTCACGGCACAAGCGATCGGCGGCACCGGTGCCCTGAAGCTGGGTGCCGACTTCTTGAAACGATTTTCTCCCGAATCGACGGTATTCATCAGCGATCCGAGTTGGGAAAATCATCGCGCATTATTCGAGGCAGCCGGATTCAAGGTCAGTAACTATCCTTATTACGATGCCACGACACGCGGCGTAAATTTTACAGGCATGATCGAGGCGCTGAAGACAATGCAAGTAGGCTCGATCGTGGTGTTGCACGCTTGTTGCCACAACCCCACTGGTGCAGATCTGACCGATGCGCAATGGACTGAGGTCATTCAAATCGTGACCTCGCATGGCCTGATTCCTTTCCTGGATATGGCTTACCAGGGTTTTGGCGACGGTATCGAAGCGGATGGACAGATCGTGCGCCGCTTTGCAGATGCCGGTGGGCCGATGTTTGTTTCGAATTCCTTTTCCAAGTCGTTTTCACTGTATGGCGAACGTGTCGGTGCCCTCAGCATCGTGGCAGCCAGTGCAGAAGAAGCCGGCCGCACCCTGTCACAGCTAAAACGCGTCATTCGCACCAACTATTCCAACCCGCCCATGCATGGCGGCCATGTGGTTGCAATAGTATTAGCCAATCCTGCGTTGCGGCATCTTTGGGAAGACGAACTGGCGGCAATGCGCGCGCGCATACGCGAGATGCGCATGCTGATGGTAGAAAAGCTGCGAGAAAAAGCACCGGCGCACGACTTTTCGTTCGTCACCGCCCAGCGCGGCATGTTTTCCTACTCTGGACTGACTACGCAGCAAGTACAACGGCTTCGTACTGAATTTTCCGTTTATGCGGTCGATACCGGGCGTATCTGCGTGGCGCCGTTAAACCACGAAAACATTGACCGTGTTGTGAATGCTATGGCTGCAGTATTGTAGAAAACCCGGGGACACGAACAGCAAGAAAAAATGGCGGTGCACCAATAATTTGTGGTGCACCGCCATTTTTATTTAACGCTAACCGTCTCTGCTGTTCAAGCCGCCGTGTTTTCCGTCATAGCCTTTGCAGGAATGCTCGAATCACTAGCGCGGCGTCGGTAGGTTGTCGGGTCAGGAGCCTGCCCACCGCTATTAAGTTCCCGATTCAACTGCTCCACATCCACATCCTTGGTCCATTTGCCAACGACGATTGTTGCCACGCCGTTACCAATCAGGTTGGTCAGTGCCCGAGCTTCCGACATGAACCGATCGATGCCAAGTATCAAAGCCAAACCGGCCACCGGTACGCCGCCAACTGCCGACAGCGTTGCGGCCAGAACGATAAAACCACTCCCGGTAATGCCTGCCGCACCTTTCGAAGTTAGCAATAGCACCGCAAGCAGCGTGAATTGCTGGGTAAGCGTCATGGGGGTGTTGGTGGCTTGGGCAATGAAAATCGCTGCCATCGTCAAATAAATGGAGGTACCGTCGAGATTGAAGGAATAACCCGTTGGGATCACCAACCCGACGACTGATTTACGGACGCCTAATGCTTCCATCTTCGTCATCATGCGTGGCAGCACCGACTCCGACGAAGAAGTCCCGAGTACGATGAACAATTCTTCCTTGATGTACTTGATAAACTTCCAGATGCTGAAACCGTTCAGCCGCGCAATAGTCCCAAGCACGCCAAAAATGAAAATCAGGCAGGTGGCATAAAACGTTCCCATCAGTGCTGCCAGTTGCACCAGGGACGCCACACCGTATTTACCGATGGTGAATGCCATGGCACCAAATGCGCCGATAGGTGCGACTTTCATGATGAAGCCGACAATTGCAAACAGAACGTAGGACATCTTTTCGATCAAATCGAACACCAGTGTGCCGCGACCGCCAAAGCGATGCAGTGCAAAGCCAAACATGACAGAGAAAAGCAGCACCTGCAATATTTCGCCTTTGGCGAATGCATCCACGACGCTCGATGGAATTATGTTGAGCAAGAAGTCAGTCGTGCTTTGCAACTTGCCAGGCCCGGTGTAGGCAGCGATGCTTTTGATGTCGAGCGAACTCGGGTCGATGTTCATTCCAACACCGGGTTGAATTACATTGACTGCAATGATGCCGATGATTAAGGCCAAGGTGCTGACAATCTCGAAATACAGAAGTGCGAGGCCACCCGTCTTACCGACTTTTTTCATGTCCTCCATGCCAGCAATGCCGATCACGACCGTGCAGAAAATGATCGGCGCAATGATCATTTTGATCAACTTGATGAAGCCGTCACCCAACGGCTTCATTGCCGCACCTTTTTCTGGGAAGAAATGACCGAGCAATACTCCTATCAGGATTGCAAAAAGCACCTGCAAGTACAACGACTGATAAAACGGTTTTTTTGCCATTACTCAATCTCCTAAAAGTTTGGCCGAGGGCCGTATGTGAAAAAAATTGGACATTCGCAACCGGACAGCGCGCTCGCCTGCACGCATAGGCGCATAGGCGCATGGGCGCATAGGCGCATAGGTATACTCAGACGCGTTTGGCCAAAGGGCTTACGTAGAAATCCGAAGTAATTTATGTGGGGCAATCCTGCTGTGTCGTGTCGGCGTTGATTGGCTTTGAAATATGTTGGCCGACTAAAAGACTGGAGTGCTGGAACAAGGTTTACTGATTACTTAAGGGTCAATGTAGTACGCAGCGACATGCTACCGGTGGCGACAAAAATCTCCCGCAGCAAATAAACGAACCCACCAATCAGGGCCAGCATCGCGAAGATAAATAACACCGCGATGAAATGACTCAATCCCAGTTGCAGTGCATTACCAACGAACAGCGAGGCAATCGTAATACACACCAGCAAGGCACACGTAGTGCTCAGCGTGATAGCCCGGTTGATCAGATGTGTACGCTTGTAAAGGGCCAGCAGTTCGGCGCGTGGTTTGCTGGGGTCGGTGGCAGTGCCGGAATCGAGCCGGTCCTCCAAGACGCGAGAACGATCGATTATTCGTGCCAGCCGATTGGTCAGAACCGCCAGAAAAGTGCCAACACCCGTAAGCAGGAACACCGGTGCCACGGCAAGCTGGATGGTATGGCTGATATCGCCGAGATCGAAGTTCATTAGCAATTTAAATAGGCAGGTTTCAAACGATGTTGCGTACGTGCTTGCGCTTAAAAGCAAGCGAGTTTAGCAGCAACGTCGTAGAAACGTCTGCATAAATTGGCATGGCCTCAAAGCAAGATAAAAATTACAGGGACATGACCGTTTAAAACGATTTAAGATAGGCCACCTCGGTTTTTTGTAACTGCGTCGGGTGACTGGAAGTTAAAATTGCTGCGATCAGTTTTCTGTTCAAACACACGAGTCGTGGGTCGCTTGCCGGTATGGGTACCTCACAATAGCGCGAGAAAACAATTGGACAATCAGTGCATCGGTTCGCGGGCGCCTTCTCAAACCTTGGCAAATTTTCGCATGCCCGAGACGCCTACAGCCGACCGCATGGGTTCCTTGCCGATGCCATTACAGGCATTGCGCGAGCGCTTGATCGCCAAACGTACGGTCGATACCGTGGTCGCTACTTTCGATGCGGTCAAGTATTCTGAATTGGCTGCAGCCCTTGCAAACCTGATGGATGGATTTGGAAAGCGCAATGCCGTCGCGTTTTTCCACCATAGGGAGGGTGCGATACAGGCTCGTGTGTCAACGCTGAACGGCAGCCTGGTCGTGGCGAGCTCGGCCAGAACCGGCACTTTTATCAACAATTTTTTACCGGTTTCACGTGTGGCAAGTCATGCTTCGCATCATTATTGCTGACGATCACACCCTCATGCGCGAGGGACTGAAACGGATCCTCGAAAGCACTGGGGATATCACCGTGGTCGGCGAAGCAATCGATGGCTTCGAAACGCTTGTGCAGGCCCGTCGTGACGATTGTGACTTACTACTGATGGACATGTCGATGCCTGGAAAAAGTGGCGTAGAACTGATTCGCCAGGTGAAGGAAGTAGCGCCAAAGCTGCCAATTCTGGTTCTAACGATGCACGAGGAAGAACAATATGCGGTTCGCGCCATCAGAGCCGGCGCACGGGGTTATCTCACCAAGGAATGCGCAGGTACCCAGTTGTTGAATGCAATTCAAAAAGTAGCGGCCGGCCGCCCTTACATCAGCACGGCGGTTGCCGAACAATTGGCGATAGACGTAATGCCTGCCACTGCTAATTTGCCGCATAAACAGCTATCGAATCGAGAATACGAAGTATTTACGATGATGGTGCATGGACGCTCGATTACCGACATCGCTGACATGTTGCACCTGAGTGTAAAAACGATAAGCACGCATAAAACTCGCATTCTTCAAAAAATGTCATTAAATTCTTTAGCTGAACTTGTGCAATATGCGGTTGCGCACCGAGTATTGGCGCCGATGAAAACTTGAACGACCTAGCAGCGACTTTGCATTGACGGCCGAAATGCGCCACACATGCGGAACTCCACGTGCCGGAAAATTACTATTACACAACCTTTACCGCGTAGACGACAGAAAACCACAGCACCGGTACAAGAATTTACGTTCAATTACACTAAACCAAGCAAAACCAATGTTTATTATAGGAAAAAACTTATAAAAATCAGATATTTCCTATAGTTTGATTCGAAGCATACCGATAGTATTAGGCGTTGGCCATTGACATACTAATAACTCGCAGCGCGATGATGCCACTCTAGGTCTAACCAGTTTTACAGTTCAGCTCGTAATTTCCAATGTAGCCAACAGGCATTTAAATAGCAGCAATTTGAAGATCAGGCGGACAGACATAGCCAACAACGCCATTGAACCAGCTGAAAATGAATTTTCATTGAAGAAGTGTCCATGAATTAGGAGTTGATTATGTTGTGCACGCAAATGCCTGGAAATCGATCTGACCCGGTAGCTGTTTTAAATTGCACATCGCATGGCGCCGGACTCGATGCCGGACGGCAACGTCAGGGGAAACTCTGGTCGAATCTGAAGGAATTATGCGCGGCATTGCATTTACCCGCAGTAACTTCCACGGCCGATGAAGAGCTTCAGTTTCAACACTTGCAATTTAAAACCGGTCAGCGGATCCATACGATTGGCCAACCCTTCGATACGCTTTTCATTGTGTATTCTGGTTTTTTGAAGACCGTGTTGATCGATGAATTCGGTAGCGAACAGGTGTTGAGTTTTCCCATGAAAGGCGATCTTTTGGGCGTCGATGGCATACATACCCGCCGCTACTCTTCCGAAGCGATTGCCCTGTCAAATTGTGATTTGATATTGCTACCATTTAAAAAATTTACCGCGCTCGGACGCGCATACGTGGAACTCGAACATGCCATGTACAGCGTGATAAGCCGTGAACTGGTGCGAGAGCAGGCCATGGTGAGCATGCTAGGGGCTCTGAGTGCAGAAGCCAGAGTGGCCCGCTTTCTGGTTTCACTGTCGGACCGGTATGCCGCGATGGGCTATTCGAGCAAGCTTTTCAATCTGCGCATGACGCGTCATGAAATCGGCAGTTACCTGGGACTTACGCTAGAGACGGTGAGCCGCACCTTCTCTGCATTCAGTGAAATTGGCTTGATCAGCGTTGACCAGCGCTCCATCGGCATAATCGATGCCGACACACTGAAAACTTTACGCAGGCTACCCCCTTTCAGTTCGCGGGCCAAGCAACTTGCGTCTAAAAAATCGAAGCAACTGGCCCGCGAGAATACTGATCCGATAGACCTTGCAGAACATTCGGTCAGCGCTTAGAGCATTAAACAGCATTGGAAAGCATTGGAAAGCAGTGGACACGAGACAGGCTAAGCTGCCGCCTGCTCGGGTATTTCTCCGCCTAATGCCAAGGTAAGCGCGCTCAGCATCGCGTGAAGTTCACCTGTCATCAAAGCCATATCCGTATCGAACCGCTCATCTTTGTCAGCGCCCTGACCAGGGTTACTCTCGCTGATTACATCCAATGCGACAACTCGTTTGATCGTCATCGATTCGGTCAAGATAAACGATACCCGGTCAGACCAAGTCAGCGCCAGCCGCGTACACTGTTTTCCATTAGCAATATGTTGCCTGATCTCTTTTTCTTCCAGGGCATGGCGCACATATCGAACCGTGGCCTTGCTTTCGCCGGTAGAGCGCAGCTCGGTATCCTGGTCCACCGAAAAACCGTTAGGTGATTCAGTTGTCGCAAGCCAGTGCGTCATTGCCGCGAGAGGTGATTGCTGGACACGCAAAGCACGCAATGGCAGACGATCGACCGATTGGATCAGCAGTTTGATTACCTCGTCCGCTTTGGCAGGCGCTGAAGCGTCAATGACCAGCCAGCCATGTACCGGATCGATCCATGCAAGGGTGGTCCTGCGGATGCTGAAAGCACGTGGCAGTAGTTCATCCCTTACCTGCTCCTTGATTTCCTTCATTTGCTTGCGGCCTGGTGCGAAGCCTTGCTGTTCTTCCAGTTCTGCTGCCTTTGCCTTGGCGACCTGATTGATGACACTGGCTGGCAATAGCTTCTTTTCATCTGCATACGCAATCAGGAACTGTTGATTTATGCTATGCACCAGCTTGTCGTTTTCCCTGGGCGAAATCCATCCATGATTTTGCAAGTCGAGGCCAGAGGCCGGCGTCATGGCACGGGGCGCAAGAAACGCTTCAAGTTGCTCTCTTGAAACCGCCCACGGCGCGGGCAGACGATAGATTTGTAGATTTTTAAACCACATGGCTGCCTGACAAAAAAGCGCTATTCTACCTGCCACAGAAAACGTTTTTTACGAAAACATTTTCGTGCAAGGCATGTATCCGGCTGTCCGACTTGCGGTTGGGCGCGGAAACTTCCCTGCGACTGGAGAATCTGAGCATTGTGACGCAAGGATATTGCGGGCAACTTGCCTGCCATGGAGAAAGCAATGAAAACGATGAAACGGATAAAAGTCGGAATCGTGTTTTTGATTGCACTGACTGCTTGTAGTAGCGCAATCGCCTATCTTGGACACAGCGGCGAGCGATGGCATCATGACGGCGCCAGCGTCGGATTGCATATCGGCATGCCGCTTTTTTCGTCACCGTTTTACGGTTACTCAGGATATCGGTTCGGGTATTACCCTTACCCATATGGCTACCCTGCGCCCATCACAACGATCGTTACGGTACCGGCCGAGCCACTTGTTTATGTTGAAAAAAACGAGCAACCAGCCGAGGGGTTTTGGCATTACTGCCGCGAGCCTGCCGGGTATTACCCTCAGGTGCCGAACTGCTCGGGAAGTTGGCAGAAAATACCGCCCAGCTCTCCTTCTCGATAAAATGCCGAAACCCTTTTCGATCACAATCACACCCAGCATTTTTCAGCGCCGGCACAACTCTTCACACGGGCGGCGTTCTCTCATTCGCACATACACAGCCGGAGCTTTACAAATGAATTCCTTGAAAAGACCGGCAACGCTTGCTCTGGCGTCGGCTATGCTATTCGCCGGGTGTGCAACCCTGCCCCCGAACGGACCGAGTGTGATGGCGTTACCAGGTACGGGTAAAACCTTCGAACAATTCCGTGCCGATGATGCAGAATGCCGCAATTTTACCTCCTACCAGACCGTCAACGGCCCGGCTGCCATAGTGCGTAATGGGGGTACTGACAGCGCAACTGTGGGCACTATTATTGGCGCAGGCAATGGCACTTCTTCACTACAGGAAATGCAACGGCGGTATGACATTGCATACATACAATGCATGTATGCGAAAGGCAACCAGGTACCAGTCTCCGGCCGCATGACAGGCGACTTAAACATGCGCGGCGGCCCGATTCCGCCACCGCCCGCAGGCCCACCTCCTCCACCCCCACCCAGGTCTTGATTGCAGGCTGCATTGCTAGCGAATGCAGCAAACGATACGGCCGGAATATTTACGCAGTTTTACGAAAGATGCACATGACATCAAGCACGATTGACCTGACCAGCTTTGACGGCAAAAACTTTCAGGGCTATCTCGCCCTGCCACCGGCTAAAACCGGTCCGGGCATTGTCCTGATTCAGGAAATTTTTGGGGTGAATGCGCATATCAAGGCGGTTGCCGATCAATATGCACTGGACGGTTATGTAGTCCTCGTACCGGACCTTTTCTGGCGGATGCAACCTGGCGTCAACCTCGGTTACGGGCAGGACGATTTTGAAAAGGGCATGGGATTTCTGCAGAAACTGGATTTTCATTCGGCAATTCAGGATCTCACGGCAACGGTCGAAACGTTGCGCAACCGGCCGGAATGCAATGGAAAGGTCGCCTCGCTCGGTTATTGCCTGGGTGGTTTGCTGTCTTACTTATCCGCAGCACAGGCAGGTGTGGATGCAGCAGTCTGTTACTACCCGGGAGCGATTGAAAATCACCTTGATCAGGCTGCAGAGGTGCGATGCCCGATCCTGATTCATTTCGCCGAGAAAGACAGCTACATCTCGCCAGCTGCGGTTAAGGCAGTGCAAAGCAGATTTTCAAACATGAAGAACGCCGTGGTCGAAGTTCATCCAAATGTCGACCACGGCTTCAATTGCTGGGAACGGCCATCCTACAATCAGCAGGTGTCATCACTTGCACATGGGCTGACATTAGCCTTCCTTGCAAAAGCTTACTGAGCGGTTGCACAACAGGGCATTTTTGTGAGCAACGCTTGCCAGCGACTATTTTTGGACACGCTGGCTAATACCGCATTACGCGCCGTAACAAGTCTCCGGCAATATTCAGGGATTCGGCGCTTTCATCACTGTAGGCTATAAGCCGGTTGCAATTGTAAAAGGCGGGTGTGGAAACAATGCCTTCGCCATTCGATCGCTGCAAGTACCCTTGCAGGTCTATGGACGAAGCAAGGCACATGATCACCGCGGAGCGTGCTTGGCTGTTAAGCCACAATTGCAGGTCGGGGTCGAACGGATCAGCAATAACGCCGATCAAAACCCCATTGCTGACGTTTCTGAATAGTAGACACTGCCAGCGACGCGCCAATACTAGTGGCAGCAGATCATAGGCAGGCGACAAGGCTTGCATTTCCTTGGCGCCGACTGGCTTCATTCCAAACAGCTTGCCAAGGTGCTCCACCAGTTCTTCGGAAGTGCCAGTGTGCAGATATTCCAGTTCGGTAATGACCGAGCACCCACTCTCGCGAGCAAGGTTACGCGCGCGCCGCAAGTGTGCCTGATCAATCGCGAACGGCTTGTTGGGTAGGTGTGCGCTCATTTAAATTTGCTTTCTGTTGATTTCGCCGGCTCGGGGCCAAAGCGTGTAAAAAAATTATTTTGATGCAAAGACATGGTTGCAGGGAGACATCGGACAGTCGTCAATACCTGGAATGTTTTTACTGCAGCAAATAAATGGCTTTGTAGGTAAATAAAGCTTGGCACCGTAAGATTCGTGGAAAAGCAATCGGAACATTCTATTCGGAAATAGTATCTTCGCAGTCAAACACGATTTATGTACGCTTCCCCACATTCACCCAAATTTACTGAATGTTACAAAAAAATTTGTATTTCTAAAAAAGTTATTTCACATTTCAACGCCTTCTGATACCTCCAATTGCTGCTTGAACAACGCTTGGATTGAGTCCAATCCCCAACGCAGCAAAGAGTAATACGATCTTTTCAGGAAGGAAATTTCTTGTGATGGAAGTTGATTCTTTTCCAAAGATTTCGCAAAAATTTGACAATTGCCCAACCAACATGGATGTAAATAGCTTCCCCCTGATGTCGTCGATGAAACTGCACGGCATCGATTTCACCTCCGCCCCCTCCCGACGAAAAGCCATCACGATTGCGACCGGGGTTGTCAGGGAAAGCCGCTTTATTCTTGAGTCGCTCACCTCATTACATGATTTCGATACATTCGAGCAGTGGCTTTGTCGGCCTGGCCCTTGGCTGGGTGTATTCGACATGCCGTTCTCGCTGCCTCGCGAACTGGTGTCGACTCTGGGTTGGCCGCTGAAATGGGCACCTCTGATGGCGCACTTTGCCTCGCTTACCCGCCCGCAAATCCGCACTACCTTCAAAACTTTTTGCGACGCCAGAGCAGATGGCAACAAATTTGCTCACCGGGACACGGAGGCCCTTGCGGGTGCTTCGTCATCCATGAAGTGGGTAAACCCACCAGTGGCCTACATGCTGCATGCGGGTGTGCCGCGATTGATACGCGCAGGCATAACGCTATACGGTCTGCATTCGGGTGACCCTGAACGCGTTGCCATGGAAGGATATCCGGGCTTGGTGGCACGCTCGATCACCCGAGCATCGTACAAGCATGACGACACCCACAGACAAACCAATGCGCGTCGCGTGGTGCGTATCGCGCTACTGGAACGATTGCAAGCTGGTGACTACCCGTTGGGAATACGCCTCGATGCCGGGCAGCATGTGGCGCGGCTCATCGACGATGCCAAGGGCGATTTGCTGGACTCCGTAATTTGCGGTCTTTTGGCTGCGTGGGCCTGGCAGCGCCGCACCATGAATTTTGGCCTACCTGATTTCGACCCACTTGAAGGCTGGATCGTTGGCGCCTGAAGTATAAAAAATATATGATTTTTCTATCGATGCACGAACCATCCGGACACCCTGTTTGCGCGATATTCTTTATTTGAAAGAATGTTTATTTGGGGCAACCAAATACCGCATTTTGCTGGCTATCATGGATTCACACTTCTGCAGCACCCATCATAAACAAGGCCGCCATGACCCAGGAACCTAGCCCCAAAAAAGCTTCTTTGATTGCTCGAATTGGCCAGCAATATGCTGGCGCACTTACGCCAATCGCACTTTCAGCGCTGAGCGCCTGGTTGATCGTAACCGGGGTCAAGGGTTTGGCGGGATTTGTAATCAGCCAGCAGACAATGTTTGCCGACCTCCTGGGCATTTTGGTGGTCATAGCACTTGCCCGCTGGATGAATGTTCGTAACACCGATAAGTAACGCTGCATTGCGGCTTTCCCAAGGTAGGTTTCAATCCCTGGCGTTAGTAGGGCCACTAACTAGATAACTGCGTCAGTTACAAGACACGCGCTACACCTCTCGAAACAAATACGGCGCAGCCAGATTTTATTTCCCAACCGCAGTAAATTAAGATTCGTCTGTGCAATAACATGCGCTTGTGCGAATCTTATCGTTGTCGGAACACCACAAAATCCACTTTTTTCGTCTGTTTAGTGTCGTCAAAGGTCGCGTTTTTCCCTTGAGGTTGTATTATTTCCAAACCGTAAGGAGTGATGGGTCCATCAAACCACCCTAGTTGAATAATTTGCGCGACAGACTATTCAATATCCACTGCAATCGTATAGTGTTACTGAAGAAAACAGCTTCTTTACAAACGGTGTTAGTAACAGGCAACGCGACAGTACGGCTTGAATATGATCTTGGTGTGGTGGAAGCAGTTTTTTTATAATGATGGTTATAATGCGTCCGCGTCACACCACGAGCTTGTCGTTTTAGATAGTGTAAATGCTGGAACCAGTTTGACGTAAGAGCATCGGCAGGGGCATTACTTTCTAGTGTGCCTGTGAATGCTTCGAATCAGTTTTTTAGACCACTTTTGGGAATAGACACATGAAAAAATCGCTACTTGCATTGGCAGTTCTTGGTGCTTTCACCGGCATCGCTTCGGCACAAACTTCGGTCACCATCTACGGTGTGGCTGATGCTGGCATCACCCGTCAGGACAACGGCGTTAGCGTTGTCAATCGTCTTGACAGCGGCAACCAGTCGGGCAGCCGTCTCGGTTTCAAGGGTACGGAAGATCTGGGTGGCGGTTTGTCAGGTCAGTTCGTGCTTGAGCAGGGCTTCAACATTGATACAGGTTCGGTCAGCGATGCGACACGTGGCGCATTCAACCGCCAGGCTTATGTTGGCCTGACAGGTCCATTCGGCCAAGTTCGCCTGGGTCGTCAGAAGACAGTAATGTACGATGCACTCGATGCAATCGATCCATTCCGCATTTCCAATCGCAGCGGTATCGACCGTCTGTTCCTGCGTAACGTTGGCGGCGCTGGTCGTGCTGACAACCAGATTTCGTACTTCACTCCGACATTCGTGCCAGGCCTGACCGGTCAAATCACTTACGCGCTGGGCGAGCAGACAAACAACCAAGCTGGCCGTTCGATGGGTGCATCGTTGAACTACGCTGCTGGTCCACTGTTTGTTACCCTGGACTATCTGCTGGTCCACAATAACTTCCTGGCTCGTCAGGCACCTGTTGCTCCTCAAACAGCTGCTAATGCCCCATTTTTCCCTGACCAGACAGCACGTGGCACCCTTCTCGGTGCAACGTATGACTTCGGTGTGGCCAAGGCACACGCTGCATTCGGTACGGAAAAAGGTGGATTCGCCGGTTTGAATCGTAGAACTGATGCACGTGACTACATGGTTGGCGCGACAATCCCATTCGGCGCCAGCGCTGTGCAAGTCGACTACGTCAAGAAGCAAGATCGTCTGGGTAATGGCGATGCGAAGCAGTATGCAGCTGGATACACTTATGCTCTGTCGAAGCGTACCAATTTCTACTCGTCCTTCACATTTACGGACCAGGACGCAATTGCTTATGTTGCCGGCACAGTGCCGAATCAGATCGACCGCGTCATCAACGTCGGCGTTCGTCACACATTCTAATTACGCTGCAGGGGCGACCCTGCTGCGGTTTGGAAATCAAAAAAGCACCTTCGGGTGCTTTTTTCATGCATGGCTGAAAAACGATCCTTCAAAATGCTGCACGCAAAAAAGCCGCCCTCGGGCGGCTTCGCTATTTACTTCGCTTCATGCTGCCGTGTTTACTACGTTACACAACCGCACTTGTTTACCAAAACCATATTTTTTCATACTGGTGGGAAGTGCTGGTTTCGAACCAGCGACCTATCGCGTGTGAGGCGATCGCTCTACCCCTGAGCTAACCTCCCGACATGTCATCCAGAATGCTGATTCCATACCGGCTTGTTCTGCCAAGGCCGCGATTATCGCATACATTGCTCGGCCGGATCAACCGCCGGTGGCGAAACGCCAGACTGCTTTGCCGCGTATTTCCTTATCCAGGCCCTGCAACAAGACTTCATGGGCGGCAAGTTCGTCAGGGCTTGCCGTGACAATGCGAATCGTGCCCAACTCAAGTAGATGCGCTGCCTCATCGAGCGCATCCACGGCAACCGTCATTTGCCCTAGATCCATACTGAGTGCGTTCTGGCCGCGGGTCATGGCCAGGTACACCTCTGCCAGCAACTCCGCGTCCAGTAACGCGCCATGCAGCGTACGGTGCGCATTCGACACACCATAGCGGTCGCATAGTGCATCCAGAGAATTGCGTTTTCCCGGATGCATCTCCTTGGCCCGAACCAGCGTGTCGATGATGTCGGCAACCTGGTCGCGAAAACGGGGAATATTCAGCCGCATAAATTCGGCATCCAGAAAGCCGACGTCGAACGGCGCGTTGTGAATGATGATTTCCGCACCCGCGAGATAGTCCTGCAATTCCGAAGCGATTTGACCAAACTTCGGTTTGTCGGACAAAAACTCCGTCGTCAGACCATGCACTGCCAGCGCACCCTCTTCCGAATCGCGCTCCGGATTCAGATAACGATGAAAGTTGTTGCCTGTGAGCTGGCGGTTGATCAACTCCACGCAACCGATCTCAATGATCCGGTCGCCGGAACGCGGGTTCAAGCCGGTGGTTTCTGTATCGAGAACGATCTGGCGCATGATTTCCTCTAGCTGGCCATGGTAACGCCACGATTGGCCAATGCATCGGCTCGCTCGTTGCCTTCATGCCCGGCATGTCCTTTTACCCACCGCCATTCGATAGTGTGGCGGGCTTGCGCTGCATCGAGGGCCTGCCAAAGATCGACGTTCTTTACCGGTGCTTTGGCAGCGGTTTTCCAGCCACGCGCTTTCCAACCGTGAATCCATTCGCTGATTCCCTTTTGTACGTACTGGCTATCGGTATGTACAACTACGATGCAGGGCCGCGTCAGTGCACCCAGTGCTTCGATCACTGCCTTCAATTCCATACGGTTGTTCGTGGTGTTGGCTTCGCCGCCACATAGTTCTTTGACATGCTCGCCAGTGCGCAACATAGCGCCCCAGCCGCCCGGACCAGGATTGCCTTTACACGCGCCGTCCGTGTAGATATCAATTTTTTCCATTCTGCCTTCAATCGCCAATATTATGACCGGACCGGTTCGCAGCCGGCACAGCACTGGGCGCCACTGCCGGTGATCGTTTCCAGACCGGGCCGATCAACCGCATGCCTTTCACGCGTTTGATTGCCTGGACCATATACACCGCCCCGAAATACGGCCACCACCGGTTGCCGGCTTTTTCCATGAATGCGTAGCGGTTCAGCCATTTTGTTGTTGCACAAGGCGGGGCATAGCAACCGAAATGGCCGCGATTGACTTCCATGTTCAGCAGTTTTAGCCAATCCTTAATGCGCGGCAAACTAATGAACTCACCATCGCGCGGCAAAAAATGCGCACCGCTCAAGCGTCCTGCCACCTGCCTTGCCCCCCACAAACTGGCAGGATTAAAACCGCACACAATCAATTGTCCCTCTGGAATCAATACCCGCTCGACCTCCCGCAGCACTTGATGCGGCTCGGTCGCAAACTCGAGTACATGCGGCAACACCACCAGATCCAGACTTTGCGAAGCAAATGGCAACTCGGCATAATCGAGAATTACCGACACCGGCATGGCATTAGACTGGCCGCCCTCCACTGCCGATGCAGCGGAGGGCGGCGGCAGCACTCGGGTGTCGCTCAACCATTTGTGTGGCATGCGGCTAGCCTGGAGTGCACGAATCTGGGGTAGACCGATCTGCATCGCATGAAACCCGAAAATATCTGCCGTCAATTCGTCCAGGCGAGATTGCTCCCAAGTGCGCACGTATTGTCCTGCTACAGTTTCGAGCCAGGGACCAAGCGCTATAATGGATTTTTGCAATGGTAGGTGGTCCATGGGCATGCTTAGTGTTTTAACCGTTCCCGCTTTTAATGATAATTATCTCTGGCTCATTCATGATGACCAACACGCCGCAGTGGTCGACCCTGGAGACAGCGCACCGATCAGTGCAGCGCTCGCTGCACATAATCTGTCGCTGGTTGCCATTCTACTGACTCATCACCATGCTGACCACATCGGCGGTGTCGCAAGCTTGCTGGCGCAAAACGCGGTACCGGTTTTCGGGCCGGCTCGGGAAAAGATTTCCGGTGTGACGAGAAACCTCGTCGAGGGCGATATTGTGGCGTTGCCGGAACTTTGTCTGTCGCTATCGGTTCTGGACGTCCCAGGCCACACCCAGGGCCATATCGCCTATGTTGCACGAGAACAGCCATGGCTGTTTTGTGGCGATACGCTGTTTGCCGGTGGTTGCGGGCGCCTGTTTGAAGGCACGCCGGAGCAAATGCGGCGTTCGCTGGACAAGCTTGCTGCCTTACCCGATGACACTCTGGTCTACTGCGCACATGAATACACGCAAAAGAATCTGGATTTTGCACTGGAAGTCGAGCCTGGCAATGCTGCCCTGATCGAGCGTATGGCAAGGACAGAAAGGATTCGTGCTGAATCAATGCCAACCGTGCCATCCAGCATTGCCATCGAAAAAGCAACCAACCCTTTCCTGCGCTATCGGGAGCCGGCAATTGTCGATCGCCTCCTTGCACAACGGCGTATTGCAGACAGGGAACCAGGAGCCGCTTTTGCCGCATTAAGAAAGTGGAAGGACACATTCCCTTAATGCAATGTGTGGCGGTGCCTGCCGTACTTCAGGTATGGTATACCACGCCCCGGCACAAACAGGGTGCAACAGCGGTACCCGGATCATTCATTCATCAGTCTATTTTCGGAAACACATGCGCTGTAAAACCATTCATCGGGCACTGATAAATCAACGCCGATTGTTGACCACGTCACTTTCTTGTGTTTTGTGTGCATTTCCCTTGTCGGCGCTGGCCAATGACTTGTCCCTGCCCTCCTACACTTGGGGCGTGCCAAGCAGCACAACCGACCTGCTCGATCCAAATTACGATCCCTCGATCATCGTGCTATCGATGGACGAGGTGGATGTATGGGCACGAATTCGCAAGGGTTTCGCGATTCCCGATCTGGTGAACCCGCTGGTGGAAACGCAAACTGCCTGGTACGCGGCACGTCCGGATCATATTCAGCGGACGACGAAACGCGCGTCGCGCTATCTATTTCATGTCGTGCAAGAGCTGGAAAAACGCAACATGCCGACTGAACTGGCACTACTGCCGTTTATCGAATCGGCTTTCAATCCGCAGGCTTATTCCAGCGCCAAGGCAGCGGGCATGTGGCAATTCATTCCCTCTACGGGCCTGGATTTCAAACTCAAGCAAAACATGTTCAAGGACGAGCGGCGCGATGTGCTCGCCTCCACCGACGCTGCCTTGACGTATCTGCAGCGCCTTTATGGCATGTTCGGCGACTGGCAATTGGCACTGGCGGCATATAACTGGGGTGAAGGGTCGGTACAGCGGGCAATCGCCAAGAACAGTGCCGCCGGTCTGGGTACGGATTTCAATGGTCTGGCAAATCTGATGCCTGCGGAGACCCGCAACTATGTGCCGAAACTTCAGGCCGTCAAAAACCTGATCGCGATGCCTGAAAGTTATGGTTTGACGTTGCCGCGAGTGGATAATCAGCCGTATTTCGTCACCATCGCCAAGACCAGGGACATCGATATCAGCGTTGCTGCGCAACTTGCAGAACTGCCCTTGGACGAGTTTCGGGCGCTGAACCCACAATTCAATCGCCCGGTGATCGTCGGCAGTAACAAAACACAGATTCTTTTACCCGAAAGTAATGCCGCCAAATTTCGCGTGAACATCGGCAAGTGGGGCAAGGCGCTTTCCACGTGGACAGCGCATACCGTCGGCAACGCCCGCGAGCGCATCGAGACACTGGCCGCCCGCCTCGGCACCACGCCGGAATTGTTGCGGGAAGTCAATCATATTCCGCCGAAGATGCGGCTGCGCGCCGGCTCCACGATTCTGGTTCCAAAATCGGAAATGGCTGGGCAGCGGGATATCGAGCCGGAACTGGCGGACCGGGCCGTCATGGCGATGGAGCGGGATGTGCCGGATTCCCGCAGAATCTCGGTGAAGATCGGGCGGCGCGACAATTTATCCTCGGTTGCATCGCGTTACGACGTGACAGTGGCTCAGATAAAAGAATGGAACGACCTGCGTCAGGACAAGTTGACGCCCGGACAACGCCTGCGTCTGAACGTGCCTTATCGCACTACGAAAGCGCCGGCCCTGCCGAGGCGCACAGTTGCTGGCGCACCGGTTCGCCGGGTCGCTGTCACCAAGCCGAGCCACACGCAAAAAGGCAAGGCCCTTGTAGTACGCCAGGTCGGACACAAGGCAGTAGTGCCGACTGCCCGGACTGCCCGCAAACCTGGAACCTGAATTCTGTACGGTCTGCACTTGCGCTCGCGAAGACCTTGCCTGAGCCGGTGAACTGGCGCGACGCACTTCCACAACCGTTGCGCGTAACCGTGCAAGCACCTACAATCCGCCGTGGCGTACATGGCTGTACGCTCCAATCGCACCACAACATTGCGGAGTTTGCCATGGGGTTCTTGCAAGATAAGAAAATTCTCGTAACCGGCGTGCTGTCGAATCGCTCGATTGCCTATGGTATTGCGCAAGCCTGTCGTCGCGAAGGCGCGGAACTGGCATTTACCTATGTCGGCGAACGATTCAAAGACCGCGTTACCGAATTGGCCGGCCATTTCAACAGCAAACTCGTGTTTGAATGTGATGTCGCCAGCGATGAACAGATCACTGCACTGTTTGCAGATCTTGGCGCTGCCTGGGACCATCTCGACGGCCTGGTGCATTCGATCGGCTTCGCGCCACGCGAATCGATTGCCGGCGATTTTCTGGAGGGTCTGTCACGGGAAGGCTTCAAGATCGCGCACGATATTTCAGCTTATAGTTTTCCGGCGATGGCGAAGGCCGCTCTGCCGATGCTGCGCCCGAATTCCGCTTTGCTGACGCTGACCTATCTTGGCTCGTTGCGTGTTCTGCCGAACTACAACACCATGGGTCTGGCGAAAGCTTCGCTCGAAGCGAGCGTACGTTACTTGGCGGAGTCGCTTGGTCCGAAGGGCGTGCGGGTAAACGGCATCTCTGCGGGGCCGATCAAGACATTGGCAGCAAGTGGCATCAAGGATTTCAACAAGATGCTGAGCTTTGTCGGTGCGAATGCGCCATTGCGTCGCAACGTGACGCTGGAAGAAGTCGGCAATGCCGCAGCTTTTCTGCTGTCCGATCTGGCTGGCGGCATCACAGGTGAAATCACGTATGTCGATGGCGGTTTCTCACAGGTCGTCGGTGGCATGGGCGGCTCGCCGGAGTGAGGCAGGCGTAAAATTATTTACAGGCATTCAATTTACGCAGTATAATCATGATCGCTGCCAATATGTGGTTATCCGCACACTGGCAGTATATGCAGCATCGCAAACCCTTCGCATTAACGATAAAGCCTCCCCGCCTTCTGGTGTCATTTCTGGACACCTTCCCGGCGCAAAGCTTTCTGTGCCGAAATCTCTCTGAGCTTTCTTAGCTGTTTCGTTGGTTCGCTTTGCCTTTTTCGCTTGCGCACGTCCGAACGACGTGGCGCAGCGCTGATATCAGGAAAGAAAAATAATGACTTTTGAAGCACTCGGCCTACACGCGTCCGTATTGAAGGCGCTCATCGAATCCGGTTATACAACACCAACCTCCGTACAGGCACAAGCCGTTCCTGCCGCCATCGCCGGACGCGACCTGCTGGTTTCATCCCAGACCGGTTCCGGCAAAACTGCCGCGTTCATGCTGCCGGCTTTACATAAATTCGCGCTTGCTGGCGATGAGCCACAATCCGAAGCCAGCCGTACTGCAAACCAGGAAGCGCAATCGTCACGCGCCCGTGGTGAGCGCCCACGCTTCAAGGCAGCGCAACCTAAAATGCTGGTGCTGACACCGACCCGTGAGCTGGCATTGCAGGTCACCACGGCAACCGACAAGTACGGCTCATCGATGCGCCGCGTGAAAGCGGTATCGATCCTGGGCGGCATGCCTTATCCGAAGCAGATGCAATTATTGGCAAAGAATCCCGAGATTCTGGTCGCCACGCCTGGCCGGTTGATCGACCATATGGAATCGGGCAAGATCGATTTTTCGCAATTGGAAATTCTGGTTCTCGACGAAGCCGACCGCATGCTCGACATGGGTTTCATCGAAGATATCGAAAAGATCGTTGCGGCTACACCCGCTTCACGCCAGACCATGCTGTTCTCGGCTACGCTCGATGGCGTCGTCGGTAACATGGCCAAGCGCATCACCAAAGATCCGTTGGTCATTCAGATCGCCGGCTCGACCAACAAGCATGAGAACATCCAGCAGCGCGTGCATTTCGTCGACGACCTGTCGCACAAGAATCGTTTGCTCGACCATCTGCTGCGCGATGCGACCATGGATCAGGCAGTCGTATTCACCGCTACCAAGCGTGATGCCGACACCATCGCCGATCGTCTGAACATCGCCGGTTTCGCTGCGGCCGCATTGCATGGCGACATGCACCAGGGTGCCCGCAATCGTACGCTTGATGGCATGCGCCGCGGGCAAGTACGGGTGCTGGTTGCCACCGATGTCGCAGCGCGCGGTATCGACGTGCCGGCGATCACCCATGTGATCAACTACGACCTACCGAAGTTTCCGGAAGATTACGTCCACCGCATCGGCCGTACCGGCCGTGCCGGACGCAACGGTCTGGCGATTTCACTGGTCAACCACGCCGAAGGCATGAACGTTAAGCGCATCGAACGTTTTACCAAGCAGTTGATTCCCGTGGACATGGTCGAAGGTTTCGAGCCCAAGAAGACCGCGTCGGCTGCACGTCCGAGCCATAAGCCAGGCGGCTGGAAGCCGGGCGACAACCGCAGCGGGCCAGCCAAGCCGGCATCGCGCACCTTCAGCAAGCCGGGCGCTGCGCCACGCAAGGAAGGCGGCTTCAACAAGGGACCGCGTACCGGTGACACTGGTGCACGCCGCTCATTCAGCGATCGCTGATCTGGTAATGACGCTCGGATCCACGTGATCTGAGCTGATTATTAAAGGTTTTATGAAACCCGCGTGGCGTTGCTCACGTGGGTTTTTTTACGTGCTTGTGACTGGCATGGTGGCGGCCCGGGCTGCAGTATGTCCTGCGCAACTGATCAAATCGCGCAGGTCCGAAATCCGATAAACATGTCGTTGCGATGCGGCGCGTAGAAGTTGCGATACGCTGGCGATTTCAAGCAACTTGCAGTGGCAAAGGAAGCGCCTCGCACAACCTGGTGCGTGTCGAACCACGGTGCCGAATATTCGCGGTAGGCATCGGCCTGGAAACCCACGTAAGGGCGAAATGGCGAAGATGTCCACTCCCATAAATCACCCCACTGAAATTGCTTGTTGCCTGACGTTGCCGCCATTTGCCACTCTGCTTCGGTTGGCAATCGGCGCTTGGCCCAGACGCAATAGGCCTGTGCCTCGAACAGGCTGACATGCCGGACCGGCTCATCGGCAACCAGATCAGCGAGACGACCGAAACGCTGGCAGCGCCAACGCGTTGCTTCGCGCACCCAGGCCCTTGGGGCCGAACAATGCTGCTGCATGAGCCAGTGGCGACCGGCATCGCTCCAGTACGCTGGCTTCTGATAGCCGCCGGCGGCAATGAATTTTTCATATTGAGCATTCGACACCATTGACGCGTCTGCATCGAAGGCGCTGATATGTACCGGATGTGCCCATTTTTCATTATCGAAAACGAAGCCAGACAGAGCCGGGTCCGCGCCTAGACTGGTGGTACAACGCGCAAAACGGATTTGGTCAGCCGCTCTAGGAGTTGCTGGACTAGTGAAACGCCCTGCCGGCAGTGCTGCGTGCAGCGTCTGGAGGGAATAGACGAAGGCTTCCGCATGCATGGCTTCATGCGCCAGGACCAGCCGATACGGATACAGAACCGAATCGTCGTTGGCGACGCGTGAAAGTTTGTCCAGCATCCGGTCGGCTACCTCACGGCAATAAGTCTTCATTGCGCCGCTGCCGGGCAAGCCGAGATGCCAGCGCTGCCTGTGAGGCACCGTGTTAGAGTCGAACCAGTCGTCTCCTTTGGTGAGCAGGGAGCCGCGCAGTGCGCTGGCAGGGTCGCTGGATTGCGCTTCCCGCAGAATGTACCATTCGGCAAACCAGGCCAGATGGCCCAGCTCCCATAGTGGCGGATTGATTTCGGCCAGCATTGCAACGTTTGCCGGGTTGTCCAGGCCGGCAGCGGCAAAGCATTCGAACAGCGCCAGTGTCGTGGCGCGGGACGTCTGCAGCAGGGCTGCGAGTTCGAGGGCATCTGCGGTTCGAAATGAACTGGTCATGAATTGGTCATTGCCGCACCACGTTGAGGTTAAAAACCGTTGAAAAAACAGGACGTCTTCATTATCAGTCCGGCGCTGGCAAAAGCCAACAACGGCAACTGGCAGACAGCGCAACGCTGGGCAAACTTCCTTCAAGCACGGTATCGCGTGCAGTGCCTGACCGACTGGAATGCAGTAACGCATCTTGCTCCAGACCTGATGATAGCCCTGCACGCAAGGCACTCGGCGCTGGCAATTGGTAAATTTGCAAAAGAATTTCCGCAACGCCCACTGGTGTTGATCCTGACCGGTACTGACCTGTACCGCGACATTCGCCACGATGAAGACGCCCGGCGCTCCCTGATGCTGGCAACCCATCTGGTGGTGCTACAACCGCGAGGACTTGATGAACTTTCGTCAGCGCTGCTCGCCAAGGCCCGGGTAGTTTTCCAGTCGGCGCCCGTTCTTACACCGATTCTCAAACTGCATACACCGCTCGCGCCGAACGGCGAACAGGTCTACGAAGTTATCATGATCGGCCATTTACGCAAGGAAAAGCGGCCTGACACCTTCATGCAGGCAGCCCGTCATGTGGCGACCGAAAACGTGGTGCTGGTGCATATCGGCGGCGTGCTCGACCCTGCATTGGGTGACATGGCAGCGCAGACTGCCGCGACTGAAAAGCGTTACACCTGGCTCGGCCCTCTCACGCATGCGCAAACCCGGCAGCGCCTGCGGCACAGTGCGCTGATGGTCATTTGCTCCGAAATGGAGGGGGGCGCGAACGTCATCATCGAAGCGGTGACGTGCCGCGTGCCGGTATTGGCATCTGATATTGCAGGCAACCGCGGCATGCTGGGCGAGGACTACGCCGGCTATTTCAAGCTGGGCGATGCCCTGGCGCTGGCGAGCCTGATCGACCGCGCAGCCACTGACCCGGCGTTTCAAGCTTTGTTGAGAATGCAGTGCGCACGTCGGGCCGAATTATTCACGCCGGGCCGTGAACAAGCAGCCGTGCTGGAGTTGGCAGATAATTGCTTACTTTTATTTTCAGGCATTAGCCGGACAGGATATTCATGAACGCACCGACCGTACCGACCGCACCGCAAATCAAGCTGACATCTTTTTCGCATGGTGGTGGTTGCGGCTGCAAGATCGCGCCCGGCGTGTTGGCCGAAATTCTTAAAAATTCCAGCGGCTTCCCGGTGCCCAAGGAACTGATGGTCGGTATCGAGACTGCCGACGATGCAGCGGTATATCGCTTGAACGACGAGCAGGCGCTGATTGCGACAACGGATTTCTTCATGCCGATCGTCGATGACCCATATGATTTCGGACGCATCGCCGCCACCAATGCGATTTCGGATGTATATGCGATGGGCGGCACGCCGATCATGGCACTGGCGCTGGTGGGCATGCCGATCGACAAATTGCCGGTGGAGGTGATCGGGCAGATCATCCGGGGTGGCGAATCGATTTGCGCCGAAGCCGGCATTCCGATTGCAGGTGGACACACGATCGATTCGGTCGAGCCGATCTACGGTCTGGTGGTGCTAGGGCTGGTGCACCCTTCGAAAGTCAAGCGCAATGCCGATGCCAGGGCTGGCGATAAATTGATACTCGGAAAACCGCTAGGAGTCGGGATCCTATCCGCTGCATTGAAGAAAGATGCGCTCGATGCGGCTGGTTATGCCGCGATGATCGAGAACACGACCAAACTCAATAAACCCGGCAAGGCATTGTCCGAACTGGCAGGCGTGCATGCATTGACCGATGTGACCGGCTTCGGCCTGCTCGGCCATTTGCTGGAATTGTCACGCGGTGCCGGACTGACCGCGCAATTGAACATGGCGCAGATTCCATTATTGCCGAACGTACAACAACTGGCCGAAAGCGGCTTCATCACCGGCGCATCGGGACGCAACTGGGCGGGGTACGGCCATGATGTCGCGCTGGCTGATGCAATTACGCCGGTGCAGCAAATGCTGCTGACCGATCCGCAGACATCCGGTGGCCTGCTGGTGTCGTGTGACCCGAATGCAGTGGAGGAAGTACTCGCCCTTTTCCGGCGCGAAGGATTTGCGCATGCGGCGGTGATCGGTGAAATGGCGGCAGGCCCGGCGCGCATCGAAGTAGCTGCCTGATGTAAAACGGGGATCAGACCGGGGCTATCGTTGCACTCGACAAACTGCCGGTCTTCTTCATACAGTCAAGCCATGTTTTCCGCACCACCCTGTTCATACGTATTGCTGCGCAGCGCCCTGCCGGCGCTGCTGCCATCGTGTCTGGTACTAAGCGCCCTGATCGTCCTTCCTGTTTGTTTTTTCCGCTGGTTTCTTTTTACCCGGCATCGAATCCAAAAGTTTCCATCGAAAAGGTTTCGTCATAATGCTGTCAAATCCGGCTTCGAAATACCAGGCCATTCCTCCTGTTCAACTGGCCAATCGAACGTGGCCCGACAAAGTCATCACGACACCGCCGATCTGGATGAGTACCGATCTGCGCGACGGCAACCAGGCATTGATCGAGCCGATGAGTACCGCGCGCAAGTTGCGTTTTTTCGAACTGCTGGTCAAAACCGGCTTAAAAGAAATCGAAGTTGGTTTTCCTTCCGCGTCGCAAACCGATTTCGATTTCGTACGCAAGCTGATCGAGGAAAACCGGATTCCCAACGACGTGACCATCATCGTGTTGACCCAATCGCGCGAGGAACTGATTCATCGCACGGTCGAGTCGGTGAAAGACGCGAAGCGCGCCGTTATCCATCTTTACAATTCGGTTGCGCCGATATTCCGGCGCGTCGTGTTTAACATGTCGCGTGAAGAAATCAGGGACATCGCGGTAACCGGCACGACCATCGTCAAGCAGTTGACCGATGCGCGGCCCGAAACGCAATGGGCCTACGAATATTCGCCGGAATCGTTCAGCCAGACCGAACTCGATTTTGCCAAGGAAGTGTGCGACGCGGTATCAGCGATATGGCAGCCGACGCTGGAACGGAAAATGATTTTCAACTTGCCCTCGACCGTCGAATGCAGCACGCCGAATGTGTATGCGGACCAGATCGAATGGATGCATCGCAATCTGGCGCGACGCGATTCGATCGTTCTGAGCGTCCATCCGCACAACGACCGCGGCACGGCGGTTGCAGCGGCTGAGCTGGCGGTCATGGCCGGCGCACAGCGGGTTGAGGGCTGCCTGTTCGGCAACGGTGAGCGTACCGGTAATGTCGATCTGGTGACGCTGGCGCTGAATCTTTACACGCAAGGTGTACATCCCGGCCTGGATTTCTCGGATATCGATACCGTCCGCCAATGCGTCGAAGAATGCAATCGGTTGCCGGTGCATCCGCGCCATCCGTATGTCGGCGATCTCGTGTTTACCGCATTTTCAGGCTCGCATCAGGATGCAATCAAAAAAGGATTCGCCCAGCAACAGGCCGGTGCGTTATGGGCCGTACCGTATCTGCCGATCGATCCGGCCGATCTCGGCCGCAGCTACGATGCGGTGATCCGCGTGAACAGCCAGTCCGGCAAGGGCGGCATGACGTATTTGCTGGAACAGGAATTCGGCCTGGCATTGCCGCGCCGCCTGCAGATCGAATTCAGCCGTGCGGTGCAGGCGGTGACCGACGACACCGGCAAGGAAGTCGCGGCCAGCGATATTTACGCGATTTTCAAGCGCGAGTATCTGGATGCACAGTCTCCGTATTGTTATTCTGCGCATCACATGACGGAAGATTCGAGTCGTGCCCAATCGGTTCGGATCGAAGTCGATATTGAACGTGACGGTAAACCGGCCAAGCTGCATGGAACCGGCAACGGTCCGATCGATGCGTTCGTGCAGGCGTTGGGAATGGATATCAGGCTGATGGATTTCCATGAACATGCAATCGGCGCCGGCGCCAATGCACAAGCGGCGTGCTACGTCGAACTGCGGCTCGATAATGGGCCGACCCGCTTCGGCGTTGGCATCGACGGCAATATCGTGACGGCGTCGTTCAAGGCAGTGCTGAGCGCGTTGAATCGTCAGATGGCAATGAACGAACACGCACTGAAAGCGGGATAGTGATGCAATAGTTTGCAACGCTTTCCGTGAAAATTCCTGCCTCGCAGGAGGCCTTCATGACGTCCGCGTTATCACGATATCGCCAGCCGGATACCGCTGAATTGCCAGCGCGCTGTCGCCGGAAAGAAATTACGATAAGTCGCCCTTGAATGGCCGCCCGGTGTCACGCATGAAGAGCCTCGCAATACATACTGGTTGGACATGAATTTGCCGTTGTATTCACCCAGCGCGCCATCGGCAATTGCATAGCCGGGGTACGGCGCATAACTGCTGGTGGTCCATTGCCAGCAGGCCCCGAATAGTTGGGACAGTCCGGCAGCCGACCCGGCGTGTGATGCAGATGGATGCAGGCTTCCGGCTGCCGTATCGACAACGCCTGCAGCGGCATGCTCCCATTCCGCTTCCGTCGGCAATCGTGCGCCGGCCCATCGCGCAAACGCATCGGCCTCGAAAAATGACAGATGCGTTACCGGGCGTTGCAAATCCAGCGGCTGCATTCCATGCAACGTGAACTCCTCCCAACCCGATGAACCGGCGGCTGCCGAGTGCTGCCAATACAGTGGCTGCGACAGCCGATTGGTGCATATCCAGTCCCAGCCTTCCGACAGCCAGAGCGCCGGATTACGATAGCCGCCGGCTTCGATGAATGCAACAAACTCGCCATTGGTCACCAGCCGCGAAGCCAGTGAAAATGCTTCCACGAACTGGCGATGGCGCGGCGTCTCATGATCGAAGCAGAATCCATCGCACATGTGGCCTATTTCGACGATGCCGGCTTCGAATGTTTGCCATGCCAACGCGTGCGCCTGTACGCCGGAAGCTAGCGGCGCGTTTGAATATGCCGGCTTCAACGGGTTCATCGACAGCAGATGCTTGAGGTCGGTCAGTATCAATTCCTGATGTTGCTGTTCATGCTGCAACCCCAGCGCGATCAACATCGACCATTCGGAAGGCAGCGAATCATTAGCCAGCAGCTTTTCGATCCGTGCATCCACATAATGACGATATGCAAGAATTTCATCGAACGAGGGCCGCGTCAGCAAGCCGCGCTGGGCACGCGCATGCTTTTCGCCGATGCCGTTGTAATAGGAATTGAACAGCATGCGGAACGCTGGATCGAACGGCCGAAAATCAGATTCCAGCCTCTCCAGAATAAAGGTTTCGAAAAACCAGGTGGTATGCGCCATATGCCATTTGACGGGACTGGCGTCGGGCATGGATTGAACGCAACAGTCTTCTTCGGACAACGATTCGGATAAGGTCACGGTACGCTTGCGCACCGCGTTGTAGCGGGCTCGCAAGGAGCCAATTGCGATCGGAGGGCGTTGGGCTGTGGGCTGTAGTGTCATCTTGATTTGTTTTTATCAGAGGTAAAAAATATCAATCGGTCAACTTTTGACCACGACTTCAACAGGTTGTTCCGGCACCATTCAATTTAACAGGAAGTTTTCAATACGATGCTTTCATGCATCGCTGAGGATGGCAGAACAATTTAGTCAGCCCGGAGCGAGCGATCCTTCCAGCGGCATGGCGAATCAGACCGCCTGCGCATGACAGACCATGAACCATTCCCGGGAATCGGTCCAGGACTGCAGCAGTGAAAAACCCGCTTTCTCCAGCAATGCCTTGAAAGCCTGCTGCGTGTACTTGTAGCTGCTCTCGGTATGAATGCGCTCGCCACGCGCAAAGCGTCGCTCGCCACCGGGCCAGGTAACGGTAAGCGCATGGCGCGCTTCCAGATGCATCTCGATCCGGCTGGCGGCGGCATTGAAAAATCCATGATGGCGCCAGTCGCGCACATTGAAATTGGCATCCAGCAAGGTATTCAGATGCCGCAGCATATTCAGGTTGAAGGCCGCCGTCACGCCGAGCGCATCGTCGTAGGCATCGTCGAGCAATGTGACGTCCTTGACCAGATCGATGCCGATCAGCAGGCCTCTGGCGTCGCTGCCGGCGGCGCACGCACCGCGAATTCGCTGCAGGTAAGCCAGTGCTTCTCGCGGTGAATAGTTGCCGATAGACGAGCCAGGATAGAAAAACAGCCGGCGCTGGGGACAAACCGCCGGCGGCAAATCGAGGCTTCTTGAAAAATCCATGCCGACGCCGAACATGGCAATCCCCGGGAAGCGCTGGCGAAGGCTCGATACGGCATCGCGCAGAAAATCTACGGAGATATCGATCGGCACATACTGTTTCGGTCGGAGGCTGGAAAACAGCTGCGCCGCCTTCGCGCAATTGCCGGCGCCCAAATCGATCAAGGTCGTGCCGGTGCCGACACTGGCCGCGATTTGCCCGGCAAATGCTGCGAAAACCGCCGCCTCGGTGCGGGTCGGATAATATTCGGGCAATTCGCAGATTGCCTCGAACAGTTTCGAGCCCAATGCATCGTAAAGGTATTTTGGCGATGTCTGCGCCTGCTCGGCGCAGAGGCCGGCCAGCAATTCTGCGCGGATCAGTTCGCGGTTTTGTACATGAAGCTGGATGAAATCGTCTGACATGGCGAGCACAATCCGATTTCGGTGAAGGAAACTGCAATCTGGCGGGCATTGTAGCGTCTAACGCAGGATGGGTTTCTTGCCCAAGCTCCGTGTTCTGCAACCCCGATAAATTTGCCTCATACTGCGTCGCGGGCAATTGCTTGCCTGTTGCAGGCCAATTTTGCTTTCTTTTTAAGGTTTTCCCATGAACAATCGCTACCGCATGCATGCACTGACACGTTGGTTAATGGTGGCAAGCAGCATCTTTCTCGCCTCTTCCGTCAATCTGGCACAGGCGCAGCAGGTGCTGCGGGTTTCTGCAATTCCTGATGAGTCACCGACTGAGTTGCAGCGCAAATTCAAACCTCTGGGTGACTATCTGGAGAAAAAACTGGACATGAAAGTGAGCTTCACGCCGGTCACCGACTATGCCGCCTCCGTGGAAGGCTTGACCGGCAACAAGCTCGATCTGGTCTGGTTCGGCGGATTCACCTTCGTGCAGGCAAACGTGCGCAGCGGCGGCAAGATCATTCCCCTGGTCCAGCGGGAGGAAGACGAGCGCTTCAAGTCCGTGTTCATCACCACCAATAACGCCATTCGCACGCTGGCAGACCTGAAAGGTAAAACCTTCACTTTCGGTGCCGAATCGTCGACCTCGGGCCACCTGATGCCGCGCTCCTACCTGCTGGCGGCCAGCGTCAATCCCGACACCGACATGAAACGTATCGCTTTCTCGGGCGCGCACGATGCGACAGTTGCCGCGGTTTCGGGCGGCAAGGTCGATGCCGGCGTGCTCAATATTTCGGTTTGGGAAAAACTGGTGGCGCAATCCAAGGTCGATCCGGCGCAGGTCCGGGTTTTCTACACGACACCCGGTTATTACGACTACAACTGGAGTGTGCGCAGCGACATGAATCCGGTGGTGCGCCAGAAGCTTACCGACGCATTTCTGGCGCTCAAGCGCGATGACCCACAGGGCAAGGAAATCCTGGATCTGCAGCGCGCTACCCGCTTCATTCCCACCAAGCCAGAAAACTACGCCGAAATCGAAGCGGCGGCACGCAATGCCGGGTTGTTGAAATAACGCGCATGCACGCAATAGCGGTGTTTCTGGCCGAACAGCCGGTCGGCTTTTCGAGCCGACTTTGCCGCGCCTGATGGATACCATGACGATTTCTCTCGAAAAGGTGAGCGTTCACCATGGGGGGGCTGCGGCGCCAGCGCTTACTGAAGTCACGCTTGGCATCGAAGAGGGCGAGCAAGTAGCCTTGATCGGGCCCTCGGGCGCGGGCAAGACAACGCTGTTGCATACGCTGGCGCTGGCCCAGCAACCAGACAGCGGTACGCTTCGCACCTTGGGTGAGACGCCCTGGACCATATCAAGCACCCGGCGTCACGCCATGCGGGCACAACTTTTTCTTGCACCGCAAACGCCGCCGTTGCCGCCCCGCCAGCGGGTGGTCAGCGCCGTGCTGGCGGGAAGACTGCCTTACTGGGGGTTATGGCGAGCAATCGTTTCCCTGGTACGCCCGCTGGAAACGCAACGGGCATTCGATGCCCTGGCACGTTTGAACCTCGAGCAAAAGCTGTATGCCCGCGTGGACCGCCTGTCCGGCGGCGAACGCCAGCGCTGCGGCATTGCCCGGTTGCTGGTATCGGAGGCGCGCCTGCTTCTGGTGGACGAGCCACTCTCGGCACTCGACCCGACCCTGGCGGTGCAGACTCTGGCTGTCATCCAGGACGAAGCACGTACGCGCAACGCGACCCTTGTATGCAGCCTGCATCAGGTGGAGCTTGCCCGGGCACATTTTCCGCGCCTTGTCGGGCTGCGCGGGGGCCGCATCGTCTTCGACGCCGCTGCGAACGATGTGAGCGATGTCATGATTGCGGATCTCTACCGTCATGCCGGCCCACAGGCTCGCGGCCCGGCTTCGGAACCGGAGGCGGTCTGCGAGCCTGTGGGCCGGCACACAGTTGTCCTCGCGCCGCGTTGTTAGGCCCGATCAGCCATGCAAAACGTGCGTTCGCCTGATACCGGCACTGTCGCTGTAGCTGTAGCCGCAGCCGCAGCCGCAACCGGTAACCGGAGCGCACCGGTCGATCCGGCGTGGCGCGGCAGAGTGACGTTCGCCATTGTCGGGCTGGCGATCCTTTGGCCGCTGCTCGTGGCCGCCGAGTTCAAACCCTGGATTTTATTCGACGCCCAGAGCCTGCAGGCAACCGGCCGGTTTCTTGCGGCATTCGTGCCACCGGCGCATTCCAGCGAATTTTTACTGCTTGTGCTGGAAGCGACCTGGCAGACGATCGCCATCGCAACCGCTGGCCTGACCCTAGCCCTGGCGGGTGCGATACCGATGACCCTGATCGTAACCGAGCGGCTGTCGATCTCGCGCCTCGGCAAAGGGCGCATGAATCTGTTGGCAGCAGCGATACGGCAGATTGCACGCTGGCTGCTCATACTGCTGCGCAGTGTGCCGGAGCTGGTCTGGGCGCTGCTGCTGGTGCGGGTGATCGGTCTGGGGCCTACTGCCGGCGTGCTGGCGATTGCCCTGACCTACTGCGGCATGCTCGGCAAAGTGTATGCAGAAATACTCGAATCTTCGGATGGGCATGCCACCGACACCCTGCTGCGTAATGGCAGCGGCCGGCTTGGCGCCTTGCTGTATGGCGCATTGCCGGAAGCGGCGTCGGAACTGATGTCTTATACGGTGTATCGCTGGGAATGCGCAATTCGCGGCTCGGTGGTGATGGGATTCGTGGGCGCTGGCGGACTCGGGCAGCGGCTCGATGAATCGATGAAAATGCTAGCCGGCGGCGAAGTCTCGACCATGCTGATCATCTTCGTGCTGCTGGTGGCTGGCGCCGACGTGCTGAGCCGAGTGTTGAGAACACGCCTGACATGAACGGGCCACGTTGTCCTTCACCACCCGGAATGCGGCCTTCAAGCGTTGCGCTGCTGCTGTGCCTGGGAATGCTCGTTGCGGCAAGCTTCGCCACCTTGCCGTGGACGCTGCAGGCTTTCTTCACAAAAGACGCGTTGCGTACCACCGGTGAGTTCCTGCGCGGTTTTGCGCCGCCAGACCTTTCTACCAGTTTCGTGCGCAAGGTCGGCATCGCCACGCTCGAAACGCTGGCAATGTCGGCGCTCGGCACTCTGCTCGCTGCAGTCCTGGGCCTGTGCCTGGCGCTACCGGCGAGCGGGCGCTTCGGCCCACTCGTACGACGCGCAGTGCGTAGCATTCAGAATATATTACGCGCCGTGCCGGAACTAGTATGGGCGTCGATCCTGCTCATCAGCGCCGGGCTCGGGCCGTTCGCCGGCACGCTGGCGCTTGCGGTGCATACCACCGGCGTGCTTGGCAGACTGTTTGCCGAAGCACTGGAAAACGGCTCGCCGCTACCGGAAGCGGCACTGCGCAACAATGGCGTATCGCCGGTTGCTGCATTTTTGTACGCCACGCTGCCGCAGACGATTCCCCAAATGCTTTCGTATACGCTCTACCGCTGGGAAAACAATATTCGTGCGGCAGCCATTCTGGGCGTTGTCGGTGCCGGTGGGCTTGGACAGTTACTGAAATATCATCTGTCGTTGTTTCAAATGGAACAGGCAGCAACCGTCATACTGGCGATGTTGCTGCTCGTGGCGCTGGTGGATGCCGCAAGCTTTTGGCTGCGGCGCGTAATGATGCGTTGATGCGTTGATGCGTTGATGCGTTGATGCGTTGATGCGTTGATGCGTTGACCTGGCGCTCGCCAGTTGCCAATCAACCATCACTCCCGACAACCCCGACAACTTCGACGACACGATACCGACATGCTCGAACTGCGCAAGCTCAACAAGGGATATGCCGATGGCCGGCAGGTGCTCGTCGACCTCGACTACACCCTGGGTGCCGGTGAATTCGTCGCCATCATGGGCGACTCCGGCGTCGGTAAATCCACACTGTTGAATCTGATCGCCGGGCTCGACACGGCCGACAGCGGCGCCATCCTGATCAACGGCATCGACATGGTCACGCTCGACGACAATGCCGCCACGCGCTTGCGACGCAGCAATTTCGGCTTCATCTTTCAGGCATTTCACGTATTGCCGCATCTGAGCGTATTGCACAACATCGCCTTGCCGCTACTGCTCAACGGCGCCGACCTGGCGCGCGCCACCCAGATGCTGGAGGCGGTCGGCCTGGGCGGACGGGGCGACGATTTTCCGCGCCAGCTCTCCGGCGGGCAATTGCAGCGCGTAGCGATCGCCCGCGCTCTTGTGCACCGCCCGACGCTGGTGCTGGCCGACGAGCCGACCGGCAACCTGGACCCGGACACCGCCCATGAGATATTGCTGTTGATGCGTAACGAACTAAAAGCCAGTGGCGCTTCCGCCTTGATGGTGACCCACTCCCATGCTGCGGCGGCAATGGCCGACAGGGTCTTGAACCTGACCCGCGACGGTTTGCGCCCCGCATTGCCATGACTGCCTGGCTGATACCGCGCTGGCTGCTGGCAGGCGAGTGGCGCGCCCATCCCCTGCGGGCGCTGGTCGCGCTTGCGGCCATCGCAGTCGGCGTCTCGTTGGGTTTTGCCATCGATCTGATCAACGGTGCAGCGTTCAACGAATTTTCTGCAGCGGTCAAGAGCTTGTCGGGGCAATCGGACCTGCAGGTGCGGGGCGTGCAGCCGGGCCTTGATGAAAACCTTTATCCGCGGTTAGCCGCGATGCCTGGCGTAGCGCTGGCCAGCCCGGTGCTGCAAGTGGAGGCGACGACGTCCGGCGGAAAATCGTTGAAGGTATTGGGCATCGACGTGTTCCAGGCATCGCAAATTGCCCCGGACCTGATCGGTATCGCTGCGCAAGACCGGCCCTTCGATACGTTGGCAGACGATGCCATTTTTCTCTCGCCGGCAGCGTTGGCCTGGCTGCAGGTACAGTCCGGCGATATGCTGCAGCTACAGGTCGGCACGCAGCCGGTCAGTTTGCGAGTCGCAGGCAGCCTGGTGGGCGCAAGGGCCGGCCAGCGCATCGCCGTCATGGATATTGGTGCAGCGCAATGGCGCTTCGGCCGCCTCGGTAAATTGTCGTGGGTCGACCTGAAGCTTGCCCCCGGCATCGACCGGGCAGACTTTCGCAAAAGCCTGCCGACGCGCTTGCAGGCGGCCGTAATCGTTACCGAACTGGCGGACCAGGAAGCGCGCACCGACAACATGTCACGCGCCTATCGCGTCAACCTGAACGTGCTGGCGCTGGTGGCATTGTTTACCGGGGCTTTCCTGGTGTTTTCGACGCAAGCGCTGTCGGTGATCCGCAGGCGGCCACAACTGGCGCTGTTGCGGGTGATGGGCATGACCAGACGGCAGCTTCTGGCGCAGGTATTGCTCGAAGGTGGCTTGCTGGGTGTACTGGGAGCACTACTGGGGCTGGCGATAGGCTACGGCATGGCCGCCGCAGCCCTGCATTTCTTCGGTGGCGATCTGGGCGGTGGATACTTTCCGGGCGTGCAGCCGAGCGTGCGCTTCGATCCGGTTTCGGCCACGATTTTCTTCCTGCTGGGCAGCGTCATTGCGGTGCTAGGTAGCCTGGCGCCAGCCTGGGAAGCAGCCAATGCCACGCTTGCGCCGGCGCTCAAAGCCGGCAGTGAAGATACGGCACTGTCGCGGCTGGCTCCGCCATGGCCCGGCCTATTCTGCCTTGTCACCGGCGCCCTGCTTACCCAGGCGCCACCTGTGTTCGAGTTACCGCTGTTCGGTTATGCGGCGGTAGCGCTGATCCTGATCGGGGGCATGGCACTCATGCCACGCCTGGCTGCCCTGGTATTTTCAGCGATGGCGCAGGCATTGCCACGGGGTTTTGCGAAAGCCAGTCCGGCATCCGCAGGGGCATTGCCGGTACTGGTGCTGGCACGTCTGGCCAATGCGCCCAACCAGGCGTCGATTGCACTGGGAGGCGTACTGTCGAGCTTCAGCCTGATGGTAGCGATGGCCATCATGGTCGCGAGCTTTCGCGTATCGGTAGACGACTGGCTCGGCAACGTATTGTCGGCTGACCTGTACGTGCGCTCCACCGCATCGGGAGACGTAGGCATGTTGAAGCCGGCGGAACAACTGGCAATTGCCGCGTTGCCAGGCGTGGCGCGTGCCGACTTCCTGCGCACTACCGAACTGACGCTTGATCCGACGCGCCCGGCAGTGGCACTGATCGCGCGCGAGATCGACCCGGCCGATCCGGCAAAGGCGCTGCCGATCACCGGCGCGATCCTCGCGCCCGCAGCGTACCAGGCAGCGCTCCAGCCCGGCGCAGGCAGGCCGGCTGCCATGCCAGCCTGGGTATCGGAAGCGATGGTCGATCTCTACGGCTATGCGGTCGGCAAGGATATCCAGCTAACCATCGGTGGCAAGGCAAGGCGCTTCATCGTTGCCGGCATCTGGCGCGATTATGCAAGGCAATCGGGAGCGATTCAAATCCGGCTTGGCGACTATCAGGCCCTGACCGGCGAGCGCGAAATCAATGATGCGGCATTGCACATCAAGCCCGGCGTCGAAGCCGCTGCCGTCATCGCCGCCCTGCGCGCCCTGCCCTTCGGCAGCAGCCTGACGGCGACCGCGCCGGATGAAATCCGGGCGCTGAGCCTGAAGATTTTCGATCGTAGCTTCGCCGTCACGTACTTGCTGGAAGTCATCGCCGTCGTCATCGGTCTGTTCGGCGTCGCCGCGACGTTTTCTGCACAAACACTTGCCCGCGCCCGCGAATTCGGCATGCTGCGCCATATCGGCGTCACCCGGCGCGAAATTCTCATCCTGCTGGCAGCCGAAGGCGCGATGCTGACCGGCATCGGTATCCTGGCCGGCTTCGCTGCAGGTTTCTGCATCAGCCTGATCCTGGTGTTCATCGTCAATCCACAATCGTTTCACTGGACCATGCAGCTGCATATTCCGTGGCGAAGCCTGATCATCGTCGCCCTGTCGCTGCTGGTGGCGGCCGCCTTGACTGCGCTTTTTGCCGGGCGGGCTGCCGTTTCCGGCCACGTACTGCGTGCGGTGCGTGAAGACTGGTGAGGATCACCCTACATCTACAACAAGCGCGATTGCAAAATCGCCTGCGCACGCTCGAACGCTCAGGGTTTCACATACGCCTCACGGAAATTTATCCATTAAAATCAAAGGGTTTGTTCTTGCTTTGAAACGCATGCCATACACGACCAGATGCAGGAATTTCAAATCGTCACGCCACGGCCCATTCGTCATGCAGACGTGAGTTCACGCGATAGTTCAGGATATTTGAGAATCAGACGCAATACACAAAGCACACCACCAGGCGGCGTGAAGCGCCCTTGTTCCCAATCCCGCAGCGTTGCTACCGGCGTTTCAATCTATTCTGCAAATGCTGTTTACGTCAGACCCGATTTTTTACGTGCCTGACGTACGAGTATTTGTTCGCGCGTCGTGACACGTCCGACCAACCCTGCTTTGGCTTCCTTCAAACCTTGCCGCAGGCTAGGAAGAGCTTCGCCAGCAAGCGCGTTGTCCGCAATCCAGACGATAAATTCCAATCGCTTATCTTCAGACCACAATTTGTCGGCCTGTTTTTTGAACGTTGGAGTTCAATCACTGTACGCATCGCTGCGGTAATTCCGTATTACCGCAGCGACATGGGGGGATTACCGGGATAAGATCCGGGGTCTCCGCATACAGTCTTTGCATACAGTCTTTGCATACAATATAGGCGGCTTCTCTCAACCATAAGCTTTCCCGATTCATCATTGCAGTAACTAGCTAACGCACTTAGGAATTAGGAAAATGAAAATTCGCAATCTGTTCTCCTCTGCCCTGATTGGCGCTGTTGCAAGCGCGCGATCTATGACGCCGATGGCCACCATTGCGGCAGCACGCCTTGCGGGTCGTCGCACGACGGGGCGACTAATCCTCCTGGATCGCCCTCTGTTTAAATTCGGTGCGCTGGCCTTGGGGGTCGGAGAACTTTTCGGTGACAAAATGAAAACTGCGCCTGACCGCACTACCTTTCTCGGATTATTGGCGCGCGTAATGAGCGCTGGGATCGCAGGTGCGGCGTTGGCGCCACGGGGTCAAGAGCAGGCAGGAGCAGCGGTTGCAGTCGTAACCGCGGTACCGCTTGCCTACTTGACGCTATCCAGCCGCAAGCGGGCCATGGCGCGTATCGGTCAGACCCGCAGCGGCTTGATTGAAGACGCGCTGATAATCGCCGCAGGTGCTGTGGTTGTGGCTTTGGCAACGAGACCGAAATAGCGCTGTTGGTGTGTCACCGTCCTGCTGGGCGACCAAGCCACGAAGGCTCGATACACCATGGCGCCGTAGACAGCGCCCCAGACCAGCACAAGAGACTGCCGGATTGATAAACTCACGCGTGACTGCCAACAGATCGTCAGTGGGCAATAAAAGCGTCCTGCGCAGCGCCACGACGACGAGTTCCTGTGCAGGCATGAGCGTGGTAAGTGCAGCCTGGGAGAGTGTGGACAGTCGTCCACCCTAGCTACATCATCCCATATCGAATGCGCGGAGACGCGGTAGAGATCTTGCGAATTCAAGACGCGTCTCGGCGCTGGCCCAAGTGCTTTTGAAGCTGGGTCCCCAACGTATCGAAGGCAGTCAAATTAGCTGGAAACGGAACCGTAGCGCAATGACAACTAAAGAAATAGGCATCACACTTAAGCACATCTTTCTTAGGATCTGGATGCAGGACAATACCGACCGAAGAATGCCGCGACGGTTGGCATTAACGGCAATGCCGATACTAACGGCACTACGCGCAGTGTCGACCTGGCTACTGTTAGCGCTGGCCATATCGACCGCATCGCCTGCGCAAGCTGCCGTGCCGAGCTTTGCCACCGTGACGCCGGACCGGCCGCTAGCGTTGCCCAACGATTTCGGTGCCCATCCCGACTTTCGCACCGAATGGTGGTATGCCACTGGCTGGCTGGCAATGCCGGACGGCAAGCCGATTGGATTCCAGATCACGTTTTTCCGCTCTGCGACCGAACACGATGCCAGCAACCCGAGTGCGTTCGCACCCAGGCAGCTGATCATCGCGCACGCCGCGCTTTCTGATCCGGCCTTGGGCAAGCTGCAGCATGACCAGAAATCGGCCCGGCAAGGCTTCGGTCTTGCCTATGCAAAAACCGGCAATACCGATGTCAAGCTCGACAACTGGACGCTGAAACGGTCCCCTGACGGCAGTTACCGGGTCGTCATTGCCGCACGCGAATTCAATCTGACGCTGCAGATGGCCCCGACCCAGCCGCCGATGCTCCAGGGCCAGAATGGCTTTTCGCGCAAAGGCCCGGAACTGCCACAGGCAAGCTACTACTACAGCGAGCCACAACTGAAAGTGTCGGGCAGCGTCACGCGCAAAGGCAAAGTTGCGGCGGTCACCGGCACTGCCTGGCTCGATCATGAATGGTCGAGCAGTGTTCTGCATCCGGAGGCAGTCGGCTGGGACTGGGTCGGTGCCAACCTGGACGATGGCGGTGCCCTGGTGGTATTCCGGATTCGCGACCGGAATGGTGCCGTGCTGTGGTCCCACGCAGCCTTGCGTGACGCTTCGGGTAAAATCACGCAGTTTCCACCAGAGCAGGTGCGTTTTTCGGCGCTGCGCAACTGGCGCTCGCCACGCACCAACGCCACCTATCCAGTCGCCATGCAAATTCAGACCGGATCACTCACCTGGCAACTCACTCCCCTGCAGGACGACCAGGAACTCGATTCCCGGCAATCCACAGGTGCGATCTACTGGGAAGGCGCGGCAAAGCTGACCCGCGACGGACAGCCTGTCGGCCGGGGTTATCTGGAATTGACCGGCTACGTTAAACCCTTGAAACTATGACAGCAGCCACCACACTTACCGCACCCCCTCCTCGCAAGACCAGTCTGGCAACCCTTGCGGGCCTGTTTCCATTCATGAAGCCTTACAGACGCCAGTTCATTCTTGCGGCTATCGCACTGGTGGTTGCTGCCAGTGCCACCCTGGCCATACCCTACGCATTCAAGCAAATGATCGATCTCGGCTTCGGTGCTGCCGGGTCGCAGAGCACCCAGCATGTGGACCTTTATTTCCTCGGCCTGTTCGGTGTGGCGTGCGTACTGGCAGTAGCCACCGCCGCGCGCTTTTATATGGTTTCCTGGTTGGGCGAGCGGGTCACGGCTGATATCCGCAGCGCGGTCTATACCCACGTGGTGCAACAAAGCCCGCAGTTCTTTGAAACCACCCAGAGCGGCGAAGTGCTTTCGCGGCTAACCACCGACACCACGCTGATCCAGTCGGTGGTCGGCACCAGCATTTCGATGGCGCTGCGCAATATCCTGCTGTTCGTGGGTGGGCTGACAATGCTGTTCATTACCAGCGTCAAACTCTCGGCCATCATCCTGTTGGCGCTGGTCGCCGTGGTGGTGCCGATCGTGCTGTTCGGCCGGCGGGTGCGCAAGCTTTCGCGCCAGTCACAAGACCGAATTGCCGATGCCTCGGCAATCGCCGGCGAAATCCTCAACGCGATGCCTACCGTCCAGGCGTTCACCCACGAGCGCATCGAAGCACGCCGCTTCGGCACTTCCGTGGAAAATGCCTTCGCTACGGCGATGCTGCGCATCCGGGCACGCTCGGCATTGACATTGATCGCCATCCTGCTCATATTCGGCGTGATCGTATTCGTGCTCTGGCTCGGTGCCCATGCCGTGATTGCCGGGCGCATGACCGGTGGCGAGCTCGGCCAGTTCATTCTCTACGCAGCCATCGTCGCCGGCGCGATCGGCGCCCTATCGGAAGTGCTCGGCGAAGCGCAACGCGCTGCAGGTGCCACCGAACGTTTGCTGGAACTGCTGGGCGAAGAGTCGCCGATCCGCTCGCCTGCCACACCCTTACCGCTACCGCCGCGCCTGGCTGCCGGCGCCACTGTCGCGCTGGATGGCGTGCGTTTCAACTATCCGTCGCGCCCGGATATCGCGGCACTGTCGAATCTGTCGATCCAGATCGCCGCGGGGGAAACAGTGGCCATCGTCGGACCGTCCGGCTCCGGCAAAACCACGCTGTTTCAGTTGCTGCTGCGCTTCTACGATCCTCAGGTGGGAAGCATCACGCTCGATGGGGTCGATATCCGGCAGCTCGACTTGCATACGTTGCGCGACGCCATCGGCATCGTGCCGCAAGACACCATCATCTTTTCCAACAATGCCATGGAAAACATTCGCTACGGTCGTGCCGACGCGACCGACGCTGAAGTCATGGCAGCGGCCAGCCTGGCGGCGGCCAGCGAATTCATTGAACGCCTGCCCGATGGCTATCAATCCTTTCTTGGCGAACGCGGCGTAAGGCTTTCCGGCGGCCAGCGCCAGCGTATCGCCATCGCCCGTGCCTTGCTGAAAAATCCGCCACTGCTGCTGCTTGACGAAGCCACCAGCGCGCTCGACGCCGAATCCGAACGCCTGGTGCAGACAACGCTGGAAGCAGCCATGATCGGCCGCACCACGCTTGTCATCGCGCACCGGCTGGCGACGGTACAGCGGGCCGATCGCATACTGGTCATGGAAGAAGGTCGGATCGTCGAGACCGGCACGCACACCTCGCTGGTAGCGCAGGGCGGGCTGTACGCGAGTCTGGCGGCCCTGCAGTTTTCAATGCACTGACGGCACTGGCCAGATCAAGCGGACTTCTTCAGGAATATTCACCATGCGCCAATATCTCGATTTCATGCACCATGTCCATACCAATGGCGCTGAAAAGACCGACCGTACCGGCACCGGCACCCGCTCCGTGTTCGGTCACCAGATGCGTTTCGATCTGCAGCAGGGCTTTCCCCTGCTGACCACCAAGAAGCTGCATCTGAAATCCATCATTCATGAATTGATCTGGTTTCTTGCAGGGTCGACCAATATTGGTTATCTGAAGGAAAATGGTGTCTCGATCTGGGACGACTGGGCAGACGAGCAAGGCAACCTCGGGCCGGTCTACGGCTACCAGTGGCGCTCCTGGCCAACACCGGACGGTCGCCATATCGATCAGATTTCCCAGGTGCTCGATCAAATCCGCAACAATCCGGATTCACGGCGCATGATCGTGTCGGCCTGGAACGTAGCCGACATACCGCAGATGAAGCTGCCGCCCTGCCATGCACTGTTCCAGTTCTATGTCGCCGATGGACGCCTTTCCTGTCAGCTATACCAGCGCAGTGCGGACATCTTCCTCGGCGTGCCGTTCAACATCGCTTCCTATGCCCTGCTCACGCATATGGTTGCCCAGCAGGCAGGCCTGCAGGTCGGTGAATTCATCTGGACCGGCGGCGACTGCCACTTGTACTCGAATCACATGGAGCAGGTGCAGGTGCAACTCGCACGCACTCCTGGCCCCTTGCCCAAGCTGGTCATCAAACGCCAGCCCGCTTCGCTTTTCGATTACCGTTTCGAAGATTTTGAACTGGCCGATTACGCACCCCAGGCGCATATCAAAGCACCGGTCGCAGTTTAAACATCAGTGGTTAGGGCTCAGTAGTAGGCACTTAGCGGTTAGCGCAGATAAAAAGCAGCACGCGTTTGCATGACTTGCGGTGCGTGCATCGCTTCGACGGTGGCTCGCGCACTTTCGCCAACCGATTTGCGAAGACCAGCATCGCTTGTCAACATTGCAAGAATCGCGCGCGCTTCGTCCGTGGTGCGAAACAGAAAGCCGTTTTCGCCATGCCGAATCCAGTCAGCGTAACCCCCGTGAGCATGGCACACCACCGGCAACCCGCAAGCCATCGCTTCGAATACCACGCGACCGAATGTTTCTACATGGGCGCCGCTGCGGTAATAAAAAATATCCAGTTCTCGCAAGAAGGTTTCGGCAGCGAGCATGCCTTCGGGGTAGATCCGGATTGATGGCACATCGGCCAGGTTGCCGGCGATGCAGGTCGCTCCCTGCAATTGCACTGCATACCCTTGTGCCGCCAGCTCCCGGTACAACACCTGATCTTCGGCGGCGTGCTTGTCAGGCGTGTCACGACTCATGCGCCCGATCACCAGCGGCTTGCCAGGCGGGCATTCTTGCGACCTGGAGGAGGCGGTGAACCGGTCGGTATCGATGGCTGAAGAATGCACGACGACTTCACCAGGGATATCTGCCAGTGCCTTTTGAAATGCCGAAATCACCACGTATTCTGTGCGTGGCCACGCCAGAAGAGCCGGCATCTGCGACGTCAGTGCCACCACCTTGGGATGAAAGGTGTTGTAGACGTAGATCAGCCGTGTCGGTCTCTTGACGAGGTAAGGCCACAGCTTGTTGCGCCAGTGCGCGCCGACGAATACGTAGGTGCCGCCATCGGGCATACGCCGTCGCGCCGGTGAAATTCGCTGGATCGGATATTGCGACAGTAATGCAGCCGAAGCACGGGAGGAGCAAGCCCACAGGCGGGTGTCGGTGTTGGCCTTGTCACTCAACAGCGCATGCAGCGCCAGGGCCTCGAGTTCACTGCCGCCATGCGGATTGAGAAACCCATTGAAAATATGGATCGAGCGGCTGCCAGAAGTGATCATGGCAGCATTCTACGACGCCCGCGGGAAGGTGAGGCTCAGGTTAAAATACGCCATCCCTATTCCGGCATTACCCACACCCAATATGACGCTCGCCACCATGACGCTCACCATCATCGTCGCCACCGATCGCGATCGCGGCATCGGCATCGACAACCGCCTACCCTGGCGCCTGCCAGAGGATCTGGCACATTTCAAGCAGGTCACGACCGGACATCCGATCATCATGGGCCGCAAGACCTTCGAGTCGATTGGCAGGCCATTGCCAGGACGCCGCAATATCGTCATTACCCGCAACCCTGCGTGGCGGCACGATGGCGTCGAATGTGTTTCGTCGATACAGGAAGCTGTGGCACTGGTGCAGCAGCCCATTGCAGTGCAAGGCAATCTTGAAACCAACGCCTTCGTCATCGGCGGCGCGGAAATCTATCTTCAGGCGCTGCCGTTCTGCGAACAACTGTTGATTACCGAGATCGACAAAGTGTTCGACTGTGATACATTTTTTCCCGCTTTCGACGAGCACGCCTGGAGCGAGAAGGCCCGTCAGGCGTATCATTCCGAGTACAACGATTGCAACTATGCGTTCGTGACTTACGTGCGCAGCCCCGGGTAATATCGCCGGCATTCCGATAGTACAACGCATCACCCTGGCCACCGGCCGCGTCTGGAGCAAAATCCAATGAAATTCCGCTTTCCAATCGTCATCATCGACGAAGATTTCCGTTCCGAAAACACTTCTGGCCTGGGCATTCGCGCGCTGGCCGCAGCGATGGAAAAAGAAGGCATGGAAGTGCTGGGGGTCACCAGTTACGGCGATCTGTCTCAATTCGCCCAGCAACAGTCACGGGCCTCGGCTTTCATCCTCTCGATCGATGACGAGGAATTTGGCGCCGGCTCCCTGGAGGAAACCGATCACGCGCTGGTATCGCTGCGGGCGTTCGTCGAAGAAATTCGTCATAAAAACGCCGACATACCGATCTACCTGTACGGTGAAACCCGGACCTCGCGCCACATACCCAACGCCATCCTGCGTGAGCTGCACGGCTTCATTCACATGTTCGAAGACACGCCCGAATTCGTGGCCCGCCACATCATCCGCGAGGCGAAGTCCTATCTGGATGGCTTGTCGCCACCGTTCTTCCGTGCGCTGGTGCATTACGCCAACGATGGCTCCTATTCCTGGCACTGCCCCGGCCACTCCGGTGGCGTCGCATTCTTGAAGTCACCGATCGGCCAGATGTTCCACCAGTTCTTCGGTGAAAACATGTTGCGCGCCGACGTCTGCAATGCCGTCGAAGAACTCGGGCAATTGCTCGACCATACCGGCCCGGTCGCCGCTTCGGAGCGCAACGCCGCCCGCATCTTCAATGCCGATCATTGTTACTTCGTCACAAACGGCACCAGTACCAGCAACAAGATGGTGTGGCATTCGACGGTCGCACCCGGCGACATTGTCGTCGTCGACCGCAACTGCCACAAGTCGGTCCTGCACGCGATCATCATGTGCGGCGCAATTCCAGTGTTTCTCATGCCGACACGAAATCATCTCGGCATCATCGGGCCGATACCGCTGGAAGAATTTCAGATTGAAAACATCAAGCGCAAGATCGAAGCGAACCCGTTCGCCCGCGAAGCGGTCAACAAAAAGCCGCGCATCCTGACCATCACGCAATCGACTTACGATGGGGTGATCTACAACGTTGAAACCCTGAAAGGCATTCTCGACGGCGAGATCGATACACTGCATTTCGACGAAGCGTGGCTGCCACACGCCACTTTCCACGATTTTTACAAAGACATGCACGCCATCGGCAAGGACCGGCCACGCGCCAAGGAATCGATGATTTTCTCGACCCAGTCCACGCACAAGCTGCTGGCCGGGCTATCGCAGGCATCACAGATTCTGGTGCGGGAGTCACAAACCGTACAACTGGATCAGGACGCCTTCAACGAAGCGTACCTGATGCATACCTCGACTTCACCGCAGTATTCAATCATTGCCTCATGCGACGTCGCAGCCGCCATGATGGAGCCTCCGGGCGGCACGGCACTGGTCGAGGAAAGTATTCTGGAGGCGCTCGACTTCCGGCGGGCAATGAAAAAAATCGATCAGGAATGGGGCCAGGGCTGGTGGTTCCAGGTATGGGGACCCAACACATTTTCAGACGATGGCATCGGCTCGCGGGAAGACTGGATGATTCGTGCCGAGGATGACTGGCACGGCTTTGGCAACCTAGCGCCCGGCTTCAACATGCTCGACCCGATCAAGGCCACCATCATCACGCCCGGCCTGTCGCTGGAAGGCCAGTTTGGCGAAACCGGCATACCGGCGTCGATCGTCACCAAATATCTGGCCGAACATGGCGTCATCATTGAAAAATGCGGCCTGTATTCCTTCTTCATCATGTTTACCATCGGCATCACCAAAGGCCGCTGGAATACATTGCTGACGGCTTTGCAGCAATTCAAGGACGACTACGACAAGAACCAGCCGATCTGGCGCATCCTGCCGGAGTTCGCAGCCGCCAACCCGAAGTACGAACGCATCGGCCTGCGTGACCTGTGCCAGCAGATTCATGATTTCTACAAGGCTTACGACGTCGCCCGCCTGACTACCGAGATGTACCTGTCGGACATGCTGCCGGCAATGAAACCTTCGGACGCCTTTGCAAAGATGGCTCATCGCGAGATCGACCGGGTGCCGATCGACGAGCTGGAAGGCCGCGTCACGTCGATTTTGCTGACGCCCTACCCGCCCGGCATTCCATTGCTGATTCCCGGCGAGCGGTTCAACCGTACCATCGTTGATTACCTGCGTTTCGCACGGGATTTCAACGAACGGTTTCCGGGGTTCGAGACCGACGTGCATGGGCTGGTAACGCGGGTGGTGGATGGCAAGCGTGGGTATTTTGTGGATTGTGTGAAGGTGGATTAAGGGTGGAATAGGCTATGTTTTCGGATCCACAAACACTTTGAAAAATAGCCTTTCTGACTGTATATGCTTGCTCATGTCAATACCGGACCGCCTGCCGTACGGCGGTAAGAGGCATGAAATTTCAATGAGAAATCAATCCTGTCTTCGGCGGTTGGGCATCCCTAAAAATCTTCTCGAGGTTCTACGGTGCGCCTCGCGAACGATAGCAAATTAGCCGAGGATCGCGGCGCTGTCTTGAAGCAGGCCGGTATCAAATTACCAACGTTCGATCCCATCCGATTGCAGCATGCGGCAGAAAAATTTGGCACCATGGCAACACGCAAGCGTTTGCGGGAGCGGGCGGGAGGTTGGAATGCGCTCCTTCGCGCGCAAGGTTTTGATTTCCGCAAGCGTAAAATCCTCAGTGAACCAGCCGGTGAATCGGTACGCCGTCGATCTGTTTGGTTACCTTGCGCGATGCGAACTCGGGCTTGTCGGCAACATTGGAAGTGCCTGAAATTTCGTTTTCGTGACGCGCAATCAGGATGCCGTCTTTGGTAATGACAAGATCCGGCTCGACGATATCGGCGCCGTCATCGATGGCGCGCTGATAAGACGCAAGAGTATGTTCGGGCAGAAATGCCGACGCGCCGCATTCGGATCGGCTTGCCCTCGTGAGCGCATGGTAGGATGAATGCAATCCATTTTCATTGTAGCCAGCCGACGAACCTTGATTTACATGGAAAACCCAGGGGGATAAAGTGACTTTGAAAAATACCGTATTAACTGTGGCGTTGATGGTAGCGTCCACGGCGCTTGCACAAAGCAAGCCGGTAGTTCAGTTTCTTGCCACTGGCGGCACCATCGCCATGAAAATCGATCCAGTTAAAAACGCACCAGTACCTGCCATTTCCGGTGATGATCTTCTGGCTACGGTTCCAGATATCGGCAAATATGCCACGATTGAAGTCAACAACCTGTCCAATGTTCCGTCGGATTACATGGACCCGCCGCGCTGGGTGCAATTGACCAAGGCTGCACAGGCAGCGCTCGACCGTCCGGAAGTATCAGGCGTAATCGTGTCCCACGGCACCGACACTTTGGAAGAAACGGCTTTTTGGCTGGATCTGACTGTCAAATCCAGCAAACCGATCGTCCTGATCGGTGCGCAGCGCAATGCATCTTCCCCAGACTTCGACGGCCCACGCAACTTGCTCAATGCAGCCCGTATCGCCGTGGACCCACAATCCAGGGATAAGGGGGTCATGCTGGCCATGAACAACCAGATCAATTCCGCCCGCTACGCCACCAAGACTCATACTGGCAATGTGGAAACCTTTAATTCGGGTGACTTTGGTTTCATCGGCGAGGTCTATCCAGACCGCGTTATCTATGCCAGTGCACCGCTGCGACGCCAACACATCCCGATCAAAACCGACAAGATGCCGGAGGTGGAAATCGTAGCAATGTACGGCGGGGCTGACGGAATGGCCCTTCGCAGCGCGGTTGACCGTGGCGCAAAAGGCATCGTGGTTCAAGCACTGGGTATGGGTAACATGAATGTAGCGATGTATGAAGCAGTTAAATATGCTGTGTCCAGGAACGTGCCGGTGGTTGTATCGACTCGTGTTCACAATGGCCGGGTCTTGCCAAATTACGGTTTTGTCGGGGGTGGTAAAACAACGTTCGAAGCTGGTGCCGTCATGGCCGATGATTTGAAGCCAGCCAAAGCTCGAATCTTGCTGATGCTGCTGCTACAGAATGGCATCGCAACCCAAGCTGACTTACAGGCTGCCTTCAATAAATAGGGCCAGCCCGAGTTACGAATAACCCGACAGCGCAGTAACCGGACGCTTGCCTTCCCACGCTTCTTTTTAACCAGCACCATGGCCGGATGGCAATTTCGGCAATGACATTATCCGAATTATTTCACGGCGTCGAAAAGAGCCAACAGGTCAGCAAAACTTTAAGCAGTTGACGATTTCTGCAGCACGCTAGGCGTGTTGCCCTACGGCTAAAAACCTCCAAACATTATGGTGTCATACGTAGCGTGCTTGAAAAAGCAGGCGCTCCCATCGGCGTCAACGATTTACATATTGCCGGCCACGCGCGTAGCGAGGGACTGATTCTAGTGACGAACAATACAAACGAATTCCTGCGGGTACCTGGATTGCAAGTCGAAAATTTGGTCGCTTAAGTTTTTGGCAACGTCATTTTTGTCATGCCAAAGAAAAAACGATCGAATAATAAACATGTGTAATACACAATTCCTGTCCTGATGTTGAGCTGGTTTCAAACTTTGAGCAGTTGATTCAGGAGTTTTGCATATTTTGGCGATGCGCCTGGTTCCGAAATCGGTTGATCGAAAACATCGCCGTATTTCTCCTGGAACCAGTCAGTACCGTTGTTAAGATCACCGTGATTCACGTATTCTCGTATGTCAACATGTAGCTGCTGCAGTTGAGCACGGCTGAAACCTTTGACCAGTAGCGCCTGCACGGCTTGTATCGCACCGTCGCTGCCTGCCATCGCGGCCACACTGATCCCGGTCTTCGCCGGCTTGCGCGGCAACGGTTCTGCAGCCCGTTTTTCCCTGAACGGCTCGTCTCCAGCATCCGGCACTTGTTTTGAACTGTTTTTTCTCAGCTCTGCTGCCTTCTGATTCTCATTCTTTGGTCCTGGCTCAAACGTCGGTCCGTTGTATCCCTTTTTCATCACGCCAGCGGTAAGTGCTTCTACGGTCTCTGCAGATAACTTACTTGAATCAATCCGCACAGTAACGTTGGCATGCAGCTTTAAAAGCAACGGCACTGGCAGAGTCTTTAAATTGAGTCCCCGCAGATCACAATCATCGTAATCTCCGTATAGGATATCGCTATCGGTCAACCGTTGTGCAATTTTGATTGTTGTCGCCGCAACTGGCCGCTGTTCGCCCGGCTCTCCATGGCGCGCCCAGTCCGGCAGACTTTCAGCGTGCGCAAATAATTTTTTAAAAGCAAATAACTTTGAAGTACCCGTATTCGGGCGCACCCCACTAGAAGTGTTGCGTGGTGCTGCCGGCGTTGTTGAACCGGGTCGTGTTCCCTCAGTAGCAGAATGGCCATTGGCGGGGGGCGTTTCAGTTGCAGGAGGCACGTCAGGCGCACTGTTGCCAACCGACGGTGTAGTTCGCGAAAATTTTGGAAAGTGCATTGCGATGGCCCCCCCCTTTTACGCCGTTACTGAAACTTGCCTTGTGCGCTGTTGACGCAACCAGAAACGCACCCAGAAACGCACCTTGAAGCGCACCCAGAACATTGAGGTTGGTATTGCTACACCAAAGCTCTGCATTGCTTCAATCAATTGCGATGCACGAACATATTCTGCTAATTCACACATGGCGAAAGTGACTGCCAATTACCATTCTTTTGCGCAACTTACTGATACTTTATAGCACTCTAAATGTCGCACTTCGGCTTAATCCGAGCGGACTGAAGCAAGTTGATATTTTGCATGGCCTGGTTGATCACCTACAAGACCATTACATTCATGCGATGCGAAGAAACGCATGCAACCACATCAACATGAGCATGTCGATTAATGTTTTTTCTGACTTTGCTTGAAACCGCATCACATGATGCACAAACAAACATCTATGCCTTCGGCAACGTCACTCCGGTCTGCCCCTGATACTTCCCATCCCGGTCCTTGTACGAAGTCTCGCAAATCTCGTCGCTTTCGAAAAACAGTACCTGCGCACACCCCTCTCCGGCATAAATCTTCGCCGGCAGCGGCGTGGTGTTGGAAAACTCAAGCGTTACATAGCCTTCCCATTCCGGCTCCAGCGGCGTGACATTGACGATAATGCCGCAGCGCGCGTAGGTCGATTTACCCAGGCAGATCGTCAACACCGAGCGTGGAATACGGAAAAACTCCATCGTGCGCGCCAGGGCAAAGGAATTCGGCGGGATGATGCAGACATCGCCCTTAAAATCGACGAACGATTTTTCATCGAAATTCTTCGGGTCGACGATGGTCGAATTGATATTCGTGAAAATCTTGAATTCATTGGCGCAGCGAATATCGTAGCCATAGGAAGAAGTGCCATAGGAAACGATTTTCTGGCCCCCGGCATCGGTGCGCATCTGGCCCGGTTCGAACGGCGTAATCATGCCGGTTTCCTGCGCCATGCGACGAATCCACTTGTCGGATTTGATGGTCATTGTCTTCTCTTGTAGTTGATAAAAATTCTGGCATGCCACCGTCAGCGTTGCATCGATTCCCATACTTTTTGCAAACGCTTGACAGACACCGGCATTGGCGTGCGCAATTCCTGGGCAAACAGTGAAACCCGCAATTCTTCCAGCAGCCAGCGGAATTCTTCCAGCTTCGGGTCGCTACTGCGTGCGCCCTGCCGCGTATTCCAGGCGCGCTGCCAGGGCACGGCAACCTCGGCAAATTGCGCCATCAGTCGCGGGTCACGGGCCGGATCGGCGCGCAGCTTGTCAAGCCGCACGCCGATTGCCTGCAGGTAGCGTGGATAGTGCGCCAACTGCGCAAATTCATTTTGCGCGATGAAGGGCTTGCCTATCAAACTCTTCAATTGCGCCTCGATATCGGCTGCCACTGCGGGATGGCCTTTTGCCGCCTGCAGCTTTTTGGGCATCGCATGAAACTCGGTCAATATCTGTCCCGCGAGGCGGGCGATTTCATTGATCAGCAAACCTAGACGAGACTTGCCCTGTTCCTTGCGGACGTTGAATTGCATGGCATCGCGCGGCAGGGGTTCCTGCATGCAGGCGCGTTCCAGGCCGACCGACAAAATCTGGTCCCGCAGTTCTTCCTGCGAGCCGAGTGGCATGTATTGCATCCCCATCTGCTGTAGATTGGGAATATTTTTTTCCAAGTATTTGAGCTGGTCCTTAAGTTGCAAAGCGAGCAAACGGCGCAACCCCACGCGATGCACGCGAACCGCTTCGGTCGGGTCGTCGAACACTTCCAGATCGCAGTGTGTGCCCTTGTCGACCAGCGCTGGAAAACCTGTCAGGGTTTGCCGGCCCTGTTGAATCTCCAGAAGTTCGGGAAGTTCGCCGAAAGACCAGGAAGTAAGATTTTGATATGCGCTTGCAGACGTCGAAGCTGTGGTTTGCATTGCAGATGCAGGCGTGTGCGGGGTCGATGTGTTGGCCGCAGTGGAAACGGAGGGAGGTGCTGATGCCGACATCGATACCGCCGCAGATCGATTTGCGACAGTGCTGATTGGCGTCTGCTCTGCCAGACGCTGGAAGCTTTCCCGCGCTTGTCCACCGAGCTGGCTCTGTAGCGTCGCCAGATTGCGGCCCATCTCCAACTGCCGGCCATGTTCGTCGATGATCTTGAAATTCATCCAGTGATGCGCGGGCAATGTTTCGGTCTTGAAATCGGTTGTCAGCACATCGAGTTGCGTCTGCTCCCGAATGTCGGCGATGATCGCGTCGATCAGACTACCGTGGCCGAGGGCATTCCGGGTATGGATGCGTTCGCAGAATTTTGCAGCGAAATCCGGAATCGGCACGCAATGCCGGCGCAATTTTTGCGGCAGCGATTTGATCAGCAAGTGTACTTTTTCCTTCAGCATGCCAGGCACCAGCCAATCGCACCGGGTTGCTGATAGCTGGTTCAGCGCGAACAGCGGCACCGTCAGTGTTACGCCATCGCGTGATGCGCCGGGTTCGAAGTGGTAACTCAGCATCATGTCGAGTCCGGCCATGCGTGTTTGCTTGGGAAACAGATCGGTGGTGACACCCGCAGCTTCATGCCGCATCAGGTCGTCACGATTAAGAAACAGAATCTGCGGGTTCTCGGCAGCCGCTTCCTTCAACCATTTTTCGAATGCGATGCCATTATTGACATGGGCTGGCAACACCTGGTCGTAGAAAGCGGCGATCAGTTCGTCGTCCACCAGCACATCCACCCTGCGGGACTTGTGCTCCAGGTTTTCGATCTCGCGGATGAGTTTCTGGTTGTGTGCGAAAAACGCCGCACGGGTATTGAATTCGCCACCCACCAGCGCATCGCGGATAAATATTTCGCGCGCCTCGACCGGGTTGATGACGCCGTAATGGATTCTGCGCTGGCTATAGACCACCAGACCGTACAGGGTCGCACGCTCAAATGCGGAAACCTGGGCAGTGGTTTTCTCCCAGCGCGGCTCGCCGAACGATTTTTTCAGGAGGTGGCCACCGACTTTTTCCAGCCACTCCGGCTGTATCTGCGCGATCGTTCGCGCGTACAGGCGGGTGGTGTCGACGAGTTCTGCAGCCATGACCCATTTACCGGCTTTTTTTGCCAGATGGGAGCCAGGCCAGATGTAAAACTTGATGCCGCGCGCCCCCAGATAATGAGAATCATCTTCTGCCTTGAAGCCGAGGTTGCCAAGCAAGCCGGTCAGCAATGCCGTGTGCAGATTTTCATAGGTCGCTGGCGCATCGTTCAACCGCCAGCCCTGCTCCCGTACGATCGTCAGCAACTGGGAATGCACGTCGCGCCATTCGCGCAACCGAAGTTGCGACAGAAAGTTTGCCCGGCAATTTTCCTGCAGCAGTTTGTTGGATTTCTTGTGGGCAATGGCCTCTTCGAACCATGCCCAGATTTTCAGGTAGCTGAGAAATTCGGATTTTTCGTCGGCAAATCGTTTGTGTGCCAGATCGGCAGCCGCCTGTGCCTCAAGAGGCCGGTCGCGCGGGTCCTGCACCGACACTGCAGCCGCAATGATCAGCATTTCACTCAAACAGACATTGTCTTGCGCTGCAAGGATCATGCGGCCAACGCGAGGGTCTAGCGGCAGCTTTGCCAGTTGACGGCCAATCGGCGTGAGACGGTTATCGTCGTCGACGGCGCCCAACTCCTGCAGCAATTGGTAGCCATCGGCAATCGCCCGCCCGGGTGGCGGCTCGATGAATGGAAAGGTCTCGACCTCTGCCAGGTGCAACGACTTCATGCGCAAGATAACTGCTGCCAATGACGAGCGCAAAATCTCCGGCTCTGTGAAGGCCGGACGCTGCAAATAATCCTGCTCGTCGAACAAGCGGATGCAGACGCCAGCAGCGACCCGTCCACAACGGCCGGCACGCTGATTGGCTGCCGATTGGGCAATCGGCTCGATCTGTAACTGCTCGACCTTGTTTCGATAACTATAACGTTTTACCCGGGCAAGGCCGGCATCGACCACGTACCGAATGCCGGGCACGGTCAGGGATGTTTCGGCAACATTCGTCGCCAGTACGATCCGGCGCGCATTCGATATCTTGAATACCCGCTCCTGCTCCTGCGCTGACAATCTGGCAAACAGCGGCAGGATATCCACATGCGGCGGATGGTGCTTGCGCAGCGCCAGCGCTGCATCGCGGATCTCCCGTTCGCCGGGCAGAAACACCAGCACATCGCCACTGCCGATGCGGCAAAGCTCATCGACTGCATCGACGACCGCTTCCATCAGATCGCGTTGGCCGCGTTCACGTTGTGTCTGCTGTGAGCGTTCGTCCCGTTTCGGGCCACCGAGCGCGGCGCTGGCGTCGTAGGCGTCTACCGGGCGATAACGCACTTCAACCGGATATAGCCGGCCTGATACCTCGATCACTGGCACCGGCTTGTCGGCAGTGCCGAAATGCCTGGCGAAGCGGTTCGCATCGATGGTGGCCGACGTGATGATAATTTTCAAGTCGGGCCGACGGGGTAGCAACTGCTTCAGATAACCCAGCAAAAAATCGATGTTCAGGCTGCGCTCGTGCGCCTCGTCGATAATGATGGTGTCGTATTGCTTGAGCAGCGGATCGGTCTGGGTTTCCGCCAGCAGGATGCCGTCGGTCATCAGCTTGATCCAGGCGCCGCGGGTAAGCGTGTCGGTAAAACGCACTTTGAAGCCGACATGCTCGCCCAACGGCGAGCCCAGTTCCTGCGCAATGCGCTTGGCCGTCGCCGAAGCGGCAATCCGGCGCGGTTGGGTATGGCCGATCAACCCGGCGGCACCACGCCCCAGTTCGAGACAGATTTTCGGCAATTGCGTGGTTTTACCGGAGCCGGTCTCCCCGCACACGATAATGACCTGATGCGCAACCAGGGCAGCGGCAATGTCGGCACGCCTACCCGATACCGGCAATTCCTCCGGAAACACGATTTGCGGCAGTCGATTTCGTACAGGCATGGGCGTGCGCTCAGGCGACGGCGAGCGTCCCGGCGGTTGCGGCAATTTTTTAGGGGATTCGAATACAGACATGACGGGCCGAATTATAATGCGCAACATGGAAACCCCGATTCAATTCGTCGACTGGTTGCGTTCGGTCGCGCCGTACATCCACGCATTTCGCGGTAAAACCTTCGTTGTCGCCTTCCCGGGGGAATTGGTCATGGCCGGCGTCTTGCCGGTTCTGGCGCAGGATTTGTCGCTGTTGCATGCGCTCGGCATCAAGGTAGTCATCGTGCATGGCACGCGGCCGCAGGTGGAAGAGCAACTGGCATTGCGAGACGTCAAGCCGCGCTACCATAAAGGCGTGCGCATTACCGATACTTCGGCGCTCGAATGCGCAAAGGAAGCTGCCGGGGAACTGCGGCTCGATATCGAAGCCGCATTCAGCCAAGGGTTGCCGAACACACCGATGGCGCACGCGGCAATTCGTATAATTTCCGGCAATTTCGTGATCGCCCGCCCGATCGGCGTGATTGACGGTATCGACCTCGAACTCACCGGTGTGGCGCGCAAGGTCGCTTACGAGACCATCCATCAGATTCTCAATACCGGCGCGCTGGTGTTGTTGTCGCCTTTGGGATTCTCGCCCACTGGCGAGATGTTTAACCTGACCATGGAAGATGTGGCGGTTTCGGCGGCCATCGCCCTACGTGCCGACAAGCTGATTTTCATCACCGAAACCACCATGATGCGCGATATGTCGGGCGCTGACATTCGCGAACTGTCGGCACATCAGGCCGAAGCCGTACTACTTGCGGAATGCCTGGCGCCGGATGCGGCGTTCTATCTCAAGCATGCAATCTCCGCCTGCAACAGCGGTGTCGCGCGTGCGCATATCGTGCCTTTCGCCACCGATGGTTCGGCGCTGCTGGAACTGTTCACGCACGATGGCGTCGGCACCATGGTTTCCTATCAAAACCTGGAAAGCCTGCGTGAAGCCACCATCGAGGATGTCGGCGGCATCCTGAAACTGATCGAGCCGCTCGAAACCGACGGCACACTGGTCAAACGTGGGCGCGAACTCATCGAGCGCGAGATCGATTATTTCTCCGTCATCGAGCACGACGGCGTGATCTTCGGCTGCGCTGCCCTGTACCCGTTTCCTGCTGAAAAAATGGCCGAGATGGCTTGCCTTACCGTGACCGCCGACGCGCAGGCGCAGGGCGATGGCGAACGGCTCCTGAAGCGCATGGAAACCCGTGCCCGCGCGGCAGGATATGACCGTATATTCGTGCTCACGACCCGCACTGCCCACTGGTTCATGAAACGCGGATTTCAGCCGGCCTCGGTCGACGATCTGCCGAAGGACCGGCAACATATGTACAACTGGCAGCGCAAGTCGCTCGTCTTCATAAAAAATTTGTAACGTATTTTTCCAAAGGATTCACCATGGCCCGCATGATCCATTGCAGTAAACTCGACAAGGAAGCCGAAGCGTTGGATTTTCCGCCATACCCGGGGGAATTGGGAAAACGTATTTACGAAACGGTTTCCAAGGAAGCATGGGCTGCCTGGCTCAAGCACCAGACCATGCTGGTCAATGAAAACCGTTTGAATCTTGCCGATGTGCGCGCCCGAAAATATCTGGCCACGCAGATGGAGAAGCATTTCTTTGGCTCAGGTGCCGACGCCGCACAGGGATACGTACCGCCGACGGATTGATCGGCACGACATCGGTATTGAATACGGCCTTCAAAAAGTCAAGGCTCTCACACCTTCCGGTGTTCCCAGCAAACAGACATCTGCGCCTTGACGGGCGAACAGGCCATTCGTCACAACCCCGACGATATTGTTGATTTGTTGCTCCAATGCTGCCGGGTCATCGATCTGCAGACCGAGCAGATCGATGATCATGCAGCCGTTGTCGGTCAATACCGGCTTGCCGTCTCGCAGACGCAGGCGCGGTGAACCACCCAATGCTGCGAGCTTCCTGGCCACGACTGCATGACCCATCGGAATGACTTCGATCGGCAAGGGAAATGCCCCAAGGCGCTCGACTAGTTTGGAACCGTCAGCGATGCAGATGAAACGGTCGGCGACCGAAGCGACGATTTTTTCGCGGGTCAGGGCAGCGCCGCCACCCTTGATCATGGCGCCGCAGGCAGTGATTTCATCGGCACCGTCGATATATACCGGCATCGATGCAACATCGTTCAAGTCGAACACTGCAATGTTGTGTGAACGCAGCCGCGTTGCGGTTGCCTCCGACGACGCCACCGCGCCCTTGATGGTGTGCCGCACGGTCGCCAGCGCATCGATGAAGAAATTGGCTGTCGAGCCGGTACCGACGCCGACGATTTCACCCGCGACGACATAACGCAGTGCAGCCTGCGCCACTGCCTGTTTCAATTCATCTTGCGTCATGTTGATCCATATGAAAATTTTGTTGCGGGTACGGTTACCGCCAATTTTTGCACGTCACGCTATAAAACCAGAAAAAATACAAGACTGCTTTTAACAGGTGCCCGGCGTTAAAACATTGGTGTCCCGCTCATCAATGCCGACGAAAACCATGTAACTGACTGGCCACCGTTGCCAATGCCTTGATCCGCGCCCAGTCGCCAGATTTGATTGCGTCTTTCGGTGTCAGCCAGGAACCGCCGACACATGCAACGTTTGCACAAGCAAGAAAACCTGGTGCAGTCTCTTGCGAAATACCGCCAGTAGGACAAAACATTACGTCCGGCAACGGCCCGGCAATCGCGTTCAACATTCCCACACCGCCAGCAGGCACTGCAGGAAAAAGCTTCAACTGCATGAAGCCGGCAGCCCGGGCAGCCATGACTTCGGAAGGCGTCATCACACCTGGCAGCAGGGGCAAGCCGCTTGCGCGGGCAGCAGCGATCAACTCCGGCGTCAATCCCGGCGAGACACCGAAGACGGCGCCGGCCTCCCGCGCTGCAACGAACTCTTCGGGCTGGGTCAGCGTACCCACGCCGACAATCGCGTTGGGCACCGCATCGACGATGGCGCGAATCGCCGCCAGTCCATGCACCGTGCGCAGGGTTACCTCGAGCACCCGAATACCACCTTCGACCAAAGCACGGGCCAATGGCACGGCATGTGCGATATCCTCGATTGCGATCACCGGAATCACCGGCGATGCCTGCATGATGTCGAGCAGCGTGTTCGAACGGTTGCCGTTGGTGCTCATGCCGGCTCCTTTTGTTCGACAACTACCTTCAGTACCGGCGGCAGGCCGAACGTGGTGGCGCCCTCTTCCGCGATACTGACCGATTGTCGGAACATAGCGAACAGCTCCCGGCCCATGCCAGTTTCGTTTGCCGACAAATCCGACTCCGGCATCCCACGCGCCTCCCATTCGGCGGCATCGACCAAGGCTGTCAACAAGCCGGTTTCACCGTCGAGACGAATGATGTCGCCATCGCGCACGCGTCCCAAGGGACCGCCAAGCAGCACCTCCGGAGAGACATGAATGGCCGACGGCACCTTGCCCGATGCGCCGGACATGCGCCCGTCTGTCACCAGTGCGACGTGTCGGCCCGCATCCTGCAGGCTGCCCAGTGCCGGCGTCAGTGCGTGCAATTCCGGCATGCCATTGGCGCGCGGGCCCTGAAATCTGAGAACCGCCACAAAATCGCGATTCAGCGCGCCGGCCTTGTATGCCTCGTTGAATGCATGCTGGGAATCGAAGACGATCGCCGGCGCTTCGATAATCCGATGTTCCGGTTTCACTGCCGAAATTTTCATCACCGCGCGACCCAGGTTTCCCTGCATCAAGCGCAGGCCGCCGTCGTGCGAAAACGGCGCGGCAGCGGTACGCAAGACATTATCGTCACCACTGAGCGCCGGTGACGGTTGCCAGACCACCTGCTCGCCTTGCAATACTGGCTCGCTGCAATGCGTGCGCAGAGTTTTGCCCATGATCGTGTGAACATCTTCATGCAGCAAACCGGCGTCGAGCAATTCCCGGATGACGAATCCGGTGCCACCAGCAGCATGGAAGTGATTCACATCGGCTTCGCCGTTAGGATAAATTCGCGTGAGCAGCGGCGTGATGCCAGATAATTCATTGAAATCGTTCCAATCGATAACGATGCCGGCAGCCTTGGCAATTGCCACCAGGTGCAGCGTATGGTTGGTCGATCCGCCAGTGGCAAGCAAGGCGATAATTGCGTTGACGATCGACTTTTCGTCGACCAGGCGCCCCACCGGAGTGTAGGCATCACCCACCGCTGAAATATCGACGGCACGCCGCGCGGCAGCAGCGGTGAGCGCATCGCGCAGCGGCGTATTCGGCGTGATGAATGCCGTGCCGGGCATATGCAGGCCCATGACTTCCATGACCATCTGGTTACTGTTGGCCGTGCCGTAAAACGTGCAGGTTCCGGCACCGTGATACGACTGCGCTTCCGCTTCCATCAACTCGGCGCGTCCGACCTTGCCTTGCGCATAAAGCTGGCGGGTCTTGGCTTTTTGCGAATTTGGCAAGCCCGAAGTCATGGGTCCAGCCGGTATGAACACCGCCGGTAGATGACCGAAATGCAATGCACCGATCAAAAGACCCGGGACGATCTTGTCGCAAACGCCGAGATAAACCGCAGCGTCGAACATGTTGTGCGACAGTGCCACGGCAGTGGCCATGGCAATGGTGTCCCGGGAAAACAATGACAGTTCCATGCCGGGCCGCCCCTGCGTTACACCATCGCACATTGCCGGCGTGCCACCGGCAAACTGTGCAACGCCGCCTGCTTCGCGCACTGCATTTTTTATGATGTGTGGAAAGCGCTCGAAGGGCTGATGCGCGGAAAGCATGTCGTTATACGCTGATACGATTGCTACGGAAGGCTTGCGGTCTTCCCGCAACGCCAGCTTGTCGTTGGCTGGAAATGCCGCAAAGCCGTGCGCCAGATTGGTACACGCCAATGCACCGCGTTGCACGCCCACGCGACGCGCAGCTTCCAGGCGGGCCAGATAAGCGGTGCGATAGGGCTGGCTTTTCGATGCGATACGGGCAGTGACCGAGGAAATTGTCTGGTGGAGCGACATTGTGATGTGTCCTTGTATGTTTGCGCGCAGTGGCCGGTATATGCAGGCGCGGTGAAATACTCAACTGAAAATTCTACACTACTCGCTTGAAGGGTTGACACGTAAGCCGCTGCTTGAATTGCCCGGTTTTCGGCTTTGGAATCTTTAAAGATCACCAGTCCATTTACGCAAAGTTACCGAATGAATGCGTTTTTTATAAAACCTTACAAAAATCATGTTGGGAGGAAGTACCATTTCGCTCTGAAAAATATAATATCTTTTTAACAATATCCATGACGGCATCAGGAATTAAAATCCCACAGCGCGCAATCCCAACGAGAAGTTTTCAGGCGGGCGAGAGCATCGGAGCAATCGATGCGCTTCGCGGCTATGCAATCCTGCTGGTACTTGCCGCACACTCCGTTCCGCCAAGCCTGGTATGGCCAGCCAGACGGGTGCTACTGATGGGATTTTTTGGTGTCCAGTTGTTTTTCATCGCATCAGCCGTGACGTTATTGATGTCGTGGGCGCGCAGTAAAGAAGAATTAGGCGTAAAAAGCGGTCGGTTCTTCATCCACCGTTTTTTTCGGATTGCGCCGTTATATTTTTTGGCGATTGTGTTTTATTGGGTAATCGACAAGACAGCAAGCACGGATTTCAGCCTGCCTCGGCTACTATCCACATTATTTTTTGTCAATACATGGACGCCGCACCTGCTGCCGACCACGGGGGGCTGGAAGCCCGTGCCGGGTGGCTGGAGCATCAGTGTCGAATTCTGTTTTTATTTTGTATTTCCTTTGCTTGCCATGTTGGTCACCACCATGCGCAGAACACTGGCATTTTGCGCGATCGCATTGGTCATCATGATCGCAGCGACCACGTATGGCCAGTTGTTGTATCCAGAAATTACTTCTGCACAGCGTGAAAATTTTCTCTACTTCTGGTTTCCAAATCAGCTGGTTGTCTTCGCCATCGGCTTTCTTCTCTATCGATGTTTGCAATCGAGATATATATGCGGCCTGGTTGCCAGTACGCGTCTATCAGCACCAGTCGCCAGCGCATGCATGGTCGCGGCAATGATCGGATTGTCTTACTCGGGCTTGCAGAAAGAAGGGATTGCACCGACCCATCTGTTGATGACGATCTGTTTTGCGGCTTGGGCGTTTGTCGTACTGCTCAACCCTGGACGACTGGTTGTCAACCCGGTGATCACCGCGATCGGCAAGGTCAGCTTCAGCATCTACATCGTTCATTTCGCCGTATTGAAACTGGTAACACATGGGATGGATGCCTGGTGGCCAATCGGCAAGGAAGGTGTGCTCTCCCTGTTTTACACAGCGGTTTCGGTACTGCTGGCGCTTGGCATCAGCTATGCGCTCGCCAGCATGACCTACCGAACCATCGAAAAACCGTTCATCCAGCTCGGAAAACGGTTTGCTGGAGGGTTCGTTGCCGGAGCGGCGACCGGGCAACGCTCCAGCGTCTAGCGAACCGTATTTCGATTGTATTGGTTGCCAGTGGGCCGGTCGATGATGCCCACCGGCGCTCTATCCAATGTGCGCCGTGTTGGGGTATAGTCAGGCGCCGCCCGCGTCACCCCGCGTCACCCAGTCGTGCCGCCAACCCACGTTACGAACCTTTCCGCATGCGCCAATTCGCCCTCACCGATAGTCCTGCCTACGACGCTCTGCGCACGCACCATGCCTACGCCTCCGCGTGGCACATGCGCGACCTGTTCGCAGCAGAACCGGGCCGGTTTGCCAACCTGTCCATGGAAGCGGCAGGCCTGTTTCTCGACTACTCGAAGAATCGTGTCAGCGCGCAAACCATGGCGCTACTGTTCGCGCTGGCGAAGGAACGTGGCGTCGCACACCATCGTGAGCGCATGTTCGCCGGGGAAAAAATCAATACGACGGAACAGCGCGCCGTATTGCACGTCGCCTTGCGTGCTCCCAGGGATTTCGGCGTCATCGTAGATGGCCGGGATGTCGGTGCCGATGTGCATGCCGTACTCGACCGGATTAGCGCGTTTGCCGAACGTGTGCGAAGCGGCGAATGGCTGGGTGCCAGTGGCAAACCTGTAAAAACGATTGTCAACATCGGTATCGGCGGCTCGTTCCTCGGCCCGAAGATGGCCCACCATGCGTTACGCGCATCCTGCCACCCCGATCTCGCGTTTCATTTCGTCTCCAACGTCGACGCCAGCGAACTCGAGGCGCTATTGCCGAAGCTCGATCCGCACACCACGCTTTTCATCGTCGCCTCCAAGACTTTCGGTACTGCCGAAACAATGTTGAACGCTCATGCAGCGCGCGCATGGACAATCGAGCATTGTGGTGCGCAATCACCGGCCCGACACTTCGTCGCTGTTTCCACTAACCTGGAAGCAGTCCTCGAATTCGGCATCAACGAGGCCAACATATTCGGCTTCTGGGACTGGGTCGGCGGCCGCTACTCGCTCTGGTCGGCGGTTGGGCTGGCATTGGTGCTGGCGATCGGCTCGTCCGGCTTCAAAAGCTTTCTGGCGGGTGCCCATGCCATGGACCGGCATTTTCAGGAAACGCCTCTGGAACGCAACATGCCGGTAATCCTGGCAATGCTCGGCATTTGGTACCGTAATTTCTTCGGCTATGGTTCGTTGTCGATTGCACCCTACTGGCAAGACCTGCAGTATCTTCCCGGCTACCTGCAACAACTGGACATGGAAAGCAACGGCAAACGGGTCACGCAAAGCGGTGAGCCTGTACAGGTTGCCACGGCACCGGTCATCTGGGGAGACGTGGGCACCAACGGCCAGCACGCGTACTTTCAGCTACTGCACCAGGGCACGGAGCCGGTGCCGGTGGACTTCATCACCGTCCTCAAGAAACCTGCGACGCTCGGCACGCATCACACGGCACTATTGGCAAATTGCCTGGCGCAATCAGCCGCCTTGATGCGCGGCAAAACCGCAGACGAGGCAAGAGCCGAGTTACAAGCCACATTGCCTATTGAGTCTGGGTCGACCGAGCACAATGCGACCATCGAACAACTGGTGCCGCACAAGACATTCCCTGGCAACCGCCCTAGCAACACCCTGCTCTTGCCTGCCATGACGCCCGATGCGCTAGGCGCATTAATTGCTCTGTATGAACACAAAACCTTCGTTCAAGGTGTAGTCTGGGACATCAACAGTTTTGACCAGTGGGGCGTGGAACTGGGCAAGGCGCTGGCAAAGGATGTGGAAGCGGCGCTCATGGCTTCGAGCAAGCCTACGCATGCAGAGCATGACAGTTCAACAGCTGGCCTGATCGAACTGATTCGGGCAACCCGCTAGTTTTTCCGGAGGAACTGCATATCATGGCTTTATCCGACTTCGATCTGGTGCTGTTCGGTGGTGGTGGCGATCTCGCCATGCGCAAACTCATACCTGCGTTGTATGCACGCGATTGTGCAAAAGACTTGCCGCCGACGGCACGACTGATCTGCGTCGGTCGACATGAATGGAGCACGCAAGAGTTTTTAAATGCCGTAAACGATACGGCCCGGCCGCATATCCCCGAACCTACTTTCAACGAGCAACGCTGGCAAACCTTTTGCGCCCGCATCACTTATGTGGCACTCGATGCCGACGACCTTTCTACCTATCCGGCCCTCACCGCCGCCATGCGCAAGGATCTTGGGCTTACACGGGTGTTCTACCTTGCCGTGCCGCCCGGCCTGTTCGCCAATATTTGCCAAAATCTGGCAGGCGCCGGCCTGACGAACGACTATTGCCGCGTAGTCCTGGAAAAGCCGCTCGGGCGTGATCTGGCCAGCGCCAAGCAGATTAATGCCGATGTCGGAAAGGTTTTTACCGAATCACAGATCTTTCGGATCGATCATTATCTGGGCAAGGAAGGCGTGCAAAACCTGCTGGCGCTACGCTTTGGCAACGTGCTGTTTGAACCGCTGTGGCGCCGCGAATGGATTTCGGACGTACAGATCACGATCGCCGAAGAACTAGGTGTCGGCAACCGCATGGGTTACTACGAAAATTCAGGCGCTTTGCGCGACATGTTGCAAAACCACCTGCTACAACTGCTGTGCATTGTTGCCATGGAGCCGCCGCTGACCGTAACGCCGGACGCGGTACGCGACGAAAAACTGAAGGTATTGCGCTCCCTGAAACGCTTTACGCCATCGAACCTTGCACAGAACGTCATTCGTGGTCAGTATCGCAGCGGTCATGTCTGTGGCGTACAGGTGCCTGGCTACCGTAAGGAACCGGAAGCCAATCCACACTCGCGTACCGAAACTTATGTCGCGGTACGCGCTGAAATCGATACCTGGCGCTGGGCCGGCGTACCGTTCTACCTGCGCACCGGCAAGCGCATGGCCGATCAGTTGGCGGAAATCGTGGTGCGCTTCAAGCCGATACCCCATTCGATCTTTGCCCAGCCGACCGGCAGTTTCCAGCCGAATTGCCTCGTGATTCGCCTGCAGCCGGACGAAGGTTTGCACCTGAACCTGATGGCGAAAACACCTGGCGACGGCATGCGTTTGAAGCCGGTCGAGCTGGAACTCGATTTTCGGGAATCCTTCAAGAACCCCCGCATGGATGCCTACGAACGGCTGTTGCTGGACGTGCTGCGCAATCAGCTCACGCTGTTCATGCGCAGCGACGAGTTGGAAGCGGCGTGGGAGTGGGTGGAGCCGATCCTGAATTTTTGGGAAGCCGAGGACAGCGAACCGTTTCCCTATACTGCCGGAAGCTGGGGGCCAGCAGCAGCGAGCGCGCTTATCGGCAGGGATGGGTTGCAATGGCGCGAGGAAGCACTGCCGGAAGTATAGTGTTGACAAAACGACTATAATTTCTGCTGCCGCCCGAGGGCTGTTGTCCTCGGTTTTTTGTCCTCGGTTTTTTGTCCTCGGTTTTTTGTCCTCGGTTTTTTGTCCACAGACTTTTTTTTCAGCTTCCCTCTTCTTCATGAATCAACTCGATCAGCTCAAGCAATTCACCACCGTTGTCGCCGATACCGGCGACTTTCAGGCAATTCGGGCGTTTTCACCAAAAGATGCGACGACCAACCCCTCGCTGATACTCAAAGCGGTTCAGAAAGACGATTACCGGCACCTACTGGAGAAGGCCGCGCGTGACCACCGTTCCCGCAGTACGGCCGACATCGTCGATCGGTTGCTGGTGGCGTTCGGCCTGGAAATTCTAGCCATCATTCCGGGACGGGTATCGACGGAAATCGACGCCCGGCTGTCGTTCGATACCGATGCCACTGTGGCAAAGGGGCGCGAGCTGATCGCGCTGTATGAAGCGGCCGGTGTGCAGCGTGAGCGGGTGCTGATCAAAATTGCCTCGACCTGGGAAGGCATCTGCGCCGGGCGGCAACTGCAGCGCGAAGGCATCGCCTGCAACATGACGTTGCTTTTCTCGCTGCCGCAGGCGGTAGCCTGCGCCAACGCTGGCGCGCAATTGATATCGCCTTTCGTCGGCAGAATCTACGATTGGTACAAGAAATCGACTGGCATCGATTACACCGGTGCAGAAGACCCTGGCGTGCAATCGGTAAAGCGCATCTATGAGTATTACCGCAAGTTCGGCCACGCGACTGAAGTCATGGGCGCGAGTTTTCGCAACACCTCCCAAATTGTCGAACTCGCAGGATGCGATCTGCTGACGATCAGCCCCGAGTTACTGACCAAGCTGGCAGAGTCGGAAGCGCCGCTCACGCGCAAGCTCGATGCCCAGGCCGCTCAATCAGCATCACTGGAGCAACTCAGGCTTGATGAAAAATCGTTCCGCTTCCTGCTCAATGAAGACGCCATGTCCACGGAAAAGCTGGCCGAAGGCGTACGCATGTTTTGCGCGGATGCGATCAAGCTCGACAAATTGGTCGAGGCCCTGACCACAGCCTGATACCGTTTCAGGCGGTGTACACAGGGCGTTTTGACATTCAATCGAGTCACAGCATCGACGCGGCCAGAACGACAAACGACAGGAAACGTGTATCGAGCTTGTCATAACATGTCGCAACCCGGCGAAACTGCTTTAACCGGGCAAAAAATCGCTCGACCACATTACGACTGCAATACTGGTTAGCGGTCGAAGCGGGGTTGTATTCTCCAATTTCGTTTCCGGGGAATGAATGCTGTGGCACATCGCCGACCAGCGGCTCTTGTTGTTCAATTGCAACAACATGCCACAGGCGTATCCAAAAAAGTCCGGAGACGGTTGTACGATTTCGGGGTGGGCTGACAATAAAGATCCGCGCCTGTGTCGAAGCACTGGATCAGTCGGTGTGCCGCGTCGTGGCCAATGCGCACGTCGCCGATGTGCCGCTGATGCGTTACTCGAGCACATTGAGAGCAGAGGCGCCCCGGCAGTCATCCTGGCGAAACGAAATCGAAAAGTGCAACGCTACCTCGACTGCTACCACTATCGCTATCGCAACATGATTGAGCGACTCTTTGCCTGGTTGAAACAGTTTCGCCGGATTGCCGCGCGCTACGACAAGCTCGGCACACACTTCCTGTCGTTTGTCATTCTGGCCGCATCGATGCTGTGGCTCAATTGACGTCAACACGCACGAGTCTAATTTCGTCCACTTTCGACATTAGCCGAATAGCGATGTGTTGAAAGTAGCGTAACCGAGCAGAAAAAGCGTTAGCGCGATCGCAAACTGTTTCCAGTCAAATTTCATGCCTTCTCCATAGCAGCCGATAGCCGCTTTCAGGTTGCGCGCCGGTCCAGCATGGCGCGCGCGATTGTGCCGGCATCCACATATTCGAGTTCCCCACCGACCGGTACGCCACGCGCCAGACGGCTCACCTGCAGTCCTCGTATTTTCAGGGTCTCACTGATGTAGTGGGCAGTAGCTTCACCCTCATTGGTGAAGTTCGTTGCCAGCACCACTTCCTGCACCTTGCCATCGGTCGCCCGGCCAATCAGTTTCTCGAGGTGAATGTCTTTTGGACCGATACCATCGAGTGGTGAAAGCCGCCCCATCAGCACAAAATACAGTCCCTTGAAAGTGAGCGTCTGCTCGATCATCAGTTGATCCGCCGGCGTCTCGACGACGCACAGCAGTGTTGCATTGCGCTCCGGATCAAGACAGGTTTCACAAACCTCGTTTTCGGTAAACGTATTGCACATTGCGCAGTGATGCACCCGCTCGACAGCCTGTCCAAGCGCGCGCGACAGCTGCTGCGCCCCATCCCGATCGTGCTGCATCAGATGGTAAGCCATACGCTGCGCCGACTTCGGCCCGATACCCGGCAAGCGGCGCAAGGCGTCGGTCAGCATGTCCAGACTCGAGGGCGCTTTCAAACGATGCTCTTTCAGAACGGCATCTTGAAGCCGGGTGGCAACGGCATACCAGCTGTCATGCCCGACATTTTTTCCTGTGACAATGCTTCGGCTTTGCGCACGGCATCGTTGAAGGCTGCAGCAACCAGATCTTCCAGCATGTCCTTGTCCTCACCCAGCAACGATGGATCGATGATTACGCGCCGCACATCGTTCTTGCAGGTCATGGTAATTTTCACCATGCCAGCGCCGGATTGGCCTTCGACTTCAATCGAAGCCAGTTCATCCTGCATTTTCCGCATGTTTTCCTGCATTGCCTGTGCTTGTTTCATCAGCCCGGCGATCTGGTTCTTCATCATCATTACTCCTGTTAATTCAGTGAAATCGGTTTTATCGAACCCGGTACGATTGTCGCGCCGAATTCACGCTTCAAAGCTTGCACGAACGGATCGCCATGCATGGTGTGTTCGGCCTGCTTCTGTTTTTCGGCGCGGTGGGCAAGCTGCACTGCGGCGGCAGTATGCTGTACCGCGCCCAGCCGGGTATCAAGCCGCACCGTCTTTGAAAAATATGTCGTCAGCGCAGCCGCCAGTTTTTCAACCGTGCCTGATGCCCGCAAGGTTTCGATTGCTACCTGCACGTGCAGTGTCGTCACCTCCCCTGCCTGCTCACACTTGAGAAATTCGCTTTGCTGTGCCAGCTGCTGAACCACACCGCGAACCGGCAATATGCCGGTGAGCAGTGGCCAGTCACCGTCCCAGTTCAGCGCAGGCACCGGCACGCACGCCATTACTGCAGGTGGGGTGGCAAGTGTCGATGTCGATGTCGACGCCGGGGTCGAAGCCGGGGTCGATAACGACATGGCAATCGGCAGTGTCTCCAGAATACCTACATCGCCAGGCTCCAGATCGAAGTCGGCAGACCGCTGCGATGTCAGTTGCGCTGCTGCATTGTCCCAAGGCGGTGCCGGCGGTTCGTTTGGCGCACTTCTGGCGCCTCTGGCAGCCGGTATTGCGGACCGAGTCGTGCCTGCGGCTTGTGCGAAGTCCCGAGGCGTCGTCGGAGTCGCCGGCAGTGCTGCGGCCGAGCCGGACGCTCGCGTTTTGCTACCGCTACGCGCTGCCTCCAGTGCTGCGCGTGCCGGGCTGACGGCGGAAGAGGCACGTGGTGTCGTCGCCGGCACGATAGCGACGTGACTTGGTGTCGGCAAAACCGAAGAGGCTGCAAAAATAACTGCAGCGTTCGCAGCCCCGACGACACTGGCACTTGTGTCGGACGCCACCCGCAAAACAGGCGCTGCATCCGCCATTTTTTTACCTGACGCTTTAGGTACATCGTCGCTGCCATCGGCGCCGCCCATGCCGGGCCGGAACGCCAGCATGCGCAGTAAAGTCATGGAAAAACCGGCAAAATCGTCAGGCGCCAGACCCAGTTCATTACGTCCATGCACGGCAATTTGATAGAACAACTGGATTTCCTCCGGTTGAAACAGTGCCGCCAGACGGATCAGGTCGGCGCGCTCCGGCAAATCGTCTGCGATTGCCGTCGGCACCATCTGTGCCAGGGCGATGCGGTGCAGCAGCGAGCCGATATCCTGCAATGCTCCGCTATACGACAGGCTGCGCGTGGCAACGTCATCGGCCACCGCCATCAGGGCGGCCCCGTCGTTTGCCGATAATGCATCCAGAATTCTGAACAGGAACGATTGATCGAGCGCGCCAAGCATGCCTTGCACCGCTTCCAGCGTGACGTTGCCGGCGGCGTAGGCAATCGCCTGATCGGTCAGGGACAGCGCATCGCGCATCGAGCCCTGTGCACCTTGCGCCAGCAACCGCAGAGCGGGCGTCTCGAAAGCGATCGCTTCCTGTCCGAGGACATCCGTCAGGTGCGCGATGATATGCGCCGGCGGCATTTGCTTGAGGTTGAACTGCAGGCATCGGGACAGCACCGTAACGGGAATTTTCTGCGGGTCGGTTGTCGCCAGAATGAATTTCACGTGCGCTGGCGGCTCTTCCAGAGTCTTCAGCATGGCATTGAAGGCATGGTTGGTAAGCATGTGCACTTCGTCGATCATGTAGACTTTGAAGCGCGCATTCGACGGTGCATAGACTGCTTGCTCCAGCAACTGCGCCATTTCATCGACGCCGCGGTTGGAAGCGGCATCGATCTCGATGTAATCGACGAAGCGACCGCCATCGATGGCGACGCAGGCGTCACATTTGCCACAGGGTTGACTTGTCACACCGCCATTACCGTCCACGCCCTGGCAATTGAAGGCTTTGGCCAGAATGCGGGAGAGCGTGGTCTTGCCAACGCCGCGGGTACCGGTGAACAGATAGGCATGATGCAGGCGGCCAGTGTCGAGCGCGTGGGACAGCGCCCGCACCACATGCTCCTGACCGACTAACGTGTCGAAGCCTCGGGGACGATATTTACGTGCAAGAACTTGATAAGACATGGAGATACCCGCGATAGATATGCACTGCATTCTACCCGAGTAAAAAGAAGGCGAGCCTTGTCTGCGGCACTCATGGGAAACGGCTGTGGCTGCTTCGTTCCCGACCTGACCAGATTGGCCGTGCCACAATGCGCAGGGGCCCGCCGGGACGAATATTACCAGCAAAATGCTTTAAACACCTCGCGCTTTTCCTTATTCTCTTTTCCTTATTCTTCCTACAAACCCAGGCTTTGCCAGATCTGATCGATACGCGTCTTGACTGCCGGGGTCATGGCGATTGTCCTGCCCCACTCGCGACTGGTTTCACCCGGCCACTTGTTGGTAGCGTCGATTCCCATCTTGCTGCCCAAGCCACTGACCGGCGATGCAAAATCGAGATAGTCGATCGGCGTCTGCTCGACCAGCATCGTGTCGCGGCTCGGATCAACCCGGGTCGTGATCGCCCAGATCACTTCCTTCCAGTTGCGAATATCGACATCGTCGTCCACCACAACAATGAATTTTGTATACATGAATTGCCGCAGAAAACTCCAGACGCCGAACATCACCCGCTTGGCATGCCCCGGGTACGCTTTTTTCATTTGCACCACGGCCATGCGGTAGCTGCAGCCCTCTGGCGGAAGATAAAAATCGAGAATCTCGCTGAATTGTTTTTGCAGCAACGGTATGAATACCTCGTTGAGCGCCACACCCAATACAGCTGGCTCGTCCGGCGGTTTGCCCGTGTAGGTCGAGTGATAGATCGGATCGCGGCGCATCGTGATGCGATCAATGGTGAATACCGGAAAACGATCCTGCTCGTTGTAATAGCCGGTATGGTCGCCGAAAGGCCCTTCGAGGGCGTGTTCGAAACCGGTGCGGTCGCCGGCGTCCGGATAAATATGACCCTCCAGAACGATTTCGGCAGATGCCGGCACCCGTAGTTCGCTGCCCATTGCCTTGACCAGCTCGGTGCGGCTGCCGCGCAGCAGACCGGCGAACTGGTATTCGGAGAGGCTGTCGGGCACCGGCGTCACGGCACCCAGTATGGTGGCTGGATCGGCGCCCAGCGCCACGGCAATCGGATACGGCTTTCCCGGATTTGCCAATGCGTGTTCCCGAAAATCCAGTGCACCGCCACGTTGCGCCAGCCAGCGCATGATGACTTTGTTGCGGCCCAGTACCTGCTGCCGGTAGATGCCGAGATTCTGGCGTTTCTTGTGCGGGCCTTTCGTGATCACCAGGCCCCAGGTAATAAGCGGCGCAATGTCGCCTGGCCAGCAGTGCTGGATCGGCAATCGCCCCAGGTCTACGTCCGCCCCCTCCCAAACGATATCCTGACAGGGCGCAGCACGCAGTTCGCGTGGCGCCATGTCCCACAGCGATTTCACCAACGAACCCAGTCCCAGTAGATCTTTCATGCCTTTGGGCGGCTCCGGCTCCTTCAACCTGGCCAGTACATGTCCGATCTTGCGCAACTCGCCGACCTCTTGAGCACCCATTCCGAGCGCTACCCGGCGCGGTGTGCCAAACAGGTTACCCAATACGGGAATCGTATGGCCGGTTGGCTTGTCGAACAACAGAGCCGGTCCTGCCGCACGCAAGGTGCGATCGCAGATTTCCGTCATTTCAAGATAAGGGGAAACCGGTACGGCTATATGCTTTAATTCGCCAAAATCTTTTAATTGGGAAATAAAATCTCTCAGATCGACATATTTCATGAATTTTTAATGTGTGTCATATTTAAAGCTTGTGATTTAAATAATGATTTCAAGTGATTGATTTCATTTGATATTGCCCAAATACAATATTAACTAATATATCAAAAAGTAGTAGCTATCAATTTCTTTAGTATTGACTCGATATAAACCAGCTCTTACAATCCACCCGACTTGAGTCGCAAGCCCTACTTTTACCACAAGGCGCACTCATCTCATCAACACGTATTGTTACATCGACCATGTCACTGTTTGACATGGGCACGACCTGACTTTTCAGGGGGTGAGCTTCACGAGGCCAAGGCCGTCACCCATTACGCTGTCGTCTGCTGCAGGTTGCCGGGTCAGATTCCGCAACTGTTTCTAACAGGCGACTCCATCGTTAGCCGAGCCAAGGCTTCCAGCCTTGACGGCCAACGACATGTTTGCACCATGGCATTCTCAAGATCCTACAGCGCTTGCGCGTGGGTGCTCGTAAATGCCTGGCACATCGGGAGTTTGCATGGCAAGCCTTAACATTGACACGTCTTCCACGCCCGTTACGCGAAAAAAACGCCTGCCAGACGGGTTAATCTCCGTTTTCAGCGATATTGCGAACGGCTTCAAGATTACTGCCCGACACGGCTTCACCCTATTAAGCGTGGCAGCCATCGGCGTGACCACCCTGATACTGGTGAAGCCCGAAATGGCCGGCCACCTGACAGCTGCATCGCCGTTTGCCACCGTCGCAGTCGCGAAAGGCACTGTCGCCAATTTGCCCGCACCGCCTGCCGGCAAACTGGCAAGCGCGAACATGCCTGCTGAAAACATGGGGCAAAGCAGTTACACCCCGGCTACACAAGCTCCGCAACAAGCGGATATCGGTGCCGTCCACGCACTTGGCGATTTCTCCAAGAAAAACCCGGCACCTGCTGCAACGCGTCAGCAGCAGGCCCTGGTGACCCGCTGGCTGGCGAAAAAATATCGCGTGGCCGGCGACGCGACCGACATGTTGGTGTCTGCGGCCTACACCACTGCACGGGAGACCAAGCTTGACCCGCTGTTGATCCTGTCTGTAATGGCAATCGAATCCGGCCTCAACCCCTTCGCTGAAAGCCCGGTCGGCGCCCAGGGTCTGATGCAGGTAATGTCAAAAATTCATCACGAAAAATTCCAACCGATGGGCGGTGTGAAGGCGGCGCTTAATCCGGTGGCCAATATTCGCGTTGGATCCCTGATATTGAAGGACTACGTCAATCGCGGCGGCTCTCTGGAGGCCGGCTTGAAACTTTATGTTGGCGCTGCTGCATTCGACACCGATTTTGGTTATGGTTCGAAAGTTTTGGCGGAGTACAAGCGGTTGAAACAGGTGGCTATAGGCAAGCCGGTGCCGACCGCCACGGCCTATGCTGCCAAGGTAAAGCCAATACAGCCTGCAGTGAGCCCGCCCGCTTCTGCTCTGGCAGCCGTCGAGCCGCAAATTACCCAGACCACATCGGGCTCCGCAACAGCTACTTCAGCTACTTCAGCCACTGCCGCGACATCAGCCTCTTCCATCACACCGGCAACGACAAAAACGCCCGAGCCAGCCAAGCCAGAGGCACCAGTGGACGTTCCAGAAAAGGTCGCGGCACTATAATATTTTTCAGGCGGCTCAACGACGCGCAGCCGTTACCTCGACACTGCGCACGATGGCGGCAAGCTTGTCGAGCACGCCATTGACATATTTGTGGCCGTCGATACCGCCAAAGGATTTTGTCAGCTCCACTGCTTCATTGATGACCACCCGATACGGTATTTCCAGGTGGTTTTTCAATTCGTAAGCGCCAATCAGCAAGGCCACGTGCTCGACAGGCGACACCTGCGCCAACGGACGATCGATCAGGGGCGTGAATTCGCTTCGCAACGCCGCCGCCTCCCGAATCGAGCCGTACAGCAGCGCATCGAAATGCTCGGCATCGGCCTTGTCGAAGCCATGCGCTTCGCGAATATGCGCCTCGATCGCGCCGGCGTCCTCATCGTTCAACAGCCATTGATATAAACCCTGCAAGGCAAACTCCCGCGCGCGATGGCGTGGCGTGCGGCTCTTCGAAGGATTGGCGTGCAGGGATTTTTGCGTCATGTCGGTTGTCCGTTCTTTTTCATCTACCAGTTGCTACTGTTCTTCGACCGTCACTGCAAGGTCTTCGAGGATGATGGCAAGATTGGCCATCTCCACTGCAACTCTTGCCGCATCCGCGCCTTTGACTGTTGCGCGCGCAGCTGCCTGGGCATCGTTTTCCGTGGTCAGCACGGCGTTGGCAATCGGTATGCCGAAATCCAGGCCGACACGGGTAATGCCGGCGCCGGACTCATTAGCGACCAGTTCAAAATGATAGGTTTCGCCGCGAATGACCGCACCGATTGCAACGAGTGCATCGAATTGCTCCGTTTCCGCCATTTTCTGCAAGGCAAGCGGAATTTCCAGCGCACCCGGCACTGTCACATGCAGTACGTCTTCTGGCGCCACGCCCAGCTGCATCAGCTCGGCCACGCAAGCCGACAGCAGTTCCTGGCCGATGTCTCGATTAAAACGCGCCTGCACCACGCCGATGCGCAAGCCGGCACCGGTCATGTTTGATTCGAGAGTTCCGACGGTCATTATGTGTCCTGATTAATGGTTCAATTGGTTTCGACTGGCGGCGCCAGATAACCCGTCACTTCGAGATCGAAGCCGGTCATGGAAGGCATCTTGCGCGGACTGGCCAGCAGCTTCATCTTGCCGACGCCGAGGTCCTTCAATATCTGGGCACCGATGCCGTAGGTACGCAAGTCCATGCTGGCTGCCCGTATCGGCGGTCTAGATGCCAGATTATTCAGAGCGGCGAACTGGTCGAACATCTGTTGCGCGGACTCCTCGCAATTAAGCAGCACCATCACCCCGCGCTCGCTCTCGTAGATTGCTGCCATGGCGGAGGCCACGCTCCAGGAGTGGGTGGAAACGCGAGTTTCCAGCATATCGAGGATCGACACCGGTTGGTGCACCCGCACCAGTGTTTCCTGGGTCGTCTGCACCTGGCCACGCACCAGCGCCAGATGTGCGCTGCCGCTCGGCTTGTCACGGTAGGCAATCGCATGAAAGGCGCCGTGCACGGTCAGCATTGGCCGCTCGCACACGCGTTCGACGATGCTTTCATTGCGACTGCGGTAGTGAATCAGGTCGGCGATGGTGCCGATCTTGAGTGAATGCTCGCGGCCGAACTCAACCAGATCCTGCAGCCGCGCCATGGTGCCGTCCTCCCTCATGATTTCGCAGATGACAGCCGCAGGCGTCAGTCCGGCCAGCTCTGCGAGGTCGCAACCGGCTTCGGTATGCCCGGCGCGCATGAGCACGCCACCCTTTTGCGCCTTGATCGGAAAAATATGTCCGGGCCTTACGATGTCTTCGGGTTTCGCGTGACGAGCCACGGCAGCCTGCACGGTCCGGGCACGGTCTGCTGCGGAAATGCCGGTGGTCACGCCCTCGGCAGCTTCGATGGATACTGTGAAATTAGTGCCGTAGGCAGTGCCGTTGCGACTCGTCATCATCGACAGTTGCAACTGCTCACAGCGCTCTTCTGTCAGCGTCAGGCAAATCAGGCCACGGCCAAACCGGGCCATGAAATTGATCGCCTCCGGCGTCACGAACTCGGCAGCCATCACCAGATCGCCCTCGTTTTCACGGTCTTCCTCGTCGACCAGAATCACCATCCGGCCGGCCCGCAGTTCGGTAACTATTTCCTCGATACTTGCAATTGACATGTGCGATCCTCTTCGGGCCGTATTTTAAAGTAATTCCTCTACGGTGGCGGCATTGAAGCAAACCTGGGAAAACATGCGCTCCGCTAACAAACCTGAGCGAGCCCGGAAAATTCCTTGGAGAAACCTTCTGGAAAGCTTTTGCTGGTGGCACACCTTTTCACGCATAACGTTTCACCAAAAGGTTAAGACTACGATTACCAACGCATTCAAGAGGGTTCCCATGGACCACATCACGAATGAATCTACGGTTCCAGAGGACAGTTCTGCCCTCGTAAAAAGCACGGTATCGTTCATGGTCGTGGGCATCGGCGCCTCGGCGGGTGGATTGCGGGCACTCCTGGCCTTCTTCGAGAAAATGCCAGCTGATAACGACGTGGTGTTCGTCATGGTCCTACACCTGTCTCCTGCACCTGTCTCCTGCACACGAAAGCACTGCGGACGCAGTACTGCAACGAGCTACCAGCATGCCAGTGGTCCGAGCCACGGGCGTTGGTGTGCGAGTTCGGATGCCAATTCGGGCGGCGGTATTAACTGGTCAGAAGATTTGACGCTATCTCACTTTACGTAGCGCGCCTTGTTTAACAAGCGTGCTCGAATGGATGCCGCGATGTTTTTGTTTTTGTTTTTGCTTTCGCTTATGCCGGCCCGAGCGATTCCATGTACGGCCGCATCACATTCGCGACTCGACATATTTGCGCATAGCGCCACAGTTCATACATTGTCGTGCGTTTAGTTTGTCATGCTTCGCGGAGTGCTTCGAGCGCTACGTCTAATCCGATTTTATTCCGGGATTTAAAACAATCAGCAACCGTTTTCGCGACACAAAATACTCTTACAGGCGATTCTGAAACATTTGTGATGTCGATGCCTTGCGTTATTGCCTCTCCGGACATATGAACAATGTGAAGTGGCGGATAGCTTATTTTGGGGGGACGGGCCTTGTGCGGAATAGCCAGCCAGATTTCGGAAGATTGCTGAGTAGTCAGTTCATGAAAACGCAGCGCTGAAATCAGGCATATCACACCGTGCGAACTCTTGGCGACGACCTCCGCCAGCGTGTCATGCTCGGATGGCACAGGGTCAGCCAATGCGTATAGCCCACGACTTACCTTTTGAAGTTGTCCGTTCTGGACAAGTTGCGCAAGCGTTGTGCGCAATGCCCCCGCCATATCTACCTCACGCCCACGAAGTAGACCACGCGACTTGGCGAGTGACAGGATGAAGCTTGCAAGGCTTACATTCATGACGATATTTGTGTAAATACCTCGAATGCTATTTGGCGGAAAGCATGCGTTCCACATACCGCGCAATCAGATCGACTTCCAGATTCACGCCGGCACCCGGTCGCAGGTGCTTCAATGTCGTCATTTCGACCGTGTGCGGAATCAGGTTGATCGCAAACATGCACCCGCTGTCCGTGTCCTCGACGCGATTGACGGTCAGCGACACACCGTTGACCACGATCGAGCCTTTATAGGCCAGATATCTTGCCAGGGTGCGTGGCGCTTCCACCACCAGAGTCCACGATTCACCGATGGCTTCGAAGCGTGTGACCGTGCCGATCGCATCGACATGGCCAGACACCAGATGACCGCCCAGACGTTCCGACAAGGTCAGCGACTTTTCCAGGTTGACTTCGCCGATAGCGTCCAACCCGGTGGTGCAGTTCAGGCTTTCACGCGAAACATCCACTTCGAAACCTTGCGTGGTTTTGGAGACGACCGTCATGCAGGCGCCGTTGATGGCGATTGACTCGCCGAGAGCGACATCCTCCAGATTCAGGCGACCGGCATCGATGCATAACCGCAGGCCAGCGCCGACGTCAGCACCGAGCGGTGTGAAAGAAGTTATTTTGCCGATGGCAGCAACAATTCCTGTAAACATTTAAATAATTCCCAAAGCCAAATAAACACGAGATGAGGTTGGTCGTAGGTATGGCGAGCGGTGCAGCGCTTCGTCAGACACAAGACACAGCCTTTTCCTCATTTGTTCGATCAAACCGGGACAAAATGCGCAGATCCGGCCCGACCTGCGTGACGGCGTGAAATATCAGTTGCTTTGCCAAGGGTAATTCCGGCAGTACGCCGAGTTCGAACATTCCCATGGCATCGCCCAGCAACTTCGGCGCAAGATACAGCAACAATTCATCGACGCAGCCTTCGACGATGAGCGAGCCGTTCAGCCTTGCACCAGCCTCCACATGTAATTCATTCAACCCCCGCCGGCCCAGTTCCAACATTAATGCCGGCAAATCGACCTTACCCTCTGCATTGGCGAGAAACAGCAGTTCGCATCCGGCGTCTTGCAACCGTTTTTCTTTCTCCGGATCGTTTCGTGCCGTTACCACCAGCGCACCGCCACCCTGCAGCACGCGCGCCGACGATGAAATCTGCAGCCGGCTATCGACGACAATGCGCAGCGGCTGGCGGGGTGTCTCCACACCGCGCACCGTCAACAGGGGATCGTCCTGCATGACGGTGCCGATGCCGGTCAGGATGGCGCAGGCGCGGGCGCGCCAAGCGTGGCCATCGGCCCGCGCTTGGGAGGATGTAATCCACTGGCTGCGGCCGTCGTGCAGCGCGGTCTTGCCGTCGAGGCTGGCGGCGGTTTTAATGCGCACCCAGGGCGTACCACGTTGCATGCGGGAAAAAAAACCGATATTGAGTTCGCGGGCGGCCTCTGCCATGACGCCGCAACGGGTATCGATGCCGGCAGCTTGCAAGCGGTCCAGGCCCTGCCCTGCAACCTGCGGATTCGGGTCGACAACAGCAGCGACCACCCGCCCTACCCCTGCCCGAATCAGCGCATCGACACACGGCGGCGTGCGCCCGTAGTGGCTGCATGGCTCCAGGGTCACATACACGGTTGCGCCTCGTACGTCCATGCCATCGCGTGCAGCGGCATGCAGCGCCTCGACTTCTGCATGAGCCTGTCCGGCAGGCTGGGTGAAGCCGGCGGCAATCGCACGACCGCCCTGCACGATCACGCAACCGACCCGCGGGTTCGGCATGGTGGAAAACATGCCCCTGGCCGCCCATTCCAGCGCCAGTGCCATGCCTTCTTCGTCGTTGTGGATACGTTGTGAATTCACTCGCTGCCTGGCTTGCGCTCCGGGCCGATTTCCGCGATGGCTGCCTGAAATTCGGCGACATCCTCGAAATTCCGGTAGACCGACGCAAAGCGGATGTAGGCAACCTTGTCGACCAGCTTCAATTCCTGCATGACCAGTTCGCCGACCTTGCCGGAAGCGATCTCGCGCACGCCGCTGGACAACAATTTTTCTTCGATGCGGTGGATTGCAGCGTCGACTGCCAGCGCCGGCACCGGCCGCTTGCGTAACGCCAGCTTGAGGCTGGCGCGCAACTTGACCGGGTCGTACTCGGTGCGGTTGCCATTTTTCTTGACCACCACCGGCATGTACAATTCAATACGCTCGTACGTCGTGAAACGCTTGTCGCAACTGGCGCAACGACGGCGGCGCCGGATCGAATCACCCTCTTCCGAGATGCGGGTGTCGAGTACCTGGGTGTCGCCGTGCTGACAGAACGGGCATTTCATCGTGTCGTTACCGACTACCGACCTGTATTGCAGCAGTTAATTTGCATTCGCTCACTCGTAGACCCGAAACGCCTCGGTCAACACACGAACCTCGCCCTTGACCCGCTCGATAGTGGCTGCATCATGCGGATGATCAAGCACATCTGCAATCAGGTTGCCGACCTTGACAGCTTCGGCTTCCCTGAAGCCGCGCGTGGTCATTGCCGGGCTTCCCAGGCGGATGCCGGAGGTGACGAACGGTTTTTCCGGATCGTTAGGAATCGCATTCTTGTTGCAGGTCATGTGGGCCGTGCCGAGAATGGCTTCGGCTTGTTTGCCGTTGATGTTCTTGGCGCGCAGGTCGACCAGCATCACGTGGGATTCAGTGCGTCCTGAAACGATGCGCAAACCACGCTCGATCAGGGTTTTTGCCAGGGCATCGGCATTCTTGAGCACCTGCTGCTGGTAAGTCTTGAACTCCGGCGTCAGTGCCTCCTTGAATGCCACCGCCTTGCCTGCGATCACATGCATCAGCGGTCCGCCCTGAATACCGGGGAAGATTGCCGAATTGATGATTTTTTCGTATTCGGCTTTCATCAGGATGATGCCGCCGCGCGGGCCGCGCAACGACTTGTGCGTGGTCGACGTGACAAAATCGGCATGTGGCACCGGATTCGGATAGACACCGGCTGCGATGAGGCCGGAATAGTGCGCCATATCGACCATGAAATAGGCGCCGATATCTTTTGCAACCTTGGCGAAACGCTCGAAATCGATTTTCAGGGAATACGCCGATGCACCAGCGATGATCAGTTTCGGTTTTTTTTCATGTGCCAGGCGCTCCATTGCCTCGTAGTCGATCGCCTCATCTGCATCCAGGCCATACGATACGGCATTGAACCACTTGCCGGACATGTTGAGCGACATGCCGTGGGTCAGGTGCCCGCCTTCGGCCAGCGACATGCCCATGATCGTATCGCCCGGCTTCAGTATGGCGAAAAATACCGCTTGATTCGCCTGCGAGCCGGAGTTCGGCTGCACGTTGGCCGCCTCGGCACCAAACAATTCCTTGACGCGATCGATGGCCAGCGTTTCGGCCAGATCGACGTATTCGCAGCCGCCGTAATAACGTTTGCCTGGATAACCCTCGGCATACTTGTTGGTCAGTTGCGAGCCCTGTGCCTGCATGACGGCGGGCGATGTGTAATTTTCCGAGGCGATCAGTTCGATATGGTCTTGCTGACGCCGGGTTTCCTGCTGGACTGCCGACCATAATTCCGGATCGACACTTTCCAGAGTGTGGGATTTTGAGAACATGTGTATTCCAATCGATGAGATGTGGCTGCCCGTAGCACGGTGGATGCAGGCAGAAATCGAATGAGGGCCGAAAAAAAAGAAATGGGGCAGCCTCAAACGCATTGACCATCTTGGGCTACCCAGGCGCACGGCTATGAAATCTCACGCTTCCCGGTGGGGCTCCACCTTTCGACCCCGGGCACCGACCTGATTCGGCAGTGCTTTCAAGCATCGATTTTCGCCAGTCGCGTGAAACGAAATGGTCCCGAATCTTACGGTAGCGCCGGGTTTTCGGCAAGTGTCCAGACCGGCATCGCTTTCGGCTACAATTCCCTCAAATTAAATTTACTTTCCGCAAGGATATTTCATGATCGTATTGATTACCGGAGCCAGTGCGGGCTTTGGCGCTGAAATGACGCGCAAGTTCGTCAGCCATGGGCACCGGGTGATCGCTGCGGGTCGCCGTGTGGATCGCCTGGCTGCACTGGCTGTCGGCCTGGGCGACGCCGTACTCGCCTGCAAGATGGATGTGACCAGTAAAAAATCGATCAGCGCGGCGCTGGCGGCATTGCCCGCAGCGTGGCAACAAATCGATGTCCTGATCAACAATGCCGGCCTGGCCTTGGGCGTGGCGCCTGCCCAGGACGCCAACCTGGACGACTGGGAAACCATGATCGCCACCAATTGCACGGGGCTAGTGACCATGACGCATGCGATCCTGCCGCAAATGGTTGCCCGTGGCAGCGGCCTGGTGATCAACCTGGGATCAATTGCCGGCAGTTATCCCTATCCGGGCGGTAATGTATATGGTGCGACCAAAGCGTTCGTGGATCAATTCACCCTGAACTTGCGCGCCGACCTGATCGGTACCGGCGTAAGGGCTACCAATATCGCGCCGGGTTTATGCGGCGGCACGGAATTTACCAACGTTCGCATGAAGGGCGACGATGCAGCCGCTGCCAAGGTCTATGCCGGCACGAAGCCTTTGACGGCTGCCGATATTGCCGAAGTCGCTTACTGGCTGACCACCCTGCCCCCGCACGTCAACATCAACCATATTGAGATGATGCCAACCTGCCAGGGATTCTCGCCCCTGAATGTGAAGCGGGACTGAGGTGCGACGATCACAACCACCATTACAGCGACCACTACGGCAATGACTGCAGCGTTCACCTGGCAGGTCCGGGTATATTATGAAGATACGGATGCTGGTGGCATCGTCTTCTATGCGAATTACCTGAAATTTTTCGAGCGGGCGCGCACCGAATGGTTACGCAGCGGCGGCATCGATCAATCGACGCTTGCCAAGGAGCAGGACATTGCTTTTGTGGTGATGCGCACCTCGGTAGACTATCATTGCCCCGCGACACTTGATAATGAACTGAAATTGTCGGTGATGGTCGAACGGCATGGCCGCGCTTCCGTGGATTTTATTCAGGAGGCTTGGCGCGATCACAACACCGGTGCAGCACCTACCCTGATTGCCACCGGCCGCATCAAGGTCGCTTGCGTCAATCGGCACGATCTGCGGCCCCGCCCACTTCCTGAATCGGTATGCCGATTCATCCAAGACACTTTTGAACAAACTACCCTTGAACAATCCACGCATGTCGATTAGGCGCACTCTTTCATGACCGTTACCCAGGATTTATCGTTTCTAACCCTGATTCTCAATGCTTCGATCATCGTGCAGTTGGTGATGGCGCTTCTATTGGGCGTATCGGCAATGAGCTGGACCTACATATTTCGAAAGATGTTTGCCATTCGCAGCGCACAATCGCAGACGGAAGAATTCGAGCGGGCATTCTGGTCAGGTGGAAACCTGGCGACGTTATATCAGGATGCGATGTCAAACCGGCGCAAGAGTTCCGGTAGCACCGGCGCGCTGGAGCGCATTTTCGAAGCCGGGATGAGCGAATTTTCCAAAGCGCGCGCCGCAGGCGGCAAGGCGCCGCTTGATGCGGGCGCGCTGCTCGACAGTGCGCGCCGGGCAATGCGCGCAGCCTACCAGCGCGAGATGGATGTGCTCGAATCGCACCTTGCTTTCCTGGCATCGGTAGGCTCGGTTTCACCCTACGTCGGCCTGTTCGGCACCGTCTGGGGCATCATGAATTCCTTCCGGGGCTTGGCCAACGTCCAGCAGGCGACGCTGGCGGCGGTGGCGCCCGGCATTGCCGAAGCGTTGATTGCAACCGCCATCGGCCTGTTTGCCGCCATTCCGGCAGTGGTGGCCTATAACCGCTACTCCCATGACATCGACCGGCTGGCAATTCGGTTCGAAAGCTTCATCGAAGAATTTTCGAACATCCTGCAAAGGCAGGCGCACTGATGGGCGGCTCGACATCCTTACGCGGTGGCCGTACGCGTCGATTCAAGGCGGAGATCAATGTCGTGCCTTATATCGACGTGATGCTGGTGCTGCTGGTGATTTTCATGGTGGCCGCACCCCTGGCGAATCCGAGCGTCATTAACCTGCCGACGGCAGGCAAATCCGCTTTGCCGCCAACGCAATACATCCAGATCACGCTAGAGCCGGAGAATCGCTCCAGCATCGGCCTGGCCGGCTCTCAAGCCGGGGCGAAAGCAAATGCGGCCCAACCAGAAAAATTCGACAACCGCAACGCACTTTTGCGCCGCCTGCGTAGCCTGCATGCAGAAACGCCTGACATGCCATTGATGATTTCTGCCGACAAAGAGCTCCGGTACGATGAAGTGATCCAGATGATTTCAGAAGCAAAAAAGGCAGGCGTGGACCGGGTTGGCCTTGCCACGCGCTGATCGGATCATGAAATGAACGATAGCTCGCCGTACGAGGTACCTCACGAGCCAGGGCGGTGGCGCGCCATCGCCCTGGCAGTGCTGGTGCATGGAGTGCTACTGGCGTTGTTGTGGTTCGGTGTGAGTTGGCAAAGCGAGGTGCCGATTGCTGTGGAAGCCGAAATCTGGAACATGAAAGCGCTGGAGGCTGCACCGAAGGCTACACCCGCGCCGGCCGAGGCCGAGCCATTGCCTCCGCCGGAACCGAAAGTTCGTGCGCAGCAGCCGGCACCAGTGAAACCGGTTGAGCCGCCGGTGCAAAACACGCCGGATCGAAAAGCGCCGGATATTGCACTGGAACGCGAGCGCAAAACCAAAGAGCAGCAGCGCAAACGCGACCAGGACGAAGCGGCGAAGCAGCGGGACCAGCTGGCCAAACAAGAAGAAGCGGCGCGCAAGGAAAAGGCGTTGCAACAGCAGAAATTGCAGGCGCAGGAAAAACTACTGGCGCAGCAGAAAACGCAGGAACAGCAACGTCAGAGTCAAGCCGCCGACGCAGCGGCCAAGAAAAAAATTGACGACCAGAAGAAACTGGCTGCTGCAAAAACAAAGGAAACAATTGAAAAACAGCGCAAGGCCGCTGCGCTCGAAGAGCAGCAACTGGCAGCACAGCGCGAAGAAAACCTACGACGCATGACCGACTCGGCCAGTGCCGGTAGCGGCGGCAGCGGCGAGGCTGCAAAGTCGCAAGGCTCGCGTGCGGATGCCAGCTACATTCAGAAAGTCGGCGCCAAGATCAAATCGAATACGATTTTCAACGGTGCAGATGAATTGGATAGCAATCCGGCAGTCGAATTTGCAGTGGAATTGCTGCCGGACGGATCGATCCGCCGGCAGCGCAAGACAAAATCGTCCGGCGTACCGGGCTTCGACGATGCGGTATCGCGCGCAATCGAGAAATCGCAGCCCTTCCCGCCGGACAAGTCCGGTTCGGCACCCTCCGGATTTACCGTATCGCATAAACCGAAAGACCAGTGATCATGCAAAACAAAACCTTTTCTTCCGTTGCCCGATTGGGCAGCGCCGTTGCCCTTAGCTTCGTGCTGGCATTGGCCGGCAATACCGATGCCAATGCACAGCTGCGCGTCGAGATTTCCGGCGTCGGCGCCAACCAGATACCGATCGCCGTTGCCGCCTTCGCTGACGAATCGATCGCACCGCAGCAGGTCAGTGCGATCATCAAGGCCGATCTGCTTCGAAGCGGCTTTTTCAAGATCATCGACGTCGGCACAGCGATGTCGGAGACAACCGCAGTCAATTATGGCGACTGGAAATCCCGCGGCGCCGATGCCTTGGTGGTGGGCAGCGTGCAACGACTGGCCGACGGCCGCTTCGATGTACGCTACCGCCTGTTCGATACCGTGAAATCGGCGCAGCTCTCCGCCCTGGCGCAAGCTGCCACGCCGCAGATGACACGCGTATCCGCGCACAAGATTGCCGACGACATTTATGAAAAGCTGATCGGCACCCGCGGTGCATTCGCCACCCGGATCGCATATGTCACCAAGGCCGGGCGCGAATACCGCCTGGAAGTGGCCGATGCCGACGGTGAAGGCACCCAGGTCGCATTGCGCTCGAACGAACCGATCATTTCACCGGCATGGTCGCCCGATGGCACCAAGGTCGCCTACGTGTCTTTTGAAGCGAAAAAGCCGGTGGTGTACGTGCAGGACCTGGTAACCCGCCAGCGTACCGTGGTGGCAAATTTCAAGGGTAGCAACTCCGCGCCATCCTGGTCACCCGACGGCCGGCAACTGGCGGTGGCATTGTCGAAAGATGGACTCACGCAGGTCTATGCGGTCAACCCGGACGGCAGCAACCTGCGCAGGCTCACCAACACCAACGGCATCGATACCGAGCCGCAATATTCTGCAGATGGCCAGAGCATCTTCTTTACGAGCGACCGCAGCGGTGGGCCGCAGATCTACAAGATGGCGGCAACCGGTGGCGATGCCCAGCGCGTGACCTTCAACGGCACTTACAACATCAGCCCGCGGGTTGCACCGGATGGCAAGACACTGGCTTACATCTCCCGACGGGATGGCCGCTTCCAGCTGTTTGCAATGGACCTTGCCAACGGCCAGGAGCTGCGTCTCTCCGATACGGCAAAAGATGAATCACCGAGCTTTTCACCGAATGGAAAATACATCATGTACGCAACGGACTCCGGCCGACGCGGCGCACTGGCCGTGGTATCGGTCGATGGCCGGGTGCGGCATACCCTGAGCACGCAGGCTGGCGATATACGGGAGCCGACGTGGGGCCCATTCATGAAGTAAGAAGTGTAGTTTTCATAAACCCAGGAGAGTAATACCATGCGCAATCTGACTCATTCGACCGTCGTTCTATCCACTGTTCTGTTGTTGGCAGCGTGCTCGTCGACCAAGCTCGACGAAACCAACACACCGATCGAAGACCGTTCGGCCAGCCAATCCAATGCCGCTGTCGATCCGCGCTCGGTGTCGACCGTCACCGCGCCCGGCACCGACCCACTGAACGATCCAAAAGGCGTGCTGGCTCGTCGCAGCGTTTATTTTGATTACGACAGTTATGTGGTCAAGGATGATTTCAAGCCGGTGATCGAAGCGCACTCGCGTTATCTGGGTACCAACAAGGGTCGTAAAGTCATAATTCAAGGCAATACCGATGACCGTGGCGGACGTGAATATAATCTGGCACTAGGCCAGAAGCGTGCCGAAGCCGTGCGCAAATCAATGTCGTTGTCGGGCGTTCCGGAATCGCAGATGGAAGCGGTATCGCTTGGCAAGGAAAAACCGAAGGCCACCGGTAGCGACGAAGCTGCCTATGCCGAAAACCGTCGTGCCGACATCGTTTATTGAGATTCATGAAACCATTTACTGCCATGTTTGCTGCGGTCGTGCTGACCGCAGCGTCGTTCGCGCCGCTGACTGTCCACGCGGGCCTCTTCGATGATGAAGAGGCCCGCAAGGCAATTCTTGACGCCCGCACCCGCATAGAGGCGATGCAGCGCGAGCTGGCCACCCGCCTCGAAACCAAAGCCGACAAGAACAGCTTGCTCGACCTGGCCAGCCAGAACGAGCAATTGCGCCTGGAGGTGGCAAAGCTTCGCGGCCAGATCGAAGTGCTTACCAACGAAGTAGCCAATGCCCAGCAACGACAGAAGGATTTCTATGTCGATCTGGACAGCCGCCTGCGCAAGCTGGAGCCACAGAAAGTCAATGTGGAGGGACGGGAAGCCGTTGTCGATCAGGGTGAGCAGCGCATCTACGATGCAGCTCTGGGGCAATTCAAGGCGGGCGACTACCGGGGTGCCAGCACCAGCTTCAGTGAGTTCCTGCGACGCTATCCGCAATCGGGATACGCCGCAGCGGCACAGTACTGGTTGGGTAACACGCACTATGCTTTACGCGACTGCCGCAGCGCCATCACAGCGCACCAGGTGGTGTTGAAAAATTATCCCGACAGCACTCGTGCACCGGATTCCTTACTCAACATTTCCAACTGTCATGTCGAACTGAAAGACAAGGTGCAGGCTCGTCGCGCACTGGAAACGTTGATTTCACAGTACCCGGATTCGCCGGCTGCGCAAACTGCCAAGGAGCGTTTGCCTGGCTTGCGCTAGCATTCGGTCGCTCTACGTTACGAAAGGTTGAATGGTCTGGCAAGAAGTTTGCCGATCCATTTGACAGAGAGTAACGAAGTTCACTATAATTGCGATCTTTCGGGTCGTTAGCTCAGCTGGTAGAGCAGCGGACTTTTAATCCGTTGGTCGCAGGTTCGAATCCCGCACGGCCTACCAGAAATTCAGTTGCGTATCAAAGGATCTCCACTTGGGGGTCCTTTTTTATTTCCGCATCACGGATTTTGCGTAACAAAGATAACGTACTGCAACGGTGGAATATTGGGGGGACTGATCGCAATGGATATGGAAGCAACTTCATACTGACTTTCACCCGACCTTTACGCAATTGCCGGCATTCCCTTGAATGCGACGACAACCTCCGGCCTGCGGATTTTTTAGGGAGTGCTGCTTGTACTGGCCGCGAGCGCGCAGTTTAGATTGCGGTGGGTGTATCAGCGCGAGCTGGAGCGGACAGTGCGCGGAACATATGCAGTGCAGAAATGAGAAACAAGAATCTTCTTACAGCACTGACTCAGAAATGATTTTCCATTGCGCGCCCTCGTGTGCCCAATACTGACGCTTGCGCACTGGCTGCGGCAAGATGCGGGTCTTGGTTTTCAGCGGCTGCTGGGTGAAGGTAATCACCATCATTTTTTCATTGCCGGGATAGGCAAAGGCTGAAGTGTCCTGAAGCTTGTAAGCAGCGCCTGCACCGGCGGCGGTGAAATCACGGTGCTTGGCCAGCCAGGTGTTACGGTCCTCACCACGTTCGGACCGGAAACGTTTGGAATAGTGGCCGCTGATTCGGGCGACATTCGCGCTTTCGATATCCGCAAGCCAGTTATCCAGCACTCGGTCAGCGACGCTCTTGTCTCCTTCCCATTTTTCCTTGGAAACGAATTCTGCGTACTCGCTGATGACGACCGGCGTCTTGCCGATGTCTACCGAATTGAGCAACTTGTTGAGATCCTCGTTCGTCAATACCACGCAACCATCGGACGAAAGCGGTGGCCTGCTATAACTGTCGGAGGGCACCCCATGCAGCCAGATGCCGGAACCACTGCGACCGTTTACCCGATCCCAGTCGTTGGGATAATTAATGGGTAACGCACCAGTGCCGTAAAAATCGGGCAATCGGGCTGCAGCGACCTGGCTGGTGATGTAGTAGACGCCGATCGGCGTTTTCTGATCGCCTTCGCGCAATTTGTTGACGCCTAACTTGCCTTGGCTGATGTAGTAGTCTGTGAGTAACTTCGGACGGCCATCGATATTTTGGTAGACGTAAAGCCGTGACCTGCGGGCGTCGACAAGCAGAGCGAAGCGTTGGTCCGGACGTAACTGCAGAATCGCCCGAGGCATCAGGTTTGGGTCCGGCCGATCACGCAGCGATTTCAGGCGCACCATGGCTTCTTCGCGCAGGTTGCGCAGCGCTTCTTGCGATACGCCGCTACCGTAGCCAAAGCTATCGACATGATGCGTATGCATCATGAGCAGATCGCCGCGCAGGAGTTGGCCCAAACGGAAGGTCGGATAAGTGGCAACGAGTACGTCCGCTTTTTCCTGCGCCCTGCGCAATTGGTTGGCGCCGAGTGCCTTGTAGACTTCGATCAGCAATTGTTCTGGATTGGCGCGCGCCGCCGTCGCAGGCATGCGATTGACGACTACTGCGGTCTTGGGAAGAAGCGAAATGTTCGGCGGCGGGCCGATATAGCCACCACCTGCTCCGGCTGCAGCAATGACTGAATTCGACCAGCAGACAGCGAAAAGTGCCGGGAACGCCAATGCGCCGATGTGTTTCTGCCAGGCCTTCAAAGTCCGGCTATAGTGACGTTGACCTTTTCTGGGGCCCGACATCAGGCCCCAGTACGCTCCTGCTTGATTTGCCATTTGCCGTTCTGCTTGATTAATACCAATGTTTTCTTGCTATCGGCTTGCAACTGATCCGAAGCGTAGAGTTGGCGGAATTTTACAGTAGCTTGCGTCCCGTTGACGGCAACCTGCGGTGCCGCGACTTTGACGCTGATACGTCCCTTTCCGGCGATGCGCGACGTGCGCTCATCAATCCAGGCTTTGCGCGAAACACCTTTGGGCGTTTCGAAAGCGTCACCGTAATGGCCGAGATAGCGTTTTACATCTTGCGCGCTCCAAGCCTCTGCCCAATCATTGACCATTGCAAGAATTTCACCGTTGTCCGCATTTGCCGGAGTCGATACCGGCATCAATCTGGCATCTGCCTTGGTTTCCGGGTTGGCGTTCGGCTTGGGATCGGGTGTGAAGTCGATACGGCCATCAGCTTTGGAATACAGCCGGGCATTAGCCGCCGGTTCTGGTTTGCTTTCAGGTTTGAAATCGATCTTTCCCTTCGCATCCGCTCTCGCTGCTGCTGTATCACTGGCCACATCTGCTTTTGCTACAGCAATGGGTGGTTGTTGTGTCGCAATCGCTTTTGGTGCCGGTGGAGGCGCTACGACGACAACCTTCGGTACTGGCGCAGGAGCCGGCACCGGGGTCGGCACCGACGCCGGTGCAGGGGTCGGGGTCGGCGTCACTGCTGCGACAGCGCGGCGATTTTCTTTGCCGGTACCTTTTGCGCCACTTTCGTTACCAGCCACAGTGACAGCAACAGTACGCAGCAACGTCAATTTCGATTTGGCGTTGCTGTTGGTTGAATCGAGCTGCAGTGCCTTGTCGTAAGCCTGGCTGGCAAGCTTGGCATGGACGTCGCCGAGATTCTCGTAAGCGGTGGCGTAGCTTGGGTTGGTCCGGATGGCCATGTCCAGTGCGGTGCGGGCTTTTTCATATTGGCCACTGGCTGCGAAAAGTACCGCTAGGTTATTGTAAGGTTCGGGCAGATCAGGAAAATCTTCGGTCAGCTTGGTAAACACTGCAATCGCATCGGCGGTTTTTCCCTGCTCGGTTAGCGCCACACCCTTGACGAACCGCATTTGCATGTCGCGAGGATTTTTTTGCAAAAACGCATCGATCCTTATCAGTGCTTCAGCCGTCTGCCCGGCGCGCATGAGCCGCGTGACGTCGGCGAATTCATCAGCGATGGCCGGGTGAATGATCAGCAGCATGCAGGCGCTTGCCACTACCGCCAGAAGACGGGTAATCGTGTGCGCTGCAAAACCATCGGAGGAAACTCTTAGCGCAGGTTTTTTCATTGTAGTTTTTGTAAGCGAAATAAATGTCATGTTACACCGTCCAAGGTTGCTGGAATGCTGCATGGCAGTGTGTGCAACACGTGGTACCGAAGCGTACTTGTAGTCAAGCTGTAGTAAGCCTCAACTACAGCATTGCCGTCAACATCCGTTCGTCGAATTTTTCATTTCTGAAACACAAATGTGACCACGGAGCATGGTGGTGCGATGGCGGCCTTGCTATTTTGCCATGGTCGTGGCAATAGCGACCGTAGCAATTGATGGCAACGCCATAACGGTATGTGGTGTGGTGCGCTTGTTATCGAATCCCAGGGTCGCTGCGACCGAACATCCGGCAATCAACACGACGCCGGCCACCAGCGAGGCGCTCGAAGCAAAACGGCGGCGCGCTGGCAACGGTGCCGGTGTCGGCATCGAACCGGTTTCTGCCAGGATTGCCGCGGCACGCACGCGCCATTCCAGGGCATCGTTACCATTGTGGGCCAGCCGATCGAGGAGTTCATCGGCAAGTCGTGCGGCGTCGGGCATGGAGCGCGTGTGCGGCCCCAGGCGTTGCACCTCCAGCCGTGCCTGTTCGGCGCTTGCCGCAGCGGTTGCCGCGGCTTGCTTCTGCCGGCTCAGGACAAGCTGTTGTCGCCGCGCCTCTGCAGCCCTGCTGATTGCAGCACTGCTGGCCTGGAGCACAGCGAGTTCTTCTTGTGCCAATGCCAGAGATTCCTGTTCCAGCGCGGCTTTTTGCAGCATCGCCAGCGCAACCTGGCGATTGGCTTCCTGGCGCTGCAAACTGATTGCCTGCTTTTCCCGTACCGATTTTAAGGCTTCGAGTTCGGTCGCAGCGCGCTCTTTTTCGGCGTGGGCCAGGGTACATGCCGCCGTGGCGCAGTCGGAAGCTGCCTGCGCTGCAGCTTGCCGGTGTTGCGCCTGCAGCTGCGCCTGAGCAAGCGCGTCGTTTTCCGCCGCCAGTTGTAACCGGGTTACCTCCTGCGCCGTCGCCTCCAATTGCAGCCGACGTTGCGTCAACGCACGGTGCTGCTGTGACAAGCGTGTGCGCTCCAGCGCGGCCTCCCGTGCCGCATGCGACGCTTGTAGTTTGGCCTGTATTGCCAGAAACGAAACGTCTTCGGTTTTTTCACGTTTCTCTTCGGCCAGGCGCAGGGCGGCTTCAGCTTCTGCGTGGCGCTGTGCATCGGCAGCGACCGACTGTGCGATCGCCGATGCTTCTTCGTTGTCTTGCTGAGCTTGCCGAGCGAGCTGTTCACAGCGCTCCTGCTCGGCTTTGATTTTTGTAGCCGCTGCCGCTTGCTGCTGCAGTTCGGTTTTTTCCCGAGCCTGCAAGGTGCGCGTATAACGTGTGTCGGCCTCGGCCCTTGCCTGCGCCGCGCTGCAAACGCTTTGCTCACTGCGCAGCTTTGACAACACCGCTGCCAGAGCGTCCTGTTCGGCAACCATTCGCGCACGCTCGGCCAGGGTCAGCTCGGCGTTTTCGCGTGCAGTCCGGGAGGCTATTTCTGCTGCCAGACGCTGTAACTGCGCTTGTTCATCCGCGTGCGCCAGCGCTTGTCGGGCTGCCTCGGCTTCGGCTTCGCGGCTGAGCAATGCCGAATGTTCGATTTCCTGCTGCTGGCGCTGGAGCGCGAGCTGCTCTTGCTGTATTTTGATTCCAGCAGCGGCATCCCGCTGTATCGCTTCTTGCATGGCGAGCTGCTCATTTGCGAGCACCATGGCATGTCCGACAACGGCAGCATTTTCACGCTCGACCGCAAGTCGTGCCTGCACCGCCTCCCAGGTTTGCTGTTCCGTGTCTGCGCGCTGCTGCTCCAGTTGCGCCAATGCTTCCATATCCCTGGCCCGGCATGCGGCAACGCGCTCGCGTTCTTGCGCCAACCGGGTTTCGCGCTCCGTAAGCGCCATGACCTGCTGCAATGCTGCCTGCTCGGCTTCTGCGGCAGCACAGGCCGCGGCGTCAGCCTCGGCCTGCGACAAGATCAGTGCGGCTTGCCGACGTTGCGCCGCCTCGCGCTCGGCAGCGATTTCGCGCGCTGCCTGCTCGCTGGCGATTCGTTCCTGCAGTGCTGCGACCGCCTGCGCTTCGATAATTGCATGTTCGCGTTCGGCCTGCGCCAGCATTGCTGCATGACGGGCTTTGAAGGCGGCTGCCTGCGTTGCCTGCTGCTGCAATTGCGCGTGCTCGTCCAGGGCTGCCAATGCCTCTTGTTCCGCCACATTGCGCGCCTGCACCATGGACGCAGCATTTTGCTCATGCTCAAGGCGTGATGCTGCCAACGCAGCCGCCCGTTGCTCCTCCTGAATACGCGCGCGTGCCGCTTCTGCAGCCTGCTCTTCTGCGGCTGCACGGTGCTGCGCTTCCTGCTCGGCCTGTGCTTCGACGACTAGTCGCGCGCGCGATTGGGCATCGGCATGCTGCTCAGCCTCGACTCGCGCCAAGGCTGCAGACTGCAACTTGCGCTCGACCTGAAGCCGGGCCTCGCAGGCCAGACGAATGCGTTCTTCGGCATCGCATCGCGCCCGCACTGCGACACCGGCGATGTCTTCTATCTGTCCACGGCGCAGCGCTGCATCGTGCAATTCGAGTTCGGCTTGCAAGCGCGCTTCGAGTGCAGTGATTGCCCGTTGTTCGGATTCAGCCCTTGCAGCAGCGGCCACGGCCTGCTCACGCTCGATTGCGGCCAGGGACCGGATCGCTGCCGGTGCTGCCGTCATTGCGGGTGCTTTGTCCTGCATCAGTGTTTGTGCCGGTGATAACGCAGCCGTGGGTGCAGGTTCCGGTCGTGAATTTGGCGGTGCTACCGAAGGCGCAGCCGGTTTTTGCGATGTCATGCGACTGCGTGCAGCCTGGAGCAGACGTTGAGTGGCCGCCTGGCGCCGGGCATCGCGCTCGTCGTCGGCGAGAGTGACGCTATCTCCACCGATGCGCAATTGCCGCGCGTCTTGTTGCGCGGCCACGGTACGGGCCTGGCTATCGGTGCGCGCTTTTTGCTCGGATTGCAACAAGGCCTTGCTTTGGGCGATTGCCTGTTCGGACTGTTGAGCATCGTCGCGGGCCGTCTGTGCAGCAGCAGCATCACTAGCGCTCTGATCCTGTGCAAGGGCACGGGCTCTTGCCTCGGCACGGGCCAGGCTTTCGGCAGCAAGGGTAGCTTTGGCTTCGGCTTCCACGCGGTTGATCGCGGCGCGGATCGATTTCAGATCCAGGTTAATGCGCGAACCACTGCTTTCAGGTGGAAACACGCCCTGCTGCTCGGATCGGTCTGGCGAATTGTGCGATGGCATGCTGGCTCCGTAGGATGAGCGTGTACTTACCGGTCGTTCTGGCAGAGCACGTTGTGGCGTCGATTATCATCCCGCCCGATCCGATCGAAGCTTGTGAAAAGACGGCAAAAATGCCGTCTTTTCGCTGCTTTGCATTACTTGGTGCTTTAGAAAGCAGGCACCGGCACCGCTTTTTGCGATAGAGCTTCCGACAATGTCCAGGCCGCGAGAATTGCTTGTTCCAGATGGAGCGGAAATTCGCTGGTTGCAAACGCAGTGATCGGCGAAGGCAGCCTTGCAAGGTGAGCATCGATGCGCTGGACAACCTGTGAAGCCTCCACCGGCCGGTCGGCGAAGTCCTGCAGCAGGCCGGCCAGCAGATCACGCTGCGCCCGCCGTAATGCTTGCAGAGCATGACCGCGCAAGCCTTGTTGCGCTGCATGTGCCTCGGCATGCATCAGGGTTTGTTCGAGCACATCGATGCCCAACAGATGTCGGACCTGGATGCCGAGTTGCAGCAGCGCAGGCAAACCCATGTGCGCTGGCCGCTCTACCGTGATGGCAGCGAAAAGGAAATTAGCGATCGCCTCGATGCCTTCCACGCGCCGGCTGGCCATGGCAAATGCCGCCGGAGTTTCCGTACGGGACGCCACATCTGGTGCCGACGGCAAATTTTCCAGCCAGGGCATCGGCGTCAGGGTGACATTCTCCCTCGCCGTCGAGCGTGCGTCCGAGCCACTTGCGAAGAGTCGCGTCAGCTCTGCCAACGCATCGTGCGCCAGCGCCGAGCCATCGATGGCATTCACCGGTGCGGGTATGGACAAAACCCCCGAAATCACCGCCGAAAGCAGCGCGCGAGTGCGCTGATCGACGGCGCGGGAAACTTCCGGCTTGACCTGCAAGGCATGCGCGTCCAGCACGGCGAACAGCTGTCCGAGATTGAGCACCGACCAGCCGCGCGCCCATGCCAGGATCACCTCAGTTTCACTGACGGCATTGTGCTGTGCCAGTTCATTGATGAGTATCGGGCCACAGCGATTGATTGCTTCGTTTGCCAGAATCGTTGCCAGAATTGCATTGGCCAGCGGGTGCGCCAAGGCGTCCCGTGTGGCAACCAGCGCTGTCGGAAAATATGGCGCGAGCTGGGTGCGTGACCATTCGTATCCGGTTAGCGGCAGCGCCGACAACAAACGCTTGTAGCGGTTTTTTTCATGGGCGATCACGACTGCCAGTTCCGGTGCCGTCAAGCCACGATTGGCAGCCTCGCGCCGCGCCAGTTCGGCTACCTCCGGTAATTGTTCCAGGCTACGGATGATCAAATCGGCTGATTCCAGCCGCTCGATCAGCGCCGCATAACCGGCGCGTACCGATGGCTCTGCCTGGGCTTGCTCTTCGCGTGCCAGCAGGTGCGTCTGCAACGTGTTGTCGCGCAAAACCAGCACTTCGATATCATCCGTGAAGCTGTTCAGGACGCGGTTACGCTCGGCCACATCGATGCTGCCAGCGGCAACTTCGGTATCGAGCCAGATCTTGACATTGACTTCATGATCGGAACAGTCGACGCCTGCAGAATTATCAATCGCATCGGTGAATATCCGGCCACCGGCAACGGCGAACTCGATCCGGCCGGCCTGGGTCGCGCCCAGGTTACCGCCCTCGGCCACTACGCGGCAGCGCATCTGGTTGCCATCCACCCGGATATTGTCGTTGGCCCGGTCCTTGACGGCTGCATGTGTTTCGGTAGAGGCCTTGATATAGGTACCGATGCCGCCGTTGTAGAACAGATCGACCGGCGCCAGCAGGATCAAATGGAGCAATTGTTCCGGCGTTGCACTGGTGACGGTGGTGTCGAGCGCCACGCGAATCTGTGGCGACAGTTCGATGCTGCGCAAGCTGCGCGACCAAACACCGCCGCCTGCCGAAATCAGGTTCTTGTCGTAATCTTCCCAGGAGCTGCGTGGCAACGCGAACATGCGCTCGCGCTCGACAAATGAGGTTGCCGGGTTCGGATTCGGATCGATGAAGATATGCCGATGATCGAACGCAGCCACGAGGCGCGCCTGACGGGACAGCAGCAAACCGTTACCGAACACATCGCCGGACATGTCGCCGACGCCAGTAATGGTGATCGGGGTCGTTGCCAGATCATGGCCAAGCTCAAAAAAGTGACGCTTGACCGCTTCCCACGCCCCTTTTGCCGTGATACCGAGTTTCTTGTGGTCGTAGCCGTTGGAGCCGCCCGAGGCAAAAGCGTCGCCGAGCCAGTAACCCCTGGCCACAGCAATGCCGTTGGCAATGTCTGAAAACGTTGCCGTGCCCTTGTCGGCTGCCACCACCAGGTAAGGGTCCGGTTCGTCATAGCAGACCGTCTGGGCCGGCACCACGATCTCCGCGCCAGCGCGGTTGTCGGTCATGTCGAGCAGACCGGCGATGAACAAACGGTAGACCGCCTCGCCTTCGGCTGCCCGAACGTCACGAGCTGCATCGGCGGACAATTGCTTGCAGACGAAGCCGCCTTTGGCGCCTGCCGGCACGATGACCGCATTTTTAACCATCTGCGCTTTCACCAGGCCAAGTACTTCGGTACGGTAGTCTTCCATCCGGTCCGACCAGCGAAGTCCACCCCTCGCCACCGGCCCGCCGCGCAGATGCACGCCCTCGAAGCGGCGCGCAAACACGAACAGTTCGCGATAAGGCCGAGGTTGCGGCAGTAGCGACAAGGCACTGCTGTCGAATTTGAAGATCAGAATGTCACCGATCTGCTTTTCTTGAAAATAGGAGGTACGCAACGTCGCCAGCATGAGCTCGGTCACGTTTTTCAGGATGTCTTCGGTGTCGGCGTGGTTGACACTTGCCAGGTCTTGACGCAACGCGCTCAGGATCGCCGTACCGCGCTGGCGCTCGACGGCGTCGAGCGCCGGATCGAAGCGTAGCAAGAACCCTTGTATCAGTGTGCGCACTGCAGCCGGCTGGCGCTTCAGGCAATCTGCGATGTAACGCAGGCTGAAACGGCAACCAGCCTGACGCCAGTAGCTGGCATAGGCGCGAATGACCTGCACTTCACAAATCCGCAAACCGGCTTCGAGCACAAGTCCGTTCATGCGGCCGTCTTCGGCTTCGTCGTTGAGCAGCAGTTCGAACATTTCCTGCGCTGCTTCGGCCACATTCGCCTGCGCCAGCCGGCTGGCGCTGTGAGCGTCCACCGTCAGACAGGTGGCGTAGAAAATCGCGGCGTCAGTGCCGGTAATCTGGTAAGTCTGCTCCCGATCGACAGCGACACCGGCATTTTGCAATGCCGGCAGAATGCGCGACAACGATGGCGGGTTATCGACCGACAGCAACCGAATTTCCATCGCACCGTGGGCGCCGGCCTCTACATGCACCTTGACTCTCGGGGTCTGCTGGATCGTCAGAAAATCATGCAGGTCACGATAGGCCGTGGCCGGAGCGGTGCGCATGACGTAATCGGCGGGCAACGCTGCACCGAGCTTGCGCATGCTCGGACGCTGCGCCACCACCATGCTGGCTTCGACCAGATCCTCGAACGCGCTTGGCCAGCCTTCGATGGCCGCCAGCAGCGGTTGCTCGATATTGACATCGAGCGCCATGTTCAGGCGCGCCAGGCTGGCGATGATGTAGATACGCGCCAGCGGGCCGTCCGCCAGTAGTGTCTGCAGCTGGACATCGTGCGCACCGGAAAGCGCACGTACGCCTTGGGCAAGCTTAGTCGACAGGGCTTCGCTAAAGCGCTCGCGCGGCAGGTAGATCAACAGGTTCAGGTGCCGGCCGTACACGTCGCGGCGAGCAAACACGCGTGCCCGTGGCTGTTTGGAAAGCGCAACCACGGTACTGCAAAGCGTTGCCAGGAACTGGGGATCAGATTCGAACACTTCGGTGCGCGGCAGGGATTCCAGGATTTCCAGGAATTTCTCTGCACGGAACCCCTGCTTTCGCACACCTGCAAGCGCCATCACCTGAGCGATACGGCCGCGCACGAACGGCAGCTGGGCCAGTGGCGTCAGGGTAGCCGCTCTGGAAAAAAGGCCGATGAAGCAGTGTTCGCCGACGATTGCACCCTGCGCATCCTTTTCACGGACGCCGACGAAATCCAGGTGCTGATCCCGATGCAGCGTCGATTCGGCGTCGGCCTTGACCACCGACAAAGCGTTGGTGCGTCCGGCCAAGGCATCGTATTCGCCAGGAATACCGGCCAGGCAGCGGTCGTAGACCGGATGGCTCGGGTCGCGCAGGACGCCGATCCGGCTATCCACATCCCGAACCAGTTCACGGGTGCCGGGAATGGCCCGATAGAATGCATAGCCGAATGCTTCAAAACCACTGTCCAGCGCCCACTCCAGAAACGCCGCGGTTTCCGTCGCATCATCGACTTCGGCACTATTTGCGCCATGCTGTGCATTGCGCCCGGCGGCAGCGGCCACAGCGATCATTGCGCTGTTGAGCGCGTAGCCATCGCGATGTACGGCAGCAGCATCGCCTGCAACCAGGCGGATTGCATCGAGCAGGGTTGCCTGATCCGGTGCCGACAGCTCTTCTTGCAACAGGCACAACACGATCGATTCGAGCGCGTCGCCGCCGGTGCGGGCGCGCGCGACCTCGACGATCTGACCGTCGTTGCCGCGGCGCACCGTCAATACGGCGTTCAACACGGCATGCGAGGCGACCTTCAGGCGGCGCATCGCCATGACGATCGAATCGACCAGGAACGGCATGTCGGGGTTGTGAATCAGCAATGCCGACGCCCAGCCGCCGCGTCCGTCGGCATACCGAAGCGGTACGACACGGCAGATTTCAGCATGGCCTTGGGTAACGGTTGAAAAACCGTCCCAGAGAATCGAGGCCAGGCTGGGTGCCGTGATATCGACAAGATCCTCGGATTCGAGCGAATTGAGCCAGATTTCAATCAGCGACATTTGTTGCGGCATCTCTGAAGCTGCCGCGCCGACATCCGCCTGTATCAGTGCCAGGGTTTCATTGCGGATGTCCTGCGTAATTTGGGTCATGGCTACTCCGTGTTGATTCAGCTAAAAATTGGCGATGCGCGAATGCACCGAATCATACTGCCAATTCATGTTATTTATGCACGACAACAGTGCAATCGATCATGCAATTTGTGAAAAATTGCACTGCTTTGTGGAAAGTATAAACTGTCCTCGACGACGGCAACCCGGCAAGCCGTCATTGAAAGGAACCATATGACGACGTTCGAGGCAATTCCCGAAGGAAAGAAAAACCACTTGTGGCGTTGCACGATCTGGCACACGGACCCGGAACTCCATCCGCTGGGGCCCCACCACAACGTCGAAGTGTATTGCTGCGAAGAATCAAATGGTTTTGCGGTGTGGTATGTGCGCAAGTTGCCGCATGCCGGGCAGCATTCGACAACCGGCATCGAAAACGGCGATTACCTGCTGGCGTATTTCGGCCGCCATCGGCGTGACGATGCGATTACCCATGCAGTACTGGCGTCGACTGGCAGCGCTTCGCCGGAATTACAGATCGCCGCTCTCGACGAGCTAGCAAGGAACGTGCAAAAAATTTAGCGCCGGTGCATTGGTGTTCATTACTACTATTGCCAAAGCGGTGGCTCGTCCATCAAGGCCACCTGCTCGCGCAGTTCCAATATGCGGTCTTGCCAGTATCGTTCGGTATTGAACCAGGGAAACGCGATCGGGAATGCTGGGTCATTCCAGCGCCTGGCAAGCCAGGCAGCGTAATGCATGAGCCGCAAGGTGCGCAGCGCTTCGGTCAAATGGAGTTGCCGGGTGTCGAACTCGTGGAAATCTTCGTAGCCGGCCAGTAGATCACCCAATTGTCGCACCTGATCGCCGCGTTCTCCTGAAAGCAGCATCCACAGATCCTGAATTGCCGGGCCGGTCCGGCTATCGTCGAAATCGACGAAATGCGGCCCTGCATCGGTCCATAGAACGTTGCCGCAGTGACAATCTCCATGCAACCGGATCATGGCTGTCTCGCAAGCGCGGTCATAGCATCGTCGTACGCCATCGAGCGCCTGCTCCAGTACGCTGAAGTAGGCACCACGCAAGGGTAGTGGCACAAAATCATTCGACAAAAGATAATTGCGTGATTCCTCACCGAAACTGGCGATATCGATGGCAGGACGCGAGATGAAGGGCTTGACCGCACCGATCGCATGGATGCGACCAATAAAGCGCCCCAGCCACTCCAGCGTGCCGGCCTGCTCCAGCTCCGGAGCCCGCCCGCCATGCTTGGCAAATACGGCAAAACGAAAGCCCTGATACTGGTGCAGGGTTTCGGCGTCGGCCAGTTTCATCGCCGGCACCACCGGCAATTCCTGCTCGACTAACTCGTCCACGAAAGCATGTTCTTCATGGATTTGTGCCGGCGTCCAGCGTGCCGGCCGATAGAACTTCGCCACAAGCGGCGGCGCATCGTCGCGCCAGACCTGGTACACGCGGTTCTCGTAACTGTTTAGGGCAAGCAAGCGCCCGTCTCCACGGATACCCACCGAATCCAGTGCGTCAAGCACGATTTCAGGGGAGAGACCGGAAAAACTCGGTGCAGTAGTTCCGGCAGGAAAAGCAGAATCAGCAGGATCGACAGGATTGGTCATCTGGACATTGTACGGGCTTGTCGAAAGCGCTACACTCCCGCCTTTGACGATAGCAAGATCCGAAGAAAGTTCTTCCATGCATCTCGATCAGCCCTTGTCGGACAAGGAATTCAACGAACTCGACAAATTTCTCCTGTCGGACCGATGCGCAGACGATGGCATGACCATGGATTCGCTGCACGGTTACCTGACTGCCCTGATGATCGGGCCGGAAGCCGTGCCACTGGCAGAATGGCTGCCGAACGTCTGGGGTACCTCTGCGAAACAGGCACCGACCTTCAAAACCGAGAAAGAGCTGGCGCGCATCGTCGGCCTGATCTCGCGCTTCATGAACGAGATCGCGATTACCTTCGAAGTCGCGCCGAAGGATTTTGAACCGCTCTTTTGCGAATATAAAGCCGAAGGCCAGGCCGTGCTCGATGGTGAAGCGTGGGCTTGGGGGTTTTGGGAAGGCATGAATCTGCGTGCCGACGCCTGGAAGCCGATCTGGAATTCGCCGCTGGCGCCGCTCATGCGTCCGCTCTACCTGCTAGGTGCTGAAGAGATCGAAGAAGAGGAAATGTCGCTGGTTGACACGCCGCTGAAATGTCACAGACTGACATTGGAAATCGAAGCGGCGATTCCGGAGATTTATCGATTCTGGTTACCGCAACGCAAATCGCCGGTAACCACGCTTCAGCATGCCGAGCCCAAGGTCGGGCGCAACGATGATTGCGCCTGCGGCAGTGGCAAGAAGTTCAAGAAATGCTGCGGTGCACCACCGGTTGTGCACTGAACCTTTTAAATTCCGCAATCCAGATTGGACAATAAACCGTTCTGCACGCTTGCCACGGTGCTTTTCACTGAATGTTTTGACAATTTGTTTTGATTAAGCAACGTGACAAATTTTGTTTATCGAAAGCACTTGTCCGAGCGGATTGCGCTGGTAACATCGATGTTGAGCAGGCGCGCCTTGCAATCTTGCTGACAGCTCTCCAATAAATGCCTGAAACGATGTCTGACAAAACCGCACCGATTTATGACATGCAACTGCAAAACGAGATTGCAGTGTTGATCGTCGACGCGCTCAACCTCGATGTCGCTGCCATTGAAATCGCTGCCGATGCGCCGCTCTACGGAGATGGTCTGGGACTGGATTCGATCGATGTCCTGGAAGTCGCCCTGGTCGTCTCCAAGCGATATGGGTTGCAGCTACGTGCCGACAATCAGGACAACCACCGCATTTTTACTTCGCTGCGCACCCTGACCGAATTCGTAAGCGCCGAGAGAGACGTTTAATGTCTGCCGCCACCGCGCTGCTGCGCTCCTGTGCGGTCGGCGCCCTGGCAATCGGCTATGTCGTCTTGTCTCATTACACCCTCACGACCCCGGGCCACGAAACACTTGGCACGCTGATCGCAGTAACACCGATTTTTCTGGCAATCGTCTCGCTTGCCTGGAACACGCGGTATCGGTTTCCGGTGCTGGCGCTGATGCTGGCAATGGTAGCGATCTTGATCAACTGGCAGAGCGCGATCGGCCTGCATTACAGCCGCCTCTACTGGATCGAGCATGCCGGCACCCAACTGCTGCTGTGCCTGATGTTCAGCCGCACGTTACGGCAGGGCCGTGAGCCGCTGTGCACGCATTTTGCGCGCGTCGTTCACGGTTCGGTAACGCCGGCGCTGGCGCATTACACGCGCCAAGTGACGGTCGCCTGGGCGATTTTCTTCGCAATCATGGCGGCACTCTCGACACTGATCTTTTTTTCCACAACGGTACGAATGTGGTCGATTTTCGCTAATTTTTTTACAGCGCCGCTCACCTGTTCCATGTTCATTGCAGAATATGCAGTACGGCGAACCAGGGACCTCGATACCGAGCAAGTGTCGATCCTGGCTGCGGTGAAAGCATTCTGGAAAACCCCGGAAAGCCGTTGAACAATCGTGACCAACCCTGTGATGACCACCATCTGCAGATCATGCAAACTCTACCGCTGATTACTCATCTGCACGCGGACAGCGTGCTCGCCTGGCGCGATGGCGAGGCGCTGAGCGCCGGCCGTTTTCTAGCCGATGTCGCACACCTGCGTAGCCTGCTTCCCGCCGGCAGGCACATGTTGAATGCCTGCAGCGACCGCTACCAATTTACGGTCGGCTTCGCGGCAGCGCTGACATCTGGAAAAATCTGCCTTCTGCCATCGACGCACACGCCGGAAATGATTCTCCAGCTGCAGCGCTTTGCTCCGGATACGTTTTGCCTGACCGATCATGAAAACTGTACGGTCGCCCTGCCCCAGCTGCGTTTTCCGGTACCGGCACGCCAAACCGGCGCCGGGGAAAGCACCGGCATTTTCACCGTGCCTGAAATCGATGGTGCGCAGACTGCTGCCGTCGTCTTCACCTCCGGCTCCACCGGCATACCGGTGCCGCACCGAAAATCCTGGGGTGCACTGGTGCGCAATGTACAGGCTGGCGCGCAATTGTCGGGTTTGAGCGATGGTCGTCGGCATGCAGTGATCGGTACGGTACCGCCGCAACACATGTACGGCTTTGAATCCACGGTGCTGGTGGTGCTGCAAAGCGGTAATGCCATGGTGGCGTCGAAGGCATTTTTTCCAGCCGATATCTGCGCGGCGCTTGCATCAGCCCCGCAACCACGCATGCTGGTATCGACACCGGTGCATTTGCGGGCGATCTCGGAAAGCAATCTGAACATACCGGCGCTCGAGCACGTAATCTGCGCCACAGCGCCATTGTCAAAGCAGTTCGCAATGCACTTGGAAATAGCACTGGCCGCACCGTTGCTGGAAATTTATGGCAGCACGGAAACCGGACAGATTGCCGTGCGCAGCACTGCCCGCACGGATGAATGGCAACTGTTTCACGGCGTGCGTCTTGATCATGATGAACATGGCGCGTGGGCCTCCGGTGGGCATGTGGAACAGCCAACGCAGATGAGCGACGTGATCGAGTCGGTGAGTGAGACGCGTTTTCAGCTGGCAGGGCGTAAGGCGGACATGGTCAACGTCGCTGGAAAGCGCAGTTCTCTGGCTTATCTGAACCTGCAGCTCAACGCCATACCGGGCGTGATGGACGGCGTATTCTTCATGCCGGACGAGGAAACGACGCAAGGCGTGACCCGGCTGTGCGCCTACGTGGTCGCGCCGACACTCACCCAGGCGGCCTTGATGACGGCCCTGCGTGAACGTATCGACGTCGCCTTCCTGCCCCGGCCCCTGGTATTTGTCGAAGCGCTTTCCCGTAATGCTACCGGCAAGCTGCCGCGGCAGGTATTGCTGGCGATGGCAGGCAAGATCAGCGCGATACATAGGATGTCCCCGCCAGTGCAGGCAGAAGCAGCATGAATGTAATGCTGCTGATTCGCCCCGACCACCCGGCCTATGCCGGGCATTTTCCGGGCGATCCGATTCTGCCCGGCGTCTTGCTGCTGGACGAGGCGCTTCACGCCATTGGCGTGCAGTTGAAAAAAGAACTATCGGCTTGCGTGATCAAGACCGTGAAGTTCCTCAGCCCGGTCCGTCCGGGCGAGCCGGTGATGGTCAGCTTCACCGTGGCCGATAACCGTCTGGTGCGTTTCGAACTTCAAAGCGATGCACGTAAGGTCGCCACCGGCGTGTTTTGCCTGCCGGACCTGCCAGACCTGCCGTAGGCATCTCATGCAATCGATCAACGAGACTACCCCCGACTGGGCCCATAGGCCGGAACGCAGCAACATGGTGATGCTACGCGTCATGACGTGGATCTCGCTGCGGCTCGGCCGGCGTGCAGGCCGAGTCATATTGCACGGCATCGCGTTGTATTTTCTGCTGTTTGCACCGGCCAGTCGACGCGCCTCTCAGGATTATCTGGCGCGCGTGTTGTCACGGCCACCGCAATGGATCGATGTCTATCGTCATTTTTTTTCCTTCGCTTCGACAATTCACGATCGTGTGTACTTGCTCAATCAGCGTTTCGACCTTTTCGACATTACCGTTCACGGCGAAGAAACGATGCTCAATGCCATGGTCGAGGGCCGCGGCGTGTTCCTGATCGGGGCGCACATGGGTAGCTTCGAAGTCATTCGCGCGCTGGGAAGAAGCCATACCCGGTTGAAGGTGGCCATGGCAATGTACGAAGATAATGCCCGCAAGATTAACCAGATGCTCTCGGCCGTCAACCCGAATGCGCGGCAGGATGTGATTAACCTCGGACACGTCGATTCGATGCTGAAGGTGAATCAGTATCTCGACGCCGGCACGTTCGTAGGCATGCTGGCCGACCGTACCATCAACGGTGACGCCACCCTACCGATGGCATTGCTGGGGGCGCATGCTAACATCCCTACCGGCCCTTTCAGGATGGCGGCAATCCTGCGCCGGCCGGTCGTTTTCATGACGGGTCTTTACGTCGGCGACAACCGTTACGAAATTCATTTCGAACCGCTGGCCGACTTTTCCACGACGCAAAAGCATTCTCGCCAGGCCGATATCCGCCAAGCGATGACGCGCTATACGGAATTGCTCGAAAAGCACTGTCGCCGCTTGCCGTACAACTGGTTCAATTTTTTCAATTTCTGGGCACCAGCAACAACCGGTGGCGGCAAGGACTGAGTGTTGAAACTTGCAACATCGTGGAAATCCAGCGAGACCTCGCGAGGCTTGTCGAGGATGCTTCTTGTATGGGCATTCGTTCAGGCATTCAGCCCGGCACCTGCAATTGCCGCGATGTGGGACATCGATCAGCTCATGCAGGCATTGGCAAAAGCGCCGCCTGGCCGCGCGACATTCACTGAAAAAAAGACGTTCGCCTTACTGGATCGGCCGGTCGATTCGTCCGGCGAATTGTTGTACAAGCCGCCGGATCGTCTCGAAAAGCGCACCGTCAAGCCAAAACCGGAAACCATGGTGGCCGAAGGCGGCACATTGACGCTTGAGCGCCCGCCACGCACTTTCACGCTGCAATTGCAGGAGCAACCCGAGCTGGCCGGCTTTATCGACAGCATTCGCGGCACGCTGGCGGGTGACCGAAAAGTACTCGAGCGTTCTTTTCGCTTGCAACTGGAAGGGCCTGCCGAGCGCTGGACCCTGACGTTGTTTCCAATCAATGAAAAAATGGCTGCCAATGTGCACCTGATTCGTATTGGCGGCACGCAGGCGGAGGTACGTTCCGTGGATGTCATCCAGACCGATGGCGATCGTTCGGCCATGGTGATTACGCGGCGCGAAGCGCGATGACACGGCACCCCAGGCTGGCGCGTTGGCTGGCACTCGCAGCATGGCTGATCGGCATGGCGATCTGCGCCGTGATCGTCGGCCGCACGACCTTCACTACCGATCTATCGGCATTTCTACCGCAATCACCGACCAGGGAACAACGCGTTTTGCTGGATCAGTTGCGAGAAGGTCTCGTGTCGCGTCTGATCCTCACCGGCATCGAAGGCGCAGATGCTCCCACCCGCGCTGCGTTGTCGAAAGAAACAGCACGCCGCCTGCGCGCCGATCCGGCTTTTGCGACGATCAGCAATGGCGAGCCGGTCACCAGTGTGCGAGACCAGGAATTTTTGTTTGAAAATCGCTATCTCCTGAGCCCTGCCGTCACGCCCGAGCGCTTTACCGTAGCCGGTCTGCAGGGTGCAATCGGCGAATCGATCGATCTGCTGGCCTCACCCGCGGGTATGCTGGCAAAACAGCTGCTGCCGCGCGACCCGACCGGGGAACTGATGCAGTTGCTGGGAGCGATGAGCAATCGCAAGGGTCCGCAGATGCTGCACGGCGCCTGGGCCTCGCGGGATGGTGCCCGGGCATTGATCCTGGCGCAGACCAGTGCGGCCGGGTCCGATATAGACGGGCAGGAATCGGCGATCCAGAACTTGCAGCGGGCATTCGACGATGCACGCCGACAGCTTGGAAGCGCCGCCGTCGGGGCGACGCTGGTCAAGACCGGGCCGGGTGTTTTCGCCGTCGCTTCCCGGGAAACGATCAAGAGCGAAGTCACCCGGCTATCCCTCACCGGCAGCCTGATCATCGTGTGTCTGCTGCTGGCAGTGTATCGCTCGCTGACCGCGCTGGCGCTGGGCCTGTTGCCGGTGATTTCGGGCGCCGTGGTGGGTGTGGTCGCAGTGAGCCTCGGTTTCGGGCTGGTGCATGGCATTACGCTGGGCTTTGGCACCACCCTGATCGGCGAGGCGGTCGACTATTCCATTTATTTATTCATACAGTCGCGCCAGCCTGGGCAGGGCGATAGTGGTGGCAATACGGCAGATGGCTGGAATCGGGACTTCTGGCCGACCATCCGCCTGGGTGTGCTGACCTCGGTCGTGGGCTTTTCATCGCTGCTGCTGTCGAGCTTTCCCGGCCTGGCGCAACTTGGACTGTATTCGATTTCCGGCCTGGTCGCCGCAGCGCTGGTGACCCGCTTCGTGTTGCCGCACCTGCTGCCAGCCAACTTCGCCATTCGCGATGTTTCGGGAATCGGCGTCCGGCTTGCCGGCATCGTTCGGCATGGCCCACGCCTGCGCTGGCCGCTGGCAGTGCTGGCCATCGCGGCTGTTTTCGTAGTGGTGCAGCACCGCGCAATCCTACTTGATGCGGAGTTGTCTTCGCTCAGTCCTGTAGCTGCCGCCGACCAGAAAATCGACGCCATGTTGCGTGCGGACATGGGTGCGCCGGATGCCCGCTACATGGTCGTGGTGTCGGCCGAGGATCGGGAAGCCGTGCTGCAGGCGGCAGAGCACGTTTCGCAGCAATTGACGCCACTGGTCGACAAGGGAGTGCTGGCGGCGTTCGACAGTCCGAGCCGCTACCTGCCGAGCCTTACGACGCAACGCGCCCGCCAGGCAAGTCTGCCGGCATCGGAGTTGCGCGCGCGCCTGGAGCAGGCAAGTGCCAACCTTCCGATACGGGCCGCTGTCCTGGAGCCGTTCATCGCAGATGTCGCTACGGCGAAAAGCCGCGCGCTCCTGCAGCGTGTTGATCTCGACAAGACCTCGCTGGCTCTGGCGGTCGATGCGATGCTCTTTCAACGTGGTGATCAGTGGACGGCCATGTTGCCGCTCACGGCACCGGCCAGTGCGGCGCAAAACGGTCTGGCTGTAGCACCGATCCGTGCCGCGCTGGCTGCAGCCCGGCAACCGGACGCCCTGTTCGTGGACTTGAAAGCCGAGACCGACAGTCTGTATGCTGGTTATCTCGATGAGGCCGTCCTGTTGTCGCTGGGCGGATTGAGCGGCATCATCGTCCTGCTATTGGTTTCCTTGCGTTCACCCAAGCAAGTCTTGAGGGTATTGCTGCCGCTGCTGGCGGCTGTAATCATTGTCGTCGCATTGCTGGCGCTGACCGGGCACCGCATGACGATTCTGCATCTCGTGGGCTTGATGCTGATTTTTGCCGTGGGTTCCAACTATGCATTGTTTTTTAGCGGCGCCGACCGGTCGCCCATGACGCCGCAAACGCTTGCCTCGCTGCTAGTGGCAAACCTGGCCACGGTTGCCGGCTTCGGCATCCTGGGGTTTTCACAGGTGCCGGTGCTGCAGGCGATCGGCATTACCGTCGGGCCCGGCGCGGTACTGGCCCTGGTGTTTGCCGCTTGTTTCAGCAATTACAGCAATACGCTCCAACACTATGATGGCGTTGCCGGCGGCGGCCCCGCGCCAGAAAAATAGCCAGGACAATAGCCAATGCACGCTCGATATTATCCTGCCGATTTCGATGTTCAGGCACGCACCGTGCTGATCATGCTGCCGGGCGCGATGCAGCAACCACGCAATTTCATCGACGCAGGTTTCGTGCGTGCGGTAAAAAGCCGCGGTGCGCCGCTGGACCTGCATCTGGCCAGCTTCGATATCGAAACCATTGCCGATGTCACCAGCACCATGACCTTGCAACAAATCGATATCACCCTGATCCAGCCCGCCATTCGCGCCGGTTATGCAAGGATCTGGCTGGGTGGCATTTCGATGGGTGCCTTGATGGCTTTGGCCTATACAGATTACCGTCCGGGACAGGTGCAGGCGTTATGCCTGGTTTCGCCCTACCCCGGCAACCGACTGCTCTTGCGCGAAATCGCCACTGCCGGCGGACTGGATGAATGGCGTGCCAAAAACGATCCGGACCTAGATGCCGAACAACGTATGTGGCGCCGTCTGCAAACACGCGTTGGCCTCGACAACATACACCTCGGCTATGGCAGCGACGACCGTTTTTTCGACGGTCTGCAACAATTGGCGCTGGCGTTACCGAACGCTGCAGTCGATGTGATCGCAGGTGGCCACGACTGGCCGACCTGGGAAAAACTATGGTGCAATTTTCTCGATGGCACATCCGTCATGGAACTGACCTAGCCTGCCGATGAGCCTGATTTCCGATCTCGATCGACCCATACCTGAGCCCGCACCAGGTACCGCGCGCCCCTGGCGAATGCCGATGCTTCTGCGCGTCTCTGCAGTGATTCATGTGGCAATGCTGCTGGCGGCGCTAGTGTTCGGCGCATGGGCCTGGGCGCTGGTCGTGTTGGCAATCAATCACCTGGTGATCACCGTCACCGGCCTGCTGCCACGTAGCACGTGGCTCGGCGCGAACTGCACGCGACTGCCCGCTCCAGCTATCGCACGTCGGGAAATTTCCCTGACCATCGACGATGGGCCGGACCCTGTCGTGACACCACAGGTGCTCGATCTTCTTGCGCAGCATAACGTCAAGGCAACGTTCTTTTGCATTGCCGACAAGGCGGCCAGATATCCGGCGCTTTGCAAGCATATCGTCGAGCGCGGTCATGCCGTGGAAAACCATAGCCAGCGTCACCGCCACTGGTTCTCGCTATTGGGCATGTCTGGCATGCATCGTGAAATCAGCGATGCACAGCAAACCCTGACCCGCATTACCGGACAGCGCCCGCGCTTTTTCCGGCCGCCGGCCGGGCTGCGCAACCCCTTTCTCGATCCCGTACTCGCACGCCTGGGCTTGCATTTGGTAGCCTGGAGCAGGCGCGGTTACGATACCCGCACCGGCGACAGTGTGGCCGTATCCAAGCGCCTTCTGCAGGGTTTGCAACCCGGGTCGATCTTGCTTGTGCACGACGGCAATTGCGCGCTCTCGCCGGCCGGCACACCCGTATTGCTCGAAGTCCTGCCGATCGTGTTTGCCGCTGCGCGCCATGCCGAGCTACGTTTTGTCACTCTTTCAAATGCCCTGCCAACTCGATGACACAATCGCACTCCACCACCGTGCCAGACCTGCCCAGCCGATCTTTTGTGAAGCAGTTGATCAATGAGGCCACGCAGCCCTATCGCTCTGCCGGACGTTTCGCCTGGCATTTCGCGCGCGGCAAATTGGGAGGCGATCCGGTGTTCGTCGGCATGCTGACGCACGGCCTGCTCCCACCCTACGGCAGAATCGTCGATATTGGTTGCGGACAAGGATTACTTGCTGCCTGGCTGATGGCAGCAAAATCCGTACAGGATCAAGGGTGCTGGCCAGCCGGCCTGCCGCCTGCTCCCGATCCGATTTCGCTACACGGCATAGAATTGATGGCGCGTGATGTCGCGCGTGCCCGGACCGCCCTCGGTGAAGGCAATCGGATGGAGGTGCGGTTCACGGTCGGCGACATGTGCGATGTGGATTTTGGACAAGCAGATGCAGTCGTGATCCTCGACGTATTGCACTATGTCGACATTGCTGCGCAAAACGATGTACTGCGCAGGGTCCGGGATGCGCTGTCGACCAATGGGAGGCTGATATTACGGGTCGGCGATGCCGATGGCGGCTGGCCGTTTCGCTTCAGTGTCTGGGTCGATCATGCCGTGACGCTCGCACGCGGGCATCGGCATTCACGGATGTACTGCCGGCCGCTATCGGCTTGGCAAACTACACTTGCCGAGTTGGGATTTGCCGTACGCACGATACCGATGAATCAGGGAACGCCATTCGCCAATATACTGTTGGTCGGTACATTACAGTAAGTTCATGCGCCCGACCCTTCGAAATCCTTCAAGAGTGACGACTTGACTCCCCTGCTCCTATCCAGCTTCACCACCACGACCTGCCTCGGACGTGGTCTCGCGGCAACCCTTGAAGCATTGGTCGAAAGCCGAAGCGGCCTTCGCCGGTGCGATTTCGATAGCGTCGAACTCGATACCTTCATCGGCGCGGTCGACGGCGCCGATCAGGTGCACATTCGCCAGGATTTGAAGGAATACGATTGCCGCAACAACCGGCTTTTGCAACTGGCGCTGGAGCAGGATGGCTTTGCCGCGTCGGTAACGACAGCGGTAAGAAAATACGGCGCCGGACGTATCGGCATGTTTCTCGGCACCAGTACCGCCGGCATCCTGCAGACCGAGCTGGCATTTCGTCAACGAGACCCCGACACCGGCGCCCTGCCCGCCAACTTCATTTACAAAACCACGCACAATACGTTTTCAGCGAGCGACTTCGCTCATCGCTATTTTGGCTTGAGCGGGCCGGCCGCCACCATTTCGTCGGCTTGCTCCTCCAGCGCCAAGGTATTCGCCTCGGCGCGGCGCATGATCGAAGCCGGCATCATCGATGCAGCCGTGGTCGGTGGCGTCGATTCGCTCTGTCTGACCACCCTCTATGGGTTCAGCTCGCTCGGCCTTCTATCTAACACCGCTTGTCGCCCTTTCGATGCGCAACGCTCCGGCATTTCCATCGGTGAGGCGGCGGCATTGGTGTTGCTGGAAAGGGTGCCAGACGACCTCAACGCCGATGCAGTGCTACTGCTCGGCATAGGGGAATCGAGCGATGCCCATCACATGTCTTCGCCACACCCGGAAGGCTTGGGCGCCACGCTTGCCATGCGACAAGCGCTGGCATCTGCAGGCATTACGGCGCAGCAGATCGACTACGTCAACCTGCACGGCACCGCAACCCCGACCAACGATGCCGCGGAAGGTAAAGCGGTCCACGCACTCTTCGGGCCGGCAACCGCCTGCAGTTCCACCAAGGGTGCCACCGGCCACACCCTCGGTGCAGCCGGCGGTGTCGAAGCCATCATCTGTGCGCTGGCGTTGCGTAACGGCCTGATGCCGGGTGGCGTCAATACAATGCATCTGGACCCGACCCTGGCGCTGAACTACCTGCTGCACAATGAAGAACGCCGCATCGACCGGGTTTTGAGCAACTCCTTCGGCTTCGGCGGCACCAACTGCAGCCTGGTTCTGGGAAGGGCGAACTGACGATGGCAAGCTTGACGACCACGACACCCTTGAAGACATCGCTTTACGCCTACATCGACGGGGTCGGCTTGCTCGGTCCAGGTTTCGACAGCTGGCGCAGCGCAACGCCGATATTACGCGGCGAAACGGTTTATCAACCGCGCGCATGCTTGCTGCCCGCACCGGCGTTATTGCCACCTGCCGAACGCCGCCGCTGCGGGCCGATCATCAAGCTTTCGCTGGCAATCGGGCTCGACGCTGCCGACATGGCCGGACTCGATATCACCACCCTGGCCACAGTGTTCTCGGCATCCGGCGGCGATGGCGCGAACTGCCACGAAATCTGTGAAATGCTGGCTTCGGACGACCGCCTGATTTCCCCCACACGTTTTCATAATTCCGTACACAACGCAGCCGCCGGTTACTGGAGCATTGCTGCCAAATCCAGGGCGACTTCTTCGGTGCTGTGTGCCTACGATGGCAGCTTCGGTGCCGGGTTGCTGGAAGCGCTTACCCAAGTGGTGGTAGAACGCATACCCTGCATGGTGATTGCCGGCGATACCAGCTACCCGCAACCATTACAGGCAACCCGCCCGATCCCGGACGCATTCGGCATTGCCCTGGCTTTGGCGCCCAACCGCAGCGAACGTTCGATCGCGCGGGTGTGCGTCGATCTTGCCGATGGCGAGGCAGACACGATGGAAGATCGTGATCTGGAAAACCTTCGCGTCGGCATCCCGGCAGCGCGCAGCCTGCCGTTACTGCGCGCATTGGCACGCCGGGAAGCCATGCTGCTCACGCTGGATTACCTCGACAATCGTCGCCTGGCGGTGCAGGTGAGCCCATGCAGCTAGACCACGCCTGGATTGCCTCGCGCATTCCGCATCAGGGTGCAATGTGCCTGCTGCATGACGTGCAGGAATGGAATTTCGAACGGTTGCTCTGTATTGCCACCAGCCACAACACCATCGACAATCCACTGCGTGCACGCGGCAAATTAGCAGCGGCATGCGGCATCGAATATGCGGCACAGGCCATGGCAGTGCACGGCGCACTGATCGCCGAAGGCGCACAACAGCGGCAAGGCTACCTGGCCAGTGTGCGAGGCGTGACCTTGCATGTGGCGCGTCTGGACGATATTGCCGACAGGCTCACCATCGAAGTCGTGCGTTTTTCCGGTGACGACAGCACCATCCTGTACGATTTTTCCATACGGGCCAATCAAAAGATGCTGCTCGAAGGCAGGGCGGCAGTTTTCATGCAGCCCATCGAAAGGAACCTCTCTTGAGCAATGCTGCAAGACCAAGACGTGCGCTGGTCACCGGCGGCAGCGGCGCCATCGGCGCTGCAATCTGTCATGGCCTGGCCGTGGACGGTCATCACGTCTACGTGCACGCCAACACCAACCGCGCCGCCGCCGACGCCATCGTTATAGCCATACAGGCCGCAGGCGGCAGCGCGCAGGTGCTGGTGTTCGATGTCACCGATGCAGCGGCCGTGCAAGCGGTGCTGCAACCGCTGGTCGAAGACGAGCCGATACAGATACTGGTCAACAACGCCGGCATCCACGACGACGCCGTTTTTCCCGGCATGCAACCGGCGCAGTGGCACCGCGTGATCGATGTCTCGCTCAACGGCTTTTTTCATGTAACGCACGGGCTGATGATGCCGATGATCCGCAGCCGCTGGGGCCGCATCATCAATATCTCGTCGATCGCGGCGCTGACCGGCAACCGTGGTCAGGTGAATTATTCGGCGGCCAAGGGCGCGCTTAACGCCGCCACGAAATCGCTGGCGCTGGAAGTCGCCAGCCGCGGCATTACCGTCAATGCCGTAGCGCCCGGCATCATCGACAGCGACATGAGCGCCGGCGCATTCAACCGCGAAGCCATCGAACGGATGGTGCCGATGAAGCGGGCTGGCACACCGCAGGAGGTGGCTGAGCTCGTATGCTTTCTCAGTTCTGAGCGTGCGGCTTACATTACTGGTCAGATCATTTCGATCAATGGCGGGATGATTTAAGCAACTCGTCAACACGGGGAGGCTGGAAAAATTGTTTGAGCTTCACGCCGGGATGACGGCGACAGCGGCCGGTAGTTGTCAACGCAGTCGGTAAGATTTTCAATCAGGCAGCATTTCGTTCTTCTTGCGTCTTGCTGGCAAAGCCAGTCTCTTTTTGATGGCGGACCGCCAGAATCACGGCGCTACCGCTGTCGAGGCAATAGCGTACAACATAGCCGCTGTGGCCGTAGTTGACGGGCTAGTCTCGGTACTCAACCGGCATATCTTCCACTGGGCGTCCCAAATGAGGCTGCAGCCCGAGAATCTTGACGCTTTGACGAGTGGCCTTGGCGGCGTTTCTGGCCGCGGTGGTGTCCTTTTCAGCGAGGAAGCGATAAAGCCGGCTGCGCATCCTGCCGCGCGGGCGGTGACTAGATCAGTTGCGGCATGCCGGCAGCTCAGCGTCCTAGCCTTCTTCAAGAATAATAGGTATTAACCCAGCACGAAATACTGAAGAAAAAATTTCTGTGCAACCGATCACGGAAAACAAAAAGCCAATTTAGATAAACTTCTTTTTACACAGTCGCGTAGTCAACGGTATCAGCGCTTAATAACTCAAGCGCAATCGGACTCGGACTCGGACTCGGACTCGGACTCGGCAAAATAATAGTAGTTAAACCTAAATTAGTCACGTTGAAACCGGCCTGAAATAGTCTCCTGAATTTCCTCCAGCCGCTTGCCACGCGTATTGACGCCCGCACGCATCAACATCACTGCAGAAATCACCAGTGGAACGGTGATGAGAATCGCCGATACGGCAAGCTCGCCCAATAAGCCCAGCACGCCGAATCCCGCGCCGAGAATGCCGCCGAACTTCGAGCTGGCGGCAATGACACCGGAGCCGGTCGCCCGCAGGTGCACCGGGTAGATTTCTGCCGCATAGGGCAATAAGGTAGCAATTACACCGCTGGCGCTTACCAGCAAGGCAGCCGTCGCCACCACCAGCGCCGTGGCAGAACTGGTGCCAGTCATACCCATGATGAAAAATGCTGACAGACTGGCAACGGTAAGCAAAATGAATACGATCAGCGTGCCGACGCTGTTCCAGCGGTGATACATCCAGATCACCAGTGCAATACCCGGCAACGCCAGAAACGCCGAGCGGGCCAGCAACGCGCTGGCTGCCGCGGTATCCATGCCTAGCGTGCCGAGATTGACCGGCAGCCACAGTAAAAAACCGAAATTTGCCAAGCCCCAGCCGATACCGCACAAACCCAGCCCATAGGTAAGAGCAGCATGGTCGCCGCGCAGCAGGTCCATCATTGTGCCCTTCGCTACCGCTTCTGTTGCGGTTTGCTGCGCCAATGCTTGAGCAGGTGCATCGGCAGGTGCATCGGCTGATGCCTCACCATTTTCCACGGCAGCGGTGTCAGCACGAGTGTCGCCAGACACGATCGCGCCGGTTTTTCCGGAAAACTGGGTCAGCACCCTGCGTGCCTCGTCTTCCAGCCCGGCGCTAGCCAAAAAACGTGGCGACTCCGGTATGTAGCGATCCAGAAAGATGATCAGCGCCCCGGTCGGCAATCCCAGCAGCCACAGCGCGCGCCAGCCGTACAGTGGCTCCAGCACGCTGGCAGCACTAGCCGCCAAGAGGTAACCAGCGGAGGTACCGACGCCGCCTAGCGCCACCAGCAGCCAGCCCCGGTGCACGGTCGGGATCATTTCTGCCATCAGGGTAAATGTGATCGGCAACAGGCCACCGGCGGAGGCGCCCATCAGGAAACACATCACCAGATTCCATTCGAACGACGGCATCGCGCCGCAGATGGCAGTACCCATGAACATCAGTGCCGACAGCAGGATCGCGGCGCGCCGTCCACAGACATCGGCCAGGCGCCCCCACAAGATCGAGCCAACCGTAGTACCGGTCAAGGCAACCAGCGCCAGCAAGCCGGCCACGGGTTTGCCGATTTGATATTCCCGCATTACGCCCGGCATGACGAAGCCCAGCGTAGCCGGCTTCATCACATCGACGATCAGCGCCACCACCAGCACCAGCACCAGCTTCCAGTGCTCTCGATTCAGGGCGATGCCGTCGGCAACATGAAATTGCAAGCCGGCACCGGACTGCACCGGGCGCCGCATGGCATCGAACCGTGGCATCAGGCCGTAAGCCGCCAGCAGCAGCCCGATCGGTATCACCGCCATGCCGATCATCATCGCTGCATCCATCGGCATGCCGGCCATCCGGTAATTCATGTGGGAAGCGTGAATGAACATTGGCAAATGCGCGAGCACACCGCCAGTCAGCGCGGCGCAGCCGAGCCAGAAGGCAAGTGGGTGGTGGAACGACAAACGATTGACCTTCATCTGGCTCGTGATACCAGTAATCGCGGCAGGTACCATAAAAAACCCAAAAGTAGCCGCGCATGCATCCAGGTCAGCAAGGTGTTGTCGCGCAGGTAGCGAAAATGCGAAACGCCACCGTTAGCGGGGGTGAAATAGCGTACCGGCGCCGGCAGGTTTACCGGCTGCACACCGAGCCAGCACAGGCGCACCACTGCTTCCGGATCGAAATCGAAGCGACGCATCCAGCGCCGGCCGTGCATCACGGTACGCAGCGGCGCGATCGGATATACACGAAAGCCGAACAGGGAGTCGCCAATGCCGGCCCAGAGGGTTTCGAGGTTGGCCCACCAGTTGGAAACTTCCCTGCCTTTGACGCGCAAGGCAGGCGCGTCGCTGTCGAACACGGGCTTGCCGAGGATCATGGCTGCCGGATTCCTGATCGACTCCGCCATGAACGATGGGATCAGCAAGTGCGGATGCTGGCCGTCCGCATCCATCGTCAATGCGTGGGTATAACCGCGTGATGATGCCTCATCCAGGCCACACAGCACTGCCGCCCCCTTGCCGCTGTTGACCGGCAGGACGATGACATGCAAACCCGGATCGTCGGCGGCCATCGCCTGCAATGCCGGGGTGGTGCCGTCGGTACTGCCGTCGACAACAACCCACACCGGATTCCAGCATGCGCGAGCGCTGCGTACGGTCTCCAGCACCTTCGGGCCAGGGTTATAACTGGGTATCAATACCAAGTGGGTCGACGAAGGCGAATTCATGACAAGGCTGTACTCTCGCCCGGCGCACTGGCGTTGGGCTCAGAGGAAGCAGATGGATTTGCCAAGGCGTTGAAAGGCAGCTCTGCGTCCGCCAGCGCGTCGCTAAAATAACGTTCCAGTTGCAACATGAATTCGGCGGTGCTGTCGGGTGCTTCAAAACGCTGGCCGAGGCGGACCCGGAAAGTCAGCGGCAGGCGGGGCATCCGGTACACCGGCCAGCCCTTGGTCAGAAAAGGCGAATTGGTCTCGATCAGCACGGTTTGCACCGGCACGCGTGCGCGGCAGGCGATAAGACCGATGCTGCCCTTGAGCGGATTGACAGGATGCAGCGCGGAGCGCGTACCCTCCGGGAACAGCAGCAGATGGCTACCCCGGTGCAGATCCTCTACCGCCAGCATGACCATACGCCGCAACGATTCATTGCGAATGTAACCGGCAAGTCGTGAGCCACTGCCCAAAAAAAGGTTACCGATCAATTCACCCTTCATGATGCAGCCCACGTTGGGCAAACGTGACGAGATCATCATCACATCCCATAGGGAAGGATGATTCGGCGCAATGATCATCGGCGGCTGATCTTTCAGCACATCCAGCGCCGACAGGTCCAGATGAAAACGGCCGGTCGAACCCAGCACTTTCAAGTAAAAGCGAAATACCAGCATGATCCCGAACCGGCCGACCCGCATCCCGAGGGGCCGCGGCAGGGTCGCATGGAATAATAGCGCCGGAAGAGACCAGCCCAGGCAGAGCAGGCCGATCAGCAGCAGGCATGTATAGAAAACCACATACTCGTAAATTCTGAGTAAACCCCGAAACAGGCGTTTCATGAATACCATCAGATGCTGGAAGAATTCACGCCAGGAACGCCACCGGGTGGCCGGCAGTCGCCTCGATTTCCATCGCCAGACCGGCGCGGCATATATCTGCCTGCACATACAAGAGCACAGGCGCCGGGCCGAGCATGGCGCGCAATGCAGCCTCAAGTAGGGCTACGTCGGCAGGATCGCGCACGTACACCTTGCAACACAGGTCCGCCAGCGAAAGCGACAAGCCGGGCCGGACTCGGTTGGCTTCATCCAGAATCGCTGAAATATTCACTACCGTCTCGCCTGCCTGCGCAACGATATCACCAACATGCAATGTCTGATGGCCGACGATGCTCGCTGTGCCTGACAGAAACAACACATCGCTGCCAGCCAGTGGTGCCACGCTGGCACGTGAAAACGTCGGACTGGTCGCGCCATACTGCTGTGGATATTGATACGCGCTGACCTGGCGCGGGTTTTCAATTGGCGTTGGTACAGCACCCCGGCTTGCCAGAAAACAGATCGTCAGCGGACCATCCCGCATGCCGACCGCGGACGCAGCCGGAACACTACCTGACACGGCGCGGCCGCTGGCTAGAAAACCATCCTGGCGTCCGGTGTTGAATTGCCGATAACGTTCGACGCCGAAGCTCTCGACATTGATGCCAGCGATATAATTCCAGATACGCAGGACGGCAGGATAGCCCAGGGCATCAGCGGTTGCGAACAATGCCGCATAGGCGCGCTTGCTGGCCAGTTGTAGTGGCAGGTTTAGGGGCAGCTCGGCGGACGACGCCTGCTGCTGGCCACCCTCGAATTGCTCTTCGTCGATTCGGATGACACCGTATAACAGTTCGTCGTTGTAGCTGTAGTGCACCGGACCGAGGCTGCCGCGCACGATGTCGCCCTCAGCAAGCCAGACTTCATAAAGAGAGGCCGCCGGTGCCCTGCTGCCCAGAGGCGGCATCGAAATTTGCGCAAGCGGTATGGCAAGCCGGTCTAAACCCGCTTCCGCTGACCGTCCCCCGCCTGCTTGCATGAAACAGACGCCGCCCAGCATGCTGCTGGCTTGCCGGGCCAGACGGCGATCGAACGCATCGGGCGTCAGGTAAGCGCATTGCAATCCCGCAGGTGAGCGCTTCGACATCATGTTCCCGGCGCACCGACCGCACTGGCGGTGCCCTCACCGATGTTGCGCTTCCGGGCACGCCAAGCAGTCCAGGTACGCTTCATGTGCGCGAGAGACATGCAGTAGTACAGCGTTTTGAACGCCAGTAGCGACGGCCCGATCGGCGTCTTGCCAAAAATATCGCCTGCGAGTACCGACAATAGCGCCTCCTCCATGCGCACGACATTTTTCGGCCCCATGAAAAGGTTGCGCATCGTCGGATTGGTAACCCGATAGATGAACCATGAAAATTGTCTGGGTCCGGTGCGAATGCTGGCATCGAAACGCTTCAACGCAGCCTTCGCCGCACCCGGCTGGCGCAGGCAGACATCGACCGTATCCGCACCGACGAAACCGCTGTTCATCGCCAGCATCACGCCCGAAGAAAATACCGGATCGATAAACGTGAATGCATCGCCCAGCAATACGTAACGTTCGCCGTGGGACCGATCGCACTGGTAGGAATAGTTACCGGTCGCCTGCACTTCCGAAACGATTTCACTGTCGGCCAGGCAGGTGGCCAGTTGCGGACATAATGCAATCGTATCGAGCAGAAACTCCGGCAACGGCTTGGTGCGCGTCTTCAGGTAATAGGGCCATGTGACGGCGCCGATGCTGGTCTTGCCATCCTGAAGCGGAATGAACCAGAACCAGCCATGTTCGAACCAGAAAATCGTGATGTTGCCTTTAGCCTGCCCCGGGTTGCGGGTCGCCCCCCGGAAATGGGCATAGAGCGCCGTACTGTTGTGCTTTTCGTTGCGCACCTTCGCCTTGAGCTGATTGCCCAGCAGGGTATCCCGGCCAGAGGCATCCACCACGAAACGTGTGCGCCAGGTTGACGCATCGCCATCCTCGGAGCGGGTTTGCACCAGCGCACCTTGTGCGTCCGGCAAGAAAGTGACTTCACCGACACGACACCCCTCGATCACATTCGCGCCTTTTTTAGCAGCGTTGCGAATCAAGATTTCATCGAAGGCAGCGCGCTCGACCTGATAAGCGTACGGCATGGACTTGTCCCAGGCATTGGCAAACTGAAACGCCTGCTTGTGGTCATGCCAGGGGGAAACGAATTCCGCACCCCATTTTTCCATGCCGATCGCCCTAACCTGATCGGCCACACCGAGTTTTTCCAGCAGCGGCAGATTGGCAGGTAATAGCGACTCACCAATATGAAACCGCGGATGACGCGCTTTTTCGATCAACGTCACCCGATGGCCCTTACCGGCAAGCAATGCCGCAGCAGTCGAACCCGCCGGGCCACCTCCGATAACCAGTACGTCGCATTCGTTGACGTTCGCATTCATGCCTGCAGTCATGTTCGCCCGGTCATTCATTTGCTGACTTCCTTAGGATTTTTCGTGGCTGGGAACTCTACCACCGCCCGGCTGATTCGGGCGCTTCCAGAGTACTGCAAGAGAGCACATTTGTGAAACTGATCAACCGTTGTGTGTGAATCGATGGCAACGGTTGCATGGCCTGTGCTCTTGCACTATTATCCGGCCGTCAAAATGTCATTTTGATATGTTAAATACGATTCTGCAATCAATTCACCAACTGGAACATAACGATGAAAATTACCACTGCAATCGGCGCTGCGTCGATGGCGATTCTGATGGCCGGATGTGCACACAAGCAACCTGCCAGTGAACAGGCTTCAGCGTCTACAGGCGCACCATCGGCACCGCTGGCAACGTCCGCAGCGACCTCCTCTGCTTCAAGCGCATCGTCGACACGCATGGTGAAGTCTAGAAATGGCGCTTACGAAGGTGAAATTGTCGGCAATATCGCACCGAACAGCCGCTTCGCAAAATTACAGATCGGTATGACGATGGCCGAAGTATCAAGCATTATTGGCGCGGCTGACGACATGCACCGCCATGAAACCGGCAAACGCTGGATTCCGTTTTACTTCGGTAACGACAGCCAGCGTATCCAGACTTCTTACAAAAATGAAGGCTGCCTCACATTCACTGGAGGCAACGTTTTCGGTGGTGGCGGCAATGAACTCATCAGAATTACAGCCGCGCCCAAAGGCGGCTGCATGGATAGCTGATTAGACAATTGCGGGCATTTCACGCCTTGATGAAATGCTCGCGGTAGTACCGTAATTCTTCGATCGATTCGATAATATCGGCCAGCGCTGTATGCTTCTGGTGCTTCTTGAAACCGCTGGCAATTTCCGGTTTCCAGCGCTTGCATAACTCCTTGAGCGTCGACACATCCAGGTTGCGATAGTGGAAGAAGGCTTCCAGTTTCGGCATGCCCCGCACCATGAAGCGACGATCCTGGCAAATCGTGTTGCCGCACATCGGTGACTTGCCCTTTCCCACATACTGTTTCAAATACGCAATTAGCGCGGTTTCCGCTTCAACTTCGGTAACAGTTGACTCGCGTACCCGCTCGATCAATCCCGAGCGTCCATGCGTGCCTTTATTCCAGGCATCCATACGGTCCATTACTTCGGCGGGCTGATGGATCGCGAATACCGGTCCTTCTCCGAGAATATTAAGCTCCGAATCCGTTACCACCACCGCCACTTCGATGATGCGGTCGGCATCCGGATCGAGTCCGGTCATTTCCATGTCGACCCAGACCAGATTGAAGTCGTTGGCGCGGGCTACTGCCGGGCCGGCAGCGGATGTGGCAGATACAGCAGATACGGCAGGTGGCGTATCTGCACCTTCAAATTTAGTTGGTTGTGACATAATCGTTTCCCTTAGCAAGACGCCATTTTCTCACAGGCAAAGCATGTACTCACTCGCGTTCACCTATTTGTTCATCGGCTTTCTGATATTGGGTCTGGTAGTGCGGTATTGGCTCGGGTCCCGTCACATACGGCATGTGCTGGCAAATCAGGCCGCAGTACCTGGAGAATTTGCCGGCAAGATCGCCCTCTCGGCCCACAGCAAAGCGGCCGATTACACGGTTGCAAAAACAAAATTTGGCCTGCTGATGCTGCCGATCAGTACCGCGGTGCTGATCGGTTTTACGCTGTTGGGCGGGCTGCAGGCACTATCGATCGCAATATTTCAGCAGACTGGCGCCGGGATGCTGCACCAGGTGTTGTTGGTCGTAGTCTTCACCATCGTATCCGGCGCAATCGACCTGCCACTCGATTATTACCGTCAGTTCGTTCTGGAACAGCGATTTGGCTTCAACAAGATGTCGCGCAAGCTCTTCCTTACCGACCTGTTGAAAAATACCCTGGTCGGTGCTGCAATCGGCCTGCCGCTGATCTGGGTATTGCTGACGCTGATGGAGAAATCCGGGGCATTTTGGTGGCTGTATGCATGGATCGTGTTTTCGGTTTTTCAACTCGCTATGTTAGTGCTGTATCCGACAGTCATTGCGCCACTATTCAATAAATTCACGCCGCTTGCCGATGAGTCGTTGAAAACCCGGATCGAGAACCTCATGAGCCGGGTCGGCTTTGCCTCGCAGGGGTTGTTTGTCATGGATGGCTCCAAGCGCAGCGCACACGGGAACGCTTATTTTTCCGGTTTCGGCGCTGCCAAGCGGATCGTGTTTTTCGACACCCTGCTCTCGCGGCTGGCACCGCAAGAAATCGAGGCCGTGCTGGCGCACGAACTCGGCCACTTCAAGCTGCGCCACATTATCAAACGCATCGTGATGATGTTCACCATTTCTCTGGGCATGCTGGCCTTGCTGGGCTTCCTGAAAACCCAGACCTGGTTCTACACTGGCCTGGGCGTGGAGCCTTTGATCGGCGCGAGTAATGATGCCATCGCATTGCTTCTGTTCATGCTCGTGGTGCCGGTCTTTAGCTTTCCGCTTTCGCCGCTAACCTCGATTAGCTCGCGTAAGCATGAATTCGAAGCCGATGCATTTGCAGCCCGGCATACCAAAGCGGATGATCTGGTGTCTGCCCTGGTGAAGCTATATGAAGACAATGCCTCGACATTAACGCCCGACCCGCTGCATTCGGCGTTCTACGATTCCCATCCTCCAGCCTCGGTCAGGATAAACCGTTTGCTGGCCCGGTCTGTCTGACACTGCAGCCCCCCAATTTCCTTGTTAAAAAAGTCGAATCAAATGCCATCGACCGCCGAATTACTTGAAAAAAATTGCCACATGCAGCACATCGCGCTTGGTGCCGAGGAAATCTCCACCGTGTTACCTGCCGTGCCGCTATGGAAGCTCGATGGTCAGTACATCGTTCGGTCGTTCGATTTCAAGAACTACTATGAGACCCTTGCATTCGTCAATGCACTTGCGTACGTTGCGCACGGCCAGGATCATCATCCGGTACTTACCGTCACCTATAACTGGTGCATCGTTAAATTCAGCACCCATAGCGTCAACAATGGTGCGGGTGGGCTGTCGGAAAACGATTTTATTTGCGCCGCAAAACTGGATGCGCTGTTCCGGTAATCCAGCCCCTAATGCGCCCCTGCGTGCAGCCTTGATCTGAACCACATGGCAAAACTTTCTACGCTACGCACTCCTTCAAGCGGCACCGCCGACGCTGCCCGGCCACTAGGGGCCACCGTCACCGCAACCATCATCGCTGCCCATGGACGCCACTATCTGGCAATTGCCGATGGCACGCGCCTGCAATGCGTCACGCGCGGCAAGAAAAGCGATATTGCAGTCGGCGACTGTGTGCATTTGCAAATGACGTCGGCCAATCAAGGCGTGATCGAATCCATCGGTGAGCGGGCGACGCTGTTGTATCGCTCGGACCAGTACAAGTCCAAACTGCTGGCAGCGAACGTCACCCAGCTGTTCATCGTCGTGGCGACTGAGCCGGGTTTTGCCGATGACCTGATCTCAAGGGCTCTGGTGGCTGCCGAAGCTGCAGGAGTTCGCGCACATCTGGTGCTCAACAAGACCGACGTAGTGGCCTTGCTTGACCGGGCGCGGGAGCGCTTGAAGGTGTATGCGGCAATGGGGTATGCGGTGCATGAAGTATCGGCGCGTGCCACGCCTGAAGAGACATGCGCCACGCTCGCGCCGCTGCTGGCTGGAGAATCAACGATCCTGATCGGCCAGTCCGGCATGGGTAAATCTTCGCTCATCAACTTGCTGGTACCGGATGCCGATATTGCAGTTCGTGAAATTTCTGTAGCGCTGGATACAGGCAAGCACACCACAACCTTCACCCGCCTATATGCGATCGACGCCCGAACGTCGATCATCGATTCGCCGGGCTTTCAGGAATTTGGCCTCTACCACCTTACCGAAGGCATGCTGGAACGTGCCTTTCCGGAATTCAAGGCCCATCTCGGCAAGTGCAAATACTACAACTGTCATCACGCCAACGAGCCTGAATGCGCGATCCGGGGCGCTGTCGCGGCAGGCGCAATTCTGCCGGCGCGGCACGCGCTTTACCTGCAACTGGCACACGAGTCGGCACAGACGCTGTACTGAAGCAGCGCCGGCCGCATGAAAAATCCCCTATAATCTGTTGGTGTCAAATGTACGGCGGCAGGCGCAACCCTAGCCGCCGTTTTCAATTATGGAAATCAAACACTTTTTGCAGTTTTCAGATTTTCGTCTCGACGAGTTCGAGCACGTGATCGAGCGCGCGCGGGTAATCAAGCAAAGATTCAAACAATACGAGCCCTATCATCCGCTGCAGGACCGCACGCTGGTGATGATTTTCGAAAAAAATTCGACCCGCACCCGCCTGTCCTTCGAGGCCGGCATGCACCAGCTGGGCGGCGCGGCGATTTATCTCAACACACGTGACAGTCAGCTAGGGCGCGGCGAACCGGTGGAAGACGCCGGCAAGGTGATTTCCCGGATGTGCGACATCATCATGATCCGCACCTTCGGTCAGGACATCATCGACCGCTTCGCTGCCCATTCACGGGTGCCGGTCATCAATGGCCTGACCAACGAACATCATCCGTGCCAGGTGCTGGCCGATATCTTTACCTTCATCGAGCATCGCGGTCCGATCGCCGGTAAAACCGTGGCGTGGATCGGCGACGCCAACAATATGCTGTATTCGTGGCTGCAGGCAGCCGAAATCTTCGGCTTTCACTGCAACGTCTCCACACCTGCCGGCTATGGCATTGACCGTACGCTGGTATCAGTGACAAACCGGCAAGTTGCCCTATTCGACAAACCGGCAGACGCCTGCGCCGGTGCCGATCTGGTGTCCACCGATGTCTGGACCAGCATGGGGTTCGAGGAAGAAAACACTGCGCGCATCGCCGCCTTTGCCGGCTGGATCGTCGATTGCGAAAAAATGCGCCGTGCGCAGCCGGATGCATTGTTCATGCATTGTCTGCCTGCACACCGGGGCGAGGAGGTCAGCGCCGAAGTCATCGACGGCCCGCAATCGGTGGTGTGGGATCAGGCAGAGAACCGTCTGCACGTGCAGAAAGCATTACTGGAATATCTGGTGATCGGCCGGGTATAAAAACCGTGGCGATTGGCAGGTGTTAGAGATCGACAGAAAAGAAAACTTCATGACCGATATTAAAAAAACAGTGGAAAAAGTAGAGAAAGTCGTCCTGGCTTACTCCGGCGGACTTGATACGTCAGTCATCCTCAAATGGCTACAGGACAATTATCGCTGCGAGATCGTCACCTTCACCGCCGATCTCGGCCAAGGCGAAGAGCTGGAACCGGCACGTCAGAAAGCGCTGAAATTCGGCATCAAACCAGAGAACATCTACATCGATGACGTGCGCGAGGAATTCGTGCGCGATTTCGTATTCCCGATGTTCCGGGCAAATACGGTGTACGAAGGCGAGTACCTGCTGGGCACCTCGATCGCCCGGCCACTGATTGCAAAACGCCTGATCGAGATCGCCCGCGAAACCGGTGCCGACACGATTTCTCATGGTGCTACGGGCAAGGGCAACGATCAGGTACGGTTTGAACTCGGTGCCTATGCGCTGATGCCGAACGTAAAGATCATCGCTCCTTGGCGCGAGTGGGACCTGCTCTCGCGTGAAAAACTGCTGAAGTATGCGGAAGACGCCGGCATCGCCGTCGACATGAAGCACAAGAATGGCGGTGCACCCTATTCCATGGATGCAAACCTGCTGCATATCAGCTTCGAGGGCCGGCATCTGGAAAACCCCAGTGCAGAAGCCGAAGAAGCAATGTGGCGCTGGACGGTCAGCCCGGAAGCAGCACCGGACGAAGCTCAATACCTCGATATCGAATACGAATGCGGCGACATCGTCGCATTGAACGGCACCCGCATGACGCCAGCCACAGTGCTCTCGACATTGAACAAACTGGGTGGCAAACACGGCATCGGCCGTCTCGATCTGGTGGAAAACCGTTACGTCGGCATGAAGTCGCGTGGGTGCTATGAAACGCCGGGCGGCACCATCATGCTGCGTGCACATCGCGCCATCGAGTCAATCACGCTTGACCGTGAGGTCGCGCATCTGAAGGACGACCTGATGCCGCGGTATGCATCGATGATCTACAACGGCTATTGGTGGGCGCCCGAGCGCGTGGCATTGCAGACACTGATCGACCATACCCAGCAAACCGTGAATGGCTGGGTGCGCCTCAAGCTGTACAAGGGCAACGTGATCGTGATCGCCCGAGATTCGAAAACGGATTCCCTGTTCGACATGAACATTGCCACCTTCGATGAAGATGGTGGTGCCTATAACCAGGCAGATGCCGGCGGCTTCATCAAGCTCAATGCCTTACGGATGCGCATCGCAGCACTCGCCCGCACCGCCCGTAACACGGCTATCGACGGTATTGGCGGCAGCGGCAGCAAGGACAAACCATGAGTGGTCAATTCGACAACGTTTCGGTGGTGAAACAGGCGAACGTGTACTTTGATGGCAAATGCATTTCACACACGGTGGTGTTTGCCGACGGCAGCCGCAAGACACTTGGCGTGATAGTGCCCTCCTCCCTCGCCTTCAACACGGGTGCAGCCGAAATCGTCGAGATCAATGCCGGAAAGTGTCGCATTCGCCTGAAAGGTGAAACAGAGTGGGCCACCTATGAAGCCGGGCAGCGCTTCAACGTCGGTGCCAATTCCAGCTTCGACATCGAGACTATCGAACTACTGGATTACGTCTGCCATTTCATTTAAACGTCTGAAGCTGTGGGGCCTGGACCAGCAATGGCTCAGGTTCCAGCATGACGCCGAAGCGCGCCTGTATGTCAGCTTGAATTGCCTGCGCCAGATGGACGATTTCGGCACCGGTCGCTGCACCGCGGTTTACCAGCACCAGTGCCTGTTTTTCGTACACGCCGGCCGCACCGATCGAACGCCCTTTCCAGCCGGCCTGATCGATCAACCAGCCAGCGGCCAGTTTAAAGCGGCCATCCTCCTGTGGAAAACTCACCAGCCCAGGCCACAGCGCGGCAAGCCGATCACGGAGGGTACCCGACACCAACGGGTTTTTGAAAAAACTTCCGGCATTGCCAAGTAGCGCCGGATCGGGCAGTTTGCGCGAACGAATGGCGATCACCGCTGCACTGATCTCGGTCGCACTACAATCGGCGACGCTGCGTTCGATCACATGCGTTCCGGCTGCAGTCGCCGCGACATTCTGCAACGCAGCTTCGGTTTCAAGTTCCTGGCGCAATTCAGCGTAGCGCAAATGTGGCTGCCAGTGCACGGGCAAGCCGAATGTTACGTCGAGGATCACGGCACGCTCACGCAAACGGTTTTTGAAAACGCTATCGCGATAGCCGAACGCGCATTCGCTACCTTCGAGGGTGACGATTTCGCCGGAAAGAAAATCGAAATAACGCACGCTGTGAATCAAGCTGCCTGCCTCTACACCGTAGGCACCGATATTCTGAATCGGCGCCGCTCCGACGCTTCCAGGAATCCAGGACAGATTCTCCAGCCCGCCGAAGCCGTGGTCAAGCGTCCACTGCACCAGATCATGCCAGGACACACCCGCTGCTGCCCGTACCCGTACGGTTTGATCCGTATGCCCTTGCAGCTCGATGCCGCAAGTAACCATATGCAAGACCAGGCCTGGAAAGTCCTGCGTCAGGACGATGTTGCTGCCACCACCCAGGACAAAGCGCGGCAGGGTTGCCAGCACAGGATCGGATCGCACTTGTTCCAGCATTGAAACATGGGTGACTGGCAGATACACATGGGCGACAGCGGCAAGGCCAAACGTATTCAGCTTGCGCAATGAAAAATTGTACTGAACAGGAAGAACTGAATGCATGGCGAACGATTATAGTCCGGGAAGGTAAATGGGGAATGTAAATGAGAAGTGTGAAACGCCGCTGATTTTCCCTTAAACTAAAAGATCGTTGAAGGGTAGCTTCGAGGCAGCTGCAAGTATGCTGCAAGCACACCACCGCTTCGATTGCGCCTTCGCTCTCATCATTAAAAGGAAAATTTTTATGCCCTCGTTTGACGTTGTTTCAGAAGCCAACCTGGTAGAAGTCAAGAATGCGGTCGACCAGGCAGGCAAGGAAATCACCACCCGTTTCGATTTCAAGGGCAGCGATGCACGGGTCGAGCAAAAAGAACGCGACCTCACCGCATACGCCGACTCGGATTTTCAATTGGGACAGGTACGTGATGTCTTGACGACAAAGCTGGTCAAGCGCAATGTCGATGTGCGTTTTCTCGACATCGGCAAGATTGAAAAAATCGGTGGCGACAAGGTCAAGCAGCTCATCAAGATCAAGAACGGCATCGAGTCCGACGCGGCCAAGAAAATTGTTCGTGTCGTCAAGGACAGCAAGATGAAGGTACAGGCCAGCATTCAGGGCGAAGCGGTTCGTATCACAGGCGCCAAGCGCGACGACCTGCAGGGCGCCATGGCGCTGCTGCGCAAGGAGGTCGCTGATCTACCGCTGGAATTCAATAATTTCCGCGACTGATCTACAGGCGCCAGCCCATACTATCGGATACCGCCAGGAAATAAGTTCGATATCGTACAGACCTGCCGGCGCAACCTTCTTATGCTCGAGAAATTCTAATCAAATGCTCCCAAAGGATCACGCCATGTCCAACAACGAGTCCACCGCGCTGCTTTGGCAGAAAATCGAACATGTACGTATTGGCATGCTCACCACCGTTTCCTCGGATAACGCATTGGTGAGTCGCCCGATGACCAACCAGAAGGTCGACAAGGATGGCCTGCTCTGGTTCTATGTTTCCGACGAGTCAGCCGTTTCGCAGCAAATCGCAGCGAGGCCCGATGTGAATGTCAGCTTCGCCTCACCCGAAGACAGCTTGTATGTGTCAGTTACCGGCCGCGCTGAAATCGTCCAGGATAAAGCGTTGATTCATTCGATGTGGAACCCGATCGTGGCCGCCTGGTTTCCGAACGGAGCTGACGATCCTCACGTGGCATTGATCAAGGTGGACATTCATTCGGCGCAATACTGGGATTCCAAGCTGAGCAAGATGACCCAGCTGCTGAAGATGATGCAGGCTGCCGTGACCGGAAAACCGCCAACCGATATCAGCGACCATAAAAAAATCACCCTGTAACGCCTTGCCGCTCTGGCTGTGCTGCCTCTGCCCTGAAGACCGATTTCGAATTCCGGCGGCAGGCATGGCCAATAGTTTCCACACATTGTCGCCGTTGGTTCAGCCGCACTCGCGAGAGCGAAAGCAGGGAATTCGGGTGGCCGCTTTTTGTTACAAATATTTGCAACTTTCGTTATATTCACAGTAACATTTGAGGCGTCATCACTAACCGGCTTGGATGATGTGTTGTAACCCGTCCTTATTGTCAACACACCGGGCGTAGGTTGTCCCCAACAGGACCCTACGCAATTAATGACCCTGCGATAGAGGCAACATGGGCCCCTTCACCTGCGGCGCAATCCCTATGGCGGTGGCTTGCCTGCCCTTTCCTGTTGCAACTGCCCTGGTTACCGCGGCCGCCACTTTGCTGGTGGTAAAGGTGCTTCCGGGCGCGTTGAAACTGGCAAGCGGCAGCCGCTTTCAATCGCTTGCCGAAAAACTCGAACTAGAAACGAAGCGGCGCGAGAGTGCTGAAAAAGCGCTGGAAGCCAGCCATGCTGCACTGGAACGACGCGTGCTGGAACGCACGGCTGAACGCACGGCTGAATTCACGCTGCGCAATCGGCAGCTGCATTCAGAAATCGTCGAACACCACCGCGTCGAAGCAGCATTGCGCGAGTCGCAACTTATACTAAGCAGCGCCCGACGCCTGGCGCTGTCCAACGCCGGTTTCGACAAACAGAAAATATTTACCGATCTGCTGATGCTGCTTGCAGAAAATCATCCATTTCCTACGTCAGCGATTTACCGCAATGATCGCCGTACCGGAGAATTCAAATGCATCGCTGCGCATGGCATGCCACACGATGGCATGAGCAGTTTTTATTTTCCCGCCGGTTTACTGGCGCGCGTTGCGCAGAGTGGCGAGATCACCGCAATCGCCTGCACCGACCGCTCTGGGCAATCTTCTGCGGCGCAGGCGGACGTCAAGCAGCTAATGCAGCCGCTGATGCAAACGCTGATCGTGCCGGTGATGTACCAGAACCAATGCCTGAGCCTGCTGATCGTAGCCGGCACCCATACCTTCGGCCCGGCTGAAATTGCTTTCATTGAAAGTCTGCGGGTACAACTCGGCGTGGCACAACATAATCTGCGTCTGTATGCAGATAGCAAGCGGCTGGCGCAAGAGCTACACACTCGCAATATCGAAATCGCTCAAAAGAATCTGCAGTTGCAGGACATCAGTCGTACCAAGTCCGAATTCGTGGCCAACATGTCGCATGAATTACGCACGCCCTTGAACGCAGTGCTCGGCTTTACCGGCACCCTGCTCATGCGCCTGCCCGGACCCCTGACACCGGACCAGGAAAAACAGCTGCGCACGATCCAGTCCAGTGCCCGGCACTTGCTGTCGCTGATCAACGAATTGCTGGATGTCGAGAAAATCGAATCCGGCAAGATGGACATACACCTCGAACCAGTAGTACTGCAAACCGCGGTGCGGGACGTGCTCGATACCTTGCAACCCCTTGCCGAACAAAAAAATCTGGCACTGCAGCACAGCCTTCCACAGTCCGACATCACTATTTTGACGGACCGCCGGGCCTTGCAACAGATTTTGCTTAACCTCCTCGGCAACGCCATCAAGTTCACCGACGAAGGGCATGTCGCGATACGGCTGTCGCGCCGGCACACCGGTGCATTCGGCACTGTCGAGTTGACCGTGGCCGATACCGGCATCGGCATTCCGACCGAACGGCAGGGCGAGCTGTTTCAGGCATTCACGCAACTCGATGCAACCTCAACGCGGCGTTACCAAGGTACCGGCCTTGGTCTTTACCTGAGCCAGCGTCTGGCAATCATGGTTGGTGGGCAATTGCGCTGCAAGAGCGAGTATGGCCGTGGTAGCGAGTTTACCCTGGCTTTGCCGGTGCAACATTCATGAGCGCGCGCATCCTGATCGTCGAGGACAACGCCGCCAACATGGAATTGATGCGTTATCTGCTTCAGAGCTTCGGCCATCTGGTGATGACGGCCGAAAACGGCGAGTCCGGGGTTGCCATCGCCGAGGCACACGCACCGGATCTGGTTTTATGCGATGTCCATCTGCCGAAACTCGATGGCTTGGGCGTGGTCAGGCTGCTGAAGCATTCTGCTGCGACCAGTGCCGTACCGGTCATGGCCGTGACTGCACAAGCGATGGTCGGTGACCGCGACCGTTTGCTGCAGGCGGGCTTCGACGGCTATCTGTGCAAGCCGATCGAAGCCGAGGACTTCATCACCCAGGTCGAGGCGTTTCTACCGGTTGCATTGCGATCAGGTGGAATACAACATTGAACAGCAAGTGTACCGACTTGACCCTGTACACTTTGTTCTACCTTTGAAAACTGGATGCCATGGCCACCATACTTGTCGTTGATGATAATGCAGTCAATCGGGCGTTTCTCGTTACGCTGCTTGGCTACGGCAAACACCGGTTGCTGGAAGCTGCCGATGGTGTCGAGGGTCTGGCAGTGGTACGGCAGGAACATCCGGATCTGGTGATTTCCGATATTCTGATGCCGCATATGGACGGTCATGAATTCGTCACCCGCATACACGCCAGTGCGGAAACAGCCGCCACGCCCGTCATTTTTTACACTGCCGGTTATCACGAGGCGGAGGCCAGGGTCATTGCCCGTGCCTGTGGTGTTTCGCGCGTGCTTGCCAAACCAGCCGAGCCGGAACTGATCCTGCGCACTGTGAATGAAGCGCTCGGATTGCCGGATCAGGTGATCGATCTGCCACCGCTGACGGCACCTCCGGTGGAAGGCAGTCGCTTCATCACGATCGACAGCCAGGTTGCCGAATACATGGTTGAACTAGAAAGTAGCAGCCAGTTGATCGCGCAGTTGGTGGCATCTCCAGAAAACGCACACGAAGACACTGCTGAGCGTGCACTGGCGACCAGTCGGCTGAGCAGCTCGCTGGCAAAGTTGCAAGCCGCCAGTAGCAGGCTGTCGGCGCTGGTGCAGATCAGTCGCGAAGTCGCTGCCGAAGACAAGGGTGCCTTTTATGGCGAAGTAAACACGCCGACGCCGACTGCAGCGAAGCCGGCAACACCGGTACCGTCGCCGGCAAAGATCGTCCGGCCGATACCGCCACTATCGCGGATCGCCGCCGACGAAGTACCAGCGAACGATGCCGATGGCCCTGCTCGGGTTTCGCCGGAACGCGCGAAGTTCCAGGCACGCCTGGCCAAGGCGCTGCAGTTTGCAGGTTACCCCCACGATAGTCCCACCCAGCTGGCCCGAGAATTCAACCTGCGCTTTACTGGCCGACCGGTCACTATCCATGCGGCGCGCAAGTGGCTGGTGGGCGAATCGATACCGACGCAGGATAAGCTGCGCATTTTGGCGCAGTGGCTCGGTGTGACGGCGGAATGGCTGCGGTTTGGCGACGCTGACCTGCCAGAAATGACCAAGCGCCACCATGCTGACCTGGCCGTGCATTCGGAGGAAGGCCAACTGCTCGCCGAACTGCTGGAACTCGACCCCTACCACCGCCGCCTGGCGCATGATTTTGTAACGATGCTGGCAGAAAAACATGCTCAGGAACGCGAGGCGGGACCGGAATAAGCTCAAGCGCGTTCCACATCATCCATTTTGTAGCCTTCAGCTTTTTAGAGCTGCCCGGCGCTGCCGCACCCCCGCTGCCAGATCGTTCAATACCGTCAGGCTGTCCTCCCAGTCGATACAGCCGTCGGTAACGGATTGCCCGTAGGTCAGGGTCTTGCCCTGCACCAGGTCCTGACGGCCTGCCACCAAATGGGATTCCACCATGACACCGACGATACGCGTGTTGCCGTTCCCAATCTGACGGCTGATGTCGGCGCAGACCGGTATCTGGTTTTGCGGCTTTTTCGAGCTGTTGGCATGCGAGGCATCCACCATCAGCCGCGGCTGGAGGCCGCTGGCGACGATATCCTTGCAGGCCGATTCGACGCTGTCGGCATCATAGTTCGGCGTTTTGCCACCGCGCAGAATGATGTGGCAATCTTCGTTGCCATCGGTGGAAACGATGGCTGAATGCCCACCCTTTGTCACCGATAGAAAATGATGCGGCTGCGACGCCGCCTTGATGGCATCGATTGCAATGCGAATATTGCCATCGGTGCCGTTCTTGAATCCGACCGGGCACGACAGGCCCGACGCCAATTCCCGATGAATCTGTGACTCGGTGGTGCGGGCGCCGATCGCACCCCAACTGATCAGGTCGGCAATGTATTGCGGGCTGATGACATCGAGAAACTCGGTGCCGGCCGGCAATCCGAGTTCATTGATATTGAGCAGCAACTCACGCGCCGCGCGCAAGCCGTCGTTGATGCGAAAGCTGTTGTCCATGTAAGGATCGTTGATCAACCCTTTCCAGCCGACAGTGGTGCGCGGTTTTTCGAAATACACCCGCATGACGATCTCAAGATCGCCGGCCAGGCGCTCACGCTCCGTCACCAGTCGTCGTGCGTACTCCATCGCCGCTTTGGTGTCGTGAATCGAGCATGGTCCGATCACCACCAGCACCCGGTCGTCCTCGCCATGCAATATCCGGTGCAGCGCAGCACGCGATTTTCCGGCTGTTTCAGCAGCCAGTTCGGAACAGCCGAATTCACGAATCAAATGGGATGGCGGCGTCAGTTCCTTCATCTCGCGAATGCGTAGGTCATCAGTGCGGGGCATGCTTTTCTCCAGTGGAAAATAAAAAACCGCCATGTCGGCGGTTTTGAAAAAATTCAGAAGGTCTCGTCATCCTGCTTTTACGTGAACCTGCCGCTTCTCCACCGCCATCGGGCTGGAAACGCTGAAGTAGAAGTAAAAGTGGAAGTGAAAGCGGCTCATGGGGTAAGTAGGGCGTTGTCTGCATTCGATCATGCAACAACTAGTAGGGTTTTGCAAGGCACAGCATGGATTATGAACCATTTGCGTTGCAGGTAAAGAACCTCCGTCACGCAATTTTTTAAAAAATATTCGAAATACAACGGATAAAACTCTTTCCAACCAGCCGATGCCTTAGGTAAAAAGATGTCAAAAACACATTTATATGTTCAGTATCTGGTAGCTAAAGTGATTCGATTCAGCTTAGAATAAGTACTTATCTTTCAGCCTTGACAACATTTTCAAAGGAAAAATTATGGGACTATGTTTATCAACCCCAAGAGTCAATCAGCCTACGCTTTTTAGGGACTCAGGCGGTCATCTCTGCGAAATGACGGTGATAGAGTCTACTAAAGCTGAAAAAAAATCGATGCGCCAAGAGGCAAAGGAATGGAAAGCGCAAATGGAAGCAGCGGGTTTTAAGAACGTCAGGGTGACAACTAGTTTTCGGTAACAAAATTCTGTAATCGCAGTGTCGGACTGGCTTGTCAAGGCGGCAAGCCAGTGCTCTTATGTGTGGCAAAAAAACTTATTTTTTTTCGCTTCGTTCGGTCAAATAAACGACATTGCCCGATTTGGCAAATTGCTACCGAACTTTTAGCTCCGGCCTCCTACGAAGCATTACGCCGTACCCCCCACCGTTACGCCATCGATACGCAAAGTCGGCTGGCCTACGCCCACCGGAACGCTCTGCCCTTCCTTGCCGCACACGCCGATACCGGAATCCAGGCGCATGTCGTTGCCGATCATGGAAACCCGGTTCAGCACGTCGGGCCCGTTGCCGATCAGCGTCGCGCCTTTTACCGGATACGTTACTTTGCCGTTTTCGATCATGTACGCTTCACTGGCGGAAAAAACGAATTTTCCGTTGGTAATATCGACCTGGCCGCCACCGAAATTAACGGCGTACAAACCGTTCTTCACCGATGCCAGGATTTCGGCGGGATCGCGGTCCCCGCCCAGCATGTAGGTGTTGGTCATGCGCGGCATCGGCAAGTGAGCGAAGGATTGGCGGCGGGCGTTGCCGGTTACCGGCATCTTCATCAGGCGCGCATTCATGGTGTCCTGTATGTAACCTTTCAGGATACCGTCCTCGATCAGAGTCGTGCACTGCGTGGCGTTGCCCTCGTCGTCAATGTTCAGGGAGCCGCGCCGGTCGGCGATGGTGCCGTCGTCCACCACAGTTACTCCGCGTGCGGCGACCCGTTCACCGATACGGCCAGAGAAGGTGCTGGAGCCCTTGCGGTTGAAGTCACCCTCGAGCCCGTGTCCGATCGCTTCATGCAGCAGGATGCCAGGCCAGCCCGGCGCTAGCACCACCGTCATCGGGCCGGCAGGCGCCGGACGTGCCTCCAGGTTGACCAATGCCGACGCCACGGCTTCGCCAGCATATTTTTCCAGCAATGCATCGTCAAAATAATCGTAGCTGTAGCGCCCGCCGCCGCCCGACGAACCCATTTCCCGACGCCCGTCCTGCTCGGCGATTACCGTCAGCGACAAGCGCACCAGCGGCCGCGTGTCGGCGGCAATGACGCCGTCGCTACGCACCACCAGTACCACGTCGTACTCGCCTGCAAGGCCAGCCATCACCTGCACGATGCGCGGGTCCTTCTTGCGGGCGATGGCTTCGATGCGCTCCAGCAGATTGACCTTGGCCGTGGCATCCAGGGAAGCCAGCGGGTTGTTGGGCAGGTACAGCGCGCGCCCGCCGTTCGGTGAAAGTACGGAAGCGATCTTGATCTTGCCGGCACCCTGGCGGGCGATGGTGCGGGTTGCGCTGGCCGCCTCGGTCAACGCGCGTTCCGATATTTCGTCGGAATAGGAAAACGCCGTCTTGTCGCCGGAAATAGCACGCACGCCAACGCCCTGGTCGATCGAAAACGTGCCGGTCTTGACGATACCTTCTTCCAGGCTCCAGCCTTCACTCTTGGTGAACTGGAAATACATGTCGGCGTAATCGACCTTGTGAGTAAACATAGTGCCGAGCGCGCTCAGTACTTTTCCTTCGTCGAGGCCGAATGGCGTCAGCAATACATCTCGCGCCAGCGACAGTGGCTGCAGGTTTGGTTCGAATGGGGTCATGATGTTTCCCGGGTGAGATCGGACTTGGTGATTGTAGAACATAAGGCGTCGCGACAATGGCGCAGCGCCGGCAGGGTCTCGCGTATCAATTGCAGCTTTGCGAGGTCGATTTCACCGCAGACCACGCCTTCCCCTTCTGCAAGGGATGCCATTACTTCTCCCCAAGGGTCGATCAGCATGCTGTGACCCCAGGTACGGCGGCCATTCTCATGCACCCCACCCTGCGCCGCAGCGAGCACGTAGCACTGGTTTTCAATGGCGCGGGCGCGCAGAAGGATTTCCCAGTGCGCCGAGCCGGTGGTGTAGGTGAAGGCTGATGGCACGACGATCAGATTGCATGCGCCGAGCGCACGATAGAGCTCTGGAAAACGCAGGTCGTAGCACACGGACAACCCAACCCTGCCGAGCGGCGTATCGACAGTGCGCACCGCATCACCGGCAGTAATGGTACGTGATTCGTCGTACGACTCCTTGCCGCGGGTGAAGCTGAAAAGATGCATCTTGTCATACCGTGCTGCAGGCGTGCCGTCTGGTGCATACACCATCAGGGTGTTGCGCACCTTGCCCGCTTCGGTGCTTTCCAGAGGCAGGGTGCCGCCGACCAACCAGATCCCGTGGCGAAGCGCCATCTGCGCCATCGCCTGCTGGATCGGACCGCTGTCGGGCGCTTCGGCCTGCGCCAACTTATCGCGCTCGTGAAGTGCCATCGATGGCCAGTATTCCGGCAACGACACCAGTAAAGCACCCTTTGCTGCTGCATCGGCAACCAGCCGGCTCGCCACGTCGATGTTTTCCGCCAGATCGGGTGTCGACACCATCTGCACTGCAGCTACCGTCATCATTTTTCTCATTCTAGTGCTCCACTTTTACCGGTCTCTGCTGGAACGCTCTCGGATACCACCGGTTGATTGTCGCCATTTCGTTTCACCTTCATGACCTGTGGCGCGCTCCAGGGCCCGGTGATCCGGTACTCGAACGTGAAGGCACGCATCAATGGCTCTCGCAGGAACAATTGGGCCATAAATGTTCCGAGGCCAATCACCGGATTGACTGCCAGGGCATACACGACCGATGCCGTACCGACGTTTATCTCCGGAATCACTGCCACATGCAGGTCCTGTGTTTCGCGGACGATGTCGGCGCTGCCGTCCATGACCACCGTGGCGCTCACGCTGCGCATCTTCAGGTTGTCGGTTTTTGCACTGCCATTGACGATATTGACCGTGCCCGTGATGCCGTCGAAAGCAAAGCCTTCCGAAAACACATCGCGAAAATCCAGTGTCAGGCGTCGCGGCAGGGATTGCAAGCTGAGCACGCCCAGCAGTTTTGCGGCACCGGGATTGACCTTTAGAAACTGACCTGAAGCCATGTCGATGCGCATCTGGCCATCCATGCTCGGTACATCCAGGGAGAACGGCAGCCCTTGCCAGCGAATATTGCCTTCCATGACACCCTTGCCGCCCTTTAGTACGCTGCCAAAGCCAAAACGCTCCAAGAGCTTGCCAGCGTCAACCAGGTCGAGGCGATAATCCAGATTGGTCATGCTACCGGCGTCGGTAGGCCGGCTCCAGCTGCCAGTGGCCTTGAGTTCGGCATCTGCATTTGCCAATAACAGCTTGTTGATGCGCCATTCACGCCATTCGCCACGCCCGGAGGGGCGGCTGTTGTTGGCGATCAGTTCGACACGGCCCATTTTCTTACCAAATAATTCAAAATTTTCAGCGATGATATCGAGCGCCGGTATCTGCGTCATGGCGCTTTTTCCCTCAAGAATTTCTGTAACATCCGATGCCGCCGTCTTGGGAATGATCAGCGAGCTCAGGCGTGCAGTCACCTTGCCCAGCCCGCGGCTAACGCGCGATTCATTCCAGGTGACATACCCGGAGGCTTGCAAGGCATCGATATTGGCTTGCCAGACGTCTTTCTGGTGCGATACGCCGACGACGACGTTATCGAGTTTCTTGCCACCGAAAATCAGCTCGGTAGCGCGCGCCGACAGCACTTCCGGCTCCAGGTACTGGCTCAACATGCTTGGTTCACCAGCAGGAAGTGGCGCAATGGCAGCGGCAGGCGGGAGGCCCGGTATTTCCGGTGCAGCGACGACCGCTGATGCTGATGCTGGTACCGTCGCAAGCAGTGATTCGCTCTTTTTATCTGCGGCAGTCACAGCGCCGATCAGGTTGCGCCAGGCATCGATGTTCAGCGTTTTCAAATTGACGTTGATATTGATGCCACTGTCCGGTCGTGGCGCCGGGACGTTGACGCCGATGCCGCCGCTGACCACACGCCATGAAGCGTTTGCATCTGCGGCTTTCTGCCGCTGATAGGCTGCCGACATCGCCGTGCCGAGCGAAAGACGGAGCTCATCGCGCAGCATCGCCGACCCATCTCCTGGCAAGGTAACCAGTTCGACTTTCAAGGGCAGACTGTCGCCGGCCATTTTCTTCAAGGGTGCAGGAAAATCCAGTGCCAATCCTTGCAGAGAGGACTCGATCAGCACCTCCAACTGTTTCTGGCGCACCGCGATCGTGGCCCCGTAGCGGCTATTGCCGACGATATATCGGGACAGACGCTGCAGCGCTGGCGATGGATAGGCACGCGACATCCCATCGGATGACAGAGTACCGTCGGCCTTGATGACGATTGCACCGTCGGGCTGAGTGCCGCCAGTAGCACTCACCGGACCACCGAGAAAAGTGGCTTTCAATCCATTCAAGGCAAAGCCCTTTTCATTGAATTCAAATTTCCCGTTTGTTTGAAACAGCGTGGGTAACGCTTTTTGCAACGTGATGTCATTGTCGGCAAGCCGTACCACGCCCTGCACCTTGGTGTCTTGCAAGCGAGCCAATGGCAATTGCAGCTTCAGCGATAGCACGCCATGACCTACGGCCTTGGTCTCTTCCGTAAAATGGGCGATCCAGTCGGCGACAGGGCTATTGTTGACGAACCCGAAAAGTTCTTGCAAAGCGCCGGATGCAATGCCCTCGACCGCAAGAATTTTGTCGGTTGCCAACAGATCGGGAATCACTGCCTTGATCTCGGAAAGTGCCGAATTTTGCACCTTGGCACTTTTGCCATTGATCTCGAGGCGAGTGCGATCGATACCCACGGTTCCTTGAAATGCGTCGAACAACGGCCACAGCGGCGCTTTGCCATCCTTTGCGAAATGCCCAGGTGCGAGATTCAACCGCCCATTCTCCACGCGACCAATCACGCTGAACTCGCCGGGTGACGTGGCGTTTGCGGGCTGGCCGGGAAGCCGACGAAATGGAAAATCTGCCAAATCGCCTTTCAATCGTACTTTGACATCGCGCAACATGCCGCCAGCCAGCGCGCCACTCAGCCAGGATCGTAGCAATTCAGGCGTGGCAAGCGGCAGGTACTCGTGAACGCGGGCAAGGTCGAACCCACTGAATTCACCCTTGACGTCGATTACCCCGATACTCGCGCCATCTGCACGGTTGATTGGCATGCGATGCGTTCCAGAAAGGCGGCCTTGCAGGCCCTGTCGCAAGAAATGCATGTCACGTACTTCCAAAAGCAATTGGTTATTGTCCTGAATTTTCCAGTTCGCCTGCATGTCGAGCTGGTCGAGCGTCACGCGCGGCTCAGCGACGTAGCCGGGAAGATGCAGCTTCAGGCCGGTTGATACCAGGGTGAATGCACCGCCACGATCGTTTGCATTGATGGCACCGGTAAGATTGTCGAAGCCCGGAATTGCCGGCACCGCTGCCTGAGCCGCTCTGGAGGCGGTTTTTGAATAGGCCGGGCGTGCTGCCTGCGGCTGTAGGGAAAGGTTCGAGAAACTGCCTTTTAAAGTGTAAGCGGAAATCTGCGGGTAGGTTCCGTACCAATTGGCCGTGAAATCCTTGAGTACACCTTTCGGTGAGAAATCCTGCAGCATGCGGCGCTGCGCGGCAGGCACCGGCAAGCGCTCGAAAAAGTTTGCCAGCGTTTCCAGGTCCAGTAATTTTGCTGAAAAAACCGTATGTTCGGGCCGCCCGTTATGTGCCGGCGTAAACGTTTCACTGATAGTGGTCTTGGGCAGACGCAACCCTTCGGCGGTCTGCATGGAAAAATCGGTTACGGTAATGGTGTGTCCGTCAGTGCCGAACCCGGCCGGCACCGAAGCGATTGCCGATGTCTTGAGCAGTGTCGCCTCCCGCGCGAAGTTTTCCTTGATCGAGACGCGGCCGCTGACTGTCGACAGATTCAGCAGCGGCAACGTCGGCCCCAGTCTTGCCGACACCTCGGACAATTGCAGGTCCGCAGTCAGGTCGGCAACCTTGCCACGGTCGAACGACAGCCACGAGCGGACGCTGCCAGTGCCGGTAAACAGGGCAACCGGAAGGTCGAAGTAAGCGCTCCATCCGGCAATCGCAGGGCTGCGTATATCGGCATACAGGGTACCGGTCCATTGCGTGAAGTCGGCAATCTTCTGGGCGAACGGCGGATGGCTGAAGCCACCCCGCACATCCACTGGTGCGGCCAGCGCCGTCGGCGGAACTGCCTTGAGCGCAAAAACATGGTTTTGCCAGACATTCTCCAGGCGCACCTGCACCTGCTCCAGCAATAACTCAGGGGCACCGCGTCGAGCGTCGGTCCAGCGTATGCGGCCATCGCGAATGACGATACGCTGTTGTGACAATACCCAGTCCAGACCACTGCCATCGCTGCGTTTGTCGGGGTCGATAAGAATTCCGGCCACGAAAAGCCGACCGGCTGCATCCCGCCGTACGTCCAGATCCGGACGCTGGATTTCCAGGTCTGCCAAGTGCAGCTGACCCCTTATCACCGACCACCACGATAACGAAGCAACTGCATACGGCAGCCGTAGACTGGTGCCACCCGCACTATTTCGCACCTGCACATCGGTCAGCGCCAGCTGGGGCGTAAGACCGGACCACGAGGCGTCGATTGCCGCAATCGTTACCGGCTGGCCAATTGCGCGTGAAGCCATCTGCTCGATTTGCGGTTTGTAACGATGGATATTTGGCGTCACGCCATGGCGCAGAACCAGAAACAAGCCACAAAACAGAAAATAAAGGATAAGCGCTGCAGCACCCGCAACGCGGGCGGTCCGCTGCAGACGGCCGTGCACCATGCGTGATCCGGATGCCGGTGCGGAGGAAGAAAGTTCTGTGGGCATCGCACGAACCAAAGAAATTAATGACATTGGCCGCGACGACGTTGGCGCGGCAAGCTGTATAGTCGCATGAAAACCCTGCAATCTCCCATGATCAACTCTCTTCTGGCCGCCACCAACGTTTCCCGTTTTTATCAACGCTGGATCGATGCCGCTCCTAACCGTATGCAGGCTGTGGCACGCACCGCCAGCGCTGCACTGACACCCGAGTCGCTGCATTCGATGCTCCAGGCCGAGCAGGGTGAAGCACAGGCCACGCCCCAGCTGCTGCCTGGGGCGATGAGACGGGTGCGTAATCTGCTACTGGCCTCGCTCATTCAGCGCGACCTGGACGGCCGCGCCAATCTGGCAGAGGTGGTGGCCAGCATGACGCTATTTGCCGATTTTGCAGTGACGACGCACCTGCAGGTACTGCATGAGGAGATGGAAACGTTGCACGGCGTGCCAATCGGTGAGGAGAGTGGCCAGCCGCAGCAACTGATCGTGCTCGGCATGGGCAAGCTCGGCGGTGGCGAACTCAACGTATCGTCCGACATCGACCTGATTTTCGTCTACCCGGAGGACGGCGACACCCAGGCGACAGCGGCGAGTCAGAAAAGCTTGTCAAATCAGGAATTTTTTACGCGCCTAGGCAAGCGCCTGATTGCGGCTTTGTCCGAAATTACCGGTGACGGCTTCACATTCCGGGTCGACATGGCGTTGCGCCCGAATGGCAACTCAGGGCCGCTGGTGGCCAGTTTGAACATGGTGGAGCGCTACCTGATCGTTCAGGGCCGCGAGTGGGAACGCTATGCCTGGGTCAAGGCCCGGGCGATAACTGGGCGCGAGGAGGATATTACCGGTCTGGAAGCGATCATCCGTCCATTCATTTATCGTCGTTACCTGGATTTTGGCGCCATCGACGCCATCCGAACCATGCACGGCCAGATACGCGCCGAAGTCGTGCGCCAGGAAATCCGGCACCCGGAACGTAGCGACAATGTCAAGCTCGGCCGCGGTGGCATCCGCGAAATTGAATTTATCGCCCAGGTTTTTCAGCTGATCCGGGGTGGGCGCGATGCTGCACTGCGCGAGCGCTCCAGCCGTGCCGTGCTGGCTACCCTCGGCATCAAAAACCTGCTTGCTCCGGAAATCGTCGAAGCGCTCTTGGCAGCGTATGTTTTTCTGCGCAATCTGGAGCACCGCCTGCAGTACCTCGACGATGCCCAAACCCACACCTTGCCCAGCAACGATGCCGACCGCTTGCGCGTCGCGCAGATGATGGGCATGCCTGATGTGCCGCAACTATTGCAGGCGCTGGAAAGCCATCGGCAAGTGGTGGCGGCACAGTTCGATGAAATCTTCAGCGACCCAGAGGGACAATCAGCGTCAGACAATGGCGAGTCGGGCGGTGAATCGGGTGCGCCCGGCATGCTGTGCCCATTGACCGACACCGATCCAGTGGAAATCATTCTTGCACGTCTCGTCGAATTGCAGTTTGACGAGCCAGAAAACGCTGCACAACGACTTTTTTTAATCTTGCAGTCTCCACGCATGCAGTCGCTGCCCGAAGCCAGTCGAAGAAAACTACTGGCGCTGGTAAATGCAGCACTACCGTCGATTGCCGCCATGGTGGACAACCGCGCCGCGACCCTGCATCGCATCCTGGATTTTTTCGAAACCATTGCACGCCGCGCCGCCTATCTGGCCCTATTGACGGAATATCCCCAGGCCCTGCGCCGGGTGATCCGCATGATGAGCGCCAGCGATTGGGCAGCGAAGTACCTGACCCGTCACCCACTGCTGCTGGATGAACTGCTCGACGATCCAACCCTGATTTCGATACCGGATTGGGAAGCGTTTGCAAATGATTGTCGCATCCAGCTCGAGGCCAGTGCCGGCGACACCGAGCGCCAGCTCGACGTGCTGCGCGAACTGCATCATGCGCAGCAGTTGCGGCTGTTGGCGCAGGACCTGGAGGGTGCCGTCACGGTCGAACAACTGGCCGATAACCTTTCCAGCCTGGCAGATATTCTGGTTGCACAGACCCTGCAGGCGATCTGGCTCACCCTCCCCACCCGGCATCTGCCAGAACCCCGGTTTGCCGTCGTTGCCTATGGCAAGCTCGGCGGCAAGGAGCTAGGATATGCCTCCGATCTGGATCTGGTGTTTTTGTACGACGACGAGCACCCGGAGGCGCCGACACTCTACGCGCGTCTGGCGCAACGCTTTATCACCTGGATGACCAGCCATACGGCAGCCGGCATCCTGTTCGATATCGACACCGCCCTGCGCCCGGATGGCGCCAGTGGCCTGCTTGTCTCCAGCTTGGCATCGTTCGAAAAATACCAGATGCGTTCAGCCTGGCAGTGGGAGCACCAGGCACTCACGCGGGCCCGCTTTTGTGCCGGCGATCGAGAAATCGGCGGACGATTCGAAGCGATCAGGCTGGATGTGCTGTGTCGTAAGCGCGCCACCGATCCATTGAAGCGGGATGTCCTGGACATGCGCCGCAAGTTGCATCTGGCGCACCCCAATCGCACACCCCTGTTCGACCTGAAGCACGACAAGGGTGGCATGATCGATATCGAATTCATGGTGCAATTTCTGGTATTGCAACAGGCGACACAATATCCGGAACTTGCCGCCGACATTGGCAACATCGGCTTGTTGATCCGCTGTGGTGACCTCGATCTGATCGATCCGGTTGCGGCCCGGGTCGTGGCCAATGCCTACCGAACGTTTCGCAAGCTGCAGCACCAGATCCGCCTTCAGGGACAGGAGCGTGCGCTCATCGACATCGGCCGCGTCAACGCTGAAGTGTCGGCAGTCGTGGGCCTGTGGGAACAGGTTTTTCACGCATCATGAACCGGGCTTGAGCACAAACGTCAGATTGCCCCACAAGCTTTCCCAATCGTCGGTCACTGGATCGGTAGCGGGAATCATGTGCACCACGCTCAGCATCCAGTTACCGGCATACGGCAATTCAAAGGCAAATCTGCCGGAAGCATCGGTACGGGTCTGGATCACCAGTTGCTGGGTTCCACGCAGGTGCCAGGCCTTGACCAGTGCGTTGGCAAGCGGCTTTCGCTCGTAGAGCAGACTCCATTCCAGTCGATCACCCGGACGCGCAGTCGGCAGATTGCTCAGCGGCAGAATCTCGAAACGTTGTCCGGTCTGAATTGCATGCGTTGCATTTGGCTCGCCACCGGCGTTTGCCAGCGTCTTGACGTAACGGCGGTACTTCTCCCTTGCCGGATTTCCTGCGTTGCCAGCAGCTTCGCGACTGCGGATAATGTGTTCCAGCCCTTCCATCTTGAGATAGGCATGGAATTTTTCAGGCCCGAGCGTGATGCGATTCGGGTGGCCGTCGTAGGCGAACAAATGGGTACCGGGAGTATCGAGCCGAATGGCGAAATCGCCCACATCCGGCGAGCCGGACACGCGCGGCAACAGATCGACTTTGCCGCTGCTCGTGTACTGCTGCAGTGCCGCGACATATTGCCTAGAAAACGGCACTACCTCGCCGACGAAGTTTTCGCCGACATTCAACGATAACCGGGTGGTGCCGCCAGCAGCCACGGCGGTCGGCTGCGACATCATCCAGAACTCGTGCGCCAGCGTGGGTGCGCTGAAGCAGAGCCCGGCAATCAGCGCAGCGCAGCCATGAAGCCGAAGCGACAACAGAGTTTTGCCCATGATCGACAAGTGCCTAAGTAAACATTCAGATAAAAAAAGGCCGCATCATGAAAACGTGATGCGGCCAGTCGTTTTAGCAGCGTGGGAAATATCAGCGCGCAGCCATCAATGCAGTGGTGGTATCGAGCATACGGTTCGAAAAACCCCACTCGTTGTCGTACCAGGAAGTGACTTTCACCAGCCGGCCCGATACCTTCGTCAGCGTCGAATCGAAGTTGCTCGACGCCGGGTTATGGTTGAAATCGACCGACACCAATGGTTCGGTCTGGTAGGTCAGGATGCCCTTGAGTGGGCCGTCCGCCGCTTCCTTCATGATGGCATTGACTTCTTCCACGGTGGTGTCACGAGCGGCGATGAACGACAGATCGACGATGGAGACATTGATGGTCGGCACCCGGATGGCGAAACCGTCGAGCTTGCCGTTCAGTTCCGGCAATACCAGGCCGACCGCGGCTGCAGCGCCGGTTTTGGTCGGGATCATGCTCATGGTTGCCGAACGGGCGCGGCGCAGGTCTTCGTGCATGACGTCGGTGAGTACCTGATCGTTGGTGTACGAGTGGACCGTGGTCATCAAGCCATTCAGCAGGCCGATCTTGTCGTTCAACGGCTTGGCCAGTGGTGCCAGGCAGTTGGTGGTGCACGATGCGTTTGAAATCACGGTGTCCGATGCCTTCAGCACATGGTGATTGACGCCATAGACGATGGTCGCGTCCACGTCCTTGCCGCCCGGCGCGGAAATGATGACTTTCTTGGCGCCGCCTTTCAGATGTGCGGACGCTTTTTCCTTGGTCGTGAAAAATCCCGTGCATTCCAGCACCACGTCGACATTCAGCTCGCCCCACGGAATATCGGCCGGATTGCGTTGCGCGAAGACTCGGATCTTGTCGCCATTGACGATCATGTGGTCGCCCTCGACTTCCACGGTGCCAGGAAACCTGCCATGGGCAGTGTCGTAGCGGGTCAGATGGGCGTTCGATTTGGCGTCGCCCAGGTCGTTGATGGCGACGATCACGATATCGTTGGTCTTGCCGCCTTCATAATGGGCACGCAGTATGTTGCGGCCGATGCGGCCGTAGCCGTTGATTGCTACACGTATGGTCATTTTTTTCTCCAGGACTCAACAATATAAAAACGGAAGACAGCAATAATAAATACGGTAAGAACATGCGTTCGGACGGGGGCCTCAGGCATGACGGGCAAGTACTCCCTCGACCGCGGCAACGACCTTGTCGACAGTGAAACCGAAATGCTCGAACAGCACGCCGGCGGGCGCCGATTCGCCGAAGGTATCGATGCCCACCACTGCGCCATCGAGGCCGACGTACTTGTGCCATAAGGCGCTCACACCGGCTTCGACAGCGACTCGCGGCAATGCGTGCGGCAGCACGTCGGCACGGTAGCCGGCATCCTGGCGGTCGAAAACATCGGTCGAAGGCATGGACACCACCCGCACTGGCACATCACGCGAGGCCAGCGCTTTTGCCGCCTGCATCGCCAGTTCCACTTCCGAACCGGTGGCGATCAGGATCGCCCGGGCATCGGGTGCGTCGTGCAGCACGTAGCCGCCGCGGGCAATGGCCGCTACTTGTTGCGCAGACCGTTGCTGGAACTGCAGATTTTGCCGCGAAAATATCAATGTACTGGGGCCGGTGTGCCGCTTGATCGCCTCTTTCCAGGCGACTGCCGACTCGGTCGTGTCGCAGGGGCGCCAGTTATCCAGGTTCGGAATCAGCCGCAGGCTGGAGATGTGTTCCACCGCCTGGTGCGTCGGCCCGTCTTCGCCCAGACCGATCGAATCGTGCGTAAACACGAACAACGAACGAATTTTCATCAACGCCGCCATGCGCAAGGCATTGCGACTGTAATCGGAAAACGTCAGAAACGTGGCGCCGAAAGGAAGATAGCCGCCGTGCAGCACAATTCCGTTCATGATGGCGCTCATGCCGAACTCGCGCACACCATAATTGATGTGATTGCCGGCCTTATCGTGCCGGACCGCAATCGATTCCTTCCAGTTGGTCAGATTCGATCCGGTCAGATCGGCGGAGCCGCCCAGAAATTCCGGCAGTACCGCCGCCAGGGCCTGGATCGTATTCTGGCTGGCCTTGCGCGTGGCAATGGTTTCCTGCTTGTCGATGCAGGTAGCGATGTAGGCGTCGGCGATGGCCTCGAAATTACCTGGCAATTCGCTAGCCATACGCCGCTGCAATTCCGCCGCTTCCTTCGGGTACTGCCCGGCATACGACGAGAACAAACCGTTCCAGGCGTCCTGCGCCTGAGCACCCGCTTTGCGGGCATTCCAACTGGCGTAGACATCTGCAGGAATTTCGAACGGTGCAGCGGTCCACCCGAGTACTTCGCGCACGATGGCGATTTCCTTGTCGCCCAACGCTGCGCCGTGCACCCTGTCGGTGCCCTGCATGTTCGGCGAGCCTTTGCCAATGGTCGTCTTGCAGCAAATCAGCGTCGGGCGCTCGGCGGTCTTCGCCTTGGCAATCGCAGCGTCGACCGCGCCTACGTCATGACCGTCCACGTCTGCAATCACGTTCCAGCCGTAGGCCTCGAAACGTTTCGGCGTATCGTCGCTGAACCAGCCCGCGACATGGCCGTCGATGGAAATACCGTTATCGTCGTAGAGCACGACCAGCTTCGACAGCCGAAGCACGCCGGCCAGTGAACACGCCTCGTGCGAAATGCCTTCCATCAGGCAACCATCACCCACGAATGCATAAGTGTGATGGGCGACTACGTCGAGGCCCGGACGATTGAATTCTGCCGCCAGCAATTTTTCGGCAAGCGCCATGCCGACAGCGTTGGCAAGGCCTTGGCCCAATGGCCCGGTACTGGTTTCTACGCCGGGGGTGATCTCTACTTCTGGATGGCCCGGGGTTTTCGAATGCAATTGCCGGAACTTGCGCAACTGGTCCATCGGCAGGTCGTAGCCCGACAGATGCAGCAGTGCGTATAGCAGCATCGAGCCGTGCCCGTTCGATAACACGAATCGGTCGCGGTTGATCCAGTGCGGATCTGCAGGATTGTGACGGTGATGGCGTGACCAGAGCGCAACGGCGATTTCCGCCATGCCCATCGGCATTCCGGGGTGGCCGGAATTGGCTTTTTGCACCGCATCCATTGCCAGCGCACGAATCGCATTGGCCATTTTTTGTTGTTCGAGTGCGTTCGGCAGGTAGGATGTCATGTTTGGCAGGTTTGGAATCGCCGGGTCGAAACCGCGGGCGGGTGCTAATTAAAGGACGATATTTTACCAGAGTGACTCTCCAAGCCTGGAATACCGCTTTAGCGCTGAAACAGCGCTGTTTCAGCGCCATTCCCATCGTAAAGGAATAAAAATGCCCCGCTTTTATCTTGGCCGACCGTTGGCAATCGGCGATTGTTTCGAGTTGCCGCCCGCCTTGGCGCATCATGTGCTGGTGTTGCGCATGCAATTAGGTCAATACATCACCCTTTTCAATGGCGAGGGTGGCGAGCATACCGCTACCATCTCCGGGATGGACCGGAAAACGGTCTCGGTAGAAATCAAGGCATTCTCGCCGCGTGAAGCGGAGCTGCCCTACACGATCACGCTGGCACAGGCATTGCCCGAAGCCGCCAAGATGGACTGGATCGTGGAAAAAGCGGCCGAACTAGGGGCTGCGGCGCTACAACCGTTGGCAGCACAGCGTTGCGTGGTACGGCTCTCGGCAGAACGGGCGACGAAACGGTTGCAGCACTGGCAGGCAATTGCCGTTGCCGCTGCCGAGCAGAGCGGACGCAACCGGGTCATGCATGTGGCTTCGGTGATGGATGTCGACCATTACGTCGGCCAGCAAGACCTGCATCTGCGGCTACTTCTGAGCCCGGATGCCGAAGTCTCGCTGGCACAGTGGGCGCGCCATCAACCACCGCGCTGTGTGACCCTGATGGTGGGCCCAGAAGGTGGATTCAACGCTGCGGAACAGGCTGGCGCCATCAAACACGGCGTACTGGCGCTTGGTCTGGGCACCAGAATATTGCGTACCGAAACGGCAGGCTTGGCTGCGCTGGCGGCGCTCAACGCAATCTGGGGTGAAATGTAACCAGATCCTGCAGCAGCTGGCAGCACCCGGTAAAGGGCGGAAACCGGAGGCACCCAAAAAAGCACTTATAATCAAAGGCTTTGCAACTTTCGCGCCCCCGCCTCCCGAATGAAGGTTTTCCGTGGACTTCCCGATGCCGCATCACGTGCGCCCTGCGCCTTGGCGATCGGAAATTTTGATGGCCTGCATCGCGGCCATCAAGCGATCCTGTCCCAGTTGAAGGCTGAGGCAGCCGCACGCGGAATCGAAGCAGCTGTCATGACTTTTGAACCACACCCACGCGAATTTTTTGCCCTTCAACATGGCGACATCGGACAGGCGCCGGCACGTATCGCCAATCTTCGCGACAAACTCCAGGCTTTGGCTTGCGTGGGTGTCGATAAAATCATCGTTGAGCGTTTCAATGCGGGATTTGCTGCCTTGACACCGGCGCAGTTCGTGGAAAAGATTTTAGTGCAGGGCTTGCAAGTGAAATGGCTGCTGGTGGGCGAAGACTTTGGCTATGGCGCAAGGCGGGCCGGCAATATCGAGACCCTGGCCGCCGAAGGCCGTGCCCACGGTTTCGAGGTCGCAACGCTGCCCACGGTGTGCCATGGTGTGGAACGGATTTCGTCGTCGGTCATTCGCGCAGCTTTGTACGCCGGTGAGTTCGCTCACGTCGCGCAATTGCTGGGACGCCCGTATGCGATATCGGGCCGCGTCATACATGGGCGCAAACTTGGACGCACCCTGGGTTTTCCGACAATGAATCTGGCGTTGCCGCACCGCCGGCCTGCCCTGTCGGGAATCTTTGTGGTGCAGGCTCACGGATTAGGCCCTGCGCCGTTGCCCGGGGTAGCCAGCCTGGGCATCCGGCCGACGGTCGAAGATAGCGGGCGCGTGTTACTGGAAACGCACCTGTTCGATTATGCCGAGCAGTGCTACGGCAAACTGGTGCAGGTTGAATTTTTGGAAAAACTGCGCGACGAAGAAAAATATGAGGACCTGCCGACATTGACCGCTGCGATTGCAAACGATAGCAACCGGGCGCGGGCATTTTTGCAGCGCCGAGCCGAGGCAGGCGCCGCAGCGCCCTGATTCAAACCTGTTACTTGATTCAAATCTGTTACCCGATTCATACCTGTTACCTGATGAATATCTGCTTGCCACTTGATGATCAGCTGATCATCAACTGACCACCACCTGACCCTCGCCGACTGACCATCCATGTCCGACAACAAGCACAGCAAGACTCCGAGCCGCTACCCGGTCAACATGATCGATACGCCTTTTCCGATGCGGGGCGATCTCGCAAAACGCGAACCCGGTTGGGTGGCGGCGTGGCAGGCAAAGAATGTGTACCAAAAAATTCGCAAGGCATCGGCAAAGCGGGAGAAATTCATCCTGCACGACGGCCCACCTTATGCGAATGGCGACATCCACATCGGCCATGCGGTCAACAAGATTTTGAAGGATATCGTCGTCAAGAGCCGCCAGTTGGGTGGCTTCGACGCCCAGTATGTGCCGGGCTGGGATTGCCATGGCATGCCGATCGAAATCCAGATCGAAAAGCAGTACGGCAAAAGCCTGCCGATCATGGATGTGCTGCAAAAATCACGGGCTTACGCCACCGAGCAGATCGAGCGCCAGAGGAAGGATTTCATCCGTCTGGGCGTGCTGGCTGAATGGGACCGTCCCTACCGGACCATGGATTTTGCCAACGAAGCCGATGAATTGCGCGCACTCGGAAAACTGCTCGAAAAAGGCTATGTCTATCGTGGCCTGAAACCGGTGAACTGGTGTTTCGATTGCGGCTCCGCGCTGGCAGAAGCGGAAGTCGAATACCAGGACAAACGTGATCCGGCAATCGATGTCGGCTTCGCGTTTGCCGAACCGGCAAAAATTGCCGCCGCTTTCGGCCTGGAAAAATTGCCGACCGACCATGGCTACTGCGTCATCTGGACCACGACCCCCTGGACCATACCGGCGAACCAGGCATTGAACGTGCACCCGGAATTCACCTATGCTCTGGTGCAGACCGAACGGGCAGGCGTGCCGACGCTATTGATTCTGGCTGAAGCGATGGTCGAGGGATGTCTGGCGCGTTACGGCCTTGAAGGCCGGGTGATTGCCACCTGCCTTGGTGCTGCTTTATCCGGGCTGGCATTCCACCATCCCCTGGCTGCAAGCGACCCGGGGTACGACCGGCTCTCGCCCGTGTATCCGGGCGAGTATGTGACGCTCGACACCGGCACCGGCATCGTCCATTCGGCGCCCGCCTACGGCATCGATGACTTTATTTCGTGCAAGGCGCACGGCATGAAGGATGACGACATATTGAAGCCGGTGATGGGCGATGGCCGCTATGCATCCTGGCTTCCCTTCTTCGCCGGCATGACGATCTGGGAAGCTTCCAAGCCAATCTGCACCAAGCTCGACGAAGCCGGGGCGCTGTTCAAGCTGGTGATGTTCGATCACAGCTACATGCATTGCTGGCGCCACAAGACCCCAATCATCTACCGCGCCACCTCCCAGTGGTTCGCCGGCATGGACGTGACACCGAAAGATGGTGGCCCGACGCTGCGCGAGAGTGCGCTGCAGGCTGTCGATGCCACCCGGTTCTACCCGGCCTGGGGCAAGGCGCGCCTGCATGGCATGATCGCCGGCCGGCCGGACTGGACTTTGTCGCGGCAACGGCAATGGGGTGTGCCGATGGCGTTTTTCGTGCATCGGGAAACCGGCGAATTGCATCCGCGTACACCAGAGCTGATCGAAGCGGTGGCGCAACGCATCGCCGAGCGCGGCATCGAGGCCTGGCACGCGCTCGACCCCCGGGAGTTGTTGGGCGAGGATGCTGCCCAGTACCAGAAAAACCGCGATACGCTGGATGTCTGGTTCGATTCCGGTGTCACGCACCAGACCGTATTGCGCGGCTCGCACGCCGCAGAATCACAATTCCCCGCCGACCTGTATCTGGAGGGCTCGGACCAGCATCGCGGCTGGTTCCACTCCTCCGTGCTCACGTCGGCCATGCTCAATGGTTGCGCGCCATACAAGGCACTGCTGACGCACGGCTTCGTGGTCGATGGCGAAGGCAAGAAAATGTCTAAGTCCAAGGGCAATGTGGTGGCGCCGCAAAAAGTTTCGGATTCGCTCGGCGCAGAAATTCTTCGCCTCTGGGTCGCTTCGACCGATTACTCCGGCGAGCTATCGATCTCCGACGAAATCCTGAAGCGCGTGACCGAAGCGTACCGCCGTATTCGCAATACCCTGCGCTTCCTGCTGGCCAACACGTCGGATTTCGACATTTCTACCAATGCCGTGCCGATCCCGCAATTGCTGGAAATCGACCGTTACGCAATCGCCCACATGGCCCAAGTGCAGGCAGATATCTTGCAGCGTTATACAGCGTACGAATTTCATCCGGTGATGTCGACGCTACAGATGTACTGTTCGGAAGACCTGGGCGGCTTCTACCTCGATATTCTGAAAGACCGGCTTTACACCTGTGGCGTAGATTCCCAGCCACGCCGGGCTGCGCAGACAGCAATCTGGCATATCACCCAGTCGCTGCTGCGGGTGATGGCACCGATCCTGTCGTTTACGGCCGAGGAGGCATGGGCAGTGTTTGCCAGCCCGGAGGCGCTTGCCGCCAGCGATGGCACAATTTTCACGCAGCTGTATCACGAGTTGCCGGCAATCGATGACAGTGCGGCATTACTGACAAAGTTCGCGGTGCTTCGCAATGTTCGGGCAGGGGTATCCAAACAGCTGGAAGAGGTACGTATTGCCGGCGGTATCGGTTCCTCGCTGCAGGCCGAAGTGCACATCCAGGCGTCAGGCGAGCGTTATGCGCTGCTTGCCAGCCTCGGCGACGAATTGAAGAATCTGCTGATTACCTCACAAGCCTCTGTCAGTGAAGTCGCTGCCACCGAGACCGAGTCGATTTCGGTCACGCCCTCGTCGGCATCGAAGTGTGAACGCTGCTGGCACTATCGGGCTGACGTTGGCACCCACACGGACCATCCGGGCCTGTGCGGGCGATGCATGACCAATCTTTTCGGCGCAGGCGAGAGCCGACGTTTCGCATGATGAATCAACGGCGTCAGGGCACCTGACAATCCTGCCGATCGTACGCCCCATCTTTGTACCATTACCTTGCATTGAAAACAAATGGCTTCCAATACACTTCAATTTTCTTCCAAAAAACCGAGTGGAATGGCACCCTGGCTCGGCATCGCCCTCGTGCTGATCCTGCTCGATCAGGTCACCAAGATCACCATCAAAAAAACGTTTCTGTATGGCCAGGTCAAAGCGTTCGGCTCCTATTTCAATCTGACCCTGGTTTATAACAAGGGGGCTGCATTCAGCTTCCTGGCCAACGAATCCGGCTGGCAGCGTTATTTCTTTACGGGAATCGGTCTGCTCGCCGCCCTGATCATCATTTTCATGCTCAAGCGCCACGCTGGACAGCGCCTGTTCTGTTTTTCACTGGCGCTGATTCTAGGTGGCGCGATCGGGAACGTAATCGACCGCTTGTTTTACGGGCACGTGATCGATTTTCTGGATTTTCATGTGGGTAGTTGGCATTTTCCGGCATTCAACGTCGCCGATAGCGCCATCTGCATCGGTGCTGCGTTGTTCATCCTCGATGAATTCAGGCGGGTTGGCCGTTAGCGCGTATCAGGTAATGACGACAGCACTGCATAAGACACGACCGATGCAACAAGAGGAGTACTGATGGAACTGGCGTCGAGGAAAATCGTACTTGGGCTCACCGGGGGCGTCGCCTGCTACAAAGCTGCGGAACTGACGCGCGCGCTGGTCAAGGCAGGTGCTACCGTGCAGGTCGTCATGACGGCATCGGCGACGCGATTCATCACGCCTGTGACCATGCAGGCACTGTCCGGCAATCCGGTATTCGCCGATCAGTGGGATGCACGCATCGACAACAACATGCCGCATATCGACCTGAGTCGCGGCGCTGACGTGATTGTGATCGCCCCCTGCTCCGCCGATTTCATGGCGAAGCTGGCGCAAGGTGCCTGTGACGACCTGTTGTCGACGCTCTGTATCGCCCGGCCGTTCTTGATGCCGCTACTGATCGCGCCAGCAATGAATGTGGAGATGTGGCAAAACCCGGCGACCCAGCGCAACCTGGCGCAGTTGCGCGCCGACGGCATCCTGGTGCTGGGGCCGGAGAGTGGCGACCAGGCATGCGGTGAAACCGGCATGGGTCGCATGCTCGAACCGGCTTGCCTGGCGGAGGAAATCGTTGCCGCGTTTCAGCCGAAACATCTGGCGGGCCAGCGGGTACTGATTACGGCCGGACCGACCTACGAGGCGATCGACCCGGTACGTGGGCTGACCAACCGTTCTTCCGGCAAGATGGGATACGCCGTCGCCAGGGCAGCCCGCGAGGCCGGTGCGGAAGTGACGCTCATTTCCGGCCCCACGGCGCTTGCCGCGCCCATCGGCGTGCACCGCATCGACGTCACCACTGCGCTGCAGATGCACGAGGCGGTCATGGCACGTGTTCGAGGACAGCATGTATTCATTGCCGTGGCAGCCGTGGCCGACTGGACTGTTACCAATGCAAGCCTGCAGAAGATCAAGAAAAATGCGGATGATGCTCCGCCGACATTGCAATTGGCGGCCAATCCGGACATCCTTGCGGCCGTGGCGGCACTGGCCGACAGACCGTATTGCGTCGGCTTTGCCGCTGAATCAGAAAACCTGACGCAACTTGCCAGTGAAAAGCGGTTGAGAAAGAATATTCCCCTCTTGGTCGGCAACATCGGCCATCTGACCTTCGGCCAGGACCGCAATGAATTGATGCTGTTCGATGAACACGGCATCACCCACCTGCCAGCCGCCGAGAAAATCGACCTGGCGCGTGCGCTGATTGCCAATATCGCGCAACGCCTACCACCTGTCTGAGACTTTTGTAATGATAATCATCGATCTGAAAATCCTCGACGCCCGCCTGCATGAGCAGATGCCGGCATACGCAACCGCCGGCAGCGCCGGTCTGGATCTGCGCGCATGCATGGATGCACCGCTGGCAATTGCCGCCGGCGTCACTACACTCATTCCCACCGGCATCGCCATCCATATCGCTGATCCGGCCTACGCAGCGCTGATTTTGCCGCGCAGCGGGCTCGGCCACAAGCATGGCATTGTGCTCGGCAACCTGGTCGGCCTGATCGATTCGGATTACCAGGGCCAGTTAATGATCTCCACCTGGAACCGCGGCGATACCGAATTCATCCTGCAGCCAATGGAGCGACTGGCACAACTGGTCATCGTGCCGGTACTGCAGGCACGTTTCAATCTGGTCGAGGATTTCGACGCCAGCACCCGTGGCGCGAGCGGTTTCGGCAGTACAGGAAAACACTGATGAAAATAATATCTCCCTCCATGCGACCGCGTCGGGCCGCTTGTGCAGTCTATGCGGTTCTTGCGGCTTCAACGTTTATTGCCGGCTGCGCCACCAAACCGGTTTCACCAGGAACGCCAGCGGCGTCGGTGCCTGCAACCGAACCGTTCATGCAACCGGACACGCCCGAGCAGGTGGCGCTCAAGGCCCGCGTTGCCCTGCAGGATCGGTTGTATCGCGTGGCAGCGCCGCTGCTGGTCAACAATACCGAGCTTTGCCGGAACAATGCGCGCAAGCTGCTCGGTTTTACAGCCAAGAACAAATATTCCTACGGCGCCGAGTTTGTCGACGCGGCCGAGCGCAGCTTCAGCCTGGGCGAACGACTGCGCATTCTGGCGGTGTTGGCTGGCGGTAGCGCAGCGCAAGCGGGCTTGAAGCCCGGCGACGTGCTGCTCACTGTAGAAGGCAAGCCGATGCCACAGGGTCCCAACGCCGAACGCGTCGCCGCCGCCCTGCTGGGGCCGATGGTCAACTCGCGCTCCAACGTCAGAATCACCCTGCAACGCGGCAGCGAAACGATACCGATCAACATCGCCCTGACCCCGGCTTGCGCTTACAACATCGAACTCGGCAATGCCGAGAACGTCAACGCCTATACCGATGGCTCGCGCATCATGGTCACACGCGGCATGATGAACTCCACCCGCAGCGACACGGAACTGGCTTATGTCATCGCACGGGAAATGGCGCATGCGGCGCTCGGCCATCCCGGACGGCTGCGCATGAGCGCCACGTTGGGCGGCATTATCGACAACCTGATCCGGGTCCGACCGGATTCCAGTGTCATGAACGGCACCTCCGGCGTGAAGGCGTTTTCGCAGGATGTCGATGCTGCCGCAGATACCCTGTCGTTGTACTTTCTCGCCCGAGCCGGTTACGACATCGACGCTGCGCCGCGTTTCTGGCAGCGTCTCGCTACACAATATCCGGCCACGGTACTGAACGGCTACACGGCGATTCATCCGGCTACCGGCTACCGGTTGGGCGTAATCGAACAAATCGTGACGACCGTCAAGGCAAAGAAATCGGCCAACGAAGCACTCATGCCTTGATTCTGTTCGCGGACTGCAGATTGCGCGGTAGAGCCTGCAGTGTATGTTGGTGTTGCCAGTCAAGAATGCAGCGGTGGTGCAGGCCATGCATGGTTTGTCCGGGCAATATCCGCAATATGAGCAAGCCGTATCCAGATCCTTTCTGGTACCGAAGGCATCGAGCTGGTCAAGGAGCGTTGTGCCCGTCTATAAGGTCGTTATCAGCCAATTGGGAAGACGAGGATTCGCTGACGCTTACGACTAATCGGCTTGAACAGGCGTTTGCTTTCTGCCAGAACGTCAATGCATGTGTCTGGCCTTCCAGGTGACGAACTCAGAGGGTTTCAGGCCATAGCGTGCAAGGACACCCTCGTGCATCCGCCGAAGCCCCTCCACGATCAGTGCCTGCACGTTATTGCGCTCGCTCTCCGGAACGCTTGCTTCAACGGCCTGTTGAATGCTGGTCAATGGGTCGTGATCCGGTTGCATCACGACGCCTCGAATCGTTTGCTTGATGAAGTCCCGCCAAACCAGGCGAACAGGGTCAGGTTCGACCAGTTCCTGTTTGATGGCTAGATATTCCTGGGTAGAACGTTCATAAGCCCAGACGTACAAGTCGCGCAGCAACTCGACCCTGGTCATTTCATACACACCGAGAATGGCGCGGCTGTAGGTACCAGCCGGCGCCTCAATTTGAGGTGTGCGGCCGATCTTGTGCAATTGCCGTCTCAATGGTTCAGGCAGGTACCACGTCTTGTTGGGCTGGATGCCTGAATGCTTTGCTGTAATTCCTCGATCGTCGACATGATTGATTTGGCACCGTTTGGCGCTATTTGCCGTTGACTTCGCGCCATTTTGGCGCGGTTTATCTGCTTTCGTATGAAACTGCGCCACTCTCAGCAGAGACTTGGTCATTGCCGAATCGGTCGGGGTTGGCGGAGGATAATTTTGTTTTGTCGGTACCTGGTTTTCAGCTAGATCAAAACCAGAGGCCAACTGCTCATGAACACCCGCCGACTCAGGAAGCCCCGATGTGCGTAACGCGCTCGATCTCACTGCGCTGCAGCGAGGGCGCGAACTGTAGGATGAAGTCCAGCGCATACGAGCGCAGGTAGGCGCCGCGGCGTACCGCTAGGCGCGTGACGTTCGGCGCGAACAGGTGCGCGGCGCCGATCGGATGCAACGGTTGCGGGCGATGCGCTTCCAGCGCCATCGAAGCGATGATGCCAACGCCCAGACCAAGCGTCACATACTGCTGAATCACGTCGGAGTCCATTGCCGTCAGCACGATATCCGGCGTCAGGCCGGCAGCCTGAAAGGCAGCATCGATATGGCCGCGCCCGGTGAAGCCGACATCGTAAGTAATGAGCGGCCAGGCTGCCAGGTCGCTGAGCGTCGGGCGCTCGACGCGGCACAATGGGTGCCCCTGCGGCACGACGATCACGTGCTGCCATTCGTAACAGGGAAATGAAATCAAATCTTCGAACTGGCTCAGGCCTTCGGTTGCAATACCGATATTGGCTTTGCCGGACAAAACCCAGTCGGCGATATGTTCGGGCGAACTTTGCTGCAGCGCGATCCGCACATCCGGAAACGCCGCCCGGAAGGACTGCACCACTTTCGGAAGTACATAACGCGCCTGCGTATGTGTGGTGGCGACCGTGAGCGTGCCGCTTCGTTTGCCGGCGAACTCCAGGCTGGCTTGCTGAAGGTTTTCTGCCTCGAGCAAGAGTCGATCCACAATTGTCAGGATGCCTTTTCCGGGCTCGGTCAACCCGGTCAGACGCTTGCCATTGCGCTCGAAAATCTCGACTCCCAGTTCATCCTCGAGCTCACGGATCTGCCGCGAAACCCCTGGTTGCGAAGTAAAAAGCACGTTGGCCACTTCGGTAAGGTTGTAGCCGCAACGCGCAGCTTCGCGGATGGAGCGTAATTGTTGAAAATTCATACCACTTTCCTGGACGATTCGCCGACAAATACCCGCAGGCGTTTCGGCCGCAACACCAACCGGTCGCCGGTCTGGAGTTGCAATTGCACGAAGCGCTCATTGGGGATGACGCCCTCGATCAGGCTACCGTCGTCCTCGCGGCGTAATTCCATCTGCGCCAACGGGCCGATCGCATGCGCGTGTTGCAGCGTGGCGACGATACCTTGCGCGCCTTCGGTGTAGCGGTCGATATCGAAATCATGCGGCCGCACGTAGCCGATGCCGGTGGCATCCTGGGCAGCAGCGTGGTCTGGTGCATCCATGTCGACGCCGCCCGCCTGCAGCACGCCTTCATGCACGCGCCCGTGAAACAGATTGACATTGCCGAGAAATCCATACACAAACGGCGAGGCAGGATGTTCATACACATCTTGCGGCGCACCGATCTGCTCGACCTTGCCTTTGTTCATCAGAACGATCTGGTCAGCAACCTCTAATGCCTCCTCCTGATCGTGCGTGACGAAAATGCTAGTGACTTTCAATTCATCATGCAGACGCCGCAGCCAGCGACGTAATTCCTTGCGCACCTTGGCGTCGAGTGCGCCGAAAGGTTCATCCAGCAGCAGTACGCGCGGCTCGACTGCCAAGGCGCGTGCCAGCGCGATACGCTGACGCTGGCCGCCCGAGAGTTGTGGCGGGTAGCGTTTTGCCAGCCAGTCGAGCTGCACCAGTTCCAGCAACGCCATGACTTTTTTCTGGATGACGGCTTCGGACGGCCGGGTCGCTCGGGGCTTGACGCGCAAGCCGAACGCAACGTTTTCAAACACCGTCATGTGCTTGAACAAGGCGTAATGCTGGAACACGAAGCCAACATGGCGTTCGCGTACATGTCGCGAGGAAGCGTCTTCGCCATCAAGTATCACCTGGCCGCTATCCGGATGCTCCAGACCGGCGATCACCCGCAGCAAGGTCGTCTTGCCGCAGCCGGAAGGGCCGAGTAGCGCTGTCAATTCGCCCGGCGGAAATTTCAGCGATACGTTGTCGAGCGCTGCAAAATTCCCGAAACGCTTGCTGATGTTATGAACGTCGATGGCCATGTGAACTCTCTCAATACCCTTGCGATGCCGGAGACCGGCTTTTGTAAAACAGGTGAAGCAGATGAAACAGATGAAACAGATGAAACAGATGAAACAGATGAAACAGATGAAGCAGATGAAGCAGATAAAGCAGCTGAAACGAATGGTTTTACTCCCTGCTCCTGCTACCGAGCGTTTCAGCCGGGATCGTCCTTGTGCATTTCATCGTGGGCGCGCCATTCGATGAACGATTTCAGCCCCAACGTCGCCAGCGCCAGCAATGCCAGCAGGGATGCCACGGCAAATGCGGCAGTGAAGTTGTATTCGTTGTAAAGGATCTCTACCTGCAGCGGCACCGTGTTGGTCTCGCCCCGAATATGGCCGGATACTACCGATACGGCACCGAATTCGCCCATTGCCCGTGCATTGCAGAGAATGACGCCGTACAGCAGGCCCCACTTGATGTTGGGCAGCGTCACATACCAGAAGGTTTTCCAGCCGGAAGCGCCCAGCACCAGGGCAGCTTCTTCCTCCTCGCTGCCTTGCGACTGCATCAAGGGGATCAATTCACGCGCAACAAATGGGAAGGTCACGAACATCGTCGCCAGCACGATGCCAGGGACGGCAAACAGGATCTTGATATCGTGCTCCTGAAGCCATGGACCGAACCAGCCCTGGGCACCGAACAGCAATACATAGATCAAGCCGGAGATCACCGGTGAAACGGAAAATGGCAGATCGATCAACGTAAGCAGAAAATTCTTCCCGAAAAACTCGAATTTTGCGATGGTCCAGGCGGCTGCCACGCCGAACACGAGATTGAGGGGTACGGCAATCGCCGCCGTCAATAGCGTAAGCCGAATTGCAGAAAGAGCATCCTCTTCCACAATTGCCGCAAGGTAGACTTCCCAGCCTTTTTTCAGGGCTTCGGCAAACACTGCTGCCAGCGGCATGAACAAGAACAGCGTTAAAAAGCCAAAGGCCACGACGATGAGCAGGCATCTGACCCACACCGGTTCGAGCGTCGCTTGTGGACGATGGCCAAGCGAACGCACCGGATCGCGGCGAACGACCTCGGGTTCTGCAGGTCCGGCAATCATTGGCTCGCTCCCCGGCCGCGGTTGCGGCTCCACGCCTGCAAGCCGTTGATTGTCAAGAGAATCAGAAACGACACCGTAAGCATCACTACGGCGATCGCCGTTGCACCCTGATAATCGTATTGTTCCAGTTTCGTGATAATAAACAGCGGGGTAATTTCGGACACCATCGGCATGTTGCCAGCGATAAAAATCACCGAGCCGTATTCACCGGTAGCCCTGGCAAAAGCCAACGCGAAACCGGTCAGCAAGGCTGGGAAAATTGCTGGAAACACCACCCGCATGAAAGTCTGCAGACGGGAAGCGCCCAGGCTTGCCGCTGCTTCTTCCAGTTCCCGTTCCACATCCTCCAGCACCGGCTGGACCGTACGCACCACGAAGGGCAAGCCGATGAAGGTCAGCGCAATAACCACACCAAGTGGCGTGAACGCTACCTTGATACCAAGCGGCTCAAGATAACGCCCAAACCAGCCGTTTGACGAATACAAAGCAGTCAGCGCGATGCCCGCCACCGCAGTTGGCAAAGCGAATGGTAAATCTACCAATGCATCGATAATTTTTTTGCCGGGAAATGGATAACGCACCAACACCCACGCGACGATACCGCCGAACACCACGTTGATGGAGGCGCCGATCAGCGCTGCACCGAAAGTCAATCGGTACGACGCCATGACACGGTCAGATGTGACGGCTGCTACAAACGCCTCCCAACTCATCGTAAACGTCGTCAGAAAAATCGATGCGAGCGGAATAAGAACGATCAGGCAAAGGTAAAACAGCGTGAAGCCCAACGACAACCGAAATCCCGGCATTACCCGGGAATGTCTGGATTGAAGCTTGACGCTGGGAGGTCCGGCATTGAGGGGGGCAGCGTGCATCGGCTTTCTTTATTACGAAATGGTGTAACGGTGCGCGATAGTCACACCCTCTTGTTATAAAGCGAAGGAATTAATTTGCATGTCGTTAGAACCATTTCGCATAAAGCCAGCCCCCCACCATTCATTTTGCGCTCGGTTGATAAATCTGGTCGAAGGTGCCGCCATCCGAAAAATGCGTTTTCTGCGCCTTGGCCCAGCCGCCGAATACCTCATCGATCGAAAACAGCGTTACCTTGGGAAATTGCGCAGCATATTTTTTCGCTTCTTTCTCCACGGTTGGCCGGTAATAATTTTTAGCGATAATTTCCTGACCAGCATCGGTGTAGAGAAATTTCAAATACGCCTCAGCAGCCTTGCGGGTATTGCGCTTGTCGACCACCTTGTCGACTACGGCTACCGGTGGCTCGGCCAGGATCGATAGCTTCGGTGCGACGATTTCAACCTTGTCCGGACCGAGTTCCTTGATCGCCAGCAGTGCCTCGTTTTCCCAGGCGATCAGCACGTCGCCGATGCCGCGCTCGACGAAGGTCGTGGTCGCGCCGCGGGCGCCGGAATCAAGCACCGGCACATTCTTGAAAACCTTGCTGACAAAATCCCTGGCGCTGGCATCGGTGCCGCCAGGCTGTTTCAAGGCATGCCCCCAGGCTGCGAGGTAATTCCAGCGTGCACCACCAGAGGTTTTAGGATTCGGCGTAATGACGGCAATCCCTGGACGCGCCAGGTCGTTCCAGTCCTTGATGCCTTTCGGGTTTCCTTTACGTACCAGGAAAACGATGGTGGAGGAATACGGCGTGCTGTTCTGTGGCAGGCGTTTCGCCCAATCTTTCGCCAGCAACCCACGATTTGCCATCTCGTCGATATCGTAGGCCAGCGCCAGCGTGACCACGTCGGCGTCCAGGCCGTCGATCACGGTACGCGCCTGCTTGCCGGAACCACCGTGCGATTGCCGGATTTTCAATTGGGCGCCGGTCTGCGCCTTCCATTGTTCGCCAAACGCTTTGTTGATGTCCTGATACAGCTCTCGGGTCGGATCGTACGATACGTTGAGCAACGTGCTATCAGCGGTTTGAGCAATTGCCGGCGCAGAAACGCCCAGCGCACCCAAAGCAAACCCTTGTGCCAGTACGGAAAACGTCAGAAAGCGCGTTCTATTGCACAACAGGTTAAAAAATGTTTTTCTTGCCGCCATGATGAATTCCCGAAACAGGTTGATTAGGTAGATTGAGTAAATAGATTGATGCAACAGATCGCAAGGGTACGTTGCCTGGGCTGAAATTCGAACGAATGGTTTTGCGGTTCGATATGCGCATATCGCATATACCGGCACACCGGACCCGTGGATAATGCGCACACCGACCTATCTACGCAATGCAGAAAGATTTCATGGCAATGTCGTTCATTTCACGCAGATTCCTGGTTACAACAGCAATAACGCTCACGCTGGTTGGCATACTGACTGCCGGCCTCCCGTCGCAAACCCATGCTGCCGATCTGAAAATCGGCCTCGCCGCCGATATTTCCTCGCTCGATCCGCACTTTCTCAACATCGGCCCGAACATCGCCCTTTCCTCGCATCTCTTCGACGCACTGGTCAACGTCGATGCAAAGGGCCAACTGGTGCCAGGACTGGCGCTATCGTGGCGTGCCGTCGACCCTACGACCTGGGAATTCAAGCTGCGTCCGGGCGTGACGTTTCACGATGGCTCGCCCTTTACGGCCGAAGATGCCGTATTTTCTCTGGACCGACCAGCTACTCTTACGGGAAGCCCGGGACCTTTCACAAGCTATACCAAGCAGATCGTCGGCAAGCAGGTCGTCGATGCACTGACAATACGCCTGAAAACAGCAACGCCGTATGGTGCGCTGCCACTCGACGTGTCGACCATTTTCATCGTTTCCAAAAAGGCGGCCGTCAAGGCAACCACCGATGATTTCAACAGTGGCCGCGCAGCAATCGGCACGGGGCCGTTCAAATTCATGCGCTTTCAACGTGGCGACCGGGTTGAATTGGCCCGCAACCCGGCTTATTGGGGCGACAAGGCGGCATGGGACAAGGTCACCCTGCGCATCATCACCAGCAATGCCTCACGCATGGCAGCTTTGCTGGCAGGCGACGTGGATGTCATCGAATCGGTACCCACCTCCGACGTCGCAAACCTGAAACGCAACCCCGCCTTCAGCCTGGCGCAAACAGTGTCCTGGCGAACCATCTTCTGGACGCTCGACCAGGCCGACCGGCCTTCGCCATTCGTCACCGACGCTACCGGTAAGGCGCTGGCAAAAAACCCGCTCCGGGACCCGCGCGTACGACTGGCCATCTCGAAATCGATCAACCGTAATGCCATGGTCGCCCGCACTCTCGAAGGTTTGGCACAACCGGCGTCCAATCTGGTGGCGCCAGGCATTTTCGGTTATACCGCGGCGTTGAAAGTAGAGGCTTTCGATCCGGAGGGCGCGAAAAAGCTGCTTGCCGAAGCCGGTTATCCGAATGGCTTCGACATCACCTTGCATGGCCCTAACAACCGCTACATCAATGATGCGCAGGTGGTGCAGACGATGGCGCAATTCCTTAACCGAATCGGTATTCGGGCCAAGGTTTCGACCATGCCCCTGGCGGTCTATTTCGGGCGTGCACGGGCCGGCGAATTCAGTATGGCATTGCTTGGGTGGGGAACGCTGGCCGGGGATTTCGGCTTGCGCACGCTCGTCGGCACACCCGATCCGGCCACTGGCTGGGGCTCCTGGAACTGGGGCAAATACAGTAATCCTGCAGCGGACCGGTTGATCGCGCAGGCGCTGGCGTCGGTCGATACCACCAAACGCGAAACCCATGCCCGCGAAGCGGCCCTGCTGGCAATGCGTGACAACGCCGTGGTGCCGATGCATCACCAGGTTGCATCCTGGGCGATGCGCAAGGGGCTTGTTTATTCTCCGCGCATTGATGAATTCACCTTTGCTCATCAATTCAAACCGCAATAATCATCAACTGTTGCGAAATTACCGCAGATATTGCGTTGAGGTGCGCTATATTTGAAGCGTTACCTTGGCGAAATATATTTGGTCCGTCCGTTCACCTCATTTACCCGCACATGTGCCAGTTACTAGGAATGCATTGCAACACCCCTGCCGCGATTACTTTTTCGTTCGAGGGCTTTTCGGCACGTGGCGGGCGCACTGACGAACACAAGGATGGCTGGGGTATCGCTTTCTACGGTGATGCCGGTTGCCAGCTTTTCACGGATCACCTGTCGTCGGTCACATCGCCAGTTGCAGAACTGGTCAAGCGTAATCCGATGAAATCCAAAAACATCATCGCCCACATCCGTAAGGCCACCCAGGGGCCGGTAATGCTGGAAAACAGCCATCCGTTCATGCGGGAGTTGTGGGGACAACACTGGACATTCGCCCACAACGGCGACCTGAAAAACTTTAATCCTTCACTTCAAGACACGTTTCGCCCGGTCGGCCAGACCGACAGCGAACGGGCTTTCTGTTACATGATGGGGGTACTGCGTCGGCGTTTTCCCGATACGACCTGCACGCCGCCGCTACTGGAATTGTTTGAGGCCATTAACGACCTGGCCCGCGAAATCGAGCAGCATGGCGTGTTCAACTTCATGCTCTCCAATGGCCAGGTCCTGTTCGCGCACTGCTCGACGAACCTGCATTACGTCGAACGTGCCTATCCGTTTTCGACTGCCCGACTCATCGACTGCGATCTCTCGATCGATTTTAGTCAGCATAACCACCGTGACGACCGCATGACGGTGATCGCCACGAAACCCCTGACGTCCAACGAAACCTGGATTCCTTTCCATTCAGGGGAGCTGAAAATGTTTGCGGAAGGTCGCATCGGCGCGCAATCCCTGCGCCGCTTGCCTGCAGCAACGACTCTGCCGACGACTAAAAGTCTGCTCGCTCCTGCTTGATACAAATTGTGGCAAGTGCCGATGCCGGCTTGCCGGCATTTCGTTGCAGGCAAGCGTCACAATGCCGAAATTTTTCATATTTTCCCAACTCAAAATCGGCAATTTCGTATCCCTATTCGTTTAAACTCTTGAATCGATGCAATATCTTTTGCCTTGCGACATGGGCGGCATGGGCGGCAGTCTCAGCCAACTAGCATTGGCGCTTTTGTATCGTGAATTTCAACGATTTTTCAATGCTCCGGCTAAAGTGACGCACCGCCGGCATCGCACTGCAGAATATGCTCACGAACTGGCGGCTGACAAAATGCTGAGACTCTTCCATAATAAAACGACCGGCTTCAACCGGCGGCGCATTGAACTCCCCAAGTCGTCATTGAGCGACGCTTTAAGACTTTATTGCCTTGCCAGCGTAATTCTGGCAGCACTCTTTTGCCAGTCGGCACGGGCATTCGGTTTCAGCGACGTCAAGGTAGCGTCCGAGCTTGGCCAGCCTTTGCGAGCCACTGTGGCTGTGACTGGCAGCGGCATGACCACGCAGACGGGCGCGTGCTTCACTTCACACTTGAAGTCGGCTAGCGGAACCTTGATCGCCGTCCCAAACATCACGGTCACACCAAGCCGACAAGGTGCCTTTCTTTCACTTGCCACTGCCGAGCGCATTGTCGAGCCGGCCGTTTCCCTGGTTGTGGAAAGCAGCTGCGGCAACATCATCCACCGCGAATTTACGCTGCTGCTCGATCCGCCGATTACACGCTTCGTCAACTTCGCTGGCATGACATCAGCGGTTGGCGGGTTACCCTTGCCCGGACCGTCTTCCAACACACGTCGCAGTCGACGCAGCGACGAACGATTACGCCACTTCATCATTGCAAAAAAAACCAGCGATGCGCGTCGTAATGCAAATCTCTCCACTGCCGCTACCTTGCGGCCAGCGCAGCGCCGGAATGCACCGCTCATGCACAATGCCTTGCACATGAACCCGCTCGATGAAGGCACAACCGGAATGCACCGGACGAGCAGCTTGCGCCTGGCGCTCACTGACCGTCTGGTGTTGAGCGCCGCACCTGCAGCGCCGGCCAATACCAGGCAACCCCACGAAATGCAAAGCGTGCAGCGCGACGGTGCGAAGCAAAACCAGGAAGAGCACGGGATAAGCGGACAATTGCTCACCATCGTCGGCGGCGTACTGGTATTAAGTTTGGGAATCATTGCTTTGTTGAGAGGGCGAGTAAAACACTCCAGACCGCCTGCGGTGGTGTGGGACTGGGAAGAAAACAACGAAAGTACAAGGCATGGTCGGGAGCCGACAATGCCGGAAAACGCGGTGTTGCACGAACCCTTGCCGGCAACGGCAGCGATCCTGGCCTCATGCTCAGCGCCCCCGCCGCAGGCAAAGCAGCCTCTACTTGAGCTCGACCGAATGATCATCGGGCCGATACGACGTTACAGCACCTGTGCCACCCTGCCAATGTCGCCTGCGGCAGCCCCTGCAGTTGCGCGGACTCCTGCAATATCAAGCCCGATGCCCGCCAGTGGAGCATTTACCTTCGGGCGACACGACGACATGCATTTCCCGGAGTTACCGATTGCGTCGACCGCGCTTGAAGAGATTTCGGATGTGATGGAGAAAGTGGAATTCTGGATCTCCCTGAAAGACCCGAAGCGAGCCGTAGAAGTGCTGGAGCCCCATGCAACCGTCGAACAACCGGGCTCCCCGCTACCGTGGCTCTACCTGTTCGATCTCTACATGGAACTGGAGAGCAGGGAAAAATACGATGTACTTCGCGAGCGCTTTCATCAAGTATTCAATGCCCGGATACTGAGTTGGGACGATCAGGCTCGCTCGGAGACAACGCTAGCCGAGCGCAGCATTGAGGATGTGCCGCACGTGAAAGCAAAAATTACGTCGTTATGGCAGAGCGCGGAGATTGTCCCCTACCTGGAAAGTCTGTTGGTGGACAACCGGCACGGTACCCGGGCCGGCTTTACCCTGTCGGTTTTCCGGGACATCATGTTTCTCATCATGCTGGCCAACACCACTCGTCCTGCAGAAACCCCCAATGACACCGTGCCCGGCATTTCCGGGTGGACAATCGAAGCTTGAGCGGATGCCAGCACGCGTTTGGAGCGTTCAAAGTATTCAGAGTTGTAATGCCGGCACCACCAATGGCCACAAAATGACCGCCCAAGTGGCAAGCGCCAACGAAAAGCTCAAAAACACTGCAGCGCTGCCGAAGTCCTTGGCGTTCTTCGACAAGGGATTGCGTTCCAGCGATACACGGTCCACCACGGCTTCGATCGCCGAATTGATTAGCTCCACAACCAGCACCTGTACGAATACAGCGATCAAAACAAGCTTGTGCAGGGCTGGCAAGGGCAAAACGACAGCAATTGCCGCGGCAATCACCACTACCAGCAACTCTTGCCGGAATGCGTGTTCGCCACGCCAGGCCGTCTTGAAGCCCTCGATCGAATAACCTATGGCGCTAACGATACGTGCGAACCCACTTCGACTTTTGAAAGGACTAATCGGTAGCAAAGGGTCATTCATACGGAGGGCAGCCTGTCAGGTGGGTACACCAACAACGATTCTATCAGCCTGAACGTTCTGCCTCGTATCCATCGTGGTATAAAGACCTGCCTTCCGGTTGCGACCTTTCCATGAAAAACGTGTCCACGCCTGCCTCCGACAAAACCGCAATCCAGGTGATCGAGCGCATGACCTCGCTGCTCGACGTACTGGCCCAGCACCCCGACCCGGTCAGTCTCAAGGATCTTGCGCGCGTTTCCGGCCTGCACCCGTCCACGGCCCATCGTATTCTCAACGACATGGTTCTGAAGCGCCTGGTAGAGCGCTCCGAGCCGGGTGCCTATCGCCTGGGAATGCGCCTCCTGGAATTGGGCAATATCGTCAGAAGCCGCCTGAACGTGCGTGAAGCGGCCATGGGTTTCATGCGAAGCCTGCATCGGCAAACCTACCAGACGATTAACCTTTCAGTTCGGCAAGGCGACGAGATCGTGTATATCGACCGCGCTTTTTCCGAGCGATCCGGCATGCAGGTCGTGCGGGCGATCGGTGGACGTGCGCCTCTGCATCTGACCTCGACCGGCAAGCTGTTCTTGTCCCTCGACGACTCGGTAGCCGTGCGCGCCTACGCGATGCGCACCGGATTAGCCGGGCATAACCGCAATTCCATCACTGAACTGGCAAAGCTGGAACGTGACCTGAGCCTGGTGCGGGCGCGCGGCTATGCAAGAGACAATGAAGAACTGGAACTTGGCGTGCGCTGCATGGCAGCAGGTATTCGCGACGATGGCGGCAGGTTGGTCGCCGGCCTGTCGATTTCCGCACCAGCCGACCGGCTCCAGGAAGAGTGGCTCGGCGATCTGATCGAGACCGCCAACAAGATTTCGGTCGTGCTGGGATATGTGGTGCCGGAGTCGGTGCCGGAACAAGGCGCGTCTCAACTCTGAATCAGTGGCGCGAGATCAATGCAACGGTGCGCTGACCGTCTGCAGAGTGGAGTGCTGGCTCGCACCTGGCTTCAATGCTTCCAGCCACTTGCGAATGCGTCCGGCATCTGCCAGACGCGCCTGCTTGCCTTTGGAATCGAGAAATACCATTACGATCGGGCGACCGTCGATCTTCGCCAGCATCACCAGGCAGCGCCCTGCCTCGCTGATATAGCCGGTTTTTTGCAGGCCAATTTCCCATCCGGGGTTGGCGACCAGGTGGTTCGAATTCGCATACTGCAGCGAGCGACGACCGGTATCGACGATGTATTTCTGGTCCGTCGAAAACTCGCGCAGTATCGGATACGCATAAGCGGCAATCACCAGCTTTGCCAGATCCTGTGCGCTGGCCACGTTATGGCTCGACAGTCCGGTCGGCTCCACATATCGAGTGTCAGTCATGCCGAGCGCACGCGCCTTGGCATTCATGGCCACGACGAACGCCGGCAAACCGCCTGGATAGTTCCGGCCTAGCGCCGATGCGGCACGGTTCTCGGAACTCATCAGTGCAATATGCAGCATGTTGGTGCGGCTCAGTTGCGAACCTACGGATAACCGCGATGAACTGTTTTTCTCGTAATCGACATCGTCGTTGGTGACGTCGAGCACCTCTTCCATGTTTTGCTTGGCTTCCACCACAACCAGCGCCGTCATCAGTTTGGTGATCGAGGCAATCGGCAGAGGAACCGTTGCATTTTTCTCGAACAAAACCTTGGAAGTGGATTGATCCAGCACGAAAGCGACACTGGATTTCAATTCCAGAGGGTCCAGCGTCATGTTCAGCCCGGCCTGATCGCCTGCGCTCAGCACGGGAGGTACGACTGGAATGACAGGCGCAAAAAACACGCGTTGGTTCGGCGTGACACGGCGACCGCCGACCATAGCAGCGCGTTTGCCGTCATCACGATTATCGATTTTCATGCTGGGTAATAGCAACGCCGTCTTCCGCGACTTGCCAGCGGCATTCTTGCGTGAGTGTTTCGCCGAAGACACAGCGCGGGCGGCTTTCAGTGCCTTGGTTGACTTGGTTGCCTTGGCAGCTTTTGCAACTTTGGATGTTTTCGCCGATTTGCCGGCTTTCGCGTGTGGCGCAGCCTGCACCACCGAAAACATGCACAACATGAAAAGCGCGCAGCAAAAAGTGCCAAACCCGGATTTTGCCATGAAGAACTCCTGCGCACGCGCGGAAAATAGCTTGCAGTGTAGCAAAACAAAGAAATTGCGCAAGAAATTAAGTGCTTACAAGCGACTCTTCATTTCACCTCGAAGATGCGAGACGTACTTTATTTGCAGATTAAGATGACGTTACAACAACGTCGTCCGTCAAGACGCTATTATTTTTTTACAACGAACGCTACCCCCAGCACGGCTAGCGCCATGCCGGCGACACTAATAAGGGTAAACACTTCCCCGAACATTATCCAGGCCATGATCGCCGTCGTGGGTGGCGTCAGATACAACAGGCTGGTGACGCTGGTGGCAGCGCTCCGACGGATCAAGGCAAATAGCAGAAACACGGCGCCGATCGACAACACGAAGATCGCCCACATCAGCGCGCCAATGAAACGTGGTGTCCATTGCACCGTCGCCAGGCTGCCATCGAAGTCCTCGAACGCCACTGCCAAGGCAAGCATTACTGCAGCGGATGCCAGATACTGAATGAGGGTGCCGCTACGCAGATCGAAATGCGGACAACGATATTTCTGGTAAAGCGTACCGATGGTGATCCCCAGCAAACCCAGAATGCCCAGGCCGATGCTTTCATACGACAGGCCGACAGCACCGATCTTGTTCGACACCACCAGAGCCACGCCACCAAGTCCGAGCATCAACCCGATCCACTGGCGTGGCCGCACCCTTTCGCCGATCATTGGTGCAGCGAATGCAGTGAGCACTGGTTGCATGCCGGCAATCAAGGCTGCCAGCCCCGCCGGCATGCCCAGCTTGATCGCACACCAGACGCCGCCGACATATCCTGCATGCAGCAGCACACCTGCGAATGCAATATCAAACACCCGGCCATGCGGCCAAGGCGCCCGCGCCAACACTACCAGCGGCAGCAATACCAGTGCGACGCCGACAAAGCGCAGCACCAGGAAAGTTAGAGGCGGCGCATAGGGCAAACCGAATTTTGCGACAATAAATCCAGTGCTCCACAGCAGCACGAAAACAAAAGGCATCACAACCAACAGGCGGCGCGACACTGCGCTCGGCACAGGGGTTACAGCAATCATGGGTGTTTCCCCCAAACGTTTTTTTCAACCAGGCCGTTCATATTACGCTGCAAGGTACGGGCGTACTGTGCAGCGATACTGATGGTTTGTGCGTGCACGTCCACCGTTTGGCCGATGTCCCTGCCGTAACCGCCGCCCATCGTGACCGCCACCGCGATGCCACGCTGGCTGGCAGCGTCGAACACCGCGGCATCACGGACTGCAAGGCCGGCCATGGTCAATTTCAGTCGCCCCAGACGGTCGTTTTCATGCGCATCTGCTCCCGCCAAATAAATAATCAGTTGGGGCGTAAAGCGTGAAAACATGGTGTCGAGTGCGCTGGCAAGTGCCGACAGATACGCTGCGTCGCTGGTGCCATCGGGCAATCCGATGTCCAGATCGCTTTGCTCTTTTACAAACGGATAATTATTTTCACCATGCACCGACAAGGTAAATACGGAATCATCGTTTGCCAGGATCGATGCAGTGCCATTGCCTTGGTGTACGTCCAGGTCGACGATGGCAACTTTTTGTGCACGGCGTTCGGCCTGCATCAACCGCGACGCAACCGCACCGTCATTAAATATGCAAAACCCCTCTCCCCGGTCCGCATGCGCATGATGTGTGCCGCCAGCCAGGTTAACTGCCACACCTTCTGCAAGGGCAGCTCGGCAGGCAGCGATAGTCGCACCCGTTGCCCGGCGCGAGCGCTCGACCATCTGCGGTGACCAGGGAAAACCAATGGCTTTCTGACAATCCAGTGAGAGTTCGCCACCGGCAATTGCTGAGATATAACGCGGATGATGTGCCAGTGCGAGCACGCCGTCGGAGGTGCTCGGCGCTTCCTGCAACACGACATCGGACATGGATGCGACAACCTCCCTAAGCAGGCGATATTTTTGCATCGGAAACCGATGGCCTGCCGGCAGTGGCAAAACGAAATGATCGCTATAAAAGGCGTTCAAGGACAGGCGGACCAGTAAAAACCGACGTGTGGATGGCAGATGCTGTCAGAATGACCCCCGGCGCACTAGGAAAAGATTATTGACAATAATAATGCATCTCATGGGCAATCTCCTGCTGCAGTGCACAAAACCAATACTTTTCCACCACAACTGCCCGTTCATTCCAATCGATAATCATAATTAGGAGCTTGACCATGTTTTCCCTACCAGAAGAATTTTCAGCAGCGACGAAAAACCACTTTGAAGCGCAGTTGGCGATGATTACGACCCTGACGAACAAGGCATTCGAAAGCATTGAGAAGTTAGTTGACTTGAACATGAACGTGGTCAAGGCATCGTTGGAGGAATCGACCATTGCAGCGCAAAAACTGATGGCCGTGAAAAATCCGCAGGAACTCATGGCGTTCAGTTCGACACAGGCACAGCCAGGTGCTGATAAAGCAATGGCTTACAACCGTCATCTGGCGACCATTGCATCGACGACTCAGGCTGAATTCACGAAGACTGCCGAAGCACAAATTGCGGAAACGAACCGAAAGATGCTGGAACTGATCGAGCAGGTCACCAAGAACGCGCCAGCAGGTTCCGAGCAAATGGTCACCATGATGAAATCTGCCTTGAGCAATGCCAATGCTGGTTACGAACAACTGACCAAAACGACAAAGCAGGCAGTGGAAACCATTGAAAGCAACCTGAATAATGCTGTGACGCAATTTTCACGTACCGCAGAGAAGAGCGCTGCTCAGGCGAAGAAGTAAATTTTCCGGTCGCGTTATCTGCTGATTTTTAAACGCCGAAAAAAAACCTGCCAAATATCGGCAGGTTTTTTTTCATCTGGTTAGGACAATACTGCTTAACGGTAGACGTGTTCGCCCCTATGTGATTTCCATTGCTGCTCGAGATACTGTGCATCATCGCTGGAACGTGGTTTCACACCCATCAGGATGCCACCATTCTTGATGCCTTCTTCGTAATGCTTGACGCGTTCTTCCGGAATTCCCCATCCGATCAACGCACCCAGCAGACCACCGGTTACACCACCTGCGCCGGCGCCAGCAAGTGCGGCCGCCAGCGGACCTGCGACGACCAGACCAAGTCCGGGAACGACGATAGAAGTGCCCACAGCAGCGATCGCTGCAGCGATCGCACCGATCGTGCCGCCGATTGCACCACCGATTCCTGCACCTTCTGCGGCCTTACTTCCCAGCTCGGTCTGAGTCGAGTCGTCGCCGGAAAAGTGTTGCTTTCGTGTTTCGTCAGACATCACGAGATTCACATCTTTTTTGTCGTAGCCACGTTCGGACAAGGAACCGTAAGCGCGTTCGGCACTGTCACGATCCCTGAACAAACCAGTGAGCATGCCTGAATTGTCGTTGGAATAAGCGCTTGAGTTCGCATCGAATGGCGAAGTCACCGGCGGCATTACCCCACTGCCTTCCGACATGGTTCCGGCGTTCGTTGACCCTGCCCCTCCAACGGTATTGGTATGGATTATTTTGTCGTTGATGCTCATGATGTGCTCCTTCATGGTTATACAAAGTGGGACAAACTCCAGCACACCGGAGGGCGCAATTGAAAGCGATGCGCACGAGTCGGTATGCCGAGCATAGTGACCATAGAATAGCCCCACTTTTGCTAACCAGCTATAGGACACCGGCGCGATGGTTTGTAGGAATGGAAGAGTCGTGTACCGGGAATCCAGCAGCTCCAACTACCCTCGGAACATCTGTCCACGTTCCGGAACCGGCTCGTACCGAGCCTCCATCTGTTGAAGCGCAGCCAACATTTTCGCAAACGCCAAGGCAGCCTGCTTCGGCTCGCCCTTGACACCAAGCTCGATATGCTGCTTGGTGAGGGCATCGCCAACGCTGGGAAGGCTGAACACCTTCACCGCTTGAAATTGCGCTTCGATGGTTTCCATCAACGGCGTCAGGGTTGACTCGGCCACGCCGTAGACCAGCACTGATTGTTCCCAATGTTGGGTCTGATGAAACAGATGCGCATATCGGCTCTCGAGAATGGCTTCGATCATGGGCCAAGCCATGACCGGAAAACCGGGAACGAAGTAGTGCCGGCCGGCGCCGCTGTTGCTGGCACCCAAAATGGAAAACCCTGGAATTTTATTGAAAGGATTCTCGATAATTTCGGCGCCTTGGGGAAACTCTCCCATCTTCAAACGCTGCAAATTGTCCGGCGCCTGCAAATTGAGCACCGTGCCAGCTTCTCGTGCCGTCTCGCGAATCCGTTCTTCGATCTTCAGCTTCGCCTCGGGATGGAGCACCAGCGGCACACCAGCAGCAGCGGCTGCGCATTGGCGGGTGTGATCATCTGGTGTGGCACCGATACCGCCGCAGCAAAAAACGGTATCGTCGGCGGCCAGCGTGCGATGCAATGTAGCCGTGATGCGGGCCGGGTCGTCGCCTAGATATTCGACCCAGCTCAGTTGCAGACCACGAGCGTGCAGTAATTCGAGCACTTTTGGAAAATGCCCGTCCTTGCGTTTTCCTGAAAGAATTTCATCGCCAATAATGATCAAGCCGAATGTCATAAGTTGTCCGCGGGTTCAATCGTGTGGGAAGACATTGTAAGGGAGACCGGCGCCTGCGCGGCCATCTGCGCTTCGCCCAACCGTTGCCGCGCCAGCGCCTCCAGGCAGTAATACTGAAACCAGAGTCCACTGAAGATGAAGATGACGATATACAGCCATACGGCGCCAGCGGCCAGCAGCGGCAGGAAAATTACCGTGAGTGCTCCGCCGAGCCACAACAGCGCTGGCACCGCGCCCAATGCGCCAACGACGGCACCGATCAGCAGGAGCGGCCGACGATGTTCACGCATCAGCCGGCGCCGTTCCTCGATCGTAGCGTGCTCTGCCAGCGCATCGTAGGCCATGACGCGGTATGTCAGCCAGCCCCACAGCGCTGGGTGTATCAGAAAAGTAAAGGGCGGCACGACCGATAGCGGCAGGGTCACGACCCAGAAGAAAAGAAATATTACAAAAGATATTGTGGATACCCAGAGCGTACCCCACAGGCTGCCGCCGTATCGGCGCACCAGATCCGGATACTGCCCTCCGGCGACATGGCGGTTGATCGCCGGCATGGCGAGGGTACCGACGAACACCAATGCCGTCAGAATCATGACAGGCAATAGCAACCACATTGCCAGCATCGACAGGATTGCCGCCCTGATCGCTCCCGCACCCAGCCAAGCCAGCAACCCCTGCGTCAATTGCAGGCCCTCGCTGCGCATGAACGTATCGTCGATCAAGTCGTTCAATGGCTGTAAGCCGAACCAAAGCAACAAGGCAGAGATCAGCACCGAGAACACGAACGGCATGAGCGTGAGCAGCAACATCCGCGGATGCAACTGCGATACCACCGCCTTGCTTAGCGCGGAAAAAATATCACGCAGCCCTGCTACAATCAATGTCAATTTAACCACCTGCAAAAAGGATAATATGGCGACCGTAATGACCACTTCCGGCCTGGAATACGAAGACAAGATCGTTGGTAACGGCGAGGAAGCCAAAGCTGGCGACCATGTCACCGTGCATTACACCGGCTGGCTGCGCAATGCCGACGGCAGCACCGGAAAGAAATTCGATTCCAGCAAGGACCGCAACGATCCGTTCCAATTCCCACTCGGCGCAGGGCATGTCATCAAAGGCTGGGATCAAGGCGTGCAAGGCATGAAAATCGGCGGCTCGCGTACCCTGATCATACCAGCGGCATTAGGCTATGGTGCTCGCGGCGCCGGCGGTGCAATTCCACCGAACGCCACGTTGATCTTCGATGTGGAACTGCTGGGAGTCTGATGGTGTTTCGCCGATCAGGCAGAAACGAATCGATTGAGCAGGTTCGGCGGCCTTTGGCCTGACAGCGCCGCGGTCAAATTGGCGGCGGCACACTCGGCCATGGCCCGCCTTGTTGGCTCGCTGGCACTGCCGATGTGCGGTGTCAGCACCACGTTCGACAAACCCAGAAAATCGGGATGTAGCGCCGGCTCGTTTTCGAATACGTCAAGGCCGGCTGCGGCAATCGTACCGCATCGCAAGGCTTTGATCAGCGCTACATCGTCGACGATGCCGCCGCGCGCGACATTGACCAGGGTTGCCGTCGGCTTCATCATCGATAATTCGCGGGAGCCGATGGTGTGATGGGATTCTGCGGAATACGGCAGCACCAGCACGACATGGTCTGCGTTACGCAACAATGATTCTTTGTCGACATAAACGGCGCTGTTCGCCTGCGCTTCCTGGTCCGGCGAAAGACGGGACCGGTTGTGATATATCACCTGCATGTCGAAACCGATGGAGCGGCGTGCAATTGCTTGCCCGATCCGGCCCATGCCGACAATGCCCAATATTGATCCATGCACATCGGCGCCCAGCATGGCATCGTAACGCCACTTATCCCATTTTCCTGCGCGCAACCAGTGCTCCGACTCCGTGATCCGGCGGGCCGCCGCCATGAGCAATGCCCAGGCAAGATCGGCAGTGGTCTGGTTCAACACATCCGGTGTATTGGTAACCATGATGCCGGCGGCCGTCGCAGCGTCGAGATCAATATTGTTGAAGCCGACGGCCATGTTGCAGATTGCCCGCAGTTTTGGCGCTGCAGCCATGGCAGTGACATCGATGCGTTCGCTACTGGTAATGAATAGGCCGTCCTTGTCGCGAATTTTTTCGGCAAGCTCCTTGTCAGTGAAGATACGGTCTTCCTGGTTCGATTCGACATCGAACACGGCATTCAGACGATCGATCACATCAGGAAATATAGCGCGGGCAACCAGAATTTTAGAACGCATGATCAAGACACCCGAAGAGTGAAGGAAGAAATTTGCTTATTCAGATTCTGTATTAAAGGCAATTTGTCCGGGATGTCGTTTTGCCCTAAAATACGAGGCTCTGCAATGATGTGCGTTCCATGCGGTCAAAGTAGATAGCGCGGCAGTTTGTTATTCTAATGCACTGTGGCATGCAGGCCCGCCAAATAGGCGCTGCAACTGAAACACAATCAGTACAAATCAAGTACAAATTAAGTACAAACGATAAACAAAGTTAGGATTGTTATGACCCACGTAGTGACCGAATCCTGCATCCGCTGCCGGTACACCGATTGCGTTGATGTATGCCCGGTGGACTGCTTTCGCGAGGGACCCAATTTTCTGTCGATCGATCCGGACGAATGCATTGACTGCGCCGTGTGTGTTGCCGAATGTCCGGTCAATGCGATCTATGCCGAGGAAGACGTGCCGGCAGATCAACAGGACTTCATCAAACTCAATATCGAGCTGGCGCGCAAGTGGCCATCGATTACGAAAACCAAGGCAGCCTTGGCTGATGCCGATCAATGGAAGGACGTGACCGAAAAGATGCAGTTTCTGGCGCGCTGACCATACCGCCTGCATCGTTCTGCCATTGCTGACTACCTGAAATTCTCATTCTTTCAATTAGGAACACGACCGCCGTATGACTACCAACATTCCCTCTGCCGCAGCCACGATCGAGACTGATGCCGTCATCGTTGGCGCAGGCCCGGTTGGCCTGTTTCAAGTGTTTGAACTTGGTCTTCTTGAAATCAAGGCACACGTTATCGATTCGCTCAACAACGTCGGCGGACAATGCGTGGAGTTGTATCCCGACAAACCAATCTACGATATTCCGGCCGTGCCGGTCTGTACTGGCCAGGAACTGACTGACAATCTGCTCAAGCAGATCGAACCTTTCGGCCCGACGTTTCACCTGAATCAGGAAGTGGCCCTGGTGCAGCGACGTGACGATGGCCGTTTTGATCTCGAAACGTCGACTGGCACGCGCTTCATCACCAAGACGATTTTCATTGCTGCGGGTGTCGGCTCTTTCCAGCCGCGCACGATCAAGGTCGAAGGCATCGAGCAGTTTGAAGATACCCAGCTTTTCTATCGGGTCAAAGATCCGTTGCAGTTCCATGGCAAAAACCTGGTGATCTGCGGCGGCGGCGATTCGGCACTCGATTGGGCGCTTAATCTGGTCGGCAAGGCGGAGTCGGTTGTAGTCCTGCATCGTCGTGACGAATTCCGCGCGGCACCGGCATCGGTGGCGAAAATGAAGCAGCTTTGTGACGATTATGAAATGCAGTCCCTGATCGGGCAGGTTACCGGCTTCGAGACTTCCACTGACGGCCGGCTTTCCCAGATCAAAGTGACGGCTGCTGATGGCGTGACGCGCCGCATGCCTCTGGATCACCTGCTGGTATTTTTTGGCTTGTCGCCAAAACTGGGGCCAATTGCCGACTGGGGCCTTGAGATCGAGCGCAAGCAGTTACGAGTTGGTACTGAAAAATTCGAAACGAATGTGCCTGGCATCTTCGCAGTCGGCGACATCAACACTTATCCAGGTAAAAAGAAGCTGATTCTGTCTGGATTTCACGAGGCGGCGCTCGCGGCGTTTGGCGCTGCACCGTACATTTTTCCGGACAAGAAAATTCACATGCAGTACACCACCACGTCACCAAAATTACACAAGATTCTGGGCGTGGAAAGTCCGGTTTTCGACTAAGCCCGATGGCCTGTTCGTCGCATTCCGGACGACCACAAGGACGTATAGCAAACAATTGCGGGTACGAGTCGTACCAGTTCTTCACGTCCCGAATCGGCATTTTACTTTTCAAAGCGGATTGAGGTAAGCGACGGTCGTACAACGAGGCATACCGCAACAAGGCCTGCATCATATCCAGCCTGCAGTCGAAGCGGCATGTGCTGAGAACATCACTGCTAATGGTCGGGCAATAAGATTGCTTGCCGTATCGGACCCATTCATGGCAACAACTGCGGAGGCAGCGTTCTCATAAACGCTTCTTGCCGAATACCCGATCCGGCGTTACGCAAAAAGACTTGGTCCTCGACAAGCCCGCACCCCCTCCCCCGCTCCGCCGCTTTCCTGATTCTGGGCGGTATCATCGAGGTCGGCTCGGCTGACGTCAACTTTTCAATGCGGCTCGATTTCAAATGGATCATCCACCGTTCGCCCTGCCATGGGTCACTTCGCTATTTCTGTACATGAAGGAAACACACCGGCGTTGACAATTACCGCCGGCCTCGCGGCATAACCCCAGGTGGGACGGGCATGGCAACGGCACAAGAGGCGCGGAGTGACTCCTGTACCACCTACGAAACACACATAGGATTTACAACCCAGGACACAAGATGAAGAAACGCCGGCAGTTTTTTTGTCTGTTGTCAGGCACGTGGTCGTCGTATTCCTGATTGCGGTACAGTTCAACATTCCGTGGGAAATTACGGTAGCGCCGCTCTACGTGGGCACCGGTAGCTGGAGCAATCTGTTACTGCACTGTGCGCTCGCCATTCTTCGCGATGGTGTGCTTGTCGTTATCTTGTACGCCGTCGGTTACGGCTTCTTCCGGCGTGCAGACTGGTACCGGTTCCCGACTGCCGCTACTGTTGGCGTGATGCTGGTAACCGGTTTAGCTATTGCGGTGGGTGTCGAACGGGTTGCGGTGGTCCGACTCGGTCGTTGGGCTTATACGGACAGCATGCCGCTGATTCCCGGATTGGCGTTAGGGCTCGTTCCGATCTTGCAAGTGCTTGTGCCGCCGCCGCTCATATTTCGATTCGCCTCGCGCTGGACTGAATAACCGGCTTGGTGGTCGCCGGGACGGCAACCACTTCGATCTGATGGACAGTACATCTCAACGGGTGGGCAGCATGGCCCCGGATGTAGCAACCGTATCAACCGGCAGGCACCTATGTTCCACGGCAAATCCCCGAAAATAAAAAAGAACGCCTACAACCCGATGAAAAAGATTGAGCAATCAACATCCAGATATTGTGTGCAAAATCCCAATATGCCGGAAAAGATATTGGTTGCGATACGGTTGCGGAGAAAAACGTAATGTCGTCGAGCAGAAGAAAAGCGATGAACATTAATTTAGCATCGACGTGCATCGCACCTTTCTTGTTTGGAATTTGCTAAAAATAAGTGGCAAACTTTTTTCTGTGCAACTTTGTAACCATGATTTACAACTGATACAACAAGTGTGTTGCTCGACAGAATTTTGCGGGTTACTGTTTCCTTGGAACGTTCAGCAACAGGACCGCATGATGTAGCGGTATGAGCGTGGCATCGTTCTAAAACGATGTAATTGCAGCTAGTTCGCCTCATCAGGAGTCAAGGAAATCATGAAAAAGGTCATCAATCTCATCGCCAGGTCAACTGCTATCGTAGTGGTTTCACTCGCCAGCTTGTCAGCAAACGCCGGCACGCCCATTAACGTCGACGTCAACATTGGCATTCCCGGCGCTTACCCGCCGCCTCAACCAATCTACGTCGTGCCGCCACCCCAACCCGTTTATGTGCAACCAAGACCTGTTTACCTCGACCAGCGGCCGGCTTATGTGGTCAATGACGATTGGGACTGGGAATGTAACAAGCACAACAAGTGCAAGAGCAAGAAGAAAAAAAACAAGCATCATGGGAACAAGCACAACCACAACGATTGAATAGCGATTCGTCTTGCCATGACGACTGTTCGTCGTTTCATGACGTCATGGTCGTCGGTAGCGAACTTGGTAGCGAACTGGGCAGCGAACTTGGTAGCGAACTGGGCAGGACAACGATCGCGCGGTCTGTCTCGTTCGAACCGTAATGTTCTGACACCCGAGCGAGGCTGCGCCGCTTGCAGGGACATTCCGGCAAATCGCATCCATTGTTGCTGTCCAAGGCAAGGGCGCTTTCATCAATCAGGACGGTTCGCTACTGGTACGGGGCATCAGATTATTCGAGACGGTCGCGCAACCGGTGTGGAGTACCTTCAGAACGGCAGAGTACCGACTGCGCTTGGCGCAGTCGAGGCTTTTGCGCTAACTACATGCCAGGAAAAACCGGTTACTTCATCTTGTGCGGATGCTTTTTCAGCCAATCTTCAAATTGGGCGATTTCCTTCTTTTGCTCGACGATGATTTTTTTCGCAGCCTTGATCATGGCGGGATCCTTGCCGCCATCGACTTCCGCTTGCGCCATATCGATCGCACCCTGATGGTGGGCCACCATCATCATCGCGAAATCAATATCGGGGTTGCCTGTCATCGGCGTGGAGGCCATTTTTTTTTGCATATCCTCCATTGACTTGGGCATCCCCATCGACTTGCTCATTTCCATCGATGGCTTGCTGCTAGTCGACGCTGCCGTTGCAGCCGAATTGGATGGTTGATTCGGCGCGGATGCAGGCTGTGCCTGTACCGATGCTGCCCCCATCAAAGGAACAAGCGCGAAGCCTGTCGAAAAAAGCAGCTGACGGATGGACGGGAACGTTCTGTGTTGCTTGACTGTTGCATTCATGCTGGATGCTCCTGGTGAACTGAAGGTGGGTTTAGTGCCTAGTACACGTTTGGTGCGGCAACTTTTGGCGCAATCACAACGAGCCTACGGGCGGACTTCCATTCTGCAGCACTTTTCACATTTGTCTACACGGGCGCCACGAATTAGGGCGCAGATAAAATCCGCCAGCCCTGGGCTCGATTATGTGCGCCGCATGATCAGGTACAATCGTTTTCCCTCTGGGGAGTAGCCTGCTTCCATCTGGAAGATCCCGTATCAACATACTCAGCGCAACATGTGCTGTGGTACGGGCAGCCGCGAGGTTGGCGAGACCATTGGCCTATCTGCGCGCTAGTTCGGGCTGTGCCGGTATGTCCTTGCGTCGCCCGATTTTAAAGCACCTCATGAATATCGCTTCGACCGTCGCACTTTCCCTCGCCATGTCTACCGATGCCTTCGCTGCTGCCGTTGGCAAGGGCGCAGCCTTGCAGAAACCGCAGTGGAAAGAAGCATTGAGAACCGGCTTGATCTTTGGTGTCATCGAGGCGATTACGCCAGTGATCGGATGGGCCTTGGGGCAGATTGCCGCGCCTTATGTGGAGGCGTGGGATCATTGGATCGCATTCGCGATTCTGTCTATCCTGGGTATCCACATGGCAATCAAGAGCTTTTCGAACGCGGTAGAGGGCGAAGTAAAGCTTGATTCCCACGCATTCTGGAGCTTGGCAATCACCGGTTTTGCGACCAGCATCGACGCCATGGCAGTCGGGGCCAGTCTCGCATTCCTGGGTGCAAACATATTGGCCACAGCTGCTGCCATCGGATTTTCAACCTTCGTTATGGTGACGATCGGTGTGATGGTTGGTCGGGGACTTGGCATCATCGCAGGCAAGCGCGCTGAACTGGTTGGCGGCCTGGTTCTGGTAGCCATCGGCTCTGTGATTCTTTACGAGCACATCGGGGCTTCAACGTAATTTTGCCTTGTCTTACGGCTACCGGCTACGGCTATTGGCTATCGGCTATCGGCTACCGGCTACCGGCTACCGGCAGAAGAATATGCAACGCAACTTACAATCGTCGATTCGATATCGAGTTTTGACAGGGCCGGACTTGAGCGATTTCGAAAGAAAAAAAGTTGTTACTACCGAACCAGCACGAACTTTGTTCGAACCGCGTCACGCCACGCGGTGAAATGATCCGGACGATTAGCTACGCCATGCCGCTGCTAAAGGACGAGGCAAAGCTTGAAGGTTCCAATATCAACCGCGGCGCTCAACGCAAGTTACGCTCAAGCTTTTTGCAATTGCCTATATGAAACAATTGGCCGCACTTGACAATAAACTGGGTTACCCAGCACAATCTTGGGAACTTGGCCATAAATTCTGATGAGACGATCCTATCCATCCCGCTTGACTGGCGCGTTCGTCGCGCTCTTCAGCATGCTGTTCATGCAGCTTGCTATAGCGGGCTATGTCTGTCCGAGTTACAGCGCCGTCAATGGGGATCCAGTGGCTTCGATGGCGATGTCCGATGACGCAGGTAGCATGATCCAGTGCAATACCATGGACGATGTTCAACCAAATCTGTGCCATGCGTTTGCGCATACCAACGATCAATCCCTGGATAAGCCCGACCTTCCGAACGTACAACCGTTTGTGCCGTCTGTCCTCACTCTGGTCTTCCTGACCGTCGAGCACCCTGACGGTGTGGCAATAACACGGCCAGATTCCGCGGTCGCGCTGCATGTCCCCTTACCGCCTCTGTCCATTACCAACTGCTGCTTCCGCATTTAATACTCCAGACCGCTTAGTTCTTCATCGTCGCGCATTGTGCGTTGACGGTGTTGTTCATTGCTTTCTGGAGGTTTTATGTCATTACCGTTTCATGCGCTCGATTTCGTGCGCAAATCGGTTGTACGGCGTGCTGAGCGACGCCGTGTAGCCACATTCTTCGGCGCGATCGCGCTGGCCGCCAACGTTTTTGCAGCTGACGCCCCGTTGACCTTGATGGAGGCACAGCGGCGTGCGATCGAGCGCTCACGCCAATTGTCTTCTCAAGACCTTGCGGTCAGTGCCAGCCGCGACATGGCGGTCGCTGCCGGCCAGTTGCCGGATCCGATTCTGAAGATTGGAATAGATAACCTGCCAGTCAATGGGCCGGACCGCTTCAGTCTGACCAAAGATTTCATGACGATGCGCCGCATCGGCGTCATGCAGGAAATCACCCGTTCAGACAAGCGCCAGCTGCGCGCGGAGCGGTTCGAGCGTACCGCACAGAAGACATTAGCTGAAAAAAACATCACTGCCGCTGCCATTGAACGCGACACCGCCCTGGCATGGCTCGATCTGTATTACGCCCGGCAAATGGCCGCAGTAGTAGCCGAGCAAGGCCAACAGGCAAAGCTAGAAATACAGGCAGCAGAGGGGGCGTATCGCGCCGGGCGCGGCAACCAAATCGACATCTTCGTGTCCCGTAGCAGTTTGGCCATGTTCGATGATCGCGCCAGCGAAGTTCAGCGCCGTGTGCTGAACGCCAAGACCATGCTCGCGCGCTGGATCGGCAATGCTGTGGACATGCCGCTGGCTGGAAAACCGGCCACCGACACGATCCGTCTGGACCCCGCGATGCTGGATACGCAGCTTACCCATCATCCGCAAATCGCTGTTGCGACGAGCCAGATTGAAGTTGCCAAAACTGAAGCCAATCTTGCACAAGCGAACAAAAAATCTGATTGGACGGTAGAGGTCGCTTACCAGCAACGCGGCTCGGCCTACTCCAATATGGCCTCGGTCGGCGTATCGATTCCTTTCCAGTTGGATCAGAAAAACCGGCAGGATCGGGAACTGTCATCGAAGCTGGCGATGGTCGCACAAGCCACAGCCGAGCGCGATGAAATGCTGCGCGATCACGTGGCGCAGACGCGCACGACGATCAACGAGTGGGAAAACAATCGCGAACGCTCCGCGCGGTTCGAGCGCGAACTGATTCCGCTAGCCAGTAACCGTACCTTCGCTGGCATCACCGCCTATCGCGGCGGCAAGGCGACCTTGACGGAGGTGCTGAGTGCGCGGCGCAACGAAATCGACGTACGCATTCAGGCATTGCAGCTGCAAACGGACACGGCTCGGCTCTGGGCACAACTCAACTTCCTCTTCCCCACCGGTGACGTCGCAGCGCACACGGTAACGACTCCGAACAAGGACATGCAATGAAACGTAACAAACTCATTCTGGCGCTGGTTGCGGCCGGGCTTATTGGTGCATTGGGTTACGGCATGTATTCGCTGGGTATGGGCCAGGGCATGAAAATGGCGGCGCCCACCTCGCCAGCGATAGAATCATCGGCAGGTAACGCACAGGATGCCGGCAGCGCCGAAAAAAAGGTTTTGTACTGGCATGATCCGATGGTGCCCGGGCAGAAATTCGATAAGCCCGGAAAATCGCCTTTCATGGATATGCAGCTCGTCCCTGTCTACGGCGGGGATGCAGGCGATAAAGGCAAGGTCAGCATCAGCCCGCGTGTCCAGCAAAACCTGGGCATCCGCACTGCCGAAGTCACCAAGGGAACACTGGATGCGACTGTGACAGCTGTCGGCAGCGTGGCCTACAACGACCGCGACGTGGTGCTGGTGCAGGCCCGTAGTAACGGTTTTGTCGAAAAGCTGTACGTACGTGCCGTGCTTGACCCCGTAAGGAAGGGCCAGCCATTGGTTGAACTGTACGTACCTGAGTGGGTTGCGGCCCAGGAAGAATACCTGTCGATCAAGCGCATGGGCAATGGCCCTGGCATTGATGCATTGCTCGACGGCGCGCGCCAGCGCATGCTTCTGGTTGGCATGAACGACAACCAGATCCGTCGTGTGACGTCAACCGGCCAGGTCCAGGCACGTCTGACTCTGACTGCCCCGATCGGCGGTCTGATAACGGAACTGGGGGTGCGCGAAGGCATGACAGTGATGTCTGGCGCTGCGCTGTTTCGCATCAACGGCACCAATACGGTGTGGGTCAATGCCGATGTGCCGGAAAACCTTGCTGCAAGAGTTCGTCCTGGCAATGCCGTCGAAGCCCGGTCGCCGGCATTGCCAGGCGTGGTTTTGAAAGGCAAGGTCAGCGCGATCCTGCCTGAAATTAATCAAGCCACCCGCACGCTGAAAGCGCGCGTCGAACTGGCGAATCCTGGCGGGCAGCTTGTTCCGGGCATGTTCGCCACCATCAGTTTCACGGCTGCCGCAAAGAACGATGTATTGACGGTTCCGTCCGAAGCCGTGATTAAAACCGGCACGCGAAGTGTCGTGATTGTCACCGAAGGCGACGGGAAGTTCGCGCCGGTCGATGTGGAAACCGGGTCGGAAAGCGGCGGCAAGACCGTCGTTTTGAAAGGGCTTGAAGCTGGCCAGAAAATTGTGGTGTCCGGTCAGTTCCTGATCGATTCCGAAGCCAGCCTCAAAGGCACGACCACGCGCATGAGCGAGATGCCGGCGGCAGAAGGCGACGAACCGTCGGCCGGTCAGACACATCGCGGCGAAGGCAAAGTCGAAAAAATCGATAAGGACGGCGTCACGATTTCCCATGGTCCGATTCCGAGTTTGCAATGGGGACCGATGACAATGGACTTCAAGCCGCCAACCGGCGGCTTGCCCAAGAATGTCGCAGTGGGCGACGCTGTCGGGTTCGAAGTTCGCGCGCTCAAGGACGGTATTTTCGAAATCGCCAGCATCGCCCCTGCTACCGCTGCACCCAAGTCCGACATGAAAGACAGTCCGACAAATGGCGCAATGAAGGGCGACATGAAAGGCATGACTAATGGTGACATGAAAAATATGACGAATGACAACATGAAAGCGGATAAAGCCGGAGCCGCAAAATGATCGCACAACTGATTCGATGGTCGATCGTCAATCGCTTTCTGGTGTTGCTGGCTACTCTGATGCTTACCGGTTGGGGCATCTGGGCACTGTCGAAGACGCCACTCGATGCGATTCCCGATCTGTCGGATGTGCAGGTCATCATCCGCACCACCTATGCTGGCCAAGCCCCGCAGATCGTCGAAAACCAGGTCACGTATCCGCTTACCACCACCATGCTGTCGGTGCCGGGCGCAAAGACGGTGCGCGGCTATTCGTTCTTCGGCGATTCGTTCGTCTATATCCTGTTTGAAGACGGCACCGACCCGTATTGGGCCCGTTCGCGCGTGCTCGAATATCTTAACCAGGTGCAGTCGCGGCTGCCACCGCAGGCAAAAGCGTCGCTCGGCCCTGACGCCACCGGGGTCGGATGGGTCTATGAATATGCGCTGGTGGACCGCAGCGGGAAAATGGATTTGTCGCAACTGCGTTCATTGCAGGACTGGTTCCTCAAGTATGAATTGAAAACTGTGCCGAACGTGTCGGAAGTGGCGAGCATCGGCGGCATGGTGCGGCAGTATCAGATCGTGCTCGATCCCGACAAGCTGCGCGCCTACAACATCCCGCACGGCATGGTGATCGAGGCGGTGCAAAAAGCCAACCAGGAAACCGGCGGTTCAGTGCTGGAGTTGGGCGAGGCCGAATACATGGTGCGTGCGTCGGGTTATCTGAAATCGCTCGATGACTTTCGCAAGATTCCCCTGACGACCACCGATGCCGGCGTATCGGTTCGGCTGGGCGACGTGGCGCGTATCCAGCTCGGACCGGAAATGCGACGCGGCATCGCCGAACTGAACGGGGAAGGAGAAGTGGCCGGTGGCGTGATCGTGATGCGTTCCGGTAAAAATGCACTGGAAACCATCGAAGCAGTAAAGAAGAAACTGGAAACCTTGAAGGCGAGCCTGCCGGCCGGCGTGGAGATCATTCCGACCTACGACCGCTCCAGCCTGATCAAGCGCGCTGTAGGTAATCTCGGCGAAAAACTGGTCGAGGAGTTCATTGTCGTGGCACTGGTATGCGCGATCTTCCTGTTTCATTTGCGTTCCGCGCTGGTGGCCATCGTCTCGCTGCCGCTGGGCATTCTTGCGGCCTTTATCGTCATGTATTACCAGGGCGTGAATGCGAACATCATGTCGCTCGGTGGCATTGCGATCGCGGTCGGCGCGATGGTTGATGCCGCAGTCGTGATGATCGAAAACGCGCACAAGCATATCGAGGTGTGGAACCATGCACACCCTGGCAAGAAACTCGAAGGAGAGGATCATTGGCGGGTGATTGGCGACGCCGCAGCCGAAGTTGGGCCGGCGCTGTTTTTTTCGCTGCTGATCATCGTGCTGTCGTTTATTCCGGTGTTTACTCTGGAAGCACAGGAGGGACGGCTGTTTTCGCCACTGGCATTCACCAAGACTTATGCGATGGCCGCCGCCGCAGGGCTTGCGGTAACGCTGATTCCAGTGCTGATGGGCTATCTGATTCGCGGCCGTATTCCCGACGAAAACAAGAATCCGCTCAACCGTTTTTTGATTGCGGTCTATCGTCCGCTGCTGGAAGGCGTGCTGCGCTATCCAAAGATGACGCTACTGGTCGCAGCGCTGATTGCGGCGGTGACGATCTGGCCGATGACGCGGCTCGGCGGCGAGTTCATGCCGCCGCTGGACGAAGGCGACTTGCTGTACATGCCGTCAGCCTTGCCCGGTCTTTCAGCGGGCAAGGTATCGGAGCTGCTGCAACAAACCGATCGCCTGATCAAGACCGTGCCGGAAGTGCAAAGCGTGTTCGGCAAAGCGGGACGCGCTGAAACAGCCACCGACCCCGCGCCGCTGGAAATGTTTGAAACCACGATCCAGTTCAAGCCGCGCGACCAATGGCGGGCAGGCATGACGACGGAAAAACTGGTTGACGAACTGGACCGTGCCGTCAAGGTGCCGGGTCTGTCCAACATCTGGGTGCCGCCGATCCGCAACCGGATCGACATGCTGGCCACCGGCATCAAAAGTCCGGTCGGCGTCAAGGTGGCTGGTGCCAGCCTGCAGGAAATCGACCGCATTACAGCCGACGTGGAACGGGTGGTAAAAAAAGTACCGGGCGTTTCATCGGCGCTGGCGGAACGATTGAACGGCGGGCGCTATGTCGATGTGGACATCGACCGCGACGCAGCGGCGCGTTACGGGCTCAATATCGCCGATGTGCAAAGCATCGTATCGGCGGCGATCGGCGGCGACAATATCGGCGAAACCGTTGAAGGATTGCAGCGCTTTCCGATCAATGTACGGTATCCGCGCGAAGTGCGCGACTCGGTAGAAAAACTGCGCCAGTTGTCGGTACTGACTGCGCGCGGTGCGCAAATCCGGCTCGGTGATGTTGCAAAAATCCGTATCAACGACGGACCGCCGATGCTGAAAAGTGAAAACGCCCGGCTGTCCGGCTGGGTGTATGTCGATATCCGCGATCGCGACCTGAGTTCCGCTGTGAAAGACATGCAGCAGGCAGTGGCGAAGGAAGTGAAGCTGCCGGCGGGTTATTCGATTGCCTGGTCGGGCCAGTTCGAATTTCTGGAACGCGCCACAGCGAAACTGAAGATCGTGGTGCCGGCCACCTTGCTGATTATCTTCGTGCTGCTGTACCTGACCTTCAAGCGCTTCGACGAGGCCGCGCTGATCATGGCGACGTTGCCGTTCGCGCTGGCGGGTGGCATCTGGCTGCTCTGGCTGCTTGGCCACAACCTGTCGGTCGCGAGCGGGGTCGGTTTCATCGCGCTGGCAGGCGTGTCGGCAGAATTCGGCGTGATCATGCTGCTGTACCTGAAACAGGCATGGGAAGCGCGCATTGCGGCCGGTAAAACCACCGAAGCCGATCTGATTGATGCGATTCGCGAAGGCGCGGTATTACGGGTACGCCCGAAAGCCATGACGGTAGCGGTCATCATCGCCGGTCTGGTGCCGATCATGTACGGCACCGGTACCGGTTCGGAAGTGATGCAGCGCATTGCTGCGCCGATGGTGGGCGGCATGATCAGTGCGCCGCTGTTGTCGATGTTCGTTGTGCCGGTCGTATATCTCCTGTTACGCCGCCGTGAGATACGTGCTGTGCACAATGGTTCGCCAGTCGCATCCACGGTTGAGGCATGAGATTTTATGAAACGGCTCGGTATTCCATTGATGATTTTCCTCGCTATCCGTCAGGACAAAACGGTCGTTGCCTTTTCTGACGACCGTGGTTCTTGTCACGCAAATTCTTAGCTTCCCTGGGGAATCAAGCTACAGCTCAAGCTACAGCTATTTTTTGACCAACAATTTTGTAATGCACAAGTAGTCAGTTATTTCTCACTCAACCACGAAGGAAAACGCAATGAAGCTTACCGCAACCCTCCCCCTGATTTTTGTTTTGTCCGTTTCCAGCCTGGCCTTTGCGCAGTCGGGCGAGATGAAGGGTATGGATATGAAGGGCGTGAAAAACATGGACAACAAACAAACCAGTGATGCGAAGGCAACGACCCACGAAACGAGCGCTGTGGTGAAAAAGGTCGATGCCGCCAATGGAAAAGTGACGTTGGCGCATGAAGCAGTCAAGAGTCTTGGCTGGCCCGCCATGACAATGGGCTTCGCGGTCAAGGACAAGGCGTTGCTTGACAAACTCGTTGCGGACAAAAAGGTGCGCGTTGAATTCAGCAAGCAAGGCAGCGACTACGTCGTCACTTCGGTCAAGTAACAGCTGCGTGAACCCAGCGTGGCATGCGAGTTTGATGCCGCGTGGGGGAGAAATGAATCACGAAAGCCAGCTCTCGCTGGCTACGTAATGGTAGGCTTGCCGGTGATGTAGTCAGCCAGAAATCGCTCCGCCTGAAAAACCAGCCGGAGAGTTCGATGCGCTTGAGTATTCAAAGCCGCTATGCTGTGGCCGCGATGATCGGCCCGGCGTTTCCCGACCTGCGGGCCTTGGCATGGTTGGCATGGTCGGCATGGTTGGTTTCCGGAGCCATGACAGGCGGCAGTTTGACCATGATTGCCAACGCGCCTGATCCAGCTGGCAGCGCGGTCCTGCGCGAGTACTGCGGCAATGGGGCCGTACATCCGGTGGACTTACATCTGGCAGCGTTGCTCGCGACCATTATTGCAGGGGCACCACTTCAAATTTTTGTGAGGCACGCCACGTATCGTTTACGCAGGCAGCCGCTTAAGGGATAAGGCGCAATGATCGATGTAGTCATTCTTTTTTTCATTCTTGGATTGACGGCTGGACTGCTTCGCTCGGAATTGAAGCTTCCTGCTGCTCTCTACGATTCGCTGACGCTGGTCCTGTTGCTGACAATCGGTCTGAAAGGTGGAGAAGGCTTGGCCAAACAGGCGTTGGTGCCTCTGCTGCCGCAGCTGGGAATGGTAATTTTGTTGGGGGTTGCGCAAGCCTTCATTGCCTTTGCAATTCTGCGCGTCGTTGGACGGCTTGGTAAAGCTGATGCAGCAGCGACTGCGGCGCACTACGGCTCGGTAAGCGTGGCTACCTTCGCGGTCGGTACCAACTGGTTGATAACCCGTAGCATCGCGTTCGAACCGCAGCTAACCATTTTTCTTACGGTCATGGAAGTGCCGGCCATCATCGTTGGGATAGTCCTCGCTCGAGGGCTAAGCCGCAACACCGATTGGCGATCACTCGCCCATGAATCTTTTTTGGGAAAAGGAGTCACGCTGCTAATGGGGGGCATGGCGATTGGCTGGATTGCTGGCCCCGATGGACTGGAACCCATCAAAGAATTGTTCTTCAATCTTTTCAAGGGCGCACTGGCTCTGTTCCTGCTGGAAATGGGTTTGATCGTTGCCAATCAGGTCAGCGAACTCCGTCGAAGAGGTTTGTTCATTGTTGCTTTCGGTATTGTCATGCCATTGCTTTCGGCAATGCTCGGGATGGGCTTCGGTTTGGCTATGGGCTTGTCGGTCGGTGGCCTGACACTGCTCGCCACCCTGGCAGCCAGTGCGTCGTATATCGCCGTACCGGCCACCATGCGGTTGGCTGTGCCGGAGGCCAACCCGGCGCTATCCCTGGCCGCTGTTCTCGGCGTAACTTTCCCTTTTAATATTCTGGCGGGTATTCCCCTCTACCATTGGCTGGCCGTGCAATCTGCAGGAGCGAATGTATGACTTTAACGACAGAAAGACGAACCCTGCTTACCGTGATTACAGAGGCTGTTATTGAAGAGTCCCTGTTACGTGACCTCGAAAAGCTTGGCGTGCGTGGTTACACTGTTTTAGACGCTCGTGGTCGCGGGGGCCGAGGTGTACGTGGCGGCGCATACGACATGGCAGCAAATATTCGCATCGAGGTCATCTGCTCGCGACCAGTGGCTGAGTCTGCAGTCAGGCACATGCAGACCCACTATTACGCCAACTACGCAATGATGGCTTTCCTTCAGGAAATTGAAATTTTTCGCCCTGAAAAGTTTTGATGCGTTGCTGCATTGATGCGTTGCTGCGTTAATCAAGCGCCCTCACCGAGTGCGAGGCTTAAGGGTTCCGGCGCAGTATGGTCAGGCAGACAGACAGACACCTTCAAAGGACTACGCATGAGCATTAGAAACCTCCAGCACCTGTTTGATCCAAAATCGGTCGCCATCATCGGCGCTTCGCCAAAATCGCGTAGCGTTGGCGCAACCGTTTTGCGCAACATGATTGAAGCCGGATTCAAGGGTACGATTTTTCCGGTCAACCCAAAATACGATGCGATCGATGGCTTGAAAGTGTATGCCCGTGCCACGGATTTACCGATCACGCCAGAATTGGCGGTGATCTGCACACCGCCCTCCACCATTCCAGACCTTATCGCCGAACTTGGCGCGTGCGGCACCAGGGCTGCAATCGTGCTCACCGCAGGTTTGAGTATGCCCGGGACCGGACAGGGTCAAAGTATCAAGCAACGCATGCTGGAGGCAGCAAAACCCACTTTACTGCGCATACTCGGACCGAATTGCGTCGGCTTGCTGGTGCCGGGGATCGGGCTCAATGCCAGCTTTGCGCATACCGGTGCGTTGTCAGGCAAGATCGCGTTCGTGTCGCAATCGGGCGCATTGGTCACAGGCGTGCTGGATTGGGCCAAGTCGCGTGGCATCGGTTTTTCCAAATTCATTTCTATCGGTGACAGTGCCGACGTCGATTTCGGGGATGTGCTGGATTATCTGGCCAGCGATGCCGATACGCATGCCATTCTGCTGTATGTCGAGGATATCCGGCATGCGCGCAAGTTCATGTCGGCGGCACGCGCCGCCGCGCGTAGCAAGCCTGTGCTGGTGGTCAAGGCAGGGCGTGCGCCCGAAGGCGCGAAAGCCGCTGCGTCGCATACAGGCGCTTTGGCCGGATCCGACGCCGTCTACGATGCGGCGATCCGGCGCGCCGGCATGTTGCGGGTATCTTCGACCGAAGATTTGTTTGCTGCAGTAGAAACGCTGGCCCGCGCCAAGCCCCTGCGCGGCGAACGCCTGACCATTCTTACCAATGGCGGCGGGCCGGGTGTGATGGCAACCGATGCACTGATCTCTCGTGGCGGAAAACTTGCCGCGCTCTCGGAAGAAACCGGGCGTCTTCTGGATACGGTATTGCCTACTACCTGGTCGCATGGCAACCCGGTCGATATCATCGGCGACGCGCCGGCCGAACGTTATCTGAAAGCGACGGAAATACTGTCGAAGGACACGCAGTCCGATGCCATCCTGCTTATCCATGCGCCGACCGCCATCGTGCCCAGTATCGAGATCGCCAAGGTGTTGGCACCGCTAGCGCAGGCAGCATCAAGTACTGTAATTGCGTGCTGGTTGGGAGGCAATGCCGTGGCGCCGGCGCGCCAGTTATTTTCCGAAGCAGGGATTCCGACGTATGACACGCCGGAAGAAGCCGTAGGTGGTTTCATGCAAATCGTGCAGTACCACCGCAATCAAAATCTATTGATGCAAGTTCCGCCATCCTTGCCTGTCGACTTCGTGCCGGATCGCGCAAAAGCACAGGCGCTTGTGCGCGAGGTGTTGGCCGATGGCAGAACCATGCTCTCGGAGCCGGAAGCGAAAATCATGCTGGCGGCATATGGTATTCCTGTGGTTGAAACCCGCATCGCCGAAACGGCAGATCAGGCAATGCTGCATGCGCAGGAAATTGGATTCCCCGTGGCGCTCAAAATACTGTCCCCAGAAATTTCTCACAAGACCGAGGTTGGTGGCGTGATGCTCGATCTCGACACCGCCGACGCAGTAGGCGCGGCGGCACAAGCAATGCAGAAACGGTTGCAGCAACTGCGGCCGGACGCGACATTGCGCGGGTTTGCAGTGCAAGCAATGGCGCGCCGGCCGGATGCGCAGGAACTGATTATCGGCATCACAACCGACCCGGTATTCGGGCCGGTCATTTTATTTGGGCAAGGTGGTATTGCAGTCGAAGTCATGGATGACACTGCCATCGGCTTGCCGCCGCTGAATGCAGTGCTTGCGCGCGACATGATTTGCCGAACGCGAGTCGCCCGACTGCTTGCCGGCTACCGCAACAAGTCGGCGGCTGACTTCGATGCGATCTGCCGCACCTTGATTCAGGTGGCGCATCTGGCAGCCGATATTCCCGAAATTATCGAACTCGATATCAATCCGCTGCTGGCTGATGCGAGTGGCGTGGTGGCGCTCGACGCGCGCGTGCGCATCACGGCGCCCGATACACCGACCGGCGTGGAACGCCTGGCGATTCGGCCGTACCCGGTGGAATTGGAGCAGGTAGTCACATGGCAGGGGCAGGCATTGCTCTTGCGCCCGATCAAGCCAGAGGACGGACCGGCACATATTGCCTTTTTCAATGCGCTCGATCCAGAGGATATACGTCTGCGCATGTTCATCGGCATGCGCGAATTGCAGCCATCTCAACTGGCGCGGCTAACCCAAATCGACTATGACCGCGATATGGCATTCATCGCCACCAGAAAGGGCAGCGACGGTCAGTTCGAAACAATAGGCGTAGTACGTGCGATGGCCGACCCGGACAATGAAAAAGCCGAGTTTGCCGTTATCGTGCGCTCCGATGTCAAAGGCCAGGGTCTGGGTTCCATCCTGATGTCGAAGGTGATTCAATACTGTCGTAGCCGCGGTACGCTGGAGCTTGTCGGTGAGGCTCTTCCGCAGAATGTCGGTGTTCTGAATCTGGTCGGGCGGTTTGGCTTTGAAATTCACTCGATGCCGGGCGACGGGGCCGTGACGCTACGCCTGAACCTGCGTCAAGCAAGTTAGCTGGCGACACCCAACAGATTGTCCGAATAGAAATGCCCCTACCGAAAGGCAGCGAGAATAATATTTTTGTATGCACACTGCCATACTGCAATGGCGGGAGAAATCGCTACGCGTGCAGGTAGAGGCGTTGATCACAGCATTAGAGTGATGTTGGGCGTCGCCATTATATTTTTCAGACAAGGTATGCCTCGTGATACACATTGAAGGACACATTGAAAGACACAGAACACATCGCATCGGATGGCTGCGCGCGGCTGTGCTTGGCGCAAATGACGGTATTGTCTCCACTGCCAGTCTCGTCCTAGGCGTGGCGGCGGCGGGCGGAAATTCAAAGAGCATTTTGATCGCGGGCGTTGCCGGTCTCGTGGCTGGTGCGATGTCGATGGCTGCCGGCGAGTATGTTTCGGTAAGTTCGCAAGCCGATATCGAGCGCGCCGATCTGAATCGGGAGCGCGAGGAGCTGGCTGCCGATCCCGTGCACGAGCACGCGGAGCTGGCTGCCATCTATGTCGGGCGTGGACTTGATCCAGGACTGGCCTCCGAGGTTGCTGCCCAGCTGATGGCGCACGATGCGCTCGGCGCACATGGACGTGACGAGCTAGGCATATTCGATACGTTGACCGCACGACCAGTTCAAGCCGCATTGGCATCGGCGGGCACTTTTTCAGTTGGCGCTATCCTGCCTCTCTCGACTGTAATTTTTTTTCCGTTATCTACACTCATGTGGGCCGTTTCAGCCAGTTCGCTCATGTTTCTCGCGCTATTAGGCGCCATTGCTGCACGCGCCGGTGGCGCTTCCGTGATGACTGCCGCGGCGCGGGTAACTTTTTGGGGTGCCCTGGCAATGGCCTTGACAGCTGGTGTCGGCGCTTGGTTTGGCGTAACTGCTTGAGAGCTCGCCCGCACACGATCTAGCCACCTGGCGCGCGAAACAGCCGAATGACCGGCAATATCGTGGCGGTACAAAATAGCCCTGCATGCGCTATGAGTCGGGCCGGTAAAGTCCGGGATAACCCGGCGAAGGAAAGGTTCTTCTTATCGCTGAAAATCGAACGGGTTGCCGGCAAGGTCAATCGGACCCGTTCATAAGCCAGAGCAGATATCTTCAATTACATTGAGGTGTTTTTTTGCAAGTGCAGGTTAGGAGCATGACTTCGACGTCAGTGTCCAGGATTTACCAAGTCCGCTTTCTCAGCACCTGTCACGCGATGACATAATTTTTCCTGCCACGCTGCTTCGCCTGGTACATCGCCTCATCTGCCACCCGCAGAAGCCCTACGACGGTGTCACCCGATTCAGGATAAATGGCCCCGCCGATACTTGCGGAAATTTCCAATTGCATTCCGTCGATTTGAAATGGCGCCGACAGCGTTTTTATAAGTTTGCCAGCCACCGATGCGGGGCCATGTTTGCCTGTTTGAATCATCAGGACAGCGAACTCGTCACCACCCAGGCGCGCTGCCAGATCGCATTCCCGGATGACAGACCCGATGCGGGTTGCCACAGCTTTGAGCAGCGCATCTCCCATCTCGTGACCATACGTATCGTTGATGTTTTTGAAGCCGTCGAGATCGATATACAGCACCGCCAGATGCTCGCTGGCCCGTTTCGCGATCATCAATTGCTGTTGCATGATCGCGTTGAATAACGCGCGGTTTGCCATTCCCGTCAGTACATCGTGTTGGGCATCGTGCTGTGCCTGTTGTAGCAGCACAGATGCCTGGTTCAAAGCTGTACCGACTTCGTCGGCTTCGAAAAGTCCGAGCGTGGGTATGTTGACGTTGGCACCGCCTCCCAAGGCTAGCGCCGGTGCGATCAACGAGTGAATGGACCGGTTGATCGAGGTACCAATTCGCCAGGCGATGGTCAAACTGCATAGCAACAGTATTGCAAGCGCCAGCATCATCCACCATATCGTATGCCACAAGTCTCGCAGAAAAATATCGGTTGGAATGCCAATACCAACGGACCATCGGGATATTGGTGAGCGACTAAGACTCGAGGAAACGGAAATTCCTTCCACAGTCACATTCTCGAACGACCCTTCATCGGCAGGGAGGCGCAAGTAAGCAAGAATTGCCGACGATCCTTTCGCACCCACAAAACGTGACGCCTCGTGACTCCGGGCGACGAACGTTCCGCTGCTGTCGAAAATCCCCACGATCCGGTCAGCGGGTATCTTACGTTGCACCAACAGATCCTGCATCCTGTTGGCATACACAACGGCACCTAGTTCATACGTGACCTTGCCGTTCTGCCGCATTGGCACCACAACCTTGATCTGAGGACGGCCGTTCGCTGACGGGATAAGCAGATCGGAGATCACTGGCTCACCAATTTTGAGGAGACGCTGCAATTTGATCGTTTGTTCATCCGATGCTGTTGTCCAGAGGTCGGGTTGGCGGGTGTCTATCAGCGTTTGGCCATCAGAATCATTGAGGGTGATCGCGTCGACATTCAGGCTGAAAGCCGCTTGGGCCGCCTGCTGATTAAATTTTCCTAAATTATCTGGCGTCAGCAAGCGCGACGTGGCTAACGTCAGCAGGCCGGTTTCGATGGTTATCAGCTTTTTGTCAACATCAGCGATTGCTGCACGCGCGGAAAGAATCGATGCGCTGACTAGAAAATTCTTGCCCCGGTAATAGTCATGGCCGACCACCCCTATCGCCATTCACAACACCGGTAACATGCTGCCTATGACTAGAAGCGAGATGCTGCTGCGGATGGTGCGCGGCATGGCAACGTATGCCGACATGATCAACGACAGCATCAGAAACAGCATGGCTGATACGGAAACGATGCCGGCCAATGTTACGTTGTCAAACGCGGCCGCAACTGCGGTGCAGATACTGCCGTTGGCGAACGATGCGGCCTTCATTCCGGTGTAATGCACACCCGAAATGGCAAGACCCATGACCAGTGCGCCGGCGCATTTCTTGCCAAGTTTCGAAAAGATGTTTTCAGATCGTAGCTGGAAGGCGATCCATAGCGCGATGATCGACGCAACGATCGCAATCAATATCGATAAGGCAACCAAGCCAGGATCGAATACGATGCTCGGACGCATCCGCATCGCCTCCATTCCCAGGTAATGCATCGATGCGATACCCATGCCCATTAGTGAGCCGGAAATGAGCAACCGACGCATCTCCAAGCGATCGAGGCTCAGCGTGTAGAGCGCCAGACCGGAAGCAAGTATTGCAACCAGCAACGACCCGAGCGTGATCGACACGTCGTACGACATCGGAATGGGTAGCATAAACGCCACCATACCCACGAAATGCATGGCCCAGATACCCATGACTATCGATATCGAGCCGCCGATAAGCCAGTAACGCGCAGAATTGCGACCGCGTGCGGCGGCGACGCGAGAAGAAAAATCGATCGTGACGAATGAAGCAATTACGGCGATGAAGATGGAAAAGAACACCAGACCTGAGTCGTAATGGCCGGTCATTGAGGTGCCCTTTCCTTCATCCAGTTGCATTCATCGGCGGTTACGCGTGGCTGCGCAGTTATATTGTCTTGTTCGGGTGAAATGTTCTTATTGGAATGGCGAACATCGCCTGATTTATTGCGCCGCTGCGCTAAGGTGTGCCGCGCTTTATAGTAGAGCCGACATCTGCAGTACAAATACCCTCACATATACCGCCCAAAAATATGGCAGTCAATAGGCAAACTTTGGCACAACGGGCGTAAAAAAACCCCTAAGTCATTGAATTCTTAGAGGTTTATTGGAAAACTTTGGCGTACTTTGTTATGTTTCTGGCGGAGAGACGGGGATTCGAACCCCGGATAGGCTATGAACCTATACACGCTTTCCAGGCGTGCGACTTCAACCACTCATCCATCTCTCCTGATTTCGCTGCTACACCCTTGCACCAAGCGGTATTTCGCGCAGCGGCAGAGTATAGCAAACCTTTGGCTCTCGCCGCCGGTTTACTGCGCCCCCTTACTGCGCCCCCTTACTGCGCCTCCTTTAACTGATCCAGGATCGCAGGGTTTTCCAGTGTCGAGATATCCTGAGTGATGGTTTCGCCCTTGGCCAACACCCGCAGCAAACGCCGCATGATCTTGCCGGAGCGGGTTTTCGGCAGGTTGTCGCCAAAGCGGATTTCCCTGGGCTTGGCAATCGGGCCGATTTCCTTGGCAACCCAGTCTCGCAGTTCCTTGGCCAGTGCCTGGGCTTCCTCGCCCGTCGGCCGGCTGCGCTTGAGTACGACGAAGGCGCAGATCGATTCACCCGTGGTCGCGTCTGGCCTGCCGACGACTGCCGCTTCAGCAACCATGGGGTTCGCCACCAGCGCCGATTCGATTTCCATGGTGCCCATGCGATGACCGGAGACGTTCAGCACATCGTCGATACGGCCGGTAATGGTGAAATAACCGGTTGCGTCGTTGCGGATTGCGCCGTCGCCTGCGAGATATAGCTTGCCGCCTAGTTCGGCCGGAAAATAACTTTTCTTGAAGCGCTCCGGGTCGTTCCAGATGGTACGAATCATCGACGGCCAGGGTCGTTTTACGACCAGCAAACCACCCTGCCCGTTCGGCAATTCGTTACCGGATTCATCGACGATCGTGGCAGCGATGCCGGGCAACGGCAGCGTGCAGGAGCCAGGCACCAGTGGCGTCGCGCCCGGCAGCGGCGTGATCATGTGGCCGCCGGTTTCGGTTTGCCAGAAGGTGTCCACGATCGGGCATTTTTCACCACCGATCTGTTGGTAGTACCACATCCACGCTTCAGGATTGATCGGCTCGCCGACAGTGCCTAACAGACGCAGGCTCGACAGGTCGTAACGGTCAGGATGCACCGCCGGATCGGCGTCGGCCGCCTTGATCAACGAGCGGATTGCGGTGGGCGCCGTATAGAACACATTGACTTTGTGTTTGGCGATCATTTCCCAGAACCTGCCGCCATTGGGATAGCTTGGCACCCCTTCAAAAATTACCTGCGTGGCGCCGACAGCCAAAGGCCCGTAAGCGATATAAGTGTGGCCCGTAATCCAGCCAATGTCGGCGGTGCACCAGTAGGTGTCGGTCGGCTTGATGTCGAACGACCACTTCATCGTTAGCGCCGCCCATAGCAGATAGCCACCGGAACTGTGCTGCACGCCTTTGGGCGTACCGGTCGAACCGGACGTGTAGAGAATGAAAAGCGGATGCTCGGCGCTGACCCACTCCGGATCGCACTGGTCGCTCTGCTTCGCTACCAGTTCGTGCATCCAGAAATCGCGCCCTGCAACGAAGCCAACGGCATTGCCGGTGCGCTGGTACACCACCACGTTTCTGACGGCATCGCATCCGCCCATTGCCAGTGCCTCGTCAACAATTGCTTTCAACGGCAACTGCTTGCCGCCGCGCACCTGCTGATCGGCGGTGAGTACCACCACGGCACCAGCATCGACGATGCGCTCCTGCAGCGACTTTGCGGAAAAGCCGCCGAACACCACAGAATGGGTGGCGCCGAGGCGGGCACACGCCTGCATGGCGACCACGCCCTCGATCGACATGGGCATGTAGACCACCACCCGATCGCCTTTTTTTACGCCGAGCGTTTTCAGGCCGTTGGCAAGCTGACAAACCCGGCGGTGCAATTCAGCATAGGTCACGCGCGTGACGTCGCCGTTGTCGGCTTCAAAAATCAACGCCGTCTTGTCGGCATTGCCATTGGTCAGGTGAACATCGAGGCAATTATGCGATACGTTGAGCAGGCCATCTTCGAACCATTTGTAGAACGGTGCATTCGATTCGTCGAGCGCCTTGGTAAAAGGTTTGTGCCAGTCGAGTGTTTCGCGTGCCAGACGCGACCAGAACCCATCGCTGTCCTGCTCGGCCTCTGCGCAGAGCGCCCGGTAGGCGTCCATGCCGGAAATGGCAGCGTTGCTAATAAAGGCGGCAGGTGGTTGAAAGATGCGGGTTTCCGGCTTGATGGTTTCGATGTCGGCCATGCTTGTCTCCTGTTTTAATTGTGGTGTCGATGTTCGCCGTGGATTCGACCGAATCCGGTCCGCTTGCCCCGCGGTCTCGCGTCTGATTCTAGTGTACTTCGGGCAATGGGCAAAGCAGCCGGCCATTGCAGGTCGCCCTGCGATGACGGGTGCGCGCCCGTGTAAAATACGCGATCTTTCATCGTAAACCCACCTATTCAATGAGCCTATCTTCCGGTCCCGCGACCACCTCCGCTGTTGTGCCGCAACGACCAATCAAGGCGTTGCCACGATTCGTATTCATGGCGCGCTGGCTACAGTTGCCACTGTATCTGGGCCTGATCCTGGCACAGTGTGTTTATGTTTACCATTTCTATGTCGAATTGTCCGACCTGATCGGTGCGGCCTTCGGCAATGTTGCCTCATTGCAGCACATCCTCGACGCAGTCAGCATGGAGGGTGCGGTAAGACCGACGAGGCTGACCGAAACAACGATCATGCTCGTGGTGCTGGGCTTGATCGACGTCGTCATGATTTCCAACCTGCTGATCATGGTAATCATCGGTGGCTATGAAACCTTCGTTTCGCGCATGCACCTGCAGAACCATCCGGACCAGCCCGAATGGCTTTCCCATGTCAATGCATCCGTATTGAAGGTAAAGCTGGCAATGGCGATCATCGGCATTTCCTCGATTCATCTTCTGAAAACGTTCATCAATGCCAGCGCCTACGATTCAAAAACCCTGATGGCGCAAACCGGCATTCATATTACGTTTCTGCTCTCGGCAGTGGCAATTGCGTACTGCGACCGCATCATGAGTGATACCCAACATCGCAATTCTGCCAGTCCAGCCAATCCTGGCAATCCCAGCAATTCCAGCAATTCCGCCTCGCACTAACCGCACAAAAGCCGACCATGACCATCATCAAGCAGGAAGACCTGATTGAATCCGTTGCCGCAGCATTGCAATACATCAGTTATTACCACCCGGCCGATTACATTGCGCATCTGGCACGCGCTTATGAAACCGAACAGAGCCCGGCGGCAAAGGATGCGATTGCCCAGATCCTGACGAATTCGCGCATGTGTGCCGAGGGCAAGCGGCCGTTGTGCCAGGATACCGGCATCGTCAACGTGTTTTTGAAGATCGGCATGGATGTGCGCTTCGAGGGCTTTGCCGGCTCGGTGACAGATGCCGTCAACGAAGGCGTGCGCCGGGGTTACAACTATCCGGACAACAAATTGCGCGCCTCGATTGTGGCCGACCCTCATTTCGCCCGTAAAAACACCGGTGACAATACGCCGGCAGTAGTGCACATGGAGCTGGTGCCGGGCAATACGGTGGATGTACAGGTGGCAGCAAAAGGCGGCGGCTCGGAAAACAAATCGAAGTTTGTCATGCTCAATCCGTCGGACTCGATTGTCGACTGGGTGATGAAAACCGTGCCGACGATGGGCGCTGGCTGGTGTCCGCCGGGCATGCTCGGCATCGGCATCGGCGGCACTGCCGAACGTGCGATGCTGATGGCGAAACAGGTGCTGATGGAAGACATCGACATGTTTGATTTGAAGCTGCGCGGGCCACAAAACAAGACCGAAGAATTGCGCATCGAGCTGTGCGACAAGATCAATGCGCTGGGCATTGGCGCACAGGGCTTGGGCGGCCTGACAACGGTTCTGGATGTGAAGATCATGATGCATCCGACCCACGCCGCCTCCAAGCCAGTAGCGATGATCCCTAATTGTGCTGCGACCCGCCATGCACACTTCGTGCTGGATGGTTCCGGCGCTGCATATCTGACGCCGCCAGCCTTATCAACGTGGCCGGACGTGCAATGGCGGCCAGACACGGAGCGCTCGACGCAAGTCAACCTTGATACGCTGACTCGCGAAGAAGTGGCATCATGGAAGCCCGGCCAGACGCTGTTGTTAAGCGGAAAGATGCTTACCGGGCGCGACGCTGCGCACAAGCGAATTCAGGACATGCTGGCCGCCGGCGAACCGTTGCCGGTCGACTTTACCAACCGGGTGATCTATTACGTCGGCCCGGTCGACCCGGTGCGCGACGAAGCAGTCGGCCCGGCTGGCCCGACCACTTCCACCCGCATGGACAAATTCACCGACATGATGCTGGAAAAGACCGGTCTTATCTCCATGATTGGTAAGGCCGAGCGCGGGCCTGTGGCGATCGAGGCCATTAGAAAGCACAAGTCCGCTTATCTCATGGCCGTCGGCGGTGCTGCTTACCTGGTATCGAAGGCGATCAAAACCGCACGGGTCGTCGGCTTCGCCGATCTCGGCATGGAAGCGATCTATGAATTCGACGTTCAGGACATGCCGGTGACGGTGGCTGTCGACTCTAGCGGCATCTCTGTTCACAACACCGGTCCGGCGCACTGGCAGGAACGCATCGCCGCCACGTCCGTTAGCCGGATCGAAATATCGGCAATTTGAAGGCGGATTGTCGATCCTTTCGTTTCCCGATCGTGCATTGATCGTCGCAGCATGACTGGCAGCGTAACCACTATGGCGCACGGTGCGATCGGTGTTTTCGATTCTGGCGTCGGCGGGCTTTCGGTTTTGCGACATATTCGCCAAACGCTGCCGAGCGAACCTCTGGTGTACGTATCCGATGCCGGTTTCGCGCCTTATGGCGACAAGTCGGAAGCATTCGTACTCGCCAGGTCGCTGGTGATCGCCGAATTTCTGATCGATAGTGGCGCTAAAGCGCTGGTAATTGCATGCAATACCGCTACAGCGGCAAGCATTCATGCAATTCGCCTGCGCTATCCGGCTATTCCGGTGGTCGGCGTAGAACCCGGATTAAAGCCTGCCGCAGTGATTTCGGCAACACGAATTGTCGGAGTGCTTGCGACCTACCGCACACTCGCCAGCGACCGCTTTCTACGTCTGCAAAAGCAGATTGAGGTGGCAACGGGGGTGCGTTTTTTGTTGCAGCCCTGCCCGGGGCTTGCCGATCAGATCGAGAGAGGGGCCCTGCGGTCGCCTGTGACGGCTCGGCTTGTCGATAGCTTCGTGCACCCGCTGCTGGAGAAAAAGGCCGATGCCCTGGTACTGGGATGTACTCACTATCCGTTTGTCTTGCCACTGATTCATTCTGCCATCGTCCATTGCCCTGCAGGCATTGACCCGATTTCCATACATATAATCGATACGGGTGCTGCAGTGGCCCGGCAACTGGCAACAGTTCTGCAACACGGCGAACTGCTGCATGCCGTGGATGCCGCTGGTAGCGTGGCCGCTTTTACCACCGGCAGCTGCGGCAAACTTTCTCAAGCCATGAAAAAACTATTGGCTGTTTCTGTACCGACGATGGCATTGACAGCGCCAGCGGCCGATCAGCAACCGGCATTGTTTTAAGTAAATTCGATTTAGTGCGATCGCTGTTTGCCACTACGCGCAGGATTTCGTATAATGCGCAGCGGTCTGATTCGTGCCAATGTTGGTTTTGTGCGGTCCGAGTCATTCAAATACAGTGGCGGCTGTAGCTCAGCTGGTAGAGTCCCAGATTGTGATTCTGGTTGTCGCGGGTTCGAGCCCCGTCGGTCGCCCCACCGGATTTTGTAGTACGCAGTTGTAGATTTTGTCGGACGTGTTAGAAAAAACGGGCCGTTGAAGCATTCCTTTTGATAGGAATGCTTCAACGGCCCGTTTTTTTGCAAATATTTACTTTACAGCAACTACAAGTTTGTTATCAACTTTTTTTACGCCTTCCAGTGCCTGTGCAATTTTTGCCACATGATCTTTCTGCGCATCAGTAGTCACTGACCCGGTAAGCATCACCGTGCCGGTTTTGGTATCGACCGAGATATTGGTGTCTTTCAATATCATGTCTGCCACGATGGCAGTTTTTAGTTTGGTTGTAATGACGCTGTCTTCCACGACTGTACCCATGGCGCTTGCTGCGCCAGCGACCGCTGCGCCGGGCGATGTCGCTGTGCCTGTCGCGGCTCCCATAGTAGGGTCGGGCATCCCTGCACTCGAACTGCTTGATGCAACCCCACTATCTGGCATGGCGGATGACGACGGTGCCGGCACTGCAGGCGATGCCTCAGGGCCAGACGGTGTGGTTGTCGTGGTACTGGGGCCTGTACCTGCAGCGCCCTGTGTCTGATCGGTTGTCGAGCGCTTGTCGCAACCACTGACCATTATGCTCAACACAGCGGTTGCAAGAACAATCTTCGACGTATCCAATAATGCTTTCATATCCGTTCTCCTAAAAATAAATACTTCAGACAATCTCAAAGCCGTATGTTGTTGAAAGCTTTAAGACGCATTAGTTGCAATTTTAATTAGAAAAATTTCGGAATTATCGATCAGGCAGTCAATCTGCGAACTACCGCATGCAGTCCAGCGCATGCAGTAAAAGGTTCGGATCATCTTTTGCCAACGCCGTCGAATCTGACAAGGCCTGACGAAACGCGCGGGCATGAGGTATGCCGAACATAAGTCCCAGCATATGGCGTGTAACGGTGTTTAGGCGTGGCTGCGACGTGCGCTTGCCAGAAGACTCGGCAAGCTTGATTGACGCAAGATGGGAGCGGACGTAAGGCAACATTGCATGAATAATTTCACTACGGGAACGCACCGGCTTCGCAGCGTTATAGTACCGGGCATCAAAATCCGCCATCACGTAGGGGTTATGGTATGCCTCCCGGCCAAGCATGACGCCGTCGACATGTTGCAGGTGCAGGTCAATCTCGGCAACGGTTTTGATACCACCATTGATGATGATTTCAAGCCCCGGAAAATCTTGCTTCAGGCGGTACGCTTCTGAATACCGCAACGGTGGCACTTCGCGATTTTCCTTGGGACTCAGTCCTTTCAGGACTGCATTGCGGGCATGGACAATGAATGTGTTGCACCCTGCACCGGCGACCGTGCCGACAAAATCCCGCAAAAATTCATAGGACTGATCATCATCGAGCCCAATGCGATGCTTGACTGTAACGTCAATCGACACGGCATCTCGCATCGCCTTGACGCAATCGGCAACGAGATTCGGTTCAGCCATGAGACACGCCCCAAATGCGCCCTTCTGCACCCGTTCCGATGGGCAGCCGCAATTCAAATTGATTTCATTGTATCCCCACTGCTGCCCAAGCTTCGCACTGGCTGCCAGATCGGCAGGCTCGCACCCTCCTAGCTGCAGCGCAACCGGATGCTCTTCAGCGCTGAAGTCGAGATGACGCGCGACGTCCCCGTGCAGCAGCGCGCCGGTCGTCACCATTTCGGTATAAAGCCAAGTGTGTTGCGTAATTTGACGGTGAAACATCCGGCAGTGCCGGTCGGTCCAGTCCATCATGGGGGCGACGCTGATACGACGTCCGGAAGGATTTTTCATATTTCATTAGACAAACTACATTTGATCGACCAGATTGCCATCTTTTGTGCTGTTTGCGATGGGTTACTAAAAGCCGCTTCGCCCATGTCGCCCACACTAAAAACAAGGAAGCCGGTCGGCAAAGACGGATTGCAAGACACCGTTGTGACCTTTGTACCGTTCGCGGTATCCATTGTCGCAGGATTCTTTGGTGCGCAAAATCCATTCATGTTTCCATTCACCATATGGACGGTGCTTATCAAACCGCTCGTGACTTATTCGACTTTCCGATGGACAAGCTGTGAGCGCTTCACAAACAGCAGCCTGTTCGGCGTCTGCGGTAGCGGGTTAAATCCGTCCTGTACAAATCGTCGCTAGCGCCGGTACTGCCTTGAGCGTGCGCCACCAACGACGCAGGCCCACGATCGCATCACCGCGCCCCTGCAAGAATTTACGTACCTCTTCATTTGCCTTTTTACTCAAATCGGGAAAGGCAAGAATGCTGGGGTCACTGTGGAATTGAAGTCCGGCAGTGGTAAGTTGCTATTGACCAGCTTCCTCAATGTCGACGAAGCAATAAATGCAAAAAATATGCTGGCCAAGCGCCGTTACCTGCTCTTTTCTTCGTCTTTGATGCATTACTTGCGTAACCATCCGAATCTAGATTTGTAAATATGACAACATTGTGACTCGATCGGTCCGTGCTGCAACTGGGGAAACGTGAATGGGTAACTGTATGGGCAAGATTCAAAAATCGGCACCGCTGACATTGCCGGAAAATGTAGCCGTCGAGCAACCACAAGTCGGTGATCCCGGCGCGACCGCCCAGCCTGCATCCATTGCGCGAAATAGTCCGGTACCAACCGGTTTGCGCGAGTTGCCACGGGCACATGGGATCCCTCCCGCCGATATCCCCCCGCAAAAGGTTTTTTTGCGCGACCTGCCTCCAAACATAATGCCCGATATCGCCAGCAGGCTCGATCTAGGGACAGCCAAGGCACTGCGCCTGACGAACAAGGAGTTCAGGGAGCCAGGCGCCTCTCGCTTTACTGGCGCACACGTTGCCGCTGCCGAGATCGGCAACATGGCACAATTTTTTGGTGATGCGACAAATATTCGTACGCTTCGCATTACGGATCAAAGCAACTTTGGCGACCAGGACCTGGCGCGATTAATCGAGATGCTGCCCAAGAATGGCGCGAAGATCAGCCGACTCGATCTCAGTGGCTGCCATAAGATCACTGATGCCGGGCTCGAGCATTTGAAGGACATGACCGCGATAAAGTCGCTGGATTTGCGTGACTGTCGTCGGATCACCGATGTCGGACTCGGCCACCTCTCCGGCATGACTGCGATGCACGCGTTGGATTTGCGTTACTGCGATCGAATCACCGATGCCGGGCTCAGCCACCTCGCCGGCATGACCGCGATGCAGTCGCTGGATTTGGCTTGCTGCAATCAGGTCACCGATGCCGGGCTTGGCCACCTCAGGGGCATGACTGCGATGCAGTCGCTGGATTTGGCTTGCTGCAATCAGGTCACCGATGCCGGGCTTGGCCACCTCAGGGGCATGACCGTGATACAAGCACTGGATTTGGCTTGCTGCGATCAGATCACCGATGCCGGGCTCGGCCACCTCTCCCGCATGACTGCGATGCTGTCGATGAATTTGCGTGGCTGCGATCGGATCACCGAGGCCGGGCTTAGCCACCTCTCCGGCATGACGGCAACACAGACGCTGGATTTAAGCGGTTGCAATCAGATCACCGATGCCGGGCTCGGCCACCTCTCCGGCATGACTGCGATGCAGTCGCTGAATTTTCGTAACTGTCGTCGGATCACCGATGTCGGACTGAAGCACCTTGCCGGCATGACCGCGATACAGGCGCTGGATTTGAGTCGTTGCAATCAGATCACCGATGCCGGGCTCGGCCACCTTTCCGGCATGACCCCGATGCAGTCGCTGTTTTTGAGTCGTTGCAATCAGATCACCGACGCCGGACTTGGCCACCTTTCCGGCATGACCGCGATGACGTCAATGGATTTGCTTGGCTGCACTGGTACTTCTGAAACTCAAGTGATACAACTCAAAGCACGCGGAATTGGCGTTCGGTGGTAGCAAGCAGGTGCGCCGCGCCACTGCGCTCCAGTCGCGCAAGTCGACCGCGTGAGGGGCTCCCGCTGCCCACCCCGTAAAAGCTCACCTTCCTGCCGGGAACTTACCGCTACTGTCTGTTTCCAAAACAGTGCCATATAGCCTGTGCTTGCTTGCTTGCTTGCTTGCTTGCTTGCTTGCTGGCTTGCTGGCTG